>Ga0326728_10000649_pt1 | contig 133165 bp, 112 predicted proteins | sample MB3enrmetagenome_FD_207602 | JGI IMG/M metagenome (GOLD analysis project Ga0326728, IMG submission 207602) | Lab enriched peat soil microbial communities from McLean, Ithaca, NY, United States - MB31MN | ecosystem: Environmental > Terrestrial > Soil > Wetlands > Peat | place: USA: New York...
ATATCAGACTGATCAATCGTCGCCAAAATCTGCCCCGACTGCTGCTGGCCCTGTCCTCGAAACACAACGACAAAAACAACCACAAAGATGTGCAGGGGTTGACAGGTCACTCCATATCAGTGTCCTGAGGGGGATAACGCGGGTCTGGGTCACGGGCTCCTTGTGAGGAGCGGTCCAGGACTGGTAGCTGTTAAAGAGGAACTGGCCGCCCAGGATCAGCCGCCGGACCCACAGCGCGAAACGCAACTGTTTGCGCAGGCGCGGGTGCTGACTATGATCCCGGCGACCGCTCCGGTGTGGAGCGTCTGGGAGAGCCGGTCCCTCCCTTACTGATCCGGCCAGAAAGCAATGCGACAAATGCGGGCCCTACCCTCGCCGCGTCTTTGTTCTTGCGGCTAGGGTGGGATGCGCCTCACAGTTCAATCCGGCTGGATCAATAAGTCAGGTTAGTCCTGCGCCGGCGCTGCCTGGATGTGAATGCCGCATTCCACCTTGCGCCCCGACCAGCGCCCGGAGCGAGGATCGTTGGGGTCGAGTGGTAGCGTAGTACACGGCTCGCAGCCGATCGAGGAGAAGCCGCGTGCATAGAGCGGCAGCAGGGGGATGGAGAGTTCATCGCAGGCGTACCACACATCGCGCGTGGTCCATGCGGCCAGCGGCGCCAGCTTCAATATCTGCTTGCCGCCAGGCAGCGCGAAGGGCGCCGATTCTTCCAGCGCGGTGCGGCTTTTAGCCTGTTCGCGTCTCATACCGGTGATCCAAACCCCATACTCCGCGACAGCCTTGAACAGGGGCTCTACCTTGCGCAGCTTGCAGCATTGGTCGGGCGCGGACTCATAGAGCAGGCCGTGCTCGGCCTCCTGCTGGGCAACGGTTTTCGCCGGCAGCAGATTGACGAGGTTCAGCTTCCACTCCTGCGCGATGCGATCGCGGTACTCGTAGGTCTCGCGGAAGTGATAGCCGGTATCGAGAAAGAGCACGGGAAGGCGGGCATCAATCTCGATGGCCAATTTGGCCAGCAGCACATCCTCGGCCTGAAAGCTGCACGTCAGGCAGACATCGTTGCGGCCGGCGATGGCTGCGCCGAGCGTGGCGCGCAGCGCGTTCAATCTATTCTTGGCTTCATCGCGAAGATGGGAAACGCTCATCACAGGCCCGCCCTTTCCGTGTCGTGAAGAATCTCCGCCTGGTGCAGCATGTGATGCACGGCTGCGATGGCGGCGATGTGGTCTTCGCCATCGAGAATCTGCTGGCGAGTGCCCACGCGCACGGTGAGCTGCTCGCTCAACTGTGCGTGAATCGGCAGGGCCAGCAACCCAGCCTCGGACTGCAAGCGAAGGAAGGTGGCAAGCAGATCGGGATGCTGCTTGAAGAGATCGCTCCCGGCGTCGATGCGCTGGGTAACCACGCCCATGGCGAAGAGCGAGCGTTCGATGGCATCGATGACTTCGGCGGGCCCATTCAACTCCAGCACGCCGCCCTGATGGCCCCAGCGCGCGGCGCGTTCATTCGCTGTGACCGGGCCGGTCGCAGCGGCATATTCGTCTTCGCCATCGGTGGCATTGGTGGCGGCGGAGCGAATCATGCCCGCGGCCACGGTTCCGTTGGTAGTGGGATCGACGAGGATAAATGCGCCGGTAGCGCGATTATCTCCATACGCATCCACTGCGATGGGGCGCAACAAGTCCAGCCGCACTACGCCGATGCCGTTCATTTCCAGGGTTTGGGCCGGAAGATGCGCGAGGGTGGCAATGTCGGTGCGGTGAACGATACTGGCCACAAAAGCGGGAACCGTGTGGCTGGTGTGTTTGAGCAGATAGCGCCGCCGGGGATCGAGCGGACGCTGATCCATCCACACCAGCGCGGCCTCGATCTCTTTGCTGACTGTCGCGCGCGCTTCTTCGGCGACAATCAGATCGCCGCGGCTGATGTCCACTTCGCGATCCAGGACCAGGGTGACCGACAAGGGCGCCTGCGCCTCTTGCAGGTCGCCATCGAAGGTGACAATGCGCGCCACCGTGGCGTTGTGGCCCGAAGGCAATTCCACGATGCGGTCGCCGACGCGAATGGTTCCCGAGGCGATCTGCCCGGCAAAGCCGCGGAAGGTATGGTCGGGCCGGAGCACGCGCTGCACAGGAAAGCGGAAGGCCGCGCCGGATGCGGATTGCGACGGAGGCAGCGACTCCAGCAGATCGAGCAGCGAAGGCCCGGTGTACCACGGCGTGCGTGCCGAACTGCGCACGACATTGTCCCCGGCCAAGGCGCTGACCGGAATGAAGTGAGCCTCGAAGGGATTGCCGGTGTCTGCGGCGATCTGTTCGAGCAGCGCAGTGAAGTCGCGCTCGATGGCGCGGAACCTGGCCTCGTCGTAGCCGATCAGATCCATCTTGTTGACCGCGACCAGCACGTGGCGCACACGCAATAGCGAGGCAATGTATGCGTGGCGGCGCGATTGCACCAGCACGCCCTTGCTGGCGTCGATCAAGACCACCGTGGCGTCGGCGGTGGAGGCGCCGGTGGCCATGTTGCGTGTGTACTGCTCGTGGCCGGGCGTGTCGGCGATGATGAATTTTCTCTTGCCAGTGGAGAAGTAGCGATAGGCTACGTCGATGGTGATGCCCTGCTCGCGCTCGGCGCGCAGGCCGTCGGTCAGCAGCGCAAAGTCGATCTGGCCGGGCGCGGTCGTGCCCTTGCCTTCGATGGAGCGCACCTGGTCTTCGTAGACCGATTGGGTGTCATAGAGCAGGCGGCCGATGAGCGTGGACTTGCCGTCGTCCACGCTGCCCGCGGTGGAGAAGCGCAGTAGATCCTTCTCGCGCTCCTGCTGAAGAAAATCTTCAATTGAAAAACGAACCGCTGCGACTGTGCCCATCTTAGAAATATCCTTCCCGCTTCTTCAGCTCCATGGAGCCTTCCTGGTCATGATCGATGGCGCGATTGGCGCGCTCCGAAGAGTGGAAGGTGAGCAGTTCGGCGATGATCTCGGGGATGGTCTGCGCGTCGGAGCGAATGGCGCCAGTGCAGGGGCTGCAGCCCAGCGAGCGCAGTCGCGACTTGACCATCACGGGCTTCTCGCCGGGCAGCGCCACAAAGGATTGCTCGATGGGCAGGAGCGCATCGCCGCGCAGATACATGGGCCGCTCCTTGGCGAAGTAGAGATCGACCACCGGGATGTTCTCCTCGTGGATGTACTGCCATACATCCATCTCCGTCCAGTTGGAGAGGGGGAAGACGCGAATGCTCTCACCGGGATGGACGCGGGCGTTGTACAGATTCCACAGTTCGGGGCGCTGGTTCTTGGGATCCCATTGGCCGGCGTTGTCTCTAAAACTGTAGATGCGCTCCTTGGCCCGCGACTTCTCTTCATCCCGGCGGGCTCCGCCGAAGGCCGCATCGAAGTTGTAGTGGCGCAGGGCATCGAGCAGCGCCTGGGTCTTGAGCAGCGAGCAGCAGCGCTTGGTGTCGAGAGCGATGGGGTTGGCGCCGGCGGCGATGGCCGCTTCATTGCGCCACACCAGTAGCTGGGCGCCCACCGAACGCGCCATCTGGTCGCGGAAGGCGATCATCTCGTGAAACTTGAAGCCGGTGTCCACGTGCAGCAAGGGGAAGGGAATGGGGGCGGGATAAAAAGCCTTCTGCGCCAGCCTCAACATCACCGAGGAGTCCTTGCCGATGGAGTAGAGCATCACCGGGCGCTCGAACTCCGAGGCCACCTCGCGCAGAATGTGTATGCTCTCCGCCTCCAACTGGTGCAGATGGCTCAAACGTGCGGACGGCTCGGCGGTGGAGCGATGGGCGACGGGACTGACTGTGCTTTCCAAAACTGCCATGAAAGACCTCGTTCGGTGGGGTACCGGAATGAAGGCCTGAGCAAGAAGATCGCACCGGCTGTTCAATCCGGGTGCGTCTGCCGATGGATTTCCGTAGTGGGGAATCGGAGACTAGTTCATGCACCCGTCGATGGGCATCGACAGGCAACAACAGGACCGGCGGTAGAAGGCGCTCGTCATCTGTTCGATTAGAGTAGCAAAGGGCATCGGGAAATGCAAATGCGGACTAAATAAGTCCGATAGTGAGCCTAAACTCGCTTAATTGTTCATATTGATCGAATAGCGTAGGGGTTTTCGATCAGCATTCCAGGGATGCGTTGCCCGCGATTCAGATCTTCAGAGAGGTTGCGCTCGGCGCCCGCCTTATCGGCCACGGCGACGATCAGTGCATCCCAGAAACTGATCCGGGCCTCGTCCTGGATCTGGAAGGCAACTTTGACCTCTGCCGGGGTAGTCTCGACGCACCAGTGAGAGAAACTATCGATGACTGCGCGCGCCTTGTTCTTAGGCATGAGGTGGGCGAGTTTGCACGTCACCGTATTATAAAACTCCAGCAATACCTGCATGCTCACGGCGCCGGTTCGCTGTTGCCACAAGGTCAGCAGGATTTGCTGCGCCGTATTTTGTTTGTCTCCCGAATCGGCATCGCAAGCATAGACCAGCACATTGGTATCGATGAAGACCTTAGGGAACCTTTGATTAAGTCGACGATTTGAAGGGTACGGGCTGTAGCCCGTACATAAAGCTCAAAGAATCAATGGGCTTTAGCCCCTGTGGGAAGGTTGGGTCATAGAAGGCACACTGCATCAGAGGTTCCTTGGCATGTCTTGCCGGTGAATTCAACGGAGAAGAACGGCTGGGCAGCGCGGTTCAGATCAGCCCGACCGCGTCCAGCACCGCCTTCATCACCTGGCGCGGCTTGAGAAAGTCCACGTGAATGGAGGCGTGGGCCAGGCGGTAGAGGGGCAGGCGCTGATGGTAGCGGCGGATAAGGTTGGCCTGGTCGGCGAGGATGGGGCGGGTGCTTTCGGTGCCGCGGCAGCGGGTCAGGGTGGTGGCCAGCTTGACTTCCAGATGGACCAGCATGGTGCCGGGCGTGTTTAGCAGCAGTGCGCGAGTCTCGCCGCGCTCGATGGCTCCGCCGCCCAAGGCCAGAATCAGTCCATCCTCAGCGGCCAGGCGGGCGATAGTCTGTTCCTCGCGGTCGCGGAAGGCGGCTTCGCCGAACTGGGCGAAGAGGTAGGAGATGCTCGTCCCCGCTTCGGCTTCGATGACCTGGTCCGCATCGAGGAACTTCCAGCCCAGGTGGCGGGCCAGCAGCGGGCCGACGGTGCTCTTGCCCGAGCCCATGAAGCCGGTCAAGGCGATGCGGCGGGTGGGGACGGCGGATGTGCGAGGAGTGTCGGTCATAGGGTGTCGATGGGCGGCGAGGATTGCCCGCCCCTTTCCAGTATAGGGAAGCCGCCGTCGTGGTTAATGATCCAGCCCCCTTGTGTTGAAATGGCAAAGCATAGGAGCGAAAACAGACTCCTCGATTTTGCCGCGCTTAGGATGTCCGTTCAATGCGAATCCCACTCTGCCTTTTACGCCAGCACAATGACGATCGCTCCGCCGGCGATGAGCAGTCCGCCCACCAGTGCAGCCCCGTTAATCTGTTCTCCCAGCAGTAGCCAGGCCAGCAGCATAACCAGCGGCACGCTCAGTTTGTCGAGCGGAGCCACGCGCGAGGCCGGGCCCAGTTGAAGGGCGCGGAAGTAGCAGATCCAACTCAGTCCGGTGGCCAGACCGGAGAGGGTCAAAAAGAGCGCTGTGCGCCGGTCCAGCGCGCGCAACTCGCCCAGCAGGCCGCCCCCAGGTCGGGCCAGCGCCAAGGCCATCCCCCAGGCGAAGATCACCACGACGGTGGTGCGCAGTGCCATGGCCAGATTGGAGTCCACATGCGCCACGCCCACCTTGGCCAGCAAAGCGGTGGCGGCGGCAAAGGCGGCAGAAAGCAGCGCCCAGAAGATCCAGTTCATGGGGCTATGGTACCGCGGCGTGGAATCGAGGGTCATCTAGGGCCAGTTCACACTACCCCGGTGGGCGGCGACGGGAGCCAATTTTCACCAGATCGAGGAGTGAGGAGCGACGGATACCGGGTGTATCTTAGCGACAATGGACGAAGAGATGGGGAAAATTGGCCCCGTCCCGCCGGGCTGCGGTGAAAATCGGGCCATACGGCGTTGTCGGCCTCGACTTTGCAACCACCAAAGCCTTCAGCCTCTGCCTTGTCTGGCCCGATTTTCGCCAGCAGCGCCACCCGCCGGGGTAGTGTGAACAGGCCCTAAAATGGTTCTATGAAAACGGGACAAGCGAGTCGAACGGCGCTGGGGGTAGCGGTGCGGCGGGCGGCGCACCAGTTGGTGGACCGGCCGCCGGTGCTTGATGATCCCATCGCCGTGCAGTTGGTCGGCGACCACTATCCGCGTCACATGGAGCGGGCTATGCACACTGTGGCGCGCGACTTCCGCTGTTCGATGGCGGTGCGCAGCCGCTTCGCCGAGGACCGTCTGGCTGAGGCGGTGGCCGCGGGTGTCGAGCAATACGTGGTGCTGGGAGCGGGGCTGGACACCTTTGCCCTGCGCAACCCCTTCCCCCATCTGCGGGTCTTCGAGGTGGATTTGCCCGCCACGCAAAAGTGGAAGCGGCAGATGCTGAAGCGAGCCGGGCTGGTTGAGCCGGAGACGCTATGCTTTGTTCCGCTGGACTTCGAGCACCAGACCCTGGCCGCCGGACTGGCCCAGGCCGGCTTGGATTCAGGGAAGGCGGCGTTCTTCGGCTGGCTGGGGGTGGTTCCCTATCTGACGCTGCCGGGATTCAGGGCTACTTTGGAGGCCATCGGGAAGATGCCGTCCGGGAGCAGTGTCGCCTTCGACTATTCCGTTCCCCCCGAGATGCTCGACTCCGTGGGCCGTACGGCCTTCGACCGGCTGGCCTACCGGGTGGCCGCGGCGGGCGAGCCGTTCAAGCTTTTCTTTACGCCCCCGGCGCTGGAGCAGGAGTTGCGCGGGGCGGGATTCCATCGCTTCCAGCAATTGGACTTCAACGACCTCAACCAGCGCTACTTCCGGGATCGCGCCGACGGGCTCAAACTCTCCAGCCTGCGGCTCAGCCGAGTGGTCGCAGCCTGGGTCTGAGAAAGTCCGGCTGCATCTCCACTTCCGACCCGGCCTATAAATACTGAATCTCCGTGCCCATCCTTGATGCGTTTTCTGCGTCAAGGGTGGGAAACCTCGAACCTTTTACTGCTCCGTCCAGAAAGCAATGTGGCCAATTTGGGATGCAGCTTCGCAATCCAATCTGGCCGGATCAATGGCCTCGACGCGGACCAGCAGGCAGGTGATGTTGTCGTGGCCGCCGGCTTTCTTGGCGGCTTCAACCAGCCGCGCGCCCTGCGCTTCGAGGGGCTCCTCGGGAACCAGCAGCGCCTGGATGGTGGCGTCGGAGATCTCCCGGGTCAGGCCGTCGGAACAGAGCAGAAACAGGTCGCCCGGCTCGGCTTCCAGGGCAAAGATGTCGGCGGTGACCTGATTCTGGGTGCCGAGGGCGCGGGTGATGACGTTGCGCAGCGGCGAGCGCAGGGCCTCGGCGCGGGTCATGCGTCCGGCGCGAATCTGCTCTTCCACCAGCGAGTGGTCTTGGGTGATCTGCTCGAACTGGTGGTGACGCAGGCGATAACAGCGGCTGTCGCCCACATTGACCACGCAGATGCGGTTCTCTTCACTGGCCAGCATCACCAGCGTGGTGCCCATTCCGTTGAGGCGGTAATTGCGGCGGGAGCGGGTGTAAATGGCGTGATTGGCAGCGGATACGGCCTGCAGAGCGCGTTCGACCTGAGCCTTGCAGGGATCTTCGCTGGCCGCGGGAAGGGCAGACTCGAAGAGGCTCAAAACCTCGTCCACGGCCAGGGAACTGGCAATTTCGCCGGCTGCGGCTCCCCCCATGCCGTCGCAAACCACGTACACCCCGTGCTCCACGGAGTATCCGAATGCATCTTCGTTGGACGGGCGTTTGCGGCCGCGGTCGGTAACCGCGGCGGCTGTATAGTGAACCACTGCCGTGATCAAGTGAAGCTCTCCCAAGGCACAGTTTACATGGCAGATCAATCCGCCCCACCAGGGAAGCGAGAGGAAAGGAATCCTTTAGCGCCCAAATTGGTCCCCGGGGGCTTCGGCCAGGGGGGCAGGGGGAAGATCGAAGATGAGTATGGCCCCCCCACTGAGTACCGCAACACGCCGGCCGGAGGGAGAAAAGGCCACATTGCCCCCGGCATCGAAAACCGGCTCGGTGCGAACGGTCAGGGCGCGCTTGCCGTCGGCGGCATTGAAGACCTCGACCAGTTGGCCGCGCATGTCTTCGATGGAAAGGGGAAGGCGATCGCTGAGCGGATGGCTGAGCAGGATGGATTCGCGCGCCAGTCGCGAACCGTCGGCAGCTTTCACCAGCAAGGGCCAAATGGCGTTATCCGGCGCAAAGTTCTCCCACAGAAGGCGGCCGTCGGTGGCGATGGCCGCCAGTTTGTGGCCGCCCAGGGTGTCGCAGAGGGTGGCCAGCAACTCCTTGCCGGTAAGGAAGTCGAGGGTTGGTCCACAAGTCGAGATCACTTGGCCCAACGAAGATTTACCGCCGTCGAAGTGGTGCAGAGAGAGCGACCACTCCAGGCCGCGGCCGCGCTGGCTCTCCACATAACCGTCGCCGTTGATAGGCAGATGGACGGCGTCGGCCAGGCGGCTGAAGAGCAGCACCTGGCCGGTGTCGCGGCGCACAATGCGCATCATCAGATCGCGGGGGGCAGGCGATTGGCCGGCGTTGGCAACGCTGTTGGCGCTGAAGGCGGACGGAGCGGGAACGGCAACTGGTTCTCGGGAACTGGCCACCAGATACCGTTGCGAGGGGTCCAATTCCATCGACAACAGCGGACCCGGAAAGCGCAAAACCGGCTTCAACACCAGCGTGACGTCGCCCTGCCGGATCTCGTTGCCGTCGCGCAAAAGAAAGTGACCATCCTGGAGGGGCCAGAGGTAGCGGGCGCGGTCGTGCAGGGTCCAGAGAGCCTCGCTGAGCACGGCGCCGGAGGGCAAGGCGAGAACCATGGCGCGGATCTGGCGCTCCTCGTCCTCCTCGCTGGCCGCCGCCTCGCGGTGCATCAGTCCCGGAACGCGAAAGGTAAAAAGCAACCGGCTTTCATCCAGAAAGTCTAGGGAAACCAGGCTGTTGCGCTTGCCAAGATAGTAGGCGCCGGGAGCCGCAAAACCCAGCGGCGCCACCGCGATGGAAAGCGCTGGGGACTGTGATGGCTTGGCGGAAGAAGCCTCTGCGGCTGCCGCCGCGGGGATCGCGCGGAGATCGGGGAGCGGATTGTATGGTCCTGGCGAGGCGCCCAACTGCGCCGCCATCGGCGCGGCCAGCGCCACCGCGGCCATCATCAGAGACAGTATCCGTCCCCTCCGGTTCCTTTCCGCCGGCTGATAAAAGCTGTTTTCCATTCCCTTGTATTTTCGCCGATGCGCCTGTGGTTGTGCTGCGATACGGGCGGGGAGCCCATTATGCGAAAGTAAAAGAAGGAATGCACGCACCGCAAGCCACAACTCGGCGCATCAGGATTCTGGGCTACGGCGCCTGCGCGCTGGCTGGCAGCCTGTGGGGAACAGGCTTCTACTTCGGTCGACTGGCGTTGAATGAGATGAGCGTCGAGCACATGGTGCTCTACCGGTTCTTCTTTGCTTGCCTGGGGATGCTGCCTGTGGTCGGGCTGCATTGGCGGCGCTTGCGCTTTACGGCCGAGGAGTGGTCCACGCTGCTAATGTGCGCGGCCCTGGGCATTCCCATCCAGTTTCTGATTCAGTTTCACGGTCTGGCGCTGACTACCGTAAGCCACGCTTCGCTGATGGTGGGAGCGATGCCGGTGCTGCTGGCCGCCGCCGCTGCGCTCTTTGCCGGCGAGCGGCTGGACCGCTTCGGATGGCTGGCGCTGTGGGGTTCGACGCTGGGCGCGGCGCTGATCGTGCTGGGCGGCAAGCGTGGCCCGGCGGCGCAAGGGGAACCCTCGCTCTATGGCGATCTGCTGGTGGTGGCCTCGCTGGGCACCGCCCTGGCCTGGATACTGCTCAGCAAGAAGCTGATGCAGCGCCACAGCCCGCCGGTGGTAACCGCCCTGACCATCCTCACCGGTTCGGTCATGCTGGCATTGTGGGTGCTGGGGCCGTGGCTTCTGGCAGCCTGGCTGCCCCGCGATTGGAGTGCGCCGCCGCCGCCCCTCGCCCACGTCAGCCTCACCGCCTGGATCGCCCTGGCCATCAGCGGACTGCTCTGCACCGCTACCACCACCCTGCTGTGGAACTGGGGGATTCACCACGTTCCCGCCTCCCGCGCCGGGGTCTTCCTCAATATCGAGCCGGCCCTGGGTTCGTTGCTGGGGGTACAGTTGCTGGGCGAGCACCTGGGCCCTTTTGCCTGGGCGGGCGGAACGTTGATTCTGGGTGCGGCCTTTGCGCTCACCACTCACGGACACGAGCCTGAGCCCGAGATCATCCTGGAGTAATCCGCCCGGTCCTGCCCCACGCTGCAATTCCTCGCCGTTGCGTACCATAGTCACCCCTCCATGGCGAATTATGGTCACTTGATTCTTCAAATCGCCGATGAAACCCTCAATTGAGGCGGGAGGTTCTATGCCCCTTCTAACCTGGAATCATGCCTTCTCGGTGGGCGTTATGGCGATGGACGATCAGCATGGCATCCTCATGGATACCCTGAACGAACTCCGCCTGGCGGTAGTGCGCGGCAGCGATCGCGACGAGGTCGCGGAACTGATGGACCGGCTTCTTGACTTCACCCGCATGCACTTCTGGAGCGAGGAGCAGTTGATGGAGCGATTCAACTTTCCCAGTCTGGACGAACACCGCGCCGAGCATCAGCGCCTGCTCGCCCAGATCCAGTCCTCGGCGCGCAAGATGCAACACGGAGAAAGCGTGCATATGCGGCCGTTGTTGGGCTTTCTGCGCGACGGTTATCAGGAGCACATGGCCGGCCCGGACCAGGAATACGGCCCCTGGCTCAACGAGCGCGGCGTCTTCTGAGCCGCAGGCGTCGAGGCTCGCGCCGCGGCATTGCCGCTTGCGTTGTTTGAAATCCGTCTCCATACGACCGCCCAGTTCGCGGTGAGTAGCACTTTTTTCTGCTTTCCCCGTTCCCAAAACAGTGAGAACCTGTTCTCTTCTCCAGTTTTTAACTGAACTTCCAACTTCCTTGTTCCGATGGGCAAGGTACCGGGCAAGTTCCGGCGGGAGATGCAAGATGGCACTGCTGATCTGGAGTGACCGCCTTTCCGTGGGAGTGAAGGCCGTGGACGACGAGCACCGCATTCTGGTGGATACGTTGAATGAACTGCACACCGCCATGTTGGCGGGCAAGGCCCATTCCATCACCGGGAAACTGCTGCAAAAGCTGGTCGAGTTCGCTCCCAGCCACTTTTCTGCCGAGGAAGAGATCCTCCAGGCAGCCCAGTTTCCAGGTCTGGACGAACACCGGCAGCGCCACCGGGATCTAACCCGTGGGGTCGAGAGTTTCGTCCATCGCCACCAAAGGGGCGACGCCATGCTCAATCTCCACCTCATGAACTTTCTCCGCGACTGGCTCTTCCATCACATTCTGGAGGAGGACCGGGAGTACGGAGTGTGGCTGAACCAACGCGGAATTCGATGATCCGGGTACGGCGAGATGCGCTCCACACGGAACGGCATCCGCTGCTGCACTTCTGCGCTCAACTTCGGCCCATCCATGCCGATGGACACTTTACTGGGGCAATCCCAGGGGAGTGAACGACGATGGCTTTATTGACCTGGAGCGACAGTCTTTCCGTGGGAGTAAAGGCCATGGACGAACAGCATCGCGTGCTGGTGGGAACGTTGAACGATCTGCATACCGCCATGTTGGCGGGCAAGGCTCATACCATTACCGGGGAGTTGCTACTCAAACTGGTCGAATATACCAAGTACCATTTTTCCGCCGAAGAGCAACTCATGCAGGCGGCAGAGTTCCCAGGGGTGACTGCACACCGGGTGCGCCACCAGGATCTGACCAGGGACGTCGAGTTCTTTGTCGACCGTTACCAGCGCGGCGAAGAGATGCTGAATATCCACCTGATGAACTTCTTGCGCGACTGGCTCTCTCATCACATTCTGGAGGAGGACCGGGAGTACGGAGTCTGGATGAACCGGCCGGGCGCGCAGTGACTCCTCGGCAACCAGGGGACACGACTAGAAATAGAGAGTTCTACTCCGCTTTTTTCTCAACTCCATCCTATTCAGGCCGATGAATACAGTACCGGGGTAACCCCGCAAGGAGCGAACCATAATGGCGTTATTGACTTGGAGCGACAGGTATTCCGTGGGTGTGAAAGCGATCGATACCCAACACAAGGGCTTGGTGGATACCCTGAATCAACTTCACGACGGCATGATGAAGGGGCAGGCGCAAAGCGTCACCGGACCGTTGCTGATGAAGCTGGTGGACTATACCGGCAAGCATTTTACCGACGAAGAAAGGCTGATGGCCTCCACCAAGTACCCGGCCCTCACCCAGCACCGCGCGCACCACGTCGAATTGACCAGGCAGGTGGAAGAGTTCGTGGGCCGTTACGATCGCGGCGAGATCACCATCAACGTCCAGCTTTTGAACTTTCTGCGCGACTGGCTGACCAACCACATGCTCAAAGAGGACAAGGAATACGGCCCCTGGCTGAATCAGCACGGCGTCAGCTAAGCCCCAGTTCAGGTCGTGGTTGGGTGGCTGCGGAAGCCCTCGCCGCCTGATTTTCAGCTATTTTTCAGCACCTGGAAGCGCCGGGAGGCCCCGGCGGGAGAAACCGCATGGCACTGGTAACGTGGAGCAGCAACTATTCCGTTGGGGTCAAAACCATCGACAGCCAACACACCGTCCTCTTCGACATCCTCAACGAACTGCACGACGCCATGATGAAGGGCAAAGCCCAAACCGTCACCGGCCCGCTGCTGAAGAAGCTGGTGAAGTATACCCAAGAGCACTTTGCGGCGGAAGAGGGTATGCTCTCGGCCACCCACTATCCGGAGCTGGCCGGGCACAAGGCCAAGCACGCCGAGCTGATTAAGCAGGTGCAGGATTATGTGACCAAGCACGACCGGGGCGAGATCACCGTCAACCTGCACCTGATGAATTTTCTGCGCGATTGGCTGAGCAGCCATATTCAGAAGGTGGACAAGGAATACGGTCCCTGGCTGAACCAGCATGGCGTGCAGTGACCTTCGGACGCGGAATCAGTATTCTTCGAAAGAGAGCTGATTGACGGCGAAGATGGAAGGCGGCTGGGGCTCGGAGGCAAGATCGTAGACCAGCCGCTCCAGTACCAGCCTCTTGTCGGGCGGTGAAGAGCGCAATTCCAGGTCGGCGCGGGCGATCAGGCGCAGGGCACGGGTCAATTCCTTGCGGCTTTTGTAGCGCCGGGCCTGGCGAATGAGATCGTCGGCGGCAAAGGGCGGTATGCGGAAGCCCTGCCACAGCGCCTGCCAGATGGCCCGCGAGTCGCGCACGTTCTTCTCCAGAATCACCAGCATTTGCCGGAAGGTGCGGGCCAGCATATACAGGTGTCCGATGGCTGCGTCCTCACCAGCCTCGGAGCTGTTGAGCAGCCCGTGCAGCAAGGCCAGCGCCCGGGCCTTGTCGCGGCTACTGATGGCGTCGGTCAACTCGTACAGCGAGCGCTGCTTGGCGCCCAGCACCATGGTCTCGACATCGCCCAGGGTGATGCGTCCCCGGCCCAGGGTGTAGAGCAGCAGTTTCTCCAGTTCCGAGGCCACCAGCATCATGTCTGCGCCCAGGGCGTCCACCAGTTGCCGGGCGGCGTCGGGGTCCATCTTGGTTTCGGCCTGCTGGGCGGTAGCTACGGCCCAGCGCATGGCGTCGTCTTCGTTGACCCGCGCCAGTTCGACCATGCCGCAGTGCGCGCCCAGAGTCTCGGTGAGGCGCTCGAAGCGGTTCTTGTCGTCCATCTCCATGCGCCGCACATCGCTGGGGATGCGGATGAAGTCGGCGACAAAGACCAATAGCGCCTGTGGATTGGGCGATTTGAAATAACGGGTCAGCGCGGCGAATTCTTCCTTCTTGGCTCCGCGAGTGTAGAGCGGGCGCAGGTTGCGCACGAAGATTACCTGAAAGGGCGCCATCAGCGAGGGCGTCTGGGCGCTGTCCAGTACCTCGAAGATCGAGGTCGAGGCCAGATCCATCTCGGCAAAGCAGAAATCCTTCAGCTCGGGAGGCACAAAGGCCTTGATTACGGCGGCGCGGCAGCGCTCCAGCAGGAAGATCTCGTCGCCAGCCAGCACATAGCCGGGACGCATCGTTCCCTGACCGGTGGCCGCGGCCTCGATCTCGGCGATAAAGCGTCCGGTGGCGGCAAAGCCCGCGCCCCAGCGCGCGCCGTTCATGAATGCCCTCCCTGTGGCGGCAAGCCCAGAGAAACCTGCTTTGATTTCCTGCTCATCATGCCGTTTCAGAATATCGTTCCCGGCGCGAATGAGCTAGCCCGCGCAGCGCCAGCCGCGTAACCGAGGTGAATCCAGCTCACGGGAACCTCTGATTAGGCTGGCGATTTGAAGGGTACGGGCTTCAGCCCGTACTTAGCAGGGTAGGAAGAATTTTCGGATTTTAGCCGCTGAGTGGATGTAAGTGCTTGAAAATAAGTATCTCATGAGCTAAAACCGTGCACTTTCAAAACCTCTCCAGAAATCCAAATGCGATTGCCCAGGGGGATGAACTGTGCTGTCCCACAAAGTTCCGTGTCCTGTCATCCTGAGCGTAGCGAAATCGAAGGATCTGCGGTTGTTCTTTGCGTTGAGGGTGGGAAACCACAGATTTCAACCGTCTTTTGTTCCTGGGGAGCGGTGCCGAAGAACCGGCATTTGTTCTTCGCCGCATCGACAAAAGGGCTAAATCGGACTACAGCCCTTCCAGTACATCCGCGACCACCGCCCGGGCAAAGGCGCGGGCCAGGCGCTGGACGGCGGCCGGGTCTTCCTGCAAAAAAGTCGGCAGGTCGGTGGTCGATTGGTACTGCTCGCGATAGACATAGTTCTTGTTCTCATACAGCACCTTGCCGTCGTGCCCGGTCAGGGTCACGGCTGCCACGATGGTGATGAGAAAGCTGGAAGACTGCTGGGTCGAGGCGTTGTAGGTAAGCGGAGCTATGTATTCCTTGAGAATGGTTCCGTGCAGAGTGGCGTCGGCATCGGCATTCCCGTCCGGAGTGACGCGCAGCCGGGTGCGCGTGGCGAACTCGCGAATCACCGCCTGGGTCATCACCGTCTCGGTGTGATAAGCTTCGGTGCGCGTGGCGAAGACCGGCACACACAGCGTCTTGGCATCGGGCGGCAGATGCGCGGCAGCGCCCAGCGTGTGGTAGCCGCATCCGGAGAGGGCTAGCAGGAGTATCGCCGCCGCCAAGCAAGCTATCTTTCTCATGACCCGATTCTATCCTCTCGCCCAGGCGCGTTTCCGCAGGCGGTAAATCCGTGCCTCACAAAGCCGGTTGATGAGGTTGTGTGCCAACGCGGACTCTCGCCGCTGCCGTCTCGCCAACCCGCCTCCGCCATCTTCAGCGACATATTACGAGCGCCGGCCGGACACCGGCCTCTGCCGCCCCACCGCCGGAGGCCGGCGCAGCAGAAAAACGGGAAGAACGCAGAACAGGCCCAGAAAGCCTAGTAAGGCAAAGTTGTCGGCGTAGGCCAGAAGCGCCGCTTGCTGCTCGATGCTGCGGTAGAGCGATCCCAGCGCCAGTTGGTGCGCCCCGGCGGGGCTGGCCCCGCCCATGCGGAAGCGTGCCTCAAGCCCACCCAGCAGCCGCTGCAGCAGCGGCGTGTTGGCGGTCAGATTGGCAGTCAGAAAGTTCTGATGGCGCTGGCTGCCGCGCACCAGTTGCGTGGTGACCATGGCAATGCCGATGCTGCCGCCCACGTTGCGCATCAGGTTGTAGATGCCAGCGGCGTTGCCGATCTCCTGCTTGCGCAAGAAGCCCATGGTCATGGTGGTCAGCGGTACGAAGACGAAGCCCCCGGCAAAGCCGTTGATGAAGTTGGGCCCGGCCACCGAGGCGATGGAGATGCCCAGGTTGATGTGGCTCAAGAGCAGTGTCGAGTAGCCGAAGACGGCAAAGCCGAAGGCCAGCAAAATGCGGTTGTCCACATAATTCACCAGTACCGCCACCATCAGCATGGAGAGTAAGGAGCCCAGGCCACGGGGGCTGACCGCCAGGCCGCTCTCCAGTGCGGAGTAGCCCATCAGGGTCTGCAAAAACAGCGGCAGCATGGCGATGACGCCGTAAAACGTGAATCCGTAGAGGGTGGCGATCAGTGTGCCAGCGGCGAAGTTGCGGTTGAGCAGTACGCGCAGTTGCACGATCGGCTCGCGGCATTTGACTTCGCGAATAATGAAGCCGATCAGGGCCAGCACGCTGATCGCCGCCGTCCAGCGAATCCAGTTGCTGCCCATCCAGTCCGCCTCCTGGCCCTTGTCCAGCACTAGTTGCAGCGAGCCCAGCCACAGCGCCATCAAGCCGAAGCCCAGGTAATCGATGGTGCTGTGGACAGCATGGCGCAGATAGGGCGGGTCTTCGATGAACAGGCTGGCCATGAACAGCGCCAGCAGGCCCACTGGAAGATTGATGTAGAAGATCCAGCGCCAACTGTAACTGTCGGTGATCCAGCCGCCCAGCGTGGGCCCGATCACCGGGGCCACCACGATACCTACGCCGTAGACGGCCATTGCCGTGCCGTGGCGGCGCGGCGGAAAGCTCTCCAGCAGGATCGATTGCGCCAGCGGCAACATGCCACCGCCGCCCACGCCCTGGAGAATGCGCGCCACAATCAACATGGGCATGGTAATGGCCACACCGCACAGCAGCGAGGCCGCGGTGAAGACCGTGATGGAGACCATCAGCAGCCGCTTGCGCCCAATGCGCCGCGCCAGCCAACCCGCGGCCGGCAGCATGATGGCGTTGGAGACCAGATAGCTGGTCAACACCCAGGTGGATTCGTCGGTCGAAGCAGAGAGATTGCCGGCGATGTGCGGCAGCGCCACGTTGGCCACCGAGGAATCCAGCACCACCATGAAGGTGGAAAGCATCACCGAGGCCGCCACCAGCCAGGGATTGACCGACGGCTTCCAGTCGTGGTGATCGCCGCCGTGCGTCGATGCTTGCTTGCCTTGCGCGGCCGCGCTCATGGTGCCGTTCCAATCCGAGCAGCGGACCCGTCGCCGCTCCTCTCTTCCATTTTACGGGCCCCGAATCGCCGCGGGCGCCGAAGTCAGCCGCAGCAGCCCAGCTCGCCACGCGCAGTTACAGCGGGGAGGAACGGTTCTGTCCCACAATGTTCCGTGCCCTGTCATCCTGAGCGGTGCGTAGCGAAGTCGAAGGGCCTGTAGTCGTTTTTCCTCGAGGGTGGGAAACCACAAATCTCCACCGTGCCTTGTGCTGGATTGATCCGGTCAGAAAGCAATGCGACAAATGGGGGTGCGACAAATGCCCCCCTCGCCGCGCCGTTGTAGTTGCGGCTAGGGTGGGATAAATTCAATTTGGCCGGATCAATCGGGCACGCCCACGGCCCCGCCTGCCCCTCCGCGGGGTGCTGTACGATGGACAAGGACCATTCATGAGCGACAAGAAAACCCTCCCCGTCGAAATTCTTCTGCACTGTGCGCAAACCCTCAATCTGCCGCTCCGCGGCGTGACCTCGGTGATCGAACTGCTTGACGAGGGTGGCACCGTGCCCTTTATCGCCCGCTACCGCAAAGAGGCCACTGGCAATCTCGACGAGGTGCAGATCCGCGACATCGAAGAGAAGCTGGCCTACTTCCGCGAACTGCTGGATCGCCGCGAAACCATCCTGGCTTCCATCGCCGAGCAGGGCAAGCTGACCGACGAACTCAAGGCGCGCATCCAGGCCACGCTCGACAAGAGCGAGTTGGAAGACCTCTACCTTCCCTACAAACCCAAGCGCCGCACCAAAGCCACCATCGCCCGCGAGAAGGGCCTGGAGCCGTTGGCGCAGTACCTGTGGGCGCAGCAGAATTCCGAGCAGCCGCTCAGCGCCTATGCGCCAGCCTTCGTCAACCCCGAACTGGGCGTGGCCAATGTCGAGGAGGCACTGGAAGGCGCGCGGCACATCGTGGCCGAGTGGATCAGCGAGGACGCCGACCTGCGCAAGGCACTGCGCCAGTTTGTCTTCGACGAGGGGATCGTGGTCAGCCGCAAGGCCATGGACGCCGTCGACGAACAGGAAAAGTTCAAGATGTATTACGAGTACAAGGAGCCAGTGAAGACCATCCCCTCGCATCGCATGTTGGCCATTCGCCGTGGCGAGAGCGAGAACGTGCTCTACTTCCTCATCGAAGTCGAGCCGGAGCGCGCCATCGCCATTCTCCAGCGCCATGTGCTAAAGCAGGCCGGGGACTGGACGCCGCAGCTCATGCTGGCCATCGACGACGCCTGGAAACGACTGCTCAACTCCTCCATCCAGGGCGAGATTCGCCTCGAGATCAAGCGCCGCTCCGACACCGAAGCCATTCAGGTCTTCCGCGACAATCTCTATAATTTGCTTCTTGCTCCGCCCGCCGGGCCCATCTCCGTTTTGGGCATCGATCCCGGCCTGCGCACCGGCTGCAAGGTTGCGGTAGTCGACGAGACCGGTAAGCTGCTGGCCCACGATGTCTTCTATCTGCATACCTCGAAGCACGGCAATGCCGAGGCCGCGCCCAAATTGGAGGCTCTGCTGCGCAAGCACAACGTGCGGGCCATCGCCATTGGCAACGGAACAGCCGGGCGCGAGACCGACGCCTTTGTGCGCGAGTTTTTGCGGGACAAGGGCATTAGCGAGATATTTTCGGTCACGGTGAGCGAGGCTGGCGCCAGCGTGTACTCGGCCTCGGCCGTGGCTCGTCAGGAGTTTCCCGATCTGGACCTCACCGTGCGCGGCGCCATCTCCATTGCCCGCCGCTTGCAAGATCCGCTCTCGGAACTGGTGAAGGTCGATCCCAAGTCCATCGGCGTGGGCCAGTACCAGCACGACGTGGACCAGCGCCAGTTGCAGGAGTCGCTGGATCATGTGATCGAGAGCTGCGTCAACAAGGTGGGCGTGGACCTGAACACCTCGTCGTGGACGCTGCTGCGCTACGTGGCCGGCATGACCGAGCGCACCGCTACGAATGTAGTCAACTACCGCAACGAGAAGGGCAGCTTCCGCTCCCGCGCGCAGGTGCTGGAAGTGCCGGGCATCGGCCCCAAGACCTTCGAGCAGGCCGCCGGCTTTCTGCGCATCCGCAACGCCGACAATCCGCTGGATGGGACCGCAGTGCATCCTGAGTCCTACCCGATTGTCGAGCAGATCGCGACCTCGCTGAAGACCTCGGTGAAGGAGATCATCCAGCAGCCGCAGTTGCTGGCCAAGGTAGATCGCAGCCAGCTTGCGGTGGGCTCTTTCACATTCGAAGACATTCTCGCTGAGCTGAAAAAGCCGGGCCGCGATCCCCGCGACAAGTTTGCTGCCGCCACCTTTCATGAGGGGGTGCGCGAGATGGCCGATGTGCAGCCCGGCATGATTCTGGAGGGCGTGGTCACCAACGTCACCAAGTTCGGCGCCTTCGTCGACATCGGCGTGCATCAGGATGGGTTGGTGCACATCAGCGAACTCTCCAACCGCTTCATCAAGGATCCCGCTGAGGCCGTCAAGACCGGGCAGATCGTCAAGGTGAAGGTGCTGGGCGTGGACCTGAAGGCTAAGCGCATCGCGCTCTCCATCAAACAGCTTGCTGCGCCGCCGGCCCGGCCCGCACCGCGCTCGCAGGCAAAGGCGATTCCCCCTCCGCCCGTTTCGATGGATCAAAAACTGGCCGCGCTCTCCAGTAAATGGAAGGGGCGGTAGCAACCTCGCGGTGAAGCTGCGGTTCTGTGCGAGCGCGGCTTTGTCCATCCAGATCGTTGGCACGGAATCTCCGTGCCCCACTCTTGCCGCGTTGAGTGCGGCAAGAGTGGGAGGGAGCGGCTCTTTCTACGCACCGGGATGGATCGCCGCAAGCGCGACCGCAATTCGCTTTCGACAGCGCTCGGCTTGGCTCCAAAGGATGGATCCAGGGTTGCGAGACCCGCCTTGGTCGGACCAGTAAGGCTTCTCTCGCAAGCCATTTCCTTAAGAATTCATGAAGCTTCCATAGGTTGAAAAAGCACCGCATTTTATTTCTCAAGTGGTATGACCACTGCGCGTTTTCCAGCGTATGATGAGGGTGCAAGAAATCCCAATTCCCGCGAGGAATCGTCGTGAACCGCCAGAAATCTCTTCTGCAGCGCAGCTTGTTGAACTTGATGTTGCCCGCCATGCTGGCGGTCGTTTCCGCCAGCGCATTTGCCGCCACTTCCACCTGCAATGTCCGCACTTACGGCGCCAAGGGCGACGGCGTGACCAAAGACACAGCCGCCATCCAGTCGGCCATAGACATCTGCGAAAAGAAGGGCGGCGGCACGGTGCAACTGACCGCCGGAACCTACGTCAGCGCGCCCATCGTGCTCAAGAGCAACATCACCCTGCAACTCGACAAGGGCGCCACGCTGCTGGGCTCGCCCGATCACGCCGACTATCCCGCCATCACCATGTTTCATCTGCCCGATTTGCAGCCGTTGGTGAGCGCGGTCAACGCGGCGAATGTGGCTATCGCCGGCGAGGGCACTATCGACGGCAACGGAGCCAGTTGGTGGGCAGAGGCGCGGGCCACCAAGGATCATGGCGTGCTGGGCAATCATCCGCGGCCCAAGCTCATCATTCTCGATCACTGCAAGCACGTGCGCGTCGAGGGCGTCACCATTCAGAATTCGCCCATGTGGCAACTGGTTCCGTACTATTCGGACGATGTGGTGATCCGCAACATCCGCGTGCTGGCGCCGTCGAACTCGCCCAATACCGATGCTGTGGATCCCTTCTCTTCGTCGAATATCGTCATTGATCACGTCTTTGCCGATGTGGGCGACGACGACATCGCCATCAAGTCGGGACCGATCAACTCGCCGGGGCCAGACGATCCCAGCCGCAACATCGTGATTCGCGATTGCACTTTTCTGCATGGCCATGGATTATCGATCGGCAGCGAAATCTCCGGCGGCGCGCAGAACATCGTCGCCGAGCGCATTCACTTCACCGGCACCGACAACGGCATCCGCATCAAGGCCAATCGTGACCGCGGCAACGATGTGGGCCACTTCGTCTTTCGCGACATCGATATGAAGGACGTAAAGAACGCCATCATCATCAGCGAGTATTACCCCAAGGTGCTGCCCGCCGAGGGCGAGGGCGCTGCGCAGCCCATCACCCGGCTCACGCCGCACTTCCACGACATTCAGTTGGAGAACGTAACCGCTACCGGCAGCGAGAGCGCAGGCGCCATTGTGGGCCTGCCGGAGTCGCCCGTGCTGGGCGTGGTTTTGCGCAACGTCAAGATCGCTGCCCGCAAGCCGCTGATCGTGGGCTACGCCGAGGTCGCGGGCGAGGGAGTGGTGGTGACGGTGCCGGAAGGCAAGGGAATCTCCGAACAGGTAGGCGCAAAGATCAATTTGAAATAGATCGATCTTCGCCGGGCCTGCGGCAGATCTGAAATGCAGGTCTTTCGACTGCGCAGATTGCAAAGAACGCAATCTGCTTTGCATAAGATGAGATTGCAAATGTGTTGATGGACGCGAAGAAAATGAGCAAAAGAAGAGGCTGCGCCGAAGGCGCAGCCTCTTCTTTCATACGGAGAAAAGCTTACTGGTTGACGCCGCTGGCCAGGAAGCCACCATCGACCACCAGGGTCTGTCCAGTAACGAAGGAAGAAGCGTCGCTGGCCAGGTAGATCGCGGCTCCCACCAACTCTTCGGTCTTGCCAAAGCGGCCCATGGGGGTGCGCATCAACAGTTCCTGGCCGCGCGGCGAGTTGTCCAGCAACTCGGCGTTCAAGGCGGTGCGGAAGACGCCGGGAGCGATGGCGTTGACGGTCACGCCCTTCTTCGACCACTCCACGGCCAGCGAGCGGGTCAGCGAGCCGACGGCGGCCTTGCTAGCGGCGTAGGCCGCCACTTCGGTCAGCGCCACGAAGGCGTTCAGCGAGGAGATGTTGATGATGCGTCCGTAGCCGCGTTCCAGCATATGCTTGCCGAAGACCTGGCAAGCGCGCAGCGTGCCGGTGAGGTTGGTGTCGATGATGCCGGCCCACTCTTCGTCGGGAACGGCCAGCGTGGGGGTGCGCTTGATGCGGCCGGCGCAGTTGATGAGGATGTCCACCTTGCCGAATTTTTCGACGGCGGCGGCCAGCAGCTTCTCCAGAGATGCACGGTCGCAGACGTCCGCGGCCAGCCGCAAGGTCTTTTGTCCGCGAGCTTCAATCTCGGCGGCGGTATCGTCCACCAACTGCTGGTGGCGGCCGGTGGACACCACATCGGCGCCGGCATCGGCCAAACCTAGGCTCATGGCCTTGCCAATGCCGGAGGTGCCTCCGGTAACGATTGCAACTTTGCCTTCCAGGCTAAGAATATTCGTGCTCATTTGTTCTCCATTTCCGATTGACATGGCCGGAGGGGCGATCGATGGCGCTATGCCAGTAACCGCATTCCCTGCGTGGCGAAAGCCGGTTCTTCTGAATCCCTATCCAGCGGCGCGACGGAAGCCGTGCGCTGTTACAAAACCGAACAGGTTAAGCTTACCGTGTGGAGCGAAGGTGCGAAAAACAACCGCAGATCCTTCGCCTCGCTCAGGATGACAACAGGCCTGACTACTTGCCCAGAAAGACGGGAACGATGTGCCGGTCGTAGAGGTTTTCGGTGACGTTTCTGGCGATGACGTCTTCGTTGGCTTCGAGCAGCTTCAGATAGCGATCGCCCATCTTGGCGGCCACCTTGAAGCCCACATGCAGCAACTGGCGCAGGTGCTGATTGTAGTTGGGATTGCTCTGCACATGGCGCAGCGCCGAGGTGTACTGCTTGGAAGTCCATGCCTTGACTTCCGCGGGTGCGGGCAGCTTGCGGGCGTCGATGTCGATCACTGTGGCATAGGGAGCGCAGAGTTCGGCGGCGTGGGCGAAGGCCTCGGCATAGATCTCCTTGGCTAGCTCCAGGGCATCGCCATCGGCCTCGGCCAGGCCGATCAACTCTTCCAGCCAGGTGGTTCCGGCGGTCTTCAGATGCACGCCGGCGTCGAAGCGCTTCAGCGCCCGGTGAATGGCGGGATAGATGGAGAACTTGTCGCTGCCGGAGTGTACGCTGAGCTTGAGATTGGCGGGCAAACCGAAATGCTTGACGGCGTAGGCAATGGCAGCCACATCCAGAATGAACTCGCGCTCGAACTGGGCCACGTCGCCCACATAGTCCACGCCCTTGTTGAAACGGCCGCTGAACTTGGGAGCGATGGTCTGGGCGGGAATGCCTTCGTCGGCAATGGCGGCCAGGATGATGAGCAACTCGACCGGGCTCTGTGCCAGATCGGTTTCGTCCATGGAGACTTCGGCAATGAAGTTGCCCGCGCCCTTGGTGGCTAGGATTGTGCGATAGACTTCGCCGGCCTTCTTGACCGCGGTGAGATACTTCTGCGCGGTCTGGCGCAAGGTGTCGGCGGTGATCTCGAAGGCTTCTTCAACGCCATCAAGCTGAATATGGCCGATCAACTGGGGATGGCGAGCGACGAAGGCTTCGATGTCCACGGCGGCGGCGGCTTCGCCGATGTAGTCGGCTACATCGAGGGTGTAGAAGTCGCAGGCGGGGAGGAAGCGATTCACCGTGCCGAGATTGATGTGGTCGGCATCGCAGAAGTAGGGCCTGGTCCAGCCCAACTCCTTGACCGCGGTATCGGCGGCGGCGCGGGTAGCGGTGGGCTCGGAGCCGATGATGGTGTGTTCGCGGTTGGATTTGTTCCAAACCGGTACGACCTCAACGCCACTGTCGGCGGCCTTGATGCAGGCTTGCAGTTGGGCCTTTGCCTGATGGGCAAAACGGTCGCCGGTGCCGACGGAATACTTGGGAAGTGCTTGAATGCTCATATGTTCTCCCTAAAGTCTGCTGCGGTGCGCCCACAGCCCCAGTCCAGGATTGGAAATGAAAAATACCTCTTCACCGTCCACCCGATTCCATCCCAGGTCGAGCCTGGCGGGGTCGTAGCGTTGAAGCATGGTTTGTAAATCGCCATAGTTGAAGCCGACGCCCTCGACCTCTTCCTTGCTGAGATGGCCGGGGCACCAGGTGATCTTGAATCGCCCCTCCGAGGAGCCATGGATCAGATGCGCCGCGGCGCTCAGATCGTCACCCAGTTCGGGATTGTTCTCCACCGCGCGCAGCGTGGCGGGCGTGCCCTTGTAGCCGTATTTGCGAATGAGCCGGTCGATGGTCTTGTCTTCGCCGAACTCCTTCACCGCCGGAGCCAGCACGATCAACTCGGCATCGTCGGCCAGCGCCATGCGGGTGCGGTAGACGGCCTTGTTGCCCAGCCAGGTGCTGTGGAACTCTTCTGGATCGAGATAGACCACGGCCTTGTGAATCTGCTGGTCGAGAATCTCGAAGTTGACCTTGAGGCTGAGCTCGGCAGCGCGGTGGAAGCACTCCACATCGTCGCCGACGAACAAACCGCGCACCGCCAGTCCGCCCTCGGCGCGGCGGCTCACCACGGTCAACACATAGACGATGGGCAGATCCTGGAGAAAATGATCGGAGGCGTAGTTGAAGACGCGGCGCACGGGATTGTCGGCGCGGCCCAGTATGCGCTCCATGCCGTAGACGGCGCCCAGGTAGTGGCTGCGGTTGATGCCTTCTCGGCCGCCTGTGCCCACTACGATGTTCTTGTTGTAGTTGGCCATGCCGATGACTTCGTGGGGCACCACCTGGCCGATGGAAAGGATGAGGTCGAAGCCGCCCTGCGGCAGCAATTTGTTGACCTGCGCCGGCCAATCGTAATGGAGCTTGCCCTCGGACTGCTCTTCAATGAACTCGGCGGGAACCACGCCCATGGTCTGGATGTCGGTGCGCCAGTTATGCACATTGAAGAGGTCCAGCGGCATATCGCCGTACATATGCGCGATCTGCGCGGCGGTCATGGCGGCGTGGGTGCCCAGCGCCGGCAGAACGGCTTGCAGCTTGTCGCCGTAATACTGCCAGGCATAACGGGTCAGATCGCCGGCGCGGGAGTGGGCGCGGGTTTGATCCGGAGGCACGGCCAGCACCCGCTGGCGCGGACCCAGCTTGCCCAGATTCTCCGCCAGCAGCGCTTGCAACTGCTGGGCGGAGAGATCGGTATCGACGCTGCCAACGGCACAAAAGAGACTCATGCGGTAAACTCCACTTTTTTCAGGCCGGGGGCCAGAAGGGTGAGAATTGCCAGCGCTACCAGATAGGCGCTAGCGGCGACGAGAAAGAGCACGGTGTAATTGCTGTGGGTCAGTTCCAGCACATAGCCGACAAAGATGGCGAAGAGAGAGCCGCAGGCCGAGCCGGCCATGCCGCCGATGCCGGTTACCGAGCCGACCGCGGAGCGGGGAAACATGTCGCTGGCGGTGGTGAAGAGGTTAGCCGACCAGCCCTGATGCGCGGCCGCTGCCAGGCTGAGGATGGCGATTGAAGCCCATTCGGTTTTCAGGGAGTTGACCATGTAGATCGGCACTACGGCGCAGGCGCAGACCAGCATGGCGGTGAGCCGCGCATGGGCTGCCGAAAGGCCGAATTTGCGAAAGGGCATGGGCAGCCATCCGCCGCCGATGCTGCCAATCGAAGAGGCCGTGTAGACAATGATCAGCGGCAATCCGACGTGCTTCAGGTCCAGCGCGTACTTTTTGCTGAAGAAGTCGGGCAACCAGAAGAGGAAGAACCACCAGATCGGATCCGTCAATCCCTTGGCGATGGCGAATCCCCAGGTTTGGCGGAAGGCCAGGAGTTTTCCCCAGGGAGCGGAGGGGCCCATGTCGGCGGCGGCCTCCTGATAGATCAGGCGCAGCTCGACACCCGTCAGTGTGGGGTGGTCCTGCGGCTTGCGGTATTTGTTGTACCAGAGCACGATCCAGACGGCGCTGAAGGCGCCGGTAACCAGAAAGGCGGCGTGCCAACTGTAATGCAGCGCCACCCACGGCACAATGGCTGGGGCCAGAATTGCTCCGAGATTGGCGCCGGAGTTAAAGATGCCGGTGGCCAACGAGCGCTCACGCTGAGGAAACCATTCGGCCACGGTTTTGATGGCTGCAGGAAAGTTGCCGGACTCGCCCATGCCCAGGCAAACGCGGGCAATGCCGAATTGGAGCATGCTGTTGACCAGCGCATGGCCCATAGCGGATAGGCTCCAGACGGCCATGATGCACATGTAGCCGATGCGGGTGCCGACTTTGTCCACGAAACGTCCGGCAGCCAGTAGTCCGATGGCATAGGCCACCTGAAACGCGGCCATGATCCAGCCGTAGCCGACTTCAGTCATGCCGATGCCGCCATGGCCCAGAGCCTGCATCAGGGTTGGCTTCAACAGCGAAAGAACCTGGCGGTCCATGTAATTGATCGAGGTGGCGGCAAAGAGCATGGCGCAGATTGTCCAGCGCACATTGCCGATCCTCATGCCGGGGGTGAGTCCCTCATCCCCGGCGGTAGCAGGTGTATTGCTGACCATCGCGTTCTCCTTACAGGCGGTAAGCCTTTTTCACCAGCCCGTAGGTCAGGTCGTAGGCCACTTCGCGGGCTTCGTCTTCGTCCAGGCGGTGCTCGGCCACTAGTTTGGCCAGAAATCCGCAGTCCATGCGCCGGGCCACATCGTGGCGTGCGGGAATGGAGAGGAAGGCGCGGGTATCGTCGTTGAAGCCCACCGTGTTGTAGAATCCGGCGGTCTCGGTGACCTGCTGGCGGTAGCGCAGCATCCCCTCGGGGCTATCGTGGAACCACCACGCCGGGCCCAGGCGCAGGCAGGGATAGTGCCCGGCCAGGGGCGCCAGTTCGCGGCTGTAGGCGGTCTCGTCGAGCGTGAACAGGATGATGGTCAGCTTGCTCTCGTTGCCCATCCGGTCCAGCAGTGGGCGCAATTCGTCCACATAGCCGGTGGAGCGGGGAATGTCGGCTCCCACATCGCGGCCAAACTTCTTGTAGACCTGCTGGTTGTGGTTGCGGGTGCTGCCGGGGTGGATCTGCATCACCAGACCGTCTTCCAGGCTCATCAGCGCCATCTCGGTGAGCATCTGCGCTTGGAAGAGAACCTTCTCCTCCTGCGTCGACTTGCCGGAGAGAACTTTCTGGAAGAGCGCCTCGGCCTCGGCTCGGCTCAGGTCGGCGGTGCGGGCGGTCAGGTGGCCGTGGTCGGTCGAGGTGCAGCCCAGCGCCTTGAAACGCAATCGCGCCTTGCGCAGGGCATTCAGGTAGCCGCTCCAAGCCGTGGTGTCTTCGTTGTTCTGCTCGCCCAGCCTGGCGATGGATTCGCTGAAGCCGGCAAATTCCGGATCGACCACCGCATCCGGGCGGAAGGCGGGCAGAATGCGGCGCTTCCATTCCGAGGAGCGAATGGTCTGAATGTCTTCGAGTGAGTCCAGCGGGGAGTCGGTGGTGGAGAGCACTTCGATATTGAAACGGTCGAAGAGGGCGCGGGGACGGAACTCGGGCTGGGCCAGCTTTTCGGCGATGGCATCGTAATAGAAGTCGGCGGTCTTCTCGCCGAAGCGCTCGGTCAGGCCGAAGACTTCCTGGAAGACGAAATTCAACCACAGCCAGCTGGGGGTGCCGCGGAAAAGGGAGAAGTGGCGGGCAAAAATGCGCCAGACCTGGCGCGGGTTCTTCATCTCCTCGACCCCGATTTCCAGCTCTTCCAGCGTGACGCCCTGACTGTACAACATGCGGAAGACGTAGTGGTCAGGCTGTACCAGTAACTTGGCGGGATTGGGAAAGGGCTGGTTCTGGGCAAACCAGGCCGCCTGGGTGTGGCCATGCGGGCTGATGATGGGCAGGTTGCGCACCTGCGCGTAAAGCGATTTTGCTATCGCTCGCGTTCCGGGTTCGGCAGGGAAGAGACGGTCTTCGTGGATCAACATGGCTGGAATTCTACCTCGTAGCGGCGCCATCCGGCGGTGCGCTCTGCGGTCTGACCGCAGAGGTCTGACCACAAGTATACACACTGGACTCGTTTCTGGCAGTATGGAAGTGAATTATCCAGGCATCATGCAGGGCTGTGGTGTTACCCTCGTGTTTTCCCGGATTTCAGGTTTGCACAAGAGGCTGGTCAAAATATGCCGCGCACCAAGCAGGAACCAGATACGTTGCGCACCACCAAGGTGGTCGACCATATTCGCACGCTGATCGAGAACGGAACGCTTCAACCCGGCGATAAAATTCCCCCCGAGAGGGAATTCGCCCGCACCCTGAACGTCAGCCGCGCCAGTTTGCGCACCGGCATTGGCTACCTGGCCGCCATGGGGGTGATGAAAGTCCGCCACGGGGTGGGCACCTTCGTCGCCGACGGCCCCCCGGAGTTCGGCAAGGCCTCGCTCAGTCTGATGGGCGCTCTGCATGGCTTCCAGTCCTGGCAGATGTTCGAGGCGCGCTTGATTTTAGAGAGCAATTTGGCCGCTTTGGCCGCAGAACGGGGCAAAGAGGAGCACCACGCCGCGCTGGCCGAGGAGGTGGCGGAGATCTTCGCCTCGGTCGATAACCCCTCCGAGTTCCTGATTCACGACGTGCTCTTTCACCGCATTGTCTCCCAGGCCTCTGGCAACCCCATCATGGCGGCCATCATGGAGACCATCACCTCGTCGATGTACGATAAGCGGCGGCGCACGGTGGAGCGGTCGATCGACCTGCGCGAATCGGCCGAGATGCATCGCAAGATCTACCGCGCGGTGCGCTCCCGCAAGCCGCAGGAAGCCAGAAAATTGATGGAGCAGCACCTGCGCATGGCTCAGAGCGCCCAGGATCAGGAGCGACCGGTGGAGCGCAAGACGCGCCCCGTGGGCCGTCCCAGAAACGTCGCGTCGGAGCCCCCGCCATTCCTTTCCTGAAGCCCCAGTCGGGGCGGTGGTCTGTCCACTGGAGAGGGACTGGAAAAGGGCTTTTGTCTCGCACCCACGCCGCTTTCGGCTCCTTATGGTGGTCCGACCGCAGCGCTGCGTAGGCTGCGGGCCGGGAAGTCGAGCCCGCGGTCTTCCGGCGCCGGGGCTGGAACTCAACTGCATCCCTGCCTCAGGGTTTGCGGGTAATTTGCGGTGCAACGTCGATCAGAGGCGCCAGTTCGGGGCAGACCCTGGACAGATCGCTGGCCACTATGCGCGCAAAGACCGCAGCGCCGGCTGCATTGAGGTGGGTGCGGTCCGGTCCCGGGTTGCCGGTGGCATCGGGATGGGCCTCGGCGTCGAACTGGTCGGCCTGCTCCTGCGTCATGCCCTGCAACAGGTTGACGCTTTCCTCGTTGAGATCGATGAGCACAACCTTCTCCTCGGTGGCCACGCGCCGGGCGGCGGCGGCATAGGCTTCCAGGTCGAGCACCAGCTTGCCGTCCCGGTAGCTGCGCCGGGAGAGAGAGGTGACGATCACCGGCCGGGCGCCGGCAGCGCGCGCTTCCTGGATGTAGCGGCGCAAGTTGGCGGCGTAGCTGGTCTGGGGATCGGTCTCCCGCGCCAGGCCCTTGCCGGGCATATCGTTGTGGCCAAATTGAATGAGAATGTAGTCGCCATGCTGCTCCAGCGCGGCCTTCCACAGGCCTTCGTCGTAATAGCTCTTGGAACTGCGCCCGTTGCGGGCGGCGTTGATGCAGGCGACGCTGGGCGCGAACCGCGCGCAGAAGGCGGATCCCCAACCGCCGCCGCTGTTGACCGTCGAGTCGCCCACCAGCACGATGCGAACCTTGGCCGGAGCCGTTGACGGGTTGGGCGCAGGGCTTTGCCCGCAGGCTGGGTAAGCGGAGGCGACGGCGGCGAAAAGAGCAAGGCTGAGTGCGATTCTGGGTGGCAATGTCCGCTCCAGCGCAGCGAGAAGAATGAGGCTGCGATCAGGGACGATTGTAATCCGGCAAAGGTCAGACCAGCAACCGGGATGGTGGTGCGGCGAGGCTTCGAGTCCGTGGCTTTTCGCCCTGCTAAAAAGCGGATATACGGGTGTTTTGCGGTTTGAATGCCGCGGGAATTACGAATCTCTTGACGGAAGCAGCAGCCAGTCCTGAAGATGGAAGGCGGCGAGCGGTCAGTCCTCCGTGGATCGTTCTGTTTCAATGTGGGGCATTGGGCCGCTTCGATGGAGTCTCATGCGTCTTTTCTCCGTTTTCTCGATTGCTGCTTCGTTTTTGCTGGCTTTGGTTTCGAACTGCGCCGCGCAGGACACGCGTACTGTGACCGAGCCCCGCATTCCCGCCCCCTGCATCACCCTCGACGCACAGATAGCCGCCCCCCGGGGGACGATCTCCGCAGCCGACGAACAGCGTCTTGACACCGCCCGCATTCAGTCGGCGATGGATCGATGCGCGGCCGGGCAGGCGGTGGTGTTGCGCCGCGCCGGGGACAGAAACGTTTTTCTAAGCGGCCCGCTGACTTTGCGTTCTGGGGTGACGCTAGTCGTTGAGGCGCATACCGCGCTGGTGGCTTCGCGGGATGCGCGGCTCTACGACCTGATCCCCGGCAGTTGCGGCGTGGTGGCCGAGCGCGGCCATGGCTGCAAGCCGCTGATCCTGGCCGACGGCGCGCACGACAGTGGCATTATGGGCGAAGGGGCGATCGATGGCCGCGGCGGCGCTACAATCCTGGGCCAAAGCGAGACCTGGTGGGATCTGGCGCATCGCGCCAAGGTCACCGACAAGAATCAGAGCGTTCCCTGGATGATGGTGCTGCGCCAGGCGGACCGTTTCACGCTCTACAAGATCGCGCTGCGCAATTCGCCCGGCTTTCATGTTGCGGTCAACGAGACCGACGGCTTCACGGCCTGGGGTGTGAAGATCATGACGCCCAAATGGGCGCGCAATACCGACGGCATCGATCCTGGATCATCGCGCAACATAACCATTGCCTACAGCTTTATCCACACCGGCGACGACGATGTGGCAGTGAAGTCCGGCAAGGCCGGACCGGCGCAGAACATCTCCATTCTGCACAACCACTTCTACAGCGGTCACGGCATGTCCATCGGCAGCGGCACCAGCGGCGGCGTGGACCACATGCTGGTGGACGATCTGACCATCGACGGCGCCGACAATGGCCTACGCATCAAGAGCGACCGCAGCCGCGGCGGACTGGTGCACCACCTGCTCTATCGCAATGTCTGCATGCGCAATACCGCCAACCCGCTGGTCTTCACCCCGCTCTACACCACCTTCGGCGGCGATCAACTGCCCGTATATCGCGACATCGAGCTCGACGATGTGCATGTGACGACGGCCGGATCGTATGTCTTTCTGGGCCTCGACGGGCAGCACAAACTGGGGCTGACCATGAATAACGTGTGGGCCGACGATCAGCAGAACGCCCGCTTTCTCAACCAGGATGCGGATCTGACCATCGGCTTGAAGCGCGGCAACCTGGAACCCGCGGGCCAGGACGTGACCCTGGCGCCAACGCCCGGATCCGCGGCGGGCGAGCCGCTGGCCTGCGATGCGCGCTTCGTTCCCTTTCCCAGCCTCGATACGGCCCCGGAGATGGCTGGCAAAGAGCCGCCGGAAGACACCAACATGTACGTCGCCGCCGACGGTACGGGCGACTACTACTCCATTCAGCGCGCGCTCGATGCCGCACCCAAAAGTGGGGCACTGATCCTGGTTGCGCCCGGCGTCTATCGCGAGGTGCTGACCGTCGACAAGCCCAACATCCAACTGCGCAGCATCGATCCCGACCCCAGCAAAACGACGATCGTCTACGACCGCAGCGCCGGCCAGAATGGCGGCACATTGCACTCGGCCACGGTCAACGTACTTGCGGACAATTTTTTCGCCGAGAACGTCACCTTCGAAAACGACTTCAACCGTACCCATCCGCAACTCTTCGCCGGCTCGCAGGCGCTGGCGCTGCTGGTCACCGGCGACCGCGCCATCTTTCACCATGTCCATTTGCTGGGCAATCAGGACACGGTCTACGCGGGCAGCCGCAACTGCGCGTCCGGCGGCGACAACTGCATCGTTACCCGCCAGTACTTCTCCGATTGCCTGATCGCCGGCAATGTCGATTTCATCTTTGGTGACAGCAAAGCAGTCTTCGATGGCTGCGAGATGCGCAGCACCGCGCATCAGGGCGGCTACATTACCGCGCAATCCAGGCATTACCCCGCGCAGGACTCCGGCTTCGTGCTCGATCGCTGCCGGCTCACCGCCGATCCCGGCGTGCAGGGATCGGTCTATCTGGGACGGCCGTGGCGGCCTTACGCCAGCGTGGTCTATCTCAACACGGAGATGGGCGTGCACATCGATCCTGCTGGCTTCAGCGAGTGGCACCCCGGCGAGACGCACGCCCTGGAGACGGTCTTCTACGCCGAGTACGGCTCGACCGGTCCCGGCGCCCATCCCGGCGAACGCGATCCGCATGTGCGCCAACTGACGGCGCAGCAGACCAAGCGTTTCGAGGCGGCGACGTTTCTGGGCGGCAAAGACCATTGGAATCCGCTGGCCCCGCTGCCTGCCATCAAATAGCCGCGAACTGGATATCTCTTTAGAGACATGGAACAGGGATCGAGCAGATGCGGCAAACCGTCCCTTAGGAGTTTTTTGCTTTTGCTGTAGATTTCGTGCCCCATCCTTTTCGCGTTTTTTCGGCGGAAAGGGTGGGATAGCGATAAAATTCCGGCCTACACCATTTCGAAAAACGCTCTGAAAGAACATCTCCCGCCCGGCGCCCCCGGAAAAAATCCAGGCGTCGCCGCGGTGGGAGATGGGTAGAAGCAGTTGTGGAACAATGGCCTACACGTTGTAAGTAGTCGAAGAGACGCGGCCGCCGCGGCCGGTCCAGTTGGTGTGGAAGAACTCGCCGCGCGGCTTGTCGATGCGCTCGTAAGTATGGGCACCGAAGTAGTCGCGCTGTGCCTGCAGCAGGTTGGCAGGGAGGCGGCCGGTACGGTAGCCGTCATAGAAGGCCAGCGCGGTGGAGAAGGTGGGGGTGGCCACACCCAGTTCGATGGCGGCCACGGCGGCCTTGCGCCATGATGCCTGGTACTGATTCAGCGCGCTGGAGAAGAAGCTGTCCAGCAGCAGGTTTTCCAGGCCGGGGTTCTTGTCGAAGGCTTCCTTGATGTTGCCCAGGAAGCGGCTGCGGATGATGCACCCGCCGCGCCACATGAGGGCGATGCCGCCCATGTTGAGGTTCCAGCCGTTCTCCTTGGCTGCGGCCTTGAGCAGCATGTAGCCTTGTGCGTAAGAGATCATCTTGGAGCAATAAAGAGCGCGGCGCACGTCTTCGATAAAGGATTTCTTGTCGACGTCGAGCGGCTTGGCCGCGGGACCGCTCAGAACCTTGGCGGCGGCGACGCGTTCGTCCTTCAGCGCCGATAGGCAGCGGGCAAATACCGACTCGCCAATCAGTGTCACCGGCTGGCCCAGGTCCAGGGCGCTGATGACGGTCCATTTGCCGGTGCCCTTTTGGCCGGCGGTGTCGAGAATCTTGTCCACAATGGGCAGGCCGTCTTCATCCTTTTTGGCGAAGATATGGCTGGAGATTTCAATAAGGTAGCTGTCCAGCTCGCCCTTGTTCCAGTCGGTAAATACTTCGTGCAACTCCTCCGCCGTAAGTCCCAGACCCCGTTGCAGCAGGTCGTAGGCCTCGCAGATGAGCTGCATGTCGCCGTACTCGATGCCGTTGTGGACCATCTTGACATAGTGTCCGGCGCCGTCTTCGCCAACCCAGTCGCAGCAGGGGGAGCCATCGTCGACCTTGGCGCTGATGGCCTGGAAGATCTCCTTGACATGAGGCCAGGCCGCCGGGTTGCCGCCGGGCATGATCGAGGGACCGAAACGCGCGCCCTCTTCGCCGCCGGAGACGCCGCTGCCGACAAACAAGATGCCTTTTTCGGCCAGCGCCTTGGTGCGGCGGTTGGAGTCGGTGAAGAGCGAGTTGCCGCCGTCGATGACGATGTCGCCGGCTTCCAGATAAGGCAGCACCAGGTCGATCATGTGATCCACCGTCTCGCCGGCCTTGACCATCAGCATGACACGACGGGGGCGCTTGAGCAGGCTGGCCAGTTCGGCGACCGAGTGCGCCCCTACCACCTGGGTTCCCTTGGCCTCGTTGGCCACGAAATCGTCCACTTTGGAGACGGTGCGGTTGAAGACGGCAACCTTGTAGCCGTGGTCGTTCATGTTGAGGACAAGGTTTTGTCCCATCACAGCGAGGCCGATCAGGCCAATGTCACACGATGCTTCGGGCATTTCGATCTCCCATTTCCTTTTCTAGAGGATCATCTCAGATCTGTTGGCGATGTGGTTCATGACCTTGGAAAGCCGACCCCTGCACGCCAGGACGCTGTGGTCGATTGTAGTGCAGTGGTCTGACCTTTGCAATGGGAAGATGGCGGCGCAGGTGGGGAAACGATTTCCACCGGTCATGCTGCGGGGCTATAATTCGGGCGTCAAATTCAAGTGGGCGTTCGGGTTTTGAAAACCTTGGCGCACCGTGGAGTTCGCTATGTGGAAGTCCGTTCTTCTCTTCTCCGCTGCTGTTCTGATTGCCCTCCTTCCCGCGTCGGTCGCCGGGGGACTGCCGCAAGAGCCCGCCGCCGGCAAGGCTCCGGCAAAATCCAATCCGGAGATCCTGGCGAAGGCCAAAAAGCTGTACGCGGTGGATTGCTCGATGTGCCACGGTGACGATGGTAGCGGCAAGACCGATCTGGCCAAGGACATGAACCTGAAATTGCTCGACTGGAGCGATCCCACAGCGCTGGCGAACAAGACGGACAAGGATCTCTTCGACATTATCCGCAACGGCAAGGGCGAAAAGATGCCTGCCGAGGGCTCGGCCCGCGCCAAGGACGACGAGGTCTGGCATCTGGTCTTTTACATCCGCAGCATGGCCCATGTCCAGCCCGCCGCGCCGACCGCACCAGCCGCCCCGGGGCTCTGAATCCTCTTTTTCGCGCCGGTCAGGGCAAGAACCCTGGACCGGCGCGCGCTTTGCACGCCTGGAGCCGAGAAATTCGCTGCGCCGGTTTTGCTCTAGCCGTGCCGGGGTGAGGTCGTTTATGCTCAGCCAAAGTGCGAGGATACGGCCCTGAGCTCTGGCGGCACCAATCAACTGGAACACGCTGCATCCTCCTACCTGCGTTCGGCGCGGCATCAACCGGTAGCCTGGCAGATGTGGGGCGAAGCGGCTTTTGCGCTGGCGCGGGCCGAAGACAAGCCGATCCTGTTGGACATCGGCGCGGTTTGGTGCCACTGGTGCCACGTCATGGATCGCGAGTCCTATGAAGATCCGCAGATGGCGCGGATCATCAACGAAAACTTTGTGGCAGTGAAGGTGGATCGCGACGAGCGGCCCGATGTGGACGCGCGCCTGCAGGCCGCCGCGGTGACCATCTGCGGTCAGGGCGGATGGCCGCTGACCGCCTTTCTCACCCCCGACGGACGTCCGTATTTTGCCGGCACCTATTTTCCTCCCGACGACCGCTATGGGCGGCCCGGCCTGCGCCGCGTCTTGCAGCACATGGCGCAGGTGTGGCGGGAGCGGCGCGAAGAGGCTCTGGAGTCGGCCACGGGGGTGATGGCCCTGGTGGAGAGCAACGAGAACCTCGTCCAGCAGGGACAGAAGAACGGGCAGGGACTGTCGCTGGATCTGGTGGATCGCATTGCCGGCTCGATCCTGGGGCAGTTCGATGGGCAGCACGGCGGCTTCGGTTCACAGCCCAAGTTTCCTCATCCGGCGGCGCTGGATCTGCTCTTGCAGGCGGCCATGAGCCGCGACAGCGATCTGGCCCGAGATGCCTTTGCCCTGACGCTGGAGAAGATGGCGCGGGGCGGGGTTTACGACCAACTGGTCGGGGGCTTCCATCGTTACAGCGTCGATGAACACTGGGGTGTGCCGCACTTCGAAAAGATGCTCTATGACAATACCGAGCTGCTGCGAAATTACGTGCACGGCTTCCAGAGCCTGGTGCGGCCTGAGTTCTTGGCTACCGCGCAGGAGATCGTCGCCTGGCTCGACTCCACCATGACCGACCGCGAACGGGGCGGCTTTTTTGCCTCGCAGGACGCCGACATCGACCTGGACGACGACGGCGACTACTTTACCTGGACTTTGCAGGAAGCGGAAGAGGCGCTGGATGCCGAGGAGTTCGCCTTCGCCACGCGCTATTGGGAGATCGGCGAGCACGGTCCGATGCACCACGACCCGGCCCGGAACGTGCTGCATGTGCCGCTCTCGCTGGCGGAACTGGCTGCCGAAACCGGCCAGCCGCTGGCTGGGCTGCGCGAACTGCTGGAGTCCGCGCGACGCAAGTTGCGCGCGGCACGCGCCCTGCGTCCCAGCCCGTTTATCGATCGCACCCTGTTTACCGGTTGGAATGCCATGGCGGTCACTGCCTATCTGGAGACGGCGCGCGTGCTGCGTATGGATGCGGCCCGCGACTTCGCCCTGCGCACTCTGCGCCGGCTGCTGGCCGAGGCCTGGGACGGTGAACAGGTACTGCAGCATGTGATCGCCTACGCGGCGCCGGACGGAGGCAAAGAGCATGGCCAGGAGACGGCCCCTGGAACCCTGGACGATTATGCCTTCACCATCCACGCCTGCATCGATGCCTGGTTTGGCAGCGGCAGAATGGAGTTTTACCACGCCGCCGAGAAGCTGGCCGATGCCATGATCGCCCGTTTTTTCGACCGCGCGGCCTGCGCCTTCAACGATACCGCGACGCTGGCCGGCCAGCCGCCTCTGGGTGCTCTGTCGGCGCGGCGCAAGCCGATTCAAGACACCCCCACCCCAGCCGGCAACCCCGCTGCCGCTTCCGCTCTGCTGCGTCTGGAGACACTGAGCGGTCGTGCTGAATTTCAGCGCATTGCCGAGCAGACGCTCTTGGCCTTCGCCATTCTGGACGGCCGTTTCGGCCTGTATACCGGCAGTTACGGGCTGGCCGTGGAGCAATTGCTGCTCGATCCGGTGCAGGTGATGGTGGTCGGTTCCGGCCCCGAGGCGGCGCGTCTCGAGGCCTTGGCCGTCGCTCGTTACGCGGTCAACAAGACGGTCATGCGCATTGCTCCCTTCCGCCTGGTTCCGGGTGGAATTCCCCCCGCCCTGGAGGAGATGCTGTCACACTTCTCTCCGCCGCCGGGCGTCGAGGTCTGGGTGATCGTCTGCCGCGGACGCACCTGTTTGCCGCTCATCACCGAGGCGGAAGCGCTGTTGGAGGCGCTGGAGGGCTAGGGCAGTTTCGCTTTTTCTGTTGACTTCCGTGCCCCACCCTCGGCGCGTTCTTGTTTTTGCGCCTGGGAGGAATACGTGCCGCCTCGAATGGCGCTCCCAGGTGATGTGTGCGCCAAACAGAAGTGGTTTTTCGAGTCGCCCCGAGCGCGAATCTCTTTTTGTTCCATGGCGACGGATTCTTTTCGGAGAGCAGGGAATCTATAGCCGCGCCAGCGGCACCGGTCTCGCTGTCGGTGCAGCCCGGCGCATGGCCGAGGCTTCCAGAAGACGGGTGGTGGAGAAGCCGGCGACGGTGGGAACGATGCGCACCTGTCCACCCCAAGTGGCAGCCTCGTGTGCGCCCACCACTGCATCCAACTCGTAATCGCCGCCTTTGACCAGCACGTCGGGACGCAGGGCCAGAATCAGCTCTAGTGGCGTCGCCTGGGGAAAGACCACCACCGCATCGACGGCGGCCAGCGCGGCCAGCACCCGTGCCCGTTCCTGTTCGCCGACGACCGGCCGTTCCGCTCCTTTGAGGGCGCTGACCGAAGCGTCGCTGTTGATGGCCACCACCAGCCGGTCGCCCATGCGACGGGCCTGTTCGAGCAGGGAGATGTGGCCGATGTGCAACAGGTCGAAGCAGCCGTTGGTGAAGACCACGCGCTCGCCGTGGGCCCGCCACAGCGCGGCGCGGCTGGCCAGTTGCGCGCGACTCAGTACTTTATCCTCGCCGTGCAGGGCGATCTGCGGGGAGAGCGCGTCCAGCAGCTCGTGGCACTCCACCGCCACCGTGCCCACTTTGCCCACCACGATGCCGGCGGCCACGTTGGCCAGTTCGATGGCGGCTTCGGGTTGCAACCCGCTGGCCAGGCAGAGGGCCAGGACGGCGATGACCGTATCGCCCGCACCCGAGACATCGAAGACCTGACGGGCTGTGGCCGGGGCCAGCAAGCGGCTCTCTGCGCGCAATAGGGCTATGCCTTTCTCGCTCAGCGTGGCGGTCAGAAAATCCACATCCAGGCTTCTGGCCAGCCCCTGCGCGGCCGCCAGCAGCGGCTCCAGGGGGTGGGGATGCGAGCCTAGGGCAGCGGCCAGTTCGGCAAGATTGGGGCAGATGGTGGTGGCGCCCCGGAAGCGGGAGAAGTCCGCACACTTGGGGTCTACCAGCACCGGAATGCCCTGCCGGCGGGCCGCGTCGATCGCCCGCCGGCAGACGGCCGCCGTCAGCGCTCCTTTGGCGTAGTCGGAGAGCACCAGCGCATGGCAGCCGGGCAGTTGTTCGTAGAGCAGATCCATCAGGCAGTCGTAATCGAAGCCGCAACGCTCCTCGATCCGTTCGCTGTCCAGGCGCAGCATCTGCTGGCGGCCGCCCAGGATGCGCAGTTTGGCGGTAGTAGGAAAACCGGCGCTGGTAACGAATAGGGGCTCGATTCGGTTCTGTTTCAACATCTCATTCAGCAGGCGTCCATCTTCGTCTTCCCCGATAAACCCGGCCACCATGGTCTGCGCGCCCAGGTTGGCCAGGTTCATGGCCACATTGGCCGCGCCGCCCGGCTGCGCGGTCTGTCGCAGGGCGCGCACCACTGGCACCGGGGCCTCGGGGGAGATGCGGCCCACCTCGCCCCAGATGGAGCGATCGAGCATGACGTCGCCCAAAACCAGAATCCGGCGCGTGGACCAGTCCTGCTCGATCAGGCGGATAGCCTCGTGCAGCGGCGCGATCATGCCACCTCCAGAATCAGCATCGGCGCGGCGGGCATAGACGCCACCCTCAGCGCCACTGCGGCTATCTGCCGCAATCTGAATTCGGTTAACAGCCAATCCTGCTCGATCCAATCGCAGAGCATATGCCCCGCCAGAATGTGCGCTTCCTGAATTCGTGCCGTGCAGGCCGAGGGAACGGAAATGAGGCGATCGGCGAAGAAGGCCGCCACACCGCCCTCGGCGCCAGTGAAAGCCACCGTCGACAGGCCCAGTAAGCGACCCTTTTGCAGCGCCGCCACCACATTGGGGCTGTTGCCGGAGGTCGAGATGCCCACCAGCACGTCGCCGGAAACTCCCAGTGCTTCAACCTGCCGTGCAAAAATCTCCTCGTAGCCGTAGTCGTTGGCCACCGCCGTCAGAATGGAGGAGTCGGTGGTCAGCGCCAGTGCCGGCAAGCCGCGGCGGTCGCGGCAAAAGCGGCCCACTATCTCCGCTGCCAGGTGCTGGGAGTCGGCCGCACTGCCGCCATTGCCGAACCACAGAATCTTGCCCCCGGCGCGCAAGCTTTTGACCATGAGCTGAGCGATGGCCAGTAGCTCCGCCTGCTGAGAGCGCATCTGGCTCACCACTTCGAGATGGGCGGCGATGGCTTGGGCAAAGACGCTTTCCGCTTCGGGTTCTGGAGACATCGCGTCCTCTCTTCTCTGCTTTCCGATTAGAGGACGAGCCGCCCGCTTTGGTTGTCCGCCGCCCGATCGCTGGGTTGCTATCATGGCAAAGTGAAAGACAGCCGTGATGACAAGCTCGTTGGGGATGCGGATGGCGCCGCGGCGCACTCCCTGCGCACCGTTTTTCTGGACCGCGACGGAGTTTTGAACGAGAAGATGCCGGAGGGCTGTTACGTCACCTGCCGGGAGGAGTTTCACCTTCTGGAAGGCGTGCCCCAGGCCATCGCCCGCCTCAACCGCGCCGGCTTGCGGGTCATCGTGGTCAGCAACCAGCGCGGCGTCTCCCGTGGCCTGATGAACATGGCGGATGTGGAGGCGATTCACGCCGCCCTGCAGCAGATGCTCGCAACCCACGGCGCCCATGTGGACCACTTTTACTTCTGTCCCCACGGCAAGGGGGAATGCAACTGCCGCAAGCCGCTGCCGGGAATGTTCGAGCAGGCGTGCCGGGATTTTCCCCAGATCGAAGCCGCCGCCAGCCTGCTGATCGGCGACTCGCTCAGCGACATCGAGTTCGGCCGCCGCCTGGGCATGAGAACCATCTTCATCGAGGGCCATCCCGAGCAGCGTAAACCCGGCGCCCAAGCTGCCAGGGAACTGGCCGACCGCAGCTTCGCTTCCCTGGCCGTGGCCGTAGGTGCCCTGCTGGAAGAACAGCGCTGCCCCACAAAGTTCCGTGCCCTGTCATCCTGAGCGGAGCGTAGCGAAGTCGAAGGATCTGCGGTTGTATTTTGCCTCGAGGGTGGGAAACCACAAATCACAACTGAGCCCCAGTTATTGAGGGCAAGAGAGCCGCTGCAATTCCCCCCAAAACCTCAAATGGTGGAGGGTAACTGCGCCGAGTCGGTCTCCCGGCCGAGTACGCGCTCGACCGCAGCTTCCATCTCTTCAACTTGCACCGCGCGAATACACTGCTTGTCCCTGGCGATGCAGGTTTCCAGCCCGCAGCCCCGGCATTCGGGCTGATGATAGAGGATGGTGTGACCATCGCCAGGCGGAAACCACACTCCCGGCAGGCCGCGCGCCGAAAAGACACACACGCAGGGTGTACCCATGGCGGCAGCCAGATGCTTGGGCCCCGAGTCCGGCCCTAGGAAGACCCGGGCGCGGCCAAAGATGGCAGCCGACTCCCGTGGGCTCAACTTTCCCGCCAGATTGAGTTGGGGCCCGGGCCAATCCTGAGAAGCAAACGCGCAGGCCGTGGCGTCCTCCCTGGCTCCGCACAAAACCAGCCCGCAAGAGGGGTGCTTCGCTCCCAAGCGTCCTAGCAGGGAACGCCAGTTCTCTGGTCCCCAGTCGTTGGCCTGCATTTTGCAGCCGGGTGCGCAGGCGATCAACGGCCTGCCCTTTAACGGTGCCAGCGCTTGGGCGGCCACGGCAGTTTCCGCCGCGCTCAAGCGCAGATCCCAGCTGGCCAGCTCCTGGGGCCGGGCATCGCCCAAGGGGACGAGGGAGCGCGCCAGACGCACCGCTTCCGCTTCATACAGTCCGCTGCCAGGGTCGAAAGGACGCTCCCGTTCGACAGCGCCGGGAAGGCCGGCAAAGTGCCGCACCCCGCACGCCCAGCGAAAGAATGCATGGTCGCGACGCACATTCCGCAGCGGACGCGCCGGCATGAGATACACCAGCAGATCGGGGCGGAAGCGGCGAATCTCCCTCGCCAGCCCCGCCAATTCCGCCGGATTGCGGGTGCCGATGCTGTAACGCATATATCCATGCACCAGGCCGGAGTCGCCCAGCACCGCCGCCGCGGCCGGAGCCTTGGCGTGAACGGGGAAGTTGGTCAGCATCGCCCGTTCTGCCCCGGGAAAGACGCGGGCTATCAGATGCAGGCTGGGCAAGGCGACCACGGTATCGCCCAGGCTGCCGATGCGATAGATCAGAATTTTTTCTGGCGGCGCTAGCAGCAATGGATGCGGCAATCGAATCCCCGGGAGAGCAGCTCTCTCCCCCGGTTAGATGCGAAAAACCGGCGCCGCGAAAGCCACATCGCAAACCAAGATGACGCTAATATTTGTGCAGTTCCACGATGGCCTTGAGGATGGTTTCCGGCTGGGGAAGAATGGCGTCTTCCAGCAGCGGCTGGTAGGCGACAAAAGTGTCCATCGAGGCTACGCGCTTGACCGGAGCGTCCAGATCTTCGAAGAGTTCGTCGCCGATACGGGCAGCGATCTCCGCGCCGTAGCCCCAACTGAGCATGTCTTCGTGGGCCACAATCACCCGGCTGGTCTTGCGCACCGAGGCGGAGATGGCCTCCCAGTCGTAGGGGTTCAGGGTGCGCAGATCGATCAGCTCCACTTCGATGCCGTGCTCGCGGTGGGCCCGCTCTGCGGCCTGCAAAGCGCGGGGAACCACGGCGCCGTAGGTGACCAGGGTCAGATCCTTGCCGGGGCGCACAACCTTGGCCTTGCCGAAGGGAATGGCGAAATCCGGTCCCGGATACAAGGCGCGGCCATAGGTCTCGCGGTACAACCGCTTGTGCTCCAGAAAGAGCACTGGATCGTCGCAGCGGATGGCGGTACGCAGTAGGCCGTTGGCGTCCAGCGCGTTGGACGGAAAAACCACGCGCAGGCCGGGAATGTGGGTGAAGATGCTCTCGCCCGACTGCGAGTGGTAGATCGAACCGCCGGTCAGATAGCCGCCTATGGGTACGCGAATCACCGCCGGCGCCGCCCAGTTTCCGTTGGAGCGCCAGCGCATCAGCGCCAGCTCGTTGCGGATCTGGTGCATGGCGGGCCAGATGTAGTCGAAGAACTGAATCTCGACTATCGGCTTCATGCCGCGCACGCCGTATCCCACCGCGCGCCCGACAATATTAGCCTCGGCCAGCGGCGCGTTAAAGACCCGCTCGGAGCCGAACTCGCTCTGCAATCCATGGGTGAGCTTAAAGACGCCGCCCTTGCCCTTGACCTCGCCCAGTGCTCCAGAACGGCTGGCGTCGGCCACGTCTTCGCCATAGATGACGATGCGCGGATCGCGGCGCATCTCGTCGCGCAGGCAGGTATTGATCAGATCCGCCATGGTATGAGGCGTCTCTGGCTTGAGAGCGGGATCGCCGGCCGGCGCCGGATGAGGCTCCTCACTGGCGAAGGCTGTGCTGGTGGGGTCCAGGTCTTCGGAGTAGACGTGTTTGGCGATCTCTGCCACCAGCGGCAGCGGTGCGGCCAGGGCATGCTCGGCGGCCTCGGCCACCTCGCGCTCCCAAATATGCTCCAGCGCGGCGATCTGCTCGGTATCCAGCAGGCCCGCACTCAGCAGTCGCGTCTTCATCCGCACCAGCGGGTCGCGCAGCCCATCGGCCTCGCGCTCCTGCTTGCTGCGATAGAGCTTGTCGTCGTCGGATAGGGAGTGCGAGTAAGGCCGTACGCAATGCGCGTGCACAAAGGCCGGACCCTGGCCGGAGCGGCAATAGGCCACCGCGGACTGAAACGCCAGCAAGCTGGCCTCGGCATCGGTGCCATCCACTTCGGCAAAATGGAAGTTGGGAAAGTTGGCCACCAGCCGTGATATGTTGCCTCCCGGCGTATTCACCTCCACCGGGGTGCTGATGGCGTAGCCGTTGTCCTGGATGCAAAAGAGCACCGGCAACTTCTGGTTAGAGGCGGTATTGAGTGCCTCCCAGAACTCCCCTTGCGAGGTGGATCCCTCGCCCAACGAGGTGTAGACCACCTCGTCGCCGTGAAACTCGACCTCGCGAAAGGCGCGGTAGTCGCCCTCGGCGCGGTGAGCGGAGTCGGGATGGCGGCTGAAGTAGCGGCCGGCCTCGGCGCAGCCCACCCCGTGAAGTAGTTGGGTGGTGGTCGAAGAGGAGGTGCTGACGATGTGCAGCGCGTTGCTGCCCCAGTGGGTGGGCATCTGCCGTCCGCCGCTGGCCGGATCCGCGGAGGAGCCTACCCCTTGCAGAAACATCTCCAGAGGCGTCACTCCCAGCGCCAGACAGAGCGCGCGATCGCGATAGTAGGGAAAGAACCAATCGTAGCCGGGACGCATGGCCAGCGCGGCCGCCACTTGCAAGGCCTCATGGCCGGCGCCGGAGATCTGGAAGAAGATCTTTTGCTGACGCTTGAGCATGATTTCCCGATCGTCGACCCGCCGGGCGGTGTACATCAGCCGGTAGATGTCGATCAATTGTTGCCCATTCAGCCCGCTGGATGCGGCTTCCGTTTCGGCTTCGAGCCTGCTGGAAAGTGCTGCTTCCATCCCGGTTACTCCAAAAAATGCAATCTCTTCCGTAAAACCATCCCTGATTGTACAACCCCTCCCATTCGCCCAGCCGCCGGGATGCGGGCGGCAATCCCATCCTGAAAGACGGAACGCCGCGTCAGTGATACGGGGTTGGCACCGTGTACAGAAAGGAAGGACTACTGGGGCGCACTGAGGTGCTCATTTTCTCTTTTACACTACGCGCCAGCTTCTCGATCTCGGCCAACTTGCGCAGTTGGATGGGGCCTAGCGAGCCAGCGTTGGCGGCGGCGATCTCCGCATTCAGCTCGTTGGCCAGCTTGAGCAGCCGGTCGGTATCGGCTACCAGTGCCTTTTGCCGTGCGGCATTGAGGGCGCGCAGCCGCTTTTCCGCCAGGGGATCTCCATCCTCGGCGGACCCGCCGGAGTCGCTGCTGCGCTGCCCATACACGGGACCCTGGGAGGGATCGTAGGATGGCATGGCCGGTCCCTGCGCCCATGCCATGGCGCCCGCGCCTGCCAGCGCCAGGACGGCCAGAAGCCAAACCGCGCGCTCGAACCTGGCCGGCATCCGCCCAACCCGGCGCCGGGCGCGGAAGGGAACCGCCGTCAGCTTGGGGATGGGGTTCAGGTTCACTCCGCACCCCCGGCGGCCTTGGACTTTTCCCGCATCGCACGGGCCAGCCGTTCGATCTCTTCGGCCTTGCGAATGACGGTCATGGACAACATGTCCTTATTGCTCTTGTCCACCTCGGCTTTGAGTTCGTTGGCCAGTTGCAGCAGGCGGGCGGTGTCGTCAGCCAGTTGCTTTTTATGCGTAGCATCGGCAACCGGCGTAGAAACGGCGGCCGGAATAGTCCGGGGATTCGCGGCCGTGGAAGGGTCGGGCGCAGCCGGCAGAGCCGGTTTCTCCACCAGCGAAGGCTGGCCGTTCTGCGCCGCGGCCGCCAGCGCTGCCAGCAGGCAGAATACAGCGCTACAGACCACTCTACGCAGCCACCTCGCTTCTGGAAGCAGGGTATCTCCCCGCTCCCGATACGGGCTTTGGTGGGCGTAAAAACGGCTCTTCCGCCACTGCATGGATACCTCCATTGGGGCCGCGGTAGGGATCGAAGTCTTGCCGGGGCGAGTCGCCGCGAAGACGCCTGATGCCGGCATCCAGTTTGGCTTACCCAACCTTCTTCAGGACAGTCTAGTCTAGGACAGAGGAGATTTGCGATGCATCCTTTGCTGAGTACGGCGATGTGGGCGCTGCGCACGGGAATCTTTGCCGAGGGCCGCTTTCTGGGCCGGATGCTGGATGCCTGGGCATCCGACGGTGAAGAGTTCATCCGCGCCAAGTTGCCTCATCTGCTAATGGTGGCGCTGATCGCCTTCATCCTCATTCGTCTGCTGCACTTGATTGCCAATCGCATGATCTCCCTGGCCGAGCAGCATACGCCGGAGCACAACCGGGTGGCTCAGGTGAAGACCCTGGCCGGAGTTATCCGCGCCACCGGGCTGGCGGTGATCGGCGCCATTGCCGGATTGCAGTTTCTGGCCGCGGTAGGGGTGAACTTGGCACCGCTGTTGACTTCGGCGGGCATCGCTGGCGTGGCCATCGGCCTGGCTGCGCAGAACATCGTACGCGACATGTTCAATGGCGTCCTGATTCTGGTTGAAGATCAGTTCAACGTCGGCGACACGGTACGGGTGGCGGGGGTGACGGGGACCGTCGAGGCCATGACCCTGCGCAAGTCCACGGTGCGCGATGCGGAAGGTACCCTCTATATTATTCCCAATTCCCAGATTGCGACTGTGGCCAATCTCAGCTCGGGCTACTCGGTGGCCACCGTGCCGGTGAGCGTGGACTTCTCCGCGAATCCCGACGAAGTGCGCCAATTGCTGGCCGCCATCGCCATGGAGGTGCGCAGCAGCGACGAGTTCTGCCAGGACTTTGCCGCTGATCCGCAGATCCTGGGCGTAGACGCGATCAAGGGCTCGGAGATGATCTTTCCCGTGCTCTTCAAGACCCTGGCCAACCGCCAATATGCCCCGGTGCGGGAGTTCAAGCGGCGCGTGCGGTTGGCGCTGGAGGAGCAGCACCTGCTGCCTGGCGACCCGCTGCGCGTCTTCTCCGGCTTTGGTGAGCACAGTAGCGTCGGCACAAGCAGAACCGCAATTCTGGAGGCGCCAGCCCACGACCCCACCGTCTTCCGGCCTCCCAGCGGCCATCCCTTCGCGGGAGAATAGAGGGAGGTCTGAGTCTGGAGCGTATTTGCTTTTGCTGCGGACTTCCGCGCCCCGTCCTTTCCGCGTTTTTCAGCGGAAAAATGGGATTGCAATGAAAATTCGGTCTAGTCCAATGCGCGCAGAATGCGTTTCGCGGTCTGCCATGACCGTTGGTCAATAGCAAAACACGCGGCGGCAAACGGGCGCGTAAATCTTTCATCTATCCTAGAAGCACATGCGCTTCGAGATCGTCACCATCTTTCCCGGCTTCTTTCAGGGTTTTCTAGAGAACGGGATTCTGCGCCGCGCCTTGGCCGAGGGACTGCTCGATGTGGGCGTCCACGATTTGCGCGCCTACACCCACGACCGTCATCGCACCGTCGACGACCGCCCCTTCGGCGGTGGCGAAGGCATGGTGCTCAAGCCCCAACCCATCGCCGAGGCGCTGGAGGCCATGGACATCGCCCCCAAGGCCGAGAGAACCAATGCGCGTACTCGTGTCGTCCTGCTCTCCGCGCAGGGCCGTCCGTTTACTCAGGCCATGGCCCGCGAACTGGCCGCTCTGGACCGTGTGGTGCTGATCTGCGGCCGCTATGAGGGCGTGGACGAGCGCATCAACGACATCTACTGCGATCTGGAGCTTTCCATCGGCGACTATGTATTAAGCGGCGGCGAATTGGCCGCAGCGGTGGTCGTCGACGCCGCCATGCGCATGATTCCCGGCGTGCTGGGCAATCAGGCCTCGGGCGAATTCGAGAGCTTTGGCGTTGCCGACAGCGAGATCGAAACGCAAGAAGATGGAGTCCCGCGCTCGCAGCACGGCGCCGGCGGCCTGCTCGACTATCCCCACTACACCCGCCCGGCGGAGTTCGCGGGAATGCAGGTGCCGGAAACGCTGCTCAACGGCGACCATCTGCAGATCCGCCGCTGGCGCCGTCAGCAGCAACTGCGCAAGACCCTGGCCAACCGTCCCGACCTGCTGGAGCGCGCCGTCCTCAGCGGGGAAGATCGCAAACTGCTCGATATGCTGCGCGCGGAAGAGTAAGAATTCAACGGATCGGGCGCTCCAAGCCAAGAAAAAACAGGGTGTCCAATCTTGCCTGAAACAGGGTGCCCCACCCGCGCCGCGTTCATGTTCCTGCGGCTAGGGGTGGGAGGGCACAAGTTCAACTGCCAATCCACTAATTCCGAACACTCAAAATGTCTTCACCGGCCCAGGCTGTTCTGGCCCCGTCTGCCCCGTGGCAATGGATGCCACATAGAAGTTCTCTCCCCGCGTGGGCGTTCCCGCCATGCGCCGCAGCATGGCCAATTGGCCCACATGGGTGAGCGCGTCGGCTACCGGCCCTTGCGCCAGCCGCTCCATCGGCGCGTGGAGTTCCTCTGTGCCAGCCAGAAACTCGTCGAATCTCCGCAAAGAACCAAAAAAGCGAAGCTGTTCCGCGTCCCAATCCAGCGCTGCGGAGTTTTGCCAGAGCGGCTGTCCCGCGACCATGCTCAGCGCCCAGTCGAACAGATCGCCCATATGGGCCAGTATCTGATCCGGCCGCTTCCCCGCGCCCGCGTAGGCCGCAAAGGCCGGGGTTGAATCTTCCAGCGCCCGCACCGTCCGGTAGGCGATGGTAGCCAGCATGTGGCGCAGCAGTGCCCGCTTCTCATCCATTCCTGAATCTCCTCTGCCAGCACTCTATCCGAGCCAGGCTCGATCGAGCCAGATCCCGCCATATCCGAGCCAGATCCCGCCATATCCGAGCCAGATCCCGCCATATCCGAGATTGATGGCAAATGAATTAGGCAGGAAAACCACTTCTCTGATAAACTGAAATTTCTGAGTTCAACAGCAGGAAACGACTATGTCCATTCATCCCGTAATGCAGCGCTTGGCCGACAAGCTCAAGCGTACCGATCTCACCGAGTTCGAGTCCGGCGACCAGATTCGCGTCCAAGTCAAGATCAAGGAAGGCGACAAGGAACGCTTGCAGGCGTTTGAAGGTCTGGTCATCGCCATTAACCGCGGCCCGCAAGGCACCTTTACCGTGCGCAAGATGAGTTTCGGCCAGGGCGTCGAACGTATCTTCCCCTTCAATTCGAAGGTCATCGAGCGCATCGAAAAGATTCGCAGCTACAAGGTGCGTCGCGCCAAGCTCTTCTACATCCGCGGACTGCGCGGCAAAGCCGCCCGTCTCAAGGAAGTGGGCCGCGTGGTCGCCAAGGCCTAGGCCCTTTCCCTTTTCACCCGACAGCCCCGGCTCCGGCCGGGGTTTTCGTTTGGGTTTGCTTGCACGCCTCTTGCTTCCCAGCCGAAGTCTGCTGCCGCACCGCAAGTGCTTTTTTATACTGGATTCATGCTCAAGCCCCAGGTTTGCGGATGGACGCTCGAAGAAGCCGCCCGGCAGCGCGGCTCGATGCGCATTGCCGGGGTCGACGAGGTGGGCCGCGGCCCGCTCTTCGGCCCGGTGGTGGCGGCGGCGGTAATTCTCGCTCCGGGCTGCGGCCTGGCTGGCCTGAACGACTCCAAGAAACTGAGCGAGAAGAAGCGCAACGCCCTGGACATCGAGATCCGCGCCAACGCTGTGGCCTGGGCCATTGCTGCCGTGGATGCCGAGACCATCGACCGCATCAACATTCGCCAGGCCTCGCTGCTGGCCATGCGCCGCGCCGTCGAACAACTGGCCCTGAGCCCCGACTTCCTGCTCATCGACGGCCGCGACACCATCGCCTGGGAGGGGCCGCAGCAGGCCGTCATTCATGGCGACGCCATCAGTGTTTCAATTGCCGCCGCCAGCATCCTGGCCAAGGTCCATCGCGACAGCCTGATCGTCGAACTCGATCGCCAGTATCCCGGCTACGGACTGGCCCAACACAAGGGCTACCCCTGCCCGGCGCACCAGGCCGCGCTCCAGCGTCTGGGCCCTACGCCCTTGCATCGTAAAAGTTTTCAGCCCGTTACCCAGGCCCTGCTGCGCTTCGAAGAATAGATAGAGCTATTGCCGCAGCGGTTCGCCGGTGGAGTGAAACGCAACTCCCGCGATCTCTTTGCCTGAAGCCAACACATCGCGCAGCCGCTCGGCATTGGCCCCGCTGTTTGCGACCGCCGTTTGTATCAGGTGCATTGCCGCTGCCGGTTCCGTCTCTTGCGGCAAGCGGAAGATCCACGGCACATTGGTCGAAGTCAGCGATTTGTCCGCGCTCAGCGCCACTACCGGCACAAACGCCTTCAACGCCAACTGCTCGGCCAAATGGGCGGCATTGCGATCCAGTGCCACAATCGCCAGCGCATGCTCGTCCATCAACGCGTGCACCAACTGCGTAGAAGCCGCGCCCCAGTTCTGATCGCTGGCCACCGCCAGCAGCTTCCAGGTGCGCCCATTCGCCGCGCCCGAGGCCAGTTCCGACAGCATCGCGTCGGAATGCGCAATCTCCACAGCCTGCGGCCCAAAGAGCACCACACTCAGCGGCCCCGCCGGCGTATCGTTGCGATGCGGGCCGTTGTTCTGCACCCCGTCTTCGCCCACGCGCGCATAAGGCTTCGCCGGTGCCGTCGTCGCAACGCCGCTTGCGGAGGGTTTCTGTGCCGGCAATGGCGATTCGCCAGGCCCTTGTTTTTCCATTGTCGCCACCCGATAGGTCACCGCACCATTATGCACGGTGCCCAGATACAGCGGCGCAATATTCTTCAGATTGGGATCGAAGACCATGTGCGCGGTGACGCCGTCGAACTCCTCGATGTTGGCCAGGGCATCGTGAATGCGAGCGCGGTTCAAGCCCGCCTTGCAAATCGACTGCAACAGCGCCGTCATGGCATCGTAAGCCAACGCCGCGAATTGCTCCGGTTTTTCCTGGAAGCGTGCTTCGAAGCGCCGGTTGAAGTCAACCCAGTTCGCATCGCTGCGCGTGGGATCGTAAGGGAAGACGGCTTCGAATCCCTCCGCCGCATCGCCCGCCTTGGCCAGCATCTCGGGGCCCAGGGTGCGATATGCGCCGAATACCCGCTGCTTCATTCCCGCCGCGCGCATCTGCTTCAGGATGGCCGCGGTCTGCTCCTGATCGGCCCAAAGTACAATCCCATCCACGCGAGAAGAGCGAATCACATTCAATTGCTTGCTGAAATCCGTATCGCCAGGCAGATACTTCTGCTCGATCACGACTGGATGTCCCAGCCGTCGCGAGGCATCGCGCAGTTTTGCCACGCCAAAGCGCCCATAGCGACTGTTGACGCGCAGAATTGCCACCCGCTTCAGTCCCAGTTCGGTAAACATGCGCCGCGCCAGCGTCAGGCACTGCACCCGGTCGTCCTGCAACACTTCGAAGAACCACGGGATGTAGGTCTCTGGAATGGTGGGATCGGTGGAGGCGGAGTTGACGATGGGAATCTCTGCGCGCAGCGCCACCCGCAGCGCGATGTGCGTGGACTCCGAACTGATGGAGCCGAAGATCGCCCAGTCCCGATCGTCGTAAACCATCTTCACCGCTTCATTCGAAGCCGATCCCCAAATCGTCGGATCGGTTGGCCGGTCCTCGCCATAGACCGTTTTGGCCTGCCAGTTGTCGTAGTCGTTGTGCAGCATCAGCGTATAGGGAAGGCCGTTGTAGCCACCCCGCGCATTGGCCTCTTCCAGCGCCAACTGCGCGCCGTGCAACATGCGCAGGCCGAAGAGCTGCTCGGGATTGTGCTCGATGGGCCCAAAGAAGCCGATGCGCACTTCCTGCAGATCTTTCGGCTCCGGCAGATCGCGGCCCGCACCGGAATAGATGTTGGGATGAACATAGTTGAGATCGTACGGCTCGGCGAACTTCGAGTAAGGACTCAGATCCGCCGGCTCGCCCGCGTAGGGTGTAACCACGCGATCTTTAGGCGGCGCGGGCGGATGCGTGGCGCAGGCGCACTTGCCCTTCACCGCCGAGGTGATCGACTTCGGGCTTTGTCCTTCGCTGGCGCCGTATTGCTGGCCGTGCAGGCTCCCGGCAAGGCCGGCCGCCATCAGGCCGCACGCCAGACCCATCCATACCTTGCGCATGATTGCGTCTCCTCGCATGAAATCAACAGTGTTGCATATGCGCTAGGTCTCTGACCGCTTGAAGATGCACCAAGATTGGCTGCCCCACCCTTGGCGCGTTCTTGTTTTTGCGCCTAGGGTGGGATACGTTACACTCCATCGCCAGGAACAGAATCAATCGATCAGAGACCGAGAGCGCTTTCGCCTTTGCTGTAGGCTTCCGTGTCCCATCCTTTCCGCGCTGTTCAGCGGAAAGGATGGGATAGCAATGAAATTCTGGTCAACACCATTTCGAAAAGCGCTTAAAACCTAACGTGCGGCGTCAGCCGCATCTGCCCCACCGCAGTGGGTCTTAAACATCGCCATGGCCTCGATCTCGACCAGCAGTTCGGGGCGGCACAGATGCGCTTGGATGCCGATGGAAGCAGGCACCGGATCCAATCCCTGCTCCTTGTAGAAGGCAGTGCGGATCTGGTTGAAGACGTCGTAGTCGCGGTCGATGTCGCGCAGGTAGCAGCAGGTCTTGACCACATCCTTCCACGTCGCTCCCTCGCTCTCCAGCAGCCCAGTGATGTTCTCGAAGGTACGCTTCAGTTGCGCGGGAAAATCGCCGATGTGCACACTCACGCCGTTCTCGTCGATCGAGGCCGTGCCGCTGATGATGAGAATGCACAATCCGTTCAGATCGATCCTCATGCCGCGCGAGAACGAACTCGGCTTGGCGTAGTGAAAGGCCTCGTTCAACACGCCCAGGTTGGTCATGGCGCGCTTTTCGACCGGCCCCTTCGCAATGCTCTCCAGAAGTTCCGCAATACCGTTCATGATGTTGACTCCTTGTCCTGCTGATTTTGTTTTTACGGTTGATGAATGCCATGGCTCAGACCCTTGGCGGTGGCGACCCATATGTCGCTGCCCTGAAAGTCGATGCCGAGAATGTAGTTGTGGGCGGGCGCGGTAGTGGTGGCGATGGATGTAACCTTGCCCGCCGCGTCGCGCACCGTCATCTCCGGCTTGCCGTCCTGGAGAGAGGTGCGATAGACGGCCCAGTTGACGCCGTCGTAGTAAGCCAAGCCCTTGTCGGTGCCAAACCAGCAGCGATTCGCATCCACACCCTTGAGGGTGTTGGTGAAGTTCGAGGGTAGGCCGCTGTCCTTGGTGAGAAAATTGTGCCAATAGCGGCCGTCGTAGCGGCTGTCGCCGAAATACGTGGCAGCCCACACAATCTTGTCGACATAGCTAACCGAAGTGACAATTTCGTGGATCAAACCCTGATCCTTGAAGAGCACCATCTCGTTCTCGCCGTCGGGATCGTCGTACTTGTCCCAGCGCCCGGTCTTCTGATCGAGTTCCAGCAGCCCGCTGCCCCACACCGCGAAGTAGACCTTGCCGGGGGTTGCGGAAACCCCGTACACCCAGATCTCGTTCATCGGGGTATTGCGCTCGTTGTAGAGCGACCACTGCCCGGTGCGGGTATTCAACATGCAGGCCCCCGCCGCCGTGGCCACCCACACATGCTCGCCCTCCACCGCCACGGCATAGACCACATCGTTGCTCAGTCCCGAGTTCAACTGCGTGTAAGTATCAATACGTCCGCCGGAGATGCGGCTCAGGCCCGCCATGGTTCCCGCCCACACATCGCCGCTGCGCTTGTCCAGCGCCAGCGAGAGCACGGCGCGATGCGCCAGCCCATCTTTGGTCGTGTAGGTCTTCCAAACACGGTTCTCGTAGAGCGCGAGTCCGTTCTCCGTACCCGCCCAGATGCGCTCTCCATCCACCAGCACGGTAAAGACATGGTTGTCCGGCAACCCATTGGCGGTGGTGAAGTTCTCGAATCGAAAACGCGGCGCCCGCGGCGCGGCAGGCAGCTTCGCCGCGGAAGACGCAGTTGGCGCGGCATGAGGTCTTTGCGCAAGCGCGGCAGGCACCACAGCTGAAACACCCGTCAGCAACAAGACGCCAATCAAAAATCTCTTGCCCGCACTCTTTGTCATCGCGTCCTCAGGTATTCGATCAAGTCGTTGAGTTCGTCCTTGGTCAGATCGTTGGTGCGCCCGTGCTTGTCTTCGGGGTTGTAAACCGTCCAGATCTCTTCCAGGGTGTGCGCCGAGCCGTCATGCAGGTAGGGCGCGGTCAGCGCGATGTTGGTCAACTGCGGCGTGTCTAGCAGGCCGGTGTTGTCGGTGGCCTTGCGTGTGCCAACTTCGAAGCTCTTCTGGCTGGTGCCCTTCGGCCCGCTGTGGCAATAGGAACAGCGATTCTTCTCGGCGATGGGATTGCCGAACTTGTCCACACTGCGCTCGAAGATCGCCTTGCCCCGCTCCTGTGCCGGCGTAATTTCATAGCCCCGCAAGCGCCAGCGATTGGGCCGCGGCGGAAGCGTAAGAATATAAAGCGAGAGATCCGCCAGGGTCAAATTGTCGTAATTCTCCGCCCGCCAAAAATATTTCTCCGTGCGCACGCCGCACTCCACGGGAACGCTGGGATTGCCGCCATTCCACTTGTATGGCTCGGTTCCCTTGATGTCTTCAATGAGTCGATTGTCGACGATGTCGCGGCCGAAGCCGTCTGGCTCCAGATCCCACGTCAACCCGTCGAAGGTGGAGTCGATGTGACAGGTGGCGCAGCCTATCTGCCCCTGGAAGGATTGCTTGGAAGTGTAGAAGGTCTGTTCGCCGTGGCGCAGTGCGGAGACTTTCTTGGGGCCATCCATGGCGATGGTCGCAGTTATGCGGTTGCTGCGCGTGTCGATCGCGCTGATCGTGTCTTCTAGCCGGTTGGCTACATACACTTTGTTGCCGTCGCGGCTCACTGCCAGGCCGCGCGGATCGTGGCCCACGGGAATGCGCGCCACAACATAGTTTGCACTAGCTCCGAGGTCGCGTATGTTCGACCCTGGATGTGTTCGCGCATAGTGCAGCAACTTGGGGACATCGATGGCCAGCACCGCCTCCGAGCCACTGCAGCTCACGTAGATGCGCGATTTGTCGGGGGTGACAACCACACCGAAGGGACGCGAAGCATAGCGCTCCAACTCGTCTAGAGGTATTTCTACCGGCGTCTTGCCCACATCCGTGCCGAAAATGGTCAAGGCGAATGCGAACCCGCCACCGTGCTCCAGATGCGCAAGAGGAACGGTGTTCTTGGGATGATACTCGGCCACCGCGCCTAACCTTCCATCAGCGGAGAAGGCCAGATGAAAGACGCCGGCGACGCGGTGCAGCGGCAGGTGATCGACCACCACCGCGCGCGCGGTGTCGATCACCGTGATCTCCGATTCCGGAGCAGTGCGATTATCCAGCTCTGTTGGCACCCGCGGAGGGTTGGGATAAACATGTGTGGCATAGATGCGGCTTCCGTCGGGCGACAACGTCAGATAGCTTGCTCCGCGCCCCGCCACCAGTCGTTTCTCCTCTTCGCCGGTCCCGGCGTTGAGCACGGCAATGTCGTTGGAGATACGATTGGCCACAAACAGGTGCTTGCCGGCCAGATCTTCGACTACACCCGAAGGCTCCACGCCCACCGCCCAGGTTGCCGTCACCGCCAGCTTCCCTGTATCGATCACAGAGAGCGTATCGTCCCAGGAATTGGTCACGAACAGTCGGCTTCCATCGGGCGAGATCGCAATGCCGCGCGGCACGCGACCCACGTTCACTGTGGCGATCGTCCTGGTAGTGGCCGCATCCAGAACCCGCACCTCTTCGCTCTGCTGACAGAGCACGTAAAGCCGCGCGCCATCGTGCGAAACCAGCACTTCCAGCGGCGAAGCGTAGTTCTCATCGTCGCCCCCGCCAGCCTGTACGGGACGGCCGTTCCACAACGCAGTGGCCATCAGGCCCACGGCCAGCAGACCGCAGGCGATGCCGCCAAGTGTTCTCATGCGCTGGCTCACTTTGGCTCCTCCACCATGAGCACCCGATCCACACTCAGCTTTTCCAGCGTCTGCTCGCGGCCGCTGGGCCAATGAACGATGAGCTTGTCGATGGTGGTTGCATTGCCCAGGCCGAAGTGCAGCCGATCGTCGTCTTGAGAGAGATAGCCAGATTCCGCCACGCGCTCGGCGGTGTGACGTTTGCCGCCAGCCATCACTTCGACGCGCGTGCCAATGCCGTCGCGGTTACTCTTCGTCCCTTTGAGTTTGATGGCGATCCAGTGGCCGGTGTTGGTGGAGACGTTATGCAGCAGTGTTCCCTTGCCGCCCAGGTTAACCACAAATGCATCCATCTTGCCGTCGTTGTCGTAGTCGGCAAAGCAGGCGCCTCGCGCCGTGGTGCGCGCACTCAGCACTGCTCCGCCCTCGCTCGACACATCGGCGAAGCGTCCGCCGGGCAAGCCGCGAAACAGGGTGTGCTCCTGCGGGATCAAGTGAATCAGGCCACCGTGGAAGATGAGAATATCCAGCAGTCCGTCGTTATCGAAGTCGTAGACGCCGGTTCCCCAACTCACATACTGCGCATTGACCTGCGAAACGCCGGTCTGCGCGCCGATGTCTTCAAAGGTCATCTTGCCGGTGTTGTGCAGCAGACGGTTGTAGTGGCCGTCGGTGACCCACAGATCGAGAATGCCGCGGCCCTCCAGATCGGCAAAGACCGGTCCCATGGAAGAGGTCGATTCGCCGTTCTGCCCGAAGGCCGTGCCCGATTCGTTGCCGATCTCCTCAAAGGTTCCATCATGCTTGTTGTGAAAGAGGAAGTTCTCGGTGCGATCGTTGGCCACGTAGATGTCGTCCCAACCATCGTTGTCGAAGTCTGCCGCGGTGACGCCCATGGTGCGGCCCACAAAGGCGCCAATACCGGACTTCTCCGTCACGTCGGTAAAGGTGCCGTCGCAGTTGTTGTGATAGAGCTTGTTGGTTTCGCCTTCGTAGTCCAGCGGGCCAGGATAGTTGTCTGCCGCGTAAAAAGCGCGGTACTTGGGATCGAACTTCACATAGCGGCCAATGAAGAGATCGACGCAGCCGTCCTTGTCGTAGTCCAGCCAGGTGGAACTAATGGCCCATCCATCCACCTTGATCCCGGCCTTCTCGGTCACATCGGAAAAGTGGCCGTTGCCGTCATTGTGATAGAGAATCGTCTTGCCGTATCCGGTGACCAGCAGATCGACATTGCCGTCGTTATCATAGTCGGCGGCGGTTACGGCGACGCCATACATGTCGGGATTGAGACCGGCCTTCTCGGTCACATCGGTGAAGCGTCCGTTGCCGTCGTTGCGATAGAGATGGTTATGCGGCGGCATTGCCGGTTTCTCCTTGAGCGGATAAGGGTGCATGGAGTCATCCAGGGGACGGCCATTGACCACATAGAGCGAGGGCCTGCCGGAGTTGTTGTAGTCAAACCACACGCAGCCCGCACCTGTGCCCTCCAGCAGCGAACCCAACTGCCGCGAGCCGAAGCTGTGCGTGAAGTCGATGCCAACGTGGTCGGTGGCGTCTTCGAACTTGATTTCGCTGGCCGGCAGTGCAGAGGCGGCTTGCGGCACAGAAGAAGCAGGTACGGCAAGCGTCTGCGCCTGTGGTGCGGGGGATGCGCCATGAAGGTCTGACGCAGTAGGAACCTGGCCCGCCGCGAATAGCTGTGCGGAAGCAAATGAAACAGCGCTCAACAATAGAACCAAGCGAAACGACATTTTACTTTTTCCCCACTGTTTTTATCTGCTGGGCTTCTGGTTCCACGCCCGTCAAATCGACTGGCATGGTAGTGCGCAGTAAGACCGCCGGCACAACATTCTCCGAGGCGCGCTCTGGGCCCACGTGGCAGCCCACGCAGATGCGCTGCTCGCCCTTGCGAATCCAGAACCATCCGTGCTCCTCGCGCAACACCGAGCCCTGACTGTCGAGCAAGGCAAAGCGGATGGGCTGGTCGCCCGGCACTCTCACAAAAAAAGAACCATCCGTCTCGATAGGAGCAGTACCTGTAACCACAGCATGGCCGGCGGCGTCCATAGCCTCTAGTCGCACCTGTTTGGGCGCCGCTTTCAATGCGCCTTCGCGCGATTCGCGCGCATCCAGGGCCAGCATATTCGCGTAGCTCCAATCGTGCAGCGCGCTGGGATGGCGGCGGGGGCGTTCATGCGTTGCCACCACCACCGGCTCGACCAGATCCTCATCGCCGACAGCAAGCAAGGTCTGCATGGCCAGCGCGCCCGGCTTCCAGATCCTCAGCGCATAATGGGCCGAGGCGGCAGTGCGCGCGCTCAGCAACCACGCGCCTTCGGCCGTCTCCGCCAGTGCGCCGGCATACTCCGCGTGAGGTGCCGCGATACGCTCTTCCTGCGCCAGCGGCGAAGTGAAACGGGCCAGCGTGGCTCCATGCGTAAAGACCACATCGCCCGAAGCCAATTGCTTGCCGCCCCAGCGGCTCACGCCGTGATCGCAGCGATAGGACTCCACGCCCGATCCATCGGCATACATCAGATAGAGTTCCGGCGTCGCCCCCGTGCCCAACGGATTGCCGGCTTCGAAGAGAATGCGTCCATCTTGCAAAACATCCGCGGGCAACGCGCTGGCGGGCAGAAAGGTCAATTGTGCAACGTTCTTTCCATCCAGGTCTGCGGCTTCGATTTGAAAGCCATGCGGGCCGCGCCGCGCATAGACCAGCCGCCCAAATGGAAGATACAAGGGACGCACGAGATCAGTCGTACCCGCAAGCACCTTGCGCACCGCGCGGTCTTTCAGCGAAAGCTCCCACACCTGCCAGGGATCGCCCGCGGTCCGCTTGCCGGCAAACAACACGCTCTTGCCATCGAAGGATATCTGGGCATCGGCGCTGGCGGAAAATCCCTTTACCAGCGGCTCGGCTTTGCCTTCGTGAAGCAGTTGCAACTGCGCACCGCGAGGAAAGCGTTCTTCGCTCTCGCCTGCTGGGCGCAACGCGGCCATTGGCCTGTAGACCGGCGCTGCGGTTACCACGACATCCGCTGCCGGAGCCTGCGCGGCATCGGGAGCAAAGCCGCAAACCGAAAAAAAAGCCGCCATCAAGGCCGCCATCATCTGCACTCTGCAAGGCGCCCTCATCCTACGGCCTCCATCATCTGCAATTCCTCCAGATGCTGTCGATTGCATCGCTGCGCAAGCTCCATCTCGCGCAGCGCAATCCAGGGATCGAGCATGGCCATCATGGCGTCGAAGGCGGCGAAGTCCAGCGACTGCTCGCCATCGCTCCACGCCTTGGCCGGGCAGGGATGCACTTCGACAATCAATCCATCCGCCCCCGCCGCCACCGCGACGCGCGCCAAGGCGGGCACCAGGTCGCTGTGCCCTGAGGCGTGGCTGGGATCGGCAATGACCGGCAGATGCGAAATCTGCTTGAGCAGCGCCAGAGAAGCAACGTCGAAGGTGTTGCGCATCGCCGTCTCGAAGCTGCGAATGCCACGCTCGCAAAGAATCACATGGGGATTGCCGTGCGCCAGCAGAACCTGTGCCGAGCGCAGGAAATCAGCCACGGTGGCCACCAGCCCGCGCTTCAGCAATACGGGCCGCCCAGAGCGAGCAGCAGCCGCGAGCAATGAATAATTTTCCATATTGCGCGAGCCGATCTGCAGGATGTCGGCGTACTCGGCCACCAGCGGCACATCGCCCTCCGCCATCACTTCGGTCACGATGGCCAGCCCGGTGGCTTGGCGGGCGCAGGCCAGCAGTTTCAGGCCTGCCAGGCCAAGGCCTTGAAAGGCGTAGGGAGAAGAGCGGGGCTTGAAGGCGCCGCCGCGCAAAATGCGGGCGCCGCCGCGGCGAACATGCTCGGCGGTGGCCATGATCTGCTGCTCCGTCTCCACCGAGCAAGGGCCAGCCATGGTTACGAATTCGCCGTCGCCGATCTTGAAGTCCAACACCGGCACCGTGGTCTGGGGGCGCTCAGCGCTCTTCAGCACATCCGGGGTCTCGGCAAATCGTTCCTGCCAGCTTTCACACACGCCCAAGCGCTCCAATCCGGGGAAAAGCAAGAGTATCGCCCCAGTGCCGTCCTGCGCCTCCACCTTTCGGTTGACCACCTGCGGTGGGGCCAACTGCCTTCGGCTGGTCCGTGCCTAAGGTGGGACACTCAATCTTGGAACATTTTCAAGCGGTCTGAGACCTGGAGAACGAATCACAGCACCAGCGGCGGCGGCCGGTAGCCGAAGGCCGCGTCCACCACCGCGGCAATGCCCAGCACCGTCTCATCCTCATAGGGACGGCCGGCGATCTGCACGCCGATGGGCAGGCCATCGGGCGATCTCCCCACGGGAACCACCGCCGCCGGGGCGGCCAGGGCGTTGAACCACTGCGTGTGCCGCACCGCATCCAGGTACTCCACCACTCGGCCTTCAATCATCCACACCCGCTCCTGGTGCTTGAAGGCGGGAATGCTGGCCACCGGGCAGAGCAGGATAGGGTGCTGACTCATTTCTTCCAGCGTCTTGGCGCGCATGGCGTCCAACTCCGCCCAGGCGTCCAATAAGGTCTGCGCCGTCAGCGCCAGTTCGTCTTTCTGAAACTCCAGGAATTCTCTAAAAATGGGGCTCAACTGGTGCTGGCGGCCGCGAATCGCCGGACCATAGAACATGGCGCCGCACTGCACAAAGAACTTCCACCACAACTGGCGGAGCAACTCCAGCGTGCGCGGACGGAAGGACTCGACGCGGAAACCCGCCTGGCGCAGCGCCGTTGCTGCCGCCTGCACCGCCGCGCGGGTCTCGGGAGTGGCGGGAACCAGCCCGTCGTCTTCAAAGAAACCGATGGTATTACCGCGCAGAAGTTTGCCGCTGGGCTTACGCGGCCGCACCGGGGGACTGACGGGATCGAGGGGATCCTGGCCGGCCAGCGCATAAAAGAGCAGGGTTACATCTTCGATACTGCGAGCCATCGGCCCGATGGCGCCCAGCACCGCAAAGGGACCGACACAGGGCGGCAGATGGCCGCGGCCGGGGATGCGCCCCGGCGTGGGCTTGAACGAGCAGATTCCGGTGAAGTGCGCCGGTACCCGCACCGAGCCGCCGCTGTCGCTGCCCAGTCCGGCAGCCGAGAGCCCCGCGGCGATGGCAGCCGCCTCGCCCCCGCTCGAGCCGCCTGGCGTGCGATCCAGATCCCAGGGGTTTAGGGTGCGCCCATGCAGCAGGTTGGCCGTCTCGTAGGCCATGAGGAACTCCGGGCAGTTGGTGGTGCCCAGAATCAAGGCTCCCGCGGCCCGCAGCCGGGCCACCACCAGCGCATCCTCGCGCGGCACCTCGCCCTGGTGCAGCAGGCTGCCAATCTCGCACTTGTAGCCGGCCGTGGCGATGGACGACTTGACCGTCACCGGCAAGCCGTGGAGCTTGCCGCTTCGCTCCGCGAGAGGGACCGCCTGCAACCGCCGCGCTTCGGCGCGCACCCGCTCGGCGTCGAAGTCCACCAGCGCGTTGAGCACCGGATTCAGCTCTTCGTTCTGGCGGATGTGCACCTCAGCCAGTTCGACAACCGACAGTTCTCCGCTGCGCAGCAGATCCAACTGCCGCGAGGCGGACTTCAGAACCAGATCGTTACTCATCGAGGCTCCGTCGTGTTGGGTGCGTCATCCAGCGGCGTCGAGGGCAACTGCTGATAGTTGAAATGGTAGGAGCGCAGCGGCTCCCCGGAGTCGAAGCGCGTGTTCCAATTCAACTGATAGTCCAAGGACGGCGCGTCCAGCGGAAATTCCTCAGAGTCTGGATAAGGATAGGTGCTCATCTTGTGAAAAGGCAGTTGCGCCACGGTATAGGGCGAGGCGTCCCACCAATCCATGTCTTTGACGTAGCCGTTGGCGTAGAAAAAGTAGTCGCGCTTCCAGCCCTGCGGCAGCGCGGGCAGGTTGGCCGCATCGAACTCGGCGGCGATCTCTTCGCCGCTGCCGAAGATCACCGCGCGGTCGTCGATCTTGGTCAGCAATTCGGTCACGTCGCCCATGCGGGTGTAGTTGCCGCGCTGATGCTGGAAGGGTCCGGTCAAACTGACGCGGTCGTAGTCGTAGTCCAGATCGCCGGGGCTCTTGCCTTCCAACTGTGTGGGATAGCCGCGGAAGTGCAGCGTGGCCAGGCTCAAAGGCAGCTCCGCTGTCTTGAACTCCGCGTCGCTGCTCTGATCGATAAGCACTTGATCCCAAAAAATCTCCAGATTGCTCATCAGGCGGATGCGATGCGCTCCGGCAGGGAGCTTGCCGGTGAGATCGACGACGATGGTGCGTTCCAGACCAGCCGGGAAGCCCACTTCTCCCGAAATCCGCTGCCACGATCCATCCGCCATTTGCGCCTCGGCGTAGGGCGAGATGGGCTTGATTCCTGCCTGCCACGCGGCATAGAGCGAGGTAGCGCTGAAGTAGTTCACGTAGCCGGTCATCAGCAATCGTAACGGTGACTGCGCAGTTACCGACCCCAAATCTGCCCCCAGATCCAACGTCAGCGCGTGCAGATTGGCGAAGCCGTCGTAAGGCAGAGGCTGGAATCCGCTGGCAAAGCGATGGTCGCGGCTGGTCAGTTCGGCCAGCACCTCGCGGCCCTCGCCGTCCCACGCCGTCACCGGCAGACGAGTTCCCTTGGATGCAACGACTTTACCGGAGGCAAAAGGCGGATCGTCCAAAAAACGCTCGTCGGGATTGACCTCGACATTCCCAGGATGATCGACAGCCACCAACCGCAACTGGTCGATGTAGTTGACCTCTTCCATGGGCTCCATGAAGCGTAGGCTCAGCTTGCCATTGACCTGGGCCAGTTGCGAGCCTTCCACCTTGATCCACTCACCGGGGTTGGGGGTATTGCGTTTTGTAGGCGTGAACCAATGGCCCACCACGCCGGCCCCGATCACGTCGGTGACCAACTGGTATTTCTTCCCGTTCCAGGTGAAGAGCACAGGGCAGGAGGAGCCGCGGCGGTCGGCTTCCTTCATCGCAATGACCTTTTGATGGGGCAGATCGATCTCGTCCTGTAATACGCCTGTGGGCCACAACATCCGCAACAGATCGATCCCCTCGGCATCGCCCAAACCGACCAGAAGCTGTTGTGGACCCTGCGTCTGGTAGCCCGAAGCCCCGGCCAATTCAAACTTCTGCCAGTGGCCGCCTGCGAAGACCTCGACCTTGGTGCCAATGGCCGTCTTGTTGTCGGCAAAGCCGGTCAGGTCGAGGCGCACAGAGTGATTCTTATTGCCGCCCACATTGCGCAGGATTACCGGCGCCGCGTCGATCTGGATCACGATCAGACTGGCTGCGCCACTCCCATCCACATCGGCGGCGATCAGGCCGCGCGGAGCGGTCAGCTTCACCTTGTCGAGTCCCAGAGCCACGCTCACGTCCTCGAAGTTGCCGTCGCCCTGGTTGCGCAGCACGCGGAGCTTCGCTCCGTCTTTGGTCTCGATCAATACGGCAAGATCAACCCAGCCGTCGTTGTCGATATCGATGGGGGTCAGACCCCAACCGCGCAGTGCGCCCTCCAGAGGCAGTTCGACGCGCCTAAAAGTGCGTCCAAGATGATTCGGCCCCTCGACATTCCGCCACAGCGTCAGCCCCGGCGCGCCCGCGTGGGTCACGGCTATGTCCATCCAGCCGTCCTTGTTGTAATCGAACACCGCGACGCTCACGCTCGGTGGAAGCTGTGCCGCAACATGGTTCGCAGTCTTGCCAACTTCGCTAGCCTCGCGAACTCCGCTAACCCCGCGTGATGAGGGCCTCACTTCATACAGCGGCTGGGTGGGATATTTCCCTTCGCGCGGATTCACATAAAGCAGCGGCGTAGGCCCGTCGCCAGTGACCGCGATGTCCACCGCCCGATCATTATTGAAATCGGTCAGAATTGCCGCTTGCGTGGTACCGCTGCCGACGAAGCCCACCGGCTCGGTCCACTCGGTAAACGTACTGTTGCCGTTATTTCTCCAGAGAACATTGGAAGTGCCACCCGCCGTCAGCGGCGCTCCGGTCAGAAACAAATCGAGATCGCCGTCGTGGTCATAGTCGATGAAGGTAATACCCGTGGGCCGGTTCTTCGCCATCAGCCCCGCCGTCGCCGTCACATTCTCAAACTTGCCCTTGCCCAGGTTCTTGAAAAGCAAGACCGCGTCGTCCAGCGCCACGGCCAGGTCATTCAGCCCGTCGCCGTCGAAGTCGCCCACCGCGCAGGCCACGCCGTGCCCCTTGGCCTTCAATCCCGCCGCGGCCGCGTCCCAATCGCTGAAGCTGCCGTCGCCCTTGGCGTGGAGCACGCGAATGGCCTGCGCGCCGCTCTGCATCAATACCAGATCCATGCGCCCATCGCCGCTCACGTCCATCATGCAAGCGCCGCCGGTGGTAGTCCACGCCCCCGAGGGTGCGGATGAGGAGGTGGGTGCCCCCGGTCTCGATTCTGAGACCGGGGAATGAACAACTTCCGCCGTCATCCGCACCGGAATCATGTTTTTCGTGCCCTTTTCCGGCTCCTCGACCGGCATCACCAGCGAATAGTGGCCGCGCTCACCATACGCCAGCCCGATGGGCGGCGAGATCTTGGTGCTGGCCAGATGCTGAAAGATCTTGAAGTGTTCCTTGGCCTCGGGCGTTTTACCGGAGCGTTGCAGCGCCTGGGCCAGCGAGAACTCCGCCGAGGTGTGTAAAGGCTCGATGGAGAGGGCCCGCTGGAAGTTCTCGATGGCCTTGTCGTACTGCTTCAAGTCGCGGTAACAGACGCCCAGATAGTAATAGGAGTCGGCGTCGCGGGTATCGATCTTGACCGCCTGCTGAAAGCTGGCCAGCGCCGCATCCAGGTTGTTGGCTCCGTGCTGCGCCAGACCCAGGTTATACCAGCCCGCGGCGCTAGTGGGATCGAGGGCGATGCCCTGTTGCAGCACCTTCATGGCCTCGTCTGGCTTCTGCAGATAGAGAAGGGAGATGCCCTGGTTGATGGCCGCCTGCGCCAGCCGGGGATCCTTCTTGAAGGCCGCGGCAAAGCTCTCCGCGGCGCGGTCGGTGAACTGCTGGCCCATCTGCGCCACGCCGCGATTGTTGATCTTCACCGCTTCGGCGTCAAAACCCTGCGCACTGACCATCGTTCCAGCCGTCCCCGTCATTGCCGCCAGTATCCCCACGGCTGCCGCCCGCATCCATCGCATCGATCTTTTCTCCCGCGCCCATTCGAAAGCGCCAACTTCCCAGTGTATGCGAGCCGGCAAAGCGCCGGCATCCACCCGCGGTTATACTGGCCATGTCATGACCTGCCTGCAAAATCTCGATTGGAGCGTCTTTCTGGCCCGGCCACGGCTGCCCTCGCCGGAGCCCGAAGTATTCGATGCGCTTTATCGCGAGCCTATGCTGATTACCGGCGCCGGCGGCTCGGTAGGCTCGGCTCTGGCCCTGCGCCTGGCCATGTTTACCCCGCCCAAGATGGTCCTGCTGGAGTCTTCCGAGAGCAATCTCTACGCCGTGCAGCGCAGTTGGCGGCGCGCCGGAGCCGCCGGGACGATGATTCCACTGCTGGGCAGCATCGCCGACCGTCCCCTGGTTGACCGCATCTTCGCTGCCCACCAGCCCCGCCTGGTCTTTCATTCCGCCTCGTTCAAGCACGTGCCGCTGATGGAAGAGCATCCCTTGGCGGCCATCGCCAACAATGTCTTCGCCACCGAGACGCTGGTGCAGGCCGCGGCCCGCCACGGAGCCCGCGTAGTGCTGCTCTCCACCGACAAGGCCTGTGAGCCGGTCTCCATCCTGGGCGCCACCAAACGCGCCGCCGAGCAGATCGTGCTGGCTGCCGGCGGCGTGGTGCTGCGCCTAGGCAATGTGCTCGCTTCGCACGACAGCGTGGACGAGATCTTTGCCCAGCAGATCGCCCATGGAGGCCCGCTTACCGTTACCGACCCGGCCGCCCGCCGCTACTTTATGACTCTGGACGAGGCTGTCAACCTGACCCTGATGGCCGCCGCCCAGCCGGTGCCCGCGGCGCTGCTGGCTCCGGCGCTGCCCGCTACCCACTTCGTCACCGACTTGGCGCACTTTCTTATTCGCACCCTGGCGCCCGGCCGGGAGATAGCCATCGATTTTACCGGCCGTCGGCCCGGCGACAAGGAAACCGAACGCTTCAACACGCCTGGCGAGCCCGTTCAGGCCGCCGCGCCCGAGTTCGGCCGCGGCGCGCTGGTCTACATCGAATCACCCCGCCTGCCTGCCGAGCAACTCGGCGCCGGACTGGCCAACCTGCACACCTCCCTGGCGGCCTTCGACCTGGTGGGCGCGCTGGCCCACCTGCGCTGGCTGGTTCCCGACTATCGCCCCAGCCCCGCCGTCGAAGAGCTGGCCCGGCAGATGAGCCTGCCCACAACCCTATGACCGTGTCCCGCCGCATCGCCGTCGTCACCACCAGCCGCGCCGACTACAGCCATCTCTACTGGCCGCTGCGCGAACTTGCCGCCCACCCCGCCGTCGAACTGGGCGTCTTCGTCCTGGGACCGCATCTCTCTCCAAAGTTCGGCAACACCATCGCCGAGATCGAACGCGACGGCTTCCCCATCCAGGCGCGCATAGAATGCCTGCTCAGCTCCGACAGCGACACCGGCATGGCCAAGACCATTGGCCTGGCCATGCTCGGCCTGGCCGACGCGCTGAGCAACTGGCGACCCGACCTGCTGCTGCTCATCGCCGACCGCTACGAAATGCTGGCCCCGGCGGCCACCGCGTTGGCCCTGCGCATTCCCATCGCCCACATCGAAGGCGGCGAGATCAGCCAAGGCGCTATCGACGACCATATCCGCAACGCTCTCACCAAACTGGCCGCCATTCACTTCACCAGCAACGAGACCGCCCGCCGCCGGGTGATCGCCCTGGGCGAGGAGCCTTGGCGGGTGCATACCGCCGGCGCGCCCTCCCTCGACCACCTCGCCCGCTCCCCGCTCGTTGAGCGCTCTGTGCTGGAAGCCAGGCTAAAGATCAAGTTCACCGCACCCACACTGCTCGCCGCATACCACCCGGTGACCATCCTCAATGACACCACCGCCGAGGCCGAGGCCCTCTTTGCCGCCCTGGCCGCCGCGCCCGGCCAGCTTCTCTTCGTCTATCCCAACGCCGACGCCGGGAGCTACGCGCTCATCGAACGCACCAAAAAACTGGTCGACACCAGACCGGAGACTCATCTTTTCGTCAATCTCGACGCCGTCACCTACTGGAGCCTGCTGGGCCAGGTGGACGCCATGGTGGGCAACTCCTCCAGCGGCATCATGGAGGCCGCATCGTTTGCGCTGCCGGTCGTCAACGTCGGCATGAGGCAGCAGGGCCGCGAGCGCGCCCGCAACGTCATCGATGTGCCGCCGGAAACCGGCGCGATTCTGGCCGGGCTGCAGCAGGCGCTGGACCCCAGCTTCCCCCAGTCCCTGCGTGGCATGGTCAACCCCTACGGTATTGGCACCGCTGCGAAGACGATCGCCGAAGTGTTGACCACCGTCCCCCTGGAAAACCTGCTCATCAAGCAGCCCACCCCGCTGCCGGTTGAAACCCTTCCCACCCCACAGACTCACTGACCCGCCAACCTCGCCAACCCCGCTTATCCCGCCAACCCCCTCTAACAACGCTAACCCCACTAACAACGCTAATCGGCCAAACATGCCAATCCCTCTCTCCAGTCCCGACATCACCGACGCCGAAATCGCCGCCGTCACCGCCGTTCTGCGCACCCCCCAGCTCTGTTTTGGCCCGGAACTCACCGCCTTTGAAACGGCGTTGGCGTCTTACATCGGCTCGCCCCACGCCGTGGCCGTCAGCTCCGGCACCGCCGGCCTGCATCTGGCGCTGATTACACTGGGGATCGGCGCGGGCGACGAGGTGATCGTTCCCTCTTTCGCCTTTATTGCCGTGGCCAACACCCTGCAACAGGTGGGCGCGGTGCCGGTCTTCACCGAAATCGACCCGTTGACCCTCAATCTGGATCCCGCCGCCGTCGAGTGCGCCGTCACCCCCCGCACCCGCGCGATTCTGGTGGTTCACACCTTCGGCGTCCCGGCCCAGATGGACGCCCTGCTGGAGATTGCCCGCCACCACCACCTGCGGGTCATCGAGGACGCCTGCGAAGCCCTGGGCGGAGACTTCGGAGATGGCGCAGAGAAAAGGCGCTGTGGCGCCTTCGGCGATCTGGCCGTCTTCGGCTTCTACCCCAACAAGCAAATCACCACCGGCGAGGGCGGCGCCGTGATGGCCTGCGATCCCGCTCACGCCGCTCGCCTGCGCGCGCTGCGCAACCAGGGCGTCACCCCCGGCATGGGCTGGTTCAACAACGCCGAACAGGGCTACAACTACCGTCTCTCCGACCTGGCCTGCGCCCTGGGACGGGTGCAACTCAGCCGCATCGACGAGATTCTCACCCTGCGCCGCCAAGCCGCCGAGCGCTACCACGCCCTGCTTGCCGCAATTCCGGGCCTGGATCGGCCCCCGCTCTCTCTGCCCCACCGCACCATCAGCTGGTTTGTCTATGTCGTTCGGCTGCGCCAAGGCGTCGAGGGCGAGCGGGTGAAAGTCGAGCTGGCCCGGCGCGGCATCGCCGCCAGCCGCTACTTTGCCCCCATCCACCAGCAGCCCTCCTGGCGCGGTCGAACCCCTTCTCTCCCTTTGCCTCTGACTGAAGCCCTGGCGCCGCGGATGCTGGCCCTGCCCTTTTTCAACCGCATCTCCGCTGCCCAGCAGGCCCAAGTGGCCGCGGCACTGAGCGAAGTCCTGATTTTAGAAACTTAGGCGGGCGTGTAACTGATATTTAATCGGACTTATTCGCCCGTGTAACATGTAAGACGCTACCCCATGTCTTTCCCACCGTCTCTTTGCTTTATCGATTTAGTGGCAGAGAGCGCCAGGAGATCGTCGGGATATGCCCTGCAAATACCGGGTTTTGCCCGGTTTTTACGATTACTGGAAAGCTATGCGGCCAACGCTCGCGGGGACGATAAGTTGGAATAGTCCCGCTCCCAAAATTCACTTGCCAACTTCCTTGACACTGTGGAAAAATAAGTCCAATATCATCCTGATTCGGCATACCGCCCGGTGAGTTTCAAACGAGGAATCCGTACTGCGGATTTCAAACGCTGGAGCGCGACAACCCACTTGCGAGTCCCTAGACTGAGTCCATCCGATCTCTCCTGGCAGGTACGTATGGTGGTTAAGACGCAGTGCAAAGCACACGGAATCACCGGACTGCACATTGGCATCCATAATGTCCGGCGTTATTTCCCTAAGAATGTTTCCGTCATCGAGTTACAACTGGACCATCTGTGTATTCAATGTGGTTTGGGCCCCGATTTCTGGAGCAGCCAGCCGGCCATCTTCGATCCCCGGCTCTGCGCTTGGCTTGAATCCCGCCACATGCATAAACAGTGCGATCGAGCACCCATCTCGCTGGCTATGGTTCCGGCGGGCGAAAATGCTTTCCGGTTGCAACCCGTCTCGTCCAACGGCCGGGCGAGAGCCAAGCTGGCCACACAACCCGCGGCCTGAAACTGCATTCCGTTTCAAGCCCTCCCCCACCGGGAGTTGAAGGCTGCGTCCAAGCCCCCAACTCCCGGTTTCCCTTGCCCCCCGCTCCCTATTCCCTCGTCCCGTTCCCTCGCTTGATACACTCAAACTGCATGAACCCCCTCCAGGAATCGATCGAACGCCACTTTGCCGCCGGAGCCGCTGCCGTCTCCGATCCGGTCGCCCTGACCGACTTTCTCGCCTTGCGTGCGGCTCTGGAAGCCGGCGAACTGCGCTCGGCTTCGCCCGACCCCGCGTCGCCCACCGGCTGGAGGGTCAACGCCTGGGTCAAGCGCGGCATTCTGTTGGGCTTCCGCCTGGGCGCGCTGAAAGAACTGCCGGCCGGCGGCCTCTCCTTTGTAGACAAGCACACCTATCCTGTGCAGAACTTCACGGTAGCCGCGGGAGTGCGCATCGTGCCCGGCGGTTCCTCCGTACGCGCCGGCGCCTTCGTCGCTCGTGGGGTGGTCTGCATGCCGCCCATGTACATCAACGCCGGCGCCTATGTGGACGAGGGGACGATGGTCGATTCCCACGCCCTGGTGGGTAGTTGCGCGCAGATTGGCAAGCGCGTCCACCTCAGCGCGGCAGCGCAGATCGGCGGGGTGCTGGAGCCGGTCAACGCCAGCCCGGTGGTGATCGAAGACGATGCCATGGTAGGTGGCAACTGCGGTGTCTATGAGGGAACCATCGTCCGCCAGGGCGCGGTGCTGGCGCCGGGAACGATTTTGACCCGCGGTACCCCGATCTACGATCTGGTCAAGGGCGAGGTTTTGCGCGCCACCGCCGAGATGCCGTTGATCGTTCCCGCCAACGCCGTAGTGGTTCCCGGCTCGCGCGCCGTCACCCGCGGCAAAGGCCAGGAGTGGGGCCTGAGCCTCTATGCTCCGGTCATCGTTAAATACCGCGACGAAAAGACCGATCTGGCCACCACACTGGAAGATCTGCTGCGGTAATTCTCCCTGCACTTTGCGGCAAGACAAAAGAGGGCCGCATCGCCCTCTTTTGTCTTGCCTTTGCAGAAATGGCCCAAGAGGCTTACAGCAATCCAGGAATAAGCGCCGCAACCCGTCCGGAATACTCCGTGTAGCTGTCCCCAAAGGCCTCGCGCATCCAGTTCTCTTCCAGACGCAGTTTGAGCCAAAGCGCCGCCGTCACCAGCAGCAGCGCCAACAACCCGCGCACCTCGCCAATAACGATCGCCGTTCCCAGAAATGCGGTCAGCAGGCCTGTATAGATGGGGTGACGCACCAGGCGATAGGGACCGCTGGTCACCAACTCGTGATCTTTTTTGATGGTTACCGACTGGCTCCAATTACCTGCCAGATGCTGGCGTGCCCAAACGGAAAAGAGCAAGCCGAGCACGGTCACCACAACTCCGCTCCAGTACCTGGCCAGCCCAGCGGGCAGAATACGGTATTCCAGCCAATGCGGTGGAATAGGATAGCAGAGCAGAAGGATAGCAACCCAGAACATCAGCGTACGCAAACTTCCCATAAACCCCGGCTCGACGCGCACCGCACTCTTCACGTTCCATGAGCGCATCCACCAATAGAGTAGATAAATCACAAAGATCGCCGGGACCAGCAACCGATAGAACCAGATCATACCGTGACGCCTCCAAGGCTACCCGTAGATTGCTCAGGTGGGACTACCAGCCTATACGCAGCATCGAAGACTCCGGTTCCTTAAAGCGTTCAGCCCTTTTTCGGTAATTTGAGCCCCAACTCATGCATGGCGATCTGCAAGTCGGCCCAGGCTTCCTTTTTCTGTCGTGGATCGCGCAGCAGAAAGGCCGGGTGATAGGTGACGATCAGCTTGCTGCCGCGGTAGGAGTGAATGCGGCCGCGCAACCCGGCTAGCGGCTGGCGCTGGCCCAGTAGCCAGGTAGCCGCGGTCGCGCCCAGCGCCACCAGCACCTCGGGGCGGATCACGTCGATCTGGCGGAAGAGGAAGGGGGTGCAGGTGGTCGCCTCCTCAGCATCGGGAACGCGATTACCGGGCGGGCGGCACTTGACCACGTTGGCGATGTACACCTGCTCCCGTTGCAGTCCCATGGCGGCAATCATGTTGTTGAGCAACTGGCCGGCCTTGCCCACGAAGGGCAGCCCTTGCGCGTCCTCGTCGGCGCCTGGGCCTTCGCCCACGAACATCAGGCGGGCCAGCGGGTCGCCGTCGCCGAAGACCAAATGGTTGCGTCCGGTGTGCAGGGCGCAGCGGGTGCAGTCGCCGATCTCGTCGCGGATCTGTTGCAGGGCGGCGGCGCGCTCGGCCGGGGGAACGGCAGCGGCCACGGCGGGCGGGGCGGGAAGGGGCTTGCGAGGCGGAATGGGCTGATCCTCCGGAGTGAAGGTGGGCGGGGTGGTTGCATTGGCCGCGGTGGTAGGCGAAACGGAGGCCAGCGGCGGCAGGCTTGGCGCGAAGATCCCACCCAGTGCAAAGGGTGAAGCTGGGGGCGTTGCCTTGAGCGGCGTTTCTTCGAAAACCGGACGCAAAGTTGGGGTACGGTGCTCTTCTGTGGCGCTGGACGGAAGCGCCGCGGTGGTGTCGGACGAGGGCACTTCTACCAGAGCCGCCAACTGCTCCAGCAGAGCGGGATCCACCGGGCGGTGGTAGAAGTCGTTCAGCCCGAGGTCGCGGTAGAAGCGCAAACGGTCGATGATGGCTTCACGGGATGTGGGGTCGAGCGGCAAGGGATCTGCTCCACGGGGCAAGGTCTACGACTCGATCGCGATCTGCCGGCGGCCGGCTGGGGATTGCTGCAAGACCCGGTCCTGGTGCGCCTTTTTGTCCTCGATGCCGTCCAGCTCGACCATCAGCTTGCGGGGATGGCGCAGGGTCAGAATCTCGTCGAGGATACGGTCGGCTAGCTCCCGCTTGGGCATCTCCGGCATCTCGATGCAGGTGGAAAGGGTGAGGAAAGTGGCGGCGTTGTTGTCGGAGTCGAAGCCGATGCCGTCGCCGGAAACGTCATTGACCACGATAGCGTCGGCGCCCTTGGCTACCAGTTTGGCGCGGCCGTTGGACATCTGATCCTGGGTCTCGGCGGCAAAACCGACGATGAGCTGGCCGGGACGGCGGCGGCGCACCACTTCCGCCAAGATGTCCTCGGTGGGCTCCAGTTCGAGGGTGAGCGGCCCCTTGCGCTTGAGCTTGTGGCCGCTGATGGCGGCGGCGCGATAGTCGGCCACGGCGGCGGCCTTGACCACCAGGGTGGCCTCGGTCATGCGCTCCAGCACGGCGTTGCGCATCTCTTCGGCAGTGGTGACCTTGACCGTCTCGCAATGCGCGGGCGGGTGCAGCGACGAGGGTCCGCTGACCAGAATCACCCGGGCACCGCGGCTGTGAGCGGCCTCGGCCAGCGCGTATCCCATCTTGCCGCTGGAGCGGTTGCCCAGAAAACGCACCGGATCCAGCGCCTCGCGGGTGCCTCCTGCGGTAACCAGCACCACTTCGCCCGCCAGATCGCGGCGATTGCCCACCAAGTGGAGGACCGACTGTACGATCTCTGCCGGCTCGGCCATGCGCCCCGCGCCGACCACGCCGCAGGCCAGTTCGCCCACCCCCGGCTCGACGATGCACACCCCGCGCTGGCGCAGAGTGGCAAGATTGGCCTGGGTGGCGGGATGCTGCCACATGTTCACGTTCATCGCCGGAGCCACCAGAACGGGGGCCTGAGTAGCCAGATAAAGAGTTGAAAGAAAGTCGTCGGCGATGCCGTGGGCGAATTTGGCCAGGATGTTGGCCGTCGCCGGAGCTACTATCAGCGCATTGGCCCACTGTGCCTCCCCGATGTGCTCGATGGCCGAGTCGTAGGCGCTGGCGCCGTCTTCGTCGAAGAGGCCGGCAATGACCTTGTGCCCGGTCAGCGAGGCGAAGGTCAACGGTTGGATAAACTTGCCGGCGGACTCGGTCATTACCACATGCACTTCGATCGCCTGGCGCTGTAACAGGCGCACCAACTCCGCCGCCTTGTACGCCGCAATGCCCCCGGAAACTCCAATTGTGACTCGCATAGTCCGATTGTAACGGGTGAACGGATTGGAGAACAGGGAATAGGGACGAAGGGACTAAGGGGCTTTGGACTGGATACCAGGACAAAAAAGATGCCGCCGGGCCCAGAGGGGATCGGCGGCATCGGTTGCGGCGCTTCGACGGATTACTTTGTCGAGGCGGTATTGGTGTAATAGAAGAGGGTGTAGGCCTTGATACTGCCATCCGGGTTTGGCACGCCGAAGACCTTCACCGGAACACCCTTGATCAAGTCGGCCCCCACTGCCGAAAGCGTCGCAGCAACACTGATATCCTGCGGCGTCACTGTAACCACGGCAGTGGGTGATTGGCGATCCACCTGGTAAACCAGGGTAGCGCTGCCGCTGGCGGTCATCAAATCCACGGTGACCGTATTGGCCGCCGCTGTGCTTTTGGGAGCAGCCGTTGGCAAGGGGATGGAGTAGGTGAAGCTGCTGGTGCTGGCGGCGAAGGGCGAAACGATATTGCCCAGCGGAGCAGGAGCGGGCAACAGGTTCACCCATTTTGCGGACCATGTTGTGGGCGCGGCGGCATCGCCCCAGGTGGCGAAGCTGATGCCCACCGGCTGCAAGGCGCCCACCAGGCCGCCGAAGTTGGTCGCGCCGCTCGTGCCGCTGACAAAGTCGGCCACCGCGGTGGATTTGGTGTCGGCCAGGGTCGGGAAGCCGAAGTCCCACCAGTAGAAGCCGTTCACCGCATTGCCCTGCTGGTCGGTGTTGGCGCTGCTTGAAGCGATGTAGTCGATCAGCCCGGTGTAGCCATCGTTGGCCAACTGATCGGCATCGGCAAAGGTGCGGGTATAGGTGAAGTCCGTGGTGTCGGGGGTGGTGATGGCGCCGTCGTAGCGGGCCACATCGATCTCCACCGACAGCGCCACGGGCGGCTTGGCCGTCGACAGCGGATCGATGGTGACGTTCACCTTGAAGCCGCGGGCGACGTTGGGCAGTTTGCCCGGTGTCAAGCCGTCGAAGAACGTCGTACCCGTGCCAATCGCCGTATTGCTCGATCCGAAGTAGAAATTGGTATTCGGCCCGATGGCAACGGCGGTGGTCTTGCCGTCCTCGGTGGTCACATGCATGACATTGGTCTTGGTGTTGACATGCACGACGTGGCCCTCGGGGTTTTGCCAGATGGTATTGAAGCTCTTGCTGGCGTAGATGCGGGTGGCGGTGAGAGTGCCATTCTGCTGGTAGCGGGCGGCGATGCGCACGTACATGCCGTCGATGGTGGAGGCGACCGAGGAGAAGCTGGTGATCGTCGCCGGCGCGCCGCTGGAGTCGAGGTTGAAGAAGAGCGTGCCGTTGACAGCGTCGGCTAAAACCGCAATCGCGGGAGTGGTATCGGCGGCGGCCGTCTCCGGGCTGGTAATCGGGTGCGCGGGAACCACGCGGCTCACGTTGATGGCGGTATTGTCGGTCGAGACCGAGGCCACCGTGCCATACATGTGGCGCAAGAGCACCTTGCTCACGTCGGGGCGGGGATGGTGGTTGACCGGCCCGTTGAAGTTCACCGCCCAGGTGGGAGCGGTGGCGCCAACTGGGAAATGCTCCACGATAAGGGCGGGATGGCGGAGGTCGAACTCCAGATCCAGCGCGTTGCTGGACGCGCCGGTGACGGTCAGCAACGACTTCAGATTGACGGTCAGCGGAACCGTCATGTTAGGCGCTGTTCCCGTGGCCCCCACAATCGCGATCTGACTGCACGGCACGCTGGTTCCGGCGGGCAGGTCGAAGCCCGGCTCGGGGTCGGGAGAGACCACCAGGGAAACATCGCAAGCCGTCCCGGTGTTGTTTGCCCCCAGGGTGAGAATCGCCTGGTCGTAAGTGCCGGTGGGAACGGTGAGGTTGCCCAGGATCTCACTCAACTGATCGAGCTGCACCAGGTTGATGGTGGGCGCTCCCGTGGAGGGCGCGGTGTAGATCGTCACCGCCTGTGAAAGAGCGGTGAGCGGATCATGATGCACCAGTTGAATGCTCAGCACCTTGACGCCGATGGTGGCCCAGTCTTCCGTGGCGTCGTCGCTGAGCATGGTGTTTACGATTCCAGAGATCTTGTATGCAGCTTGGCTCACCGAACTGGCCGTGTAGCCGCTGGCGTTGGCGATGGCCTGCACAGTCTCCGAGGTGGAGACGGAAAGCGCGCCAGAATATACCGAGGAACTGGTCGTCGGCGTGGTTCCGTCGGTGGTGTAGTAGATCGTCGCCGCAGGAGTGGTGGTGGTAAGGGTCACCGTCTGCGATCCAGTGTAGGTGCCGGCGGCGACACTGAAGCTGGGCGCAACCGCGGCCTGAGCGGCCGGCGTGGGTGTGGGGGCAACACTGCCGCTGCCGCATCCAACCAGCGACAGAAAAGCAACCGAACTGACAACTGCAACCAACAAGGAGATACTGCGCTTCATGGGGATACTCCTGTGTGAATGGACCGTTGCTGCTTACGCATGACAATTCGATGCGTCTATCGTCGAGGTTAGATTTTTGATCGCTTGCTGATAGAGATTGCGCAGCAGGTTTGACGCCCGTTTCGCCCCTTGTGTTGACCGTCGCCGCGTGGCAGCACCCTGCCGCACACTACACTTCGGTAACTCCGGGAACGGAAACTACCCATGGACGCGGCTATCGTCCCTTCGTGCGAATCTCCTCCCGCGCTGCACCCGCAGGGCGGAGAAAAAGTCACGATGACAAGGGCTTCTAATGCATCGAACACAGGTTGACTGAGAGAGTTGCGGGGAATCTTAAGAAAAGCTGAATTGCCCCACCGAAGGGATCGCGACAGGCGTGGCGCCGGCGAAGAAATGCACACACCGTGCAGTTCAACACACGACCGGCGGAAGCCGGAGCGGGCTGAGATCGAGACAGTCGCGAATTCTTAACCGAGGATGGGAATGCCACCCTCGCCCACCAGAGGCTTGACGGTCGGCTTGTCCTGCTTGACGTAGGCGATTTTGCCCGCCTCGACCTCTTCCTGGGCGATGCGGCAAGGCTTGTTCGAGGGGCTGGGAATCAGCGACTTGGAGCCGCTCTGCAACTGCCGGGCGCGGCGGGCAGCCACCAGAACCTTGCGATAGTTGGAGTCGAAGCCGGTCTCAATCGTCATCGGAATCCTCGTCGAAGTTGAGTTGCTGCTGGGGATCGTCCCCCAGAATACCAAAGGCCTCCAGAACCGGTTTGAGCCGTTCTTGTGCATTGCTCAGGCGGCAACCGGCGGCGACCTCCAGAACCCGGTGGGAGCGGTAGGCGATAGCCTCGCCGTTGCGATAGAAGCGCTCGGCCAGGACAATGGCCTCCAGTTGCGCCACCGCCCGATCCAGAATGTCGTTGACCAGAATATAGCTGTATGCGCTGTAATTCTCAATCTCCTTGGCGGCCTCGCTGAGGCGGCGGTAGAGTTCGGACTCATTGACATGGCCCTCGGCGCGGCTGCGATTGCGCAATCGGGTGCGCAGCACCTTGGGGTTGGGCGGCAGCACGAAGATGCTGACGGCCTCGGGCAACGAAGCGCGCACCTGCGCAGCGCCCTGCACGTCGATGTCCAGCAGCAGATCGTGGCCGGCCAGACGCGCCTCTTCCAGATTGCGCCGGGCGGTGCCGTAATAGTGCCCGAAGACCTCGGCGTGCTCCAGGAACTCGCCGGCCTCGATCATGTGCTCGAACTCCTCGCGGCTGGTGAAGTTGTACTCCCGCCCATGCACCTCCGAACCGCGCGGGGGGCGGGTCGTCCAGGAGACGCTGAACTCGATGCCGCTCAACTGCTTGCGGACCTCGCTGACGAGGGTACTTTTGCCCGATCCGGAGGGCGCCGAGATGATGAAGAGAATGCCTGCCACTGTGCGTATGTCCTCAAAGTGTTGTATCGGCCGGTTTGCCGTTTCTGTTGATCGCAAGCGGCTCGAAGAGTTGGTTTTTACTTCCCAAAACCGGGCAGCGCCCCAATCCAGCGCGCCTCATTCGGAACCATTCCCGAGCCCTTGTTCCCTCGTTCCCTATTCCAGGTTCTGAATCTGTTCACGTGCCTTTTCGATCTCTGCCTTCATGGCTAGGCCCAGTTCGGTGATGCGGGTTCCCTTGCCGCCCACGTTGCCGGTCTTGGAGAGCATGGTGTTGGCCTCGCGGTTCATCTCCTGGAGCAGAAAGTCGAGCTTTTTGCCGATCTCGCCGCCGCCTCCGAGCAGTTCGCGGAAGTGGCCGATGTGGGTGGTCATGCGCGCCAGTTCTTCAGCGATGTCGCTGCGCTCGACGATCACCGCGACCTCTTCGAGCAGCCGCTGACGGTTGAACTCCGAACCCACGGCCGCTTCCAGACGTTGCGCCAGACGCTCCTGGTGGCGCTGCTCGATCTCCGGCCGCAGTTCGGCGACTCCCACGGTGGACTCGGCCAAGCGGTCCAGCGTGGCGTGCAGCACCGCCTCCAGCGACTCGCCTTCGCGGGCGCGCATGGTCTTCAACTGCTCGAGCAGGGGGACGATTTGCTCGTGCACGCTGGCCGACAGCAGGTCCGCATCCTCGTCGCCATTGCCGCGGCTGTCGGCCTGCAAGGCGCCGGGCAGGCGCAGGGCGGCGTTCAAATCCGGCTGGCCCTCCACGTTGTAGTCGTAGCTGGCGGCGTTGAACGCCGCCACGTAGGCTGCAATCAGCTCGCGATTGTAGCCGGCCTTCTGCTGCCCAGAACGGTCGACGGAAAGGGTCAGCTCCACGTGGCCCCGGACCAGATTATCTTTCAGCGCTTTGCGCAGGTCCATCTCCAGCGCGTCCAGGCCCGAGGGCAGGCGCAATTGCACATCCAGAAAGCGATGATTGACGCTCTTGACGCTGAGCGTGTAGCTGAGTTGGTCGTTGACGCGCACCTGGGAGCGCGCAAAACCGGTCATGGAATATATCGGCATACTTTCTCTCTTCCTCTTGTGCTGCCTGCCAGCTTCAAACCCATCATCAAGAGTATATTCCGGCGAAAGAGAAGCACCTCGGCGGCGGCGCGGACGATGTTGCGCTTCACAGCGGTATGTGCTGATTGGGGAGGAGGCTAACCGTCCGCGGCGGCTGGCCGGCAACGCGCAGCACGATCTTCTGCGGCGCCTCGTCAATGCCCAGCAGCGCTAGCAATCGGCCGGCCTTATCGGTGACCAGCCGGGCTGCGCCCGACTCGATGCGCCCCAGCGCCACGCCCGCCAGGGAAAGCTCGGCGCCCCGCGCATCGTAGCGCAGCCGGGCTTGGCGGCCGCCATTGGTCTTCATGCGGAAGCGCGCGGACTGCGCCGCCGGGTGCGCGGGACGAATATTCCAGTGGAGCGTCTCCGCCTCTTCGCAGATTCCTGCCAGCCGCCAGGTGGCATCCATCATGACCAGCGCGCAGGGCGAGTAGTTAGGCGTATCCTCCTGGGTGAAAGCTCCGCTCAGCGGGTCGATTTGTTGACGGAAGGTCATATCCCGCTGGATGGCCTCGCACCAGCGATTCAGCAGTACGCCATACTCAGCCGCGCGTCCATAGTGCTCGAACCAGCGGCCCGCGCGCAGCGCCGTCAGCGCCTGCGCCGCTCCACCCCAGGAGTTGCGGGGAATGGGGCGGACGAAGGCCGCATCGTCCAGCGCCACCGAGGGCAGGGGATACGGTGCCCAGAAGGCCTTGGGGTGGTGAATCTGCCGCTGCCACAACTCGTCGAAGAGCGTCTGGTCGGGAAGGTGCTCGCCGCACATCCGGGTGAGGATCTCGCTGCGGATGCGCACCGGGCGATCCTGTGCGTCCAGATCGTAGAAGGCCGCATCCTCGGCCACGTAGAGCCGGGAGAGGATCGAGGCGCGGATCTTAGCCGCGCTCTCCGTCCAGCGCTCCGCCTCGGTGCTTTTGCCCATTGCGATGGCCATCGCCGCCAGGGCCAGACGCGCTCCATAGGCAGTGGCCGAGAGATCCGGACAGAGCCGGGGCAGAGAGAGCAGAGGTGGAAGCTGTTTGGCGTCGCGGTTGGGGCAGCGGTCGGGAATGCCCGCCCAGCGCGGGCTGTTGTCGTTGCCCGTGTCGTAGGTGCAGAAGCCCTCGATCAATCCTGTACCGCGGGTGTTGCGATGGCGCATCAACCATGCGTCCCAGCGCGAAGCGGCGCTGTAGGCGGAATGGAGCAGCTCTTCGTCGCCGCTGGCCTGGGCCAGTTCCCAAGCCGTGGCGGCAATCGGCACCACCATCTGGATCTGTCCAAAACCGGCCTCGGTGGCTTTGATGTTTGCCGGGAGCTGTCCATCGGCACGCTGCAGCGCAAAGAAGACGAGATGGCTGTGGCGAGCCACCTCGGGACGGAACTTGCGATAGACCAGAGCCTCGTGCGGCCCACACTCCATCCAGATGCCGTTATACGACGATCCTTCCATGAGCACCGGCTGGCCGTACTGCGGCAGGGTCCGCACATTGCCGGCTAGTACCGCCAGGGCGGCGTCGTAGGCCTTCTGCCAGCGCCCGTCGGCGGTGCGGAACCCCGGCGCCGCTTCCGCCGGGGTGGAAGAGGCCAGTGCGCTTCCGGCTCCTGCCGCCAGCAGCGCCCCGGCGCTTCGGGTTAGGAATTGACGCCGATTCATGCCCCTTCTCCCTAATGATCCGGCCTGAAAGCAATGCGACATATGCGGGCCCACCCTCGCCGCGCCTTTTTTTGCGGCTAGGGTGGGATGCAACCTCGAAATCCAATCTGGCCGGATCAAAAAAAGGCGGTACGATTGCCGGGCTAAAGCATTTCTCCCCATGGTGCAGTGCACGGGTCACCCAATCTTGGTACATCTTCAAGCGGTCAGAAACCTCGTCCCATTTCCCTAGTCCCTAGTTCCCTTGTCCCCTTATTCCCTCGTTCCCTGTTCTGCCGGTACGTCCATGAACTGCAACTGGTAGAGCCGCTGGTAGGTCGGTGAGATCTCCAGCAGTTGCTCGTGGGAGCCAATGGCGGTGATGCGGCCGTCTTCCAACACGGCGATGCGGTTAGCGCGGCGGATGGTCCCCAAGCGGTGGGCGATAACCACGGTGGTGCGATTCTGCATGAGGTTGGCCAGCGCAGCCTGCACCAGCGACTCGCTCTCCGCGTCCAGCGCCGAGGTCGCCTCGTCCAGAATCAGGATCGGCGAGTTCTTGAGAATGGCGCGGGCGATGGCCAGTCGCTGCCGTTCACCGCCACTCAGCCGGAAGCCCTTCTCGCCAATCACCGTATCGTAGCCCTGGGGCATGCGCAGGATAAAGTCGTGGGCCAGGGCGGCGCGAGCAGCCTCTTCCACACGGCCGACGTGAATCTCCGGCTGGCCATAAGCAATGTTGTTGCGCACCGTGTCGTTGAAGAGGATGGTTTCTTGTGTCACCTGCGCCACCTGACGCCTGAGGGAGCCCAGCGACAGCTCGCGCAGGTTGTGGCCGTCGATAAGGATGCGTCCCGAAGTCACGTCGAAGAAGCGGGGAATCAGGTTGACTAAAGTGGATTTGCCCGCTCCGCTGGGCCCCACCAGCGCCAGCACCTCGCCGGCCGGCACTTGCAGATCGACGTGGTGCAGAATCTGGTGCTCGCCTTCCTCGGTGGAGTAGGAAAAGCCCACATCCTCAAACTGGAGTGATTGGTGAAAGCCCTTCAGCGCGATGGCGTGGGGCTGCTCCCTGACGTCGTCTTCGGCGTCGAAGAAGCCGAAGATCGACGAAGACGCACCCATGGCCTGTTGGAAACTGTTGTAAAAATAGGCGAACTTGCGCACCGGATCGTAGAGCTTGAAAAGCAGGATGAGGAAGGCGCCGAAGATGCCCATGGTCATGCGCCCGTGCAGAATCTCATTGCGCCCGACGAAGAGCATGAGGGCAATAGCGATGGCGCCGATGGAGTCCATCAGCGGCGAACTGATGGACTGAATACGTACGCTGCGCAGGTTGGCGCGAAACAGGCGCGTGGCGGCCTTCTTGAAGCGCAGGATCTCCCACAATTCGGTGTTGAAGGCCTTGACGATGCGGTTGCCGGTGACCGTTTCATGTAGGATGTTCTGAATCTCGGCCAGCTTGTCCTGGCCGGAGCGGGTGCGGCTGCGCACCTCGCGGCCGATCTTACGCGCCGAGGTCAGCACCACGGGAATAAACAACAGCAGCGCCCAGCTCAGGTGGCCGCCCAATTTGATCACCAGAACCAGACCGGCCAGAAAGGTGAAGAGCTGCTGGAGGAAATCGCTGATGACCGAGCTGAGCGCCAACTGGACGCGGTCCACGTCGTTGATGAGCGTGGAAAGGATGGTGCCGGTGGCGTGCTTGTGAAAAAAGCTCGAAGAGCGGCGCAGCGTGGCTTCGTAGAGGTGGTTGCGCAGGTCGGTGATGGTGGCGAAGCCGGCGTAGTTGACCAGATAGGTGCCGCTGTAGTCGCACAGCCCCTTGGCCAGCGTGGCCAGAACCAGCGCCGAGGCCACCACATTCCAGGCATTGTGCATGTGAATGAAAGGAGGAACCATCTGGCGCAGATCCAGGTGCCAGGGGCTTTTGGCGAGGCCGAGAATGATGGGGCCTTCGGGCGCGTCGGGGCGGAGAACCTGGTCGAAGATGGGCTGCAAGAGCAGAATGCGGAAGGTATCCAGTGCTCCCACCATGGCCAGCAGCAGCACACCGGGCAAGGCTTGCAGCCAGTAGGGGAGGCCGTAGCGAAGCAGGCGAACAGGGCGCATCATGCCGTTTGGCCCGCCTGACGGGAAGGCGATTTCGCCACAGAAACCAGAGCGAAGCACAGAGATGGAGCGCGGAACTTCATCCCCCCATTGTATCCGTCCCCTGCGCCGCCTCAGGCGGCAGCCCCGCGGCAGACACTCGGGACACGGTTCCTTGAACCGTCCTTGCCGCATGGCGGCGGTTTCCCGCATCCCGATAAATTTCCGGGAGAGGATTCGCGTTTCTCTCTTTGTCGGCCGATAAACTCAACCAGCGGCCTCCTCTGCCGATCAAGATGAGCTTGAGCTTTTTGTTTTCAATCCGGGTCTGGGCCTGTTGGCTGGCGTTGGCAATGGCCGCGCAGGCGCAGCAGTATGTCTTCCGCGTCTTTCGCCAGCCGGAGGGCTTGCAGAACCTGGCGGTCAACGATCTGGCCGCCGATCGCTCCGGTTTTCTCTGGGTAGCGACCGAAAATGGCCTTTACCGTTTTCTCGGCTCCAACTTCCAGCGCTTCGGCCGCGAGCAAGGCCTGCAGGAAGGTGATATTCACGATCTGCTCGTCGATCCCAGCGGCGATCTGTGGGTCGGCACCGAAGAGAACCTCTATCGCTGGGACGGCGAGCGCTTTCAGCCCGCGGGCCGGGAGAAGATTCGCATTCCCGGTGCCCGGCGCATGGCGGTCGAAGACTCCAACCATCTGCTGATTGTCAGCGAAGGACGACTCTACCGTCTGGAGCACGATGGCCAAGGCCGGATGCTCTCCTACTTGCCGGTTTTTAGCGAAGCGATGGCGGTGGCGCTTCCGGATTTGAAGCAAGTGGGGCGGGTAGGTGTGGTTCGCGACGCCGCCGGCGCCGCCACCGTGTGGTTGGGATGCGGCAGCCGGCTGTGCTCGTTGCCCGCCATCTACCTCGGCGCAGCATTGAAGCCGCAGGCGGTGACGGTGTGGGGTAAGGCGCAGGGAGTTCCCGAAGAGCGCTGGGAGAGCGTGCTGCTGGATCGCAGCGGAACCTTGTGGGCGGCGGGCCGAAATCATATTGCCGTGCTGTCCAAAGGGGCGGAGCACTTCCTCGATCGCAGTATCCCCGGCGCCGATCCGGAAAATATCTACGGCCACGCCCCCATGATCGAAGACCGCGAGGGGCGGGTGATCGTCACCGCCGAGGACGGCATTGCCCGCTGGCAGGGTTCTGCCTGGCAACATATTGGCCAGGCCAGCGGACTCTCCCACAGCTCCCGTATCACCGGTATGGTCTTCGATGCCAGCGGCGATTTGTGGCTCGGCAGCCTGGGTGGCGGCTTGTATGGCTGGCTGGGCTATCGGGATTGGCAGGGATGGGGCGAAGGACAGAATCTGCCCTCGGTCGGAATCTGGTCTATTCTCCCAGTCAAGGATGGGCGGGTGCTGGTGGGAACGGATCGCGGGATGGCATGGGTGAACCCGCGCAGCGGCGCTTCCGGCAATTTGCAGGCCGGCGGGCGCTGGAAGCTTGGACAAATCGGCTCCCTGACCGCCGATGCCGGCGGCACCGTCTGGGCGGGAACCTTCTTGGGCGGCATCCTGCGCATCGATCCGAAAACTGGCGCCGCCGTCAAAACCGCCACCCTGCCGGCCTACATTTACAGCTCTGTCGAACTTCCCGGCGGCCATACCCTGTATGCCACGGGGAACGGTATTTGGGGTAGCCAGCCTGACCAGGCGCCGCGGCGTTTTACCGCTGCCGACGCCTTGCTGGGCGACAAGAACCTGGTCGTGGCGGCCTGCGCCGCACCCGATAGCACAGGGTGGTTTCTGGCCAGCAACCGCCTTTTACACTTTGCCGCCGGCGCTTGGAGCAGACTCGCCATCGACGGTCTGCCCACCCTGGACGGTTCACTGCTGGCCCTGGCTTGCGCTCCCGACGGCACACTCTGGGTCACCGGACAGCGAACGGGAACCTGGCATCTGACCCCTGGCGGCGGCCATCTGCAGGCCGCGGAGCTGAACTTGCCCGAAGATCTGCGCCAGTTGGCGCCCTTGTCCATCTTTGTTGATCGCCGCGGGTGGGTCTGGGTGGGCTCGGATCAGGGACTGGCGGTGTGGAATGGCAACCGCTGGCGGCATCTGACCCAAGAGAGCGGCCTGATCTGGAACGACGTCAACCAGGGCGCCATGATTGGCGGCGAGGACGGCTCGCTGTGGGTGGGAACCAGCGGCGGGCTGGCGCAAGTGATGCATCCCGAGCACCTCTTCGATCCCCTGCGGCTGAGCGCCTCCCTGACCGCAATTCACCGCGGCGGCCGGAACTTCCCGCTGGGGCGGGATTTGACCCTGCCCTGGTCGGCCAAACCGCTGGAATTCCAGTTCTCCTCGCCCACCATGCGCAATCGCAGCGAACTGATGTTCAAGTACCGGCTGGAGGGTTTGCAGGCGGATTGGAGCGAAGACCGCAGCGGCGTATTCAGATTCCCGGCGCTGCCCGCAGGGGAGTATACGCTCTTGGCGATGGCCTGCAATCCTGGCCTCGATGCCTGTTCCGAAGTGCTAAAGGTGCATCTAAAAATCCTGGCTCCTTGGTGGAGAAGTTACTGGTTCTATGCGCTATGCATGGTGCTTTTGGTATTGCTGGCGGTGCTCGCCGAACGACTGCGCGAGCGGCAACTGCACGCCGCCAGCCGCCATCTGGAGGAACTGGTTGGCGAGCGCACCCGCGAGTTGGAGTTCAGCCGCGAACAGTTGCGCGTGCAAGCCACCCACGACGGATTGACCGGAATGCTGAACCGTCGCGGCATTCTCAAGGCGTTAACCAAAGAGATGGAGCGGACGCATCGGGAGAATCGTTCGCTGATTGTGGCCTTGGTCGATCTGGATCACTTCAAACGCATCAACGATAGTTATGGACACCTGACTGGCGACGAGGCGTTGCGCTGGTTTGCCGCCGCCGTGGGCGCCGCGGTGCGCTCTTACGATCATGCCGGACGATACGGCGGCGAAGAGTTCCTGCTGGTCCTCACCGAGGTGCCCAATGCCGCGGCCGAGGCACGGTTGGCCGCGCTGCACGCCTGCATCTCCAATCTGCAGGTGCAGACCCGCGAGTGCTCATTCAAGATCAACTGCAGCGTCGGAGCTACTGTGGTGGATGCCGCCGCCGGCTTTGGTTCGCTGGAGGCGGTGCTGGCGGTCGCCGACCAGGCCCTCTATGATGCCAAGGCCGCGGGCCGCAACTGTGTGGTGTTGCGCAGAGCCGGCCCGGACAGTTCTCAGCCTTCCGATGGATCCGATTGGTAAAATTGACTCCCTGCCCCATCCTTGCGCTTTTTTATTGGCGCAAGGGTGGGAAACCTCAACACTATCTGAGGGCCAGATTAATTAAATTCTCAACGTAAATACGATAGAGCGTTTTTCGGAATGATGAAGACCGGATTTTCCTTGCTGTCCCAGCCTTTTCGCCGAAGAACGCGTCCTGAATGGGCCAAGGACTTGTGTAAGGGCAGGAGTTGCGGAGCGGGCAGCGACTCAGTTTTTTCCCGGCGTATTCAAATCCACCAGCCCCGGGGGCAGGGCCATCTCAACCCTTTTGCCTTCCAGATCGAGCTTGCGCAGGAAATTTTTGGCGAAGGGAACCAGCACTTCTCCGGCAACTCCACCAACCACCAGCAAGGCTACCGGGCCGGCGTTGCGGTCCACGTCTTCGATAATTCCGATGGGAGCTGGTTCTGCGGGGGTTACGTCTATAAGGGTGCTGCCAATCAGGTCGCCGATATAAAACTCGTCTTCGCCCAAGGGAGCACGCTGGGTTTGGGGGATGGCCGCGATCTGCCCAGCCAAGGTCTCGGCGGCGGTGATGGTGTCGACGCCGGCAAAGTGTAGCACCACGCCGCCTTTGTGCAGCCAGTGGGCGTCAAGCTCAATCTCGCGCGGGGGCGCAGTCGGCCCCTTGGCGGCGGCCGCCTCGCGCAGCAGCCAGAGCTGCTTGCGCTCGGAGAATCTTTCCGGGAAATCGGTCAACAGATCGGCGAAGACCTCGCCTTTGCGGCCTTGCGGGCGACGGATGCGGGCCAGCCACACCCAGGAGTCGGCACTACTCATCCACGCCTCCTGCGTCTCGCTGCTGCGGTGCTCTCAGGCTTCGTCTTCTTCCAGAATGTCCAGCGTGTAGCGATGATGCACCTTCATGCTCACAGCGCCCAGGATGGTGCGCACGGAGCGCGCCGTCCGGCCCTGCTTGCCGATCACTTTGCCCACATCCTGGGGCGCAACGCGGAGTTTGAGAATCGTGTTTTCGTCCCGGCCAACCGACTCGACTTCCACAGCATCCGGGTCGTCCACCAACGCCCGCGCAATCTCGCGGACCAGGTCGTCTACTGCCACCATTTCCAGCTGCATCATCGACTTGCCCCTGACCATTCGCGGCCAAGCATCGTCTGCTTGACTCAGTGGGCGAATAGTAACACACCTCGAACCATTGCTAACACTAAAAGTGTGCGCCAGACGAAAATTATTGGCGCACACGGTGAGTGAGAAGCAAAACCAGGAGTTAGGCAGCTACCGGAACGGGGGCGGGGTTCTTAGCCACCAGCTTAGCCACGATGGGGGTGAACTGTGCGCCCACGCCGCGCCAGTAGTCGATGCGCTCGTACTTCAACTCCACCGAGGCGGGATTGGTGCGCGGGTTGTAAGTGCCGACGACCTCGATGGAACGGCCGTTGCGGGCGCGTTCCTTCTCGATGACCACGATACGGTAGTAGGGCTGCTTGCGGGCGCCAAAACGCGCCAAACGAATCATCACCACGGCGATACGGTTCCTTTCAAAATCCGGTGCTCTGTTGCGGCTTTTTGGGGTCTTCCCGGCGGGCGCAGGCCAAGGCCCACGCGCCTGTCCGATGCGGCGGCCAGACAAGAACGCCCCGCCTGGCAAGACACAACACCTAAGTATCGCCGAAAACAGGGTGTGGAGGCAAATCAGTGTTTTGAAGGTTTGGGCTTCTCCGGCTTACATGGGCTAAACGGCTCGTCGGGAAGGATGATCGGCGCCACTTTAAGAACCGACTAGGCGCCGCTGAGTGCCCAACCGCATTGCGTACATCCCGAACGGAGTCCTCTTTTCTGGGGCTTTCGACGCTTTCCGAACCTTTCTCGATCTCCTCCTCGTGCTTGGAAGCGCTCGTCGTCACACCATCTTCCATATCGTCCATGGCCTGGCTCATAGTGCCGTCCACACGTAATCCGGCGGTATGGCGTTTTCTATCTCCAAGCGGAGGGCTTTGGTAAGTTTCATGTCCTGCTTGCCGGAATCAGGGAGATTGTCCGCAGTGCGATAGGCCTCGTCAGCAAACTGGACTTGCAAATCGGCATTGCGCTTCGACTGGGCAGAGTGGCGCAGAAAGCGCAGGCCCGATTCGATTTGCCGTTCGGCGTAGTGCCATGCGTGAATGCGGGTGGTGTACTCGTCGATGCTTTGCGTCCATCCGAAGACGGGGGCGGCCACGGAAAGCACAAAAGCCAGAGCGGAAAAAACAGCGGCCTACTTCCCGAGAAGACCGACCGAAGGGTGAAAGGCGATCGCCAAGCCGATCAGAGCCGCGGCAGAAGCCGAAAAAACGCCAATGAAAATCTGCGCCCATAGATTCCAGCGTTTTGTGCGGGCGAGCAGAGCACTGTAATAGCGCCGGTTCAACTGCGCCAGCCGATAGTTGTAAAAACGGCGGCCAATTTCGTCGAAGTACGGGTGGAACGGCTCTGCAGTTGCCGGAGCCATGATGCAACCTCCCGGACGGTGCTCTCCCTACGCCCATATCGTACTCCGGAAACGAATTCCCTCCGGGGCGGGGTTTTCGGCTTTGCGGAATTCTTTGATCGGCTTGCGTTAGCCTTTGATCTTCTTCAACAGCCAGGCCATGTTCTGCCCCAATACCCGCATGGTTTGCATTCCTTCGACATCCCGCTCCACGTCCCCGATCTCGCGGCCGATGGCCAGGTTCCAATAGGTCGAGCCGGGTACGATCATCTCGCTGATGAGAAAGAAGTGGTTCAGCGAGTCCAGGGCATGAATGGCTCCGGCGCGGCGCACGGCCGACACCCCTGCCCCCACCTTGCGACGGAAGATACCGCCATTGGCCTTGCCCACCAGGCAGGCCCGGTCCATCAGGGCCTTAATCTCCGGCGAGACGTCGGCCACGTAGGTCGGCGAACCGAAGAGAATGCCGTCTGCCTCTTCCATCTTCTCGATATAGGCATTGCCGGCGTCGCCGGTCTGCGAACAGCGGCGGTCCCTGCGCGCGGAGCATTTGTGGCAGGCCTTGCAGCCATGAATCTCGGCTCCAGCCATCTCGACGAGTTCGGTCTGTATGCCTTCGTTTTCCAATTCCTTCAGGACGGTGCGCAGCAGAATCGCGGTATTTCCGCCCTTGCGGGCGCTGCCATTAAAAGCTACAACCTTGATCGGGGACGTATTCATGGGTGGTTCTCCTCGTGCTTTAGGCCCGCGGGAGTGGGCCGCAATAGATTCGATACCATTGTGCGCTTCGAGTGCAATCAAACGCCAAATCTGCGCTACGTGCTGAGCTGAATGAACCGGTCCGCCTCTGCCAAAAAAAACGCCCCGCGGACGATGCTCTGTCCGCGGGGCATGTGAGTGGGGGAAGCCTATGCCATGATCGCCGCCAGGTCCGCGTCGACGGTGGTGATGGGCATGAGGTTGAAGTTGTCGCCCAGCATCTGGAGCACGGCAGGGGAAAGGAACGCCGGCAGCGTCGGTCCGATGCGGATGTTCTTGACGCCCATCCACAGCAGGGTGAGTAGAATTGCCACCGCCTTCTGCTCATACCAGCTCAGCACCAGTGAAAGAGGCAGGTCGTTGACCCCGCACTCGAAGGCCGCGGCCAGGGCCTGAGCGATCTTCAGCGCCGAATAGGCGTCGTTGCACTGGCCCAGATCGAGCAGGCGAGGCAGACCGCCCAGGGTGCCGAACTCCTGCTTGTTGAAGCGGAACTTACCGCAAGCGAGAGTCAGAATGATGCAGTCCTGCGGTACCTTCTCCGCCAATTCGGTGTAATAGCTGCGCCCGGAGCGGGCGCCGTCGCAGCCGCCGATGAGGAAGAAACGGCGCAGCGCGCCACTCTTGACCGCATCGACGATGGTGCCGGCATGGCCCAGCACGGCTTCATGGCCAAAGCCGGTGAGAATGGTCTCGCTGCTGCCGTCCTCGGCAAAGCCGGGAGCAGCCAACGCTGCGGCGATTACCGGTGCGAAGTCGGTTCCCTGGATGTGCTGCACGCCCGGCCACTCGACCGCGCCAGCGGTGAAGATGCGCGCTTTGTAGCTCTCCTTGGGCTGCTGAATGCAGTTCGAGGTCATGAGAATGGCTCCGGGGAAGGCCGCGAACTCCGCCGCCTGATCTACCCACGCCCCGCCGTAGTTGCCGGCCAGGTGCTGGAAGGCCTTGAGCTTGGGGTAGCCGTGGGCGGGCAGCATCTCGCCGTGGGTATAGATGTTGATGCCCAGGCCCTCGGTCTGCAACAGCAGATGATAGAGGTCGTGCAGATCGTGGCCGCTGACCAGAATGGCCTTGCCCGCGAGCGGTTGCAGGCGAACCGGCGCCGGGGTAGGCGCGCCGAAGGTCTCGGTGTGCGCCGCATCCAACTGCTCCAGCACGGCGTAGTTCAGCTCGCCCACCTTCAGAGCCAGGCTCAACAGTTCCTCTTGGGTCTTCTTTTCGGTCAAGGCGGAGAGAATCTCGTAGAGGATGGCGTAGGAGGCGGGAGCGGCCGAACCCAGCATCATGGCGTGATAGGCGTACGCCGCCACGCCCTTCAAACCGTAGATGGCCAGTTCTTCCAGGTTCTTGACTTCCTTGTTTTCGGCAATGATGCCGTTGCCGCTCAGATAGACCAGAGGAATGAGTTGCGTGCGGCCCTGATTCAGCAGAGCCAGCCGGTCGCTCTCCGGCTGAAAGGCGGCGGGCCCGCTGAGCACTTCGGCAGGGACGCCGGCCTTGGCGGCGGTTTGGCTATAGAGTGCGCGGGCTCGGTCGCGCACCTCGGCGGCCTTGTAGACCAGTTCGGCAACCTTGTCCTCGTCGAAGTTCACGTTGGTTAGCGTGGCGAAGATGGCCTCGATGACAAAGGCGTCGATCTCGGGGTCGCCGGCGTCGAGCAGGCGGGCGCGATGGGCGTATTGGCTCACTCCCTTGAGGGCGTGAATCAACAGATCCTGAAGCGTAGCGGTGTTTTCGTCCTTGCCGCAGACGCCGATGGTCTGGCAGCCCTGGCCTTGCGAAGTCTGTTCACATTGATAGCAAAACATGAATGCTTTCCCTCCGGGGGTGAATGAAATCTCTATGGGCAGAGTAGGACGGGACGGGAGGGCGGGGAAGCGACTTAAGTCACTACGGCTGTTGGAACAAGAAAAGGAGGTTCGCCCCACCACGGTGTGAATTTTCGGTTGCAATCCGCGCGTTTTCCGCTAGAATGGGCGCCATGAATGGCAATCCGAAGGTCATCGAGCAGTTGAATCTTGCGCTTCGCGAGGAACTCACCGCCATCAACCAGTACTTCGTTCACGCCGAGATGTGCGAGAACTGGGGCTATGCCAAGCTGGCCAAGCAGGTCAAGATGCACTCCATCGGCGAGATGAAGCACGCCGAAAAGCTGATGGAGCGCATCCTGTTTCTGGATGCCACTCCCAGCATGGAGCCGCTGGCTCTCACCATCGGCGGAACGGTGCGCGCCCAGATCGAGTCCGACCTGAAACTTGAGGTCGGCGCCGTGGCCAGTTATAACCAGGCCGTGCGCATCGCCACCGAGGAGATGGACAACGGCTCCCGTGATCTCTTCGTCACCTTGCTCAAGGACGAGGAAGAACACGTGGACTGGCTGGAGGCCCAGATGCACCAGATCAAGGAACTGGGCTACGAGCGCTACCTGTCCCTGCAAACCAGGGACGAGAAATAGTCGGAGTAACGGCGAAACGGGTTAGCCGCGCCAGCCTGAATGGGAACTGTGCGCGTCAAACCGCGATCGGCCTTCGGCAATGTTCTTTGTGATACTGGGAACCATTTCGCCCTCCTCGGGGTCCAAGAGAATAGAGTTTCTTGTTGGTTGCACCGAGGAGGGTTCATGCGCTGTACGATCTCCCGCTCCTGCACGCTGCTGTGTGCCGTTGGCCTCTCTGTTTTCACTTCCGCTCTGCTGGCCCAGGCTGCGCCGGCAGCCAAGAACTCCGCGAGCAAGGCTTCCGTGCCGCAGGCGCTTCCGCCCGTCATCAAAGACCTGCCGGTGCGCAAGGTGGTTTTATACAAGAACGGTGTGGGCTACTTCGAGCATGCCGGATCGGTCTCCGGTAATCAGCGCGTGGCCATCGACTTCACCTCCTCGCAACTGAACGACGTGTTGCAATCGCTCACCGTGCTCGACCAAGGCGGGGGACGCATCGCCGGAGTCAACTACAACTCCACCATGCCGCTGGAAGAGCAGTTGAAGACGCTCTCGCTGGGACTGAAGGATTATCCCTCGACCATCGCTATCTATCACGCCCTGCGCGGCCAGCGGCTGGAGGTAACCGGCGCCGGCGCTCCGCTCGTCGGCCGTCTGGTCAACGTCGAGTTTCGCAAGGAGACGGACAAGAACGGCCTGACCTCCGACGATCATTACTTCCTCATCGTCGCCACCGACACGGGCGCGCTGCGCACGGCGGAACTGACCGATGCGGTCTCCGTGCGCATGGCCGACCCGGCGCTGCAAAAGCAATTCAACGCCTATCTGGAGATTCTGGCCGCGGGGCAGAACCAGCAGGGCCGTCATCTGATCCTGGACGCCCTGGGCCAGGGGCAGCGCGAACTGCGGGTCAGCTACATCAGCGAAGTGCCTGTCTGGAAGTCCACCTACCGCATGGTCTTCCCCCGCGTTCCCAATAGCCAGGCCACCGTGCAGGGCTGGGCGGTAGTCGACAACACCGTGGGCGCGGATTGGGACCATGTGCAGCTCTCGCTGGTGGCCGGTGCGCCGCAGAGCTTCATCCAGCCCCTCTCCCAGCCCATCTACACCCACCGTCCGGAGATCCCCATCGCCACCCAGGCGCAGTTCTCGCCGCAGACCCATGAGGCGGCGGAGGCCCAGAATTATGTAGTTCATGCCCCGTCAGAGATGCTGAACAACCAGCTTATTGCGCCGACGCGGATTCCTTCGTCCATCAGAATGACGTCGGAAAAAAAGGCTGAGGCGCCTACTGGATTTGGGGTTGCTGGAATGGAGGGATTAGAGGGGGTTTCTCCCGCCGCGATGGGATCAATGTTCGCTAACGGCGCCAACGTCGCAACGGGAGCGGGTTATGGCGCTGGAGTCGGCGGCGGCGTTTACCGCGCTAGTGACGCCATTCACGAAAACGATGTCGCCACCAACTCCTTCGATGACTTTTTCGAGTACGCGCTGACCCAGCCGGTGACCATTCACAAGAACGAGTCGGCCATGGTGCCCATCCTGCAGCAGGATCTCCCCGCCGAGCACGTTACCCTGTGGAGCGAGCGGGAACGCCAGCCGCTGCGCGCCGTGTGGCTCGAAAACAAGTCCAAGCTGACGCTCGACTCGGGCAGCTTCTCCATCTTCGAGGGCGGCGAGTTCGCCGGCGAGGGCCTGCTCGATCCCATCCATCCCAGCGAGCGGCGGCTGCTCAGTTACGCCGTCGATCAGGCGATGCGGGTCAAGGTGACCGGCCGAGAGAACCAGCGCATTCTGCACCATGTCGAGATTCACAAGGGTGCGGTGGTCGAGACCCACATGGATGTGGCTTCTGTTACATATACGGCGGTCAACTCCGCCGATATGGATCGCGTGGTTTTGCTCGAGCATCCCCGTCGCGGTAATGGCTGGTCGTTGAGTGATGGCGTCAAGGCCGCCGAGACGGCGCCCAATCTCTATCGCTTCAAACTGCCGGTGGCCGCGCACAGCACCGAGAAGCTGGACGTGCGCGAGCAGGGGCCGGAGAAGACCTCGGTGGCGTTAACCAGCGACAGCGATCAGCGGGAATATCTGCTCGATCTGGTCAAGAGGGTGCCCGAAGCGCAGGAGAAGCTGAAGCCGCTCGTCGAGGCCCAGGGAGCGATTGCCGATCTGGACACTAAGCTGGCGGAAGTGGCCGAGAAAGGCAAGACCGCTGCCGCCGACGAGGCGCGCGACCGCGAGAATCTGACCGCCCTCAAGGGCAACGACGCTGCCCGGCGCTTTGTGGACGAACTGAATCGCGCCGAAGACCAGTTGCAGGAGGCACGCAAGCAGACCGCCGATCTGGAAATGCAAAAGCAAGCCGCCGTGGACAAACTGGACGCGCTGATCGGCGGGCTGGATTGGGCGTGGGATGTGAAGTAAGGCAGCGGACAGCAGACAGCTAACAGCAGACAGTAAGGAGCGGCCAACCGCGATGGTTCGCCGCTTCAAGTATTGCTTCTATCCAGGGAGTTTTTTCAATTGTCACGTAACAGCATGCAATGAACGCCCAAAACACAGAAATACGTCCCTCAGTGGATGAAGTCCCGATATTTATTGAGCATTTGCGGCACGGCTAAAGCCGTGCCCTTTAAAGCCGGCTTGTGAGGTAGCTTCTGCTATTCCCTATCTGCTGTTCGCTGTCTGCTGTACTAAAGCTGTCCCGTCATGGCGTAGAGCAGCACCCGGGCGGTGCGGTCTTCGTTCTCGCTGGAGCAGATCATCAGGTTGTAGAGCTGAGGGTTGGTCCAGGATTTCCCGAAGCGCTGCAGCAGGAAGTCGGCGCGCTCCTGGTCGACGGTGCGGATGCGCTGCTCGACGTTGACGCCCGGCTCCAGGCGCAGTTGCAGGCGGTGAAGGCGTTCGGAAAAAGGGGCATAGATGAAGGCGTGGTAGACATCGTCCTTGTGCTGCAGGATGCACTGCGCGCCGCGCCCCACGAGTACGCAGTTGCCCTTGATGTGGGCCTCTTCGATCACCTTGCGGCTGAGCTCGGTCATGCGGTCGGCATCGAAGAAGACCCGCTTCTCCGCGAAGGGCTCGGGGTTAATGGGATTGATGGGATTGACCATGCTGCGCAGCGGGCGGGGGGCCAGGCGGTTGGCCAGGGAGATGGAGCGTTCGTCGTAGCGGTTGACCACCTCGGGATCGACCCGAGCAGCGCTGGCAATGGCGGCAATCAGTTCGCCGTCCAGCAACTTCCAGCCCAACCACGTGGCGATCTTCTGCGCGATGCGCGCGCCGCCGCTGCCGAACTCCCTGTCGATGGTCAAGACCCGGTAAGCCATGGCGCCTTTCTTGGCGAACGATCCCTGCTCTGGTGGGGACTGTGGTGGGTGCCGGCCGCCTCTGCCGCTCGCAGGTGGAGCCCTTCCATTCCTCTCCAGTATCTGCGATTCGACCGCTTGCGGCGAGTGTGGAAAAACTCCCGGCGTTGGGAATGCGGGCAGAGCCTCAGTCTACTCCCGGCTGCTGCTTCGGGCCAATTCTGCCGGGCGGCGCCATGTTCCACCGTTGGTGCGGGCCGCAACTTGCGCGGCCCGTTTCTGCTCAGAGTCGCAGCTTGGTGGGCGGTGTGGGCGGTTGCCGGTGAGTGGAGAAAAGATCAATATCCCAGCTCCCGCACTACGGCGCGGATGCGGTCGGCGCTGGCGTTGAGACCGGCTTCCTCGTCTACGGTCATAGGGATGGGCAAGGGCGCTTCGATGCCTTTGCGGCAGACGATGCGGGGCAGGCTGAGGCACACGTCCTCCATGCCGCGGAAGCCGCGCAGCAGGCCGCTGACCGGCAAAACTCGGTGCTCGTCGTAGAGAATCGCCTCCAGAATATTGGTCACCGCCAGCCCCACCGCGTAGTTGGTGGCGCCTTTGCCCTGAATCACCTGATAGGCAGCGTCCTTGACGTTGTGGACGATCTGCTCCTTGTCGGCGGAGGTGAGCCGTCCGTGGCCTTCTACCGCCCACTGGCTCAGCGGAATCGAGCCGATGCTGGCGCTGGACCACAGAGGAATCTCCGAGTCGCCATGCTCGCCGGCGATGTAGGCGTGCACGTTCTGCACCGCTACCTGGCAGTGCCGGGCCACCAGGTAGCGGAAGCGGGAACTGTCCAGCACGGTGCCGGAGCCGATCACCCGCGTCCAGTCCAGGCCGGTCAGCCGGATGGCCACTTCGGTCATAACGTCGCAGGGATTGGTGACCATGAGCAGAATGGCGTCTGGAGCCACGCGCACCACTTCGGGCAGCAGTTTGGCGCAGATCGAGGCGTTGGCTGCGGCCAAATCCAGCCGCGTTTGCCCCGGTTTCTGCTTGGCCCCGGCGGTCATGACCACCACGTCGGAGCCACGCAGTACTTCAATATCGTCGGCTCCGTCGACCGTGGCCTGGGGGGCGAACAACTGCCCATGGTTCAGGTCCAACACCTCGGCCTCGACCTTGCTGCGGGCAATATCGAAAAGACTGATCTGGCGGGCGACACCGCGGATCATGGCAGCGTAGGCGATGGTGGCCCCCACGCTGCCGGCGCCGATGATGCCCACTTTTGCCGTTCGTTCTGCTGCCATAAGTCACCTCTGGGGAAGATTCTCTCTGCTTACGGGATGCCCGTGCAGTGACAAAAGTGGCAGAGAGATCGGAATGGCCGCACTTCTTGCAGCCCCAGGCCGCATGGGTGCATCTTAGAAACGTGATGACAACCAACGCTTCGCATACTCTGCGCACGCTCGGAAACTCCGACCTGCAACTGACTTCGATCGGTTTTGGCGCCTGGGCCATAGGCGGCGGGAACTGGGAGTTCGCCTGGGGCCCCCAGGACGACCATGCTTCCATCGCCGCCATTCACCGCGCCCTCGAACTGGGGGTTAACTGGATCGACACCGCCGCCATTTACGGGCTGGGCCACTCGGAAGAGATGGTGGGCCGCGCGGTGAAGAGCTGGCCGGGGGCCAAGCCGCTGGTCTTCTCCAAGTGCTCGATGCGCTGGCACGAGGACCGCTCCATTTATCGTTCCCTCAAGGCCGCTTCGGTGATCGAAGAAGCGGAAGCTTCGCTGCGCCGCCTCGGCGTGGAGGCCATCGACCTCTACCAGATCCACTGGCCCAACCCGGAGGCGGAGATCGAAGAGGGATGGGAGGCGCTGGCCAAGCTCCGCGAGCAGGGCAAGGTGCGCTGGATCGGCGTCTCCAACTTCACCGTTGCGCAACTGGAGCGGGTGGGGAAGATCGCTCCGGTTACCAGCCTGCAACCGCCCTATTCCATGCTGCGGCCGGCCGCGGAAGCAGAGCTTTTGCCCTATGCGCAAACCCACGGCATCGGTGTCATCAACTATTCGCCCATGGTTTCCGGCCTGCTCTCCGGCAAGATGAGCGCGGAACGCGTCGCGGCTTTGCCCGCCGACGACTGGCGGCGCAAGGCGGTCGAGTTCAACGAGCCACGGTTGAGCCGCAATCTAAAACTGGTCGAGTTGCTGCGCGCCATCGGTAGTGGGCACGGTGTCACCCCCGGTGTGGCGGCCGTGGCCTGGACGCTGCACCATCCAGCCATTACCGCAGCCATCGTGGGCGGGCGCAGTGCCGCGCAGGTGGAAGAATCGGCCGCCGCGCTCAGCTTCCGCCTCAGCGATGAGGAGTTTGCGCAGATCAACGCCTTTTTGACCGCTCCACCCGTGGCCTGTTGATCTTTAATACGGCAGTTTGCCCGCGGGTCTGAATGTCGAATACCCGATTAAGTATTTATTTATCAACGATATGATACTAGAAATGTCATTTGGCAAAGCAGAGTTCTGAACCCGAGGGAAACTGCCGAATCCAGGTTGATGCGGCACTCGAGGGGTGTGACTGTACCCGCCCTTGCCGCAAAAAACGCTTCAAGGATGGGTCAGGGAGTGCCGGTATTCACGCGCCAGTTCAATCAAGAAGATTCGCGCAGACAAAAGCCCCGGTCCAAACCGGGGCTTTTCACTGACAACTGAGATCAGAAAACAGACTACATAGCTGCGACAAAATCGGGCAGTATGGAGGCCGCGTTTTCCTGCAGCAGGCGGGTCATGCGAGCGGCCATCCCGGTGTAGAGGCCGGCGGCACGCAGGGCATTCACGCGCACCCCTTCGGAGGCGTGGGAGAAGGCGTACTGCGCCAGCGCCATCAACACGCAAAGGCGAATCTGCATGGCATCGCTGCGCAGGTTTTCCAGCAACAGCCGATCTACGCCTTTGCCATGGCGGTCGGCGAAGTCGGCCATCTCCAGCAGGATGCATGCGTTCTGGTAGATGACCCAAAGTCCTTTGGGGCCTTCCAGGCGCTGCCAGACATCCTCGCAGGTGGCGTTCAGGCCCTCTCTCCAAAGGAACTGCTCGCTCAACTCCCGGGCGCTCCAATCCAGGCGCAACTGCGCCAGCAGCGAATCCCAGGATTGGGTGTTGCGACGGCGGGCGCGCAGGCGCCATGAGCCCAGGTACCAGGCCAGCACCGCGACTGTCGCGATTTGAAGCAAAGAGAGAACCATTCTCGTTCCTTACGCCAGGGGAATTTCGGCGCTTGCATGGTGACAAGCATTTCGAACGAATTCTTTCCCCTACAATAAGTAACACAGAATCAGGAACCTTTGCGTGGAAAACGTGTGCCGAAATATAAATCGGAGGGAAACGAAGATCCAATAGGGTAGTGTACTTAAGTAATGTTCAGGCTCCCCCTCATTCCCATCCCACACTGCCTTCCGGCCACCCAACCGAAAATGAGATGGATTCACAGCGAGATCGGGGCCAAGAACCTTTTTCTGGCGGTCTGTGCAGTGTGGCCGGTCCAGTGCTGGTGCTGCAACCGGTTCCCTGCTCATACGGCGCTTTTTCGGGCTGGAATCTTGCCCGGCGGCGTTTCGTTCAGCCCGCGGGCAAGATCAGAGGTCGGGACGCGGATGCGGCTTGGCTTCCAGCAGGGGCGCAAGAACCCGGCGGGATGCGCGCGCCTCTCGCGCCAGCGAAAGCAGCAGATTCTGCATACGCGGCGTAAACGGCTGCCGCTCCGGCTCTGGCTGGACGAAACTGACCGACCAATAGAGAAGTGATGCGAGATAGCTTCCAACGACAACTTGATATAGGTGGCTGTATTGGGTCCGGGTCGTTTGATGCGCTTGCAAAAGGGCTACAGCGAGACTAATTACAGAATAGAAGCCGAGACCACTGGCAACCTGAAGTTCCCGGTCACGCCAGCCAATGGAAAGCAATTGGCTGAATCCGGCGAGAACCAGAAAGGCTAAGACACGGAGAACGGCGTCATTCTGTTGGAGGTGAACCAGAATCTTCCCCTGTTGGGATATGTTGGCGAGCGCAATTCCAGTGAACGGCCAAATACCGGTACCAATAGCTAGGACGAGCAGACCGAAAAAGAATAATGCGCCACGTGGCAGCAAAGAACGGACAGGGCGTAGCACCGACCAACCTAATTCAATCAGAACACCAAGCTGAAAGAGGGAATCGGTGATGCTCTCAACCAGATAGGCATCGAGATAGAGATTAGGATGGGAACGAACGATGAGGTAATTGAAACAATCGTTAAAGAGGGTCCACGCGCAGTAGACAGAGAAAATGGGCAAGCTCCGCCAGGCTTGTCGATACATCAGCAAGCATAAGACCGTGGCTTCGAGCGCACAGCCAGAAATCCAAAAAATGGTTTCCAGACTCATCGTTGCTTTCCAAGATACCTGAACCAACTACTCCGAATACGTGGCAATCCGCGAGTCCGTTCCACGTCCAATCGACCTTTTTCAATCTAGCTATGAATATTGGATCCAGGCCCAAGCGGAGGGAGTGGTGAGACCGGGCCTGCGGCAGCGACGTTGGACCCAGGTCCAAGAGGCGGAAGAGGTGAGACCGGTCCGGCATAGCCGGTGGCGGTGCTGACAACGATACCAAAGACGAGGGTGCATAGTCTCAAAGTGCTTTTCTTCATAGTATTTGGCTCCAAATCTGAGGGGTGAAAGTTTTGCAGAGCAAGATTAACCGATCCGGACCCATCTTTCTATCACAAAATACACAAATGTGTAAGAAAAATGGACAGTGTGGTTGCCGTGGGGGGCTGAAAGGGAAATCACTTTACACCGGGTTCCGGAAATACTCAGGGAAACCGCGTCCTTTTGCGGTGAGGATGTGTGTGGCGGCGGCCTTGCAGGGAAGGTTACCGGCGGGGTTCCCCGCAGCAAAAATGTTACCTTTGCTTGGGCTTGGCTAGGACAAATGCACCGTCCCTGGCGGAGTGTGGATACCATAAACGCAGGGTGCATTGTTGCATCCCATCCCACGATATAAAATGGGGTGCTTTTCATGAACCTTGGCGGCTCATCGCGAACGGAAGGGCCGTTGCGGCAACCGCCGGCCAACCAACTGTTATGGGGATGGGGCGATGCTAGCTACGAAATCCGGTCCTCCAATTTGCTCTTCTTCTCCACCTCTACCTATCCCAGCCGGGCAGGAGGTGCGGTGCGCGGTACGGTTTCCCCTGGAATTGGCGGTGATGCTCTCGGCGGGGCCGGAGGAGCTTGTTGCCTCCACCCGCAATGTATCCGCCAATGGCGTTCTCTTTCATATCGATCGGCCGCTGCGGGTGAAGCGGGGAATTCGTTTTTCCCTGCGCATGCCAGGTGCTGTCTTAGGTACCCCCCGCGATGTTCTGGTTCATTGTGCGGGACGTGTGGTACGCTGCTCCTTAAGCCAAAAGCAGTATTTGGCTGCTGCCACCATTGACGAGTATCAGTTTGTAGAACAATGACAGCACAAGGCGGCCAGGCGTTAGCCAAACTATGGATTTCATGGACGAGACATCCGAAAGCGAAGTGCTCGACGCGGTAGTGCCTCCGGGGACGGTGCGGATTATTCTCGCCGACTCCCAGGCAATCTATCGGGTTGGCATCCGCAAGGTACTGGCTCTGGAAGACGATTTGCGCGTGGTCGCGCAGGCGGATTCTATTGAGAGCCTGCGCGACGCCATTGAACGCTATCCCAGTGATATCGTCCTCATGGAAGGCGGGTTGCTGGCCGGCTCGGTCAATGGGATTCCCGAGCTGTTGCGTTCCGCGCCGGACGTTAAGCTGATTGTGCAGGCGACGGTTGCCGACGAGAACCAGACGGTGGAACTCTACCGCCGCGGGGTTCGAGGCATCATCTCCCGCTCCATCTCTCCCGACCTGCTGGTGCGCTGCATTCGCCGCATCGCCGCCGGCGAGACCTGGATCGACAATCAGGCGGTGAACTGGGTCATCGAGGCCTATCGTGCCCAGGCGGCGGCACTGGTCAGCCCCCGCACCCAGCCCAAGCTCTCGCCTAAAGAGATGGCCATCATCAACTGCATTACCCAGGGCAAGCGCAATAAGGAAATCGCCTTCCAACTGGGTACGACCGAACAGGTAATTAAGAACTATCTGCGCAAGATCTACGATAAACTGGGCGTCAGCGATCGCTTGGAGTTGGCACTCTATTGTCTGCACAACAAGATCATCCAGACCGACGCCGACGAAGAAGCCGTGGCCCAGAAGCTGATCGAGCAGTAAAGCCGAACTCCAAATTGAAAGAGCAGACGAACCTCGGTGCCGGTAGGCGCCGAGGTTTTTTGTGGTGCGTCCGCGGGGATGAACTGTGCTGCCCCACAAATCTCCGTGCCCTGTCATCCTGAGCGGAGTGTAGCGAAGTCGACGGATCTACGGTTGTACTTCGCTCCAAGTTGGGAAAGCACAAATATCACCGGAGCCTTGTTCATCAAGAGGCCGGGGCGGGTGAGCTGGCCCCGGCCTGATCCGGCAAGTGGGGTTTGCGCGCGGCCTCCAGCAGTTGGATGAACTGCGCCACCTGGCCATCTTCAAGGTGGCCGAGCAACTCGGCGGGGATCCCTTCGATGAGCTGATCCATTCGCAGCAGCAGATCCAGGCCGGCGGGAGAGATCTGCGTCCACACCATGCGACGGTCGGACGCGTCCCGCTTCTGGAGAACTAAGTCCTGTGCTTTGAGTCTGTTAAGCAGGCGGGTAATGTCTGGAACGGCGGTAATCATGCGGCTGCCGATGGCCGAGCAGGTCAGTCCGTGCGGTTGTGCGCCTCTCAGGATGCGCAGCACGTTGTACTGGGTCGTAGTCAGGCTCCAGCCGCGGATTTTCAAATGAAAGGCGCGCTGCAGGCAGTCGGCGGTGCGCAACAGGCTGAGCAGGGCCTCCTCGCGGGGGCTGGAAAAGGGCCGTTCCTGCACAATTTCGAGTTTGAGGCTGGTCATTAAAATCCCTTGGATCGTTCCGGCCCTGCATCCAGTCGAGGTTCCCATCCTTCTGTATATCCTCCGGGAAGATAGTGGAAGGATGGGGCGCCCGGTGTTTGGGAGCAGGTTTTATTGCTTGACAACATCCAACTCGATGGTCATCTTGACGGCATCGGCGACAATCGCATCGGGAAAGCTGGAGCCGATGGCGAAGGCGGTGCGGCTGATGGTCGCGGTGGCGGAGAAGCCGGTGTGCAGTTTGTGGTCCATGGGGTTCTCCACCGGGGCGCCGGAGGCTTCCACTTCCAGCACTACCGGCTTGCTGACGCCGTGCAGCGTCAGGTTGCCGGCGACCTTCAGGTTGGCGCCGTCGCGGACCACGCCGGTGCTGACAAAGGTCGCGGTGGGAAACTTGGCGACATCGAAGAAGCTGTCGGTTTTCAGGTGGTTGTCGCGGGCCGCCTCGCCGGTATCTACGCCGCTCACATCAATAGTGGCGTTGACGGTCGACTTGGTGACGTCGGCCTGGTTGTAGACCAGGGTGGCGTCCACCTTGCCGAAGCGGCCGTGGACGTTGGAGATGCTCATGTGTTTGATGCTGAAGTCGACTTCGCTGTGGGCGGGGTCGGATTTCCAGGTCGAAGTCTGTGCCAGGGCCAGGGGCGCGGCCAGGGCGAGTATGGCAGTGGCAAGAGCAAAATGCTTCATTTGAAATCCTTTCGGTGCAGGGCGCTGAGCCGGGATGACGTAGTCAGCCGGGCTGTAAAGCGACGGCTGAGCGCGGAGGGAGGAGAAGCCAGCAGAACTCCGCTCAATCTCTTCTGTGTTTAAGATGCAGCAGAAAAATAATTGTTGCAACAAATATTACGTGAATTGCACCGCCGGGAGGTTGCCTGGACTGCAAGCTCCATCCAGGCGACGAGGACAGGGCAGGCCGCGGCCGTCTTATCGGCTTGGCCTTGCTGACGCCGCTAAAAAAGCCGCCCGGGGATGGGATCGGCTCTGATATGCTCCCGCTTATGTTTGCCGTAAGCGATTTGCGACGCCTGACGCCGGGCCAGCGCCACACCTTTCTGGCCGCCTTTCTGGGCTGGACGCTGGATTCGCTGGACTTTTTTCTCCTGATCTTCTGTGTCAAGGCCATTGCAGCGGACTTTCACAGCAAACCCTCGGCGGTATTGGGAGCAGTCTTTCTCACTCAGGCCTTCCGCCCCCTGGGGGCGGTGATTTTTGGTTTGCTGGCCGACCGCTTCGGGCGCAAGCCGGTGTTGATGATCAACATTCTGTGCTTCTCGGCGATCGAACTGGCCTGTGCCTTTGCCCCGTCGCTGGGAGTTCTGCTGGGGTTGCGGGCGCTCTTCGGCATCGCCATGGGCGGCGAGTGGGGGGTGGGCGCGGCGCTGGTCTTCGAGAGCCTGCCCAAAAAGGGCCGTGGAACCATCTCCGGGTTGCTGCAAGAGGGCTACGCCATGGGATCGATCCTGGCCGCGGGTGCCTTCGCTCTCTTCTTCCACGGCTTTCGCTGGCATTGGCTGACCCTCCCCGCGATCGGCTGGAGAGGTCTTTTTGTGCTGGGGGCTTGCTCTTCATTGCTGCTGATCTATGTGCGCATGAGTCTGGCGGAGTCGCCGGTGTGGCTGCAGGCCAGGCGGAGGCGCGAGCAACGGCTGGCGGTGAGCGCCTCCATCCAAATTCCCCAGCGGCTGCTGGAGTTTCTGCCCACCTTCCTCTTCCTGGTGCTGCTGATGACGGCCTTCATGAGCTTCTCGCACGGCACCCAGGACGTTTATCCTACCTTTCTTTCCGTACAGATGAAGCTGTCGCCAGCGACCGTCGGGATGATCGGCGTGCTCTACGGCTTCGGGTCGATCGCCGGCGGCTTCGTCTTCGGAGCGCTGTCGGAGCGGCTGGGACGCAAGCGGACCATCGTGACCGCGGCGCTGCTGGCCATTCCTGTGATTCCCCTCTATGCGTATGGGCACTCGGCCTTCACCCTGGGCACGGGGGCGGTGCTGATGCAGTTCATGGTACAGGGCGCCTGGGGAATCGTACCCGCCTATCTTACGGAATTGACCCCGGCCCCGGTGCGGGCCACGGCGCCGGGATTGGCCTATCAACTGGGGGGATTGGTGACATCCTGGAACGGCAAGGCCCAGGCGCTGGCCGCCGAGCGCTGGGGCAACTACCCGGCGGTGCTGGCGGTTACCGTAACCGCCGTGGCGCTGCTGCTAGCCGCGCTGGCCATGCTGGGAAGGGAAGCCAAGGGCGCGGATCTGGCGGCGGAGTAAGCCTCCGGCCCACCCCCCTCATGCATCGCCAAGGTGCCAGAAACCCTGCGCGGAACGCACTGCTCACCTTGCGGCCGATGCGCCGTCTTCTCTTTTCTTTGACTGCGGATGGCTTTTCCGGCTCCGCACGGCCGTCACAAGGCGGGGGCGGCCTGCGGGCAGCGGCTTGTCCACTTTGGGAGTGAGCCCGTCCAGGGGGATAACGAAACAGGTGCTCGGTTCGATTTTCGCACGCCCGTAACTGGGATGATGCACAATCGTTGATAGAGGAGATTCGCCGTGCCGCGCATTCACTTTCATCAGGAACTCGCCGAACTCAAAGACAAGGTTCTGGCTATGGCTGCGCTAGCGCAGCAGGCGGTGGAATCGGCCGTAGACGCCTTTTTGCAGCGCGACCAGGGACTCTGCCAGTACGTCAAGCACAACGAGACCGCCATCAACAGCGCGCAGCGCGAATTGGACGAGATGGCCTACGAATTGCTCGCCAAAGAGCAGCCCATGGCCGTGGATCTGCGTTTCATCCTGGCGGTGATCAAGATTAATGGCGATTTGGAGCGGATTGGCGATCAATCCATCAACATTGCCCGTCGCACCAAGTTCTTTCAGTCCAGTGAGGCCTCCGAACTGCCGGTGGATTTTGCCGCCATGGGCGAGTTTGCCGCGCGCATGATCCGCATGGCGATTCAGGCGCTGCTGGATGGCGACGCACGTCTGGCCGAAACCGTGCGCGAGATGGACGACGAGATCGATCGCATGAACCACCGCGCCTACGAGGATCTCCTGCGCCTGATCGAAGAGCGCCCGCAACTGACCCAGCAAGCGATGAGCGCCATTCTGGTGGCCAAGAACCTGGAGCGCATTGCCGACCACGCTTCCAATATCGCCGCCGACGTCATCTTCTGGGTGCGCGGTGCCGATGTGCGCCACCAGTTGAGCATGGCCATGGACTGAGGCGGCGCCATCGCTTCACTTTGATACCCACCAGGCGCCGGCTTCCGTCCGGCGCCGCCAACCATCTCTTCTTGATCCGGGCCGTAAACAAGGACGCTCCGCGCCTAAGGGAACCTCTGATTAAGTCCAGCTTTGTAACAGGGCACGGCTTTAGCCGTGCCGCAAAACAGAGGTTCCTGAGCTTTGTTACGTCTTTTGCGGCATAGATGGGAAATCCATGGCCCTTTTGGGGTTAAAGACCGATAAACCTAGATTCGGCAGTCCCCCTTGGATTTAGAACGTTGCATTGTCAAATAACATCCATAGTGCCATGTACTTGTCATTCTGAGCGCAGCGAGGAATCTGTGCTTTGGTGCCACCCAATGGGAACCGGTATAACCGCAGATCCTTCACTTCGCTCAGGATGACAAGTCGTTGGTGAATATGAGCTTCATCGAATAATTGGCATTCAGACCCGAAGAGGGACTGCCGTTTAAAGGATAAATAAAGAATGACGGCTGCCGGTCTTCGCGGAGGGCATTGCTCGCCTCTTCCAGGGGAAGCTATCGGCAGCCGTCTGTGCCCCGATCTTGTCATCGGGTGCGGTTCTGAAAATTAGAAGGTGACGGTGACGGCGATGGGGAATTCCGGGTGCATGCGGTTATACAGGTAATACCCGTCGCCAGTGTTTTCCAGATACACATCGTCGGTGGCGTACCAGTTTGGCGCCCAAGCTTCCGGCCACGGGTCCATGACCGTGATCCAGTATCCATCGTACTGGAAGCGCGGCTGTCCACCCACGAAAACCAGGGGTAGGCCGCCGATGCGGAAGAAGTGATCGCGACCAAAGTAGAGCCGGAAGCGTGCTTCGGGAATCCGATAGCCGTTATAGCCGCCACGCTGGGTCCAGCTCTGATGTTCGTTCTTCCAGGAATTGGCACGCGACTGGACAAAGCCGCTGCTCACCTGCCCGTCGTGTTGCGGAACGCCGCTGTGGTGGACGCCGCCGTTGGTGGGTCCGTTGGGCTGCACACCGCCGTGATAGACGCCGCCATAGGCCGGCTGGGGCTTTGCCGGAGCTAGTGCGCGTCCGGCCGGTAGGGGATGAACCTCCGGTTTCGCCCGGTCCCGGCCCTGCTGATCCTGCTGTGCCGCGGCCAGGGCTGTGGCTCCGAAGAGCAAAGACAGAATCGTAGTACCGATCACGCTGACTTGTTTCATAGGCAATGCTCCTTTTGAGCGCGCTGGGTGGGTAGGCGCTCGGTCCAATTTCACCAGCCTTCCCATCTTAGCCCGGCGAACTCGCTTTGCCTACGGCGAAAGACCGCCTTTTCCAGACCCTTGGAGGGGTGCGAAGCATCCGCTGAAAAGTGGAACCGCTGCGGCGATCGCCGTTGCCGGCCAGGAAAAGATGGTTCTGCCTGGCCATCCCACGGGAACCAAACGCCCCGCGGCGGAGTTGATTTTGGGCTGGCGCGGCGCCAAAGGAAGCGAGCAATCTCGGGATTCCTGGCAAGAGCCGCAAGGATGACGGGAGGCAGCGAAGAACAGCCGCCGAATGGCCTACAATAAACCCGCAGTTCGTTGCGCCGGGTCGGGCTTGTTCTTTGGTCCCGGCGGCTGAAGGCCAACTCAAGGACATTCCATGCAGACACCTCGTTTTTTGGGCTTACTCCTGTTTTTCTTCGTTGCCGGGTCGTTGTATGCACAACCCTCCGGAGGGCCTTACGGGCCCATCGACCAGCGCTATGAGATTCCCCAAACGGGGAAGGTGTACTTCGTGGCGCCGGACGGCAAGAGCGATACGCCGGGCGTTGAACTCGCCCACCCCACCACCATTGAGGCAGCAATGGAGCGGGTGGTCACCGGCGACGCCATCGTGCTGCGCGGCGGTATCTACAGAACCGGCGGCCTGGTGCTGAATCAGGGCATCGCCATTCAGCCCTACCTGGAAGAGCATCCCATCCTCAAGGGGACGCAAGTTGCCACCCAGTGGGAGGCTTTGCCCAACAACGTCTGGAGGACGCGCTGGTCCCATCTCTTTCCGGCCGAGCCTCTGCCCTGGTGGGGACGCAGCCATGAGGGCATGAAGACCCCCTTGCACCGCTTCAACAACGATATGGTCTTTGTGGATGGCGAGCTGCTCAGCTCCAAGGGCTGGGAGGGAGAACTCGACTCTCATTCCTTCTATATCGATTACAAGAACGGCTATGTGTACATTGGTGCCGATCCCACCCACCGCCAGGTGGAGATTACCGCCTTCGACAGCGCACTGGTGCGCACCACCGCCCCGGTGCACGGCAAGGTATCGGACGGCAAGGGGCCGGCGATTCGCGGCATCGTCTTCACCCAATATGCCTATCGCGCCCTGGAGATCGAGGGCAAAAAGCATTTCACCGCCAATGACGAGCCCACCAACGAGCCGGTGGGCATCTCCGATCCCGCCACTTACGGCAAAGAGGTCAGGAATACGCTGATCGAGAACGTTACCATCACCTACTGCTCGCATGTGGCCGGTTATTTCCGCGGTGACGGCTTGATCATTCGCAACTCCCTGGTCAGCGATACCAGTACCGAAGGCATCTACGTCATCGGCTCGTCGGATGTGCTGCTGGAGCGGAACATCGTTCGCCGCAACAACATGAAACAACTGACCGGCTACTTTCCCTCGGCGGTGAAGATCTTCAATCAGACCCATCGCGTCACCTTCCGCGACAACCTGATTCTCGACCAGCCCTACTCCAACGGAGTCTGGTACGACGTGGGCAACCGCGACGCGGTGATCGTCGACAATTACGTGGAAGGGGCCATGAACGGCATCTTCATCGAGATCTCGCGCGGGGCCACCATTGCCGGCAACGTGGTAGTGAATTCCTACCGCGGACTGCATGTGCTGAACTCGGCGGACGTACACGCCTACAACAATACCTTCGTCAATGCCCGCGTGGACTTCGAGCGCAACGAGCGGGTGGCCGTCGGCGATGTCTTCGACTGGCACGCCACCACCGGGCCCGGCTTGGAGCAGCGCCAAGGCCACATTTTTGTCCATAACCTGATGGCAGCAACGGATTCCTATAGCGATCCGCTGCTGCAGTTCTTGCAGAAGCCCGCCGCGCTCTGCGCCAAGTTGCAAAGCGCACAGGCAATCGAGGTTGATGGCAATTTCTACCTCCGTGCCCCGGTGACCGATGCCTCCGGCAAAACCGCACCGCTGATCGTCTATGCACCGTCGCAAGGAGAGAACTGCACGTCGCAACTGGCCACGCTCGACGACTTCCGCAAATTGCAGCCGGCCTTCGAAAAGAACGGCGTGGAGATCGATCGGTCTCCACGCTCGGTGCTGAAAGGGCCCGACTTGGGACATTTCGAGTTGCGTGGTGCGCTACCCAATGCGCCGGCCAAGAACTACCTTCCTGCCCCAGTGCGCGCGCTGCTGGGATGGAGTGAAGCCGAGGCCCAGACCCCCGGAGCCTATCCGCTGCACTGAAGGGGGATGGCGCGCATCCCCATCTGCCGCTGAGATGGGGTGCGTGCCTGCCCAAAGCGAGGTTGAAAGGGCTCGAATATTTCATGAAAGAGGGGAGGCGGCCATGAGCGATGGGCGCGAAGAGCGGGAAGAAGCAGAGAAGCGCCGCGAGCAGGAAGAGCGGCAGGATCGAGAAGACCAGCTCGACCACTGGCGGATGGATGAGTGGGCGCCGGAGCGGGTGGATTCTTAGAGCGCGCACGGAAACGCGGCAACCGAAGCTGTGCAACCTGGAAAATCCGCCCAAACGGCTTCGTTTGTTGTGCTTATGTAAGAAAGAATGGTCGGGGCGGAGGGATTCGAACCCCCGGCCCTCTGCTCCCAAAGCAGATGCGCTACCAGGCTGCGCTACGCCCCGACGTACTATATCGATTGTAGCGCGGATCGCTGGCCGGGCGCGGTGTTGCCATTGCTGCGAATGAGGTGCCATTTCGCCGGTTTTGGGGCACTGGGCGGAGAACGGGCGGCTGGCGGCTGCTTCCCCGCCGCAGCTGCTGGCTCCGGCGCTGTCAAAGACCGGTTTCGATGCTACAATCGAAAAGGAAGATGGCGGCTATAGTTCAGCGGCAGAACGCCTGACTGTGGCTCAGGATGTCGTGGGTTCGATCCCCACTAGCCGCCCCAATGTACCCCCTGCATGGACTTCCGATCCTCCCCACCTGCGAGTCCCCGTGACCCAGATACCTTTGAAAGATACGGAATCGAATGCCGAGTTTTCTCTGCGGGCGCCTGCTTTGCCTGCATTTGTGCCGCATCGCGGGCTGAGTAATGGCCACCTGCAGACTATTGTGGGCAACTTCCTGCCGCGTCCGGCCTTTCGCTTGGCGGCGACAGCGGAGTTGGTGATGGTGGACCCCAGCGACGGCAGTCGCGTTCTCTGTCACTGTCATTGGCAGCCCGATCCTGCCGCCTGCCTGACACTGGTGTTGGTGCACGGGCTGGAGGGTTCGTCGGATTCCCGGTATATTCATGGCGTTGCCGGGCGCGCCTGGGCGGCCGGATGCAATCTGGTGCGCATGAACATGCGCAACTGCGGCGGCACCGAGGAACTGACTCCCACCCTCTATCATTCTGGCCTCTCCGGCGATGTGGCGGCGGTGGTGCGGCACTTCGCCGCCCGCTTTGCCCTGCAGCGCGTGGCCCTGGTGGGTTACTCGATGGGCGGAAACTTGGTGCTGAAGATGGCGGGGGAATGGGGCGTTGAGGCTCCGCTCTGCGCGGTGGCCGCGGTTTGCCCGGCCATCGACCTGGCGGCCGGTTCCGACGCCCTGCATGAGCCGGCCAACCGCCTCTACGAGTGGAGATTCCTGCTTGGCCTGATGGCCCGCTTCCGGCGCAAAGCGCGCCTCTATCCGCATATTTACCACAGCACCAAAGTGGGGCCGGTGCGCTCCCTGCGGGAGTTCGACGGCAAGGTGCTGGCGGCCTATTCGGAGTTCCGCGATGCCGACGACTACTATGACCGCGCCGCCAGCGCCCGCGTCGTAGATCGCATCGCCGTACCGACGCTGATTCTGCACGCCCAGGACGATCCTTTCATCCGCCTGCGGGCGGAAACGCGCGCCAAACTACAGGCCAATGCGAAAATCGCCTTGGTCGAAACCCGTCACGGCGGGCACTGCGCCTTTCTCTGCCGGGAGCGAGGCGAGGAGATTCACTGGGCGGAGGCTGCGGTGATGCGCTTTTTGCTATCCGTAACTGAATAAGAGGGCAGAGAAGGGAAGACACCGCGCGATGGAAGCTGATTGGGAGATCGAGATAGGCGGCGGAGCAGCGGCGGTCGAGGCGCTGTGGGCGGGTTTTGTGGATCTGCGCGCCCAGCCCGCGCGCATCGTCGAGATTGCCGAGGCGGCCGGTTTTCCCCCGCTGGCCCGGCTGCTGCTGGCTTTGAACAGCCCGCCGTCGCCGCTATGGACCGCCAAGTGCGATCTGTGGTCGCCGGCTATGGAAGATTTGGGTTTGCCCTTCCCTACGGTCTCCCGCGATGGCGGTTGCGAGGCGCAGGCCGCCATGTCAAGCTCGGCGCTGGCTGTTTATATCGATCTGCTTCCCTTGGCGGAGAGCGTCTTCGCGGATTGGCGGCAAGCCGAGAGCCTGTGCCGTTCCTGGGTGGAACGGCTGGAGTCTGCCTTTGCGCCCGATGCGGCTCTGGAGCTGGTGGTGCGTCAGGCCGTTGCCGGCCTGGCCGAGGGATTCGCCGTCACCGCCTACCTGAGCGCCCGTGGCCGGGATCGAGCCGCCGCGGCCGCCGCCCTGGCTGTTGCCATGAAAGCATTGGCGGCCTCGATTCCATCGCTGCCACCTGCGACAGCGGTGGGGTTGCGGTAGGGCAGTTCGCAGGCCCGACGCCTGCTCATGGAACGGCCCAGACCGTTGCTGCTGTGGATCAGGTTTGGGCAATCTGCGCAATGTTCGACGCCGGCACAGTCTGCTGGGTAACCACGCAGTTGCGGCCTTGTCGCTTGGCTTGGCGCAGGGCTTCGCCAGCGCTTTCCAGCAGTTGGGCAAAGCTGGTTGGGGAGCCGGCGGCGACGCCGAAGCTGGCGGTGACCGTGGCGCTGTCCTCTCCGCTCTGGCGGTATGCGCTCTCGATGGCTTGGCGCAACTGTTCCCCGCGGGAGGTCGCGGCCGGTCCATCGGAGCCGGGCAGAATGACTAGAAACTCACCGCCCCCGTACCGTCCCACCCAGTCATAGGTGCGCACCGCGCGCAGCAGAATGCGGCCCACTTCCTGGAGAATCCGATCCCCTGCGGTGCGGCCACTGTCTTCGTTGATCTTTTGGAAGCGATCCAGATCCACCAGAATCACGCTCAACGGCACCTGGTGGCGCCGGGAACGGTCCACTTCGCCGCGCAGACGATCAAGGATGGTGCGGCGGTTCCACAACCCAGTCAGATCGTCGTATTCGCCCATGTGGTGCATTCGCTCGCGGACCCGCCGCAAAGCTGCCTGTTCCTGTTCCAACTCCTCCAGACGATGTTGAAGAGAGTTCTCGACGTGCTTTTTGCCGCTTGCGCGCAGACGACCCCAGCGGCGCCAGACAAGTGCGGCGGCCAGTAGCACCAGAGCGGCGAATCCCCAACCGAGCCGGGAACTCTGCCACCAGCGGGGAAGGATGCGGAAGCCGATTTCCAGGGGCGGCGAAGCAATGCCGCCCCTGCCATCTTCGGCGAGAACCTGTAAGTGGTAACTTCCTGGCGGCAGATGGGGAAAGACGATGGTCCCTTCGGCGGTTCGTGCCCATTCCTTATCCGATCCCAACAGCCGGTAGCGGAGGTGAGCAGGGCGGGGACGGTTGAAATCCAGTGCGGCGATGGAGATGCTCAGCGGGCTGTTGCTCCAACGGACCTCATTGAGCTTGTTGTTCCACCGCTCTGTGCCCAGAGCGCCCTGCGCCAGCACCAGTTGCAGCGGCGGCTCGGCTACGGCGGCGGGCGGATCGAGAAGGTGGGCCAGGCCGCCCGAGGTACCGATCCACAGGCTGCCGTCCCGGTCTTCGCTGAGCGCATAGGCGTCGCAATCGTCCCACAGCAGACCATCGTCGGCGGAGAAACTGTGCCAATTCCTGCCGTCGAAGGTGGAGAGGCCTGCGTCCTGACCCATCCACAGCCAGCCGCGACGGTCAACGAGGAGAGAGGAGATCTTCTCCGCCAGCAGCGGCGGTCCCGCGACCTGCTCCGCTTCCAGGATGCGGCCAGCATCCACGCGCAGGTGCAGGAGCCCGGCGGAAGACCCCGCCGCCCACAGGTTTCCCTGACTACCAGCGGCAATATGCGTCGGCTTCGCTCCGCTGAGGCCAGGGTCGATGGGTTGCCAGCGCTTCCCGTCCAAACGGTAGAGGGCGCTTTCGGCAGCGGCCCAGAGCTGGTGATCAGCCCCCAGGCTCAAATCGGTGAAGCTCTGGCGGGATGGCTTGATCTCCGATTCTTTCAGCGCGCGGGGTATGGCGTTGGCGTTGTCGACCACATACAATCCGCCTTCGGTGGCGATCCACAGCCGCTGCTGACTGTCAGCCAGGAGACGATAGACCTTGGGGGTCTTCCAGACGGTGGCGCGACGGGTTGCGGGGTCGATGCGGGTCACTCCCCCGGAAGCGCTGCCCATCCAGATCGCGCCGTCGGCGCTTTCCGCCAGCGCCGTGGTCTTCCCAGCGGGGACGCCGATAGCCCGCCACGGTCGAGGCGCACTCTCGCCCGCGGGAATACAGTCCAGACCGGCCTCGGTGGCGATCCACAGCCGTCCACCATGGTCTCGCAAGGTCGCCCACACGTTGCTGCTGCTCAGGCCATCTGCCATGGTGTAAGCATTCCAGCGCTCTTCGCTCACCTCGCGCTTGAGTCCATGGCCCACTTGGGCGATCCAGAGCAAACCACTGCGGTCGGCGAAGAGGGCGGAGATGTCGAAGGGCTCCAGCCCGTTCCGTTCCGTTACCAGGCGCCAGCGACGGCCTTCCCAGACGGCGTAGGACGGACCTACGGCAGCCACCATTTGACCCTTGCCGTTGCGGGTCAGGATTGGGAGGCCAGCCATCTTCAAGGTTCCAGGCAGATCGCGCGGTTCGGCCCGCCCGGTCTGGGGAAAGAATTCGGCCAGATGCTGCTCGCCGCGCAGCCAGAGATGACCCTGGTTGTCCTCAATGATGCGCAGCCAGCGGTCGGCGGGAAGATGGGCCGCCGCGCCCAGATGCCGCGTCGATCCCTGGGCCGCCGCGCACAAGTCGAAGTCGCATCCGTACCAAAGTGTGCCGTTGTTGTCGTAGTGCAGGCCGGCAATGCTCTTGCCTTGCAGCGTCAGTGATTGGGCGGTCCAGCGCTCCGCGGCATGGCGGCGCAGCAGATAGGCGCCGTTGCGGTCCGCTACCACCACCCGATCCGTCGCGCGGGCGGTGAAGGCCGCTCCCGTAGCCAGGGAGAACCGGCTGAGCGGAAAAGGCGCCGGCACTTCGGCAAAGCCGCCGTCCTGGCGCTGAAAAAAGATGCCGCTGTCGGTACCGGCCCACAACGTGCCATCGGGGCCGGTAAAGAGACACTGTATGGCCCGTCCGTCCAATCCTTCGTCGGCGCCGTAGTGCTGAAAGCGGAATCCGTCATAGCGGTAGAGGCCGTTTTCCGTGCCCACCCAAAGAAACCCTGTGCGATCTTGGGCCAGTGCCTTGATATTCCGGTCGCTCAAGCCCTGCGACGTGTCTTTGAAGATGGATCGCTGTCCCCAAGCGCAAAGCAAGAAGAGAGAAAGCACACTGGTCCCCATCGCCTGTGCGATCCATTTGTGGCCTCGATGTCCCATTATGGCTTGCGCTCTCCAGCGCCGGTATCGATATGCGATTAGATAGCTTGGGTCAATCGTTTGGTTGTACGGACGAGCCACGGGGGAACGGTCTCTCCGCCAGAGATGCCTAATTCATTCCTGCTTCTCGGGTGGCACGCGCTGCCGGGGCCCAGGTGGTTAGCGATAATTGGGAGGACAAAAGCCCCAGGATATTTTTTGGACGGATCAATAACCCGCTTGACTCTAAACATGCAAATGATAGCGCAAAAAAACGATTTTCTCTATGCCTTTTGCAAATGATTCACTGACCGCTATTTACTGCAAAGAGACAGCAAATCGCTTTTGCATCAGGTCGCGTTAATATGAGCAACCGCCGTCTTCTGCGGGGAATGCTATCTCCGCCGTATCTTCCGGCTCGGCTTCCACCTGCTCCCCGCCGGCTAACTGGGCGGTAAAGAAGGCGTCCACCTGGGCCAGCACCGCCGCGCCGCTGCGCTCCATGTAAATGACTTTGCGCAGTTTGGCACCACCGGGGACACCGTGGGTAAACCAGGTGGCGAACTGCTTCATGCGCCCGGCCGTCTCGCCCAGGCGTGCATCGCGGGGCAGATCCTGGCGCGCTTCCGCCTCTTCCAGCAGCATCTTGAAGTAGGCGCGAATCATGCGATAGCGGTCTTCCACGGTGGGCCGCTCGTAACTGCCGGTAGCCGTGTATTGCGCGATCTGGCGGAAGATCCAGGGATTGGCCGGGGCGGCACGGCCGATCATCACCGCATCGCAGCCGGTTTGCGCCACCATGGCCGCCGCCGCTTCCGGAGTAGTGATGTCGCCGTTGCCGATCACCGGAATCGAGACCGCCTCTTTGACCCGCGCGATCCACTCCCACTGCGCCTGCCCGGAGTAGCCCTGCTCGCGGGTGCGGGCGTGCAGCGCCACGGCGTTCAGGCCCTCGGCCTCGGCCATGCGCGCCAACTCCACGCAGACAATGTCGCGCTCGTTCCAGCCCATGCGGAACTTCACCGTGAAGGGAATGGTCACTGCCTGGCGCACGGCGCGAAAGATCTCCTGAATGCGGGGCAGATCGCGCAGTAGGCCAGAGCCGCCGTTGGAGCCGACCACCCGCTTGGCCGGGCAGCCCAGATTCAAATCCACCAGGTCAAAGCCGGACTCCTCGACGATGCGCGCCGCCGCCGCCAGCGTCTCCGCCTGCGCCCCAAAGAGCTGCGCCCCGATGGGATGCTCGTCGGGATAGAAGGTCAAATAACGCCGCCGCTTGGCCTCGCGCATCCGCGCCAGCCCGTCGGCCGAGGTGAACTCCGTCATCAGCAACCCACAGCCGGATAGCGCATTGCTCACCGCCGACTCGATGGCTTCGGTCCCCACTTCACCGGGTGCCCCCGGTCTCGATTCTGAGACCGGGGAGGGAATCCCCTCCGTCGCTGTCGTTGTGAACAAGCTGGCGTGGCGGATAAAGCGCCGAAAGACAGTGTCGGTCACCCCTACCATGGGCGCCAGCACCGTAGCCGGCCGTACCACCACCGTACCCAGACGCGCCTCGGCTGGCACACGCGCCGCGGCGGGCATGGCGTGCTCGACGGGGTTGTCCCAATCCTTCTTCACCGTGAATCCTTTGCCGGCCATAAAGTTTCCAAGCTGACAGTAAATAGCTGACAACTCACCAGCGAGGGTGCTGGCCGCTGCTTAAGCTTCAGTAAGGAAGCTCTTCCAGTTCGTGGACGTACGGTTTGCCCCGCGAGGCCGGATCCCAGCCCGCTTCCATCGCCTGGCGAATGTGTTCTTCCACCTTGGGCGGGCGAATGTTGACCACCACCCGGTCGGTGCGTGTGTAGTCCAGCTTCTGAGTCTTCACCGCCGGATACTCCAGATGCAGTTCGCGACGGGTTCCCTGGGCGAGCCGTACGTGGATGGCAACCCCCCGCCACCCATCGTCTGTGGTGAACTGCTGCTCGCGGTGCAGGCTCCAGATCAGCGGGTGGCCTTCAATGGTGACGGCGTGTTCAATGGAGCGATTGCTGCGGGGCATGGAAGATCCTTCTCACGGCATCAGCGCGCCAAGGCGTACGAAACGCGCAAGAGTGGGGCCAAAAGAAGCGGGGCCCCCGCCATGGCGGAGGCCCACTCCTGCAAATCCGCTGCGGCCGGTTACTTGGCCGCGGCAATCGCCTCGTCGGACTTGGCATACTTGCGGCGGAAGCGCTCGATGCGGCCGGCGGTGTCCACCATGCGCTGCTTGCCGGTGAAGAACGGGTGGCAATTCGAGCAAATTTCCACGTGAATGTCGCCCTTGTGGGTCGAACGGGTCTCGAAACTGTTTCCGCAGGCGCACACTACGCGGATTGCGGCGTAAACGGGGTGAATCTTTTCCTTAGGCATCGCTCTCGACAGACCTTTCCTGCAATGCTTCTATTGTAGGGATAATGTGCCGGTAACGCAATTGCCGGCGGGGATATATCCCGGCCAGTGCGAAGAACTCCGGCGCTCGGCTTCGCCATGGCCGGCGCGGCATTCCCCCGCGATCTGCCCCGCGACCAGCCCCGCCTGCCGTGCGATAAGCTGTTGCGGAGGGATTCTCATGCGTCTTCGCGGCCTTCCCGCGCTCTTTCTGCTGCTTTTGGCTCTTGCGGCCGCGCCCTTTTCCGCGCCGGCGCAGATCCCGGCCGCCGATCCCGGGCTGCCGGTGGTGCAGGTCGAGCACGGTCCCAACTCCCCGACCGCGCAGAGCCGGCATTATGTGGTGCTGGTCTCTTTGGACGGCTTGCGCTGGGATTATCCTGCACAATTCGGCGCGCCCCACCTGCTGGCCATCGCCCACCAGGGCGTCTGGGCGCCCCAGGGAATGCTGCCCAGCTACCCTTCGCTGACCTTTCCCAACCACTTCACCCTGGTCACCGGCCTCTATCCCGAGCACCACGGACTGGTCGCCAACAGCTTTTACGACGAGGCCAAACAGGCCCGCTATGCCATCAACGATGCCAATGCCGTCACCGACGGGAGCTGGTATAGCGGCGTTCCCCTATGGAGTCTGGCAGAAAGTCAGGGAATGCGCACCGCCTGCCTCTTCTGGCCGGGCTCGGAGGCCATGATCGCCGGACAGCGGCCCAGCTACTACCTGCGCTTCGATGACAAGATCGATCCCCAGGCACGTATCGACCAGGTGCTGGCCTGGCTGAAACTGCCCGCGGCCGACCGGCCCCATTTCATTACCCTCTACTATTCCTCGCCCGATCATGAGGGCCACAAGTTCGGCCCCGATGCTGCCGAGACCCGCGCCGCCGTGGCCCGTGTGGACGACCTGGTGGGCAAATTGAAGGCTGGCCTGGATGCGACTGGCCTGCCCATCGATCTGGTAGTGGTCAGCGATCACGGCATGGTCAAATCCGAAGGCGGTTGGATCAACCTGGACCAGTTCGCCGATCTGAGCGGCTTCGAAACCGCCGGTGCCCTGCTCTACGGCAAGACGGAGGCCGATCGCCAGCGCGTCTACAACCAGCTCAAGAAGGCCTCCGCGCTGTTTGTCGTTTATCGCCGTAAGGATCTTCCCGCGGAATTGAATTACAGTCAGAATCCTCGCGCCGGCGACCCAGTAGTGGTAGCTACGGGGCCGTACGCCATTCGCGCCCATGCCCCCGCGGCCGACAAGAAGGACTATCCGCCCACCCTCGGCATGCATGGCTTCGATCCCCGCAAGATGTCGCAGATGAAGGCCAGCTTCTTTGCCGCCGGACCAGATATTGTGGCCGGCAAGACCGTCGCCCCCTTCGAGAACGTCCATCTCTATCCTTGGCTCGCCCATCTGCTCGGGCTCACCGCGCCCCAGAGCGACGGCAACCTGGACATTCTGGCCGGAACGTTGCACGACGGCGGAGTAAGCGACGGCAAGTAAGGTGCGATTGATCCGGCGAATCGTTCGATCCATCGAGTGGGCGAGTTAGAAACTGATTCAAAAAGAGCGCTGTCACCCAGAGCATCTTGACTCGCGGCGACGAGTTACGGCTGGGATCAACATCCGCCAACCAGCTAACATGCTTTTTCGCACGAACGGAGCTGACTCGCTGGTTTGATTCAACCAGAATTCTTGTTCCTGTGGAGCAGCCCAACTTGCCGTTGCAAGTTACGTCGGAATGAACAGCACTACCCCATTGAGTTCCGTGCCCTGTCATCCTGAGCGGAGCGTAGCGAAGTCAAAGGATCTGCGGTTGTATTTTGCGTCGAGGGTGGGAAACCACTAATCTCAACAGTGTCTTGTTCATAGGGAGCTCGGTTCATGCCGATTGTTTTGGGCATCGATGGAGGCGGAACTCGCACCCGCGCCGCGATAGTGGATGAAGGGCGCTCTTTGGCCTATGCCGAGGACGGCTCCATCAAGCGGCTGCGCGTTGGTGCGGAAGCGGCGGAGCAGAACCTGCGTGCGCTGCTGGCCGAGGTGTACGCGCAGGCTGGGGTGGAAACTCTGGCCGCGGCCACGGTGGGCGTGGCCAGCGCCTCCATGCCCGGCGTACCGCAGTGGATTGCCGCCGTATTGACGGAGTTTGGCGCGGCCCGCTGCGAAGTCGTCGGTGACGAGGTCATTGCCCTGGATGCGGCCTTCCGAGGCGGGCCGGGAATCCTGCAGATCGCTGGTACCGGAAGCAACTGCATTGGCCGCGCTCCCGACGGCAGCCGCGAGTCGGCCGGCGGCTGGAGTTCGCGCCTGGGCGACGAAGGCTCCGGATACTGGATTGGCTTGCACGCCATCCGCCGGGCTCTGCACGCCCTGGACCGCGAAGAGCCCTCGCAGGTTCTCCAAAAAGTGGGCGAAATCTGGGGCACGACCACGCTGGACGATCTGGTCAACCTGGGTGACAGCACACCTGGGCCGGACTTTGCCGACCTGGCTCCGGCGATTCACGAGCTGGCTCTGGCCGACGATCCGGTGGCGACGGGCGTCTTGCGGCAGGCGGCAGCCGATCTGGTTGATTCAGTGCTGTTAGTCCGCGCCAAACTGCGCCGTAAACACAGGATCGACGGTGAAGTCCCGGTCTCCTGGACGGGCGGCGTGATCGAGAATATGACGTCGGTGCGCGAGGCCTTCTTTGCCGGCCTGAAGGCCGCCGTGCCCCATATGCCCGTGGCTGGCGAGGCCGTGGTCTCGCTCGACGGGGCCGTGTGGCGCGCCCAGCGTTTGGCGGTTATCGATCTGGCGCGTGGATACTGAAGCTGCATGCCTCACCTTACCGCGTTCTTTGCGGCATGGGTGGGAAGCCAGGATACGATTTGTCCTCAATCCGCCCGTCGATTTTCGATTCCGGTCTTCGGTACGCGAATAAACGATTTCCTGGTGAATATGTGCTTGAGTACGTCTCCGGCATTCAGAACCACAACGGAACTGCCGCTTTAAGGTTTGTCGGTTTGATCCAAAGTGATCGTCAATGCGGTTTAGTTCCTGGTCGCAACGACTCCATTGACAAAGGAAGCGATCAGGTTCCCCGCGGCGTCCAGGGCCACCAGATTGGCCGCCCCGCCCACACGCAGCGAGCCGGCATCCAGCCCGGTCATGGCGGCGGGATTGCGGGTCACCAGCGGCAGGCCCTCTTCCAGCGTTGCTCCGGTAAAGGCCATGAAGTTGGCCAGGGCGCGGTCCAGGGTGAGCACACTGCCTGCCAGTACCCCGCCCGCCATGGCCCTGCCGTTGGCCACCTGCACCGCGAAGTCGCCCAGCATGTATTCGCCGTCCGTCATGCCGGTGGCACTTATAGCGTCGGTGACCAGCAGGGCGCGCTCTGGCCCTTTGGCCCTCCACCACAGCCGCACCATCTCCGGGGCGGTGTGCACACCGTCGCAGATGATCTCGGCAAAGAGCGCCTCCTCGGTCAGCACTACTCCCAGGATGCCCGGCTCGCGGTGATCTAGCGGGCGCATGGCGTTGAAGGTGTGGGTGGCGCTGACGGCGCCGCCGGCCATGGCCGCGCGGGTCTCGGCGGCGGTAGCGTTGGAGTGGCCTAGCGAGACGCGCACCCCGCGTGCCGTGGCGTGAGCGCCCAATTCCACTGCGCCGGGCAGTTCGGGAGCCAGCGTCATCAGCTTGATCTGTCCTTCGGCGGCCTCGTAGAAGCGATCGAAAAGGGTGATGCTGGGCGCGGCAAGCTCACTGGGCGGATGCACTCCGCGCTTGGCGGGGGAGAGAAACGGGCCTTCCAGATGAATACCCAGCGGCCGGGCGCATTTCCCCTGCGGCGGTGTCGCAATGATTCTGGCCAAGTCGCAGAGCGCCCGCAGCGTCGCATCGATGGGCGCAGTGACGGTAGTAGCCAGAAAGCTCGTCGTACCGCGCGTCGCCAAAAAGCCGCCCATGGCCGCCATGGCCGCGGGGGTGGCTTCCATGGCGTCGTGGCCGGCAGCGCCGTGGATGTGCACGTCCAGAAAGGCCGGGGCCAGCGTGGCGCTGGGGAATTCCATTCTCTTGGATTCTACGGGGATCTCGCAGGCATCTTGGGTGGTGAGCGCAACCACGATCCCGTCGTCGACGATGACCAGTGGGCGGTCAAGGAATCCGCTGCCGTCCCACAGCCTCTTCGCGGTAAGCGCCATCTTCATGGCCTCGATTATTACAGGCGTCCCTGGGGGGACGCACTCCGGGCGCCGTTGGATTCCGCCCCTTGCCACCGAGCAGACGAGGAGGTCGAATTCAATGCACTAATGAACTCCGCCCCGTCCTCTCCGTGATCTTCTGCACCTGCACGGCTTGCAGCACAGCCTGGGTCGCCGCCAATTCCGCCCGGCAGGCGGTCAATTGCGCGGAGAGGCTGGCAAACTGGTCATCCAGGCTGACGCGCATCTGGTCGATGGAGTCCTGCAGCCGGTTATTGGCGGCGATCTGCTCGCTTTGATGGATCTGTACCGTCTGTAGCCGGGGTAAGACGACCTCGACCAGCAGCCGGGAGAGTTGACGCATCAGTTCTTCCATGAACAGATTCTAGGAGAGGTTTTCCTTCCCGCGCAGGATTACCAAGGAGACTTGTCCATTACTTATGGTGCGGCAGGCGGAACGGTTGCGATTTCTCCCCGCTGTAATACCCCGGCTAACCCTGCTTTGGTATGGTTTTCGCATGTCAAAGAGGGACTTCTCCACACTTATCTGTTCGCTTCTGCTCTTGGGGAGCGGGTTTACGGCGGCGCAGACAGTGAATCTGCCCACCAGCAAGCAAATGATCGGAGAAGCGCCGGGACATCCGCAGCGCTTGAACAGCCTGCCCCTCTCCATGGCCGTCTCGCCCGACCGGCGCTATGTGGTGACGGTCAACGCCGGCTTCGCCACCTTCGAGTCGCAGTACCAGCAGTCGCTGGCGGTGCTCGATACCCAAACCGGAACGGTGACCGATTTTCCCGATGCGCGCACCCTGGTCGGTGCCCGCCAGACCCTCTACTCCGGTTTGGCCTTCAGCGGCGACGGCAAGCACCTGTACGTCAGCCTGGGTTCGACCACCGACTCGCTGGGTGACGACAAGAACGAGACTGCCAGCGGCATTCTGGTCTATAGCTTCAACGCCGGCAAGATCGCTCCCGAGCGGCAGATTCATCTTTCCTTGCAGCCGCTGGCCGCGGGGCGCAAGACCAAGCTGATCGGCAGCGTCGAGGGCGACAAGGGACTGCCCTTTCCCGCGGCGATTTCTGTGCTCCCCGTGGCTGGTGCGGAAAAGCTGCTGGTGGCCGGCAATCTCTCCGACGATGTCTGGTTGATCGACGCCGCCAGCGGCCAGATCGAAAAGCGCTTCGACTTGGCCGAGAGCGACGCCGTCCCCTCCACTTATCCCGTTGCGCTGGCGGTCAGCAAGGACGCCTCCCGCGCCTTCGTCGCCCTGTGGAACGCCTCCGAGGTGGTGGAACTGGATCTGGCCAAGGGCGCGGTGGGCCGTAAGCTGGCTCTGCTCAAGCCGCCCAGCGCCATCGCTTCCGGCACCCATCCCTGCGCCTTGGCCTTCGCCCCCGACGAAAAGACGCTCTATGTGGCGCTGGCTAACCGCGATGCGGTGGCCGCGCTGGACCTGGCCGATGGCCAATTCGCGGTCAAGGGCTACTTCGACACCCGCCTGCCGGGGCAGAGCTACTTCGGCGCCGAGCCGGTGGCCCTGGCCGTCAACGCCGATCGCCTCTATGTGGCCAACATGGGTTCGGACGCCGTTGCCGTTGTCAATACAAGGGAACTGACCATTGACGCCGCCCGCAAGGGCATGATTGAGCCGATGGGATTTGTGCCCACCGAGTGGATGCCGATCTCCATGGCCTTCGACGGTGGCAAGCTCTTCGTCGCTACCGCCAAGGGAAAGGGAACCGGCCCCAACAACTTTGCCCAGCGACAGATCGAGGGGTCGAGGGTGCGCAAGCTGCAGCGAGCCAGCAGCTATATCGCTACGCTGCTTTACGGCTCTCTGGCTGGGCTCGATGCGGCGGAGATGGAGAAGAATCTCACCTCCTTTACCAGCAACGTGCTGGAAGCCAACCGCATGAAGGCCGCCGAAGAGAAGATCGTCTTCGCCGGCGGCGCCAATCCCATCAAGCACGTCATCTACATCGTCAAAGAGAACCGGACCTACGACCAGATATTTGGCGACCTGGCCCTCAACAGCAAGAAGGTGGGCAACGGTGACCCCAGCCTGACCATGTACGGTGCTGCGATTACCCCCAACCTGCACAAGCTGGCACTGCAATTCGGGGTACTCGACAACTTCTTCGACTCCGGCGAGGTCTCTGGGGATGGCCACGTCTGGTCCACCGCCGCCATCGGCTCGGATTACCTGGAAAAAACCTGGGAGCAGAATTACCGCGGCGGCCAGCGTACCTACGACTACGAGGGAGTGGTGGCAGAGGGTTACCCGCTGCTGCAAAAGATTCCCGACGTCAACGAACCGGCCAGCGGCTATCTGTGGGGCAATCTGGCCGCGCACGGCAAGAGCTACTACCACTTCGGCGAGTTCATCGCCTCCACCTTCTGCGACGAGAAGAAAACCGACAATCCCCAGCAGGGGCCCATGCTGGAGGGCGGCGCCTGCGACAAGAAGGCCATTGCTCCCGGAGAAGCGCTGCCCAAGGAGTGGGGCGGTGGATTCAACGAATGGCCTTGGGCGATTCCACTGATTGCTTCGAATGTCGCCACCAAACCGGAACTGGTGGGCCACTTCGCCGCCGAGGCGCCGGACTTCAACCTGCGTGTCCCCGATCAATTGCGTGTCGAGATCTTCCTCAAGCATCTGGCCGGCTGGCTCGGCGACCGGGCGCAGGGCAAAGACACCATGCCCAGCTTCATCCTGCTGCGTCTGCCCAATGACCATACCGCCGGCACCCGGCCCGGCGGACCCACGCCGAAGTCTTCCGTGGCCGACAACGATCTGGCCGTGGGCCGCGCCGTCGAGGCCATCTCGCATTCGCCCTTCTGGGACGACACTGCCTTCTTCATCCTCGAAGACGATGCCCAGGACGGCGCCGATCACGTCGATGCCCATCGCAGCCTGGGGGTGGTGGTCAGTAAATACGCGCCGCGCATGGCCGATGGCGGGCCGCTGGTCGACAGCCGCTTCTACTCCACCGTCAGCGTGATTCGCACCATGGAGTCGCTACTGGGCTTGCCGCCGATGAACAACAACGATGCCTTCAGCTCGCTGATCTCCACCCTCTTCACCGGCCAGGGCGATCAGCCGGCCTTCAATGCCGATTACTCGAATCGCGACAACAACCTGATCTTTACCGCCAACGAGAAGACCGCCGTGGGAGCCAAGGAATCCATGAAGATGGACTTCCGCCACGCCGACCATGCCGATCCGCTGAAGCTCAACGTTATCCTGTGGAAAGACGCCATGGGCGGCAAGGCCGTCCCCGCCCAGCTCAACGAGCGCCACAAAAAGGCCGTCAAGGACAACGACGACTAAGCCGTTCAAGACTCCACCCCGGCGCTATAATTCCGCCGGGGTTTCGCCATGAAAAAGCGCCGCATGATCTTTCTTCTCGAGGTCAATCCGGCATCCTTCGTCTTTTTCTTTGAGAAGGGGAATAGCGGGACAAGCTGGAGTATCCGCGATTACTCCATGGCGAACCGGGTGAAAGTGTTCGGTCCTCGCGATTTCCCCTGGACGGCGGATGAGATTTACAGCAAAGCTAGGCACTCCGTCGAGGCTCCGACGGTTTCGACCGGCAATCTTGCTTCCTGGCGCCAACTCACGCTGGAAACCAACCGGCGCTATCTGGGGACGTCGGAAGAAACTCCCTCGGAAGATGCTTCCAGGCCCGTCGAGGCTGCGCTCCAACCCGCGCCTGCCGCGGCAAGTGCCGCCATTCCCATCCTGCATCTGGAACGCTTGCTGGAGATGCCCAAAGGCCGCATGCCTCAGGATATGGAGCGCATCCTTCACTCCCCGAACAGCGAGGACTGGGTAACCTGGAATTTCTTCCAGATTTTGCTCGACGAATATCCCTCCGGCTGGTGGGGGCACATCGTCGGCGCCGCGCGGCGGCGCAACCCGCGCCTGGAATTCCCCTGCGACGATCGCTCCTTGCCCGCTGTGAAACTGTGGACCGCGGTTCCCGCGCCCCTGTCGTACGAGGCGCAGGGCCGGGCAAGAATGCTTGTTTCCGGGAATCCGGAGTGGGTAGCGAGAGCCCGGACTCCCAATCCCGTGGAAGGCCCTTCGGAGATCGATATTGCCTTCGATCACGCAGAGTTTCTGATCTTCGTCGAGGCCAAGCTCGGCTCGGATCTTTCCATGAGAACCGCTTACGACCCCGTGCGCAACCAGATCGCCCGCAATATCGACTGCCTCCTGGAGAAGTCTGCGGGAAGAGCGCCTTTTTTCTGGCTTTTGGTGCGCGACGAGGAGCCTGCTCGGGCTTACGTCCAATTGGTAAGCAACTACCGGAGCGATCCTGCCCTTTTGGCCCGCGACCTGCCCCACCGCGACACAACGACATTGGATAAGATCGCGCAAAACCTCACCGTCTTGCTGTGGAGCGACTTCAAGGAGCGGGTTTGCGGCTTGGGAATCGACGTCGATGCCAATGCCGTCAAGCTGGAATTGGAGCGCAGGATCTTGGCGCGATAGGCCGGTTGCCGCGCTGTGGTTGGAGGAGGATAATGCCTCCATGGCCACGCTGCCCATCGCCGACCGCTTTGTCTCCGAGGAGGAATATCTCTCCCACTGCTACGAGCCGGACTGCGATTACGATGACGGCCTGATCGTGGGGCGCAACGTGGGCGAATTCGATCATTCCTTTTTGCAAACCATTCTGTCCTCGGTGTTTACTGCGAATATGGACATTTGGGCCGTCTATGCCCTCACCGAGCAACGCGTTTGCATCGCGCCACGCAAATACCGTATTCCCGATGTGTGCGTCTTGCGGCTGGAGGCTCCTGTGGAGGACATTTTGACCCACCCGCCCCTGATCGCCATCGAGATTCTCTCCTCCGAGGACTGTCTCCGCCGCGTCGAGCGCAAAGCCTTCGAGTTCTGCGCCTTCGGTGTGCCGGAGGTCTGGGTCATCGATCCCCGCAAGCGCCGGGCTTATCGCTGCACAGAAGATGGACTGGCGGAGGTAGAAGGCGGCGTAATGTCGGTGCCGGGAACGCCGATTCTGGTGCGTGTCCAGGAACTCTTCGAGAAACTCGACCACATGCGCGCCCGCTCCGGCAAATAGGTTTTTCCTCCCTCCCCCGGCGCTCTTCAATAAGAGCTGCGAAGAGGATGCGATGGTCTCCCGCCCTTGACCTAAAAAGCGGGTCAACGATGGGGCAAGGAGCGGAGGGGGCGAAAAGCCGTGCACCGCAAAACCTCCGGTACTCATCGAATACTCTATGACCATGACCATGCGCATCGGCATTCATCTGGGAACCACCGGCGGCGCCTCCAACGCCGTCGAGCGCGCCGTCGAGATCGGCGCCAACACCTTTCAGATCTTCTCTTCCAGTCCGCGCATGTGGCGCGCCCCCAAGGTTGCGCCCGAGCAGGCGGTGCGTATGCGCGAGCTGCGCGCCAAACTGGATGTCGGACCCCTGGTCATTCACACCAGCTATCTGGTCAACGTATGCAGCCAGAACCAAGAGGTGCGGGAGAAGAGCGTAGGCGCATTCCGCGCCGAGGTCGAACGCGCACTGGCCCTGGGCGCCGAATATCTGGTACTGCATCCCGGCTCCTGGAAGGGACTTACCCGTGACGAGGGCCTGACTCTGGCCGCCGACTCCATCGCCCGCGCTATCGACAGCCTTCCCTGGCAGGGTACGCCGTTCCATATTCTGATCGAGAACACTGCCGGAGCGGAATTCTCGCTGGGCGGCAGCTTCGAGCAAGTCGCCGAACTGGTTGCCCGCCTGCGGCCCTCGGCGCCCATGGGCGTCTGCCTGGACACCTGCCACACCCACGTCGCCGGTTACGACCTGGTCACTCCCGAGGGCTACGAGGAGACCGTCGCCCAGATCGCCGCGACCATCGGCTTGGAACACGTCCGCGTCTGGCACGTGAATGACGCCAAGGCCGCCCGCGGCTCCAAACTCGACCGCCATGAGCACATTGGCCAGGGAACCATGGGCCTGGAGCCCTTCCGCCGCCTGCTCAACGATCCTCGCTTCGTCCACTGTGCCTTCATCGCCGAGACCCCGGTCGACGAACCCGGCGACGAGGAGCGCAACGTGAAGACGCTGCTGGGACTGGTGGAAAAATAGCTATATTTGAGGCGGATGATGCTCCCCTATGGGGCTGACGCAGGGCGCGTTGGCCGAGGCCATGGGTGTGCCGCGCAATCTGGTCAACGAACTCTGCAACGGCCGCCGTGCCGTTACCGCTCCCGGGCCTCCGCAATAGCCGTCTTCCCATTTACACTGAAAGGGTTATGGCGGAAGAAAAAGAACTGCGTTACGACCCGGCGGCGATCGAGCCCAAGTGGCAGGCCCGCTGGGCCTCCGAACCCAAAATGTATGCGGCCGAGCCCGCCGACTGCGGCAAGCCCAAGTACTACGTGCTGGAGATGCTGCCTTATCCCAGCGGCCAGTTGCACATGGGCCACGTGCGCAACTACTCCATCGGCGATGCCCTGGCGCGCCATATGTGGATGCGCGGCTACAACGTGCTGCACCCCATGGGCTGGGACGCCTTCGGCCTGCCCGCCGAAAATGCCGCCCTCAAGAACAACACTCCGCCCCGCGAGTGGACCCTCAGCAACATCGCCGCCATGAAGGTGCAGATGGACCGGCTGGGGCTGGGCTACGACTGGGCGCGCGAGATCGCCACCTGCCTGCCCGAGTATTACCGCTGGAACCAGTGGTTCTTCTTGCGCATGTACGAGAAGGGGTTGGTCTACCGCAAGAAGAGCAAGGTCAACTGGTGCCCGGAGTGCGCCACCGTGCTGGCCAACGAGCAGGTGGTGGACGGCTGCTGTTGGCGGCACGACACCACCATGGTGGATCAGCGCGATCTGGTGCAGTGGTTCTATCGCATCACCGCCTACGCCCAGGAACTGCTCGACGGCCTGGACAAGCTCGACGGCTGGCCAGAAAAAGTCCGCACTATGCAGCGCAACTGGATTGGGCGCAGCGAGGGAACCGAGGTTGATTTCTTTCTGGAAGAGCAGGCAACGAGGGAACAAGGGAACGAGGGAACAGGGACTAAGGGACTAGGGACGAGGGAACAGGGGGCGCGGATTCGCGTCTTCACCACCCGCGTGGACACCATCTTTGGCGCGACCAGTGTGCAGCTTGCGCCGCAACACGCGCTGGTGGCGGAGTTTACTGCCGCCAATGCGGAGTTGAAGGCACAGGTCGACGAGTTGCTCGATCAGCAGAAAAAGGCGCGCGAGGCCGGCGACCTGGGCGCCATCGAGAAGCACGGTGTGCCCACCGGCCGCTTCGCCATCAATCCTTACAACGGCGATCGGGTGCCCATCTGGGTGGCCAACTACATTCTGGCCGACTATGGCACCGGCGCCATCATGAGCGTTCCCGGCCACGACCAGCGCGACTTCGAGTTCGCCACCAAATACGGTCTGGATATTCGCCAAGTGATCCGACCCGTCCAAGATGGTGAAAGCGCAGAACTCCCGTTCTGCTCCGAGGACGGTGTACTGGTCAACTCCGGCGAGTTCGACGGGATGAGCTGTACCGAGGCGCAGAAAAAGCTGCAAGAGATTGCCGCAGGCAGCGCCTTTGGCGAGAGCAAGGTGATCTTTCGCTTGAAGGACTGGGGCTTGAGCCGGCAGCGCTACTGGGGTACGCCGATCCCCATGATTCATTGCGAGCAGTGCGGGCTGGTGCAGGTTCCCGACGAGCAGTTGCCGGTGTTGTTGCCGGAGCAGATCGAGATCACCCAGCAGGGCGGCTCGCCGCTGAGTCGGGTGCCCGACTTCCTGAATACCACCTGCCCCAAGTGCGGCGGCGCGGCCAAGCGCGAGACCGACACCATGGACACCTTCGTCGATTCCAGTTGGTATTTCTACCGCTATACCGATGCAAGAAACGACCGCGAGCCTTTTCATCCCGCCACCGCGCAATACTGGTTTCCCATCGACCAGTACATCGGCGGCGTGGAGCACGCCATTCTGCATCTGATCTATTCGCGCTTCTGGACCAAGGTCATGCGCGACCTGGGGCTGATCGTCAACGACGAGCCCGCCCGCCGGCTGTTTACCCAGGGGATGGTCATCAAGGACGGGGCCAAGATGTCCAAGTCCAAGGGCAATGTGGTCTCGCCCGACGAGATGATCAAGAAGTACGGCGCCGACGCCACCCGCATGTACGCGCTGTTTGCCGCGCCGCCCGACCGCGATCTGGACTGGCAGGAAGATGGCGTGGCCGGAGTCAGCCGCTTCCTGGGCCGGGTCTGGCGGCTGGCCGATAAGTATGCCGCGCTGGCCCGCACCGGCCGGGATCATGAGATAGAGGCCCCCAGCGGCCTGTCGCTGAAGCTGTTGCGCAAGTTGCACCAGACTATCGCCAAGATCACCCAGGACTTCGAGGGTCGCTGGCACTTCAATACCTGTGTGGCGGCGATCATGGAACTGGTTAACGAAGTGCAAGCGACGGACGGACAACTGGCAGCGGGCGAGGTCGCGGCGCCGGTGGTGCTGGAGCTGCTGCGCACCCTGGTGCTTTTGTTGGCTCCGTTCGCGCCCTACCTGGCTGCCGAGTTGTGGGAAACTCTGGGCGAGGAGGGGGGCGTTCTGCGTGCTCCCTGGCCGCAGAGCGACCCGGATTTGGCCAGGGAAGATGAGTTGGAGATCCCCGTGCAGATCAACGGCAAACTGGTTGCGGTGGTCACGGTGGCTGCCGGAGCCGACGGCAAAGCGATCGAAAGCGCGGCTTTGGCCGATGAGAAGGTGCAGGCGCGGATGGCTGGCAAAACCGTCGCCAAGATCGTCGTCGTGCCCGGTAAACTGGTCAATCTGGTTGTGAAATAGACACGGCCAGAAGGCCGGAACGGTCAGGCAATCCGAATGGTTTGCTCCATCCGCGGTGCGGGTGGGGCTTCTTTCCCCAGAAGGCAGGCGCAGAAGCGATGAAGACTTTTTCCAATGTCGTCGATCTTCCGGAGACCGTGCGGCAACAGCGGAAGGTCTCGCATCGCGATCCGCTCACCGGTTTGCCCAATCGGGTGTTCTTCGAGAACCGGTTGCGCCTGGCGCTGCAGCAAGCCCGCCGGCGGGGGCAGTCGCTGGTAGTGGTCAGCCTGGAACTGGATGGATTCAAGTCCATCAATGATCGCCATGGCAAGGTTGCCGGCGACCAGGTCTTGTCGGCGCTGGCCGACGCCATGAAGCAATCCTTGCGCAAGGGCGATCTGCTGGCGCGACTGTGTGGCCAGGAGTTTGCCGCCATTCTGCCCGATCTGTCCAGCCTCCTGGCCTGCGAGCCGCTGCTGGTCCGTTTGCTCGATGCCGCCACCGAGCCGGTGCAGGTGGGCAACCTGCAATTGCGGGCTTCGGTCAGCATCGGCGTCTGCTTCGACCTGGAGCGGGACGATGCCGACCCCGAGCAGATTCTGCAACGGGCCAGCTTGGCCATGCATCAGGCCAAGCGGGCAGGCAGGAATCTCTATCATTTCTTCACCCCGGAAGCGGCCAGTTCCTTGCCAGGCAAGGAGGGCTGGACCGCCCATGTGCGCCAGGCAATGGAGAGACGCGAATTCGTCCTCTTCTATCAGCCCAAGGTCAACATGAGCGAGGGAGAGGTGGTCGGTGCGGAGGCGTTGATCCGCTGGCGCCATCCGGAGCGCGGACTGCTGGCAGCCGGGGAGTTTTTGCCCCTGATCGAAGATCGTCCGCTCATGATCGAAGTGGGAGAATGGGTCATCGAGGAGGCGCTTCGCCAAATGGAAGAGTGGCGGGAGGGGGGCCTGATGCTTCCCCTCAGCGTCAATGTCGGCTCCATTCAGTTGTTGCAGGCTGGCTTCATCGATCGGCTCAGCGCGATTCTGGCTCGCCATCCGGCCCTGCCGCGCACCAGCCTGGAACTGGAGATTCGCGGCGCCGGGGCACAGGAAGCGCCGCAGTTGGCCGAGGTGGTTAGCGCTTGCCGGGAGATTGGCCTCTCCGTGGCCCTGGACGATTTCGGCGCCAGTTGCTCCTCGCTGAATGACCTCAAACGGCTGCCCGCCAATGTGCTCAAGATCGATGCCAGCTTTGTGCACGACATTCTGGACAGCATTGAAGACCTGAATATACTGGAGGGCGTTCTCGGCTTGGCTGCGGCTTTCCGCCGCCAGTTCATCGCCGAAGGGGTGGAGAGCGCCGAGCATGGCCTGCTGTTGTTGCGTTTGGGCTGCGATCTGGCCCAGGGCTACGGCATCGCCAAACCCATGGAGGCGGCCGACTTGCCCGCCTGGATAGAGGCCTGGCAGCCCGACCCCAGTTGGGCCGAGGCGACCACCGAGGGCCTGGACGAGCGGTTGCTGGTGTACACCAGCGTCGAGCACCGCGCCTGGTTCGTCGCGCTGGAGGCATTTCTGCGCGGGGCCTGCGAAAACGAGCCGCGGCTCAACCGCCATCAGTGCCAGTTAGGCGCATTTGTCGACGTCGAAGAACAGGCCGGCCGCAACTCTCATCCCGGTTTTCAGGCCCTGGCCGCCCTGCACTGGCGCATCCATGCCATCGGCGCCGGCATCGTCAAACTGCACCTCCAGGAAAAAACCGACGAGGGGCTGACCCGCCTGGCCGAACTGCCCGGCCTGCTCGACAAACTCCTTGAACAAATGAAAAGCCTTCGCATCAAGATCTAGAGCACTTCTCCCCATGGCGTAGAGAGCGGGTGCCCCACCCTCGCCGCGTCTCTGTTGTTGCGGCTAGGGTGGGAATCCAACTTCTTCTTGAGCAATGAACGAGTGTCCATCGTCAAACCCCCTCAAAAAATCCTCATATGGATGACCAGGTACTTTTTGGGGTCTTCGCGGATGCCCTTCACCAGTTGCTGGGTCTGGTCCAGGGTCTGGTCGGCGTGATCGTAGAGGGTGCGGTTCTGTACCAGTTGGCCCAGCGTGCCCTTGCCTTCGTCCACGTTCTTGAGAATGCTGTCGAGGCGGGTGACGGTATCGTCGAGTCTGGCGGCGAAGGCGGGATCCTTGGCGATCTTGCCTAGGGCACCGTGGCCAGCGTTGATCTCGCCCACCAGTTGATTGGTGTTGGCTACGGCGGCGTTGAGGTTGTTGTAAAGGGTCTCGTCCTTGAGCAGCTTGCCGGCCGTGCCCTTGCCGTCGTTCAAGTCCTGAGTAATCTTGTCCAGGCGGTCGATGGCGGAGTTGGCGCGGGTGTAGAGGGTGTCGTCGCTGACCAGCTTGCCCAGCGATCCCTTGCCGTCGGCTATGCTCTGGGTGATGGTCTGCAGGTTGCCGGCCATGGAAACGATCTTGCGCGCCAATTCGGGATCGTTGACCAGTTCGCCCACCGTGCCCTTCCGGGAGTTGACGGAATCGATCAGGACGGTCATTTTGTCGATCATCAGCGAGGTATTGTGGATGGTCTCTTCACTGGTGCGAATCACATCCTGAATGCTGGGTGAGCCGGCGGCGCGGAGTTCGGCGTTGTTGGCCGGGGTGGGCCCGGTGGCGTGGGTGGAGCTGAGATCCACGTAACTGTCGCCCAGTACGCCGGCCTGGGCGATGAAGGCGGTGGAATCGGTGTGCAGGCGGCTGGCGTACTCTTCGCCCACCTGCAGGGTTACTTCGACCGGAGTGGGATTACGCTCCGGGATCACGCGCACGTGGGTCACGTTGCCGATGGTTACGCCTTCCAGGGTCACCGGCGCGCCATCCTTGACCCCGGCGGCATTCTCAAAGTACGAGCGCAGCACCAGTTTGCGCGCGAACAGTCCGCCGCTTGAACCGGACATGAGGAAGATCAGCGCGATGAGCACGGCCATGGCCGCCAGCACCAGCGCCCCCACTCGCAACTGCGACCACTGTATCTCTTTGCGGCTTGGCACGGAACTCCCCTTATAGAAAATCGACGATCCCATCCAATCGCCTTGAGGATAGCAGATGTGGGTTCTAAGCTCCGTCTTCCAGCACCACGCTGGCCATGGCCAGCGCCGCGGTGTGGGTGAGGGAGAGCGCCGCATGGGCCACGCTCAGACGGGTGGCGAAGTGGGCAGCGCGGCCGTGAAAGCGCAGCGTTGGGCGGCCCGAGTCCTCGCGCGCCACCTCGATCTCCAACCAGTTCACACCCTGGCTGATGCCAGTGCCCAGCGCCTTGGCGCCCGCTTCCTTGGCCGCGAAGCGGGCGGCAAAGCTCTCCGCCGCCTTGCGCTTGCGCAGACAATAGGCCTGTTCGGCGGCGGTGAAGACACGGTCGAGAAAGCGCTGCCCGTAGCGGTCGATGGACTGCTGGATGCGCCCAATCTCGGTCAAATCGATTCCAGAACCGACAATCATCTCATCTATGAACTTACAGGATTCCAGCGGAGTTGAATAATATTTTGCTTTTGTTGGAGTTGCCCGCATCTTCCGGGGCTTGGCGGGGGGGCCGAATGCTCTCCTGAGGGCGATACGGGGCAGCTTAAATTACCACTGCAGCCAGCTCCTGCCCTGGGAAGGACCACCCTGTCCCAAAGCCGGGCAGCGGCCGTTCGACTCCGCAACACCCGTCATGGTGTTTTGGCGTTCTCCGATAAGGTCGATAGTGAGGCGGACTATGCCGCAAATCTATCCTGAACAGGTGATGTGTGTTCCCTGGGCGATGCAGATGAAAGCCATCTCCATCGAAGAACCATCGCGGCTGGTTCAAACCCTCACGGGTGCGATCCTTGGCTGCGGCGGCTGGGTACTCAGCCGCGGCGCCAGCGATACTGGCACGGTGAGTATGTTGTTCGAGTTCGAGCGCCGGTCGTGCGTGGACATTTACAGCGTTTTGATTGCCGCCGGTTTGGAACTGAGCCAGAGCGGCCACGTTCGCCTTACCGAACTCTGCCAATGCACCCGTAACCACCAAAAGGACTGCGGCACGGAGATTGCCAGTGTAGATCTGGAGATTCAGACCTTCCCCGTGGAGATGTCCTACTGCTCCCACTCTCCCGAAGCAGCCTGAAGGGGCCGCCTCCCCGCGCTTGCCGGCTGCCTGGGCTGCTTCTGCCTCTTCCCGCTGCGTCTCATCCCGCTTCGACCAGTCCATAGCGTCTTTGCCACGACTCCTTGAGCCGGGTGCGTACCAGGGTGCGTTCGCGTTCGGTCACGCCGGCTTCGGGATCGGCGACAAAGCGCGCCGCTTCGGTCTTGGCCAGTTCCAGCAGTTGGCGGTCGCGCACCAGATTGGCCACGCGGAAGTCGGGCAGCCCCGCCTGGCGGGTGCCGAAGAATTCGCCCGGGCCGCGCAGGTTCAGATCCAGCTCGGCCAGCTCGAAGCCGTCCTGGGTGCGAACCATGGCGTTGAGCCGCTCTTCGCCCACCGGGGAGACGCGCTTGCCGGTCAGCAGGATGCAGTAGCTTTTGGCGGCGCCGCGCCCCACCCGCCCGCGTAACTGGTGCAATTGCGCCAGCCCGAAGCGCTCGGCGTGCTCCACCACCATGACCGTGGCGTTGGGCACGTCCACGCCCACTTCGACCACCGTAGTGGCCACCAGCACGTCGATCTCGCCGCGCTGAAAGCGGCGCATGGTGACTTCCTTGTCGTCGGCGCTCAAGCGCCCGTGCAGCAGGCCCAGGCGCAAGCCGGCGAGCGGCCCGTGGCGCAGCTTGTCGTACATGTCCTTGGCGGATTTCAGGGCCGATTTCAGCCCCGCCTTGCCGCCTTTCTTCTTTCCTTTTCCGCTTTCTTCCCCGCCATCCTCGAACAACTCCGCGGTTTTGCCTTTTCGTACTGTCTTTTTCTTGGCCAGCGGCGTTGCCGTGGACGCGCTCAAATCAGCTTCTCCCTCGTCGGTGGGGAAGTCGAGCTCTGGCTGGTCGTCCTTGGCGCCCTCGATCACCGGATACACAATGTATGCCTGACGGCCCAACTGGACCTGTTTGCGCACGAACTCCCAGACCTCGCCGGAGCGCTCTTCCGGGGCGCGGCGGGTGACGATGGGGGTGCGCCCCGGCGGCAGTTCGTCGAGCACGCTCACGTCCAGGTCGCCGTAGAGAGAGAGAGCCAGGGTGCGGGGAATCGGCGTGGCCGTCATCACCAGCATGTCCGGCTCGGCCTGATTGGGCTTCTTCATCAATTTGAAGCGCTGCATGACGCCGAAGCGGTGCTGCTCGTCGACCACCACCAGCCCCAGGTGGTCGAACTCCACCTTTTCTTCGATCAGCGCATGGGTTCCGATCACCAGATGCGCCTCGCCGTTGTTGATCTGGCGGCGGGTGCTGCGTTTGCGCTCCTCGTCCAGGGAGCCGGTCAGAAGCACGATGCGGGGCGGATGAGAGGCGTT
>Ga0326728_10000650_pt1 | contig 132785 bp, 116 predicted proteins | sample MB3enrmetagenome_FD_207602 | JGI IMG/M metagenome (GOLD analysis project Ga0326728, IMG submission 207602) | Lab enriched peat soil microbial communities from McLean, Ithaca, NY, United States - MB31MN | ecosystem: Environmental > Terrestrial > Soil > Wetlands > Peat | place: USA: New York...
GCAGGGTTTTCCAAGGGACTGTGGGAATCGCGCCAGCGATTTCCATGGTCCCGGCGGCTCTCCGCAACCGGTTGGCCGGCGCCTGAAATCAGGCCGACTTTTGTCTCAAAGTCGTTGACACGTTCCGGATCTGCCCCACGGCACCCCATTGGCTTTGGCGATAGCCTTCGCCAGCTTCGGCCTGGCCCTCCTGGTTGCGCCTCGGGTGGGTCAACGGGAGCCTGCCGGGCTGGTCAAGGAGTCAGAAGCATGAAAGCCGATGGAGTGAATACCTTGGGTGCGTTGCAAGACCGGTCGGCACCCACCCCCGGCGAGCTGGAGCCGACCCGGAACGGCGCGCAGGTGGATGCCGAATCCGCTCCGCGAGCCTTCCCGAAACGGATGGGAGAATTGCTCCTGCTGCTTGAGCAGCGGGGCGAGCGTCTGACGTTCGGCCTCATCACCGAAGCCGGGCTGACCCTCCCGCAATGGGTCACCCTGAACCTGCTGCACTGGGCTGGCGCCCAGAGCGTGACGGGCATCGCCGAAAAGCTCGGGTTGACCAGCGCGACCGCCAGCCATTTGGTGGAACGCCTGGTCAAGGCGAAGTTCGTGGAGCGCACGGAGGATCCGGAAGACAGGCGGTTGAAGCGGGTGGAGATCTCGGCTGCCGGCCGGACTCTCGTCACGAAGATGGAGGCATTCAAGCAGCGGGAGTGGGAAGCCAGGATCGCCGAACTATCCCCGCAGGCCAGGTTGGAGTTGGAACACGCCTTGGCCTGCACCGTGGCGGAACTCAAGGAGAAGAACGCCTCCGCCCGGCAGTGGCTTGACCGGCGGGCCCTGGGGCTCGGCGGCCTTTCGCCGGAGCGCACGCAGGTTTCCGACGAAATCCTACGGTGCTAGCGAGGTGGATTCTCATGGCCAACTGTATCAGCCGTTCCCATCGTCATGACCAGGGCATCCAGAAAGGCCCGGGTGCGCGCCGGCATCAATTGCCGTTCGGGAAACACCGCCCAGACCCGGCCCGCCGACATGCTCCATTCCGGCAGAACCCGGGTCAAGGCTCCGCGCTGGACATGCCCCCGGGTGAACAGGTCCGGCACGCTGATCACGCCGAAACCGGCCTGGGCCATGCGCAGAAGGATGGCCGGCGAATTGGCCAGGGTGTAATGCCTGGCCTGGGCGTGCCAATGCTCGTGCGTACCCGCCAGGTTCCGGCCCAAGCTCCATTCGCGGGTTTCCCCCAACCTGCCGCTCAACAACCAATGCAGGCCCAGGAGATCGTCCGGAGCGGCTGGCGTTCCAGCCTCCCGCAGATAGCTGGGCGCGGCGAACAGCCCCACAGTCAGGTCGACCAGCTTGCGCGCGGCCAGGCCGCTGTCTTCCAGGCGTTCACCCAACTGCAGGGCCAGATCGAAGTTCTCCCCGATGACATCCACCCGCCGCGGACTCAGATCCAGTTCCAAGAGGATCTCCGGGTACCTGCGGGCGAAGGCGGCAAGCATCTCCGGCAGCACCAGCGCGGCCAAGTCGCCCAGCAGGGAAACCCGCAGGCGTCCGCTGGGTTCGGCCTGGCGATGCTGGGCCAAGGCCAGCGCACCCTCGACCTCCGCAGCCACGACACGGGCATGGCAGAGCACCCGGGTGCCGAAGTCGGTGATCGCAAGCTTGCGGGATGTGCGCTGCAGCAATCGCTCGCCAAGGCCCTCCTCGAGCGCAGCGACACGCCGGGACACCGTGGATTTAGGCAGCCGCAGCTGCTCGGCCGCGCGGCTGAAGCTGCCCGCTTCTGCCACTCGGGCGAAGAGCATGAGGTCATTGGCGTCCAGGTTGTTCATGAGGGAGATGATCAGCCCAGTGTTCCATTTTTGCAACCATGTGTTTCACAAAACGCCATTCCATTGCAATAACAGCAACCTTAAATTAAGACCAGCTCGCACGTGCGGCTGGAACCCCCAACCCGCCATCCCCTTGTGGAGCCTGCCCATGTCCATCCAGTTTTCCCCCGTCCTCTCCGCCCAGCCGTATCACAACGGCGTCGACTTCATTGTGTATAACCTCGGCTTGCACCGGCTGCGCGACAGGACCTCGCCGATCCTCAGCCTGGATCGGTTCCAGGTGCGCGGCCGGCCCTTCCCGCCGCACCCCCATGCCGGTTTTTCGGCGGTGACGTATGTGCTCGAGGATTCCCCGGCCGGTGTGCGAAGCCGGGACTCTCTGGGCAATGACCTGGTGGTCGGCCCTGGCGGGCTCATTTGGACCGAGGCGGGCAGTGGCGTTATCCACGAGGAAAGCCCAGCCCGCCCAGACGGCGAACTGCACGGGTTCCAGATCTTCGTGGACCTGGACCCGGATGCGAAGCTCGCGGCGCCGCGGGTGCTGCATGTGGCTGGGGATGCGGTGCCGGAATGGCGGAATGGGAAGGGAGACCGTGTACGGGCGGTGGTCGGAGACTACCAGGGAGCTTCATCCGCACTGGTGCCTGCAACGCCTTTCCACTTGCTCGACTTCCACCTGCAGGGCCCGGCCCCCTTCGACCTTGCCGAAGGCCACAACGCCCTGGTGTATGTCCTCACCGGGCTCGTCCGGGTGAGTTCCGAAGGTCAAAGCCGGGAAGTACCGGCCAACCACGCACTGGCACTCCAAAGTGGCGGCGCTCTGACCTTCGAAGCATTCCATGGTGGACATTTCCTTCTCTTTGCGGGCGCCGCTTTGTCCGGCCCGGTCCTCGCCCACGGCCCCTTCTTCATGAACACCCAAGCGCAACTCGAAGCGGCTTATCGGCGATTCCACGAGGGTGCCATGGGGTATCTGGCGCCCCTGGTTGAACCCTGACCCTCGTCACCCTTGTTCTCCTCATTCCACTGTTTGGAGGCACCATGACCATCCCCGATCCCATCAAGCGCCCCGGCAAGGCCGGGAAGGCAGCCCTTTGGGGGCTCCAGATCCTCCTCTCCGCGGCATTCCTCATGGCTGGGTTCGCCAAGCTCTCCGGCCAGCCAGCGATGGTGGCGGACTTTCAGACCATCGGCCTCGGCCAGTGGTTCCGCTATCTCACCGGAGCGATCGAGACCACAGGGGCGATCCTGCTCCTGTTTCCTCGCCTTGCATCCGCCGGGGCGGCCTTGCTGGCGTGCACCATGGCTGGTGCCGTCCTGGCGCACCTCACCAAGCTCCCCGGCTCGCCGGTACCGCCCCTGGTGCTGGGAATCCTTTCCGCCATCATCCTCTGGGGCCGGATCGGGCTCCTGAAGGCCTGGCTCACTCAGCCGGATCGGGAAGGAGCCTGATCGAACCTCTCAACGCAGAGCCCAAGGCCGTAAAACCGGATGAAGAGCGGCCCTCAAGTTGCCGCGCCAGACGCTTCCGGACCCATCCGCACCTCGGGCATGCGATTCCAGCCCCGGCCTGATTCCAGGCGTCCAGATGAGCTTCGCGCCGCTGGCGGCGCAGGGCCGGGGTTTTTTCCGCCCATTTGGTTCAGCCCTGAACCTTATGGACCAAACCCGCCCTCACTCTGGAGCATTCCATGACCCTCGAAACGACCCCCATGACGCCCGAACCGGCTCCCCCCGCACCGCGCCGCCGCCTCGGCCTGAAGTTCCTGATCGCTGCCGGAGCGATCCTGGCCCTGGGCGGAGGAACCCTCTACTACCTGCGTGCCATCGCCCCCTTCGAGTCCACCGACGACGCTTTCGTGGACGGCCACGTGATCGCCGTGAATCCGCAGGTTTCAGGTCTGGTGGCTTCCGTCCACTTCGACGACAACCAAGTGGTGCGAAAGGGCGACCTTCTTGTGGAAATCGACCCTGTCGACCTGCAGGTGGCGTTGCGCCAGGCCCAGGGGGCCGAGGCTGCGGCCAGGGGGCGCCTGGACGAGGCCCGGGCAGCGGTGAATGCAACGGAGAGCGCCGTGAACCAAGCCCGGGCTGCGCAGGATTCGGCCCAGGCCACCTTCGATAACGCGGACCGTGAACTGAAGCGTCAACAGGGGTTGGACGAGCGGGCCAGAACCCTGAAGGACCTGGATGCCGCCATCGCCAACCGCAAGACGGCAGCGGCGGCTCTTGCGGCGGCCGCCGCCCAGTTGGAATCGGCCAAAGCCCAGGTCGCCTCGGCGCAGGCCAGCGTCACCGCCGCGGAAGGGGACTTCGCCAAGGCCCAGGCGGACACCCAAAGGGCCCAGGTGAACCTCGGCTACACACGGATCGTCGCCCCCGCCGATGGCCGCATCACTCGCAAGACCGTAGAGCCGGGCAGCTACGTCACTCCCACGGGATCGCTGTTCACCATCGTCCCCAAGGAGGTCTGGATCACCGCCAACTTCAAGGAAACTCAACTCGGCCAGATGCGTCCGGGCCAGCCGGTGGAGGTGACGGTGGACGCCTACCCGCGGCTCAAGCTGAGCGGGCGGGTGGACTCCATCCAGTCGGGCACCGGATCGCGCTTCAGTGTGCTGCCTGCGGAGAACGCTACAGGTAATTTCGTCAAGACCGTGCAGCGCGTGCCCGTGAAAATCACCCTCGAGGCCGTTGCGGGCGCCCCCTGGGCCAGTTTGCTGGCGCCGGGGCTGTCGGTGCTGCCCAAGGTGCGGGTGGAACGTTGACTGGCCCTCGGCCTTCCCATCCCGACCTACGAGGTTCCCATGACCGTGCCTAGAACCCCCAACAGCGCCGCCAAGCCCGGGGTCAACCCCTGGCTGGTGGCGGCGGTCGTCTCCATGGCGACTTTCATGGAAGTGCTGGACACCAGCATCGCCAACGTGGCCCTCCAGCATATCGCCGGGAGCATGGGTGCCAGCCAGAGCCAGGCGACCTGGGTGCTCACCAGCTACCTCGCCGCCAACGCCATCGTCATGCCCATGAGCGGCTGGTTCTCGGACCTGCTGGGGCGCAAGCGCTTCTACATGACCTGCGTGGCCCTGTTCACCCTCAGCAGTCTCTTCTGCGGCATCGCTCCAAGCCTCGGGATGCTGCTGGTGTTTCGCGTGCTCCAGGGTGCCGGTGGCGGCGGCCTGGCGCCGAGCGAGCAGAGCATGCTGGCCGACACCTTCCCAGGCAAATACTTCGGCATGGCCTTCGCCATCTACGGCGTCGCCGTGGTGGTCGCCCCGGCCATTGGCCCGGTCCTGGGCGGCTGGATCACCGACAATTTTTCCTGGCGCTGGATCTTCCTGGTCAATGTGCCGGTCGGCCTGCTGTCCCTCGCCCTCACCCAGCGTCTGATCCAGGATCCTCCCACCTCCGAGGTCGCCAGGGCCATGGGCGAGCGCCGGAAACCGCGGATCGACTACCTGGGGTTCGCTTTCGTGGTGCTGGCTTTCGGCGGGCTGCAGGTGGTGCTGGACAAGGGGCAGGAGGCGGACTGGTTCGGCTCGCCGTTCATCGTCGCGTTCACGGTCGTGGCCGCCCTCGGCTTCCTCGGCATGATCCTCTGGGAGACCCTGGGAACCAGGGATCCGGTGGTGGACTTGCCGCTGCTGGCCAACCCCAGCCTGGCCACGTCCCTGGTCCTGCAGCTGGTGGTCGGGTTCGTGCTGAACGCGACCACCATGCTGATTCCGGCCTTCACCCAGACCCTCCTGGGTTACAACGCCACCAACGCGGGGCTGGTGCTCCTGCCCGGCGGCATGCTGCTCATGGTGATGTTCCCGTTAGCCGGCCGCCTGGTGCGTTCGGTGCAGCCGAAATACCTCATGGCTTTGGGCCTGGGCCTTACCGCCTGGTCGCTGTTCTACATGATGGGATTCAACACCCAGGTCGGTTTCCGGAACGTTGCCCTCGCGCGGGCATTCATGTGCCTGGGTCTACCACTCTTCTTCCTGCCCCTGAACACCATCGCGTACGGCAACCTGCCGCCGGGCAAATCCAACAACGCCAGCGCCATGATGAACCTGATGCGGAACCTCGGGGGCAGCATTGGGATCGCCCTTGCTTCCGCGCTCCTGGTCCGGGGCACCCAGATCCGCCAAGTCTATTTGTCCGCCCACACCTCCCGCCTGGATCCGGCGTTCGTCCAACGGGTCAACGCCTCCGGCGGATTCACCACCGCCAACCTGGCCGCATTCTACGCCACCCTGCAGGCCCAGGCCGCCATGCTCTCCTACCTGGATATCTTCCGGATCATGGCTGTCGCCTGCCTGGTGGTGCTTGGCATCGTGCTGTTCCTGCGCCGGGTGAACAAGGACGAAGCGCCCGTCCTGGGCCACTGACCCCCGCATTCCCGAGGAGATTGCCATGAAGATTCTCATCGTCGCCCTGCTGACCGGCGGTTCCATGATCGGCTGCATGGTCGGCCCCACCTACCGCACGCCTACCACCACCCCGCCCAGCCAATGGCAGGAGGTGCCCGGCGGGACAGCCGCCGCAGCCCCGCCTGCAGCCGCCACCTGGTGGAAGACCTTCCAGGATCCCGAGCTGGATTCCCTGGTGCAACGAGCCCTGAAGGCAAACCTGGATCTGCGCATCGCCGAGGCGCGGGTGCGTGAGGCCCGGGCCCAGGCCGGCATCCAGGATGCCGCCGCCTGGCCCAGCCTGAACGCGTCCGGGAGCAAGATCCGGGAGCGGCAGAGCTCCAACCAGCCGATCCTCGGTGAGCTTCTGCCCCCGGGCACGCAGACGGTCAGCAACGCCTACCAGGCCGGGTTCGACGCCTCCTGGGAACTGGACCTGTTCGGGGCCGTCCGGCGCGGCCGGGAAGCTGCAACGGCCCGGGTCCAGGCCGCCGCATACAGCCGCGAGGACGTGCAAGTCACCCTGGTGGCCGAGGTGGCCCGCACCTACGCGGTGGCCAGGGGCTTCCAGCAGCGGCTGGCGATCGCCCGGGACAACATCAAGGCCCAGCAGGACATCGTCGCTCTCACCCGTGACCGATTCCACAGCGGTCTGACCAGCAGCCTGGAACCGGACCAGGCCGCCACCGTGCTGGCCGAAACCGAAGCCCAGGTGCCGGCCCTGGAAACCGGACTGCGCACCGCCGTGCACCATCTCGGGGTGCTCCTCGGACAAGCTCCGGGCGCGTTGACCCAGGAACTGGAAGCGGTCGCCCCGATCCCGCAGGCGCCGCCCCAGGTGCCCGCCGGATTGCCCTCGGACCTGTTGCGCCGCCGCCCGGACATCCGCGGCGCCGAACGCCAGTTGGCCGCCGCCACGGCCGACGTTGGCGTGGCGACCGCCGACCTCTTCCCCCGCTTCGCCTTGACCGCCAGTGCGGGCTACTTGAGCGCCAATTCGGGCAGCTTGTTCAAGAACGACAGCCGCACCTGGTCGGTGGGCCCCACCTTCCAATGGCGGATCTTCGACGCCGGCGCCATCCGGGCCAACATCCGGGTGCAGAACGCGCGCCAAGAGCAGGCCTTGGTCACCTACCAGAAGGCCGTGCTGTCCGGCTTCGAGGATGTGGAGGACGCCCTGGTGGCCTACAGTCGTGAGCAGGACCGCAATCGCCCCTTGCGCCAGGCGGTGTCCACCAGCGCCAGCGCCTTGGAGGTGTCCCGCCAGCTTTATGGCAACGGCCTGGCCAGTTTCCTGAATGTGTTGGATGCCGAGCGATCCCTTTACCAGGCCCAGGATGCCCTGGTGCAGAGCGACCAGGCCGTGGCCCAGGACTACATTGCTCTCTACAAAGCCTTGGGCGGCGGCTGGCTGGAAAGCCCGGTGGCCGGAGGCTGACTTGCGCTCCCCGGATCCCCTGTCGCGCCGCATGGCCATCCGCGGTTTTCCCAAACGCATGCCCAGCTATGAGACCATGCGCCCCCTTGAAGCGGTCTTTCCGCCGCTGCGGGAGGGATCCGGCGCCCAGGCCTTGGAAACCTTCCTAAGCCTGATGGCCACGGCCAACGAGGTGGCCACCGCGACCAATCGTGACTTGGCCGCCCACGGCATGGCCCCAGGCCGGTTCAATGTGCTCGCCCTCCTTTGGCGATGTCTGCCGGACCCCATGACCCCATCCGAACTGGCGGCTGACATCGGTGTGACCAAGGGCAACATCACCGGCCTGGTGGATGGCCTGGAACGGGACCGCCTCATCAAGCGGGAGGGACGCGGGCGGGATCGGCGGGTCACCCCCATCGCCCTCACCGATGCGGGAAAGGGTCTCATCGAACGCATCTTGCCCGGGCACCTGCATTGCATCACCCGGCTCATGAGCGGAATGGCGAGGGAGGAACAGGAAGGCCTCGTCCGGTATCTGGGGAGGATGCGAGCCGGCCTGCTTCTGGCCCAGGGCTCCGACTAACCATCACACCCATCAAATCGATTGATGGATCTGATAACGTGGTTAGGAAGGAGCGATCGATGTCAAAGCCAATGACGCCTCCGCCAGCCTTCCCGAGCCTGATGGGGGAATTGCTGCTCCTCCTTGGGCAGCGGGGTGAGCGGCTGACCTTCCGTCTTATCACGGAGGCTGGGCTTACACTTCCCCAGTGGATCACTCTGAACATGCTGCACTGGGTCGGCGTCCAGAGCGTAACGGGAATCGCCGAGAGACTTGGGCTTACCAATGCCACGACCAGCCATCTCGTGGACCGTCTGGTCCAGGCCAAGTTCATCAAACGCACCGAGGATCCGGATGACCGGCGGTTGAAACGGGTGGAAATCTTGGCTGCCGGCCGCGCCCTCGTCATGAAGATGGAAACCCTGAAGCAGAAGGAGTGGGAATCCGGGATCGCCCAATTGTCCGCGGAAAACAGGATGGAACTCGAACGCGCCATGGAGCGCGCCATCGCTGAATTGAAGGAGAAGACGGCCTCCGCCCGGCCATGGCTCGAAAAACGTGCCCACGCGCTCGAAACCCTCACTTTGACCAAGGGACGGAAAAACGCCGGGGCCGGGCCTAAACCAAGGAAACCCCTCGCTCGGTAGGTAACGAAGATGGAGGTGGGGAAAAGCCCCCCGCCTTGATCGCCCAGAACGCTTCACCAGAGTCTGGAACGATAGCATTCACACTTCAGGCTTGTTTCTGAATGAACCCTGCCAGCAGGGAGCCTGACTACGGAATCGTACGTGTCCCAGTCTTTTGCCCTGGTTCGTCGTCGCCGGGACCGATTGGTTCTTCCAGGCCATCCAAATGGGTCTTAGGTCCCGAAGGCTCGCTTCGATTGGGTCGTGGAACCCCTAGCGAGGCACCGACCTGATTGTTTAGGGGCGTTTCAACGGGTGCTGTCCCCGTGCCGGGCGAGCGCAGCGAAGAGCGACTGCAGGGGCGGCTGGGAGGCGTATCTTCGATCGCCTGCTGGAGGCCTTCCCTTCGGTCTGGGGGAAAGTCTCGGTACACGGACTGGTCCAGGTCTACCGGTCGCACGCGCCGGACATCGAGCTATACCCGCACATGGCCGAGTTCCTCAGCGAGGCCAAGGCCCGATCACTGCGCATAGCGATAATCGCGGACGGTTACCTTGAGGCCCAGCGACAGAAAGTGCGAGCCCTGGGCCTCTCCAGGTGGGCGGATCCCATCCTGTTCACGGACGCCTGGGGGGGCCAGGCCTGGAAACCGAACCCCATGGTTTTCCGCCACCTGCAAAAGGTGCTGGGATTGAGCCCGGAGCAGATGGTTTACATCGGGGACAATCCCGTCAAGGATTTCCAGGCGCCGAATCTGCTCGGCTGGGACAGCATCCACCTAGTGATGCCCGGCCAGGTTTCGGCGGGTCGCCCGCTGAGCCGGGCCCACATCAGGCTGGAGGGGGTCAGGGAACTCCACGCCCAGTTCTTCGGGCCCGAATACCGTGCGCATCTCTCCCCTTGAGCCCACCGGCGTCCCCCAAGCCTAGGAGCCTTCCACCTGGCCAGGCTAACCCGCATTAAGACCACCCTTTCCCGACCGGGATCCCGCCTGCGCGGGGCGCTGGGCCCGTCAGATCAAGGAATGCGAGGAAGGGCGTTCGAACTGAACCGGGAACAGATCGTCTTGATTCTGGTGGACCCAATCCTCCTGACGATGGAAGGAGGGGAGACCTACTTGATCAGAGCGACTTGGCGCCGTGCCGGAAACCGGGAGGCCACTGAGGCCGGGCGGCCTCCAAGGCCTTGGCCGCGATACTGCGGTCCGCCGCCGAACCGTCCAGCGGCCCCGCCCTCCCGTCCGGCGGGGCCTGGCGGCCGTTGGGCCGCCCCCACCCGCGGTTTGCCTCCCGGGCTGGTTTCATGGATGCTGAAGCTGCGGCCCCTTCCCCTAACCGGTTCCATCCATGCGGCAGGAATCAATCCCTCCATCCCTGTTCCGGCGCGTCACCAGCCGGGGCAACCTCGGCATGGTCCTGCTGGTGGGGGCGGTGTTCAGCCTGTTCCGGGCCACCGCCGGGCCTCCGGGGGCGGGGATCGCGGAACTGACGGTGCCCTTCGTCCTGCTCTTCGCCCACCTGACCCTGGCCCCGGTCCCCTGGCAATGGACTGGCGACGATGCCCCCATGGCGGGCCTGGGCCGGGGCTTTATTCAGGCCCTGGTGTTCGATCTGGCCTGGGTGACCCTGCTCCTGGCGCTGCTCCACCTGACCGGGCCCGGGGGCCTCCGGCATCTTGGCCCGATTCCCCCGCCGCCCCCGCCTCCACCCATGCCCTTCCCCAGACCGTTCCCCGGCCCCCGCCACCCCCTGGCGCCCTCGCTGGGCCTGGCGACGGTCAACCTGGCCTTCGCCATGGTGTTCGGCTGGGCCTTTGCCGAGAGGGAGGCGAACGAGGCCAGGGAGCGCAGCATGGCCGGCCTCCTGCGCCAGTCCCGCCGGCGCGCCCTGCAGAGCCAGCTGGAGCCCCATGTGCTCTACAACGCTCTCAACGGCCTGTCGGAACTGGTGCATGAGGATCCCGGCGCGGCGGAGGAGATGATCGCCCGGCTTGCGGACCTCTACCGCACCCTCACCCAGTACGGCGACACCGACCTGGTCCCACTCAGGAAGGAAAAGGCCCTGGTGGAGGCCTACCTGGCCATGGAGGAAATGCGCCTGGGCGACCGGCTCAAGGTGGCTTGGGAGTGGCCAGCCTGGGCCGACGCCGTGGTCCTGCCGCCCCTGTTCCTGCAGCCCCTGGTGGAGAACGCCGTCAAGCACGGGATCAGCCCTTCCGCCGCCGGCGGCTCCCTGCGGATCGCCTGCTCCCGCGTGGGTGAGGCCTTCGCCCTGACGGTGGCCAACACCGGCGCACCCCTGCCCGTGGGGGCCAAGGAGGGCGTGGGGCTGGCCAACCTCCGGGTACGACTGGAACTCTGGACCGAGGCCGCCGGCACGTTCACCCTGGAGCGGGACGGCGACTGGGCGGTGGCCGCGGTCCGCTGGACGGCGAGGAACCCATGACCAGGCTGCGGGTGGTGGTGGCGGAGGACGAGGCCCTGAGCTGCAGGCGGCTGGTACGTCTGCTCCAAGAGGCCGGGTGCGAGGTGATGGCCACCTTCGCCGAGGGACGGGGGCTGGCGGAATGGCTGCAGCGGCCCCGGGAGGTGGACGCCCTGTTCCTGGATATCCACATGCCCAACCTGGACGGCCTGGCCATCCTCAAATCCCTGGAGGGGCGGATTCCGGCCGTCCTCACCACCGCCTTCTCCGCGCATGCGGTGGAGGCCTTCGATTCGGAGGCCACCGACTACCTGCTCAAGCCCATCACCGCCTCCCGCCTGGAGCGGGCTCTGCGCCGCATCGAAACCCGCCACCTGCCCCAGGCGTCCCAGCCGGCTCCGCTCCGTTTGGCCCGCGGCTCCCTGCGCTACCCGATCCTGGCCGGGGAGGGGATGGTGCTGGTGGACCTGGCCAAGACCACCCACTTCGAAGTGGAGGACGAGGTGGTCTGGGCTCACGCCGGGGGCCGCCTGCGTACCCAGTGGACCTCCCTGGGGGAAGTGGAGGCAGCCTTCCCGGGTGCGGGCCTGCTGCGGATCCATCGCCACCTCCTGGTCCGCCCAGAGATGGTGATCGGTCTGCGGCCCTCCGCCGGGGGCCGGGTCATCATCCGCCTGACGGGCGGGGAGGAGGTGGAGGCCAGCCGGGGCGGGGCGCCAAGGCTGCGGGAGCGCCTCGGGCTTTGACACCGCCGGGCCGGTCCGGAACGACGCCAGGCGGGAGCTGAGCACCATTGGCCGCCGGGCAGTGACTCGCACGGTTCCCAGTCCCATCCTGGTCCCATCCAGGAGGTCCCATGAACCGCACTGCGCTTCTGTCCTTCGCCCTGGCGGGAGGATTCCTCCCAGCCCAGGGTCCCGGCTTTCCCCCGCCCTGCCCCCCGGGGCAGCGCGGCCCGGAAGGCATGCGTCGCCCCGAGCCCATGGCCATGTTCAAGGCCTTGAACCTGACCCCGGAGCAGGAGAAAGCCATCCAGGGGGTCCTGGACAGGCACAAAGCCGCCGTGAAGTCCCGGGAACAGGCCGCGAGGGAGAAGGAGGATGCGCTCAGGGACGCGATGGAAGATCCCGGGGTGCCCGAAGCCAAGCTGCGCTCCCTGCACCTGGTGGCCTCGGAAGCGAGGCTGCAGGCCATGCTGGAACACCGGGCCGCGATGCTGGAGATCAACGCCCTCCTGACCCCCGACCAGCTGGCGAAGGCGCGCAGGATCCGCGAGGGCCGCCAGCGGGAACGGGACGCTCACCGGGCCCTGGCGGCGGAATTGGACGATGGCCAGGCGCCGCCGCCGGGCGGGCCCGGACTTTAGTCGGTACCCGGACCCATGCAGCCCGTCCGGACGGACATAGTTGTTAATGGGAATGATTTCTATTTGATATACCGTTGGATCATGCGTGATCGTTCCCTGGCCCTGCGAGTGGTTGTGGCCGACCCAAGCCGTTCCACATCCTTGTCAGACGAACGCTTCAAGGCTACAAATTGATGTCAATGATCCTGGAAGGTCAGGTCGAGCAGATGCAACGGAGGGACACGAAGGCCCTCGCCATCTTCTATCCAGGCCCTCTTCCGAGGAGTTGGTTGATTGCCGCTTGGGAGGAGGCATTTTCGCCCCGCCGTCATCTTTGCGACAGAACCGCTGAGGATCCACCGCCACCTCCTGGTCCGTGCCGAGGCGGTCTTCGGCCTGCGGCCGTCCTTTGGGCGGCGGAACCTCGTCAGGCACGCCGGGGAAAGGGAAGTGGAAGCGAGCCAAGGGGGAGTACCGCGCCTACAGGAGCGGTTGGGGCTGTGAAAGCCGCTCTTCACCGGGGCTGACCCACCGTCGGTCTACACCGGCTTGGAGGATCCGTCCCCAAAAACCGTTCGTCCCCCATCGGGCCTTTCCATCCCCGTGGCTCCTGGCAGGTCGCCATTTGGCGATCCTCCATCAACATTTGGCCCTCGCCTGGTGCCCTTCACCGGAAGATGGCCGCTTCGGCGGCTCCTGCCTCATCCTGGTAGCGAGGAGGTGCTCGGTGAAACATTTTGTATTGCTTCTTGCAGGCTTGTTGATGGGCGGGATGCTATATGCCCAGGTTCCTGGGGCCGGGGGCCCACCACCCCAGGGTGGGGGCCGGCCTCCGAGGATCAACTATGACGCGACCAGGGAAGTGACGCTCCAGGGGACAGTCACGACGGTGAATTTCAGCTCCCACGGGCCCGGGCCCTTTGTGTCCCTCACCTTCCTGTCGGATGGTACAACATATGACGTCATGGTCGGTCTCCAGGCCGTGCTGACCAAGCAGTCGGTCACTCTGGCGGCAGGGGATGCCCTGACCCTCGTGGGCGTGGCGAGCACGGGGGGGCGCGGAACCCTGTTCATGGCCCGCACCCTCACCAAGGACGGCACCCTGGTCACCCTCCTGAATGCGGATGGCTCGCCGGAGGGTCGGCCATGAGGATGCTGCGCCTTTCATGCCTTGCGGCCCTGTCCGGCTTGACCGCGATGTTGGTGCTGAGCTGCGGGGCCGGGTCCAGCACGGTGACCGCCCCGACCATCACCAGCTTCACCCCCTCCTCCGGCGTCGTCGGAACCACGGTGACAGTCACCGGCACTGGGTTCTCCACCAGCATCACCGCCGTCACCCTGGGTGGTGTCACCGTGCCCGCCGACACGGGCAACGTCGTCAGCACCACGGAGCTCACATTTCCTGTGCCCAGCGCGGCAGTGACCGGACCCATCACGATCGCCAACTCGGGAGGCACGACCTCATCCGCAATGGACTTCATTGTGGCACCGGAGATTACCGCACTAAGCCCGGTCACTGGCTCGGCTTCGGAGGGCACCCCAGTGACTGTCACCGGTTCGGGGCTAATGGGAATCAGCACGATTACCTTCGGCACTACCGTCGCTACGCCGACGACCCAAACAGCCAATGAGATCATCGTGCCGGTGCCATCTGGGGCCAGTGTGGGGGCGGATACCATCACCTTCACGGTCAATCCAAGCTATGACCTTGCCAGCATCCTGTCGTCCTTTACGGTGACCAAATAGCCATGAAGCAGATCCGGCTGTTTGGCCTGCCCCTCACCCTGCTCCTTGGGGGGCTTTGACGCCTGAGTGTCCTTCAAACCCAAGCCGCGCACGCCGCAGGGGTTCGCCCAAGTGGAACGGGGTGATGTGAACCATAGTCCAGCCGCCCGGTCGGCCATCGGGAAACCAACTGGAGCAGGCAGAAGATGCCTCCGATCAGGCCGACCATGAGCAGGTTGGCAGGCACGCTGACCCGCTTGACCAGGGATTTACTGACGAATTCCTGCCGCATGGGAACGCCTTGGATGGGTGGGGCACTTGTATTGATCAAAACAGCCCCTCTCACCCGCCACCGGGATCCTGGGTCGAATGGGTGGCTGGGAGGGCCGAAACGTCGCCAGGGCCGGACCTGATGTCGTTTGATTGGCGATCCTAACCGAATCCAGGTTGACGGCCGCCATGACGAACGGGCTGCCGAAATTGCCTGGCCTCAAATATCTCGTTGTATTTCAATCAACTTCCAAGCCCATCGTTGCATAGGGTCCGTCCCTGGGCCCAGGCCTGCATCCATTCGACCCCGAGTTTTGGCCATTGGGCGGCGTTTTCCTACCATTGGGCCGAGCGCCCTCACCGGCAGGCTCGGCCCACCGAAACAACAGGCGTGGGCTTGGCAAGGCGCTTGCAGCGGGCAGATCGGACCTTGCTCCAACTTTCCTGGAGGAACTATGGACATTTCCACCCTATCCGCGCTCGGCTCCTGGGGCATCCAGAGCACCAGCCTCTATTCGCTGCCGGGCAGCTCCGGCAGCGCCACCTCCGGGGAAGGGTTCGACGCCGGCTCGGGCAGCCAGGCCGATACGTTGACCCTCTCCGCCCAGGGGCAGTCCCTGGCCTCCGGCCAAGGGCCGGCTTCGCTCAGGTCCGACCTGACCCAGTTGGGCAGCCTGATCAATTCCGGCGACCTGACCGACGCCCAGACCCTGTTCAACCAGATCCAGCAGAAGCTGCAGAACGGCCCCCAGGCGGCCCAGGCCGGCAGCGCCGCGGGCAGCGCCAGCGGCAGCAGCGGCTTCGCCACCATCAATTCGGACTTCACCGCGCTCGGCACGGCCCTGTCCAGCGGCAACGCCAGTTCGGCCCAGACGGCCCTCCAGACCCTGCAGACCGACCTGAGCAACCTCGGCCCGAACCAGGCCGGCGCCAGCTCATCCACGAGCAGTTCCAGCAGCACCGGCAGCGTGAGCACCCTCGCTTCCGACTTCGCTGCTCTGGGCACGGCCTTGTCCAGCGGCGATGCCAATTCCGCCCAGACCGCCCTCCAGACCTTGCTGTCCGACTTGAGTTCCCAGGGGCAGGGCGGCACCACCGGATCCAGCCTCGGCCAGAGCCAGAATGCCTGGCTCCTGTCTGCCTACCTGAACGCCGGCAGCCTCGGCGGCTCCTGAGCTGGGCCTCCATCCACCCTGATCCGGACCACGCTGTTCGTTTCAGGCGGAGGTTGGCGGCAGATGGAGCACCCCTCCACCTGCCGCCAAAGGTTGAACGGAGGTCAGTCCTGCCGCGACCGTTGACCCCCAAAGGGCCATCCCCTGGCCACGGGCTCCCGACAGCAGTCCAGCCCCCGGTTCCCTTCGCTCGGAGTCCCCCCATAGGACGGCCGGCCGCCGGCCTTTAATCTGAAGCCGACCGCGCCCCGGAGGAATGGAGGGCCGGCAGGGTCCGGGGGCAAACGTGGTGGCGATCGCGCTCAAGATGCTGTTCGGGGAACGGGGCAAATACTTCGGCATCGTCATTGGCATCGCCCTGGCTTCGGTACTCATGATCCAGCAGCCGGGGATCCTCATCTCCATCCTCAAAACGGTCAATGGGATCATCGCGGACGTTTCCGGCGTGGACATCTGGGTGATGGACCCCATGGTGGAGAATGTGGATGACGTCAAGCCGCTCATGGACACTCAGCTCTACCGTGTGCGGGGGGTGCAGGGCGTGGCCTGGGCCGTGCCCTTCTACAAGGGGAGCTTCAAAGTTCGAATGGACAATGGCCAGACAGTCCAGTCGGTGGCCATCGGCTTGGACGACGCGACTCTGATCGGGGGTCCCGGCCAGCTCCTGGATGGCCGCATCGCCGACCTGCGCCAACCGGACAGCATCATCGTGGATAAGGCGGGGGCCGAGGGGCGGCTGGCGAAGCCTGCACTATTTCCCGGCGGCAGGCCGGTTCCGCTCAAGGTGGGGGACATCCTGGAAATCAACGATCGGCGCGCCATGGTGGTGGGCATCGCCAAGGCCACCCAGACCTTTGCCTCCCAGCCAACAATCTACACCACCTACACCAGGGCCAAGGCCTTCGCCCTCTCCGAACGCAAGATGCTCAGCTACATCCTGGTGAAGGCCAAACAGGGAGAAGACCCCGCCGCCGTCGCGGCGCTCATCGCCCGCAATACCGGCCTGGGCGCCTACACTACCGGGCGGTTCGAGGCCAAGAACCTCGACTTCATGGTCAAGAACACCGGCATCCTCATGAATTTCGGCTTCGTCGTCCTGGTGGGATTCGCGGTCGGGGCTGCGGTCACCGGGCAAATCTTCTACAACTTCACATTGGACAACCTCAGGCACTTCGGGGTGTTCAAGGCCATGGGCGCCACGGACCGAATGCTCAGCCGGATGATCCTGGCCCAGGCGCTGTCGGTGGGGTTCATCGGGTTTGGCCTGGGGGCAGGCTTCACCAGCCTGTTCGCCCTCAAGAGCGACGGATCGGACATCAGCCTGAGTCTCAATGGACCCTTGCTGCTGGCCAGTGGCGGAGCAGTCCTGGTGATTGTGTTGCTGTCGGCCCTCCTCAGCATTCGCAAGGTACTGAAACAGGAACCTGCCATCGTCTTCAAGGGATGACCATGACTGCTTCTCCCCATCCCGCCATCCGCTGCGCTGGCATCACCAAGAACTACGGCCGGGGTGACACCCAGGTCCAAGCCCTGCGCGGCATCGAACTGGAAGTCCGCCGGGGCGAGCTCATGATGCTGGTCGGTCCTTCCGGATGCGGCAAGACCACCCTCATTTCCATCATCGCCGGGATTCTCGACCGAACTGGCGGTGAGTGCCGATTGTTTGGAACGGACCTCCAGGGCCTGCCCCCGGATGGCCGGGTCCGGTTCCGGGGAGAGAACGTCGGCTTCCTCTTCCAGGCTTTCAACCTGATCCCGACCCTCACTGCGGCCGAGAACGTCGCGGTGCCACTCCTCATCCTCGGCGAGAACCGGAGTCGCGCCCTGGCCCGTGCCGCACGCTGTCTGGAACGGGTGGGAATGGGCGACCGTACAGACGCACATCCGAACCAGCTATCGGGAGGTCAGCAACAACGGGTGGCGCTGGCCCGCGCTCTGGTGCATGACCCTCGGCTGATCGTCTGCGACGAGCCGACCTCCGCCCTGGACCACCGCACCGGTCACAGGATGATGGAACTGCTGAAGAGCATGGCCATGGACGGCCAGCGCGCTCTGGTGATCGTCACCCATGATGCCCGTATCTTCGAATTCGCCGACCGCATCGCCCACATGGACGATGGCCGCATCGAGTCCATCGAAATCCCCGCTTGAAGGTGCATCAGCCATGAAAAAGATCAGGACCCTTCCCATCCTCGCCGGCATCGGCCTGCTCCTCGCTGCAGGGGTGGCCATGAAGTCCAATGCGAAGCGACCCGAGGCGGTGCCCTTGGCTCGTCCGGCTGAAGCCCCATACACCTCCTACATCGGCGGCGCGGGGCTGGTGGAGGCCAGCAACGACAACATCAGCCTCGGCGTCGCCCTGCCGGGCATTGTCAAGGCCGTATTGGTGCGGGTGGGTGATCGGGTGCAGGCCCGGCAACCGCTGTTCCAGATCGACGACCGCGAGCAGCAGGCGGACCTGGCGGTGAAAGAGGCCGACCTGGTCAAGGCCCAAAGCGCCCTGGAGGAGGCCCTGGCGGCCCAGAAGGACAGCACGGCCCAGTATGACCGGGTCAAGGACGTGACAGGGCCCGCAGTGAGCGTGGAGGACGTCCTGAAGCGGAAATATGCCGCTGAACTGGCCGATGCCAAAGTGGCCAGCGCCAGGGCAGCTTTGCAGTCCGCCCGGGCCAACATGGCAGCCGCGAAGACCACCCTGGACCGCCTGACGGTCCGGGCACCCATGGCCGGCGAGGTGCTTCAGGTGAACATCCGCCCGGGCGAATACGCCGCCACCGGCGTCCTGGACAAGCCTCTGATGCGTTTCGGCAGTCTGGATACGCTGCACATTCGGGTGGATGTGGACGAGAACGACGCCTGGCGGTTCCGGCCCGGCACGAGGGCGACAGCCTACCTGCGTGGCAACCGGGATATCCACGCGGAAGTCCGCTTCGCCCGGGTGGAGCCTTACGTCATCCCCAAGACCTCCCTCACCGGCAGCAGCAGCGAGCGGGTGGACACCCGGGTACTCCAGGTGATCTACAGTTTTGACCGCAAGGTCTTCCAGGTATACGTAGGCCAGCAGCTGGATGTGTTCATCGAAGTACCCCAGGCGGGGGGCAGGTCGTGAGACACCGGCATGCATTGGCCCTCTTTGCGATGCTGACCATGGTCATGGGTTCCGTGCGGTCATGGTCTGCCGGCGCACCACCGTCCTACCTCAAGCCGATCCTGGCGGCCCAGCCCCGATTTGCCCAAGGCGGTTCCGACCCTGCGGCAGGCTTGGTGTCCATGGCCTGGTGGGAATCCTTCGCGGACGCGACCTTGGATGACCTCGTCCGCCGCGCCGCCCAGGGCAGCCTGACCCTCCAGCAGGCCCGGGCACGGGTGCTTCAGGCCAGGTCCAACCTCGGCAGCGCTTGGGCCGACCAGTATCCGTCCGTGGAAGCCACCGCCTCCTACACCCGCAGCCGCACCAGCGATAACGCCCTGGCTGGGACTGCTCCTTCCGGAACGGCAGGAGAATCGGCAGTCGGCGAGGCCTTCGGCACAACCTCCCTGTACCAGGCAGGTTTCGACGCCTCCTGGGAAGTGGACTGGTTCGGCGGCAAGCGCAAGGCAGTGGAGGCCGCCCAGGCCCGTCTGGAGGCAAGCGTCGAGGATTACCATGCCGCCCTCTTGTCGCTGGTGGGCGATGTGGCCTCCAACTACATTTCCTTGCGCAGCGACCAGGCCCTCCTCGCCATCACCCGGCAGAATGCCGAGACCCAAGGACAGACGGCGAGCCTGACCGAACAGCGTTTCGTCCTCGGGCTCTCCAGCGGGCTGGATGTGGCCCAGGCCAAGTCCCAATGGGCTGCCACCCGGGCGGCCATGCCTTCCCTGGAAGCCTCGATCCGACAAAGCATCCACCGCATCAGCATCCTCCTCGGACTGGACCCGACCGCCCTGGTCCAAGAGCTTTCCGAAGCCAAGCCGCTCCCTTCGGATCAGGGTGTGCTCGCCACCGGACTGCCCTCGGAACTGCTGGCGCGGCGCCCGGACCTGCGCGGCGCGGAGCGCAGCCTTTACGCAGCCATGGCGGACATCGGGGTGGCCCGATCCGATCTTTATCCCAAGTTCGACCTCACCCTGGGTCTTGGCCTTCAGAGTGCCCAGACGTCCAACTTCGCTTCGAATTCGAGCCGCTACTGGTCCTTCGTCCCTGGCCTGAGCCTGCCGATCTTCAACCGCAGCGCCCTGAAGGCCAACCTTGCCAGGAAGGAGGCTGCCTACCAGGAAGCGCTGGCCGCCTTCCAGGCATCGTACCATTCGGCCTTGGAAGACGTGGAGAACGCCCTGACCAGCTATTACGCTGAGAAGACGAGGCGCCGGGACCTGGAGGAAGCCCTGCAGAGGAGCCAGGAGGCGTTGGCCTTGGCCCAGGAGCGGTACCAGCGCGGGCTGACCAGCTTCCTGGACGTCCTGACCGCCCAGTCCACCGTCCAGTCCGCCCAACTCAGCTTGACCCAGTCCGAGGCCAAGGTCCTGACCGATCTCGTCGCGCTCCAGAAGGCCCTCGGCGGTGGATGGGCTGCTCCCACTTTTTCCGCCCGACCGGCTTAACCTATCCTCATTGCCATGCGAGCCAACCAGTTCCCGGCCATTACCTTGACCAAGTTCAGAAACCCAGCCACCTGGGTGGCAATCCTGGTCTATAGTGTCGCCTGGTCCAGCGCCCGGGTACTTGGGGTGGTGCCGGCAATCCTCTCGCCGGCCATGGAGTTCGCGGTCCCCTTTCTGTTCGTCACGGCCCAGGTGGCCTTCGCGCCCTTGCCCTGGCTCTGGACCGGGGATGACCGGCCCAAGGCCCCTCCGATGCGGGGATTGCTCCAGGCCATCCCCTGGAATCTCCTCTGGATCGCGGCCGGGATCGGCCTCATGGTCCTATCGGACTCCGGCTTGACGGCGAACCTCCGCGAGGTCCAGCGGCAGGCTTCCGGAGGGCTGCCGTCGGTACGGCCCGAGTGGGGGTTGTTCATGGTCAATTTCCCCCTGGCCTTGATCCTGGGCCTGTTCATGGCGGACAAGGAGCGGGCGGAATCCTCCGAGCGGAATCTGAAGCACTTGGCTGAGCAGACTCGCGCCCAGGTGCTCCAAGCCCAGCTCAATCCCCACGTGCTCTTCAACGTGCTGGGCGGATTGACGGAGCTGATCCACGAGGATCCGGACGCCGCCGAGTCGGCCCTCGTCGGCTTGATCCAGATGTACCGGGAGCTGACAATCCACAGCATCGCGCTCACCGCCCCCCTGCGGGACGAGCGCCGGCTCATCGAGCGCTACCTGGAAATCGAGGAGATCCGCTTGGGCCAGCGGTTGGAGGTGGGGTGGGACTGGCCGGAATGGGCTGATCCCATCGAGTTGCCGCCGCTCCTGCTCCAACCGTTGGTGGAGAATGCCATCAAGCACAGTATCGCACCCCAACCCAAAGGAGGGGCTCTCCGCATCGCCGTGGCGCGCAAGGCGGACCGGCTGGTCCTTTCCGTCTCCAACAACGGCGCATCTCTTGACCCTCAGGCCAGGGAGGGGACCGGCATCGGCAACCTGAAAGAACGTCTCCGGCTGATGTCCCGGCATGATCCCCGCCTGGAACTGGTCGAGGAAGAGGGTTGGACCGTCGCGCGAATCGCGTTCTCCTGGGAGTGGAAACCATGACCCGCCCGCTGCGCGTCCTGGTGGCCGAAGATGAGCCCATGAACCTCCGCCGGCTGGTGCGGTTGCTCGAGGAATGCGGTTGCGAAGTGGCGGCCACTTTCAGCAATGGTCTGGAGGTGGAAGAGTGGCTGGCGGCTGGGAACGTTGTGGACGCCCTGTTCCTGGACATCCAGATGCCCGGTCTGGATGGTTTGAGCCTGCGGGCCAGCGTGGAACCGGACCTGCCGGTGGTGTTCGTCACCGCCCATGCTCATCACGCGGTGGAATCCTACAACCTCGACGCCGTGGATTTCCTCCTCAAGCCCGCCACCACGGAACGCCTGGTCAAAGCGCTGGCCAAGATCCGCCGCGCCCTGGAGCGCAGACAGCCCAGCACCGGCGAGGACGGCCCCAAGTACAACCGCTACCCCGTCAACGCCGGATCCGGGGTGGTTCTCCTCGACCTGGGCAAGACCGCGTTCTTCGAGGTGGTGGACGACGTGGTCTGGGCCTTCGCTGGGGAGCGGTTCCGGACCAAGTGGAAGACGCTGGGCGAAGTGGAGGCCTATTTCCCCGACGCTGACCTGATCCGCATCCACCGGCACTTGCTGATCCGGCCCGCAGCTGTGCTGGGCCTCCGCTCCTCGGGCAACGGGAACCGGGTCCTGGTGAGGATGGCGGGAGGCGTGGAACTGGAGGCCAGCCGAGGGGCAACACCGGAACTCAAGCGGCGGCTGCGACTGGTATAGCGCAGGACAGGGCCAGGCCCAAGAGGAAATGCCAGCCTTGGCTTCGGGCGGATAACCCTGGAGGGTCCGCAAGACCGGATTGGCTTCCAGGATGAAGTCCGTCCCGGAACGCCGCTCGGCATTCGGCATGGAAGAACGTCCAAGCGATGGCCAAGTCACAGCCAGGATCACCGACGTCCAGTTGGCCTTTCAGGGCTGCGAGGGCCTGGCGGACCTGGGCGTCATAGACGTCAAGCCGGCCCCCGCGATGGAAGGAGCCAGGCCCTCTCAAGAGCAAACGCCTCACTGCTGGATTCCACTACTGCGTACTGGTATTCGTGCAGGTCGATCGAATCACCGGTACCAAAGCGTTCCGTACCTTCAGTCCGTTAGGTGAGAGCAAAAAACCCGTACGCTGAGCACGCCGAGGCGCTGGGGGCGCTGAGCGTGCTTCGCGAGTTCGAGCGCCGACCCACACCGCCCAGGCCCTGGCCACGGCGTGGCCCGCAGGGCTGCGCCCTGCGCGGTCGGGACCGCCGGGGCTTCCTCGCGCAAGCGCGAGGGTCCCCGACGGCCCCTCCCTTGACGGGCCTGGGCTCGACATCCTGCCGTCCCGTGCCAGGTTTGGATCATTTTATCGCTTTCACGGACCTGTAAGAGCCATTCCAGCCTCCCTTATGCTGGAGCTTGTCATGCAGAAAGCCGATGCTTTGCCGTTGACGCCTGACGACCGCAGGCAGTTGGAATCCTGGGCCAGGAGCAAGACACTCCCGGCCCGGATCGTGGCACGCTCCCGGATCCTGCTGCTGCTCGCGGCACTGAATACCCTGGACGGGACGGTGATTGGGGACATGATGAGCGTTTCTTTCGCGACATCACCGAGAACCGCATTCGCCGTGGGGTCTTCCGCAGCGTGGACCAGTTGGAGGCGGCGATCCGCGACTACCTCGCCAAGCACAACGCCGAACCCAAGCCATTCATTTGGACCGCCACCCATGCCAACATCCTGGGCAAAGTTACCCGAGCCAAGGCGGCCATGCTTGGCCTGTCGGCGGATTGAACACCTTCAGGATTGGTTCCGATCCCGACTGAGGACCAGTCGTTGGATGCCTCCATCCTTCAGGGGGCAGGCCCAGAAGTTGAGCAACAGCCCGACCTCCTTGCCGGAGAGACGCAGGTAGGTGAGCACCTGGGCCTGGTGAATGTGTTCACTCGCTAGTCCTGGGCCATCGAGGGGGATGGCCGCATAGGATCCCGGAATTCCAGGGCCGTAATGGATCTGGCGTTCATGGCGGCTTTAACCCAAAACCCACCGTCCTTCCTCCCGGGGCTGGGTGTGAGGGCTGGGCTCCGGGTCAACCCGCCAGGGTCCCCGGGACCCGAAGCGTCTCGGCGCCTTTGGCGCGCTTGCGGCTCGCCGCCTTGCGCGCCTTCTCGACTTCGTGGAAATGAGCCACCGCCCACAAGCAAAGGGCCCCCAGGGGCTCTTTCAGGGTGGCGCCCAGCTCGGTCAGGGAGTATTCGGTGCGGGGCGGCACTTCGGGATAGACCACCCGCAGCACCAGGCCGTCCTCCTCCAGCCGGCGCAGGGTCTGGGTGAGCATCTTCTGGCTGATGCCGCCCACCCCGCGTTGCAGTTCGCCGTAGCGCCGAGAGCCTTGGGACAGGAGGTAGATGACCAGGGTCGTCCATTTGTCGGCCACCAGGTCCAGCACGAGGCGGGTGGGGCAATGGGGACTCAGGACATTGGGCTCCGGGGCGCAGGCTTTACTGACCGCATTACGAACCATTGGGTGCCTACCTTCCAAAAAAGTGCCTACTTTCCAAAAGATTGTAAGCTCCCTAAGTTTGGATCACGGCTGATTCAGCCGCAACACCGAATTCGAAAGGAGCATCCCATGATTCTCGTCACTGGCAGCACCGGCAAGGTCGGTCTCGCCCTCATCGACGCCCTTTCAGCTGCAGGGGCGCCCTTCAAGGCATTGGCCCACAGCGACGCCTCCGCCCAGTCCCTGGCGGCCAAGGGAGTCCAGGCGGTGCGCGGCGACCTGGGCGACCGCGTGGCGTACCGGGCGGCGCTGGGCGGGGTGGACAGGCTCTTCCTGCTGTCCTCGGCCCCCCATGGCAGCGAGTTGGAACTGCCGGCCATCCAGGACGCCAAGGCCGCGGGTGTGCGCCACGTGGTCAAGCTCTCCGCCCTCGGCACCGAGGCGGATTCCAGCAACCCGCTGTTCCGGGAGCATGCCCGCGTCGAGCGCGCCCTGGAGGAATCAGGGCTCGCCTTCACCATCCTCCGGCCCACCTTCTTCATGCAGAACTGGGTGGCCTTCTACAGCCACGCGATCAAGGCCGGCCAACCGGTCTACGCCAACGCCGGCAGCGCCCGCCTGGGCTGGATCGACACTCGCGATATCGCTGCGGCCGCCGCCGCCGCCCTGACCGGGGCTGGCCACGAGGGGCGGATCTACGACCTCACCGGCCCCGCCACCTTCTCCTACGCTGAAGTGGCGGAAAAGCTGAGCACCCTGCTGGATCGCAAAGTGGCCTACGTGGCAGTGCCGGACGCTGCCGCCTACCAGGCCATGACCGGAATGGGCATGGATCCCTGGTACGCCTACGGCATGGTCGTCCTCAACCAGGGGGTCCGCCGCGGCCAGGCCGATGTCACCACCGGCACCGTCGAACTGGTGACCGGCAAACCGCCCCGTGCCCTGGGCGCCTTCCTCCAGGAAAACCTCCCCGCCTTCAAGTGAAACCCGCATCCCAGGAGCCCAACATGGCCCATACCGAAGCTCTCCTCTCCCCTGCCGACCTGGTCCAGACCCAGCTCTGGCGCTACGCCACCAAACAATTCGATCCCACCCGCAGGATCCCCCAGGATGCCTGGGCGGCCCTGGAGCAGTCCCTGATGCTGTCACCCAGCTCCTTCGGCCTGCAGCCCTGGAAGTTCCTGGTCGTCACCGACCAAGAGGTGCGGGCCCGGCTGCGCGCCGCCTCCTGGAACCAGGCCCAGGTGGAGGACTGCTCCCACTTGGTGGTGTTCCTGGCCAAGGACACCATCCGGGAGGCCGACGTGGACCATTTCCTGGCCCGGACCGCCGAAGTGCGCGGCCAGTCCCTTGAATCCCTGGAGCCGTACAAGAGCATGATGATGGGCGGACTGGTCAACGGACCCCGGGCGGCCCACCTTAACCACTGGGCCGCGCGTCAAGCCTACATCGCACTGGGCAACTTCATGACCAGCGCCGCCTTGCTGGGGGTGGACACCTGCCCCATGGAGGGGTTCGATCCGGCCCAGTACGATCGCATCCTCGGCCTGGAAGGCAGCGGTTTCCATGCAGTGGTGGCGTGCTCCGCGGGCTACCGGGCCCAAGACGACGCCTATGCCGCCCGGCCCAAGGTCCGCTTCCCCCCGGAAGAGTTGGTGGCCCATATCTGACGGTTCTGGGGCATCCGGTCCAGGGCCGCCCGGGCCTGGACCACCGAAGCCGCCGCCGCGTACGGGCTGGCCCGAGACTTGGCGACCGCGTTCTCCAGCTTGGCGTGATGATCAGGTCAAAGAGCCGCCAAGTTTTTATTGGGAATCTAGGAGGGTGTCTGCAAAATAGAAGGCCCTGGCTGGAGGAACTGGCTAAGCAGGTCCTTGCGGCGCTCCCGGATTTTCCTTAAGGCCTTTTCCTCAATTTGCCGCACCCGTTCTCGGCTGATACGCGGTTCGCAGGATTGACCGATTTCTTCGAGAGTCTTGGGGGCGTTGCCGTCCAGGCCGAAGTGCAAGGCGATGATGTGGCGCTCCTTCTCGTTCAGTAGACCCAGGCTCAGGCGCACCTGGCCCAGGAAGGATTCCTGGTCCATGGTTTCCATGGGCGAGGGCTCGATCGTCTGCTCCAGGCTGTCGCCCAAGGTGAGGTCCGACTCGCCTATGCCCTGGTCGGTGGACATGGTGGCGGTGGCCTGCTGCAGCAGCTGCAGCCGCTCCACCTCCTCGGCGGTGAAGTGGCTGGCGCCGACGATGTCCTGGACCGTGGGCACACGGCCCAGGTCCTGGCCCAGGCGGTGGGCGATGCGGTTGAGCTGCACCAGGTGCCCGGCCACCTTCTGGGGCAGGCGGATCTTGCTGCCCTGCTCGGCCAGGGCGTGGAAGATGGCCTGGCGCACCCACCATGAGGCGTAGGTGAGGAACTTGTTCTCCCGCTCCGGATCGAAGCGCTTGGCCGCTTCGATGAGCCCCAGGTTGCCTTCGGAGATGAGGTCCAGGAGGTCCAGGCCCGTGCCCTGGAACTTCCTGGCTTCCTTCACCACGAAGCGCAGGTTGCCCTCCACCAGCTTGCGCAGCCCCTCGGGGTTCCGCTCCCGCTGCCACAGCCGACCATTGAACCGCTCCCCTTCCACTGTCAGCAGCGGCAAGTCCCGGATCAAATCGAAATATTTGTTGAGGGATTGTTCATCCGAATGCCTGGGAGCCATATTCCACCTATCTGTTTGGAAACAAATGATCCAGTGGTATGGGTGGGATTCGTGAACGCGATGTCGATCATGGTAAAAATTGTTTGGTCTCGCAATAAATAACTGTTTTTTCTGGGTTCATCCTCTCATGGCAAATGATTGGGTGCCAAGTAAAACTTTCGTCAAAAATCTAGATCTGTTCCTGGGCCCGGGATTGGACCGCCTCCATCTCCTTGGGCCGTCAAGGATGGGAGCCATGGCAGCACCACTTCAGGGCAGCCGGCAACCTTCTGGATGGGAACGGCAGCCTTTGATTACCCCGCCATCGGCTTACAGATTAACCGGGGCAAGGAGCCTTTCGATCAGGGCCCCTTGAGTTCCACCATGTTCCCCTCTGGATCGTGAATGTACATCGACGGGCCTCCTCCGTCCGCTCCGGACCGCTGGACCCCTTCCCCGGGCACCACACCGTGGGCCTCCAGGTGCAGGGTGATGGCCGCCGCGCCGAAGGGCTCAACCCTCAGGCACAGGTGATCCATGTTGCGTCCGCCCACTGGCTCCGAGGCAGGGACGGGATCCACCGGGGACCGTCCAACCCTGGCTGGAAAGGCGGTTCCGGTTCAAGGGGAGGCCGACCCGGTGCCGGCTATGTGTTGGTGACAAAACCACGTCCGGACTACAGAAGGCGAAACCGCAGATCGGTTACCAGACCTCGTATCCAACCTAAGCTCCGTCAGATGAAATGGTCGATGCCAACTTCGACCATGGCATCGGTCGCCCAGGGGAGAGGGCGACGGGTGGCCTCTCCCTCTGTTCAGGCTGAACCCAGCCCCTCATCAGGACTCCCAGCATCCAGCAACGCCGCATGAACGAGCCCAAATGATATCGCTAGTCAGCCGACCGGAGTGCTTCTGATGTTTTTGGGAAAAGATATATCATGGCCGCAAGTCGGCCGGCGACCATGGCGGACACTGCCGCCACGGCACCCACCCAATCGCACACCTGGGTGAGCAGGAACAGTGCTCCGCCGATCCCTGCCACTTCCACGGCACTCGCCCAAGTGATGGGCCGGGTGGTGCGCACGACCACCAGCAGCGCCCGCTGAAAGCAGGTCACCGTGGTTATGGCAGGCAGCAGGATGATGAGAGCGATCGGCAGCCAAGCGAAGCTGGCCAGAGTCGGCGACAGACCGACGACTGTTTCCAGCCAGAAACGCAGGAACGGGGTGGACACCATCAGGGCCAGGGCGCCGGAAGTGATGAGCACCAACCATCCCGCGAACCGCTTGAGCGGGCGGAAATTGCGTTGGTTCAGGCTGAACAGGGGGATGGCCACCTCCTGGAAGGTCAGCCCAGCAGTGTTGAAAGCGAAGATCAGGCCGAGCACCACCGGCATCACCGCCAAGGATTCCAGCGGCATCCGGCTCCGGCCGAGAAAGAAGGCGACCATGGGATTCACGCCCACGGCGAGGAGGGAAGTCAGGGCCAGAGGCAAGTAGAAGCGAGCAATGCTTTGATAGCTGAGGGGCGACCGCTGATACTCATGGGTAGGACTGGTGGCCAACAGGCGACGCACCGGTTCCCGGGCCCAGAAGCGGCTGGCCGCAGCTTCCGTCACCACCCCCACAGACAGGGCCGCGGTTCCGACCAGGGCCCCCGGCATCCGGGTTACCGCGGCTAGGACTACTGCAGTGCCGCCCATGGTCGACAGACGCAGGGCGGTCCCGTAGGCGATACGGTGGGTGAGCCCGCTGCGCATCAGGATGCCCTGGTAGAAGCGCCGGTAACCGATGGCTGAAGGCCAGGGCATCAGGAGGACGCAGGCCGGATGGACCAAGTGGGTGATTTCCCGGGGCAGGCCCATGATGGTCTCTGTCACCAGGGAGAACACCGGCGGGCTGACGAAGACGGCGAGTCCCAGGGTGAGGGTGCCATTCAGCGAGTAGGTGAAGGCCCGCACCTTGTGCAGCGAATCCTGGTTCTCTACCAGGGCCGTGACTGCGCTCATGATCAAAATGATGGGAGATTCGAACACCCAGGCGAATCCGCAAGCCACCCCGAAGGCGCCCAGGTTTAAGGTTGGTTCCGGCAGCCGGGCCAGGATGGCGGCCAGGAATGGCCCTTCAATGGCCATGAGCAGCCAAGCAGCCTCCAGCGGCCCCCATAAGCGCAGAATCCTACCTTGGCTCACCTCGCCGTTATACGGGTTGACGACCTTCTGCATTCCAATTCCTTCTCCATCAAGCATACCGAAGACAGTTCAAAATCCCTTGTGGCGCTGGGCAGCGATTTGATCAAGGGCATCGGCCTCCACTCCGCCCTTCTCGACCTTCATGGCGAGTATTGCCTGCTTGACGGCCATACCCTGGATGGGCAACTCGACCAAGACGTACGGCTCACCGGCAATGTCCCCGGAACCATCACGGTCCAACCCCGGACGGCCATTTTCTACCGGACTCCGCCCCCAAGCGCCTTGTAGAGGGTCACCAGATTGCCGGCTTCGACCTGGCGCAGGGCGATGAGGCCCAGCCGGGCCGCGTTGGAGGTCCGCTGAGCGTCCAGGACGCTGAGGCTGCTGTCCATTCCCACCTGGAAGCGGGCCTGGGCCAGCCGGTAGGTGGCCTCGGTGGCCTCGGCCAGGGCGGCCTGGGCCACCTCCTGCTGGTGCAGGGTGTCCCGCTGGACCAGGGCGTCGCGCACTTCCTTGAACGCGGTCTGGATGGCCTTTTCGTACTGGGCCACGTAGATCTCCCGCTGGGTCTCGGAGACCTTGAGGTTGGCCCGGCGGGCGCCCCAATCGAAGATGGGGAAGTTGAGCTGGGGATAGACCAGCCAGTAGTCGGACCCCGGCTTGAACATGGCGTCCAGGCTGCTGCCGTAGGTGCCGGCGGTGGTGGTGAGGGTGATGCTGGGGAACAGGGCCGCCCGGGCGGCGCCGATGTCGGCATTGGCGGCTTTGAGCTGGTCTTCTGCCATGAGGATGTCGGGTCGGCGCAGCAGCACTTCCGAAGGCGTGCCGACGGCGAAGTCGGCGCGCAGGGGTGACAGCGAGCTGAGGCTCTCCGGCAGAAGTTCCGCCGGCACGCTGGCCCCCACCAGCAGGTCCAGGGTGGACCGGTCCAGGGCCACCATCCGGGTGTAGTTGGCCAGGTCCACCCTGGCGTTCTCCAGGCTGACCTGGGCGCGCCGCACATCGATCTCCGAGCCGGAACCCACCAGGAAGCTGCGCTGGATCAGGTCGTGGCTGCTGTACTGGCTGTCCACGGTGTCCTGGGCCAGTCCAAGCGATTCCTGGTCCCCGGCCAGCACCAGGTAGCCGTTGGCCACCTGGGCCAGCAGGGAGACCTGGGCCGCCCGTTGCGCCTCCTCGGTGCCCAGGTAGTTCTGGAGGGCCTCCTCTTTGAGGCTGGTGAGCCGGCCGAAGAAGTCCACCTCCCAGGCGCTGATGCCCACCGTGGCCCCGATCCCGGGGGGCACGCCCAGTTCGGTGGCGACCACCGAGCCCCGGTAGTAGGTGGCCGCGGCGTTCACCGTCGGCAGCAGGGCGGCCCGCTGGATCCGGTAGTAGGCGCCGGCTTTCTGGGTGTTCAAGGCGGCGATCCGCAGGTCCCGGTTGTTGGCGAGGGCCAATTCCAGCACCTTCTGCAGCCGCGGGTCAGTGTAGAAATCCTTCCAGCCGGTCTCCGCCGCCGCCGTCCCGGCGCCGGCCGGGGCCGACGGGAAGGTGGCCGGCACCGGCGGGGCCGGGGCAGTGTACCTGGGCGCCATGCTGCATCCGGTGAGGACCAGGATGGCGAGGAACGTCGGATACCGGAGGCGGACGTTCATGGCCGTTCTCCTTCCAGGGGGGCGGATGGCCCGGGGTCCACCCGCTTGCGGCCGAAGAACTGGGACACCAGGACGAAGAACAGGGGGATGTAGACCAGGTCGATGCAGGTGGCCGAGACCATGCCGCCGGTCACGGCCGTGCCGATGCCCTTCATGGCGCCCGCGCCGGCCCCGAAGGCCACGGCCAAGGGCATGGTGCCCAGGAAGAAGGCCAGCGAGGTCATCATGACCGGGCGGAAGCGGATCCGGACCGCGGCCAGGGTGGCCTGGACGAGGTCCTGGCCCTGGCGCATCTGCTCCATGATGAACTGGACGATGAGGATGGCGTTCTTGGTGGACAGCCCCATGGTGGTCAGGAACCCGATCTTGAAGTAGATGTCGTTGGGCAGGCTGCGCATGCTGGTGGCCGCCAGGGCGCCGAACACCCCCAGGGGCAGCATCAGAAGGTTGACGAAGGGGATCGTCCAGCTTTCGAACAGGGCCGCCACGCACAGGAAGATCACCAGCACCGAGAATGCGTAGAGCCAAGGCCCCTGGGTGGCGGACTGCCGCTCCTGGTAGGACAGCGCGGTCCATTCGTAGCCGATCCCCTTGGGCAGCTGCTCGACCATGCGCTCCATGGCCCGCATGGCTTCGCCGGTGCTGTGCCCGGGCGCCGCTTCCCCCAGCAGTTCCACGGACGGGAAGGCGTTGTAGCGCTGCAGGTTGGGGGACCCGTAGCTCCACTGGCCGGTGGAGAAGGCCGACATGGGCGCCATCTGGCCGGCGGAGTTGCGGACGTAGAGCTTGTCCAGGTCCTCCAACTGGCTGCGGAACGGGGCGTCGGCCTGCAGGTAGACCCGCTTGACCCGGCCCTGGTCCGAGAAGTCGTTCACATAGGCTCCGCCCCAGGCCGTGGCCAGGGCATCGTTGATGTCGGCCTTGGCGATGCCCAGGGCCCCGGCCCGGTCGTCATCCACGTGCAGGTCGTACTGGGGCAGATCGTCGAACGCGTTGGGGCGCACCACTTTCAGGGCCGGGTTCCGGGCGGCCATGCCCAGCAGCTGGTTGCGCGCCTGCATGAGCGCGGCGTGGCCCAGCCCGGCCCGGTCCTGCAGCTCGAAGTCGAAGCCCGTGGAGTTGCCCAGCTCGATCACCGCCGGCGGGGCGAAGGCGAAGATCAGGGCGTCCCTTCGGCCCATGAACGCGCCCATGGCCTTCTTGACCACCTGGTCCACCTTCAGCTCCGGCCTGTCGCGCAGGTCCCAGTCCTTCAGCTTGACGAAGGCGAGACCGGTGTTCTGGCCCCGCCCGGCCATGCTGTAGCCGGCCACGGTCAGGCAGGATTTCACGGCGTCCTTCTGGTCCACCAGGAAGTGCGCCCTGACGTCCTCCATCACCCGCTCGGTGCGCTCCAGGGGCGAGCCGGGCGGCAGCATCGCCTGCACCAGCACCGTGCCCTGGTCCTCGTCGGGGACGTAGGCGCTGGGCAGCCGCCAGAACATCCAGGCCACGCCGGCGACGAGCACCAGGTAGATCATGGCGTAGCGCAGGGCCTTGCCCAGCACATGGCCCACCAGGGCCAGGTACCGGCCCCGCAGCCGCTCGAAATTCCGGTCGAACCACCGGAAGAACGGTCGGGTCAGGGCCCAGCCGGATTCCACGGTCCCGTGGCCCTTCTCCACCGGCTTGAGGAACGTGATGCACAGGGACGGGGTCAGCACCAGGGCCACCACCACCGACAGCAGCATGGCGGTGATCAGGGTGACCGAGAACTGCCGGTAGATGATGCCGGTGGAACCGCCGAAGAAGGCCATGGGGCCGAACACCGCCGCCAGCACCAGGCCGATGCCCACCAGGGCGCCGGTGACCTGTTCCATGGACTTGATGGTCGCCTCCCGCACCGGCAGGCCCTCCTCGTTCATGATCCGCTCGACGTTCTCCACCACCACGATGGCGTCGTCCACCAGCAGGCCGATGGCCAGCACCATGGCGAACATGGTGAGCATGTTGATGGACATGCCGGCGTACTGCAGCATGCCGAAGCTGCCCAGCAGCACCACCGGCACCGCGATGGTCGGGATCATGGTGGCCCGGATGTTGCCGAGGAACAGCAGCATCACGAAGAACACCAGGATCACCGCCTCCACCAGGGTCTTGGCCACCTCGTGGATGGCCACCGACACGAACGGGGTGGTCTCGTACGGGTAGGAGGCCTCCACTCCCGCCGGGAAGTAGCGGGCCAGCTCCTGCATCTTGTCCTTGACGTTCTTCGACGTGTCCAGGGCGTTGGCGCCCGAGGCCAGGCGGATCACCATCCCGGCCGAGGGCAGGCCGTTGGTCAGGGTCTGGGTCTCGTAGGCTTCCGTGCCCAGCTCGGCCCGGGCCACGTCCTTGAGCCGGACCGTGGACCCGTCGCTGTTGATCCGGACCGGGATGTTCTCGAACTGCCGAGGGGTCTGGAGCATCTCCTGGACGTTCACGGTGACGTTCAGGCCCTGCCCCTTGACCGCCGGAAGACTCCCCGCCTGTCCCGCCGAAACCTGGACGTTGTAGGCCTTGACCGCATTGCCGAGGTCGCCGGGCGTCAGCTTGTAGCTCACCAGCTTGCCGGGGTCCAGCCAGATGCGCATGGCGTGCTGGGTGCCGAAGGCGTCCACCTGGCCGACGCCATCCACCCGGGCCAGGGTGTTCTCGATGTTGGAGGCCAGGTAGTCCTGCAGGTCCTCGCTGGACATGCTGTGGTCGGACGATGTGAGGGCCACCACCATGAAGATGTTGCGGGTGGACTTGGTCACCGTCACGCCCGTCTCCTGCACGGTCTGGGGCAGCATGGCCTTGGCCACCTCCAGCTTGTTCTGGACCTTGGACCAGGCCACGTCCGGATCGGTGCCCGGCCGGAAGGTCAGGGTGACGTTGCCGTGGCCGGAGGAGTCGCTGGAGGAGGCCAGGTACAGCAGGCTGTCCAGCCCGGTCATCTTCTCCTCGATGATCTGGGTGACGGTGGTCTCGACGGTCTTGGCCGAGGCGCCGGGGTAGTCCGCGTCCACGGAGATGGACGGCGGGGCGATGGGGGGATACTGGGAGACCGGCGCCACGTGGATGGCCAGGGCGCCCGCCACCATGATCATGATGGCGATGACCCAGGCGAAGACAGGCCGGTTGATGAAAAATTTGACCATGGACCGGCTCCCTAGTTGGTGGTCGCGTTGGCGGGGGCGGGCTCATGGAACGGGACGGTCCTCACGGTCATGCCGGGGCGGACCTTCAGCAGACCCTCCATGATCAGCTGGTCCCCGGCGGCCAGGCCGGCGGTGACCAGCCACTTGGAGCCGATGGCCCGGTCCACCTTCAGGGACCGCTGCACCACCTTGGCGTTCTCCACCACCCAGGCGATGGGCTCGCCCTTGGGATCGTGGGTCACCCCCTGCTGGGGCACCAGCAAGGCGTGGTCGGTGGTGCCTTCCTGGATCACCACCCGGGCGTACATGCCGGGCAGCAGCAGGTGGTTCGGGTTGGGGAACAGCATGCGCAGGTTGACCGAGCCCGTGGAAGGATCGACCGTGACATCCGAGAACTTCAGCACCCCCCCATTCGGGTAGGGCGTGCCGTCCTCCAGGAGCAGCTTGACCTTCGCCTCGCCGGCCTCGGTGTTCCGGATCCTGCCCGCGGCCAGGTTGCGCCTCAGTTCCAGCAGGTAGGCGGTGGATTGGGGGGCGTCCACGTAGACCGGATCCAGCTGCTGGATGGTGGTGAAGTCCGTGGCCTGGTAGGCCGTGGCCAGGGCGCCCACGGTCACGGCGGACTTGCCGACCCGGCCGGAGATGGGCGCGGTGATGCGGGTGTAGCCGAGGTTGACGCTGGCGGCGTCCACCGCCGCCTTGGCGCTCAGGATCTCGGCCTCGCCCTGCTTGTGGGCGGCCACGGCGTCATCCAGGTCCTGCTGGCCGACCGCGTGGATGGCCGCCAGCTGCCCGCTCCGTTCCGCCTTGCTGCTCAGCGATGGCAGGTTGGCCTCAGCTTTGGCCAGGGTGGCCTGGGCGCTGGCCAGGGCCGCCTGGTAGGGGGCCGGGTCCAGCTGGTAGAGCAGCTGGCCGGCCTTGACGTCGCTGCCCTCGGTGAAGGCGCGCTTGAGGATGATGCCGTTCACCTGGGGCCGGACCTCGGCCATCAGGAAGGCGGAGACCCGGGCCGGGAGCTCCGTGGTCAGGTCCACCCGGGAGGGCTGGATCTCCATCACCGCCACTTCCGGCGCCGGGACTTGGCCCTGCCGGTGCTGACAGCCGGTCAGCAGTACGCCCGCCACAAGGACACCCACTACCGGCCCCAGGCCGGTCAGCACTCTGTCTCGCATGCGCTACCTCGACTGTAAAGAAGACGACTTCAGGTTGGTTCCCGGTGGCCAAGTCCCCACAGGACGAAGTCCGCGATCCGGTTGGCCGTGGCCAGCGGCGGTTCCGGCGGCGGCTGGGGCCGCCAAAGGAGGGCGTTGGAGCCGACCGCAAGGCGCTGGATCAGGCACTGGCCGAAGATGCACTGGCCCAGGAAGGAGACTTCGGTTTCCTGGAGTTCGGGCCGCAGGGTGGCGATGCAGGCTCTGGCCAGTTCCACGGATTCGCACATGCGGCGTTGGAACAGGGGGTGCAGGAAGGGCCGGGGGGAGTTCATCTCCGCAATGAATAGTTTAATAGAGGCTTCCACCAGGGGGTCTCCCGCCGAGGCGAACAGGTCCTGCACCACCACCCGGATGACCGAACGCAAGGCCCGCGCCGCCAGCCGAGGATCCCCCTTGACCGCCTCCAGGTCCGCGTAGGCCGGGTCCATCGGGGCACGCGGACAGGTGTCCATCATGTGTTCAAAACAACTGAGATAAAGACCATCCTTGGTGCCGAAGTGATAGGCGATGAGGGATACCAGCTTGCCCGCCCGGCCGGCTATCTCCCGGGTGGTGGTGGCCTCGAAACCCTTCTCGGCAAAGCACAGGATGGCCGCCTCCAGGAGCAGGCGGCGGGTTTCACTGGGATGGGCCGTCATGGATGGGCACTCATGGGAGAATTTTAATCGGTCAGCCGATCAAATCATAGCCCCTTCCACTGACCCGGGTGGGCTGGCGCCCCATAGCCGTCAAAGATGCGGGGCGTCCACCACCTCGCCCACTGGGTCGTGGGCGTGGCCCTTGGTGATGTGCACCGGCTGGATGGTGCCGGGCCGCACGTCCCCGCCCACCCTCAGGGCCGCGACCCGGTCAATGACCTGTCAGGTGGCGGAAGGGCGGGCATCGGCCAGAAGGCGGTTCGGCATGGTGGCGTTCCCGGCCGTCATGGATGGGCACCCTGCTGCGAGAGCCCCAGAAGGTCCACGGTGGTGCGGCCTTGGCGAAGCTGCCCCATGATGGCTTCTTCCTTGTCTGCCCGGACCTTGCCGTTGGCCAAGGTTGCTTCGACCTGGCCGACCGAGGGTGCGCAGACTTTCCGGGTTCCCCGGACCGAAATGCCGCGGGCAAAGACAGGAAAATGCCGGGCCGCCAGGGCGGCGGTGTCGCGGACCCCGCCATCGATCACCAGCCCGGCGGTGAAGAGCGGATAGCCATCGGCCAAGGCCCGGTTCACGTCGCGGCAGACACCGTCGATCACCGTACCTCCGATGCCGCGCAGGCCGGCATACTGGGTCATGATGTCGCCCCAGACGGAGCAGTCGGTGCGGCCGTCGTTGTTGATCACGACGACGTCGCCTTCGGCCACCTCGTCGATGAAGTCGCCCACCGTTCCGGCCGGAACGCCAGCAGGCACGTACTTCACCGTGAAGGCGGGGCCGACCACCGCTGTCGGGTAGTCCGCCAGGGGGGTGATGCCAAGCGCCTGGCCATGCAGACCGAGCTTGTCCATGGCATCGGAAACGGCGGGGGTGTCGAGGCCGGCGAAGAGCAGGACCAGTTCCTGGTCCTCGGCAGTGGGTTTGAGGGGGTTCTTGTTCATGGGGGATGCTCCATGGGAAGGTTCTTGGAGGCCCTACCGGGTGCGGATGGCTTCGAATGCCTTGTCGTGCATGACCTCTGCGACCGAGCGCCCGGAGCGCACCGCCGCCACCATGCCTTCCTGCCGCCGGGCGATCCGCTCCCCGAGATCCAGCACCTCTTCCGTGCGGGCCGCGGGGATGAAGACCGTGCCGCAGCGGTCGGCGATGACGAAGTCGTCCTGGCGCACCGTGACTCCCGCCATCTGGACCGGGTTCCCGGAGTCCACCTGGACCACTCGATTGCGGGCGCTGATCATGGTGATGCCACGGCCGTAGACCGGATAGCTGATCGACTCGCTGCCCTCGATGTCGCGGCTCATGCCATCGATGACCGAACCGCGGACGCCTCTGGCCCGGGCCGCGTTGGCGAGGATGTCCCCCCAGCACGAGATGCCGTCCACCCCGCCGGCGATGACCAGCACCCGGTCGTCGGTGGTGACCGCATCGATGACCGGGGAGACCAGGTGGACGGTGGGCTCGGCATCGGTCTTGGGGGCGAGCTGGATGGTGCTGGCGCGGCCGACCAGCTTCGGGCAGTCCCACAGAGGTCGAAGCCCGCACGTGGCACCCGGCAAGCCAAGGAAATCCAGGGCATCGGAGACGGTGTTGGTGTCGAGCGCGGCGAGGCGGTCGAGCAGGGCGCGCTGAGTCATCGCGAGGCTCCTTTGGAATGGACGGAATCATCGCGTGGGCGCCTTGATATGTATATTTTTATTATTTGATCTCAGTGATAGCTTTTTTGTATGAATAATGACACCCTCCATGGGCATGGGAGGTCCATCCGGCCATGAGCACGATCGACTTCAGGCTGATCCGCCAGTTGTGGATGTTCCTTGCCGTGGCTGATGAACAGCATTTCGGTCGGGCGGCGGAGCGCCTGGGCATGTCCCAGCCGCCGCTCACCGAGCAGATCAAGGTGCTGGAGCAGTCGCTCAAGCTTCGGCTGTTCGAGCGGTCCAGGCGCGGCACCAAGCTCAGCCCGGCCGGTGCGGCCATCCTGCCCGCCGTGCGGCGCTTCGCGGGGCAGGTCGAACAGCTGGAAACGGTCATCCGCGAGGTGGCCGCGGGGCAATCGGGGGTCCTCAAGGTAGGGGCCATCACCTCCGCCATGCTGGAGATCGTGCCGTCTTTCCTGGAGGCCTTCCGGCAGACCTATCCGAACCTCACCATCTTTGTGCGCGAGATCGACAGCGTGGAGGCGATCCCGGGCCTGGAGTCGGGTGAACTGGATCTGGCCTTCGTCCGGCTGGAAGGGGAGATCGGCAGCGGTATTTCCACCTTGCCGCTGGCGGAGGATCGCCTGGCGGTGGCGCTGCCGAAGGACCACCTCCTGGCCGGACTTCCTCGGGTTCCCCTTAAATCCCTGGAATCAGAGCGATTGGTGATGTCTTCCCGGCAGGTGAGCCCAGTCTATTTCGACATGTTGATCTCGGTTTGCCGTTCCCATGGTTTTGCCCCGCGGGTATTCCACGAGGTGCGCTCGGTCACCTCCCAGGTTGCCTATGTCAGCTGTGGCCAAGGTGTCGCCTTGGTTCCGTCAGCCATGCGCAGGCTCGCGCCTGGGAATGTCGTGGTCCGGCCTCTGGCGGAACGGGTCATGGTGGTGACGGCGGCGCTTGCTTGGAATGCCAAGCGTTATCACCCGATGGTAGAGGCGGCGGTGGCTTGGCTGAAATCCTGGCGCCACCACAAATAGGTGCGAGGACATGAGTTCGTCCACAGGAAGGGCCATCACTGCAACAACCGAAGTCGCTCATACAAAACCAGTATCACTGAGATCGTGTATTGGGATTATACATATCACCCCTCCCAGGCGATGATGCTTCAGCGTCCAAGGGGATCCCCGTGCCATCGGCCAATTCCCATCCCATCGCGCCGGGCCCGACCGGCAGGGTGGGACCCGCCCAGGAGCGAGCTTTGCGGGAGGCATTCCGCCAACGCGGAACCTGCTGCGGCGGCCCAGGTGATCGCGGTCGCGTCCCGGCCATGGGCACGGGATCCCTGCCGTGAGCGCGCCCGCCCTTGATCCAGGCGCCCCCCGTCCCGGCTACCGCACCGTCGCCCTGATCATCGCCAGCGCCCTGTTCATGGAGCAGCTGGATATCACCGTGCTGACCACGGCCCTGCCCACCATGGCCCGGAGCTTCCACGTCCCCCCTGTGCACATGAGCGCCGCCCTGACCTCGTACCTGCTGGGGCTGGCCATCTTCATCCCCGCCAGCGGCTATTTCGCCGACCGGTTCGGGGCCCGGCGGGTTTTCCGCCTGGCCATCCTGGTGTTCACGCTGGGCTCGGTGCTCTGCGGCCAGTCCCGGAACCTGCCGATGCTGGTGGCGGCGAGGTTGTTCCAGGGGACGGGCGGGGCCATGATGGTGCCGGTGGGGCGGCTGGTGCTGCTGCGTTCGGTGGCCTGGGAGGACATGGTGGACGCCATGTCCTGGTTCACCGTGCCGGCCTTGCTGGGCCCGGTGGTGGGGCCGCCCCTGGGCGGCTTCATCGTCACCTACCTGTCCTGGCGCTGGATCTTCTATCTCAACATCCCGTTCGGGATCCTGGGCATCTACCTGGCCACCCGGTTCATCGGCGACGTGGCTGAGCCGGACCCGGGGCGGTTCGACCTGGGAGGTTTCATCCTCTCCTCCGTGGCCCTGTCCTGCCTGATGTACGGCCTGGAGATGACCAGCCGCGGGGGCGGCGCGCTCCGGGTCACCGGCCCCATCCTGGCGGTGGGCTTGGCCACCGGGTTGGCCTATGCCCGCCATGCCCGGAGGGCCGGCAACCCGATCCTGGACTTCCGGCTCATGAAGGTCCCCTGCTTCGGCATCTCGGTGGTCAGCGGTTCCCTGACCCGGATCACCGGTGGCGCCCTGCCGTTCCTGCTGCCCATGATGATGCAGCTGGGCTTCGGCTACTCGGCGGCCCGCAGCGGCATGATCACCGTCACCAGCGCCCTGGGCACCTTCCTGATGAAGCTGCTGACCGCCCCGATCCTGCGGCGGTTCGGGTTCCGCTCGACCCTCATCTGGAACGGGGTGATCGCCACCAGCTTCCTCGCCCTGTGCGCCGCGTTCCGTCCCGGGTGGCCGCTGGCGGCCATCTATGCGGTGCTGCTGGTGGGGGGCTTCTTCCAATCGCTGCAGTTCAACGCCCTCAACACCGTCGCCTACGCCGACGTGCCCCCGTCCCGCATGAGTGCCGCCACCAGCTTCTACGCCACGTTCCAGCAGATGATGCTGTCCACGGGCATCTGCGTCTCCGCTGGGTTCCTGGCCCTGGCCATGGCCGCCAACGGCCACCCAAGCCCGCGCCTGCCGGATTTCAGCGTAGCCTTCCTGGGGGTCACCGCCATCACCTTCTTCGCCTCGCCGATTTGCGCCCGGCTGCCCGGGGACGCCGGCGCGGCCATGACCGGCCCCCGGCTGGAGCTGGGCGAGAGCTCGGTGCCGGAAGCGGGATGAAGGATGGTGCGGCGTCCAGCGGATGGGACTGGGCGGGCGCTTCTGGGGGGAGGCGGCCCAAACGTCTCCATGCTCTGCAGGCAGGGCCGGGTGGCAATGCGCCGAGGATAGATCGCCAAAACTCCTCCCTGGCGCTGGGAGATGTCCGGTGCCGTCGGGTGTCCCCCTGGAACTCCCTGCGCTGCCTTGCCGGCAGCGGTCAGTTCGGTCGGGGAACGATGGAAGGACCTGGAGCTTCCCTTCATGGGCGCCCTGCCGCTCGATCCGAGGTCGGGCAGGCAGACCTTCCCAAGAGCCCCCAAAAGGACTATCTTCAATCCGCGAACCATCCACACGATGGCAGCGAAATTGAAAATATTGTAATGGGTCATGTTATCCAATTGTCATATCTCTATTTTGATCAATTTTTTACCAATGAATGCAACCGGGGGGCCTTTCCCGAGCCTGGACATGAGGAATCGGCATGAACCAGGAACACACTTCCCCATCCTTGGTCCCGATGCTGCCGATTTTCATCGCCGGCGTCGCCGTCGGCGCTGTGATCGCGGCCCTGGCAACCCCCAAGAGCGGCCCCGAAATGCGCGCGGACTTGAAGGACGCCACGGCCCTCGCCACGCGGAAAGCCGCAGATCCGGCAAAGAATGCCCCTGAGACCCTGGGCGACCTGGAGGGACTGGGATGGTCATGATGGCGGATGACTGAACCCGCTGCCAGGTCCAGGAGTCGCCGGGCCACCAAGGCCCGCCTGGACGCGTACGACGGCGGAACCATCCATGCCATGGGGAGCCAATGCCTGCACGTGGTCACCTACAATATTCACAAGGGCTTCTCTCAGTTTCATCAGCACATGATGGTGCATGAACTGCGGGACCAGCTGCGCGCCTTGGGGCCGGATATCGTCTTCCTGCAGGAAGTTCAAGGCATGAACAACAGGTATGCCAAAAGCTTCCACGACTGGCCTGACCAGCCCCTGCAGGATTTCCTCGCGGAAGACTTCTGGCGGTCCACTGCCTATGGAAGCAACGTCGTATATGGTCACGGACACCACGGCAATGCGATCCTGGCCCGCTTCCCCATGGAGCATCCGCACAATCAGGATGTCACGCAGATGCGTTTCGAGCGGCGCGGCCTGCTGCACTGCGCCATCAACGTCCCGGGTTACCCGAAGGCGATCCATTGTGTTTGCGCCCATCTTTCCGTATTCGCCAGATCGCGACGAAGGCAACTGGATGCTTTGTCCGGTTATCTTGAAGACATCGTCGACCCCAAGCTACCGCTCATCATTGCCGGTGATTTCAATGACTGGCGCAACGAGGCTGACCTTCTGCTGGCCAAACGCTTGCACTTGGTTGAAGTGTTCGGCGGAGCCTGGGATGATCACGAGTCTCCCGGCCGGAGCTATCCATCCAAGTTTCCGGTGCTGCGGCTGGACCGGATCTATGTGCGTGGCTTCTCGGTCCAGTGGGCGGAGATCTTTTCCGGTGCTCCGTGGTCCAGGATCTCGGACCATGCGGCCCTTTCGGCATACCTTGTTTTCGATGACCGGCCGAAAGAAGAATGAGAACCAGCGTTCTGTCCCTCTGCATGGCCAACAGCGCTCCCCTCCTGGGGAGCCGGGCCTAGCATTATTCACCATTAATGGTTAACCGGGCCAAGTTTGATCCGGCGGTGTTCCCTGAGGATGAGGCAGATCAATACCAGGTCGAACGCGGCGAGAGGAACCAGGACCACGGAATGGGTCTGGGACCAGCGAAGCAAGAGATAGGCTGCGAAAAGCGCCAAGACTCCGGCCGAAAGCGGGTAGGCCCATGGTTTCTGTCGCCAAAGCAGGAATACCAGGCCGAGCTTGATGGTCCCGTGAAACATCAGATAGAAAATGGCGAAATGCTGTGCGTGCGCGGAGTACCGGCCGCCTGCCGCCACCAGCCAGTTCGCGAGGAGATCGTTGGGATCCTCGGCAAGTTCACCGGCGGTGAGCGTGCGCATCCATGGCCCGACCGACCCCGGTGCGACGAGCCAGAGGATCGCCGCCGTCCCGAGCTCCAGCAGGGCGTTGAGCCCCTTGAGCAGAAGGCAGGCCGCGAACGTCCGGTGGAGGAGGTCAGGCCGCTGGGGTTTGGAATGGGGGGGTGGCATGGGCGATCGATGAGCGAGGACTGACCCGCCTGAAGTGGGGAACTGCCTGGGCAGGTGAAAACCGGCCCGGCCTAGATTGACAGAACCAGCTCGGGCCGCCCAATACCTTCGCGGGGATGTCCCGGGATTGCAGGTGCGGTTCAAGACGAGGGGTCCTCGAATTGGGCACCTTGGCCTGCTGTTGCATCGATCGGGAGGAGTTGGACCCGCGGGTGCCTTCAGGGCGAGCCTGGCAAGGCAGGGCCTGGCTGGCCATCCCCCACTAGAAAGAGCACGGCGCTCAACACCCCGAAAGCCAGCAGCCCCATCTGGAGGGCCGTCATTCCGGCCCAGAGGAGACTGCTCTCCAGGACCTGGGGGGCGAGGCCGGCCGTTTCAAGCCGCTTCAGGCCGATGATGCAGGCCGTCGCGATCGCGGCCAGGAAATAGAAACCCTCGAAAAAATAGAAAACCCGGAAGCCAAGGTTCAGGTGGATGGGAAACATTCGCCCTCTCCAGTGGAAACCTGCCCTCGGGAGATCTCCGCCTCAAGAGTATAAATGGGTCCCGGCCCCATGAGACCCGGGCATCCTGCCATCCTGGAGGGATCCGAGTATGACTTCACCGGCGAGGCTTACCATGGCATCAAGGCAGCGGATTGCGCTGGTCACCGGCGCTGGCGGCGGCATCGGCAAGGCGAGCAGCCTTGCGCTTTCGGCGGCAGGGTTCGCGGTCGTCCTGGCCGGGCGCAGACCTGGGCCGCTGGCCGCCGTCGCGGGGGAGATCGAGGCGGGCGGCGGCCTCGCCCTCCCGGTCCCGGCGGATGTGGCGGATCCGGTATCCGTGGATGGCCTGTTCGCGACCCTCGTGGAACGCTTCGGCCGGCTGGATGTCCTCTTCAACAACGCCGGCAGGAACGATGGCGGCACGCCCCTGGACCAGTACGGCCTCGACCTGTGGAACTCGGTGGTCGCCACCAACCTCACGGGGGTCTTCCTCTGCACGCGTGCGGCGTTCCGCCTCATGAAGTCCCAGGATCCGCGGGGTGGCCGGATCATCAACAACGGATCGATCTCCGCCCATGCCCCCCGGCCGCACTCGCTCGCCTATACGGCCACGAAACATGCGGTCACGGGCATCACCAAGTCGGTCGCCCTGGATGGGCGTCCCTTCGACATCGCCTGCGGACAGATCGACATCGGCAACGCCGCGACACCGCTCACGGAGCGGATGGCCCGGGGCGTGCTGCAGGCCGACGGCCAGGTCAGGCCCGAGGACCGGATGGACGTCCGCATCGTGGCCGACGCCGTCGTCCACATGGCCAGCCTGCCGCTCGAGGCGAACATCCTCTTCATGACGGTGATGGCTTCGAAGATGCCGTTCGTCGGGCGCGGCTGAAGAGCTGGGGCTGGGCTGGCGGACTGAAGACGCACCGAGTTCACCGGGCCGGGCGAGAAGGCAGGGAAATTCCCGGTAGACTGGGCGCAACCAACCCCTAGGGAGAGCCCATGGAGCTTCCGGCCATCGTTTCCGCAAACCTGTGGGAATTGCTGACGCTGCTCATCCTCGCGGCGCTGGCCCTCCTCCTCCTGGCCAAGACCCTCCGCTACATCCCCAACAACCGGGTGGGGATCGTGGAAAAGCTGGTCAGCGGCCGGGGTTCGGTCAAGTCGGGGCTGATCGCCTTGGGCGGCGAGGCCGGGTTCCAGCCGCGGGTGCTGCGCGGCGGCTGGCACTTCTTCGTGCCGTTCATGTACCGGATCCACAAGGTGTTCCTGGTGACCATCCCGCAGAGCAAGATCGGCTACGTGTTCGCCCGGGACGGCCAGGACCTTCCGCCCACCCAGACCCTGGCCTCCAACCGGACCACCGCGGGGTTCCAGGACGTGACGGCGTTCCTCGGGGCCGGCGGCCAGAAGGGGCCGCAGCGGATGCTGCTGCGGGAGGGCACCTACGCCATCAACCTGGCCCAGTTCGTGGTCCTCACCGAGGACCAGCTCTACTACCTGCCCCTGGACCGGAGCGAAGCGGACACCTTCACCAAGATGGCGGCGGTGATCAACGACCGCGGCGGGTTCCGGCCGGTGATCATCCGCGGCACCGACGACGCGGTGGGCATCGTGACGGTCCATGACGGACCCTCCCTGCCCCTGGGCGAGATCATCGCCCCGGCGGTGGGCCAGGACCTGACCAAGGACGCGAGCTACCACAACAACTTCCAGGACGCCGACAAGTTCCTCCAGGCCGGCGGCTTCCGCGGCCGGCAGTACCAGGTGCTGGTGGACGGAACCTACTACATCAACCGGCTGTTCGCCACCGTGGAACTGATCCCCAAGACCGTGGTGGAAGTGGGCAACGTGGGCGTGGTGGTCTCCTACACCGGCGCGGTGGGCCAGGACCTCAGCGGCGACGAGTACCGCCACGGGGAACTGGTGGCGCCCGGCCAGCGCGGGGTCTGGTCCGAACCGCTGCTGCCCGGCAAGTACGCCTTCAACACCTACGCCGGCAAGGTCCTGCTGGTGCCCACCACCAACTTCATCCTGAAGTGGAACAAGGCGGAGATGGGTTCGCACCGGCTGGACGAGAACCTTTCCGAAGTCAGCCTGATCACCAAGGACGCCTTCGAGCCCAGCCTGCCCCTGTCGGTGGTGGTGCACATCGACTACCGCAAGGCGCCGCTGGTCATCCAGCGCTTCGGGGACGTGAAGAAACTGGTGGAACAGACCCTTGATCCCATGGTCAGCGCCTATTTCAAGAACATCGGCCAGACCCGGACCCTGATCCAGCTCATCCAGGACCGCTCCGCCATCCAGGACCAGAGCGGGGTGCAGATGAAGGAAAAGTTCGTCCAGTACAACCTCGAGCTGCAGGAGGTCCTGATCGGCACGCCCACCAGCGGCGCCGCCGGCGGGCAGATCGAGCAGATCCTCACCCAGCTCCGCAGCCGCCAGATCGCCAACGAGCAGGTGGAGACCTACGGCCGCCAGGAGACGGCGGCGGTGAAGGAGCGGGAGCTGCGCGAGGCGGAGGCCCGGGCCAGGCAGCAGACCCTGCTGACGGAGTCGGAGATCTCCATCAACGTGCAGAGCAACGCCGGCAAGGCGGACTTCGCCCGGGCCCAGCAGCAGGCCGCCCAGATCCAGACCCTGGCCTCGGCCGAGGCGGAGAAGGTGCGCCTGATGGGCGAAGGCGAGGCCAAGCGGATCAAGGCCCTGGCCTCGGCCGAGGCGGAAAAGGCGGCCCGGGTGGGCATCGCCCAGGCCATGGCCATCGAGGAGCAGGTGCGCGCCTATGGCGGACCGCAGTTCCAGCTGGTCCAGCAGGTCATGAACCGCTTCGCCGAGGCCATCCAGGCCTCCCAGGTGGACGTGGTGCCCAAGATCAGCATGGCGGGCCAGGCCGGAGGGGGCGGCAACCTGATCGAGAACCTGCTGGGGGTGCTGCTGTCCGACCGGGTCCGGGAGATCGTCGGGGTCGCCCCCACCACCGGCCGGGATCCGGGCGCCCAGGCCCTGCGCGATGACCTGATGGCCAAGCTCACCAAACCGGACCTGCCCTCCACCCAGTCAAACTAGGGGGTTTCACCCAGGTCCGCCGGTTGCCAGCCGGGGCCCGGATCGTACACCTTCATGGCCCCGGCCAGGGCGCGGGTGCGTCTGCCCAGATCCTTCTGCTCCACCCCGCCATCCGGGCCGACGATGAAGGTCATGACCCCGGTCGAGCGGTAGCGGGCCGGGAAGGCCACGAAGGCAAACCCCCGGGTCATCCTGCCATCGACGATGAAGTCCCGGGCGCCGCCCGGGGCATGCGGCCCCTGGCGGGTCAGGATGCGGAAGAAATAGCCGCGGTACGGCGCCGGGCCGCCCTTGAGGCTGTTCAGGTAGCCGTGGGTGACGGCGGCGGCCACCAGCGGTCCGATGGGACTCAAAGGCTCGCCCTCAGCCGCCTTCCAGTAGAGGCCGTCATGCTTGCCTTCAGCGCTGAACAGGCTCTGGGCGTATTCCCCGCCCTGGGACGCGTAGTATTCCTTCTGGGCGGACGCCAGTTCCTGGCAGATGCGGACGGCGGAGGCTTCATTGCGGCCGATGCGGCGGTACAGGATTTCCCGCAACCCGGCCTCGGTATCGAAATACCAGGCGCCGCCCTTCCTCGCCAGCGGGATCGGCGTGGGCCAATTGAAGGCGCCGATGTAAAGGATGGTCTTGCCGTCGGGATCCGGCACCAGGCGGTGCATTTCCTGGTATCTCCGGACGAATGCCTCATGGCGGGCGGCGTCCTCGACCGGGTCTCCCGATGCGGCGATGCGCTTGCCCCGCGGTCCGAACAGCCCGAGCAGCGCGTGTGCGTCGTTGCTCTGGGCGGCCGCCAGCAGGGCGCTGCAGGCATCCTCCGGTGTGGCGAAGGTCTTCTGGCCAGGCTGCTGGGCCATCATGGACGTGGCGGATGCGAACCCCGCCGCAAGGAGCATGCCCGCGGCCCAATGCCGAAGCCCAGGGTGGAAGTTCAAATGGTTTCGCCGCATCGGTCCTCGCTCCTTGGCCATGGGTCGCAAGCTGCCGGGCCTCAGGGGCGGCGAACGGTGTTGCCGTGCGCCCCGCCGCCGGGCGTCCCGCCCCGGTGCGCCTCGCCGCCGGGCGTACCGCTGCCGTGCGCCCCGCCGCCGCCCATGCTGGAACTGCCGCGTTCCGAGAAGGCCCGCTCCTGGCCGCCCCGCTGGTAACCGCCAAAGGCGCCGGGCTCAGCCTCCCTCCGCCCCTGGGGTTCAGCGTAGCCGCGCGCGGCACGGGCATCGCCTTCAAAGGGCCGGACCGGCGCGACGGGATGGCGGTAGCCTTGGGCGCGTCCGGATGCCCCGGGGGCAGGCCCGGCTCCAGGCGGGCGCGGTGCGCCCGCGCGCTGGTGGAGTGCGGAGCGGTTGAAGAAGGTGCGGCTCCGGGAAACGTACCGCTCGCGGTTGAACATGACCTGCCGGTTGTGCCAATCGCACCGCCACCCGTGCCAACCCCATGGGTATGGAGCGAAGAAGGCGATGGGGAAGCTGATGCTGAAGACCAGGCTGGGGCCGTCGAACCAGATCCCGGCGCAGGGGTACCATGCCGGCCACGGCTCGATGGGAGGGCCGTACACGGCCCACGGGTCGTAAGCGGGCACATCGACCACGTCGGGATCGGCCGGCTCGATGGCGACCGAGCCGTCCTGGGCCGTCACGGCCTCCTGGGGCGTGGATCTGAGGGTGCCGGCGGCCTCGGCCTGGCGGCGCATCGCCTGCACCGCGTCCATGACCGCCTGCTGCTGGTTGAAGTAGGCGTCGCCCAGGGAGGACGTCCATGAAAGGTTCTTGTCCATGCTGCCAAGCAGGGCCGGACAGGCGGTGAGCGCCTTGACGCTGGGGTCCCAGGGCTCCTGGGCCACGGCCTGGGCCAGGGGGTCGCCACTCAGGCCCGGATGCTCCTGCATCCAGCGGTCCGCCTCCACCACCTGCTCGGGGAAGGTCGCCGCCGCCAGGACCTGGGCCACCAGCGGGTCCGGGTACAGGGCGATGGGAGCCACCAGCTGCTGCAACTGGCTGGCGGTCTGCTGGGGGTAGGGTGGCGGGGCCTGGACGGCTCCCAGGCCTGGGGCAGCGAGCGCAAAGGCCAGGGCCAGGGCCAGCCGGAACACCCCCCCCAGCGGGCCCGGCCCGATGCTTGGACCCTCAGCCGCCATCCGTGCCATCCCAGTTCGCGTCCCCCACCTGGACCCCGTTCGGCCCGGAGGAGGCCGAAGTGCGGGCCCCGGCCGGCTGTTTCAGGCGGGTCACCGAGTCGGCGATGCCGCGCTTGAGGTCCGCGGCCGCGAGGCGGCTGCGCTCCTTCAGGTCGTCCAGGACCGCAGAGGCATTCTTCGCCAGGTCCGCCGCCTTCCGCCTGGCGCGGGCGGCGGCGGCCTGCAGGTCCTCGCGCACTTCGGGCCCGCTCTTGGGGGTCGCCAGGGCGGTGACCACCGCGCCGACCGCGACGCCGGCGATGAACGCCAGAAGCATCGGGGCGAAGGATGAGGAAGTGTCTTCCTTGTTCATGCCAAGTCCTCCTGTCCAGGTTCGGGAAAGGTTTCCCGGGTTGCGCCATTTGGTAAAAAACAGATCAACAAATAATGACTACAAATTGTTAACACAATCCATTTCAACATTTTTGATTTGCCAGTGCCAAGCGCGAATGGCTCGCGGGTTGAAGATAGCCCTGTTGGAGGTTCTTGAAAAGACCTCACATCGCGAAACCGCGGCAACCGGTCATGGTCATCCCTGCACACGAGTCTTGACTGTTCGGCTCAACTCCCGGCGGAACGCGGCTCCGGCCACCCGCCTCCCAGCGCCTTGCACAGGGCGATCAGGTCCTGGTCCTCCGCCTGGTCGCTCTGGACCAGGGTGTCCTGGGCCTGGTACACCGTGCGCTCAGCGTCCAGCACGTTGATGAAGCTGGTCAGGCCGCTGGCGTACTGCTCCCGGGCCACCTCCAGCGCGCTCCTGCTGGAGGCCACCGCCGCGCGCAGCGGCACGTTGCGCGCCTGTTCCTTGGCGTAGGCCACCAGGGCGTTCTCCACGTCCTCGAAGCCGGTGAGCACGGCTTTCTGGTAGGAGACGAAGGCCTGTTCCTGGCGGGCGTCCTGCACCTGGATGTTGGCGCGCACCCGGCCCGCGTCGAAGATCGGCCAGCGGAAGCTGGGCCCCAGAGACCAGGCGCTGCTGGCGGGGGTGAACAGGCTGCCGCCGCGGGTGCTTTCCCAGCCGAAGCTGCCGGTGAGGGAGAACCTGGGGTAGAGGTCGGCCTTGGCCGCGCCCACCCGGGCCGCGGCCGCCGCCAGCCGGCGCTCGGCGACGCGGATGTCGGGACGCCGGCGCACCAGGTCCGCGGGCAGGCCGGCCGGCACTTCCGGCGGCACCGCCGGGATCGGCGCCGCGGCCGCCAGCTCCTGGCGCAGCGCACCCGGATCCTGCCCCAGGAGCACGCCCAGGTGGTGCACCGCAGCCTGCAGGCCGGCCTCGAGCGCGGGCACCTGGCCCTCGGTCTGGGCCAGCACGGTGGCGGCCTGGTCCGGCTCGAGGCTGCTGGTGAAGCCCTGCTGGTAGCGGGATCGGGCCAGGGTGACGATGTCGCGCTGAGCCGCCAGGTTCTCCCGGGCGATCGCCAGGCGTTGCTGGTAGCCGCGGGCGGCCACGTAGTTGCGCGCCACCTCCGCCACCAGGGTCACCTGGGCGTCAGCCAGGCTGAACCCGGCCGCGGCCAGGTCGGCGTCGGCCGCCTCGGCGCCGCGCCGGGCGCCGCCGAACAGGTCCAGCTCCCAGGTAGCGTCGAAACCCGCCTGGTAGACGTCGCTGGTCAAGGGCGTGTCCGGCGGCAGGAGGCCGCTGAAGAGCGGCTGGTTGGCGCTCTGCTTCTCCCGGGCGGTGGAGCCGGAGACGTTCATGGACGGCGCCAGCGCAGCGCCGGCCAGCCCGCGCTCGGCCCTGGCCTCGCGCACCCGCGCCTGGGCCAGGCGCAGGTCCAGGTTCGCGTCCAGCGCCCGGGCCACCAGGGAATCCAGCTCCGGATCATGGAAGTCTCTCCACCATTCGGCCAGGCTGGCGGGGCTGCTGGTCTCGCCGCCGGCCAAGGGCTCGCTCCATTGCCTGGGAGCGCGGGTTGCCGGGGGCCGGTAGTCGGGCCCGACTAGGCAGCCGAGCATGGAGCCGGTGGCGACCAGGGCCAGGATGACGTAAGGGAGTTTCATGGGGAGCACCTCCAGGGCGCCGGCTCCGTCTCAGTGGCCCGGCACCGGCTGCACGTCCTTGCGCACCCTGCGCAGCAGCAGCACCACGCCGATCACCAGCACGCAGGCGACGGTCAGGATCCGGAACACGTCCAGGTAGGAGAGCATCGTCGCCTGCACCTGGATCTCGTTGTAGAAGCCCAGGAGGTTCTTCCGGGTGAACCCGCCCAGGGCATTCATGTGGTGCACCAGGGACTGGTTGGACCTGTCGGCGGCGGCGGCCAGGTAGGCATGGTGGACCTGGGTGCGCCGCACCAGCAGGGTGCTCGCGATGGCGATGCCGATGCTGCCGCCCAGGTTGCGCATCAGGTTCATCATGGCGCTGGCCGAGTTGCTCTTGCCCTCCGGCAGGTTGCCGTAGGCGATGGTGTTGAGCGGAATGAAGAACAGCGGCAGCCCGAGGCACTGGACCAGCCGGGCCCAGACCAGGTTGCCGATGGCCACCTGGGTGTCGAACCCCGACATCAGCACCAGGGACAGGGTGAGCAACGCCAGGCCGGCAGCCATCAGGTACTTGGGCTGGACGCGGCGCACCAGCTGGCCGGCGATGGGCATCATCACCATGAGCATCAGCCCGCCGGGCATCAGCGCCAGCCCGGCCTGGGTGGCGTCGTAGCCGAGCAGCTGCTGGGCGAACAGGGGTACCAGCACGGTGGTGGAGTTCAGGATGAACCCGACCACGAACTGCAGGGCCATGGAGGTGGCCAGGTTGCCGTTGGCCAGCAGCGGCAGGTCGACGATGGGGTCCTTCTCCACCAGCGTGTCCCAGACCACCAGGCCGATGAGGCCGGACACCGCGGCCACGGCGAAGGCGACGATGAACGGGGAGGCGAACCAGTCGGCCTCCTGGCCCTTGTCCAGGACCACCTGCAGGCTGCCGAAGGCCAGCACCACGAAGGCGAAGCCCGTGGCGTCGACCCGGAAGCGCCTGGGCGCGGCCGCAGGATCGACGGGCGGATCCTGGATCAGCCGCTGGCTGAGCACCAGGGAAAGCATCCCCACCGGCACGTTCATGAAGAAGATCCAGCGCCAGGAGAAGTTGTCGGTGATCCAGCCGCCCAGGGCGGGGCCCACCGCCGGCGCCACCACCACCGCCATGCCGTAGATGGCGAAGGCCATCCCGAAATACTTCCCGGGGAAGGTGTCGGCCAGCATGCTCTGCTCGCTGGGCGCCAGGCCGCCGCCGCCCACGCCCTGGAACACCCGGAACAGCAGCAGCAGGTCCAGGGAGGGGGCCATGCCGCACATGAAGCTGCTGACGGTGAACAGCGCCACGCAGATCATGTAGAAGCGCTTGCGGCCAATGGTATTGGACAGCCAGCCGCTGATGGGGATGACGATGGCGTTGGCCGCCAGGTAGCTGGTGAGCACCCAGGTGGCCTCGTTCTGGCTCGCGCCCATGCTGCCGGCGATGTGGGCCAGGGACACGTTGGCGATGCTGGTGTCCAGCACCTCCATGAAGGTGGCCATGGAGATCACCACCGCAACCAGCCAGGGATTGACGCCGGGCTTGGCGGCGCTGCCGGGGGTTCTCGGGAAGGACATGGGGTTCTCGCTCAGGGGAGGCCAGGCTCGGGCTGCGCCGGGGGCCTCAGGAGCGCACGCGCACCTTGGGCTCCACCGACATGCCCGGGGACAGCTGGTCCAGTCCGGTCTGGTCAAGCAGGATCTTCACCGGCACCCGCTGCACGATCTTGACGAAGTTCCCGGTGGCGTTCTCCGCCGGGATCACGCTGAAGCGGGAGCCGGTGCCGGACTGGATGGAATCGACCTTCCCGGTCAGGTTCAGGTTCGGGTAGGCGTCCACCGCCACCTGCACCGGCTGTCCGGGGCGCATGTGCCTCAGCTGGGTCTCCTTGAAGTTGGCCACCACCCAGACCTGGGTGGGCACGATCTGGAACAGCGGGTTGGCCGGAGTGACGTAGGCGCCGGGATCCACCGCCTTGCCGGCGATGCGCCCGTCGGCGGCGGCGAGGATGCGGCAGTGGTCCAGGTCCACCTCGGCCTTCTGGGTGTCGGCCTGGGCCTTCTGGTAGTCGCCCTCCTCGGCCGTGACCTTGGCCCGGGCCTCGGCCACCTGGGCCTCGGCCGCCCGGCGCCGGGCCTGGGCCCGCTCCAGGGCGGCGGCGGCGGTCTTGCGGTTGGCCACGGCGGTGTCCAGGTCCCTCTGCGACCTGGCGCGGACGTCCACGCCCTGCTCGCGGCGCAGTTGGATGTCGGCGTTCTCGAAGGTGGCCTGGGCCGAATGCAGGGCCGCCTGGGCCTCCAGCACCGCGCTGGAGGCCGCGTCGACCCCTGCCCGGGCCTCCTCCACCTTGCCCTTGGCGGCCACTTCGGCGCCCCGGGCCTGGTCCAGGGCCACCCGGTAGTCGGTGGGGTCAAGCTCCACCAGCAGGTCGCCTTTGTGCACCATCTGGTTGTCGTCGAAGTGCACCGCCGCCACCAGCCCGGACACCTGCGGGCTGATGGCGATGACGTGGCCGTCGATGAAGGCGTCGTCGGTGCTTTCGAAGGGCGCCACCTGGATCAGGTAGTAGGCGGTGCCGGCGATCCCGCCCAGCACCACGGCCCCGGCCAGGAGCGCCGCCAGGCGCCGTCTGCGGCCGGGCCTGGCGGGCGGTTGCGCGGCGCCGGCGGGGGTGCCGTCAACCTTGAGCAGGACAGGATCAGGGGTCGGGGCGGTGGTCTGGGACGTCATGGCAGGCCTCGGGAGGGACAGGGATCCGGCAGGGCGGCACGCCATTGGCAGTCCAGCCTGTTGACGGTAGGAAAGGGTGGGGTTGATGACCGCGGAGCGGGTTATTCGGCGCGATAGGCCGGAAGCCCGTCCTGGACCTTGAGCAGGAGCGAGAGCAGGGTCTCCCGCTCGGCTGGGGTCAAACTGGACATGAGCCGGTCGATCCCGCGGCATTTCTGCGGCAGGTACCGGTTCACCACGTCAATGCCGGCCGGGGTCAGTTCGATCAGCCGGGTGCGGCGATCCCCGGGGGTTTCGCAGCGCTTCACCAGCCCATCGTGCTCGAGCCCATCGACCAGGCCGGTGATGCTGCCTTTGGTGACCCCCAGCAGTCCGGCCAACCGGGAGTGGGACAGCGGCTCCGGCTGGCTCTCCAGGAGCAGGACCAGCACCGTGATGCGCCCCTCGCCCAGCCCGTGGCGGGCCAGCTTGGCGTTGGCGATCTCGCGCACTTCCGCGGCCAGACTGCTCAGCAGCAGGTAGGTTGCCATGCTGGACGGGTCCAGGCCCTGGACCCCGTAACGCTCCGCCAGACGCTTGAGGCGGTCGTACTTGGGAATGCGGAACTGGGGGAGGAGACAAGGGGTCAAGGTCAGAGCCTTGGTTGAGCCGGGGAAAATATGGAGCCATACCATATGCCTGTCAACAATATGACGAAAATGCCATGTGCAATCATTTATTATTGTTATTAATTAATTTAGGATCGCCAGTACCGGGGCCGGGGCCGGGGCCGGACACTACCCCACCAGGTAGTCCGCCTCCCCCACCACCTTCCCGTTCTTGAGGTACAACCGCGGCACCCGCCGCCCCACCATGCTCAGCACCTCGTTGCGGTGCAGCCCGGCCCAGTCGGCCACTTCCGCGACGCCGACCTCGTCCTCCCCGTGCCGGCCCAGCAGCAGCACCTCGTCGCCCTCCCGGCATTCGGGCAGGCCGCTCACGTCCAGGAACAGCTGGTCCATGGTCACCAGCCCCACCACCGGCACCCGCCGGCCGCGCACCACCGCCTGGGCCTGGTTGGACAGGCGGCGGCAGTAGCCGTCGGCGTAGCCCGCCGGCACGGTGGCGATGCGCGAGCCCTCCCGGGCGCGCCAGCTCGAGTCGTAGCTGACGCCCTCGCCCTCGCGCAAGGCGCGCAGGCGCGATATCCGGGACCGCAGGGCGAAGGGGGTGCGAATGCCGGGCAGCGGGATGCCGCGCGGCTCCACCCCGAACAACAGCGCCCCCACCCGCACCAGGTCCAGGGCGAACTCCGGGTGGCGCAGCACCGCCAGGCTCTCGCTGGCGGAATGGATGGGAAAGCGCACCCCGGCCGCCTCGGCCTCGCCGGCCACCTGCCGGAACACCTGGAAGCAGGCGTGGTCGGACCCGGGCTCGCGGTACGGCAGCTGGGTGAACAGCCCCTCCAGGCGGATGCCCTCCAGCCCGGCCATCTCGGCGATGAGGGCGGCGGTGTGCTGGTCGGGCTTGATGCCCAGGCGGTTCATGCCGGCGTCGATCTTCACGAACACCGGGGTGCGCCGCTCCAGCTGGACCGAGGCCTCGGACAGGGCCCGGGCCTGCTCCAGGTCGAACAGGGTGGTGCGCAGCCTGGCCCGGGCGCATTCCGCCAGGTATTCGGTGGGGGTGTGGCCCATCACCAGGATGGCGGCGGTGGGGAACTGGCCGCGCAGCTCCAGCGCCTCGGTGAGGCAGGCCACCGCCAGCATGTGGGCGCCGGCGGCGAGCAGCTCCCCGGCGGCCGCCAGGGCGCCCAGGCCGTAGGCGTTGCCCTTGAGCACGGCGCAGATGCGCGGCGGAGCCCCGTCCCTGGCCGGCGGGCCGGCCTTGAGGCGCTCGCGCACCAGGCGGAAATTGTGGGCCACCAGGCCCAGGTCCACTTCGAACCGGGTGCTGCGCAGCATCCTCACCTCCCTACAGGCCGAAGGCCTGGCCGTCCCGGCGCGGGTCGGCGCCGCCGGTGAGGATGCCGCTCTCCGGGTCGCCCAGCACCGCGTGCACCCCGCCGAAGAAGTAGTCGAAATCCGGATGCACCAGCACCGCGTGGCCCAGGGCCGCCAGGCCCTGGTAGGCGCTGAGCGCCACCCGCCCCTCCACGTCCAGGCCGCCGCGGTCGGCCTGGAACAGCCTGGGGGCGTCGATGGCCTCCTGCAGCGGCATGGCGAAGTCCACCACGTTGGAGATCACCTGCGCCACCGTGGGGAAGATCCGGGACGCGCCCGGGGAGCCCACCGTGAGCAGGGGGCGGCCGTGGGGGTCCAGCACCAGGGCGGGGCTCATGCTGGAGAGGGGGCGCTTGCCGGGCTGCACCGAGTTCACCGAGCCCGGCAGGGTGACGAAGTCGTCCATATGGGCGTTCATGATGAAGCCCAGCCCCGGCACCATCGTCCCGGCAAAGAAGTCGTTCAGGGACTTGGTGCAGGCCACCATGCCGCCGGCCCCGTCCATGACCGCGTAGCTGGTGGTGGAACTGGACTCGTGCGGGAAGGGGTCGCCCGGCCCCGGGGGCGGCATGAGCCGCTCCGGGTGGATGCGCCCGGCCAGGTCCCGGGCGTAGCTTTTGGCGCACAGCCCGGCCAGGGGCACCGGCACGAAGTCCGAGTCGGCCATGTAGGCGGCCCGGTCGGCGAACACCAGCTTGAGCGCTTCCGCCCACAGGTGCAGGGAGCCGGCGGAGCCCCAGCCGCTCGCGCGAAGGTCGAAGTTCTCCAGGATGTTCAGCAGCTGCACCAGGTGGGCGCCGCCGGAGGAGGCCGGGGGCACGGACAGGATGGTATGGCCGCGGTAGCTGCCCGCCACCGGACGGCGCACCTTCACCTGGTAGCCGGCCAGGTCTTCGGCCGTGAGGATGCCCCCGTCCGCCCGCACCCCTTCGGCGATGCGCCGGGCCAGTCCGCCGCGGTAGAAGGCGTCCGCGCCCTGCTCGGCGATCCGCTCCAGCACCGCCCCCAGGTCCGGGTTGCGCACGGCCGACCCCAGCGGCAGGGGCTGGCCGTCCCGCAGGTAGAGGGCGGCGCAGGGGGGGGAGCGGCGGATCAGGTGGGCGCACTCGTGCAGCAGTTCGGAGAGGAAGCGGGTGACCGGGTACCCGGCCCGGGCCCAGGCGATGGCCGGAGCCATCACCTGGGCCCGGGTGAGCCGCCCGGAGCCGAAGTGCTCCAGGGCGTACAGCAGTCCCGCCACCTCGCCCGGGACCCCGGCGGCCAGCCCCCCCACCGAGGAGGCCAGGCCCAGCACCTTGCCGTCCGCACCGTGGCGGTACAGGTCCGGGCGCGCGGCGGCGGGCGCGGTCTCGCGGAAGTCCACCACCACCGCTTCGGGCAGGTGCGCCAGCCTGAGGATCATGAAGCCGCCGCCGCCGATGCCGGAGGCGGCCGGCTCCACCACCCCCAGGGCGAACCCGCACGCCACCGCGGCGTCCACCGCGTTGCCTCCGGCCTGGAGCATGGCCACGCCGGCCTGGGCCGCTTCCGGCCGGGCCGCGCTGACCATGCCCCGCACTGCCCGGGCGGAACGGCCGTAGCGGTCGAAGGGCTGCCCCGCCGCCGGGGAGCCGAGGCTCACTTGCGCGCCTCGGCCATGGGTGCACCCGGGGCTTCGCCGCGGTTGAGGAAGCGCATCAGGAAGTAGAGCGGCACGCCCACCACCAGGGCGCCGAGGCCCCACAGCAGCTGGACGCTGGAAGCCTTGGTCAGCAGCCAGATGGAGACGACCGCCGCCACGATCGGGATCACCGCACCGAAGGGGACCTGGAAGCCCACGGGCAGGTCCTTGCGCCGGGCGCGCAGCACCGGCACCGCCAGGCAGGTGGGCAGGTATTGGGCGAAGCGGGACACCACGCTGATCGCCGCCAGCTGGACGAAGGAGCCGGACAGGGCCAGGGGGATGGCGATGGCCACCACCACCAGGCAAGCGCCCCAGGGAGCGCCCTTGCGGTTCAGCTCGGCCAGCCTGGCCGGCACGATGTGGTCTTCGGCCAACGCCACGCCGGCGCGGGGGGCGACGAAGGAGGACACCACGTTGATCCCGAAGATCGAGATCATGGCGCCCAGGGTGACCAGCCATCGGCCCCCGCTGCCCATGAAGACACTGGCGGAGTCGGCCACCGGGGCCACGCTCTTGGCCAGGGCCGGGCCGAGGGTGCCCACGGCGATGGCCTGCACCATGAAATAGACCGCCGCGCAGAACACCATGGAGACAATCAGGGCCAGGGGCAGGGTCCGGCGCGGATCGCCCATGTCCTCGGCAGCCACCGCCAGGGCCTCGAACCCTGTGTAGGCATAGAAGATCACCAAGGCCGCGGAGCCGAACGCGTCGCCGTTGACCCCTGGAGGGAACATGGGGGTGAATTTCGCGCCGCTGATGAAGAAGACCCCGATGGCGATGAACACCAGGAGCGGGAGCACCTTGCAGAACGTGACCAGGACGTTGAGCACATTGACCGGCTTGACCCCCAGGAGGTTCAGGGTGGTGAGGCCCAGGAAGAGAACCAGGATGATGATGGTGCGGAACGGTTCGTGCAGGGCCGGTGGCCAGACGGCGCTCAGGGCGGTGACAAAGCCCACCGGCATGGCCGCCCAGGCGATGATCCGGATGGCCCAGCTCATGATGCCCACCTCGAACCCGACGAACTTGCCGAACGCCTCGCGGGCGTAGACGTAGGCCGCTCCGTTGCGGGTGAACCGGCCTGCGCACTCGGCGAAGCAGAGGGTCAGGGCCATCACCAGGAAGGCCATGAAGACGTACACGAAGATGCTGCCCGGGCCCATGAGCGCCATGGCCTTCCCCGGCAGGAGGAAAATCCCGGAGCCTATGATCCCGTTGACCCCGAGCAGCACGATGCTCCAGAAGCCGATCCGGCTGCGAACTTGCGTCGTCATGAGGTCCTCCTGTCCTGTTGGGTGCAGATTTCAGCCAGGGCCTGGAACAGCCTCAGCATCTCCGGGTGTTGATGGACCATGCCCTCGGGGTGCCACTGGACCCCGAGCACGAACGTGCCATCCTCGGCTTCGATCCCTTCGACCACTCCGTCCCGGGCCCGGGCGCTGACCTTGAAGCCCGCGGCCAAGTCCTTCACGGCCTGGTGGTGGAAGCTGTTGACGCCGATGCTGGCGCACCCGAAGATGCGGTCCAGCCGGCTGCCCGGCTCCAGGTCCACCTCATGGCTGACGGCGTGGCGGTAGCCCAGCTGGGCATGCTGCTGGAACGGCCCGGCCATGCCGTTCAGGTCCTGGTGCAGGGTGCCGCCGAAAGCCACATTGAGCACTTGCAGGCCCCGGCAGATGCCCAGCACCGGCAGGCCCGCCTCCCGGGCCCCGCGGGCCAGGGCGAGCTGGTGCAGGTCCATGTCCTGGTAGACGTCGCCCAGGCCGCGCGCGGGCTGCTCGCCGTAGCAGAGCGGGCACACGTCGGCCCCGCCGGTCAGGAGCAGGCCGTCCAGCAGGGACAGCTGGACATCGACTTCGCCGGGGCCGGTGATGGGCAGCACCACCGGAGCCGTCCCGGCCAGGCTCAGGGCATCGAGGTAGTCCTGGTTGACGTAGGACCTCAGGGTTCCGGGGAAGGCTCCCGTCCTGTCCACGAGCACGTTGGCGGGAACCCCGATGATGGGTGGGCGGTTCAACATGGTGCGCCTTTTGGGTTTATTGGCTGGATTGTCCTCTGAATGGGGCTGCCGTGAAACATTGGATTGAAAAAGGACACTCTTGGCTTGCCAAAAAGCATCCTCCCGGTCCAGATCGGCCGGTGCAAGGCGGCAAAGGCGGTCATCACCACCAGGGAACCGGCCACCGCGCCCCAGCGGAACAGGGTGTCGCTCCGCACGGCCGCCGCCGCAGCCTGCTCCTCCGGGGAGGCCCCGGCCCGCAGCGCACGGCGGCCCCGGGTGCGCCAGATGAACAAGGGCATGGCCACCAGGGCAAGGATGAACAGGGCGTTGTTGGCCACCAGGGGCCCAGCAACGCTTTGCTCCCCGCTGAGGCCGGCAGCGCGCCCCGCTCGACGAATTCCTGGTGGCCGTCCAGCACCAGCTGCGCCGCAGCAGGGGGACCTCCTGTGGCTACCAACACTAAGGCACGAAACATGCCGAATCTTGAAAATAATCCAACCTATTTAGATATCTATAATAAACGACAAAGGCCGGCGCCGGGGGAAGGCGTGTGGCGAAACCCTGGGGACGACCGGCGGTCGCCGTGGCGACATTTCGTCGCGGTGGCGGCCAGCTCCGCTGCGTAGAGCGCCGCGCGGTGCTGCTCCACGGCGACCGCGACGCCGACCCTCCCAAGGACCCCGGAGGTCCTCGGGGCCTCGAACTCGGACGGGGGTGAACAGCACTGCGGGCGCGGACATGGCCATCCTGCTCCGGATCAGTGCAGGCACGCCAGGATGGGCGCCAGGAGGGGGGCGGCCAGGACATTGGCCAGCCCGACAGGAACCAGGAGGAGGCCATGGAGGTCACGCTGCCGACGGACGATTCCGATGGTCAGCAGGATCCAATGGCGGAGGATCAGGGACCGGCGCCGGTAGATGGGAACCGCGAAGGCCACGGTCGTCGGCGCCAGCATCTCCACCAGCCAGCGCGGCCCACGGATGTAGTCCCCGTAGCCCACATTCAGGACCGACGCGAGGACCAGCCGGAACCATCGCGGACGACGGGAGGCTTGGCTGCCGCGCCGCCGGGCCTGGGACCGAGTGAAGGTTTGGATCAGAAACATGTTCATGTCCTCAGTTTAGGTTCGGGGTTGCTATTCTTGGAATGAATATAATGAATACCAACGATTCGCGTGGAGAATCAGTATGGAACTGCACACGCTGCGGATGTTCGTTGAAGTCGTCCGGCGGGGCGGGTTCTCCCGCGCGGCCGGAACCGTGCACGCCACCCAATCGACGGTCAGCAAGGCCGTCAAGCAACTGGAGGATGAATTCGGCCAGGCGCTGCTGGAACGTCTGCCGAGGGGCATCAGGCTCACTTCCGCGGGCGAGGTCGTGCACCGGCGCGGGCTTGCGCTGCTGGCCCAGGCGGACGACCTCAAGGCCGAACTGGACGAGCTGCGGGGTTTGCGGCGGGGCCTGCTGCGCCTGGGCGTGCCTTTCGTGGGCACCGACATCCTGTTCGCCCAGGCGCTGGCGGAATTCCGCAAGCGCTACTCGGGCATCGAGGTGCAGTTGACGGAGCAGGGCAGCATGAAACTCGAAGAACTCCTGCTCGCCGGTGAGATCGATGTGGCCGCTTCCCTGCTGCCGGTTGCTGAGGCTTTCGCCTGGAAACAGATCCGGCGGGAACCCATCGATCTCCTGGTCCCGGCCGGCCACCCCCTTGCCAAGGCGAAGGAGGTCCGCTTCAAGGACGTAGCGGAACTGCCGGTCATTCTCTTCGCGCCGGGGTTCGCGCTCAACCCGATCATTCTCGAGGCCTGCCGGAAGAACCACTTCACCCCGCGCATCACCGCCCAGACCAGCCAGGTTGGGCTCGTCATGGCGCTGGTCGCAGCGGACCTCGGGGTGGCGTTCCTGCCGCGGCTGATCGCCGAGCGAAGCCAGAATCCTGCGGTCCGGTGCGTCCCCATCGCCGAACCCTCCATCTGCTGGAACATGGCGCTGATCTGGCGCCGCGACGGCTATCTGCCGCCCGCCGCCAAGGCCTGGCTTGGCTTGGTGGCGGCAGGCCGACCGGCGCCCGCCGGCGACGAGTAAGGCCTCCTCCGCCCGAACCCGACGAGCACACCACCGGCAGCCACAGCCCCTTTCCTGCGCCAGGCCGTATGCGTTAACATTCGGGGTGCGCTACCGTCCGGCAACAGGTTCCACCCTCCCGATCTTGCGGTTCCCCTGACCCGGGCGGCGCCGTGTTCCGGGACCTGAGGACCCAGGTCAATCCGTTCCGGCGGATGCTGGCCCTTGGCCTGCTGCTGACGGCGGTGGCCGTGACCGGGTCGGTCCTGGGCGACGCGCATGCCTATCCCATGCTGGTTCGGGCGCGCGGCATCCTGCTGTGGGCCCTGGGCGCCTACCTGGGGATCCGGGTCTTCACCTTCCTGCTGCTGGACCCGCTGCTGAGCCACTGGCGCACCGCCACACCGGGGTTCGCCCGGGACCTGGTGGTGTTCACCCTGTACGTGGCCGCCGCGGCGCTGCTGCTGCACCGGTCGGTGGGGGTGGAACTGGGCACGCTCATGAGCACAGGCGCCATCGCCGCCGCGGTGGTGGGCCTTTCCCTGCAGGAGACCCTGGGCAACCTGTTCGCCGGGATCTCCATGCACCTGGCTCCGGCTTTCCGGGTGGGCGACTGGGTGGAGGTCACCGGCAACCTGAGGGGCGGCAGCGGGCAGGAGACCTTCGTGGGCTGGGTGGAGACCATGACCTGGCGCACCGTGCAGATCATCACCGAGAACGGCGACACCACCATCTTCCCCAACCGGATCATCGCCCAGGCGGTAGTCACCAACCTGTACGCCCCCTCGGGGCTGCACCGGCGAACCTTGAAGGTGGTGGTGGCGCCCCACGACACCATGCCCCATACCCTGGCGGCCCTGGAGCAGGCCCTGGGGGGCATCCCCCACCGCCCCGACCACAGGCCGGAAGCCAGGACCCACAGTTTCGACCAGGGCGGGGTGGTGCTGGAACTGCGGTTCTGGGCCCTGGGCTGGCGCGACGGCCGGTCCGCCACCTTCCAGGCGGTGCGCCTGGCCCAGACCGTGCTGAACCGCCTTGGCGTGTCCCTGATCGGGCCCCATGGCGCCACCCCCACCCAGGACACACCCGTCGCGCTCAGGGAGGGGGTCATCGAGGATGTCCTGGAGAACCTCGGGCTGCCCCGGGAGTTGGCCCCGGAGTTGAAGGGGTCCGTGATCCTGCGCCGGGCCGCCCCAGGTGAGGGCGTGATCCGGGAAGGGGACCCGGGTGAATCCCTGTTCATGGTCATGGCAGGCACCCTGCAGGCGGTGAAGGCGGCCGAGCGCACCAAACCCTACACTGGACTGTTCTGGGAGGTTCTGGATGATCTGGTCCCCAAGGACTGGTTCGGCGAAGGCTCCCTCCTCACGGGTGCCCCCCGCCGGGCCACGGTGGTGGCGGCGACCGCCTGCGAACTGGTCGAGGTGCCCAAGGCGGCCTTCGAACGCGCGCTGCGCGACGCGCCCCACCTGGTGGAGCACTTGGCCGAGCTGATGGAGTCCCGGACCGCGACCCAGGCGGAGACGCCCCGGGTGGCCAACCGCCGGGAGCTGTTCCGGGAGGATATCCGGCGCTGGTTCGGGTTGTGAAAGGCTGAAACGAGGTCCGGCCGCCCTCGGCCGGAAAGGGGCCCGATCGACTGCTAGCCCGCGAACTTCACCCATTTCTCCTGGCTGCGGGAGGACTCCACCGTCATCTCGATGAAGCGCACCCCCCGGGCGCCGTCCACCAGGGTCGGGAAGTCCCCTTCCAGAGGCCCCAGGGGCCGGTTGGCCTCACGGGCGCGGATGGCTTCGCCCACGCCCAGGTAGATGTTGCCGAAGGCCTCCATGAAGGCTTCCGGATGGCCGGGGGGGATGAACGTGACCCGCTTGGCCGCATCCGCCAGGTACCCGCCGCCCCGGCGCATGATCTGCCGGGGTCCGTCGAGGGGGTCGTAGACCAGGTAGTTGGGGTCTTCCTGGTGCCAGGTGAGGGAGCCTTTGGTGCCCCACACCCGCAGGCGCAGGTCGTTCTCGCCGCCGATGGCGATCTGGGTGGCGAACAGCAGGCCCTTGGCGCCGGACGTGAAGCGCAGCAGGACGCTGCCGTCGTCGTCCAGCCGGCGGCCGGGCACGAAGGTGGTCAGGTCGGCGCACAGGGACTCGATCTCCAGTCCGGTGACCGTGGCCGCCAGGTTCTCGCAGTGGGAGCCGATGTCGCCGATGCAGCCGGCGATGCCGCTGCGGGCCGGGTCGGTGCGCCACACGGCCTGCTTGTTGGCCGCGTCGGACTCCAGCAGGGTGGTCAGCCAGCCCTGGTTGTACTCCACCACCACCTTGCGGACCTGGCCCAGCTGGCCGCTGCGCACCATCTCGCGGGCGTGGCGGACCATGGGGTAGCCGGTGTAGTTGTAGGTCACGCCGAAGATGGTCCCGCGCTTGCGGGAGAGCTCGATGAGCTCCGCCGCCTGGGCGCTGGTGTGCACCAGGGGCTTGTCGCAGACCACGTGGATGCCCGCCTCGGTGAAGGCCTTGGCGACGGGGAAGTGCATGTGGTTGGGGGTGACGATGGAGACGAAGTGGATGCGCTCGGAGGCGGGCCGCTTCAGCTCGTCCTCGAGCAGCGACTGCCAGTCGCCGTGGATCCGGTCCGGGGCCAGGCCCAGGTCCTGCCCGGAGAGCCGGGCCTTCCCGGGGTCCGCGGCCAGCGCGCCGGCCACCAACTCCATGGAACAGTGGAATTCCGCCGCCCGGCGGTGCACGGAGCCGATGAAGGCGCCCCGCCCGCCGCCCACCATGGCGAATCGAAGTTTGTTTGGCATGGAAGTCCCTTTCACTTGACGCGACGGTCGGGGGGGATCAGCGGGCGAAGGCGGCGTCGAAGGCGCCGCCGGCGGGCTTGAAGTCCACCTTGCGGGTGAAGGCCGCGGCCTCGGTGCCGCCGTGGACCCGGTCCATGCGCCCGTCCTCCCACTCGACGCTGAGCGGGCCCGCATAGCCGATGTCGTTGAGGGCGGCGATGATCGACTCGAAGTCCACCATGCCCCGGCCCAGGCTGCGGAAGTCCCAGTACCGGCGGGCGTCGCCGAAGCTCACGTGGCCGCCGAACACGCCCACGGTGCCGTCGCCCTTGCCCCACCAGACGTCCTTCATGTGCACGTGCTTGATGCGGGCGGCGAACTTGCGCAGGAAGGCCACGTAGTCGACGCCCTGGTAGGCGAAGTGGCTGGGGTCGAAATTGAAGTTGAAGCGCTTGTGGCCGCCCACCGCGGCGAGGGCCCGCTCGGCGCTGGCGATGTCGAAGGCGATCTCGGTGGGATGCACTTCCAGGCCGAAATCCACGCCCTCCTTCTCGAACACGTCCAGGATCGGGATCCAGCGCTTGGCGAAGTCCTGGTAGCCCTTCTCCCAGTAGTCCTGGGACGTGGGCGGGAAGGCGTAGACGGAATGCCAGATGGAGGACCCGGTGAACCCGGTCACCACCTTGGCGCCCATCTTGGCCGCGGCCCGGGCGGTGTCCTGCATCTCCTTGGCGGCGCGCCGGCGCACCCCCTCGGGATCCCCGTCGCCCCACAGGTGGGGAGGCAGGATCGCCTGGTGCCGCTCGTCGATCAGGTCGCACACCGCCTGGCCCACCAGGTGGGTGCCGATGGCGTAGCAGACCAGGCCGTTGGCCTCGAGCAGCTTGCGCCGGTCCTGGCAGTAGGTCCTGGATTTCAGCGCCTCCTGCACGTCGAAATGGTCGCCCCAGCAGGCCAGTTCCAGCCCGTCATAGCCCATCTTCTTGGCCAGCGGGGCCAGTTCGGCCAGCGGCAGGTCGGCCCATTGGCCGGTAAAAAGCGTGACGGTTCTTGCCATGGCAGCTCCTCTCCATCAGGATGTTTGGTTCGTTGAGTCGGGATTTCGCCCTCAGATATAGCGGTTCAGGAGATTTTCCAGGTATTCCTGGCGCCCGGAGCGGGGCTCCGGGTCCAGGTTCCGTTCCAGGGTCCGGGCCGCCACCGCCTCCAGGGTCAGCTGGCCGGCCAGCACCTGGCGGCCGTAGTCCCCGGCCCAGCCCTGGTAGCGATCCCGCAGGGCCTGTTCCAGCTGCCCGTCGACCACCATCCGCTCGGCCATGAGCAGGGCCCGGGCGCACAAGTCCATGGCGCCCACGTGGGCGTGGAACAGGTCGGCGGGGTCGATGGACTGGCGGCGGACCTTGGCGTCGAAATTCAGCCCGCCGGTGGTCAGGCCGCCGGCCTTGAGGATGTGGTACAGCACCAGGGCGATCTCCCCCAGGTTGTTGGGGAACTGGTCCGTATCCCAGCCGCAGAGCAGGTCGCCCCGGTTCATGTCGATGGAGCCGAACAGGCCCAGGGCCGAAGCCAGCGCCACTTCATGCTCGAAGCTGTGTCCGGCCAGGGTGGCGTGGTTGCATTCCACGTTGAGCTTCACGTCCCGTTCCAGCCCCAGCCGGTACAGGAGGCCGGCCACGGTGGCCACGTCATAGTCGTACTGGTGCTTGGTGGGTTCCCTGGGCTTGGGCTCCACCAGCAGCGGGCCCGACAGGCCGATCTTGTGCTTGTAGTCCACCGCCATGCACAGGAACCGCCCCATCTGCCCCAGTTCGGCCTTGAGGTCGGTGTTGAGCAGGGTCTCGTAGCCTTCCCGGCCGCCCCACAGGACGTAGTTCTGCCCGCCCAGCTTCACCGTGGCGTCCATGGCCTCCTTCACGGACAGGCAGGCCATGGCGAACACCTCCGGGTCCGGGTTGGTGGCGGCCCCGGCCATCCAGCGGCGGTGGCTGAACATGTTGGCGGTGCCCCACAGCAGCCGGACTCCGGTGGCTTCCTGGGCGGCCCCCAGCACGTCCACCATCCGGCGCAGCCGGTCGACGGTCTCCTGCACGGTCGCGCCTTCGGGGGCCACGTCCCGGTCGTGGAAGCAGTAGAACGGCGCTCCCAGCTTGGACACGAATTCGAACGCCGCCTCGGCCTTGAGCTGGGCCCCGGGCATCGGGTCGGCCATGAGCTGCCAGGGGCGCTGGAAGGTCCTGCCGCCGAACGGATCCCCCCCGTCCCAGCAGAAGGTGTGCCAGTAGCACACCGCGAACCGCAGGTGGTCCTCCATGCGCTTGCCCAGGACCTGCCGGTCCTTGTCGTAGTAGCGGAACGCCAGGGGGTTGGCGCTTTGCGGCCCCTCGTAGCGGATCCGGTCGATGCCTGCGAAACATTCAGCCATGGGCGCTCCTATGGGATGTCAACGCTGGTAAAGGTCCCGCACGCGCGGGTACAGCTCCCGGAACCGCTCGTAGCGGGGCGCCAGGCGCTCCCGCTGGGCATCCGAGGGCGTGAACACCTGCCGGACGGCGGGGCTCAGGCAGACTTCCGCCTCGCTTCCCCCCACGGCCATCCACCCCAGCCGGGCGGCGCCGAGGGCGCCTCCGGTCTCGCCGCCTTCCAGGGTGGCCACTTCCGTTTCCAGGCAGGAGGCCAGGAGCTGGGCCCACTCGGCGCTGCGGGCGCCGCCGCCCACCAGGGCCAGGCGCCCCACCGTGGTGCCGGCCGCCTTGAGGGCGTTGAGGCCGTCCAGCAGGCCGAAGGCCACACCCTCCAGGACCGACCAGGCCAGCTGGGCGGGCTGGGTGTCGTGGTTCAGGCCGAACCATGCGCCCTGGGCGTAGGCGTCGTTGTGGGGGGTGCGTTCGCCGGACAGGTAGGGCAGGAAGATGGGGGCCCGGGCCAGGGCGGCCGGATCGGCGGCCCGCACCTGCTCCAGCAGGACCGCCTCGTCCCGGGCGCCCAGGAGCCGGGTCAGCCAGGCCAGGCAGCTGGCGGCTGAGAGCATCACGCTCATCTGGTGCCAGCGGTCCGGAAGGGCGTGGCAGAAGGCGTGCACCGCCGAGGCCGGGTTGGGCCGGAACCGGTCCGTGACCACGAACAGGACCCCGCTGGTGCCCAGGGAGACGAAGCCGTCCCCGGGCCGGACCGCGCCGATGCCCACCGCGCTGGCGGCGTTGTCCCCGCCTCCGCCGGCCACCACCACCGACGGGGACAGCCCCCAGGCTCTGGCCACCGCCGGCAGCAGGGTGCCGGACGGGGCGCTCCCTTCCACCAGGCGGGGCATCTGGGCCCGGGTGAGCCCGGTGGCTTCCAGGAGGGGGTCCGACCAGTCCCGGCGGGCCACGTCCAGCCAGAGGGTGCCGGCGGCGTCGGACAGGTCGCTCACCTTCGACCCGGTCATGAGCAGCCGCAGGTAGTCCTTGGGCAGAAGCACGGCGGCGACCCGGGCGAACACCTTAGGCTCGTGCCGGGCCACCCACGCCAGTTTGGGCGCCGTGAAGCCGGGCATGGCCAGGTTGCCGGCGATCTCCGCCAGGGCCGGGCAGCGGGCGGTCAGCTCGGCGCACTCGACGGAGGCACGGGTGTCGTTCCACAGGATGGCGGGCCTCAGCACCTGGTCCGCCCGGTCCAGGAGCGTGGCTCCGTGCATCTGGCCGGACAGGCCGATGGCCCGCACCGCCGCGAAGGCCATGGGCGCCTGGTCCCGGACCGCGCCCACCGCCGCGTCGGCGGCGTGCCACCATTCCCTGGGATCCTGCTCGGACCACTGGGGCTGGGGCCTGGACAGGGCGAGCTTGTGGCTTGCGGTCGCCAGGACGTGATGATTGTCGCGTAAAAGGACAACTTTTACTTCAGAAGTCCCAAGATCGATACCCAGGAACACGGCCCCTCCGGCAGGACCTTCGCAACACCCAAATAGCTCGCAAAGGCGTAAAAGCGACCTTCGTGATTGAAAAATTAATGTTACTAACCATTAGTTCGTATTAGGTGGCTTTTTTGGGTAAATCTGATCGGCAGATCGATCGGACCCTGGGCTCCCTCTTCCCGGTGACGTCCACCTCCTCCCGGGGAACGGAGCCCGAACCCTGGGTGGGCCTGCAGGACCAATGGTCATGGCAAAGTGAAGACTTCCCTGAGGGATGGATCAACTCGTATCATAGGAACCCCCCAATAGTTAGTCAAGGGGGGAAACTAATAAATTTTTCTAGTGTTGAACTAAATCCGTAATATTTAATAACTATCATTAATTTCAATAATTAAATCATCATGATAAAACCCATGGATTGCCTTTCAAACCCGACCACCAGATCATGATCACCTAGCATGACAATCCAAGAGCCAGGACCGGAAACGGCCGTCCCAGGCTCTCCCATCCAGAACGTCCACCCCTGCCTCCGCCCAGCCGCCATGCCCGACCAGCCTTCCAGTTCCCGCTCCGCCGGCGTCACCTCCCGCCTTTTCGGCCAGGACGGCCCGGGCCGTCCGGTCACCCTGTTCACCCTGGTCAACGCCCATGGGCTCCAGGCGGAGATCATGACCTACGGCGGCATCCTGACCCGCCTGCTGGTGCCGGACCGGTCCGGGCAGCCCGCCGACATCGTCCTGGGCCACCCCACCCTGGCCGACTACCTGGCCGGAACCCCTTATTTCGGGGCGCTCATCGGCCGGGTCGGCAACCGCATCGCCGGAGGCCGGTTCGTCCTGGACGGCACCGTCTTCCGGCTGGCCACCAACGACGCGCCCGGGAACCGCCCGTGCCACCTGCACGGGGGGCCCGGCGGGTTCCACCGGGTGCACTGGGAGGGCGAGCCCCTGGACCGGGGCGGGGGGGCCGGAGTGCGCCTGCGCTACCGCAGTCCCGACGGGGAGGAAGGCTATCCAGGCACCCTGGACGTGACGGTGGACTACCGGCTGACCGACCGGGACGCCCTGACCCTGGACTACCGGGCCGTGTGCGACCGGCCCACCCCGGTGAACCTGACCCAGCACAACTACTACAACCTCCGGGGCGAGGGCGGGGGCGACATCCTGGACCAGGTGCTGACCCTGCGGGCCGGGCGGTTCACCCCCGTGGACCCGGGGCTCATCCCCACCGGGGAACGGGCGCCCGTGTCCGGAACCCCGTTCGATTTCACCCGGCCCCGGCGCATGGGCGAGGCCATCGACGGGCCCGACCCGCAGCTGCGCCACGGCGGGGGCTACGACCACAACTGGATCATCGACCGGGATGGGCCCGGCCTGGCCTTGGCCGCCACCGCCTGGGACCCGGTGTCCGGCCGGCGGATGGAGGTGTGGACCGAGGAGCCGGGCATCCAGTTCTACGCCGGCAGCAGCATCGCCACCACCCGGCCCGGCAAGTGCGGCCGCCCCTACCGGGCGCGCCAGGGCTTCTGCCTGGAAACCCAGCACTTCCCCGACTCCCCGAACCGCGAAGACTTCCCTTCGATCATCCTGAGGCCGGGGCAGGTCTACCACACCGCCACGGAATACCGCTTCAGCGTCCGCTAATCCTTTAGGAAATAGACATAATTGCGCCGGCCTGCATCGACCTTGGCCCTGGGCAGGCGGTTGCCGTGGAAGACGGCCCCCGTCGGACAGGCCAGGGCGCAGGAACCGCAGTCCATGCAAGCCTTGGCATCGATATGGAGCTGGGGCGCCAGGTCGAAATCCGGTTCCCCGGGCCGGGGATGGATGGCATCGCTGGGGCAGCCTTCCACGCAGGCTGCGCATTTGAGACAGTCGTCCGTGATCACATGCGCCATGCCACCCTCCCCGGCAGTCCGAGCGGTCCTAGGTACGGGAAATGAACAGCGGCCCGAACTCCTTGCGGACCTTGGCCAGCTCCTGCGCCCCTTCCAGGCTGTGGGTGACGCAGCTCACCTGGTGCTGGCGGGCCAGCAGCTCGAAGCAGCCGTCGCAGGCGTGGCACCACTTCACCTGGTCCGGGTGGCCGGCCATCACCTTGCCGGGCATGAGGGGGTCGGCGATGGACTGGCGCCCCAGGGCGATCATGTCGGTGATGCCCCGGGCGATGTTCTTGTGGCCCCAAGCCAGGATGCTGCTCTCCTCCGGGTCCACGTAGCGGAAGTTGTGGTGGTGCCCGTCGTTGAACGCCGAGTAGGCGGAGCCGATCACCACCGTCTCGGGCCGCACCGCCTTCTTCACTTCATGGGCGAAGTAGAAGTGCATGTAGGCCTCGTCCGGGGTGTCCTGGGGCGGCTGGTTGAGCACGGTGTTGGCGGAGGGCCCGCCGGCGGACTGGAGGATGTACTTGGCGCCCCGGGCCTCGATCCCCTGGACGAACTCCAGGGATTCGGAGATGTCCATCATCGGGGTGTCGGGGCCGGCGGTGCCCTGCCCGCCCGGGATGCCCTCGTAGATGGTGACCTTGGAACCGAGCAGGAAGTTCGGGTCGTTCACGGCCTTGGCGATGCGCTCGTAGATCTCGTAGCCGAACCGGAACCGGTTCTCCTTGGGCCCGCCGTACTTCCAGGGGCGGTTGTTGTACGGACGCAGGATCTGCGCGCCCAGGTAGCCGTGGCAGAACTTGAGTTCCAGCCCGTCGAAGCCCGCGTCGTGGGCGACCCTGGCGGCGCTGACGAACTGGTCGATGATCCGGTCGCCGTCCTCGTCCGTGAGCAGGCGCGAGTCGAAGCCCGGGGACCGGCGCGGCGCAGTGCAGGTGGAGATCTCGGGGTTGCTGATCTCGCCCGAATGGGTCAGCTGGCAGACGAAGATGGGTTTGGGGTTCACCGCCTTGGCTTCCGCCACCAGCTTGGCCAGGGCCTTGGCGTTGCGGGGCAGGATCATCAGCTGGTTGGTCCTGGCGTAGGATTCCTCGCTGACGGTGATCGCCTCCAGGATGATCATGCCTGCGTCGCCCTGGTGCAGGTTGCGGTAGCGCGCGACGGTGCGCCCGGTGGGGTCGCCCCGGTGCGCGGGGTCTTCCGAGCCGATGCCGTCGTTGAATTCCATCGGCTGGATGACGAACCGGTTGGACGCCATGCGGTTGCCGATCTTGATCGGAGTGAAGAGCAGGTTCTTTTCGGGGTTCACGGGTTGCTCCTGGGTATGGGCCGCGATGCGGCGGCGTAGGGTCGATGACAATGCTCCGGCCCGGCCGGAGGGGACGCGGGGGCCCGCCGCCGGTGCCGTGGGTCCGCGCTGCCCCGCCCGGGGCGGGTCCGGGTCAGCCGAACAGCTGGCGCAGGAACTTCAGGCCGTCCTTGGCCAGGTCATCCTGGGTGGCGGCCAGGGGCCTCCAGATGCAGGCGGCCTTGGCGATCTCGATGGTGGTGGGGGTGAAGGACTCGATCACCGCGGCGCCGTCGTACTCGATCTCCCGCAGGGCGTCCCGGATCCCCAGCCAGTCCTGGTGGCCGGTGCCCGGGGCGCTGCGGTCGTTCTCGCAGCTGTGGAAGTGGCCCAGGCCGCCCTTGCCGGCCAGGCGGATGGCGCCCGGGACGCTCTTCTCCTCGATGTTGCCGTGGAAGCTGTCCAGGTGCATCTTGAAGGCCGGGCTGCCCACCTCCGCGATCAGGGCCTTGGCCTGCTCGGCCACGTTGATCATGTCGGTCTCGAACCGGTTCAGGGGCTCGATGCAGATGGTCACCCCGGCGTCGTGGGCCATGGGCCCGAGCGCCTTGAGGTTCTCCACGCAGTTGGCCCATTCCCGCTGCTTCTGCTCCTTGGGCACGAGCCGGGCCTTGCCCACGGCGGAGTAGACCGGGCCGGCGAAGATCCGGCAGTCCAGCTTCTCGGCCAGGCGGATGCAGTCTTCGATGTACTTCCTGCCCCCCGCCCGGAGCGCCGGATCCAGGTCGGAAATGTCCCGGCTGGGGCCGAACGCGCCGCACAGGGTGACCCCGAGCCCGGTGTCGGCCAGTTTGCGCTTCAGGGCGGCGGCGTCGAAGTGGGCGGTGTCCTCCACCGCCACTTCCACGATGTCGTACCCGATGCGCGCGATCTTGTCCAGCAGGTCCAGGTCCTTGGTGGTGAAGGGCGACACCCAGACCCAGGTGTTGACGCCGAGTTTCATGGCAGCCTCCTATCCCCGTGCCTGGGGCGTTGTGCGGTCAGAGTTTTTCGAATTCCGGAAGGAAGATCCGCGCCCCGCCGGCCAGGGCCGACTGGTGGGCGCAGATGCCGGCGGCGCTGTAGTAGGCGGAACGCACCGCGTCGATGGCTGATTCCCGCCCCTCGACGATGGCCGAGACGAACTCGTGGACCAGGTGGGGGTGGGAGCCGCCGTGGCCGGCGCCCTGGATGAAGGAAACGTGGGTGGGGTCGTCGATCTGCTCCTTGCGGGTGAAGCCGGCGATCTCCCGGGGCAGCCGTTCCAGGGCATCCGGGGCGTGCACCCGCCGGGCGCTCTCGCCGCCCTCGTAGAGGGCCATGCCCTCCCCCTCGATCTGCTCCCATTCCAGGGCCATCTTGTCGCCGTAGACGTCGAAGCTCTCCCGGTACTGGCGCACGGTCTCGAACAGGGACCGGGTCGCCTCGGCGATGACGTTGCTGTTCCGGAACTTGAACGTTGCCGTCGCCACCGCGAAGGGCGAGCCGTAGCGCCTGGCCAGGTCCTGGGAAATGGCCCCGGAACCGTGGCACACCACGGATTCGGGATAGGCGCCGGCCAGCTCCACCAGGGGGGAGATGGCGTGGGTGCCGTAGTGCATGGGCGGGAAGCCCAGCCAGTAGTCCGGCCAGCCCTCGAGACCCATGTTCTGCATGTGCGACCCGCGCACGAACTGGATCCGCCCCAGCTGGCCGGTCTCGGCCAGTTTCCTGGCGTAGAGGAATTCCCGGGTGTAGACCGCGGTCTCCATGTTCATGTAGACCTTGCCGCTCTGTTTCCTGGCCCGGATCAGGGCGGTCAGCTCCTCGAGGGTCGTGCCCATGGGCACGGTGCAGGCCGTGTGCTTGCCGGCCTCGAGGGAGGCCAGGGACTGCCGGGCGTGGTCGGCGATGGGGCTGACCACGTGGATGGCGTCGAAGTCGGGCCGGCCCAGGATGGCCTTGATGTCGCTGAAGCGGTCCTCCCTGGGGATGTGGAACTTGTCGCCCACCTCGTCCAGCGCGGCCTTGCCGCGCGCGCAGATCCCCACCTTGCCGACCTTCGGGTGCCTCTGGTAGATGGCTATGAATTCCTTGCCGAACCCCAGGCCCACGATGGCCACGTTGACTTTCTTCCCTGCGTCCATGGCGTCCTCCTCCTGACGTTGGCAACCCTTTCAAGGGGCCGGGGCCCGGATGCCTCCGGGCCCCGGACGTGTTCCCGGCTACTTGTATTCGGGGTTGACCCGCATGGTCGGGCTGTTGATGTCGAAGACGAACGCCTTGGCGTCCCGCTTGCGCATGTAGTCGTCATGCAGCCAGGGCACCAGCTTGTTGAAGTCCACCTGCTTGCTGTAGTACGGGATGGTGCTCACGAACACGGCCTTCTTGTAGGGCTTGTGGGCGAAGCAGGCCTTGATCTGCTGGTAGCAGACGTCCGCTTCCAGGGTCGGGCACTGGTTGATGTCCATGGTCACCTTGCCGTCCTGCACCCAGTGCCAGGACTTCTCCTTGCCGTTGCTGGAGCCCAGCCAGTACTTGCTGGGGTCGAGCCCGGCCTCTTCCATGGCCTGGATGGCGCCGGTCATCATCTCGTCGTTGTGCACGTAGGCGCCGTCGAAGCCGTTCGGCCCGAGGGTGGTGATGGCGTCCTGCATGGCCTTCTTGGCCGGATCGGCGAACCAGCCGCCGGAGGCCCAGAACACGACCTTCAGGTCCTTGCCGCCCGCGCCCTTGACGCCCACGCTGGAGAGCAGGTTGCCGATGTCCTTGCCGGCGTCCTTGTAGGCCTCGAGGAAGCCCTCGGTCTGGCCGGCGGCGGTGCCCTGGCCCAGCTTGCCCTCGATCATCACCAGCTTGTGGACGCCGGTGCCGTTCCACTTCATGGCCGAGTCGCCGGCGACCACGCCCTCATGCACCCAGTCGAAGCCGGCGAAACCGGCCAGGCCCGGGTCGTTGGGCGGATTGTGGGTGAGGTGGAACTCGGGAATGCCGGCCGCATGGGCGCGCTTGAGGCACTCGGCGGTGATCTGGGGGGAGTTCTGGACCACCACCAGGGCGTCCACCTTCTGGGTGATGAAGTCCTCCACGGCGGCCAGCTGCTCGGGGGCGGTGCCCTGCCCCACCACGTCCAGGACCTTCCAGCCTTCCCGGCCGGCGAGGGTCTTGAACACCTGGAACCCGGCCTTGTAGTAGTCGTCGGAAGCGTCCATGTAGTATCCGATGACTTTCTGCTGGGCCAGGCCCACGGACGCGCACATGGCGAGCATGGTCACGATCTTAGCCATTCGTTTCATGTCTTTCCTCCTCCTTTGGGGGTGGTTGTGGATGGGCGGAGGGGTTCCGCCCACGTGGTCCTGCTAGGTGGCTGCGTTCTTGCGCACTTGCGCCTTCTCCCTCTGCCTTGCCATGAAGCTGCCGAACCGCGAGGACACGTCCCCGGCGGAGACGGCGATGATGACGATCAGGCCCTTGGCCACGAACTGCACCTCCGAGGGCAGGCGCAGCATGTTCATGGCGTTGCCGATGGAGCCCAGGAAGAAGATGCCGATCAGGGTGCCCAGCATGCTGCCCTTGCCCCCGCTCAAGGCGGTGCCGCCGATCACCACCATGGCGATGGTGTCGATCTCCAGCCCCTGGCCCAGGGTGACGATGCCGGTGTTGATGCGCGAGAGCAGCATGATCGCGCCGAGGCCCGTGAGCAGCCCGCTGATGAGGTAGACCGAGAGCCGGGTGTTCTTGACGCTGATGCCGGCCAGGTAGGCGGCCTGGCGGTTGGTCCCCACCGCATAGATGCGCCGGCCGTACTTGGTGAAGCGCAGGACCAGGCCGCCCACCATGAGCACCAGGAAAAAGCCCAGGACGTAGGGCGGGATGATCAGGTTCAGGCCGGTGACCGGGTCCTTGGTCCCGGCGATGAGGTTCTTCTTGATGAAGTCGAGTTCGCCGTTGAGGATCACCTCCCGGGAGTTGCACAGCAGCAGCGCCAGGCCCTGGAAAGTGATCATCCCGCCCAGGGTGATGATGAAGGGCTCCACCTTGGTGCGGGAGATGATGAAGCCCATCAGGCCCTCCAGCAGCACCGCCGAGACGATGCCCATGGCGATGGACACCGGCACCCCCAGGCCCCAGGTGGAGATCCCGTTGGCCACGATGATGGAGACCAGCGAAGCCAGCATGCCCACCGAGAGGTCGATGCCCCCGGAGAGCATCACGAAGGTCATGCCCACCGAGACGATGCCGGGCACGGCCACCTGCTGCATGATGTTGAAGATGTTCACCGGGCTGATGAAGGTCGGGTACTTGTGCAGCCCCTGGGTGTACAGCTGCATGAGCACGATGATGATGATGAAGCCGATGAAGATCGACAGGGGTGTCAGGTTCTCGTGCCGGCTGAAGAGGGAGGCCTTGGCCGGCCCTTTCGGCTCCACCGCCTTCGCCTCGGCCACTTGCGCATCGCTCATATGGCGCTGTCTCCAATGGAATAGGTCAGGATGTTCTCTTCCGTGATTTCCGCGCCGCTCAGGTCGGCCACCTTCCTCCCGCCCTTCATCACCAGGACCCGGTCGCTCATGGAGATCACCTCCGGCAGGTCGGAGCTGACCATGATGACCGCCTTGCCCTGGCGCAGCAGGTCCACCATCACCTGGTAGATCTCCTGCTTGGACCCCACGTCGATGCCGTGGGTGGGCTCGTCGAACAGGTAGATCTCGCCGTCGGTGGCGAACCACTTGGCCAGGACGACCTTCTGCTGGTTGCCGCCCGAGAGGTTCACCACCCGGGTGCGGGAATCGGGGGTGCGGATGTTCAGCCGGCGCACGTAGTCGTCGCCCCGGCGCACCTCCTCCCCGGGCCGCACCACGAACTTCTTCACGTTCACCAGGTTGGCCACCGCCACGTTCTGGGCCACGGTCTGGGGCAGGAACAGCCCGGTGTTCTGGCGGTCCTCGGTGAGGAAGCACAACTTGTTGCGGATGGCGCTCTTGGGGCTGCCGTGCCGGACCGCCTTGCCGTCCACCCGGATCTCCCCGAACAGCAGGGGTTCGCTCCCGAACAGCAGGTTCAGCAGTTCGGAACGCCCCGATCCGGTCATGCCGGAGATCCCCAGCAGCTCGCCCCGGCGCAGCACGAAGGAGATGTCCTGGACGCCGTTGCCGTGCAGGTGTCGCGCCTCGAACACCGGCTCGCCGATCTCCACCTTCTCCCGCTGGTAGAACGTGCTCGGGTCCCGGCCGATCATGTCCTTGATCAGCCTCGACTTGGAAAGCCCTTCCATGGGGTGCTCGCTGACCTTGCGCCCGTCCCGCAGGACCGTGACCCGGTCCCCCACCCGGAACACTTCGTCCAGGTGGTGGGAAATGTAGATGATGCCGATGCCGCTCTGCTTGACCGCCTGGACGATCTCCAGCAGGTTCTCGATCTCCGCCGAGGAGAACGAGGCGGTCGGCTCGTCCAGGATGATCACCCGGTGCTTGAACAGCAGCCCCTTGGCGATCTCCACCGTCTTCTGCTCGCCGGACGTCAATTCCCGCATCTTCCGGTCCGGGTCCAGGCCGCTCTTGAGGTACTTCAGGGCCTCCACGGTCTGACGGCGCATCTCCCGCCGGTTGAGAATCCCGCCCGCGACGATCTCGGCCCCGGCGAAGAGGTTCTCCATGACGCTCAGGGTGTCGAAGACGATGTGCTCCTGGTAGATGGTCTGGATGCCCAGGGACAGGGCCAGGCGCGGGGTGAGGGTCACTCTCCGGTCGTCGAAGACGATCTCCCCGCCCTCGTCCGGCTGGTACGCCCCGGAGAGGATCTTGATCAGGGTGGATTTCCCGGCACCGTTCTCGCCGCACAGGCAGTGCACCTCCCCTTCGTTGAGGTCCAGGGAGATGTCCTGCAGGGCCTTGACCCCTGGAAAGGTCTTGGAGATGTTCCTCAACTGCAGGATCTGCCCCATGAGTTCTCCGTCAGCCGGCTTGGCCAGGGCTGGCCGGGCCGCGCGCGAATCCAGAATGGGCCGCTGACGACCCATTCCGGATGGATACTGATGCATAATTCGATTTTTTTAGCATATACACATCGGAAGACCGCCAGGGTGAACGCCTGATCCGCCCACAAACCGCTACCACACCGGAGCGCCGTGCCTATGCCCTTTATTTGCTTGAGAAACAGGTGGATGAAGACGAACCCCCACCGTGCTTTTGGATGGATCAACAGCCATCATAGGAATCCAGGCGGATTTAGTCAAGGGGAAAAACTAATGAATCTTCCAGGTCTTGAATTAATTCGAAGCAATTGTAATAAAAATTATTATGATTAGACTTATGTTTAAAACACAAAACTGACATTTCCTATTCAAAGGGTACGGATTCCATGCTGGCCGTTAGCATGACAAACGGTCTGGCAGAGTGATAAGATGGCCTGTCTGCATGGGGGCCCGGGCGATCCGGTCTGGAAACCAAGCCCGCGAGGCATTTTTCCGGGAGGAGGCCGAATGGCGGCCAAAGTCAATTCCACAGCCATCCGCCGGGTGAACCGGGTCCGTCTCTTCCACGCCCTGCGGGAGCACCCCAACAGTTCCCAGACCGACCTGCAGCGGCTCACCGGCCTGGACCGGGGCACCACGTCCCTGGTGGTGGCCCAGTTGCTGGAGGAGGGCCTGATCACCCGGGGCGAGGCGGCCTATCCAGGCCGGGTGGGCCGCCCGGAGACGGCCCTGAACATCTCCCCGGCGGCCGGGATCTTCGTGGGGGCCCGCCTGGAGCCCCGGCAGATCCGCATCATCTCCACGAACCTGGCCGGCGAGCCCCTCTCCCGCCTGGACCTCCAGGGCAGCAACGACATCTACCAGGCCATCGCCCGGTTCCGGAACGGGCTGCAGGAGATCATCCGGGAAAGCGGCCCCGCCCAGGTGGTGCGCGGCATCGGGGTGGGCATCCCCGGGCTGATGGACCGGGAGGGGCGCCTGGTGCTGGCTCCCAACCTGGGCTGGCGCGGGGTGCTCATCCATCCCCTGCTCCAGGAAGGGCTGGAGACCCCCGTCTACGTGGACAACGACGCCAACGCGGCCGCCATGGCGGAACGCCTGTTCGGCGCCTGCAAGGGATCGTCCCACTTCGTCTACCTGTCCTGCCATTCGGGCCTGGGCGCCGGCCTGTTCCTGGACGGCCGCCTGTACCGGGGCGCCCGGGGGTTCTCCGGGGAGATCGGCCACGTGACGGCGGTCCCGGAAGGCCGCGCCTGCGGCTGCGGCAAATGGGGCTGCGTGGAAACCTACGTCTCCGAGGGGGGCATCCTGCGCACCCTGGCCGAGCGGGGCCGGTTCCTGGCGAGCCTCGCCGAGGTGGCGGACGCGGCCCGCGGCCGGGATGAGGTCGCCCTGGAGGTCCTGAGCGAGGCGGGCCGCTGGCTGGGCCTGGCCCTGGCCACCCTGGTCAACCTGTACAACCCCGAGATGGTCGTGCTGGGAGGCACCCTGGCGACAGTCTTCCCCTTCCTGGAGGAGGCCCTGCACCGGACCCTGGACATCCACGTCCTGGGTCCCCTGCGGGAGGGGCTGCGGGTGATCCTCTCGCCCCTGGGGGCGGAGGTGGTGCCCATGGGCGGCATCGCCCTGGCCATGGACGGCTTCATCTCCGCTCCGCACCTGGAGCCGGGCCTGCGCCCCGCCCACGGATGAGGGGCGCCGCGTCCCGGCCGGGCCGGACGGCGGGGACTCCGGAAATGTGACCCGCTCCCCTTCCATGGGCCCAGGGGTGGCGAAATAATTCTGTTGAAGGGGTCAACCTTCCCCCGGGGCGCGGATCTCAAGACTGGCGGGCCCCGCGGCCGGCTGGCCCGCCCTTGCGTCCCCGTCCGCCCAGCCCATCCTCTTTCCAGGTTGTCAGCTCCATGCCATCGCCACCCAAGGGAACGGAGTCCCGGCCGCCCCGCCTGCATCTTCTGGATTTCTTGCGGCTGGTCGCCATGGGCCTGATGATTCAGGGCCACACTTTGGCGGCGCTGGTGGCCCCGGCGTGCCTGAACCAGGACCAGGCGCCCTGGTGGATCTGGGAGGGCCTGCGGGGGCTCACCGCCCCCATGTTCATGCTCATCTCCGGGGCGGCCTCGGTGCTGGGGCTGCGGTACGGGGCCGGCGGCCGCCTGGCGCCGGGGGTCCTGGGGCGGCGCCTGCGCATGGCCGCCCTGGTGGCGGGCATCGGCTACCTGATGGTGTTCCCGGCCAACCGCCTGGCCGACCTGCGCTGGGTGAGCCCGGACAGCTGGCGGGCGTTCCTGGCGGTGAACATCCTGCAGGCCAACGGGGCCACCCTGGCGCTGCTCACGGCGCTCCTGGCCGGCGCCCGCACGGTGCGGCGCTACGCCGCCTGGAGCGTGGGGACCGGGCTGGGGATCCTCCTGGCCACGCCCCTGGTGGCTGCCGTGGACTGGTTCCGGTGGCTGCCGGAGGGCCTCGGGGCCTACCTGTCGTACCAGCACGGTTCCCTGTTCCCCCTGTTCCCGGTGAGCGCCTACATGTTCCTGGGCGTCGGCCTGGGCGCGCTGCTCCTGGAGGCGCCCCCGGAACGCCGGGTCCGGACCTTCCGCCTGGCGTGCCTGGGCGCCGGCGGGGCGGCGCTGCTGGTGTCCTGGGCCGCCCAGCGGGTCCCCCTGGCCACCCTGCCCCCCGACCAGGCCTGGCGCGGGGCCTACGCCTACACCACCTGCCGCCTGGGCTTCGCCCTGGCGCTGTTCGGCGCCTTGGCCTGGCTGGTGGAGCTCCGTCCCGCCCTGGCGGCCGCCCTGGCGCCCATGGGGCGCCGTTCCCTGTTCGCCTACGTGGCGCACCTGGCCCTGGTCTTCGGCACCCCCTGGACCCCCGGCCTGGTGGACGGGCCCTGCCACGGCCTGACCCCGGGCCAGGGCGTCCTGTGCGTGCTCCTGGTGGGCGGGGCGACCTTCGGCGCCATCCGCCTCTGGGACGTGGCGCGCGACCGGTCCCGGGACCTGGGCGCCCTGCTGTACGTGTCGGCGGTGATCGCCCTGGTGCGGTTGCTGCTGTGGGGCGGCCTCCAGCTGCGCCCGTTCGGCCCGGCCTAGAATTTCGCCGTGAGGGCGAGCTGGAGCTTGTTGGACTTGTTGGTGCCGCCCTTGCTGCCGTCCCGCTGGGTGATGGCCTGGGCGCCGAAGGTCTTGACCCCTTCGTAGCCGTATTCCAGCCCCACCTCCAGGCTGGGGGTCACCTGGACGATGGTGTTGACGAAATAGTTCTCCGCCTGCTTGAAGTCCGTGTCGCCCACCGCGGCGCTGTGGCGCCAGCGCAGGCCGGTGGCGATGAGGTTGGAGCGCAACCGGCCGGTCCAGCGGTGGGTGTAGCCGACCTGCCATCCGGTGCTCGGATACAACCACACCCGGCTCATGTCCTGGGCGTATTTGACCGCCTGGGGGTTGAACCCGTACACCCCCACGCCCTCCCCGGTGTAGGCCGAGTAGACCAGTTTGTCCCGCCGGCCCACCGGGAAGGTGCCGGAGACCTGCACGGCGCTGCCCCAGATGTCCTGGCGGGCCGCAGGCGTCGTGCCGGCGGGGGGCCGGTAGGCGCCGTACTGCTGGGTCAGGGCGCGCAGGCTCAGCTGCCCCCAGCCCGCCTGGTGGACGTAGGCGCCCACCAGCGAGGGATAGCGCGCGTCCTGCTGGATGGTGTCCGCCTCCCCTTGGTTGGGGTTGTCCCCGGACCACGCCTTGAAGGCGCGCTGGTTCGCCTCCGCGGACAGGCTCAACCGGTGGCTGGGGTTCACGTCCCAGGTGTAGCGCACCTGGGTGTAGCGGCCGGTGTCGTTGCAGGTCTGGCCCACCGGGCCGCTGGCGTCCACCGTGTCGGGCTGGGCGTCCAGGTTGATCCAGTTGGACCAGGTGTAGCCCGCCAGCCACCCGCCCAGACCGATCCAGGCCTGGTTCATCTTCGGGTTGCCCCGGGCGCTGGGCTTGCCGGCGCTGAACGCCAGTTCCAGGTTGGTGGTGAGGGTTCCGAAACGGGTGGGGGTGCCGGTGACCAGGCCGAACCCGGAGGTGCGGGCGGTCAGGCTGAACTGCCGGTCCGGCGTGGCGCTGGCGTCATGGGCGTCGATCTCGCCGCCGATGAGGGTGCCGTTGTCGTACAGGTACTGGTCGAAGTAGTACTGGCCGAACACCTGGACCTTGCCGTAGAACTTGAGCCGGGTCTCGGTTCCGGGGATGGTGAAGCTGTTGGTGAGGTCCGGCGCGTCGGCCCGGCCGGGGACGGCCAGGAGCCCGGCGGCCAGGAACGTGGGGGCCAAGCGGGAATGGAACATCACTGTCCTCCAGGAAGTCGGCGCATCCGCCGTCCGCGCGGCTCCGCGCCCTCCGGCCAGCGCGGAAGGGCGGCGGCCAACGGCTAATGTGTCGAGGCTGGAGCATCGGTTTCCCGAGGCCCGCGGCGTGCGGCCGGGGCCTGGGCGGAACTGGGCCGCGTCACCGGGGTTCAGAGCACAGTGCAGCCGGACGGGACGGAGACCATGAAGGTGTTCTTCGCACCCGGCCGGTTCACTGGATGGCGCAGGAGCGCGCTGCCGCACCACGGGCCAGGCAGCCGGCCAGGATGGCACGCACCTTCTCCCGGTAGGCCGCCATGGCATGCTCCGGGATCAGGGAATGGCGGATCACGAGGGCCTCCGGATCCCTCCGCAGGGCCCCGGGCAGAAGGCGGACTTGGCTCTGGTCGAGGGGGTCATGGGCATGCCGCTCGCGAAAGACGGCGTGGATATCCCGGTCCCTGCGGTGATCCACGAATCCGCACGGGCGGGACACGTAGGCGAACTGCCGGACCCGCGCCTTGGGGATGAACACCTGCGTGATCAGCCCGGTCCAGGATGGGGGGGTGGTGGTCAGGCCGGTCCAATGGGCCCGGATGGTCCCGTCGGCCAGCTCAGCGGAGCGGAGCATGGCCCGGATATGGGTTTCGGGGCCCGCGTCCCGCGAGCCCTTCTGGCCGTTGTGCATGCCGGTGTTGCGGAGGAATCCGAACAGGCAGGATTCCTGGGGATGGCTGGTGACCAGGGACAGGCTTGCCGACACCACCTGGGTGCCGACCGCGGGATGGAGGTCCGAAAGGCTCTGCCCTTCCGCGCTGGAGCCGGGGTCCGTCAAGGTGGCCGCAGCCGGTGCGCTGGGCTCACCCATCCGAAGGGAGGGGAAGCGCTGGAACAACTCCGCGCGGTCCCGCTCCAGTTCCATCCAGGGGGAACGGAAGGCGGCCGGTCCTGGATGGAGGATGGCCGGAACCAGCCGCCCCAGTTCCTCCGCGATGACATGGAAGGCCAGGAAGTCGGCGCGCTGCCCCACCAGGACCGAATAGTGGTCCGGCCGGGCCGCGGCCTCGGCCTGGACCCGGGCGGCGAGTTCCACGGTGCCTCGTATGATCTCCTCATCCGGGCGGCCGGCTACCCGCGCCTCGGCCAGCACCCGTTCCGCGCTCCTCCGGACCTCCTCCAGGTGGGCCGCCGGCGGGGTCTCCGGCTCCCCGCGGCAGTCCTTCAGGACCCAGGCTTCCGCTCCGTCCTCCAGGATTTCCGAGCGCAGGTAGACCCAGCCATCAGGGATGGCGCCATGGGCCGGAACCTCGCGGATATCCCCATAGGCCGCGGACGCGGCGGCGGGGGCCAGGAACGGGATGGCGAGAGCCGCCCAAGCGAGGCCCGAGGCCGCGAGCCGCCGGAACCGGCGGGCCCGGGAGGAAGGGAGGGGGTGGGGAAGCGAAGATGGAAGGCGCATGGTTCCGGGGCTCCCGAATCGATGAGGACCGGAGTGCCGCGGCCCCATCCGTCCTGACCGGGGATGGGTGAGGGCTGACGGCCCCGAGGTTCCCGGGGGCGAGTTCGAAGACGTCCGGGGCCTGATCCGGTTTGGCGGTCCCCAGCCCTGGGCCCGGCCGGGAAGGTGGACCCGGGAACCAACTATATAATTAAATCATATAAAAATGAGGCCACGGCCTCTGCCCGGCCCGAGTCCTTAGGAGAATTCATGCGTCTTCCACCCCAACTCGCTCCCCTCGCCTGCTTCCTGGTCCTGGCCCAGCCCCTGGCGGCCTCCCGCCAGGCCTTCCTGCGCCAGCCCCTGGTGCGGGTGCCTGCCATCCCCGACGTGGATGATCCCACACCCCTGTTCGATTGGCCGGCCTTGCACCGCACGCGGCCCTACTCCGGAGTCAGCGGCCCCCTGCCCAAGGCTCCGGCATTCCATGCCTGCCGCAATAACGAGGAGTTGCGGGACGGCCACCTGGGAGCCCGGTACCTGTACCAGCTCCGGTTCCCGGGGGACTTCTATCCGGCCATCCCCAGCTCGATCCAGGCCAAGGTCAGGGAGCGGGGCCTGGACCCGGGACGGGTTGATGTCCTCTGCGTGGTCCAGACCCTGCCCTGGCAGGCGGGAGCCCCGATCCAGCTGCGGCCCCAGGGCTGGATCGATCCCGAAGCGCCGGCCCAGGTCGCGCACCGGGCCGAGCAGCCGGTCTGGGCGGGCATCTTCGAGGCCCCGGCCAGACCGCATGGGCCCATCCACTTCAGCGGCCGGGGGGACCAGGATTTCTTCCCTACCGGCATCCTCGTGCGCCCCGGACGGAACCACCTGATCACTGGCTCGGGCTTCGACCTGGTGGTGGATGGCCTGGACTATCACAACTCCACCGCCTTCTGGACCCTGACCCAGTTGGGGGACCGGGCCGCGGCCACCCTGCACATCCTGGTGAACGACGAGCATCAAAGGCTGCTGGCCGACCTGTCCAGAAACCGCCCGGAGATCTCCCTGGGCGAGTGGCTGGAATGGCTCAATGTCTACGCCGGCACCGAGGGACTGGCAGGGGTCGACCACCTCAACGCGTTGTTCGGGCCCCTGCCCCTCGGCGAGCGGCGGCCGGCCGCGGCCGGTGCCGATGGGGAGGACAAGGCCGACCCCGGCACCCTTTGGCGCGGCCCCGCCGGGGATACCCTGTTGATCATTCCCGAGGACGGCATCCTGTACCGCGCCCAGTCGGTCCCCTGCGTGCCGGGAAAACGGGTCCAGGCCGCCTGCGCCGTGTCCATGCCGGGCCTGACCCGCGGCAGGGTGCGGATCGGCCTGCGCTTCGACGGCATCGGCCTGGACATGCCGGCCGAATCCAGGAATGACCCCGGCATGGACCAGCAATCCGCGACCGCCGACCGGAAGGTCCTGGAATGCCGGGCCATCGTCCCGCCCAAGGCCAACCGGGTCAGCTTGTTCATCCTGGCCGAGGGCATGGTCCCAGGCCAGCAGGTGGTGCTGGAACCCCCGGCCTTCACCCTGGAAGGCGCGCGTCCACGGGCCAACCCGATTGCCAGCGGCATCCAGTCCGGACCGGCGGTGCCGCGCCGGTACCAGGCGGATTCCGAACCGGCCGGTGGCGAGGCGCCGGTGCGCGGCGCGGCTTCAGCCAGCGCCTGGGCCCCCTACCCCGCTTCGGCCTCCGCCAGCGTTTCGGCTTCATCCAGTTCTTCGGCTTCCTCCGGATCCTGGGGTCTTCCCATCCCTTCAGTTTCTTCCGGCTCCGCGCTGGCGCCCGGAACGGCGGCCGCATTCAGGTCCGGCCCGGCGCAAGCGCCCCTGGGAGCCCCGGCCCTGGAGATCCTGGGCCCTCCGGACCGGGTGGTGCTCCTGGGCACCCCGCTGGTGCTGGAAACAGTGAGGACCGGCCTCTGGCCCGAGGCGCGGGTGGCCTACCAGTGGTACCACCGGGGCCAGCCGGTTGACGACCCCACCGCCACCACCGCTACCTTGGCCCTGCTTTCGGCAGGGGCGTACCACGCCGGGACCTACCAGCTCAAGGCCCGGACCGGCTCCCACACCGTGCCCTGCGCGCCCGTGCAGGTGACCGTGCAGGTGCCCGAGGAGGCCCGGGTGGGGGCGGCGGCGGCGGCGGCGCGGAACCGTGCCGCGGCTGGGAACCGTGCCGCGGCTGACGACCGCGCTGCAGCGGGGAACCGCGCTCCGACAGGCAACCTGGCCGCCGAGGGCAAGGCGGCCCGATCAAGCTCCGCAGCCGCGGACAGCGGTGGAGCCCCGTCAAGCCCGGCCGCCGCCCAGGGCCGGTCGGCCCCGGCGGCCCCGTTGCCGACCTGGGTCCCGGACATGGTCCGCGTCCACGGGGGTTCCCTGCCCTGGGCTTTGACCCTGCTCCCCCACCTGACCCACGTTCCGGCGGAACGGAACCAGGGCCGATGCCACAACTGCTACCTGTGGGCCGCCCATGCGGCCATCGAGATGGAGCTGTTCCGCCGCTACGGCATCAAGGACCGGCTGTCGGTGCAGTACTACCATGCCATCTATGCTCCCCTGCGCCATGGCGACCCGGCCCACGCCGGCCTGCGCGCCAACCCGGAACTGGTGGCCCGCACCTACCTGCGCGAAGGGGTCCGGCGCCTGGTGCCGTGGAACAACGCGCACGCCCATTTCCAGGACGGCGGTCCCGGACGCGGCCGGGGGCCGGCGCCGCTGGCGGACCCGCACTATCCCCTGCGCGACCTGGCCTTCGAGGATTACGTTTGGGCCGGCCACGCCAGCCAGGCCGAAACGGTGGCCTGGGTCTGCGGCCAGCTGGCCCAGGGCAGGGTGGTGCTGCTCAACAATTCCCGGCACTACTCGGCCATCGTCGGCTACGACGCCCGTTCGGACCAGCCCTTCTGGATCATCCTGGACAGTACCGGAGCCAACCCGGGCACGTCCAACGTGCCCTGGGAAGCGGTCGACTTCACGGCCACCCACGGCCCGGCGCCCATCAACACCGTGGCGGTCCTGACCAGGCTGGAGCTGGGTGGCCGCCCCGGCCCGGGGGCGGTGGTGGGGTTGGAGGTCACTCCAGTTGGAGCCGTCGATCATGAGGGCCAACCGCTGACCCTGGTCGCCAAGGTGGACGCCCATCCGCCGGCGAGCTACCAGTGGTTCCGGAACGGGAGGCCCCTGGCCGGCCAGACTGGAGCGGCCCTGCACCTGCCGACCCTGACCCGGGGGGACCAAGGGTCCTACTGGGTGACCGTGGCCTTGCCCGACCATCCGGACGGCGCCGTCACCAGCCCGGAGGTGCCGGTGCAGGTGCTGCCGGCCCCCGCACCGGAGGGTTCCAGGCAGGGACAGGGGGGTCAGTGAGCCATCCCCGGCTGGATGACCCCTCCCCCCGCCGTTGCTGAAGGGGTTCGGCAGGCCGTTGCCATCGGGGCCTTCTATCTGAGGTCGGGTGCCATGGCCAGACCAGAAAATCACTCCGCGCCGAGTCCGGGCAACTCTCCCCAGGCCTTCTCACTCTTCATGATCTTCTTCTTGACGCTGTTCCAGGTGTCAGTCTTCAGGAACGACTCTTGCCAGCGGGCCAGGAAGGCCTCGTAGAGCGCATAAGGTACGGTAAAGGTCATTTCGTCGGGCTTCATGAACTTGCGTGCCGAAGGGTCGCCGCATCCGAGCACCGCCCGCGCCTTCCCCTGAGCAAGGTAAAGTAGCGGCCACGACACCATGAAGCTGCACCCCGCACCAAACGGAGTGGCCACAATCTCCCAGTCGTCGGTAACGAACGTTGCCAGGTTGCATAAGCCCGCCAGCACCTCGCCACGGGCGAAAAACGTCACCAGCTCAGGCTGCTCATCTGTCGAAAATTGGCTTATGGGCTTGAACACACAAAACCGGCGTGGCGCGGGCCTCGGGTCCATATACGTGAAAGCCCGGCGCGTCACCTCAGGCGACGATAGATACCTTTCACCGTGGACCTGTGTGCCGGGAATGCCGGTCGATACGTAGCACGTGATGAAATCGAGCTGAGGTTTGTGAAAGCCCAAATAGAAAGAACCGCCTGGACAGCCGTACCGCCCGGCATCGAAGTAGGCGGCCGACTTCTTCTTGCGTGCAAGCCACAGCTTGCCGAGAACGCAAGAGATGTTCTTGGAAACGGCCTGGAAGTTGATTTTGCCCTGATGCTCCGACTCCAGGGAGAGAGGCTGGCCGGCTGCTGGCGCGAAACCTTCCGCCGGTTCGGTGTCGGTGTAGAAGATGCCGAAAGGCTCCTCACGCAGACCAAGTGCCTCAAGCATTGCAGACAATGCCTCATCCATGATCGATCTCCTGCTTTCAGCTAGCCAAACCGTCCCGATTGTCCTTACCTGGAATCTTTTTTCAGCTCCGACTCGCCTGAATTGTACCGCTGCCAGCCGGTTTTCCAAGATCGGCATGGATTCCTGCCGAGCACCTTGCCGCGGTTCCAGATCCTCGCAAGGTACGCGGCCAACGGCACGTGCTGCCCGACCCCATCCTCATTGCCATCCATGGCGCGCTCAGCAGCGTGGACGCTTGGGAAGGCATCGAGGAGTTCGCCAAGGATCAGGAAGCTTGGCCGCGCACCTTTCTGGAGCTGCCTCAAGGGATCCCTTCCCATGACACGTTCAACCGAGGATGCCGGAAGCCTCCCTGGGCGGGAAGTGGACCTGTGCAAAATCCCCTCAGTCCCCCAAATCCCCGGCAAACAGCTTTCAAGCCGGGGATTTGGGGGACTGAGGGGTGACCTTCACCTTTAATGAGGAAAGCACCAGGATCTTCCTTAAAACTTGCGGATGTCCCTGCCGGGACAGGCTCCTGCCCCTACAGCAGCCCGGGCGTTTCCTTCTGCCAGGCGGCCAGGAGCGCCAGGCCCTCCTCGGGAGTGGCGTGGATCAGGGCCTGCACCCGCTCGGCCCTGAATTCATGGCGTCGCGCCAGCCGGATGCCTCCCCGTTCCTGGAATCCGGCCCGGTCCAGAGTGTCGTCGGCCATCTCTTCCACCGCCCCCAGGTAGAAGGGCGGGTAGGTGCGCTTGATGGCCCTGGCCAATGGGTCCGTGAAGATGTCCCAGCCGATCGGGGGCGCGTTGTACTCGTCAACGAAAACCTGGACGAGCCCTTCGTGGTCGACGCCCGCGTTGGGCAGGCCCAGCCCGACGAACCGTTCGCGGCCCGGGTCCTCGGCGTCGGCGATGATCACGTTGAAGCGGCCGCCCTCTCCGTTCAGGTGCTTGAGCGCATATTGGGGGATGCCGTCGTAGGAAGCGATCTGGCCGCGGGCCGTGGGGTCCTGCTCGGGGACGAGGCGCACCAGGGGGACGATCGGGTTCCCCACCTGCAGGAAATTGATCCTCAAGGGCAATGTGGCCTGGCTGCCGAACAGGACGTCGAACTTCTCGTCGCCCAGCTCCTCCAGAAGGGCCGCGCAGTAGGCGAGGTCGACGGTCGAACTGCAGTCCATCAGGGCCAGCCTGGGGCCGATGGACCGGATCGCCGCGCTGGGGGACTGGCCGGGCTTGAGGCGGAAATCACAGGCCCCGAAACCGCTCGCCGATTTCGGGCAAGGCACCGGTTCGAAGAATGCCCTGGGCGCGAACCCGTGGTAGAACGCCCCCCGGTCCCGCAAGTAATTGAAGCGGGGCGTCTCTTTTTTCTCCTGGAGCGCCAGGGCGTACTCGTTCCCGTAGAACACACCGGTGGCCAGGGCTTTCCCGTCGTCCCGGCAGGTTCGCATCCGATGCTCGTTGTCCGCGGCGATGGCCGCAAGCTTGGCGGCCGCCCGGTAGCCCAGGCGCTGGTGCAAGGACATGCCGGCCAGGGCGGCGGCAATGGGGGCCGCAGCCGGGGCAGCCGCCCCACCGATCGAGGCGAGGTCCAAGGGCCCGGCGTTGCCGGAAGCATGAAGGGAGGCCGGCAGCACGGTGATGACCATCAGGCTGGCCGCGAGGCGGGTTGTTCGGAAAGTCAAGAAATCCTCCTGGATGACTGGCTGGGAAAGGAAGCCCGGGAGGGTGGGGGCCTTCCGCGGGCTGCTTGCGCATTCATTAATGTGCTATTTATTAGCATCGGGTTCCCGGTCCGCACCGATCTTCGGCCCGGGCCGCCACGGTTCCTGGGTCAAGCCGAAGACGACCCCGGTGAAGGTGGAACACCCAAGCCTGCACCTCCGCCGATATCCAATCCGTCGCTGACGGATCGCGCCAGCGATCCTTCAGCGACGAACTGAGGCGCTGGATCGGGACTCGAAGGCTTAACTTGGACGGGCTCCTAGGCCGGCCGGCGCGCCAGCAGGGCCAGGATGCCCGCCGTGGAGAGCAGCGAGCCGCCGGCCAGGTTGAAGCGCCGCTGGGCCCTGGGGCTGGCCAGGAGGCGCCGGGCGGCGCTGGCGAAGGTGGCGTAGAGGGCGGCGTTGACGGTGGACAGGGCCACGAAGGTGGCGGCCAGCACCCACAGCTGGGCGCGCACGTGGGCGCCGGGGCTGATGAACTGGGGCAGGAACGCCACGAAGAAGATGATCGCCTTGGGGTTCAGGGCGGTGACCAGCCAGGTGCTGCGGAGCAGCTGCCAGCGCGAGGCGGCCGCCGGCGGGACGGCTTCGGGCGCCGGCGCGACGGCGCCGGCCCGGAACAGGCGCAAGCCCAGGAACAGGAGGTACAGCCCTCCGGCCAGCTTCACCACGGTGAACCAGAACGCGGCGGTGGCCAGGAGGGCGCCCAGCCCCAGGAGGGAGAGCGCCAGGCCGGTGCAGTCGCCCAGGGCCGCCCCCGCCACCAGGGGCAGGTTGGCCCGGCGGCCGTGGGCCACCGAGTAGCTGATCACGGTCAGGATGGTGGGGCCGGGCAGGACCAGCAGCACCGCCGAAGCGGCCACGAACGCGAGCCAAAGCTCCAGGCGCACGGTGCACTCCCCTGGTAGGCCGATGGCCCGTCCGGTTATCATAGCGCCTTAATGAACGAGGCCGGCGGCCGCCAGGGCCACACCCGCCAGGCCACCCCCCAGCACCAGCCAGGTGGCGTTCAGGCGGTAGCGCACCAGCAGGGCGACGCTGCCCAGGCCCAGGAGCCCGGTCCACAGGTCCACCAGGGCGGCCCGGCCCAGGGTCCAGGTGACCACGGCCATGAGCGCCAGGGCGGCGGCGTTGACGCCGTCCAGGAACCGGGCGGCGGCGGGGGAGCGGCGCAGGCGGGGCACCACCTGCCCCAGCCCGGCCACCATCAGGAACGACGGCAGGAAGATCCCCAGGGTGGCCAGCACGGCCCCGGGGATGCCCTTCAGCAGGTAGCCGATGAAAGTCGCCGTGGTGAACAGAGGCCCGGGGGTGATCTGGCCGGCGGCCACCGCGTCCAGGAGCTGCCCCTGGGTCAGCCAGTGGAGCCGGTCCACCAGGTCGGCCTGGAGGAAGGCCAGGAGCACGTAGCCGCTGCCGAACAGCACCGCCCCCAGCTTCAGGAACAGCAGGAACAGGCTGGCCAGCCCCACGGCCGGCGCCGCGGCGGGGCCCAGGGCGCCGCCCAGCGCCAGGGGCAGCGCGGCCCCCGCGGCGGTGCCGGGCCGCCGGGCCAGGGCCAGCCCCACGGCCAGGACACCGGTGCCCAGCAGCACCGACAGGGGGTGCAGCCCCGCCGTCCCCGCCACCAGGGCCAGCAGCCCGAACGTCAGCAGGGTGGGGGTGCGGAAGGCGGTGCGGCCCAGGTTCCACAGGGCCTGGACCACCACCGCCAGGACCACCGGCTTGAGGCCGTACAGGACGCCCTGGGCCTGGGGCAGGCGGCCGAAGCGCACGTAGGCCCAGGCCAGGGCCAGGGTGAGCAGGGCCGCGGGCAGGATGAAGCAGCAGCCGCCCACCAGGAGGCCCGGCCAGCCTGCCCGCCGCCAGCCGATGCCCATGGCCATCTGGGTGGAGCTGGGCCCGGGGATGAGGTTGGTGGCGCCCAGCTGGTCCAGGAACGCCTCCCGGGTCAGCCAGCGCCGCCGCACCACCGCCTCCCGCTCCATCAGGGCCACGTGGGCCGCGGGCCCGCCGAACGCGGTGCACCCCAGGCGCAGGAAGAACCCGGCCAGGTCCCGCAACTCCCTCAGGCGCGCCGGATGCACTGGCGCACCGCGGCCACGAAGGCCTCGAACCGGGCCCGGTCCGGCCCGGCCTGGCAGATGTCCAGCCCCGGCTTGCCGTTGCCGCGGGGGAAGTGCACGAACAGGCGCCGGGGCAGGCAGATCAGGGCCAGGGCGAACGCCAGCCCCGCCACCGGCCAGCCCCAGACCGCCGCCTTCTGCACCCAGGCGGGGTAGCCGCTCCGGGAGAGCACCAGGGCGTAGGCCACCGCCGCGGAGCCGACCATGATGGCCCTGGGCATCCAGCGGTTCTTGACCCGGAACCGGTTCATCTGCCCGGAGAGGTCCGCCAGCTTCACGGTGATGCGGAAGGTCCGGCCCAGGGTCCAGCGGGCCGCGACCTCCACCCGGTCCGGGTACAGCCGGAATTCCCGGCGCACCTGGGGCAGCCGCTCGGTGTAGGTGGCCAGGGGGGTCTCGGAAGTCGTCGCCATGCCCTAGAGTCTATCCCGGCAGGGGCAGGCCCGGTCCAGGGCCTCGCGGGCATACCATAGGAGGCACTGGAGGCGAGGAGCGGCCATGATCATCCCCGACATCGACGACCTGGTCCTGGAATCCGACGAGGACGGCAGCATCGAGGAACTGGGGCGCCGGGTGCTGTCCCGGGGGCCCTGGAGCACGGTGGCCTTCCTGGTGCGCGTCCGCGCCGGGGGCGACGGTCCCTGGGAGGGTCCGTTCCTCTGGCTGCACCGCTACCAGAAGGTGCCTCAGGGCTGGAAGCTGGTGAGCCGCTTCCGCACCACCGAGGCGGACCAGCTGCGCGGCCTGGTCGAGGCCCTGGCCGCCTGGGGCCTGTTCACTTCGTGAGCACGAACCGGTCCAGTTCCCCGCCCCGGATCCCCAGCTGCCGGAACACCACCCGGCGGCCCCGGATATCCAGGACGGAGCGCCCAGGCCCGGACTGGGCCGGTCGGCGGTATCATTATAATAAATTTTTTATACATTAACCCCCCCGATCCACTCCCGGGGCCGGCGCCATGCGAAGCTGGAGGGTCCAGGAGACTTCATGCCCATCGCCCTCGGTCTGGTCAAAGTGAGCAAGCGCTTCGGCGCCCAGCCCATCCTGCAGGAGCTCAGCCTGGGCCTGCAGATGGGCGAGAAGGTGGGGCTCATCGGCCGCAACGGCGCGGGCAAGTCCACCCTTTTCAAGCTCCTGGCCGGGGAGGACAGCCCCGATTCCGGCGCGGTGGTGCTCACCCAGGGGCTGCGGGTGGCGCACCTGGCCCAGGATCCCCACTTCGCCCCGGACGCCACGGTGCGCAGCGCCCTGGAGACGGCCCTCGCGGACCACCGGGAGCTGATCCTGCGCCATGCCCGAATCCACGAGGAACTCCAGGGGGCGGCGGCGAACCGGTCCGCCGAGGAGAAGCTGCACGCGGAACTGGACCGGGTGGAGCACCACCTCCAGCGCATGGGCTGGGACCTGGAGCCGCGGCTCAAGGAGGCCCAGACCACCTGGGGCCTGGCGGACCTGGAAGCCCCGGTGGAGAGCCTGTCCGGGGGCTGGCGCAAGCGGGTGGCCCTGGCCCAGGCCTGGCTCGAGGACCCGGACGTCCTGGTGCTGGACGAGCCCACCAACCACCTGGACCCGGAGCAGGTGGAGAAGCTGGAGCTGTGGCTGCAGCAGTTCACCGGCTCCCTGCTGCTGATCACCCACGACCGCCACCTCCTGGACGGGGTGGTGGACCGGATGCTGGAGCTGGAGGGCGGCGCCATCACCAGCTACGACGGCTCCTACAGCGACTACCTGCTGGAACGTGCGGACCAGGCGTTCCGGGAGGCGCGCCTCACCGAGCACCTGCAGAACCGCCTGCGCCGGGAGCTGGCCTGGCTGCACCAGGGCGCCAAGGCCCGCACCCGCAAGTCCAAGCTGCGCATCCAGGAGGTCCTGGACCTGAACGCGGAGGTCCAGGACCGCACCCGCCGGGAGGCGCGGCTGGGCCTGGCCTTCGCCGGGGGCGCCAACCGCTCGGATGCCCTGCTCACCGCGGAGGGCCTGCGCTTCCATTATCCCGGCAGCGGCCTGGAGCTGGCGGGCGGCCTGGACCTGGTGCTGCAGCGGGGCGGCCGGGTCGCCCTGCTGGGCCCCAACGGCTGCGGCAAGACCACCCTGCTGCGCCTGCTCCTGGGCGAACTGGAGCCCACCGGGGGCACCCTCGTGCGCCACCCGCGCCTGTCCGTGTCCACCATCTCCCAGGGGCGGGGCGAGCTGCGGGGCGACCTGAGCATCGCCGACAACATCGCCGAGCGCGCCTCGATGGTGCGGGTGGGCGGGCAGGACCTGCTGGTGCTGGTGTACCTGACCCGGTTCGGCTTCCCGGCGGACCAGCAGAAGCGCCTGGCCGGGAGCCTTTCGGGCGGCGAGCGCAACCGCCTGCTCCTGGCCAAGGCCATGCTCCAGCCGGCGGACCTGCTGGTGCTGGACGAGCCCACCAACGACCTGGACATCCCCACCCTCCAGAACCTGGAGGAGGCGCTGGCGGACTATCCCGGCACCCTGCTGCTGGTGAGCCACGACCGGTTCTTCCTGGACCAGGTGGCCACCCACACCCTGGCCTGGGACCCGGACCGGGAGCCCCGGTGGGAGTGGTACGAGGGCAACCCCTCGGCGGTGCGCCGCCTGCGGGCCGAGCGGGCCCAGGAGTCGGCGGCGCGGGAAACGGCCGCCCGGAGCGAGGGCGGCAGGGGGCGCGCCCGCCAGGAACCGGCCCGGCGCAAGCCCGGGCTCACCCAGAAGGAAGAGCGGCGGCTGGCGGAGCTGGAGGCGGCCATGGCAGCCCTCCAGGGCCGGATCCAGTCCCTGGAGGCGGCTCTGGTGGACCCTGGAGCGTTCATGAGCGCCGACGCCCCGGGCCACCAGGCGCTCAAAGACCGGGACGCCGCCAAGGCCCAACTGGAGGCCCTGGAACTGGAGTGGCTGGAACTGGAGGGGAAACGGGGTTGACGCCAGGAGGGGTCCCCGGCCTTGAGAACCTGGATCAAAAAACTAATTTACATAAATTTTATTCTCCGATTTCTAGAAATTAGATTAAATTTGTTTTCAAGAAGACCAATTCCACCGGTTCTCAGGAGACAACCATCATGCTCACCCCCCCTCTTCGCGACTTCCTGGAAATCCCGTACGACACCCTGGAGGAGATGAACCTCAGGGCCCAGGACCAGCGGCGCAACCGGGTGCCGGCGGACACCATCCGCGAGGAGCGCATGAAGTTCCTGGCCGACGAGAAGCGCGTCAAGGCGGTCACCGTCTGCTTCACGGACCTGGAAGGCCGGTTCCACATGCTGGACTACGACAAGAAGTTCCTGCTCAGGTCCAGCGACAACCTCACCTTCGACGGGTCCAGCGTGCGGGGCTTCACGGTGCAGGCGGAGTCGGACCTGCGCCTGGTCATCGACTGGCCGTCGTTCTACTGGATGCCTTCGGACATCTTCGGACCCGGCAAGGTGCTGGTGTTCGGCCTGGTGGAGACCCAGGACCGCTCCCCCTACCCCGGCGACATGCGGGCCCGCCTGAAGACCTACACGGACCACCTGTTCGAGAAGCAGGGCATGGTCTGCAACGCCGCCCACGAGATCGAAGGCTTCCTGTTCAAGGGCGTGGAGGCGGAGCGGCGCTACCACGAGGCCGGCGGGTTCGAGTTCATCAGCACCGGCGGCTACTACCACAGCCTGCCCGGCGACCCCCTGCGCCAGTTCATCGACAAGTCCGCCGAGGCCCAGCGGGCCATGGGGTTCCAGAACGAGAAGGACCACCCGGAAGTGGCCCCCAGCCAGTTCGAGATGAACTTCAACTACCAGGAGGCCAACATCGCCGCGGACCAGGTGCAGATCTACAAGCTCCTGACCCGCCAGGTGGCGGCCCAGATGGGGCTCACCGCCTGCTTCCTGCCCAAGCCGATGGCCGGGGTCAACGGCAACGGCATGCACACCAACCTGAGCCTTTCCAGCAGGGAGCGCAACCTGTTCTACGACGGGGCGGGCAAGGAGGGGATGAGCCCCCTGGCCTGGGACTTCGTCCAGCGGGTCATGGCCAACGCCCAGGAGCTCTGCCTGATCCTCAACCCCAGCGTCAACGCCTACCGCCGCCTGGACCCCCATTTCGAGGCTCCCAACCAGATCAAGGTGAGCCCCATCGACCGGGGCTCCATGATCCGCATCCCCCTGGGCAACTCCAAGTCGGCGCGCCTGGAAGTGCGGTCGGTGGCCCCGGACACCAACCCCTACCTGAACCTGTACGGCCTCCTGCGCACCGGGCTGGAAGGCCCCCTCGGGGACCCCGAGGAGACCTCCAAGCGTCCCCGCACCCGCTTCCTGCCCGACAACATCCAGGACGCCATCCGCTTCTTCAAGGGATCCAAGTTCCTCCTGGAGATCCTGGGCGAGGACGTGCACGCCAAGTACGCCGAGCTCAAGGTCAACCAGGCGGAACGCTGTCCCAAGGCCCTCGGGTCGCTGATCAAGGATTGCGAGATCCAGTTCCACCACGAGGTGACCAACCAGTACCTCTGGTCGCAATTTTAGTGGCCGTTACGGGCTCTGCCCGTTACGGCCACTTATGAAGGGCCGCTTGCGGCCCGGCGCTCTGCCCGTTACCGCCACTCATGAAGGGCCGCTTGCGGCCCGGCGTCGTCTGCAACCGCCCACTTGTGGGGGGTCGGGGTTCGCCTAGATTGAAGCCTGGAAGGGGAGCCATGAGGAAAATTCCGTTCAAGCGCCACCTGGATCGTTTGCGGCAATGGTTCTCCCCTTCCAGGAGGGAGCCCGTCACTCTGAAGGAGGCCCTGCCCTGGCTGGTGCCCAAGGTGCGCCCCCGGTTCCACTACGAGGCCCTGGCCCTGCGCACCGGCCGGGCCTGGCCGGAGTTCCGCCCCCTGGCGGGGCTGTTCGCCGTGAGCCTGGCGGTGGACACGCCCACCGGAGAGCTGGACGTGGGGCCCGAGGACCTGGCCCGGTGGAACGCGGACTTCGACCGGCTGATGCAGAAGGCCCGCAGCAACCTGCTGGCCCGGGGCGGGGAGGAAGGTTTCCTCAAGCTCGGGCCGGGACGGTTCCGTTCCAGCTGGCAGGACAACCTGGACGGCAGCCGGATGCTGCTGCCCGGCATCCTGCGCCGCCTGCCCCTGGCCGGTGACCCGGTGGTGGTGCTGCCCAGCCGGGACACCCTGCTGGTGGTGGGCTCCGAGGACCCCGCAGCCCTGCGCTGGGCCCTGGACGGGGCCGCGGCCCTCATGGACGCGGATCCCGGATCCCTGAACGGCTGTCCCCTGCGCTTCCGCAACCTCCAGTGGGAGCCCTTCCAGCCCGCGGGGGAAGATCCCCTGAACCCCCTGCTCCAGCGCCTGGGCAGCCGGCGGCTGCAGGAGGAGTACGGCAGCCAGAAAGCCTTGCTGGACCGGCGCCACGGCTTGGCCGGCAAGGCCATCACCGTGACCCCGTACCGGGTGGAACGGGCTTCGGGCGGGACCGCCCGCAGCTTCACCGTCTGGTCCCAGACCATGGGCGAAGCGTGGCTGCCCCAGGCCGACCAGGTGCGCCTGTCCTGGGAATGGGGGCGGGAGCCGGGCCGGGCCTGGGTGCCCTGGGAGCGGCTGCAGGCCCGCCTGGGCGAGGTGCTGGAACCGGTGGGACTGTTCCCCGAGCGCTATCGGTTCCGGGAGCAGCCCGGCCCGCGCCAGCTGGAAAGCCTCCTGGCCTGACGCAGTCCGCCCCGGGTGGCGGGTTTGCCGCCGTCCCGGGGCTGGACGAGGGGAGGGGTCCCTATTGGGCCGGCTGGGTCCCGGTGAAATAGAACACCACGTAGCCCATGAGGGTGCCGTCCGCCTTGGGCACGGCCCAGACCCGGACGGGCGTATTGGCCGTCAGGTTGCTGGCCAGGGCGGCCTGGCTGGGTAGTCCCGGGTGACGGTGATGGCCATGTTGTCGCCGGACACGGAGGCGAGGGGATAAGGAGGGGACCGGCCTCAGGCGGTGCAGGCCTTGACGGGCTCCTGGGCGCGGCTAATTTGTAAGTCGAGTTTATAATCTGCCGAATGGTCTACCTGCATCGAACCCTGGAACCTTTTCTCCTGGAAGCTTCGGGACGCTTCCCCGTCCTCCTGGTGACCGGTCCGCGCCAAGTGGGAAAGACCACCTTCCTCCAGCACCTTTCGGCAGGATTCCGGACCTATGTCACCCTCGACGATCCCCTGGTTCGGGAGCTGGCGGCTTCGGATCCCCACCTGTTCCTCCAGCGCTTCCAGCCTCCGGTGCTCATCGACGAAATCCAGTATGCGCCCCAGCTGCTTCCGGTCATCAAGCTGCTGGTGGATCGCCAGCGCGATCCCGGCCTGTTCTGGCTCACTGGTTCACAGCAGTTCCACGTGATGAAGGGCGTTTCCGAATCCTTGGCGGGCCGGGTGGCCATTGTGAACCTGCTGGGGTTCTCCCAGTCGGAGCTGCTGGGCCGCCCATCCGGCCCGCCCTTCATCCCCACACCCGAGCAGCTTGACCACCGGGCGGACCGGCCGGTCCATACCCTGGCAACGCTATTCCTGAGAATCTGGATGGGCTCCTTCCCGGCCCTGCACGAACCTCCGGCACCGCCGGCGCGGGACCTGTTCTACAGCTCCTACATCCAGACCTACCTGCATCGGGACGTCCGCGACCTGGCCCGGGTCGGCGACGAGCGGGCTTTCCTGCGCTTCCTCCGGGCCTGCGCCGCCCGGACCGGTCAGCTCCTGAACGTGTCGGACCTGTGCCGGGATGCGGACATCAGCCAAGCCACCGGCAAGCACTGGCTGTCGATCCTGGAAGCCTCCGGAATCCTCTATTTCCTGGAACCGTTCCATTCCAACCTGCTCAAGCGCCTGGTGAAAACCCCGAAGCTCTATGTGCTCGACACAGGCTTGGCGGCGTACCTCACCGAATGGTCCTCCCCCGCCAACCTGGAGGCGGGCGCCATGAACGGCGCCTTCCTGGAAACCTGGGTGGTGACGGAGATCCTGAAGAGCTGGTGGCACAATGGCCGTCAGGCTCCGCTCCATTACTACCGGGACCGGGACGGGGCGGAAATCGATCTCCTGATCCACCAGGACCAGGTCCTCTACCCCATCGAGATCAAGAAGACCGCCCAACCCTCCAGGGATGCAATCCGGTCCTTCAAGGCCCTGGAAAGCTTGGCGCCCGCAGGCTACCGGCGAGGTCCGGGGGGTCTGGTCTGCCTGGCCGGAACGCGGATGCCCCTGGACCGGGACGTGGAGATCGTGCCTGCAGGGCTGCTCTGACTTCCGGGTGCTCCCCACCCGACGAAGCGAACCCACGGACGTCGGCCCGGAACCCGGCCCAACCGGCCCGAACGGTCTTGTTGAACTCCGCAACTCTCTCAAGGGTAAAATTTGCCGTTTGTTTTTCGCTTTTTTTACTCCATATTGGGATCCCCGGAGGTCGGCCGTGCTGGCGATGTGGGTTCCCGAGATGCCGTTCCAGATGGCCGGACAGCAGGATCCGGGGCTGCGGGACCGGCCGCTGGCGTTCCTGGGCCCCGGGCCCCAGCGCACCCCCTGCCTGTGGCTGGTGAACCGCCTGGCCCGGGCCGAAGGGCTGGCCCCGGGGGACCCCATGGACCACGCCCTGCGCCGCCTTCCGGGACTGCGGGTGCTGGACCCGGCGCCCCAGACCTGGTGGGAGGCCCAGGCCTGCCTGGGGGAGTTCCTGCAGCACTGGACCCCCCAGGGGCTGCTGGGGCACATGGGCGAGGCCCTGGTGGAACTGGACGGCACCGGGCGGCTGTTCGGCGCCCCCCGGGACACCGCCGCGCGCATGCAGCGGGAGCTGGCCCAGGCCACCGGCTGGACCAGCCAAGGCGGGCTGTCGCGCAGCGCCACCGCCGCCAAGCTGGCCACCCGCCTGGAGTTCCGCGCGGCCATCGGCCTGGAGGAGGTGCCCGAGGGCGGCGAGCCGGTGTTCCTGGCCCCCCAGCCCCTGGCCCGCATGCCCGACCTGGCGCCCCGCCTGCGCTGGCGCTTCCAGCGTCTGGGGCTGCACCGCTTCGGCGACCTGCAGCCGGTGCCCCTGCCCACCCTGGCCCAGCTCATGCCCGAGGACCAGGCCCTGGCCGTGCTGACCCGGGCCCGGGGCGAGGACCGCCCGCGCCTGCCCATGCTGGCCGACCCGGCGGGGGAATCCCGCCATCCCTGGCGCCTGGAGCCCCCCTGCCTGCCCGAGGAGGCGCCCCTGGCCATCTGGTGCCTGGAGCGCTTCTGGAACGACGGCCGCTCCCCCCGCCGGCTCACTCTGCGCTGGTGGGACGTGGACGGCCAGGCCCACCGCTGGCAGGCCCCCGAGACCGCCCTGGCGGAGCCGCCCGTGCTCCTGGCCCGGCTGGTGGAAGCCGGCTTCCGCCAGGGCGCCCTGCGGCGGATCCTGGTGCACCGCCTGGAACTGCACCTGGCCTGGGGGCTGGGCCGCCCCCGCGGCCTGTTCGAGACGCCCCTGACCCGCAAGCTGGGGGCCCTGGAACCGGCCCTGGCCCGGCTGCGCAAGCGCTTCCCGGAGCAGCCGGTGCTGCCGGGGTGGGCGCGCCGGGGAGAGGGTTCCGGGTAGGCCTTGGCGGTTCCCGTCAATGCTGGCGCGGAGAGCTCTCCACCGCGATCTCCCCCGTCTCCAGGAGCGATTTCAGGTTGGACAGGATGGACGGCCAACCGCCGGAGACCGCCTGGATCAGTTTCGACTCCGCGCGTTCCATCGAATGGGTGACGGTCAGCTTCACGGCGCCGCCGACCGGCTCCAGTTCCATCGTCATGCGGGAGTGGCCTTCAGCCTTCAACTCCGGCTTCCATTCGTTGAGCCACCGAATGGCCAGGCGCCTGGGCGGATCAACCTCGAGCACTTCACCGGTGTCCGCGATCCGGCCATCGGGGAACAGCAGCCGCCAGGGTGAGCCGACCTGCCAGTCGCACGCCACGTGCATATCGAACCAGTATTTTTTCATGAAATCCGGCTGGGTCAGCGCGGACCATAACCGGTCCGGCGTGGTACGGATGAAGGTGACGTAGACAAACGTGCTGTTATCCATGGGAGTCCTCCCCCTCCAGGTGGTTTTTGAGGTCGAGCAGAGCGTCCAGCCGCTTCCGCTCGAATTTCCTGATCCAGCGTTCCGCCAGTTCGTGGATCGGCACCGGGTTCAGGTAGTGCCGTTTTTCCCGTCCCTGCCGCGCCGCGGTGACCAGGTTCGCGGCCTCCAGCAGGCCCAGGTGCTGGCTCACCGCTTGCCGGGTCATCCCCATGTGCGCACACAATTCGCCCAGGGTCTGGCCATTCTCCGCGTACAACCGGTCGAGCAGCTTTCTGCGGCTGGGATCGGCGAGCGCCTTGAAAACATTGTCCATGTCGGTCACAAAAGGCCTGCCGGGAGGCGGTGGTCCATGCCAAGGAATATGCAAGCATTTACTTGCATGTCAAGAGTCATCAACCGGGACTGTCATCGCGCAGCGATCCGCGGCCGACGTACAAGGGCGAGAGGGAGGAACCCGGGCCTTTACGTAGTCGGGCTCCCAGAAACCGCCCGCTCCCGCCGCGCCTCGAAGGCCTGCAAGTGCAGATGCACCAGTTCCAGCAGCGGCCAGGCCCCTCCCCGCTCCCTGCCCCGGCGCAGCAGGTCGCCGATGATCGGCCCGGCCTCCAGGCGGCGGCCCCGCTCCAGGTCGTCCAGCATGGACGCCACCACCGCCGACCCGGGCGCGGTGAGAATGCCGCGCATGCGCTCCAGGGACGCGGCCCGGGGCGGAAAGCCCTGGCCGGCGGCCGCCGCCGCGCATTCGTCCAGGAGCGCCGCGGCGAAGGCGGCGCCCCCGGCGGCCACCACGTCCCCCACGGTGCCGCGCATGAGGCAGGTGAGCCCGGCGGTGGCGGCGATGAACACCCACTTCTCCCACAGCTCCTGGATGATTTCGCCGCTGGGCCGGGAATCGAAGCCGGCCCCGCCCAGGGCCGCGTCCACCGCTGCCACGCGGTCCGCGCCGACGCCGCCCCGGTCCCCGTACACCAGGCCATGCATGCGGTTGCGGTGCAGGATCCGGCCCTCCGGATCCTGCACCGAGGAGATCAGGCACAGCCCCCCCAGCACCCGCCCGGCCCCGCAACGGCGGTCCAGAACGTCGAAGTGGGCCATGCCGTTGAGCATGGGCAGCACCAACGTGCCCGGCCCCAGCGCCGGGGCGAAGGCGTCCATGGCCCCGTCCAGGTCGTAGGTCTTGCAGCTGAGCAGCACCAGGTCGAAGGGATCCTTCAGGGTGCCGGCCAGCGCCGTGGGCGGCGCCGGCAGGTCCAGGTCGCCGAAGCCGCTGCGGATGCGCAGCCCGTCCGCGGCCAGGCGCGCCGCCCGCTCCGGACGCACCAGGAAGGTGACGTCCCGCCCGGCGGCCAGGAGCCGTCCGCCGAAATAGCCGCCGGTGGCGCCGGCGCCCACCACGAGGATGCGCATGGGTCCTCCTGTCAATAGGTTCCATGCTACCCTGCCCGGCTGTCCGGGGTAGTCCGTGGTCCGACCGAATGCGGCTTGTCTTGCATATAGTCCGACTAAACGATAAAATAGTTGCATTTGGTCGGGCCAGGCCCACCATGCCCGTATGATCCATCGAAGCCACTGGGAATCCCGAATCGAGCGCGCCTGGGAAGCGAAATCCATCCTGTGGCTAGCGGGAGCCCGGAGGAGCGGCAAGACCACCTTGTGCCAGGGCCTCCCGGCGATCGAGTATTTCGACTGCGAAAGGCCCCGGGTCCGTCAAGCGATGCAGGTTCCCGAGGAATTTCTGGAAGACCTCAGAGGCCGGCGGATCGCCCTGGACGAGATCCATCGCCTGGACCACCCCTCGGAACTGCTAGGAGGCTCTATCCGGACGGAGTCAACTGGGTGATCGCCCATGACGTGGACCGGCCTTACAGCCGCCGGTTCGGAGATCTGGCCGTCCGGTTCCTGGGCCTGGCCCAGGTGCCGGAAGCGCTTGGGCATGACTGACCCTTGGGCGCCCCGGCGGCGCGGTTCCGGAACGGGGACAAGGCAGGCCAAAGCTTGATTTTCGTCTTTTTTACGCTATTCTTGGGGATCGGAGCTCCCCCGCATGTCCTTCCTCCTGGCCGTCACCGACTTCGCTCCGGGCGAAGGCGTCTACACCGCGGAGATGGTGGCCCAGTTGGCCCTGCGCCTGGGCTACCGGCACGTGGCGGCCTGGGATCCGGGGCTGCACGGCTGGCCCCGGCTGCGGGAGGCCTGCCGGTCGGCGGGGCTGCAGCCGCTCCTGGGCTGCCGGTTCACCTGGCGGGGCATGGGCTTCGGCGCCCTGCCCCACTCCAACCGGGGCTACGCGGAGCTGTGCCGGCTGCTCACCGACCAGGCCCACGGCCGGGAGGGTGATCCGCCCCAGGACTGCGCGCTCCTGGCCGAGACCCTGGAGGGGCAGGAGTACCTGGCCCGGGAGGGCTTCGCCCCCGCCCTCCTGGCCCACGGGCGCAACCAGGGCGAGGCGGCCCGGGCCCTGGAGCGGGGCCTGCCGGTGGCGGCGCCCCAGGTGCTGCGCTTCCGCCGGGAGGCGGGATTCGAGCTGCACCGGCTCAAGCGGGCCATGGCCACCCAGAGCACCGTCACCCGCACCGGGCCCCTGTGGGACCCCCGGGACACGGCGGTGCCGCGCGGGGCATGGGAGGCCCGCTGCCCCTGGGCCGAACCGGAGGCGGCCCGGGCCACCGGGGCCATCCTGGAGGCGGCGGGCGCCTGGCGCATGCACTGGGGGGACTGGGTGATGCCCCGCCCCCTGGGCCCCGCCGACCTGGACCTGGACGAGGAACTGCGCGCCCGGGTGCGGGAGGGCCTGCCCCGGCGCTACCCCCAGGTCACCCCCAACCACCGGGCCCGGGTGGAGCAGGAGCTGGACCTGATCCGGCGCAAGCGCTTCGCCGGCTACTTCCTCACCGTCCACGACCTGGTGCGGGAGGCCCGGGCCACCCGCACCTGCGGGCGGGGCAGCGGCGCCGCCTCCATCGTCAGCTACCTGCTGGGCATCACCAACGTGGATCCCATCGCCGCCAACCTCATGTTCGAGCGCTTCCTGTCCGACGCCCGCACCGATCCCCCGGACCTGGACGTGGACTTCGCCTGGGACGAGCGGGACGAGGTGATCGCCTCGGTGTTCCGGCGCTACGGCCGGGAGCGGGTGGCCATGGTGGCCAACCACGTGTTCTTCCAGGCCCGGGGCGCCCTGCGCGACGTGGCCCTGGCCCACGGCCGGCCCGAGGCGGAGCTCAAGGTCCTGGCCCGCTACGTCCGGGGCTGGGACGAGGGCCTGCAGGGCATCCAGGACCACCCCGCCTGGGCCGGCATCCTGGCCCAGGCCCAGGCCCTGGAGGGGCACTTCCACCAGCTCTCGGTGCATCCCGGGGGCACCGTGATCGCCCCGGGCCCCCTGTGGCACCACGTGCCCTTCCAGCCCGCCCCGGCCAAGGAGGGGGTCTCCATCACCGCCTGGGACAAGGACGGGATCGAGGAGTACGGCCTGGTGAAGATCGACCTGCTGGGCAACCGCAGCCTGGCGGTGGTGCGGGACGCCCTGGAGGGGCTCGGGGAGCGGGCCCCGGAGCCCCTGCGCTGGCAGCCGAGCCTGGACCCGGCCACCCAGGACCTGCTGGCCCGGGGCGACACCATGGGCGTCTTCTACGTGGAGAGCCCGGCCATGCGCCAGCTGCAGCAGCGGGTGGGCAAGGGCGACTTCGAGACCCTGGTGATCCACAGCTCCCTGATCCGCCCCGCCGCCAACCGCTGGATCGACACCTACGTGAAGCGCTCGCGCGGGGAGGAGGCCTACGTCCCCGCCCACCCGGTGCTGGGCTCGCTGCTCTCGGAGAGCTTCGGGGTGCTGGTGTACCAGGAGGACGTGGTGCGGGTGGGCATGGCCATGGCCGGGTGGAGCCATTCGGAAGCGGACCAGCTGCGCAAGGTGCTGGGCAAGCACGACTGCGCCCGCAGGCTGCCCCAGTTCGAGGTCCGGTTCCGGGACGGCTGCGCCGCCCAGGGGATCCCGCCGGCGGCGGTGGACGAGGTGTGGGACATGGTGCGCACCTTCCGGGGCTACTCCTTCTGCAAGCCCCACTCGGCCAGCTACGCCCAGGTGAGCTTCGAGAGCGCCTGGCTCAAGGCCCACCACCCGGCGCTGTTCTTCGCGGCGGTGATCACCAACCAGGGCGGCTACTACGCCCCCATCATCTACCTGGGCGACGCCCGGCGGCACCGCCTGGTGGTGCGCGGCCCGGACGCCAACGCCTCCCGCTGGGAATTCAGCGCCGAGGGGGAGCAGGGCCTGCGGGTGGGCCTCATGTGCGTGAAGGGGGCCCGCGAGGAGGAGGTGCGGAACCTGCTGGAGGAGCGGGAGCGCAACGGCCCGTACCAGGGACTGGAGGAGCTGCTGGGGCGGGTGCCCCTGTCGGTGCCCACCGCCGAGGCCCTGGGCTCCGGCGGCGCCTTCGACCGCTGGGCCCCGGACGGGGACCGCACCCGCCTGCTGTGGACCCGCCTGGGGGGGATCCCCCCCGGGGTGCGCCCCCGCCCCACCGACCCGTTCGACCGGGCCGGCCTGGAGCTGGAGATTCTGGGCCTCACCCTGGAGATCCACCCGGCCGCCCTGCAGCGGGCCCGCCACGGCGGCGCCCCGCACCGGGCCGAGGACACCGCGCAGCCCGGGCGGCACCTGCGCTTCTGGGCCCTGGTGGCGGCGGAAAAGACCGTGCGCACCGAGAAGGGCGAGCTCATGCAGTTCCTCACCTTCGAAGACGAGACCGGGCTGTGCGAGGCGGTGGCCTTCCCGGACGCCTACCGCAAGCGCCGCCGTCCCCTGCGGGTGGGCGACGTGGTCCCGGTGGGCGGACGCAGCACCCGCCAGGACGGGCTGGCGGTCCTGGAGGTGGATTAACCCCGCTGTGACGCCAGCAGGTCCAGGAGACGGTCCGGGTCCGGGTCGCAGGGCAGCTCCGCCATTCCGGAGGGCGGAATGAAGCCCTCCGCCCGGGCCCGGGCCAGGAAGCCCCGCAGCCCGTCCCAGAAACCGTCCCGGTCCAGCAGGCCCACCGGCTTGCGGTGCAGCCCCAGCTGGTTCCAGGTGACCATCTCGAACAGCTCCTCCAGGGTGCCGTAGCCCCCGGGCAGGGCCAGGAACGCGTCCGCCAGGCGGGCCATGCGCGCCTTGCGGGCATGCATGTCCGGCGTGATGATCAGCTCGGTGAGCCCCCGGTGGGCGTTTTCCCGGTCCGCCAGGCCCTGGGGCATCACCCCCACCACCCGCCCGCCCCCGGCCAGGGCGGCGTCGGCCATGGCGCCCATGAGGCCGGTGTGGGCGCCGCCGTACACCAGGGTCAGTCTCCGTCGGGCCACGGTCCGCCCCAGCCCGGCGGCCAGGTCCAGGAAGGCCGGGTCGCGGCCGGGCTTGGAGCCGGCGAACACGCAGATGGAGGAAAACGGGCGCTCGGACATGGGTTCGACTGTACCATTACCGGATTGTCACCGCGCCCGGGGGCCCGCGGAGCACGTTCGCGCAAGGGTCCCAGGGCCTTGAAAATTTCTGGCCTTGCTTTCCAAGTGCCAACCCTGGTTATGATGACTTTTTGAATGGAACGCCCGGATCTCCCCCCCTCCGGGCCCTTTCTGGAGATGATATGCGAAAAGCCGTTGCAATCCTCGCCATGTGCGCAGCTTTTTCCCTTGCCGCCGCGGAGCCCCAGTTCGGCGTCCAGGCGGGTCTCTCCGCACCATTCAACGACCTCAGCGACAACGGATCCCTTGGCCCGTACCTGGGCGGCCACGCCCGCTGGTACTTCGGGGGCGGCCACGGCCTGATGGCCCGGGCCGACCTGACCCTCTACGGGTCCAACAACAGCACCAGCGTCACCGGCTTCGGCGTGGGCGCCGACTACACCTACCACATGGAGCAGCGCCTGGAGGGCCTGTACTTCATGGCCGGCCTGAGCGAGGAGAGCTTCCACACCTCCTACCCCAACTCCTCCCACAACGACAACGCCCTGGGCATCGATTTCGGCGTGGGCTACGACATGGACCGGCACTTTGGCCTCCAGGCCCGGTACAAGTCCCACAACCTGGACCACATGACCTATTCCGCCCTGGACCTGGGGGTCACCTACAGCTTCTGACCGCCGGATCCCGTGTATCTTGAGGGGAACGGAGGGGCCGCATGCTGAGACTGGAATCGTTCCCGGTGGGTCCCCTGGCCTGCAACTGCACCCTGCTGTGGGATCCGGACCGGGGCATCGGGGTGGTCATGGATCCGGGCGGCGAAGGCCCCCGCATCGCCGGGCGGGTGCGGGCCCTGGGCTTCAAGGTCACGGCCCTGCTGCACAGCCACGCCCATTTCGACCACGTGGGCGCCACCCGGGAACTGCAGGACCTGTGGCAGTGCCCGGCCTTCCTGAACGAGGCGGACCGGTTCCTGGTGGACGCCCTGGACCTGCAGACCGGCATGTTCGGCATGGACCCGGTGCCCCGTCCCGAGACCGCCGCCCTGAACCCGGGCGACCTGCACCTCGGCCTGGCCACCCTGCACACGCCCGGCCACACGCCCGGTTCCTGCTGTTTCCACGGGGCGTTCGAGCGGGGCTCGGTGGTGCTGGCCGGGGACACCCTGTTCCAGGGCGGAGTGGGCCGCACGGACCTGTGGGGGGGCAGCTGGGAGCAGCTGGAAGCCAGCATCCAGCGGGAACTCTATCCCATGCCGGACGCCACCCTGGTGATCCCCGGCCACGGCCCGGCCACCACCATCGGCGCCGAAGCGGCGGACAATCCGTACATACGCAGATGCAAACGGTGAGCTCCGTGCCAGAATGACGGAAACCGAACGGAGGCCGTCATGCAGGAAATAATCACGGGTCTAGGTTGCTTCACACCGATCCTGGTGGTGGTGGTCATCTGGCTGATCGCCTGCATACGGGTCATCAACGAGTACGAACGGGCGGTGATCTTCACCCTGGGCAAGGTCGCCACGAAGCCCAGGGGCCCCGGCCTGATCTTCGTGCTCCGGCCGCTCCAGCGGGCCGTGGTGGTGAGCCTGCGCACGGTGGTGCTGGACGTGCCCAGCCAGGACATCATCACCCGCGACAACGTGAGCCTGAAGGTGAGCGCCGTGGTCTACTTCCGGGTGCTGAACGCCCAGCAGGCGATCCTGGCGGTGGAGAACTACTACTACGCCACCAGCCAGATCGCCCAGACCACCCTGCGCTCGGTGCTGGGGGAAGTGAGCCTGGACGAGCTCCTGGCGGAGCGGGAGAAGCTGAGCCAGCGCCTGCGCGAGATCATCGACACCTCCACCGAGCCGTGGGGCGTGGAGGTGACCAGCGTGGAACTCAAGTCCGTGGACCTTCCGGAGCAGATCCAGCGGGCCATGGGCAAGCAGGCCGAGGCCGAGCGGGAGAAGCGCGCCAAGGTCATCGCCGCCGAGGGCGAGCTCATGGCCTCCCAGCAGCTGCTGGAGGCCGCCAACAAGATCAGCCAGAACCCGGTGGCCATCCAGATGCGCTACCTGCAGACCCTCACCGAGATCGCCGTGGAGAAGAACAGCACCATCGTGTTCCCGCTGCCGGTGGAGCTGCTGCGGCTGATGGAGCGCTACAGCGGCAAGCCTGAAGTCAATCCGTGACCATGGGCAGTTGAACGGTCCACACCGTCCGCGGCGGCGGCTTCCGCCTGATGGAAGGCAAGGGATTCGGCGGGGTCGCCCATTTATTGGGGGCCCCGCCTTCAACTTCCAGCCCTCCGGGCGGTCTCTTAGCCGTGAGGAACCCCCATGCGACGCCCTGGACTTGCAATCATCATCGTGACCGGAATCCTGATCGCGGCGGGCGCGGGCCTCTGGCTGTCCCTGGCCAGGGGAGCTAAGCCCCCGTCCTTCAAGGTGGTCCGGGTGAAGCGCGGCAACCTGGTCGCCACCATCGGCGCCACGGGCACCCTGGAGCCGGATGCGGCCGTGGACGTGGGCGCCCAGGTGCAGGGGGTCATCGTCGCCTTCGGCAAGGACCGGCACGGCAAGGAAATCAACTGGGGGTCCAAGGTGGAGGCCGGCATGGTGCTGGCCAGGATCGACGATTCCCTCTACCGGGCTGCGGTCGGGACCGCCAAGGCCCAGTTGGCCCAGGCGGAGGCCACCCTCACCGCCAACCAGGCCAATGTCCTGCAGCAGAAGGCCAACCTGCTGCTGGCCAGCCAGAACTGGCGGAGGGCCCAGCAGCTGGGGCCTTCGGATGCCCTGGCCCAGAGTGCCTACGATCAGTACCAGTCCGCCTTCGAGGTGGCCAAGGCCAACCTCGCCAGCGCCGAAGCGGCGGTGGAGCAGGCCAAGGCCGCCATCCTGGCGGCCAGGGCCAACCTGGCCACGGCCCAGCTCAACCTGGACTACTGCACCATCAAGTCGCCGGTGAAAGGCGTGGTCATCGACCGGCGGGTCAACATCGGCCAGACGGTGGTCTCCTCCCTCAGCGCTCCGAGCCTTTTCCTCATCGCCGATGACCTGAAACAGATCCAGGTATGGGTTTCGGTCAACGAGGCCGACGTGGGCCGGATCCATCCGGACCAGCCCGTGACCTTCACCGTGGACGCCTACCCCGGCCAGGTCTTCAAAGGCAAGGTGGGCCAGGTGCGGCTGAACGCCACCATGACGCAGAATGTGGTGACCTACACGATCGAGGTGGACACCGACAACTCCGACGGCAGGCTGCTGCCCTACCTCACCGCCAACGCCCTGTTCCAGATCGGCCGCCGGGAGGATGTGCTGCTGGTTCCCAATGAGGCCCTGCGCTGGACCCCCAAACCGGAAATGGTCGTCCGCGGCGCCCGGACACCCGGGCACGACCATGCCGCCCGGGGCGGTGCCGAGGCCCCCCAGGCGATCCTGTGGCTGGCTCAGGGCCATCAGGTCCGCCCCCTGAAGGTGGAGCCGGGACTCACCGACGGCACCTGGACTGAAGTGGCCGGGGCAGGGCTGCGGGAAGGGGTGCCGGTGGTGACGGGCGAGTCGGTCCTGCCCAGCGACAGCGACTCGGCTGCCGAACGCAATCCCTTCGCACCGCCCAGGTTCCCGTGGCAGCAGCGCGGCGGCAAGGGGCAGGAACCTTCGCCAGCCCAGGGGCCGGAACCGGAGCCGGCCGCTCCCGGCGCGAACCGGAAGCCGTGACCGGCGGGGGGGCGTCCATGACCGAACAGATGCGGCTGCGGGACATCCACAAGGCCTACCAGCTGGGCGAAATCCGTCTGCCGGTGCTGAAAGGGATATCCCTCTCGATCGAACGCGGCGAACTGGTGGCGCTCATGGGCGCGAGCGGATCCGGCAAAAGCACGCTCATGAACATTCTCGGCTGTCTGGACCACCCCAGCTCCGGCGAGTACTGGCTGGACGGGGAGGACATCTCCGGCCTGGACGCCAAGGGGCGCGCCAGGGTGCGCAACCGGACGATCGGGTTCGTGTTCCAGAGTTTCAACCTGCTTCCGCGCATGTCCGCCCTGGACAACGTCATCATGCCCCTGGACTACACCCGCGCGCACCTTGGGGAAGGGGTCCGGCGCCAGCGCGGGCGGGACATGCTGGCCAAGGTCGGCCTCGCCGATCGGGGCCACCACCAGCCCTCCCAGCTGTCCGGCGGCGAACAGCAGCGGGTGGCCATCGCCAGGTCCCTGATCAACCAGCCCGAGATCCTGCTCGCCGACGAGCCCACCGGCAACCTGGACTCCCACACCAGCGAAGACATCCTGACCATGTTCGAGCGCCTGAACCAGGATGAACGCATCACCATCATCCTGGTCACCCACGATCCGAACGTGGCGCGCCACTCCCGCCGGGTCATCCACATGAAGGACGGCCTGATCCTGGAAGGGGGAGGCGCCTCATGAGAGCGGCCGCCGTGCTCAGGACCGCCGGCCGCGCCCTGCGGCGCAACGTCATGCGCACCCTGCTCACGACCCTGGGCATCGTCATCGGCGTCGGGGCCGTCATCACCATGATGGAGATCGGCAACGGCGCGACCCGGGCCATCGAGCGCACCTTGACCAGCATCGGCGCCAACACCCTGGCCGTGATCCCGGGCGCCCAGAACGTGGGCGGCATCAACTTCGGCATCGGCAGCCAGACCACCCTCACCCCGGCGGACGCCCAGGCCATCGCCCGGCGTTGCGACGCGGTGGGGAACGTGGCTCCGATCGTCCGCGCCCGCACCCAGATCGTCTACGGCAACCGGAACTGGGTTCCCACCTACATCTACGGCACCGACCCCGACTACCTGGAGGTGCGCGACTGGACCAGCATGGCCGAAGGCACCGCCTTCAGCGACCAGGACGTGCGCAACCTGAACAAGGTCTGCCTGGTGGGCCGGACCATCGTGCGCGAACTGTTCGCAGGCCAGTCCCCGATCGGCAAGGAGGTCCGGATCCGCAACGTGGCCTTCAAGGTGGTGGGGGTCCTGAGCCCCAAAGGCGCCAACATGATGGGCCAGGACCAGGACGACACCCTGCTGGCCCCCTGGACGACCCTGAAGTACCGGGTCGTGGCCACGTCCTTGTCCAACGGCAACCAGAGCGCCCTGAACACCGCCAACACCACCGAAGTGAATTCCCTCACCCAGCTGTACCCGAACCTGAGCGCCACCCTCTATCCGGCCGCGTCCACCAACGAGCTGGCCGACGTGCCCCAGCCGATCCGGTTCGCCAACGTCGACCAGATCCTGGCCAACGCCCGCAGCAGCGCCCTGATTCCGGAGGCGATCCAGCAGATCGGCATGGTGCTCCGGGAGAACCACCATCTCCGGCCGGGCGCGCCCGACGATTTCACGGTCAGGGACATGACCGAGATCACCCAGGCCATGAGCTCCACCACGGAGATGATCACCAAGCTGCTCATGTACGTGGCCATGATCTCCCTGGTGGTGGGCGGGGTCGGGATCATGAACATCATGCTGGTCTCGGTCACGGAGCGGACCCGGGAGATCGGCCTGCGCATGGCCGTGGGCGCGGAGCCGGGGGACATCCTCCGCCAGTTCCTGGCGGAGGCCACCTGCCTGTGCCTGGCCGGCGGCATCATGGGCATCGCCGCGGGGCGCTGCGCCTCCATGATCGTCTCCAGGGTGCTCAGGTGGCCCACCGTCCCTTCCCTGGGCGCGATCGTCACGGCGGTCCTGGTGTCCGCGAGCGTGGGCGTGATCTTCGGTTTCTATCCGGCCTGGAAGGGTTCACGGCTGGATCCCATCGATGCCCTGCGCTACGAGTGAGGTGACGGCCATGAGATGCGGAATATGCGCTGCCTTCGCGGGACTCCTGGCGCTCGGCTGCAAGGTCGGCCCGGACTTCGCTCCGCCCAGGCCCGGAATGCCCGCCGACTGGACCGATGCGGCCCAGCAGCCCGGATCGGCGGTCACCCCCGGCCCGGCCGCCGACCTGGGACGCTGGTGGGAGCGGTTCGGCGATCCGGCGCTGACCTCGCTGGTGGACCAGGCCCTGCAGGCCAACCCCGGCCTGGCCGCCGCGGAGGCGAACCTGCGCCAGGCCAGGGCCCTGCGCGGAGTGGCCGCCGGAGGCCTGTGGCCCGCCGTGAACGCGACCGCCTCGGCCCAGCGCGTGGGCGGCCCCGCCTACGCCTCGCAAAGCGGCTCGGGCAACCTGTTCATGGCGGGACTGGACGCGGTCTGGGAGCTGGACTTCTTCGGCGGGGTGCGGCGCGGAGTCGAGGCGGCGGACGCCAATACCCAGGCCGCCCTGGAGAACCTGCGCGACGTCCAGGTCAGCCTCGCCGCCGAGGTCGTCCTTGCGTACATGCAGCTGCGCGGCAACCAGCTCCAGCTGGAGACCGCCCGGCACAACATCGGCATCCAGCAGCACACCCTGGACATCGTAAGCCGGCTGCACAAGGCCGGACTGGACAGCGGACTGGACGAGGCCAACGCCCAGAGCACCCTGGCCTCCACCGAGGCGCAGGTCCCGGTGTACGAGACCGCTGTGCGGCAGGCCATCTACGCCCTGGGGGTGCTGCTGGGCCAGCATCCCGGCTCCCTTCTCGAGCGCCTGTCGCCAGGCGGCGACCTGCCCCCCCTGCCCGGCCCGATCACCGCCGGCCTGCCCTCGGACCTGCTCCGGCGCCGGCCCGACGTCCGCATGGCCGAGGCGCAGCTGCACTCGGCCACGGCCCAGATCGGCGTGGCCGAGGCGCAGCTGTTCCCCCAGTTCTCCCTGGCCGGGTCCGTGAACTGGGTGGCCAGCCAATCCGGCGCCTGGCTGACCCGGACGAACCGGTCCTTCGCGGTGGGCCCCCAGGCGAACTGGTCGATCTTCCAGGGGGGCGCGGCCGTTTCCGCCATGCGCGCCCAGGAAGCGGCCCGGGACGCGGCCCTGGCCAATTACCAGACGGCCGTGCTCGGCGCCATCCAGGACGTGGAGAACGCGCTCGTGGCTTTCGGGCAGGAGCGGATCCACTGCCAGTCCCTGGAACAGGCGGTGGCCGCCGACCACAAGGCGGTCGACCTGTCGCAGATCCTGTTCCAGGCCGGCCAGACGGACTTCCTGACCGTGATCACGGCCCAGAGGACGCTGTACACCGACGACAGCGCCCTCGCCCTGAGCCGGCAGAACCTGGAGACCGACCTGGTGGCGCTCTACAAGGCCTTGGGCGGGGGCTGGGAAACGGGATCCTGATCGACGGGCTGCAGCACTCCGCACGGCACGCAGCGGCGGAAGTACTTGCCCTTGGCCGTGGACGGGATGAGCCGCATGGGCTGCCCGCAGGCGGCGCAGACCCCCGGGTCCGGCAGGTCCCCGGCCTGGTCCGGCACCCACTGCCCGCACAGCACGCACACCTTGCTCCCGCTCCGGGTGGTGCGCACCGGCCCCCGGCACAGGCGGCAGGTCTCCAGGGGCTTGCCCTCCGCATCGGTGCCGTAGGCCACCTTGCAGTCCGGATCCCGCCCGGTGGCTGAGCACTTGACGTAGTGGGCCCCCTCCCAGGCGCGCAGGCGCAGGTCCGCCCCGCACCGGGGGCAGGGGCCCGCCGCGGCGCCCGCAGCGCGGGAGGCCGGGCGGGGGCTCGACGCCTTGATCTGCGCCACCAGGCCGGTCACGAAGGCGCGGATCCCCCGCATGAACGCCTCCCGCCCGGTCTCGTCCCGGCGGATGCGCTCCATCTGGGCCTCCCACTCGCCGGTGAGCTGGGGGCTCTTGAGGGCCTCGGCGCGGATGCCGGCGATCAGGTCGACGCCCTTGGGGGTGGGCTGCAGGACGTTGCGCTTGCGTTCCACGTAGCCGCGCTTGAGCAGGGTCTCGATGATGCTGGCGCGGGTGGCGGGGGTGCCCAGCCCGCAGTCCTTCATGGCGCCCTTGAGCTCCTCGTCGTCCAGGTCCTTGCCGGCGCTCTGCATGGCCCCCAGCAGGTCCGCCTCGGTCAGGCGCTTGGGGGGGGAGGTCTGGCCCGCCTTGGGGCACAGCTCCTGGGTGGCCACCGCCTCGTCCTTGGCCACCGGCGGCAGGGCGCCGGAATCCTCGGCCTCCTCGGATTCCTCGCCGGCCCCCTCCTTGGCCTGGTCCTTGGCCCTGGGGTCCTTCCCGGGCCGGCTGTGGGGAGGATCCACCTCGGACCAGCCCAGGGCCTTCACCACCGTGCCGGTCGTCTTCTCGGTATCCCCTTCGGGGATACGCGAGGCCTCCAGGTTTTTTCGCCCGTGCGGCGGATCAACTTCCGACCAGCCCAGGGCCTTCACCACCGTGCCGGTCGTCTTGAATGTCTCTTTCTCGATCCGGGTGACGATGGTCGTCTTGGCCTCGATCCGGTCCGGCCAGTGGGCCGCCAGGAAGCGCCGGGCGATCAGGTCGTAGATGCGCAGGGGGTCCCCCTGCAGGTTGCGCGCCGGGTTCTCGGTGGGCACCAGGGCCGAGTGGTCCTCCACCTCCTGGTCGTTGACGAAGCGCTTGTCCAGCTGCACCGGCCAGCGCTTGCGCAGGTCGGCGACGTACGGATGCAGGGCCTCCAGCTGGCCCTGGGCGACGGCCTTGATCCACCCCGGGATCTTCTGGGCGTCCGCCTCGGTGAGGCAGCGGGAGCTGGTGCGGGGGTAGCTGATGAGCTTGGCCTCGTAGAGGCCCTGGGCCACCTCCAGGGTGTGCTCGGCGGTGAGGCCGAAGCGCTTGTTGGCCTCCTTCTGCAGGGCGGTGAGGTCGTACAGGAGCTCGGGCTTCTTCTTCTCGGTGCGGGCGGCGACCGACGCCACCTGGCCCGGCTTGCCCCGGAGGGCTTCGGCCAGGGCCTCGGCCTCCGCCTCGGTGTCGAAGCGGTCCACCTCCCTGCCCTCGGCCCTGCGGAACCACTTGCCCCGGTAGCTGCCCTGCTCCGCCTGGAAGCGCGCCCACAGGGTCCAGAAGTCCCTGGGCACGAAGTTCTGGATCTCCAGCTCCCGGCTCACCAGCAGCGCCAGGGTGGGCGTCTGCACCCGGCCCACCGAGTACACCCCCTCGCCCCCGGCCCGGCGCTGGGCCAGGGTCTGGGCCCGGGTGCAGTTGATCCCCACCAGCCAGTCCGCCTCCTGCCGGCAGCGGGCGGCGTCCCTGAGGCCCGAGTACGCTTCGCCGCTCTTCATGGCCCGGTACGCCGCGCGGATGGCCTCGTCGGTGAGGCTGGAGGTCCAGAACCGCAGCACCGGCTTGGCGGCGCCGGCCAGGCGGTAGACCAGGTCGAAGATCAGTTCGCCTTCCCGCCCCGCGTCCGTGGCGTTCACGATCTCGGTCACGTCCTGGCGGTTCATGAGCGCCGCCACGGCCTGGTACTGCTCCCGGGTGGCCTCGATGGGGGCGTAGCGGAAAGGGTCCGGGAAGAACGGCAGGGTGTCCATGCGCCAGGTCTTGAGGGCCGGGTCGTAGCCCTCCGGCGCGAGGGCCTCCACCAGGTGCCCCACGCACCAGGTGACGATCACGCCCTGCCCCTGGATGGCGCTGCGCCCGGAGCCCTGGATGCCGAGGGCGGCGGCGATGGCCCGGCCCATGCTGGGTTTTTCACTGACGATGAGGCGAAGCATGAGCGGGATTCTCCGGGCCAGGGCTATTCTACCCGGCCGGGAGCGCAGCTTCGCCGGAGGTGTAAACTGGGGCCGAGGTCGCACATGGCGTTCACTCCAGGCTCCACCCACGGCCATATGGCCAACATCAACATGACCCCCCTCATCGACGTCATGCTGGTGCTGCTGATCATCTTCATGGTGGCGGCGCCCATGCTCACCACCGGAGTGGACGTGAGCCTGCCCCAGAGCCACACCGGCAAGAACCTGCAGACCGAGGCCCTGACCGTGACCCTGGAGCGGGACGGGCGGCTGCAGTTCGAGGACGAGTTCGTCCAGGAGGGCGTGCTCAAGGCCCGGCTGCGCCAGAGGGCGGCCGAGAGCCGGCGCCGCCCGGTGCTGGTGCGGGCCGACCAGAACATTCCCTACGGCCGGGTCATCGCCGTGGTGGACGACATCCGGGACGCGGGGTTCACCCAGGTGGGCTTCGTCACCCAGCCCCTGCCGACCCCGGCCTCCTGAGGCGCCCTTGAGCCAGGAGCTTTACGATTTCCTCCGCCAGCGGGCCCGCATGAAGGGGCTGGGATGGCCGGTGTGCCTGACCTTCAGCCTCGGGTTCCACGCCCTGGTGGTGGCGGCCATCCTCACCACCCCCAAGAGCTCCGCCAGGCAGCAGGAGCCCAAGGTCACCTGGGTGAACCTGCCGGCCGCCAGGCCGGCCGGGCCCCTGGGCGGCTCCGGCCCGATGGAGCAGGGCCGCCAGGGGGAGCGCCAGCGCCGGGTGGAGGAAGTGGCGCCCAAGGTCGCCGGGCCTACGGCCCCGGCCCCGGTCACTCCCAATGCCTTCGGCGCCCGGCCCACCCGGCCGGCCAAGGGCACCAGCCCCAACCCGGACAGCCTGGGCAAGGCGCCCGTGGCGGCCAAGGGCCCGGCGCCGGTGGCCAACCCGGTGCAAGGCGCCGCCGGGGAGGGGGGCGGCGGCGGCCTCGGGGTGGGCTCCTCCGTCCCGGGCCTCAAGGCCTCCGCCGGGGTGGAGGGCGGCACGGGCCTCATCTCCGACCTGGACCAGGACTTCCCGTTCATCTGGTACCTCCAGCAGATCCAGAACCGGATCACGGGCAACTGGAACCGCCTCTCGTCCGCCACCGGCCGGGTGCAGATCTACTTCCGCATCGGCCGGGACGGCCACATCGAGGGCGCCCGGGTGGAGAGCCCCAGCAGCAACGGCTCCCTGGACCAGAGCGCCCTGCTGGCGGTGCGCCGTTCCGACCCCCTGCCGCCCCTGCCCGAGGGTTCCTCCCTGGGCGTGCGGTTCTGGTTCATCTACTTGGGGAACTGAGCTCCCGGCGCCCTCCGGGGAACCCTCTCCTCCGGGCTTGACCGTGACCTCTGCAGCGAGGTCATGCGGGAACACGGATGGGATCCATCGGTCAACCCGGAACTGGCGACCTCCTCCCGGTGGCCGGGCAAGGAAGGGGCGCGGGTTCCGGTCGGATAGAGCCCGATCGTTCCATTTCGCCGGATGAAACCTTTACCGGGGATTTCGTATTCAAGTTCAAGTCGCCAGCCTCCCGGCGAAGGTACTGCGATGGAACCCGTTTTCTGCAACCTGGCCGTCGGGGCGCTGACCCTGGCCCTCCTGGGAGCGGGCGTGCTCCTGCTGGCCATGAGGCGCCGGATCCGGGAGAACGAGGCGAAGGTCCGCAGGCTGAACCGCACGTTGACATCCATCCGGGAATGCGACAAGGCCCTGGTCCTGGCCAAGGACGAGCCGGGCCTCCTGACGGAGGTCTGCAGGATCCTGATCGAGGAAGGCGGGTATCTCCTGGTCTGGGTGGGCTACGCCGAACAGGACGAGGGCCGCACGGTGCGTCCCGTGGCCCAGGAAGGATTCGAGGTCGGGTACCTGGAAGGCCTTCGCGTCACCTGGGCGGACGACGAGTACGGACGGGGGCCGACGGGCATAGCCATCCGCACCGGCCGGCCGAGTGTGTCCCGGGACATCCTGACCGACCCCAATTTCGCCCCGTGGCGCCAGCCTGCTTTGCGCCGGGGATTCGCCTCCGGCATCGCGCTCCCCCTGTTGTCCGGAGCCGCCGCCTTCGGCGTGCTGGTCGTCTATTCCGGCCAGGCCGAAGCTTTTGACGCCGAGGAGACAGCCCTGCTGGCCGAGTTGGCCGGCAGCCTGGGCTACGGAATCCTCGCCCTGCGGGACCGGGAGGCCAAGGAAAAGGCCCAGGAGGAGCGCCGCCACCTGGAAGCCGAGCTCCTGCACCTGCAGCGGATCCAGGGCATCGGCCGGCTGGCGGGAGGCATCGCCCATGACATGAACAACGTGCTCGCCGCCATCATGGCCGTGGCGGACTTGATCAAGGACGGGAAGGAGGACCCGGCCGCCCAGGCGGAGCTGATCCTGGAAGCCACCCGGCGGGGACGGGACCTGGTCAGGGGGCTGCTGGATTTCGCCAGGAAGGAGGTCCAGGCGGCGGAACCCGTGGACCTGAACCGCCTGGTGCGCCAGGAAGCGGAACTCCTCGCCAGCACGACCCTGAACCGGATCCGGGTGGACCTCGATCTGGAGGAGAACCTCCCCAGGCCCCTGGGCTCCAGCCTGGCGATCGCCACGTCGCTCATGAACCTGTGCGTCAATGCGGTGGATGCGATGCCCGCGGGGGGCGTCCTCAGCCTGCGCACCCGCGAGGACGAACGGGGGATCCTCCTGGAGGTGGAGGATACCGGCCACGGCATGGCCCCGGAGGTGCTGGACCGCGCCTTGGAGCCCTTCTACACCACCAAGCCCACGGGCAAGGGCACCGGCCTGGGTCTGGCGGTGGTGTTCGGCACTGTCCAGGCCCATGGCGGGACCCTGGACATCCGCAGCCAGCCGGGGAGGGGAACCTGCGTCCGGATCCGGTTCCCGGCGCTGGCCATCCGCCCGCTCCAGCCCGCGGCTCCGGAGCCTCCGGCCCCAAGGTTCCCAGGCCTGCGCCTGCTCCTGGTGGACGATGATCCCCTGGTCCGGGAAACCACCCGCATGGTTCTCACCCGGTTGGGACACGAGGTGGCGGTGGCCGCCGACGGCTACGAAGCCATCCTGAGGGTGGAGCAGGGACCGCCCTGGGATGCCGTGCTGCTGGATCTCAACATGCCGGGCCTGGATGGCCTGGAAACCCTGCGCAGGATCCGCGCCAGCCGGCCGGACACCCCGGTCCTGGTGACGTCCGGATACGTGGATGACCGGACCCGGGAACAGCTGGGTATGCTCCAGCCGATGACCATCGTGGCCAAACCCTGCCCCATGAACCAGCTGCAGGTGACGCTGGCGCGGCTGGTCGGGGGCGCCCGGGACGGCTTGTTCTCCCCGCCGGCAACGCTTCCGCCCGCTTGAGCCGGGCCTGCTGCTCCTCGCCCCGGGCGCGCGTCCTGACCACGGTGCTGAGCCGCTCGGGATTCGTGCGGGCCGCCGCCTTCAAGGCCGCGACCTCCAGGCCGAAGCCGGCGGGGAAAAAGCAGCCCGAGTCGAACGGACCTGGCCCCGCCCATCGAATCGGACTAGCAGGTCTCCATCGGAACTTCCATGTGCCGGCGCTGCTTGACCAGGAGCAGGGTGCTCCCGTTGCCGTCGGTCTCCATGGACACCGAGTCCATCACCTGCTTCATGAAATAGACCCCCCGCCCGCAGGGCTTGAGCAGGTTCTCGGCCAGGTTGGGATTGGGCAGGCGGTCCAGGTTCACCCCCTGGCCGGTGTCCGTGATGCGGATCTCCAGACGGCTGGCCAGGGGCGTGAAGGTGACCTGGATGGGCTTGCGCTTGTCCAGCTTGTTGCCGTGGCGCATGGCGTTGCCGATGCCCTCCTGGATGGCCAGCCACAGCCGTTCCCCGTCCTCGTGGGAGAAATTCATGTGCTTGAGCAGTTCCGAGCCCACCACCTGGATCAGGTCGATGAACCGCAGGTCCGTGTTGCAGGTGAGGGTGACGGGTTGGAGCGGGGCAACGGGCATGTCCAAATATCCTTGGGAAGGTTGATCCCAACCACAAAGTTACTGGGAAACCGGGTTGGATGGGTATAGAAATTTCCAAACCGGCCTTGGCAGGGGTGTCCGTCCGGCGTTAGACTGCATGCTTGACCATAGAGGTCAAGATTCGGAGTCCCCATGAAGGTGATCGTGGCCAAGACCGCCGGCTTCTGCTGGGGCGTGCGCAGGGCCATGGACGCCGTGCTGGAGGCCTCCGCCCGGGGCAGCGAGGGCACGGTGCAGACCCTCGGCCCCCTGATCCACAATCCCCAGGCCCTGGAACTCATCCGCCGGCGGGGGGTCACGGTGGCCGAGACCCCCGGGGCGGTCCAGGCCGGCACCGTGGTGATCCGGGCCCACGGCATCCCCATCCAGGACCTGCGGGGGCTCAAGGAGCGCAGCCGCAAGGGGGAACTGCAGATCGTCAACGCCACCTGCCCGGAGGTGGCCAAGGTCCACAGCCGGATCAAGAAATGGAGCCCCAAGGGCTATTTCGTGATCATCCTGGGCACCCACGGCCACGCCGAGAGCGTCGCCCACCAGAGCTTCGCCCAGAACGGCTCGGTGATCGTCTCCACCATGGAGGAGGCCCGGGCCCTCACCGACGAGCAGCTGGCCAAGGCCCTGGTGGTGGCCCAGACCACCTTCACGGTCAAGGATTTCCAGGCCATCACCGACTACCTCCGGAGCCGCAGCGGCGCCTGCATCGTGGAGAACACCATCTGCGAGGACACCTGGACCCGCCAGGAGGAAGCCCGGGAGATCGCCGGGGCGGTGGACTACGTCATCGTGGTGGGGGGCAAGTTCTCCTCCAACACCAAGCACCTGGCCGAGCTGGCCCAGCGCATGGGCAAGCCGGTGCAGTTCGTGGAGACCGCCGCGGAACTGGACCTGACGGCGTTCCGGGGCTCCGAGACGGTGGGGGTCATGGCCGGGGCCTCCACCCCCACCTGGCTGGTGGAGGAGGTGGTGGACGTGCTGCAGCAGCACGGCGGTTCCGGCCGGGCCCACCGGTTCCGCAATCCCGCCTTCACCGTCCCCCTGAAGCTGGCGGTGGGCGCCGGGGTGCTGACCCTGGGCATCGGCCACTGGACCGGCCTGCCGTTCACCTGGCGCTACCCTGCCATCACCACGGCCTATGCCCTGGCCATGTACCTCCTGACCCCGTACCTGGATCCCCTGGGCCTGGGCTCCAAGGGCCCCGGGCGCGCCCGGCTGCTTGAGCGCAGCCGTCACGCCATGGTGTGGACCGCCTGGGTGTCCCTGGTGGCGGCCTTCGCCCTGGCCTCGTCCCTGGGGGTGGGCTCGCTGCTGGTGGTGGGCGGCGCCACCCTGTTCGGCCTGGGCTACAAGCGCAAGCTGCGCATCGGCAGGACCGACCTGAGCCTCAAGTCCATCCCCGGCTCCAAGGAGGTGCTGGTGGCCCTGGCCCTGGCGGTGGTGGCCCTGGCCCTGCCCATGTGGCACGACGGCCGGCCCTGGGACCTGCGGGCCTGGGCCGGGGTGCTGCTGGTGAGCGCGCTGGTGTTCGCCCGCACCACCGCCTACAACCTCAAGGACATGCAGAACGACCAGATCCTGGGGCGGGAGACCCTGCCCATCCTGTTCGGCCGGCGGGTGACCAAGATCCTGCTGGTGGCCTTCCTGGCGGTGGCCCTGGGCGCCACCCTGGCGGTCACCCTCCTGGAGCCCGGCCCCCATCCCTGGCTCAGCGCCCTGATCCTCACCGCCTGCGCCTGCTACCCGGCCTTCCACCTGTGGTTCTTCCACGAGCGTTTCTCCGCCGGCAAGCACCGGTTCGAGCCCTGGGTGGAGACCAGCTTCTACCTGGCGGGGTTGCTGGCCTTGCTCTGAGCCTCCGGGAGCCTGTCCAACGCTACAGGACCGGGTCCCCCCGGAGCGCCCTGATCTTTCCACACCTGCTGTCAGGCTGCCTGGCCTGGAGGCTTCGATTCCGACGGATCTGACGGTGCTAGGGTGGTACGGCCTGGAGGTGAACCATGGCCCGTAACCCCGATCGCCCTTGGGTGGTCATTACCGGCTGCTCGTCCGGCATTGGCCGGGAACTGGCGCGCGCCTGCCGGGAAGCGGGCTGGGGGGTGGCGGCCACCGCCCGGACCCTGGCCGCCCTGGACGGCCTGGCGGATGGTCCCGACCTGGTGCGCCTGGAGCTGGACGTGACCCGTCCGGACACCATCGCCGCCGCCGCGGCGGCCCTCCGGGACCGGCGCCTGACCTACCTGGTGAACAACGCCGGCTACGGGTGCATGGGCCCCCTGGAATGGATCGAGCCCGAAGCCCTGCGGGCCCAGCTGGAGACCAACGTGGTGGGCCTGCACGCGGCCACCCGGGCGTTCCTGCCTCTGATCCGGCGCCACGCCGCCCCCGGGGAGGGGCGGATCGTGCACGTGGCCTCGGTGCTGGGGCGCATGAGCGTGCCCATGGCCGGGGCCTACTGCGCTTCCAAGTACGCCGTGGTGGCCCTGGGGGAAGCGCTGCGCCTGGAAGTGGAACCGGAGGTGCGGGTGATCCTGGTGGAACCCGGGGCGATCCGGTCGGAATTCCGGGACACCATGGTGCGCACCCTGGGTGACGTTGCCGAACGGGTCAAGGGCACCCGGTTCGAATCCGCCTTGTCCCACTACCTGGAGCGGGGCCTGGTGGCCGGGCATGGACTGCCCGCCCAGGTCTGCGCCCGGCGCATCCTCGGGGCCATGTCCCGCCGGCATCCCCCCCGCCGGGTGGTGATCGGGCCGGACGCGCACTGGGCCAATCTCGCCAAGGCCCTGCTTCCGGACGGCCTGTGGGAATGGGGCGTGCGCCGGGCGTTCGGGATCGGCGGCTAGAAAAACGGTCTATCCTTGCAGGGCAGCCAGGAAAGGACCGCCCCCCGCCATGAGCGAAGACCGCCTTTATCTCATCGATGCCTTCAGCCTCATCTTTCGCGCCTACTACGGCAGCATGCGCCTGAAGAACGGCGCCGCCCTCACCATGGCCCGCATGCTCCTGGCCCTGGTGAACCAGCACCGGCCGTCCCACATGGCCTGCGTCTTCGACCGCCCGGAGCCCACCTTCCGCCACCAGATCTACCCCCAGTACAAGGCCAACCGCGCCGAGATGCCCGAGGACCTGCGCCCGCAGATCCCCATGATCCGCAACCTGGCCGAGGCCCTGAACATCCCCATCGTGGAGCTGGCCGGGTACGAGGCCGACGACGTGATGGGCACCCTGGCCCGCATGGCGGCGGCCCGGGGGCTGCCCGCGGTCATCGTCAGCCCGGACAAGGACCTCCTGCAGCTGGTCAACGACGCGGACCGGATCCAGGTGCTCAACAACCGGGACGGGGAGGTCTGGATCGACCGGGCGGGGGTCAAGGAGCGCTTCGGGGTCTGGCCGGAGCAGGTGGTGGACGTACTCACCCTCATGGGCGACGCCAGCGACAACGTGAAGGGGGTGGAGGGCATCGGCGAGAAGGGGGCGCGGGAACTCCTGGAGCAGTACGGCACCCTGGACAACCTCCTGGCGCACCGGTCGGAGCTCAAGCGCAAGGCGCACCGGGAGGGGCTGGAGGCGGCCCTGGACCGCCTGCCCCTGGTGCAGCGCCTGGTGACGGTGGTGACCGACCTGGAGCTGCCCCTGGGCCTGGACGACCTGGCCTACCAGGGCGTGGACCCGGCCCAGGCCCGGGCCGCCTTCAAGCTGCAGGGGTTCGAGGCCCTCACCAAGGAATTCACCGCCGTGGGCGCGGCCGCCCCGGTGACCGGGGCGGCGCGGGTGTACCGGGTCGCCGCCGGGACCGCCGACCTGGAGGCGGCGGTGGCCGCATGCCGCGAGGCGGGGAGGTTCGGCCTGGACACCGAGACCACCAGCCTGGACCCCACCCGGGGCCACATCGTCGGCCTGAGCCTGGCCTGGAAGCCCAATGAAGGCCTGTACGTGCCCCTGGCCCACCTGAAGCCGGGCGCCCAGGCGGAGGATGGGGCCCTGCCCGGGCTGCTCCCGGACACCGGGCTGCCCGAGGCGCTCCTGGACCTGCGCGGCGACCCGGCGGCGTTCTTCGACCAGCTGGCGCCGTACCTGGACCCCCGCAACCTCCCCTTCCGGGAGGCGGCGCGCGTGCTGGGCCCCCTGTTCCGGGACCCGGCGGTGGCCAAGGCCGGGCAGAACCTCAAGTACGACCTGCAGGTGCTCAAGCGCCACGGCCTGGAGGTGAAGGGGCTGGGCGGCGACAGCATGGTCCTGAGCTTCCTGATCGAATCCAGGTTGCGCCACAACCTGGACGACCTGGCCTCCCGGCACCTGGACCTGCGCCCCATCCCGTTCGCGGCGGTGGTGGGCAAGGGCAAGGGGCAGAAGCGCTTCGACCAGGCGGACCTCGACCAGGCGGTGCAGTACGCGGCCGAGGACGCGGACCTGGCCCTGCAGTTGTGCCGCGTCCTGGAGCCCCAGCTGGCCGCCCCGGCCCTGCAGGCCCTGTACCGCAGGGTGGACCTGCCCCTGGTGGAAGTGCTGGCGGACCTGGAGCTGAACGGGGTGCGCGTGGACCTGGGCGTGCTCGCCCGGCTGGCGAAGGACATGCGCGTCCAGCGGGACGCCGCCGAGGCCCGGGCCATCCAGCTGGCCGGGGAGCCCTTCAACCTCAACAGCCCCGGGCAGCTGGGGCGGATCCTCTACGAGAAGCTGGGCCTGCCGGTGCTCAAGCGCACCGACAAGACCAAGGCCCCGGCCACCGACGAGGACGTGCTCTCGGACCTGGCCCGGCGGGAGGACGGGGAGATCGCCCAGGTGCTGCTGCGCCACCGGCAGATGCAGAAGCTGCTGGGCACCTACGTGGAGGCCCTGCCGGCGCTGGTGAACCCGGTCACCGGGCGGCTGCACACCCGCCTGCACCAGGCGGCGGTGGCCACCGGGCGCCTGGCGTCCTCGGACCCCAACCTGCAGAACATCCCGGTGCGCACCGAGGAGGGCCGGCTGATCCGCTCGGCCTTCGTGCCCGAGCCCGGGTGGCGGCTGCTGGACGCGGACTACAGCCAGATCGAGCTGCGGGTGGTGGCCTCCCTGGCCCAGGACCCCACGCTGCTGGGGGCGTTCCAGCGCAACGAGGACATCCACCGGCGCACCGCCTCGGAGGTGCTGGGGCTGCCCATGGCCCAGGTGACCCCGGACCAGCGCAGCGCCGCCAAGGCGGTGAACTTCGGGCTCCTGTACGGCCAGGGGGCCTACGCCCTGTCGGCCAGCCTGGGCATCCCATTCCGGGAGGCCAAGCAGTTCATCGAGCGGTACTTCGAGCGCATGCCCAAGGTGGCCGAGTGGATCGAGGGCACCAAGGCCCGGGCCCTGGAGGAAGGCCTGGTGCGCACCCTGTGGGGGCGGGTGCGGCGCATCCCGGACCTGCAGTCCCCCAACCAGGGCCTCAAGGCCCAGGCCCTGCGGGAAGCGGTGAACACGGTGGTGCAGGGCACCGCCGCCGACCTCATGCGCCGGGCCATGGTGCGGTTCCACGCGGCCCTGGACGGCGCCCACCTGCGCGCCCGCCTGCTCCTCCAGGTACACGATGAATTACTAGTTGAAGCCCCCCCGGACGAGGCGGACCGCGTGTCCGCCCTCCTGCGGGACGCCATGGAAGGAGCCGACGACCTGGTGGGCCTGGACGTGCGCCTGGCAGCAGACGTGCGTCCCGGCGCCAACTGGCTGGAATGCAAGTGATATCATCAACTTTCTTGGAGGAAACCGCCATGCCCCGTCCCCCCGTCCTGCCCCTCATCGATTGGAAGACCGTGTTCGCTTCCGGCCTGGACTACGCTGCCTGGATCGCCGCCGGGGAATCCCCGGAGAACCGGGAGAAGATGGAGACCCTGCGCGCCGCCCAGGATCTGGAGCCCCAGGTGGCCGCCCACCTGGGCGCCCTGCCCCGCCCGGTCCACGTGGTGGCCATCGCCGAGGACTGGTGCGGCGACGTGGTGCGGCACGTGCCGGTGCTGCAGCGCCTGGCGGAGGCGGCCCCCAACCTGAAGGTGCGCTACATCTCACGCCAGCAGTGGCCGGACGTGTTCGCGCGCTTCCTCACCAACGGCGGCGAGGCCATCCCCAAGTTCGTCTTCCTGAGCGAGGCCTTCGTGGAGTGCGGCAACTGGGGCCCCATGCCCGCCAACACCCGGGAGCTCATCGCCCGGGGCAAGGCCGCCGGCAACGTCGCCGCCGCCCGCAAGAAGGTGCACACCTATTACGAAGCGGACCCGGACCGGCGCCTGGTGGTGGAGGAACTGCTGCACCTGATCGACACCGCGGTCACCCGGGAACCCTGAAGCCGCGGCCGCCTGGTCACAGCGCCTTGAGCGCCGCCAATTCGTTGGGGGTGCAGTGGCGCCATTGCCCGGGCTTCAGGTACGGGTCGTCCAGGGGTCCGAACTGGATCCGGCGCAGCTTGGCCACCGGGTGCCCCACCGCCGCGAACATGCGGCGGATCTGCTGGTTCTTGCCCTCCACCAGGGTGACCCGCAGCCAGGGGTTCTCGGCCCGCTCCGCCACCTCCACGCCGCAGGGCTTCAGGCGCCGGCCGTCCAGGCGGAAGCCGGCCCGGAACTCGTCCAGGAGCTCGGCCGCGGGCATGCGGTGCACCTTCACCAGGTAGACCTTGGGCACGTGGTTCTCGGGGTCCATGAGCCGCTCCGCCAGCGCCCCGTCGTTGGTGAGCAGCAGCAGGCCCTCTGAATTGAAATCCAGGCGCCCCACCGGGTAGACCCGGGTGGCCACCCCCGGCAGCAGGGCCATGACCGTGGGGCGGCCCTCGTCGTCCTTGACGGTGGTGACGTAGCCCTTGGGCTTGTTCAGCAGCAGGTAGACCAGGGGCTCCCGGGCGATGGGCTGCAGGTCCACGGTGATGGTGTCCCGGTCCGGGTCGGCCCGGGTGCCCAGCTCCGTGACGGTGACCCCGTTCACCTGCACCCGCCCTTCCAGGATGACGGCTTCGCAGGCCCGGCGGGACGCCACGCCGGACGCCGCCAGGATCTTCTGCAGGCGCTCCCCGGTCCGGGCCTGGCCCCGGGGACGGGCACCGGTGGGTGGGTGCTTGTATGGTTTATCGGATGGCTGCCGTCCGGGAGCCGGGACCGGAAGCCCGGGAGTGGGCCGCTTGGTCGTTCCCTTGAACCCCGCCGCCCGGTTCCCGCCCGGGCGCGCCCCCTGGGCGCGCCCTTGGCTTCCTGGAACACCGGTCCTTGACTGCGCTGATCCGGACACCTGCCTGGCCATGGTTCCACCTCCGGCGTCTCCCGACGCGAATCTTTCATTGTGCCACAGGCACGAGCCTTTTCCCGTCTTTGATTTACCAAGTGGGAACTTGTCACATGCCCTCGCCAGGAGCCCTGGGTCCAAGGATTTGCTCAAGCCAATGGCCCCCCTTCGCGGTAGTCTGAAGATTCTTACGGCGTTTTTTCGCGAGGTGTACATGACAAAGACTGGAAGCACCACCACGGTCAAGCACGTCTATTGTTTCGGCGGCGATCGCAATGAAGGCAGCGCCAAGATGCGCAACCTCCTGGGCGGCAAGGGCTGCAACCTGGCCGAGATGGCCGGCCTGCAGATCCCCGTCCCTCCGGGCTTCACCGTCACCACGGAAGTCTGCTCCCTCTACATCAAGGCCGGCCGGCAGCTGTCCCAGGACGTGCAGGACCAGGTGCTGGACGCCCTCAAGTGGCTGGAAGGCAACCGCGGCCGCAAGCTGGGCGATGCCCAGAACCCCCTCCTGGTGTCCGTCCGGTCCGGCGCCCGGGTGTCCATGCCCGGCATGATGGACACGGTCCTGAACCTGGGCCTCAACGACCAGACCGTCGAGGGCCTGGCCAAGGCCGCCAACAACCCCCGCTTCGCCTACGACTCCTATCGCCGGTTCATCATGATGTACTCCGACGTGGTGCTCGGGGTGCACAAGGACCACTTCGAGCACGAGATCGAGCAGCTCAAGGCCAGGACCGGCAAGAAGCTGGACACGGCCATCACCGCCGAGGAGTGGAAGGGGCTGTGCGGCGTGTTCAAGGCCATCGTCCAGAAGGAACTGGGCAGGCCCTTCCCCCAGGATCCCATGGAGCAGTTGTTCGGCGGCATCCGCGCCGTGTTCGACAGCTGGGAGACCGAGCGCGCGGTGATCTACCGGCGCCTGAACAAGATCCCCGACGACTGGGGCACCGCCGTGAACGTGCAGACCATGGTGTTCGGCAACATGGGCGACGACTGCGGCACCGGCGTGGCCTTCACCCGGGACCCGGGCACCGGCGAGGCGTACTTCTACGGCGAGTACCTCATCAACGCCCAGGGCGAGGACGTAGTGGCCGGCGTGCGCACCCCCCAGCCCATCACCCGGCAGCAGGCCGCCGGCACCGGCCTCAAGAGCCTCGAAGAAGCCATGCCCGCGGCCTTCAAGGAGCTGCTGGCCACCTGCAACCGGCTGGAAACGCACTTCACCGACATGCAGGACCTGGAGTTCACCATCGAGCGGGGCAAGCTGTTCATGCTCCAGACCCGCAACGGCAAGCGCACCGCCCTGGCCTCCATCCGCATCGCCATCGACCTGGTGCACGAAGGCCTGATCGACGCCAAGACCGCCCTGACCCGCGTCGACCCGGACAGCCTGAACCAGCTGCTGGCCCCGGTGTTCGACCCCAAGGAGAAGACCTCCTTCAAGAAGGACGGCAAGCTCATGACCAAGGGCCTCAACGCCGGCCCCGGAGCCGCCGCCGGCCGCGTCGCCCTGAGCGCCGAGCAGGCCGAGGAGCTGGCCAAGTCCGGCCCGGTGGTCCTGTGCCGCACCGAGACCTCCCCTGAGGACCTGGCCGGCATGGTCGCCGCCAAGGGCATCCTCACCGCCCGGGGCGGGATGACCTCCCACGCCGCGGTGGTGGCCCGGGGCATGGGCAAGCCGTGCGTCTGCGGCGCCTCCGCCGTGAGCATCGACCTCAAGGCCGGCACCCTCAGCGTCGGCGGCACCACCCTCAAGGCCGGCGTGGACTTCATCTCCATCGACGGCTCCACCGGCGAAGTGTTCGCCGGCAAGCTGAGCGCCCACCCCTCGGAAGTGAACCAGGTGCTGGTGGAGAAGCACCTCAAGGGCGAGGACAGCGAGCTGTTCCAGCGCTTCAAGACCATCATGAACTGGGCCAACGACGTGCGCCGGCTCAAGGTCCGCACCAACGCCGACACCCCCAACGACGCCGCCGTGGCCCGGGCCTTCGGCGCCGAGGGCATCGGCCTGTGCCGCACCGAGCACATGTTCTTCGAGGGCGAGCGCATCATCGCCGTGCGCCAGTTCATCCTGGCCAAGGACCTGGAGGCCCGCAAGGCCGCCCTGGCCAAGCTGCTGCCCATCCAGCGCCAGGACTTCGAGGGCATCTTCACCGCCATGAACGGGCTGCCGGTGACCGTGCGCCTGCTGGATCCCCCCCTCCACGAGTTCGTGCCCCACGACCGGGCCGGCCAGGCCGAGATGGCCAAGGTCATCGGCGTGAGCGCCGAGGAAGTGCAGCACCGGGTGGAGAAGCTCAGCGAGTTCAATCCGATGATGGGCCACCGCGGCTGCCGCCTGGGCATCACCTACCCCGAGCTCATCCGCATGCAGATGCGGGCCATCGCCGAGGCCGCCATCAACGTCGGCAGGAAGGGCGTCCAGGCGGTGCCGGAAGTGATGGTGCCCCTGATCGGCACCCTCAAGGAGCTGTCCTACACCAAGAACGAGATGCTGCAGGAGATCGCGGCGGTCAACCAGGAGCAGGGGACCAGCTTCACCTGCCCCATCGGCACCATGATCGAGATCCCGCGCGCCGCCATCACCGCCGACAAGATCGCCGAGGAGGCCGAGTTCTTCTCCTTCGGCACCAACGACCTGACCCAGATGGGCTTCGGCTTCTCCCGGGACGACTCGGGCTCGTTCCTGCCCGAGTACGTGGCCAAGAAGATCCTCCCCGATGATCCCTTCCAGACCCTGGACCAGGAAGGCATCGGCCAGCTGGTGCAGATCGCCTGCGAAAAGGGCCGCGCCACCCGCCCGAACATCAAGCTGGGCGTGTGCGGCGAGCACGGCGGCGATCCCGCGTCGGTGAAGTTCTTCCACCGCACCGGGCTGGCCTACGTGAGCTGCAGCCCGTACCGGGTGCCCATCGCCATCCTGGCGGCGGCCCAGGCGGTGCTGGAAGAGAAGAAGTAGCCGGCGGCAGCCGGCACGCGCCAAGGCGGGGGCGGCAAGCCCCCGCCTTGCCATTTCAAGCAAATTCCAGAAATGTCACACCCGGGCCCTGGCCGGGCCTTGGCCGGACCGCATAATCCCGATGCTGTCCGGGATCGGGGTTGCACCATGGTCATTCTGGAATTTCGTAGGCTCGAGGCTTTTCAGGACGCCGCCAGCACGCTGGAAGGCATCAAGGTCCCGTTCCATGCGGAAGTGTCGGACGTGGATTTCCGCCCGCACCGGGTCTGGCTGTTCCCGGAAGACTTCCGTTCTCCGGACCAGCAGAAGGCCCTGGCGAGGGTGCGCCTGCTGGAGAAGAAGGACCGGGTGCGGAGCGCCGCCATGGCTTTGCCGAACCTGGCGGATCCCCTGTAGCCTTGCGAAACCTGCGGGAGTTCGCCGGCGGTCAGGGATGCCCGGCCAGGTACCGGGCATAGTCCATGTCCACCCCTTGAATGTGGCTGATGAACACGGCCTGCAGTTGCCCGGGCAGGTGGACCAGCGGAGGGGATTCAGGGGAACTGTAATCGCTCAGCAAGGTGTGGCACCTTTCGATCAGTACTTCGTGCTCGGCCCGGTGAGGAAGCAAATGGGGGTAGCCCCGGCGCTCCATGAGCAGCTCCTCATCACGGAAGTGTTCCAGGGTCATGGTCTCCAGCTGCTTCAGGCGCGCGCCGAGGGTCTCCAGGGGGAAGGGGCCCTCCAGGCTCTCCTGCAGGCGCTGGAGGGCATAGAAGATGCGCACGTGCTGGCTGTCCATCTCGTCCACGCCGATGTGGCACACGGCCTCCACGGAGGGCGGCAGGACGGTCGTTCCGGGCTCGGGGTCCAGGGTCATGAAACTATTGTAAATCCCAATACCTCATCTTGGGAATGCCCGCGTCGTTCATCGGGAGCGGTACGATACAGGCCATGACCACGCGCCCTTCCCTGCTTCTGGCCGCCTTTCCCCCTGAGCTGGCGGGACTGGACGACCATCCTCCCGCCGGATGGCAGGCGGCCTGCACGGGGGTGGGCGCCTTGGCCGCCGCCGTGGCCACCGCCGGCCTGCTGACCCGGTGGATGCCCCGGCGGGTCCTGTTCGTGGGCACCTGCGGCGCCTACGACGACCGCTTCCGCACCGGGGACCGGGTGCGGGCCGCCGAAGCCCTGGCGGTGGCCCTGGATCTTCTGGAGGGCCGGGCCTACCGGCCGGAAGCGGAGACGCACCGGTGGGTGGCCACCTGGGATGGCCCGTGCGGGCCCCTGCCGTTCCAGGCCTGCCCGGTGGCGGTGCCTCCGGGGGTCACCCGCACCCTGGAGGGCGCCCGCATCCTGGCCGCCCTTGCCCCGGTGGAGCACCTGGAGCTCACCGGCGTGTTCGCCGCCTGCCATGGGGCCGGCATCCCCTGCGGCGCGGTCCTGGGCGTGGCCAACCGGGTGGGGCCCGAGGCCCACCGGGAGTGGCGGGCCAACCACCAGCGGGTGAGCCGGGAACTGCGGGACGCCCTGCGGGACCAGGGGGTTCTCTAGATGCGCGTGCTCATCGCAGGTTGCGGATGGCTGGGCGCGGCGGTGGCCGCGCGCCTCCTGGCCAGGGGCGACCAGGTGCTGGGCGTGCGCCGGGATGCGGCCCGGGCCGAGGCCCTGCGCCCCCTGGGGGTGGAGCCTCTGGTCCTGGACCTGGCGGATCCCGCCTCGGCCTCGGCCATCCCGCCGGGGGTGGACGCCATCCTGGCCCTCCAGTCGGCCTCCCGGGACACCGAGGACGCCTACCGCCGGACCTATCTCCAGGCTGGCCAGGTGCTGCTCCAGGCGGCGCGCCGCCTGGGGGTCCGGGCCCTGGTCTACACCGGCTCCACCGGCGTGTTCTCCCACCGGGACGGCTCGGACGTTGAGGAGACCACCCCGCTCCGGCCCGGATCCCCTTCCGCCCAGGCGCTGGCGGACACGGAAGGGCTGTACCTGGACGCGGCCCGGTCCGGCCTTCCGGCCCGGATCCTGCGCCTGTCCGGCCTGTACGGCCCGGGGCGGGCCTGGATGGTGGCGCGCGTGCGCAGCGGCGCCATGGCCCTGGGCCCCGGCGACGAGGCCTGGGTCAACGCCTGCCACCGGGACGACGCGGCGGCGGCGGTGCTGGCGGTCCTGGACCGGGGCCGGGACGGGGCCGTGTACCACGCCACCGACGCCCAGGCCATGCGCCGCCGGGACGTGGTCCAGTGGGTGGCGGCGCGCCTGGGGATCGAACCCGCCCGCTCGGCAACGCCCTGGACCGGCCCCGACCGCCGCATCCGGGGGGAGCGCACCCGGGCGGAGCTGGGCCTCGCCCTGGCCTGGCCGTCCCTGCGGGAGGGCCTGGAACCCCTTCTGGATTGAATCCGGTCATCCACCCGCGAACGGGCATCCCCCGTCACAGGAACCTCCCGTGGCGCAGGGCGGCGCCTCCACGGGCCCCGCAGCCGCGCTGGCCAGGGCCGGAACCGAAAGCTGGCGGCGCATGCCCGCCGGGGCCCCGCAGGCCTGGCAGGCGTGGTGTTCCGGGGCGGAGAGGGGCTCGAGGACTTCCTCGCTCCGGCCGCAGGCTGCACATCGATACTCGTACAAAGGCATGGTTGGCACCCAAGGCTGATGACCCTTTCAAGTGTAGAACGTACCGCGGCTTCCCGGTCGCCCTGGGGACGGCCGGGGCGCTCAGTCGGACCCGCCCCCGGCCCGCAGGAACCACCGGGTCCCATCCCCCGCCTCCACCCGCCATCCTCCTTCCGCCGCCTCCACCCGCACCCCCAGGCGGGTGCCGGTGACGTAGACCCTGGCTCCCCCTGAGCGCAGGGCGGCCATGGCTTCGCCGTGGGGGTGGTCGAAGAGGTTGCGGCGGCCGGCGGAGACCAGCGCCAGGCGCGGGCCCAGGGCCTGCACCCAGGCCGGGCTGGAAGCGCTCCGGCTGCCGTGGTGGCCGGCCTTGAGCAGGCGGGAGCGGGCCCCGGCCCCCGGGTCGCCCAGGGCCAGCAGGTCGCGTTCCTGCACCTCCAGCGCGTCGCCCATCAGCCACAGTTCCCGGTCCCGCCAGCGCACCCGCAGCACCGCCGAGACCATGTTGGGATCCCGCACCGCCAGGGGCTGGGGCGGCCAACGCACCGAGAAGGAGGCCTCGCCGCGCCGCCAGCTGTCCCCGCGCAGCAGGGCCCGGGCCCCCGCCGCCGCCCCGGGCGGTCCGTAGGGCGCCCAGGGGGCGCCCCTGGCCGCCATGGCCGGCAGGGCGGCGGAGGCGGCCGGCCACAGGCGCGCCAGGGTGGCCCAGCCGCCGGCGTGGTCCAGGTGCGGATGGGTGACCACCAGGTGGACCGGTTCCCTGACCCCGCGCCGGCTCAGGACCCGGGCGATGCGGCGGGCGGCCCGGGGGTCCGGGCCGGTGTCCACCAGGGTCGCTGCGCCGCCCGGAACCCGCACCAGCAGGGCATCCCCCTGGCCGATGTCGATGGCCTCCAGGCTGAGCGCCGCCGGGGAGCGCCCGGTGCCTCCGGTGGCCAGCAGGCCCAGGGAGCCGCCGGCCAGGGCCGCGCACAGGCTGCGGGTGCGCCGGAAACGCGCGTGCAGGTGGGCCAGGAGCAGCCAGCCCAGGATCAGGGCCAGCCACGGCCACAGGCGCCCGGTGGCCAGGGGCACGATGCGGGCGAAGCACGGCACCAGGCGGCTGCCGGTCCAGTCCAGCATCCACCCCAGGGCCGGCACCACCCCGGCCGGGGCGGGAACCAGGACCAGGGCCAGGCCGACCGGGGCCAGGAACGCCACCAGGGGCAGCAGCACCAGGTTGGCGGCCACGCCCCACAGGGGCGCGCCCCCGTGCAGGAGGGCCAGCACCGGGAGGGTGGTGAGCCAGGGCCCCAGGACCCGGGCGAAGGGCAGCGCGGCCCGCCCCAGCAGGGGCGAGCACAGCCCGGCCAGGGGTTCCGGGACCCACAGCAGCCCCACCAGGGCCAGCCAGGCCAGCAGGAACCCCGGCTCGCACCCGGCCCCCGGGTGGGCCAGCACCCAGCCGGCCAGGGCCAGGTGCAGGGTGGCCGCCGGCGGCAGTTTCCAGCCGGTGTCCCGGCCCGCGGCCCAGGCGGCGCCCATGAGCAGCCCCCGCCAGACCGGCGCGGAAAACCCCACGACCGCGCAGTAGGCCAGGCCGCCGCCCATCCCCGCCAGGCCCGCCCCCAGGTGGAACAGCCGGCGCCACAGGGCCGCCAGGGCCGCCATCACCAGGGTCACCTGCAGTCCCGACACCACCAGGGTGTGGATGGTGCCGCTCTCGGCGAAGGCGGTGAAGGTTTCGTCCCGCACCGGCGGGATGCCCAGGGTGAGGGCGCCCCACAGGTCCCGGGCGGCGCCGCCCAGGGGCAGGGCGTCGAAGCGCCGCCGCACCGCCAGGGTCAGGGCCAGGCGCGGCCCGGGCCGGGGCGGGCCCAGGGGCTCCAGCAGCCGGGCCGAGCCGAGGTGCGCCCGCCGGGGGGCTCCCTCCCCCAGGGCCCGCCACCGGGGCCGTTCCCCCAGGAAGCCCGGAGCCGGGTCCACGGGCCGCAGGTCCCCCAGGAACGCCACCGGGGTGCCCGGTT
>Ga0326728_10000651_pt1 | contig 132610 bp, 115 predicted proteins | sample MB3enrmetagenome_FD_207602 | JGI IMG/M metagenome (GOLD analysis project Ga0326728, IMG submission 207602) | Lab enriched peat soil microbial communities from McLean, Ithaca, NY, United States - MB31MN | ecosystem: Environmental > Terrestrial > Soil > Wetlands > Peat | place: USA: New York...
CGAAAATAAGATATTCCATTTTTGTAAATGCCTTTAGGCGAAAGAGTGCACAAGGGAGTGAGAGCAAGGCCAGGACAAGAAAGACGGCCTTGACTTCGCGAACTAAGAAGTACCCCATCACATTCACCGACGCGCTCAGTCTTACCTTGCCGTCCTGCGGCCACTCAACTTCACCAGCATGGGGCTCCCCCCAGAACTGCATCCAGCCTTGTTCGACGCGGCGGAGGCAAAAAAAAGGATGATGGATTTCCAGGTAAAGGGCAAGAGAAGCGAATTCACGGGACACCTGGATGTCTGTTTTCCCCGTTTGCCTTCCCACTTCTGGCACCGTCGCGTAATAGTCATCTTCAGCGTTCCCGTTAGGGCTAAGGTTGGTTTTCAGGTGAGTCTGTAGCCAGGCATCCCGCAGCACGGCAAATCGGTCAGGAGCCAGGTAAACGTAGGGATCAACCTGGTCCATTAATTGTTGGCCGGCGCGAGTTGTGGGGGTGAAATATCCATTATTGAAATAGTTAAATCCACACCAGCCCAAAATGAAAACGATCACCGGGAGCGCAAAAGATAGTGTTCTCTTGATGGCCTCGCGTTGCACGATTTTCGCGGGGGGCCAAAGAGGAACCAGGAAACAGTAGTACACGGGCGCCAAACACATCATCAAGGGACGAGTCAACCCCGCCAAAGCTGCGATTGAACCCAGCTCCAACGGGTATCGGATGTTGTTCTTCCCAGCGCCGTCGCAACGGGTGATGAGCCAGAGCGAAGCCACGAGGAGGAAGTTCGTCAGTACTTCCGTCTCGACCGCGGCCTCATCGACCAAAACTTCTGGAATGAGGCTGCAAGTAAGCCCGACGAGGAGTGAGAAAAGGCCGTGGCGGGTGCGCCGGAAGGCCATATCGAAGATCATTAAACTCGCTGCAACTCCGAGGATCGATTGTGCAAACCATATCGCCCGAGGATTGAGGCCGCACAAGGCAGCCAACAACGGGTAAACGGGGACGCGATCGCCCAAAGCATGGAAATCAAACAGCAGAATGTCCTTGGCCGCCTGGGTATACGTCGGGTCGACCGGCCTAGTGAGGGGCGCCAAGGTCATGAGTAATCTGCCCAAAGCGCCCACAACCAGCAGCACCAACGCGTACCTGCCAAATTTGTCCCGCTGCTCAGGCATTGCAAACCCTCCGGCGAATACCGTTTCCGACGTCCGTAATCCGGCATGGAGGCGAAGAGAAGTCCGCGCCTCCTCGCCCGGTTGCGGAATTTTAGCATCGTCCGTGCCTTAGGGACGACGACCGGGGCGAGGAGTTTGCGGAGGCCCCGCCCGGGATGCTGAGATTCGCCTTAAAACCTAATCAGGAGTAAGGCCGGGGCCCTTCGATGAGGTTGCCGCGATCCACACCCAACCTCGCGTCAAGACCGTGTACATAATGAGCATGTAGAAGGGCACGCAGTACCGGCGATTATCTGCAAACTCCGTAAACGCCGCGAACACTGAAACCCATAGGGCACTTGCGAAAATAAGATATTCCATTTTTGTAAATGCCTTTAGGCGAAAGAGTGCACAAGGGAGTGAGAGCAAGGCCAGGACAAGAAAGACGGCCTTGACTTCGCGAACTAAGAAGTGCGCCATCACATTCACCGACGCGCTCAGTCTTACCTTGCCGTCCTGCGGCCACTCAACTTCACCAAGGTGGGGCTCTCCCCAGAACTTTATCCAGCCTTGTTCGACGCGCCGGAGGCAAAGAAGGGGATGATGGATTTCCAGGTAAAGGGCAAGAGAAGCGAATTCACGGGACACCTGGATGTCTGTTTTCCCCGTTTGCCTTCCCACTTCTGGCACCGTCGCGTTATAGTCATCTTCAGCGCCCTCGTTAGGGCTAAGGTTGGTTTTCAGGTGAGTCTGTAGCCAGGCATCCCGCAGCACGGCAAATCGGTCAGGAGCCAGGTAAACGTAGGGATCAACCTGGCACATTAAATGTTCGCCGGCGCGAGTTGTGGGCGTGAAATATCCATGGTTGAAATAGTTAAACCCGCACCAGCCCAAAATGAAAACGATCACCGGGAGCGCAAAAGATAGTGTTCTCTTGATGGCCTCGCGTTGCACGATTTTCGCGGGGGGCCAAAGAGGAACCAGGAAACAGTAGTACACGGGCACCAAACAGATCATCAAGGGACGAGTCAAACCCGCCAAAGCTACGATCGTGCCCAGCCCCAACGGGTATCGGATGTTGCTCTCCCCAGCGCCGTCGGCGCGGGTGATGAGCCAGAGCGAAACCACGAGGAGGAAGTTCGTCAGTACTTCCGTCTCGACCAAGGACTCATAGACCAAAACTTCCGGAATGAGGCTGCAAGTAAGCCCGACGAGGAGTGAGAAAAGGCCGTGGCGGGTGCGCCGGAAGGCCATATCGAAGATCATTAAACTCGCTGCAACTCCGAGGATCGATTGTGCAAACCATATCGCCCGAGGATTGAGACCGCACAAGGCAATCAACAACGGGTAAACGGGAACGCGATCGCCCAAAACATGGAAATTAAACCGGAGAATGCCCTTGGCCGCCTGCATATACGAATCATCAATCGGGCAGAGAGTCAAAAACAGAATCATCATGAATAATCTGGCCAGAGCGCCCACAACCAGCAGCACCAACGCGCACCTGCCAAATTTGTCCTGCTGCTCAGGCATTGCAAATCCTCCGGTGAACACCGCTCCCGCCACTCATCGTCCAGCGCCGAAGCGAAGAGAAGTCCGCACCTTTTCGCCGGCTTGCGGAATTATAGCATCGTCCATGCCTGAGGGACGGCGGCCGGGGCAAGGAGTTTGCGGGGGCGCCGCCCGGAATGCTGAGATTCGGCTCAAAACCTAATCAGGAGTAAGGCCGGGGCCCTTCGATGAGGTTGCGGCGATCCACACCCAGCCTCGCGTCAAGACCGTGTAGATGATGAGCATATAAAAGGGGATGCAGAACCGGCGGTTTTCTCCGAACTCCGTAAACGCCGCGAATACTGAAACCCATAAGGCACTTGCGAAAATAAGATATTCCATTTTTGTAAATGTCTTTAGGCGGAAGAGTGCACAAGGGAGGGAGAGCAAGGCCAGGACAAGAAAGGCGGCCTTGACTTCGCGAACCAAAAAGTTAGCCATCGGCGCCAGAAACCCGGCCAGTCTTATCTTGCCGCCCTGCGGCCACTCAACTTCATCAGGGTGGGGCTCCCCCCAGAACTGCATCCAGCCTTGTTCGGCGCGCCGGAGGCAAAGAAGGGGATGATGGATCTCCAGGTAAAGGGCGAGAGAAGCGAGTTCATGGTCGATCTGGATGTCTGTTTTCCCCGTTCGCCTTTCCATTTCCGGCACGGCTTTTTCATCAACATCTACACTGGTGAAGTAAGGGGAAGGGTTGGTTTGCTGACGAGCCTGTAGCCAGGAATCCCGCAGCGCGGCAAAGCGGTCAGGAGCCAGGTAAACGTACGGGTCAACCTGGTCCATTAATTGTTGACCGCCGCGAGTTGTGGGCGTGAAATATCCGCTATTCAAATAGTTAAATCCGCACCAACCCAAAATGAAAACGATCACCGGGAGCGCGAAAAAAAGGGTTCTCTTGATGGCCTTGCGTCGCAAAATTTGCGCAGGGGGCCAGGGAGGAACCAGGAAACAGTAATACACGGGCGCCAAACACATCATCAAGGGACGAGTCAAACCCGCCAAAGCCACGATCGCACCCAATCCCAAAGGGTATCGGACATTGTTCTCCCCAGCGCCGTCGCCGCGGGTGATGAGCCAGAGCGAAGCCACGAGGAGGAAGTTCGCCAGTGCCTCTGTCAAGGCCCAGGCTTCATAGACGATAACTTCCGGAATAAGGCTGCACGTAAGCCCGACGAGGAGTGAGAAAAGGCCATGACGGGTGCGGCGGAAGGCCATATCGAAGATCATTAAACTCGCCGCAATCCCCAGGATCGATTGTGCAACCCATATCGCCCGAGGATTGAGGCCGCACCAGGCAACCAATAACGGGTAAACCGGAACACGATCGCCCAAGGCATGGAAATTAAACAGGAGAATGTCCCTGGCCGCCTGGGTATAGGAACCGTCGATCTCTGCACTAAAAAAGGGGTGTGGCAAAATCATCAGAACTAATCTGCCCAAAGCGCCCCCAACCAGCAGCGCCAAAGCGTACCTGCCAAATTTGTACCGCTGCTCAGGCATTGCAAACCCTCCGCCGTACACCGTTTCCGACGCCCGTAATCGGGCATGGAGGCAAAGGGAAGTCCGCACCTCCTCGCCCGGGTGCGGAATCATAGCGTCGCCTATCCGTGTCGTGAGGACCAGCGGGAGCAGCGTGGCATGACCTCGTGTTCTGTTGGCTGCATCCCTTGTGCCTCCGAGCTAACTCTGCTTGCGAATTCACACCCGCGAAGGTCGCGCGAATCCCCCTTGGCAACAGCGGATTCTCGGCCTTCGGATCGTAATCGTTCGTCGTTTGACCGCCAGTCTAACATGCATCCGGCCCCGTACGATGCGAGAAACCCCCGCCAACTTAGTCTTCTTTCTCCCAGATTTCGTCACTGTTCTCGAAAACCTTGGCCAGCCGGTAGTGGTGGCGGATATAATCCCGCAGCGGCTGGAGATGATCCTCCGAAGGGTTTACCGCAGGATGGATCAACTCCACATCGGCAGGTGACCAAGCGATGTAACGAGTAGGATGCTGTTCCAGGCTTCGCACCACCTCCGCTACATGTTCCGGGGGCGTGTAGCCGTCGTTCGTGACGTAGGGTAAGGGCGAGGGGTTGCGCAGGTTCAGGTAAAAGCATTCCCTCGCGGGGAACCCTAAATCATAGAAATACTCCACTGGCCGAGTATGGTCTCGGATCCAGGCCAGTTCCTCGTACGTCTTGGGGTCCATGATGGCGAGTTTGCCAGGCCGCGTCGTGAGGATCTGCTTCGGGCTGGATTGCGCCGTCAGCACGGCATGTGGCGCTACAAGCAGAACCCCCGCCACCAACCCTGCGGTAAGCGTCCGAGCGACCCTGCTGGGAGAATCAATGAACCAACCCAGGAGTATGACACCCGGCAAAGCGCTCGAAGCCATCCGGGTAAGGTTCGGGGCCGGAACGACGCTCAAGAGCATGAAGGATCCCACCAGGGCCAGCAACATCGGGCGCGCCCAGAATTCCGTGGGCTTCTTCCCGCGCTCCTGCCAATATCGAGCGAAGAACAAAAGGTACGTGAAAGGAATGACCGCATAGAGAAAAAGCCACTGCACGAGGCTGAAGAGGAAATGGTGCAGGGATAAGAACCGCGGGAAGGTCTGCACCACGACTAGAAAACGGTTGTCTGCCGACTTGGGATAGTACTTGATGCCGAAGACCACCGTGCACCAGAGAAAGCGCGCCAAGCCAGCCTCCCAGACGAAATAAGCATTCACGGCGATGAGGGTGGCGAGGAAAGGCGCGACCAGCCAAGCCTCTTTCTTGAGCCATTCCCGCCAGTCCTCCCGCATCTGCCGGGATTCCCACCACAGGAAGACGCCGAAACCCACGACCGCAGCCAACCCGCGCGTCTGCGTGAAATAGGCGGTGAGGCCGCAGAAAAACCCGGCCGCGGCAATGCGCGCCGCAGTCCGGCGTTCGATCAGAACTGCGATCGCCGCGGTTGCCGTGAGCAGGCTGTACCAGTGATGCGTGGGATCGAAGTTGTTCTTGTACACGCCGGCGAGGAAGATAGCGCTGGGCAGCAGCGCGAGGCCGGGACGCATCAGCTTCCTGGCGATCACCACACCCAGCCAGGCTAGGCCAAGCCCCAGGAGCAGGAGCGTCAGGTCCGGGATCCATACCCGAAGTCCGAAGAGCTTGAACAGGAAGAAAAAGACGAGCACGGTACCTGGGGTCGTGTATTGAAAGAAATCGCGATACATCATTTGGCCTTCGAACATCCGCTTGCCGTCAGCTCCCAAGATCAGGCCGTCGATGCCGTGATCAATGGGGATGAAGGGCGGAACGAAGAGAAGGGCGTAGAGGAAAAACAGCGCGGCCAGCAGGAAAAGGAGAATCCGTGTATCAAAGGCGCGGCCGGAAGGGGGTCCCGCTCCCGGCCCAGCATGCGACATTCCTCGTACCTCCGAAGCCACCTAATCTTGCGAGTTCATACCGGTGAAGGTCGTGTGAAACCTCTTCGACTGCGAGATTTCCCGCCTTTGGATTGTAATCGGTATTACCGGCGCGGCACAGTCTAACATAATCTCCTGCCCCGGCTGATGGCGGAAACCCGCCGCAATCAAGTCTAACTTAGTCCTTTTTCTCCCAGATCTCCTCAGAGTTCGCGAAGACCTTGACCAGCCGATAGCGGCTGCGGACATATTCCCGTAGCGGCTGGAGATGATCCTCCGAAGGGTTTACCGCGGAAGGGATTAATTCCTCATCGGTAGGCGACCATACAATGTAACGAGTAGGATGCTGTTCCAGGCTTCGCACCACCTCCGCCACTTGCTCCCGGCTCGTGTAGCCGTCGTTCGTGACGTAGGGCCAGGGAGTGGGATTGCGCAGGTTTAGGTAGAAATACTCGCCTGCTGCAAACGCCAGATCGTAGAAATAGTCCCCTGGCCGGGTGTGCTCCCGGATCCAAACCAGTTCCTCGTACGTGCTGGGGTCCATGATGGCGAGTTTGCCAGGCCGCGTCGTGAGGATCTGCTTCGGGCTGGATTGCGCCGTCAGCACGGCGTGGGGCACCACAATCAGAACTCCCGCCACCAGCCCTGCGGTAAGCGTCTGGGCGACCCTGCGGGAAGAATCAATGAACCAACCCAGAAGTATGGCGCCCGGCAGAACGCTCGAAGCCACCCGGGTAAGGGTTGGGGACGGGACGACGCTCAACAGCATGAAGGATCCCACCAGGGCCAGCAACATCGGGCGCGCCCAGAATTCCGTGGGCTTCTTCCCGCGCTCCTGCCAATATCGAGCGAAGAACAAAAGGTACGTGAAAGGAATGACCGCATAGAGAAAAAGCCACTGCACGAGGCTGAAGAGGAAATGGTGCAGGGATAAGAACCGCGGGAAGGTCTGCACCACGACTAGAAAACGGTTGTCTGCCGACTTGGGATAGTACTTGATGCCGAAGACCACCGTGCACCAGAGAAAGCGCGCCAAGCCAGCCTCCCAGACGAAATAAGCATTCACGGCGATGAGGGTGGCGAGGAAAGGCGCGACCAGCCAAGCCTCTTTCTTGAGCCATTCCCGCCAGTCCTCCCGCATCTGCCGGGATTCCCACCACAGGAAGACGCCGAAACCCACGACCGCAGCCAACCCGCGCGTCTGCGTGAAATAGGCGGTGAGGCCGCAGAAAAACCCGGCCGCGGCAATGCGCGCCGCAGTCCGGCGTTCGATCAGAACTGCGATCGCCGCGGTTGCCGTGAGCAGGCTGTACCAGTGATGCGTGGGATCGAAGTTGTTCTTGTACACGCCGGCGAGGAAGATAGCGCTGGGCAGCAGCGCGAGGCCGGGACGCATCAGCTTCCTGGCGATCACCACACCCAGCCAGGCTAGGCCAAGCCCCAGGAGCAGGAGCGTCAGGTCCGGGATCCATACCCGAAGTCCGAAGAGCTTGAACAGGAAGAAAAAGACGAGCACGGTACCTGGGGTTGTGAATTGAAAAAAGTCGCGATACATCATTTGGCCTTCGAACATCCGCTTGGCGTCAGCTACCAAGATCGGGCCGCCGAGGTCGAGATAGGTGGGAATGAAGGGCGGAACGAAGAGAAGGGCGTAGAGGAAAATGAGCGCGGCCAGCAGGAAGAGGAGAGTCGGGACATCCATGGCGCGGCCCGAGGGGGGGCCACCTTCCGGTCCAGCATGCCACACTCTTTGTACCCCCGAAGTCAGCTTCGCTGGCGAGTTCATATCGCGGGTTTTCCTTTCAGATGGCGGCATGCCCGGCTCTTACGCGCAAGTCAATACGGAGCTTGTTGTTCATTCTAACTCCTGCTCTGCTGTCCTTTCCCAGACTTCGTCAGAGTTCGGGAAGACTTTGACCAGCCGGTAGTACCGGTGGAGATAGTCCCGCAGCGGGCCGAGATGATTGTCGGAAGGCTTTTCCCAGTCCGGAATCGTATCCAGTATCGAAGGTGACCACACGACGTACCGAACCCGATGTCTTTCCAAGCCTCGTGTCGCCTCCGCGACTTGCTCCGGCGTCGTGTAACCACAGTTCGTCAAAAGAGGCAGAGGCGTAGGATTGCGCAGATCAAGGTAGAAATACATATAGGGGGCCGCCGCTTGGTACAGATACTCGGATGGATGGGTGTGTTGCAACACCCAACTGTACTGCTCAAGGATTTCGGGGTCCGCGACAGCAAGCTGACCGTGGGGCGTCGTGAGTATTCCTCGCTCGATGGATTGGAACCTTGCCACGCCATGAGGAATGACGAAGAGAATCCCTGCGGTGAGCAGGACGGCAATGGACCGGCCGAGTTTTCGGGGGGAATCGAGGAACCAGCCCAGGAGTACTATGCCCGGCAGCGTGCTGGAAGCAACCCGGATAGATGCCGGGGCGGGCACGACACTAAGGACCATCAAGGAGCCCACCATCGCCAGCAGCATCGGCCGTTCCCAGTACTCCCTTGGCTTGTTTCTGGATTCTCGCCAGTAGCGGCCAAAAAACAGAATGGGGATAAGGGGGACAACCACAAAAATGAATAGCCATGTGGCGAGGCGGAAAAATACGTTCGCTTGCCAGGCAAGCCTCGGCAAGTCATTGGTAAGCACCCAGAAAGAGTTCTCGTCCATCTGTTTGGGATGGTACTTGAGGCCAAAGACGATTGTGCACCAGAGAAACCGGGCAAGCCCGGCCTTCCAGACAAAATAGGCGTTCACGCCCACAAGGGCCATAAGGACGCCGCCGAGCAACCAAGCCTCTTTCTTGAGCAATTGGCGCCAGTCCTCCCTCCTTCCCCGGGATTCCCACCACAGATAGGCGGCAAAACCCACGGTAACAGCCAACCCACTCGACTGGGTGAAGCACGCGGTAAGGCCACAAAGAAAGCCGGTCGCAACAATCCGGGCCGCAGTTCGCCGTTCCATCAGCACGGCAAGCGCCGCGGTTGCCGTCAGCAGACTGTACCAGTGGTGCGTGGCGTCCAGCCTGTTCTTATACACCCCCACCAGGAAGATCGCGCTCGGTAGCAGCGCAAGGTTCCGTCGCATCACCTTCCTGGCGATCACGATGCCGAGCCAGGCCAAGCCGATCCCCAGGAGCAGAAGCGCCAGGCTGAGCACCCACAACCGAGGCCCGAACAGCTCGAACACCAAGAAATAGACGAGGGCGGTGCCCGGGGCCGTGAACTGAAAGAAGTCCCGGTACATGACCTCGCCATCCCGCATCCGTAGCGCGTCGCCTAGAATGACCAAGCCGTCACCACTGTGATCGATGGGCGCGAATGGCGGAACGAAAACAAAGGCATAAAGAAAAAGCAACGCGGCCAGCATGAAAAGGAGGGTTGGGGTGTCGAAAACTCGGGGAGAGTTTGGGATGATCTCATCCTGTGCGCGTGACATTCCTTGTACCTCTAAAGCCAACTTGGTTTGTCGTTTTATACCAGCGAGGGTCCTAGTAATTCCCTCCATACGCCGCGGGATTCCCGCTTCTCACCACAAATATACGTGCACGGGCGATGAGAGACAAGCGCCATTTCGACGGCTGTCGGGGCTGCCGCAGAGCAACTTCAAAAGGTAATCCCGGCTGGATCCTTCGCGCGCATCACGCTTTCCTGCGGCCCAAAACAAAGCTTGCCGCGTTTTTCAGGCGCGTGCGGAGGCGGAGTCGGGCCCGCAGGTTCAGGAGGGGGTTGTAGCCCCACCGCGCCCGGCACTCCAAATCCAGCAGCGAATCATTCGTCTGTACCATGGTTCGCAACAGAAGGTGGGGGTCGGTCAGGAGATGATTCAACCCCTCGTTTTCATCGTCGGCGATGAAAGCCAAGTCGAACCCTCCCCGCACGCAGTCCACCACGGCCTGGTTGTGAAAGCTGTAGGGATAGGCGAACGACGTCACTCGCGAACCAAAGAGAGCTGCCAGGTCGTCCCTGCTCCCCATGACTTCCTCGGTCAGCTCCGGGGCGGAGAGACTCGTCAAATCCGCATGCGTCCGGCTGTGCGCGGCGAACTCCATTCCCTGGGTGGCCCAACAGCGGATTTGCTCGGCGGTCAGAAGCCGGTGTGTGACCGCCCTCCCCGCCTCATCCCAGGCATTCGTTCCTCCCAATTGCCCCGTCACAACGTAAACCCCCGCGCCGAACCCGTAGCGGCGGAGCACGGGGAAGGCATACTCGGCCAAATCAGCGTAACCATCATCGAAGGTCAGCAGGATTGGCTTGTCAGGCAGGCCTTCGCCCTCGCGGCGCCAGCGGAGCCAGTCTGCGGGACAGATGCCGGTATAGCCCCGACGAGCAAGCCAACGCACATGGCGCTCGAACCGTTCGGGAGAAATGGTCAACCCAGACACGGCGCCTGGCCGCAAGGGGCCAACATGGTGATACAGCAACGCCGGAAGCCGCATCCCAAATTCACTTTGAAAGGCTTTCCACGAGCCTGTTTCCTTGAGGGCGGCGCGGAATTCCGTGGTGCGACGCCCGATTTCCAGGAGGCGCAAGCCGACCTTCTGCGCAACAGGGAACCTGCAGAGCTTGTCGCATACCCAGATGGGTAGCGTGAGAAGATGGACAGGGGACACGGGGGACTGGAGGACGATTCGCCGTAGAAACCGCCTCCACCACACGGTTTTGCCCATTACCGCGAGTTCCGAACGCGGGCGGTAGTCGGGGTGCTTGCGGCATAGCATTACCTCGCTCCTGCCGAATGCTTCCCCGTCGATGAACAGGAAGGATCGGGAAGACTTCACGGAAAGCTCATAGGCCACCGCGGCAGGGAGGTACTGAAATCGGACCCCCATCTTCCACAATCGCCAGCCTAATTCGAAATCATCCTTCGCCAATAGATTCTCATCGAGACCACCGCAGGCAAGAAGCGTAGAACGGGGTATCGAACTATTACTGATCAAGAACGTCTGGTCCGGCCACTTCAGCCCACCTTGCAAATTGAGGTGGCGGTTATATTTCTGGTACCAGGATTCGTTGGCGTTCGTGAGAATCGAAGCAGGAGACCCGGGGGCAAGAAAGATAGAGCCGTGCGCCACGACAGGATCTGGGCCCGTGTGCGCCTCGACATGCCGTCTGAAGAGGTCAGGGGTGCAGATGGTATCGTCATCAATGAAGATAACCAGTTCGCCCCGCGCCATCCCGATTCCGGTATTCCGGGCCTTACTGAGGCCGCGATTCGGCTGTTCGATAATGCGTAATGTGCAGGGTGGATGAAGTTCACGGGCCGCCGCAGCACTGCCGTCCGTCGACCCATCGACAATTAGAATCACCTCGTATTCGTCCGCCGGTAAGTCTTGTTTGAAGATGGCGGGCAGGGTTTTTGAGACCAAGACGTCTCGGCGGTTGAAAGTTGACACGACCACGGAGAGCTTCAAAGGGGCAGTCATACGCACTCCACGACGCATTACCGTTTGGTGCTACCGAAGACAAAACTTACCCCATGTTTCAGGCGCGTGCGTAGGTGGAGGCGGGCCCGCAGGTTCAGGAAGGCGTTGTAGCCCCAACGCGCCCGGCACTCCAAATCCAGCCACGAATCATTGGTCTGAACCATGGTCCGCAGCAGAAGGTAAGGGTCGGTCGCCAGGTAATTTAATCCCTCCCTATTGTCGTCGGCGATGAAAGCCACGTCGAATGCTCCCCGCGCGCAGTCCACCACTGCTTGATTATAAAACCCATAAGGGTACGCGAAAGACACAACCGGTGAGCCCAGAAGACTTGTAAGGTCGTCCTTGCTCCCCACGACTTCCTCGGCCAGCTCTCGGCCGGAGAGAGTGGTCAAATCCGCATGGGTTCGGCCGTGTGCGCCGAACTCGATCCCCTGAGTGGCCCAATTGCGGATCTGTTCAACAGTCATAAGCCGTTGTGTGCCAAAACCCCTTGCCTCATCCCATGCATTGGTTGCTCCGAGGTACCCCGTCACCACGTAAACCCCCGCGCCGAACCCATAGCGCCGGAGGACGGGAAAGGCATGCTCGGCCAAATCAGCGTAACCGTCATCGAAGGTCAGCAGGATCGGTTTATCGGGAAGGCCCTTGCCCTCGCGACGCCAGCGGAGCCAATCCGCAGGACGGATGCCGGTATAGCCCCGGCGAGCCAGCCATCGCACATGGCGCTCAAACGTCTGGGGAGAAACGGTTAGACTGGGAAGGGTTCCTGGCCGCAGAGGACCAACGTGGTGATAGAGGAGTACCGGCAGACGCATGCCGAATTCATTTTGCAGCGCTTTCCATGAGCCCACTTCACGAACCTCAGTGCGGAGTTCCACAATACCGCGCCCGGTGCCCAACAAACGCAAGCCGACTTTCTTCATTACCCGGAACCGGGATAGCCGCTCGCACACCCAGAGGGGCCCGGTCACAAGGGGGGCGAGCGAAACGGGCATTTGTGCGATGAACCGCCGCCGCAGGCGTGTCCAGCCGGAGATTTTCCCCAAGTGCGCAAGCTCCGAATATGGCCGGTAGTCGGGATGCTTCCGGCACAGCAAGACTTCTGTGCGGCCATAGATTCTGCCGCCATTACCCACAAACTGTCGCGAGGATTTCACGACAAACTCGTACGCCACGATCTTAGGCAGGTACTGAAATCGTATCCCCATCTTCCACAAGCGATACCCTAATTCGTAATCCTCCTTCGCCGGCATAGTCTCGTCAAATCCGCCACAGGCAAGCAGCGTGGCGCGCGGCAGCGAGCTATTACTGATCATGTAATTATCCTTCGGCAGCTTCAGTCCGGCTTGCGAATTGATGAGGTGGTAGTAATTCTTGCCCCAGGCTTCCTTGGCAAATTTGAATAGTGAGTCGGGCGTCCCCGGAGCCAGGGAAATCGTCCCATAGGCCACAATGGGTTCGGGGCCGATATGCGCCTCGACATGCTGTCTGAGGACGTCGGGACCACATATAATATCGTCATCAAGGAAAAGCACCAATTCGCCCCGAGCCGCAGCCACGCCGTTGTTGCGAGCCACGCTCGGTCCGCGGCCGGGCTGTTCGAGGATTTGAAGCGCACATTTCGGCTTCAAACCTCGTAGCGCCTCGATGGTGCCGTCCCTCGAACCGTCCACCACCACGATCACTTCATACTCATCCGGCGGAAAGTCCTGTTCGAAGATGGCCGGCAGGGTTCTTCGCACAAGGACGTCCCGGCGGTTGCGTGTTGGGACCACAATCGAGAGTTTTACAGGGGTGGTCATACTGACCCCCGAATTGCCGTCTGTCCGTGGTCAGTAGTCCGCTTCTGGAGGAGAACATCGTAAGAAACGTAGTCCTTCCCTAAATAGAATTCCGCGGTCCGGACCACTTTCAGTGCCGGGTGCGCGGCAAAGAAAGCGTTAATTCTCTTGCCGCTCCGGAGGAAATATCGGCCCCACCATGCGTCCTCATATATGTCCGCAACCTTCATCGTGCCCACCAGTAGATAGCCTCCTGGGCGGAGGCCGTTCACCAATTTGGCGCGGGCTCTGCGGACATAAATCGGATTGCGGATGTACTCCAAGGCGTGAATTATCACGATCAGATCGTAGGTCTCAGGGAGGGCATCGACACGCAGATCCAATTCTGCAATGCGAACGTGTTCTTGCGCACGGAGTCGCTGCCGCGCTCTGGCGAGAGCGACCGGTGAAATGTCCACCGCCAACAAGGCGTCACAGCGCTCGGCAAGCAATTCAGTAAACATTCCTTCGGCGCAACCTACTTCCAGCGCATTCGCGAAGCGGCCTGATCCCCGGATCACATCAAGCATCTCCACTTGCGTGCAGATACGGTTTCTTTGGTGGGAAACCGTAACGTAGTCCCAGGGATCCTCTCGGCGCTCGAACTCTTGATCCAACTCAGTTCGGCCGCGCGCCGGGCTATCCCTCATGGCCTCTCCGATCGCGAGCAGAAGATAGTACCCACTGCGCAGGGGGCTGACGCGAGCCACTAAACGGCGCAAGCGCCTGTACGCGTGGTATCCCACGGCGCGAGGACCCTCGATCAGCTCGCGAGCAAGCATTAACTCCTCCTCCCGGGCCCCGCTGAATAGGAAGCTGATTAAGTATCCCAACCCGCCTCCCAGGGTTGCTGCTGCAACTCCCGTCCATCCTGTCCCAAACAAAGACTTGATGCCAATTACCAGTACGAGCAATGCAAGAACAGGGAGGGGCAAGCCGTCGAAGGCCGACTTCAGCAGGTCGCACACACGGACTCCACACCTGCGTGAGGCGATGTTAAAGTACGCAACTGCTGCCCCAAATGTCGGCAAGAGCAGACCCCAAGCAGCCCCAACCATGCCGAGTCGAGGCAGAAGCGCCAGAGTGAGGCCTAAACTCGTCACCAGGACACAACTCGGGACGATGAGAAGGGTTCGCATCTCTCCCCGCCCCCAGAGTATCTGGATGGGACCGGCGGCAATTCCTTCCAGGAACACCGCGGCGGTAACCAGACGTAGTATCAGGGTCGAATCCGGCTGAACGTTGCCGATCCATGCCTCCAAGAGCTCTGGCGCCAGTGTCCATAATCCCAGACAGAGAGGAAGGGCGAGGACGACGACCCAGCGTGTGCCGACTTCGAGGATCTCCCGAGTTGGGGCAATTCCCTCGTCCTTCCGGTGCTGGCTGACTGCGGGAAACAGTACACCTGCGGCAGACCAGATGATCGGGGCCACTGCCGTGGGAAATTTTTGCGCAATGTAATACGGTGCGATCCAGCGCGAGCCAAGGATCAAGCCCACGACCACCGGCACCGTATCCCAGATCATGACTTCCATCATGCTCGTGAGCTGACTGGCTAAACCAAATGGCAGGTGGGAGCGCACCAGCTCCCAGTCGACTCGGCCTATCTTGAAACTAAAGTCCGCATTGAGCCTCCCCACCACCACTTGCCCTGCCAATGCTGCCGCCGCGGCGGCTACAACCTGCCACGTCATTACGGTCAACAATCCTGTTCCGAGCTTGATTAGCGCGATGATTCCAAAGGCACGAAATAGCGCCGCCAGGCTGGTGAGCAGATTGACGGCGTCGAATCGTCGCAGCCCTCGGAGTACGGACATCGTGAAAGCGAGCAACCGGTCGGAAAGGAAGGCGACTCCGGCCAGCATAAAGACGGCGGGGGCGACTTTGCCAGTCGTGGCGGAGAGCCGCAAGCCGCCACTGAGGGGGATGCCGAGCGTAGCGATAAGGACGGCGCCAGTGGCTCCGATTACAAAGTAAGCAGTCCCGGCAGCCTTTACGAACTTCGTCGTTTCGTTCCGGGCCTCATCGCCGAAGGAGGCGGCAACTTCGCGCGTCACACTCAAGCCCAAACCGAAATCGAAAAGTCCGACTACGCCTGTCACCGACAGTGCGGCAATCCAAAGGCCATAGGACTCGGCGCCCAAGCCCTTGAGCATGATTGAAACCAGGACGATACCGATCAGTCCTGAGATAAAGAGGCTCGAGTTATTGAATAGGCCGTCCCGCATCAGGCGGACACGCTCGCCCGCGCTCAGCGCCTGTTCCGCAGTGCCAGCACGGGCCGATTCCTGGTTCCGTGCCGGCTCGCCCTGACCTGCCCATCCCTTTAGCCCGGGCGTGAATCCTTTCGGCTCTTCATCCATGCGGTTTTGTGTTCACTTTCCTCGGCTGAAGCCGTTACGGCGCCGAGGGGGGCAGCGGTTTAACGGCCCGGAGTGTAATCGAAACCTGGAAGTCCGGATCGTAGTATTCCAGATCTTCGCGCCGGAGGTCTTCAACTGCAAAACCGTGCAGAAACGCGATTGCCGCCAATACGTTTCCGTAGGCTTTGACTTCCACGTGGTCCCTGGGGAAGACCTCCTCGAAAAGCCGGCGCAGGGAAAGGGTTGTAAAGCGCCAGTATTCTCCCTCTATCTTCATGTCGACCCGGTCGATCTTTTGGATGCCCGGCGCAGTGACCAGCGCGACGCCGCCGGGTTTCAGAATGCGGTACAACGTCCGGACAGCGGCGTGCACATCGTAGATGAGCAGAAGAACTTGCGTACACAGAATACAGTCAAAGGCATCGGAGGGAATTTGTTCGCCATGCGCCAAGTCTGCAACGATGGTTGCGTGGGGATTACCTTCGCGGACGTGCAGTACATCCACCTTGGTCACTTTGCTGCCGCCGAATCTGCGTGCGTAAGTGTCATCGGCGAAATCCAGCACGTGTCCTCGCACGTCGTCCGCGTGCTCAGCCAGGAATTTCTCAATGTAGTAGCGGTCAACGACCTGCCCTCTGCTTTCTCCATAATCATCGGGGTTGACGGGAATAGTGCGTCGCAGGCTGCCCAGGTTCGCATCGCTTTTGAATCGACGCAAGAATCGCTCCCCGCGCAGTTGCCGGCCTCGCAACCACCGGCACGTAGAAGAAGGCAGTATCGCTTTCAGGACGTCTTTAGCTATCATGGTCAGCCACCAACTATTTGCGGCACAGGGCGGCAATCCGACTGACGGGAAGATTGCGGGGGCCCACTCCCTATCAGTGAGGATTTTGTCTGCGGCCAGTTTCGTGAACTCAACGGCTATTCTGCCGAATGCAACTCCCCCCGTCAACAGGTGGAAACGCCTGACGGGCTCCAACATGATGCTGGTTCTTTTTTTTGGCGGTGGTGTGGAAGAGGTACGACCGATTGGGACAGGCGCCTTTCGGGGTCGGGGCCGCAAACAGCGGCGCTAGCTACCCTGCCAAACTAACAACATGAGCGCTCGCACAAACTTGTCTGCCTCGGCCGGCTCAATGGAGTCCACCGTCTGCAACGGTCCTCCCAGCGATTCGGTCACGTAGGCTCCAAGCTGTTTCCTCGGCAGGGTGCACTTTTTTCGTTGGAAGGAGTTGCTCCACTCATCCCAGGCAAGCACATTGACTTCAATTCGCTCGTCCGGGGCCCCTGTCAATTCGGCAGCAAGCACCTGCTTGGTTTTCCCCTGCCATTGAGGCAAGGAACCCCAATATGCCATGAGAGACTCGATGATGCGGACTCGGGAATAGAGATCCGTGGGGGTGAAGGGTTCCTGCAACGTATAGGGCAAAACCAAAGAGTCGCGGGGAAACCAAACCAAAGCCAGGGCTTGTTTCGGCATGTCCTCCAGGGCTGCCACCAATTCCGCCCTCGCTCGCGCGTTCCGGTCCACTACGCGGGCCCGCCTGGAATTCTCCTTCATTAATTGGCAGCCGCAGATGCACACCAGAAGCCCAGCGCCCAGTAACCGAAGATATCCGGCGCGCGTGCGGAGTTTCGTGCAAGCAGGTGCGACTAAGAAAGCGGTGGCGATGCAAGGCCCAACCGATAGGATATAGAGATGATGGGGAGATTGGTTGGTCGCCATAAGTGGAGCGCTGGCAATCAAATACCACACCAAGCCAAAGTACACTATTACGCGTACGGACTGGCGGCACTCGGCGCGGCGTCTCAGAAGGAAAAGTGCCCAAACCAAGTATAGCCCCAGGACGAGCCCGAGGACGGCACTCGGGAAGGGGAGTAGGAGGCTTCGAAGGTTGCCGCCCTGCACCGTCCGAAAATACCGCCCCAGGAGCGCAAGCCAATCCAGGATGCCCGTTGGGCTCCCCTTCCCCAGAGTATTACTCCAGATGACCGCCCACACGTCCTCTTTCAGAAGACTGGGGAACGTGACGTGTCGCCATGCCAAGTAGACCAGGAGCAACGCGGCAAAGGGTGCATAGGGTAGAACGAGCCTCCGCCATGGCTTCCTTCCCGCAGGGCTGTCGCCCGCCGAAAGCGAGCTATCTCCCACGAGCTTTCTGAAAAGATCATAGGAAACCAATGTCACAGGTAGAACGAGGGCGGTTTCCTTGCTGAGTAAACAGGCAATGAAAGCTGCAACGGACAGGGCCAGATAGCGGGTAAGGCCTGTGCTGCGATAGCATACAAAGTACAGAAACGCGGAGAGATAGAAGAGGGTTGGTGGCCCCTCAACGAAGATACCGTTAACCCAGAAAACGTTCATCACATGGACGGGAAGCACCGCAAATAGCAACCCCGCAAAACCCGCCCTCCAAGATTCCTCCGGGCCCAGCCTCCTCGCAATTAGGAAAACCATCAACGCGTTGAGGACGAGCAGGAGAATGCCACTCAGGTGATAGCCCACAGGGTGAAGGCCCCAAAGGGAATAACTGAGCATCCAGGAAAGGCCGTGCAAGGGCCGGAACTCTTGAAGATTCGATCCCGCGAAGAGACCCTGCGATAGGTCGGCGCGGAACGATCGCAGAAACTGACTCAGCGTTGGGGTGTGAAACAAGTGTATATAAACAAAATCGTCGTCGTAAAAACAGGCTTTGAGGGCGGGAAGACATACTACCAATGCGGCTAAGGAAATGATGACCACGGGCACGAGGTAGCCCGGCAAGGGGTTCCACCTTAGCGCGGAACCACCTATGTATGTGACTTCCAGACGCTCCAAGAACCACAGTAATGCACCTACACCCAAGGCGACCAGGAGAACCCACTCGTTGCCATCCAGGAATAGGAGGTAGGTAGCCCCACCGCCTAAGCTGCAAAGAAGCAGCAGGAATAACCGCGTCATCCAACGGTCGTACCCTAAGGGGCCAGCGGCGGGATGAGCCAAGTCGCTATCTTTCCCGTTGCTCATTTCCCCTCCAGTAACACCGCAATGCTAGGTGAATCCAAGCGTCCGTGCCAAATCTCGTGCTGGGGTGAGCCCTAAATTGATCATTCGGCCCGCACCCGGCACGGGGCGCATCCGCCACCGTGAAGTTGAACTTGCTATTCTCACTCCGGAGAGTAGCTGTGTCAATTAAGACTCTCTCCATGTCAAGGCTCTTTAGAAATGTCCGCTTTTCGGTTTTCTCTTTGTCGTTGGCCTTGCCTGGAGCAAAGCCCGGCGGAGCCCGAAGGGCGGAGCGTTTAGGGCGAAGCGGAGGGCAAGGCCAACGACGCGCGCGCCTGTCCCAGGCGGACCGAAACGGACTCCATGTCTCTTGACAGACGCAACAAAATAGGCTAGAGTTGTGCCTCGAACCTGGGCAGGAGGTCGCCCCCTTTTGGGAACACCACGCTGCAATGTTGTCCTTTCCTATTCCCTATTCCCTGTTCCCCATCCCTTTTCCTGCCCTGCTGGGAACACGACGCAACAATGCTACAGCCCTTCCGAACCCACTCACGAGAATGTGCCAAGCGGGACGGGAAGCCCGCAAATGGGCTCGCCGTTCCGCAGACAAGAAGCCTGTCGTGGCAGGAGAAGCAAGAAAAAATTCTTTAAAATTGAACGAACGAAGCGGGAATATCTATGAAAACAAAAGAGCGCTTTGGAAAAATGGAGAACTAAGCTGGTATGTGTATGAAAACAAATCTACTTATCCTCTCAAGGCGGGAATCTTACTGAAAATAAAGGACTTGGTTTAGGCCCCAACCGGGTCGAGCTTTGGCTCACGTTGGTCTATACTCAGTCTTCCGCGGAGGAGGTGGAAACTTCATGGGTGTACTGTCAACCTTGCCGGGAGGTGTGATCGGGCTGATCGCCGCCGGCGGCATCGGTTTCGGAGTCACGCACCTCCTGCGGCCTATCCCCGGTCGGTGGCGCCTCCCCACATCATTGGTAAGCGGTGTAGCCATGATTGATCTCTGCGCCATGCTGGTTCTCTTTTTCGGCGGCGGCGTGGCAGGGGTGAAGTTGGTCGGCGCGGGCGCGACTCTGATCGGCTGCTGTGTCCTGTGTGGGCTTAGGAAGCATCTGTCCTTTGTCCGCGGTCTCAAAGCAACGCGCAGTGCTGACTGGTGGTTCATCGCCGTGATCGTGGCTGCGGTCGCGGTCAACCTCATCATCGCCGTCGCACCCTTCACGAAGGTCGACGAGCTGTATTACCACATGCTTATACCCAAACGAATCATGCAAGATGGCGGCGTTCATCTGTACCGGTGGCCATTTGAAGCGGCGTTCTTCCCACAGACAGGCTTCCAGTTGGGGCTGAGTCCCGCCCATGCCGCCGGGTTCCCGGAAGCCGGGAACGTGATCAGTTGGGGGCTCGGGGCTGCACTGATTCTTCTCGTTGCCGGATTGACTGCGGACCTGACAGGAAGCGCCACGGCCGGATGGATGACTGGAGCGATCTCGGCCGTGGGTCTTTACCCTTCCATGTGGCACGTTACAAGCGGTCCACACGCGCTGGGGGATCTTGCTATGGTCACCGCAACTTGTCTCGCTCTGCTTCCTGATGGTCAATCGGGTGAGTTGAAGGCAACGACGCGACTGATGCTTGTTTGCCTCGCTGCTTACACGGCTGCTTCGACCAAGATCTCGATTCTGCCTCTTGCTGCGACGATTACCTCGATCGGCGTCCACCGGGCGGCAGCTCAGGTGGGTTGGAAGAAGGCCACGGCGATTGCCCTCGGCGTGTGGGGCGTTTTCTATGGTCCGATCCTGCTGTGGACCACACTACAATGTGGATCACCGTTTGGCCCTGCGACCGCGAAGATGTTTCACTCGCACTATTTTGGGTCGGATACGATCGTGCAAATGATTCAGTCAAGAGCAGGAACTCAAACGGGCTGGATGCCGCTCCTCACTTGGCTGGCCCCCTCTGTCTCGGGTGGGATCATCGTCGCCTTTGCGGTTGTTGTTTTCGCTGCTTTGAAGCGCGAGCGGATGTTCAAGGTTCTTTCCGGCCTCGTCTGCGGGCAGGCAATTCTTATTGCCTGGCTGTTGCCGCACGAGTTTCGGTTCCTGGGTGGACTTCAATATGTCGTGCTCATCATGGGTGCATGGGTACTATGGCCGTCCGGGCTCGGAACGCGCCTCATCGCGCGATGGTGGTTGGTTCTGTTTGGGGCATGCCTTCCGTGGCTGGGCGTGCAGGTTTACTACGCAAGGCCGTTCATGAAGGTTGTGACTGGGATCGAAAGCCGTGATTCTTTCCTGCACCAGTACGTCGCGTTCACCGAAGATTTTCCCGCCCTCGATCGTATTCTGCCGGCAAACGCTGTGCTCTACGTGGTGAATTCAAGGCTTCCTAGTTACTACGCGCCGAGGCCTGTGATCTTCACATTGGAAGACTTTCGAGGGCGGGGGCCTCTGTATCGATTCAAGGTGGGAGGTGACTCCCCTGCGGGGGAGAATTCGCTAACATGCGCAGAGACCGTCTACGAGAACCGAAATGCCGTCTCGGTTGCGCACCGCACCCCCGGGCGGCCTGCAGTGCACGAACCACTGAAGGTCGAGCGCTGTGACGTGGTTCGCGCCGTTCGGCCCGATAGCTAGAATGCTCTTCCCTGTGTTTGCGGGGATTTTAGACACGTCTCCGGGCGTGCTACGGTTGCATTGACAACAGGTGGTGGAAGGGAAGATCATACGACTCCATATGGACCCCAAAGGGAAATCCTGGTTCCATGTGATGCCTGCCCGTGAGGTTAATGTCGCCCTGGGTCGCGGCCGCAGCGAACCTTCGCTGTGGGAAGTTCCTCTGATGTTCGCAGGGGCGTCCGTGGTCAGGGGTTGGCCGCTTCTAGGGCGCGTGGCTTCTGGGACGTGCCAGCCAGGCGGACCCATTTTGAGCCTGTCCGCGGCGATCTTCCTTGCCGGCCCGACGTGCGCTACTGAGCCCCGGGGCCGTGATGGAATGCGTGGGGCGGAGGAGCAGACGCCGTGCTGAACGGAAAGCGAATTTTCGTCGTGATGCCTGCCTACAACGCAGCCCGGACGCTGCGGCAGACTTGCGCCGAGCTGCCGCGGGACATCATTGACGAAGCGCTGGTGGTTGACGACCGCAGTTCCGACAGCACCGTACAATTGGCGCGCGAGCTGGGCCTGACCACCTTCGTGCATCACCAAAACCTCGGCTACGGCCGCAATCAGAAAACCTGTTACCGTGAAGCCTTGCGCCGGGGCGCCGACATTGTGGTAATGCTGCACCCGGATTACCAGTACTCTCCCCGGCTGGTCACCGCCATGGCCAGTCTGATCGCCTACGGCGAGTACGACGTGGTTCTGGGCTCCCGCATTCTCGGCCATGGGGCGCTGACCGGCGGCATGCCGCTGTACAAGTACGTTGCCAACCGACTGCTGACCTTCTTCCAGAACCTCCTGCTCAGCTACAAGCTCTCGGAATACCACACCGGTTACCGGGCATTCTCGCGGGAAGTGCTTCAGGCCCTGCCTCTGGAAGAGAATTCCGATGACTTTATCTTCGACAATGAGATGTTGACGCAAGTGATTTACCTGCGTTATCGCCTGGGGGAGGTGTCTTGCCCTGCCAAATACTTCCCCGAGGCGTCGTCGATCAATTTCTCTCGTAGCGTCCGGTACGGGCTGGGGGTAGTGGCTACCTCGCTCAAGTTCCGGCTACAGAGAATGGGTCTCGGGCGGTTCCGCATCCTGAATCCGCGCGGGCGAAAACTGCTGGAGGACTATTACCACGAGGTGAGGGATTCCAGCGCTCAGGAAGCCGACACAAAACCATAGGTACGCGCTGGGGGCTATATGTTAATTGACTACTCCCCTGGAATTACAGTTGTGATTCCCGTCTACAACGAATTGGCAACTATCGAGGAGATCCTTCTGCGGGTCCAAGCCGCGGACCCCGATAAGGAGATTGTCATTGTCGACGATGGTTCGACGGATGGAACACGGGAATTCCTGACGGCTCTTGCCCAGTGTGCCAAGGTCACCCCTGCCCATCTGACACTGCCCCAGAGCGGAGCCGTCCTGCGTGCCGACAACATTCGCGTGTTCCTCCAGGACAGGAACCGAGGGAAGGGCGCGGCGCTGCGACGCGGATTCCAGGAGGCCAGGGGCAGGATCGTCATCGTTCAGGACGCCGACCTCGAGTACCACCCGGCCGATTACCACAACCTCATTGCGCCTATTGAGGCTGGAAGAGCCGACGTGGTCTATGGTTCGCGTTTTCTCGGGGGGCCTCATCGTGTCCTATTTTTCTGGCACTATGTCGGTAATAAGTTCTTGACCACGCTATCTGACATGGTGACGAACCTGAATCTTTCCGACGTGTGGACGTGTTACAAGGCGTTCCGGCGGGAGGTTCTCGAGACCCTTGACTTGCGCGAGGAGCGCTTTGGCTTTGAGCAGGAGATAACGATCAAGATCGCGCAAGCCGGCTGGCGAGTTTACGAGACGCCGATTTCTTATTACGGGAGAACCTACGCGGAGGGGAAGAAAATCACCTGGAGGGACGGCGTCCGCGCACTCTGGTGCATTTTGCGTTACGGCTTCCTGGCGCGCCCCTCGAAAACACTCCAAGCCAAGGCTGCTCCCGGGCCCGTGGATTCCCGCAGTCAAGGAAGGTCTCCGCAATAGGAGGGTACTCGTGTTTCGAGGTATCGGCTTGTTTTTGATTCTGGTTTTGTTTTCGTTCTTACTCATCCCAAATCATACCCGTGCGGAGGGAGAGCAAGAGCGAGGCGGCCAACTCTATACCGGCTTCCTGGACCCATCGCGAGAATACTCCGCCATGCCGTTCTGGTTTTGGAACGGCAAAATGGAAGGCCCAAAGATTCAGGAAGAAATCCGCAAAATGGTGGACCAGCACATTTATGGATCGTTCCTGCACGCCCGGGACGGTCTCCAAACCCCTTACCATTCCGAGGAGTGGTGGCAGGCCATTGGAGCAGGGCTCGAGCAGTCCAAGCGCAGCGGCTTCAGTTTCAACTTCGTCGACGAATACGACTGGCCCTCGGGTGAGGCTCGCAACATCTGGATGGCAGGCAATCATCAGAGCGACGTGCTGGCGCAAAGACCGGAATACCGCATGAAGAGCCTGGGCTACAAGGCGGAAGTGGTAAAAGGGCCGAAAGAGGTCTCACTTACCGCTCCGCCAGAGCTCCAGGCTGTGGTGGTGGCCCGCTGGCTGGGCGAGAACAGGATTGATGGCCGGAGCTTGCAACTATTGGCTTCGCCGGGGGAATCCGGACAAATCAAATGGCAGGCTCCCGAAGGCGACTGGGTCGTGGTGATGTTCTGTCTCGAACCTTCCATGGGCTTTGATGGCGGATTCGTCGACTTGATGAATGCGGATGCGATGAAGTTGTTCTTTGATCTCTCCTACGGCGAATTCCACCGGCGCTTCGGCTCGTACTTTGGCAATACCATCCGTTATTCCTTCGCCGACCACGAAGGTGACTACGGTTACCGCATCGCCTGGACGCCGGCCCTATTTGACACATTTGCGCGGCGAACGGGTTACGATCTTCACAAGGTGTTGCCGCTGCTGATTTACGAGGGTGGCGATTCCACCATCAAGGTTCGATGCGACTATCTGGCGACGCTAACCCAGCTCTATCAACGTTCCTTCTGGAACGGAATCACCGACAACGCGGCCAAGCTGGGAATCGGCCGGACCGGTCACGCGTGGGAGGAATCGCTCCAGTGGGCCGCCGCGCTGGAGGGCAGCTTATTTGCCGTCGAACGTGGCCTTAACCCGGTAGGCGTCGATTCCCTTTTTGACTATGGCCGCCAGCCACTGAACTTCAAGCTCGCTCAATCCGTCGCGGACTTCGAAGGGCGCCGTTTCATGTGTGAAAACCAGGGCGTGCAAGGAACCAACTCCTACCTGGACATGGAGGGCCTGCGCAAAGCGACCAACGCAATTGGCGCGTGGGGAGTTAACCTCTTCGTCCTGCACGCCTTCAACTATGATGCCTCGCGAGCGAACTATCCGCCTGATTGGTTCCATCAACCCTACTGGCCCTATTTTCACTACTACGCGGACTATACCCGGCGCATCAGTTACATGAATTCTGAAAGCCGCCACGCCACGAGTGTGCTCCTCTACTATCCCATCCTTTCGATGTGGGCAAATTCAGAACCAGTTTTCTCCGCCGACACACCCTACAATCAGATCGGCCAGCCAGAGGTTTGGAAGAACCTCACCATTACCGTAAACGACTATTACACGCGGCTCATCCTCCGCCTTGCCGATCGGCAGTGGGACTACAACATTGCGGATGACGACTATTTGGATCGAGCCCGAATCGAGGGCAAGGAGCTGGTGATTGGCCCGCAGCGTTTTCAGGCGATAATTCTCCCGCCCATCAGCACCCTCAGCCGAACGACCCTTAAGAAAGTTCAAGGCTTTTATCAAGCGGGTGGCACGGTCCTCGGCATTCGCATGCTCCCCAGTTCATCCCCTGAAGCGGGGAACAACGACGCTGAACTTGAAAAAGGGGTAGTTGACCTCTTTGGCGCGGGAGCGAGTAACACCCCCCTCCCTTTCACCGCGCAGCAAAGCGCCGGGGGTGGACGCGCCTATTTCGTTTCTCACGACGTCGAGACCCTGATTGATTTGCTCGACTCGGGTGTTCCTAAAGACGTCCGAGTAGTTTCGGGCTCATCCGCCAGCCTCTACTTCGAACACCGTGAGAAAGTCGGAGAGAACTACTACTGGTCGGTCAACGACTCTGACCGATGGCGAACCAACCACGTTCTCTTCTCGGTGGCCGGCGTTCCCGAGAAATGGGATGCCCTGAGCGGCAAACGCTCGCCCTTGTTCTATGTGAACCGTCTGGAAGGGACCGAAGTGCGGCTGGATTTTGGACCGTGGGACGCTTACTTCGTCGTCTTCAACCCGCTCGAGGGGCAGGGTCAGAAAGCCGAACTCGTGAGCACGAATGCGGAAAGCCTGGCCGTTATTTCTCGCCAGGCTGACGCTATCCGAGTGCGCGCTTTGGCGCCTTGCACTCAGCGCGACCTCGAGGTCACGATGCGCGCCGAGGGCCGGACCTACCGGGCGCGTACGCCGATTGCCGAGTTGAAACCCATTCCGCTTGCCGGGAATTGGGACTTCCGTCCCGAGCCTGAGCGCGTCGGACTCTCCTACGTGAAAGTCAAAGACGCCAAGGAAGGTGAAGGAGAGAAGCTTGAGTGGACTCGGGCGGACTTCGACGATGCTCAATGGCCCTCACTCTGGCTGAGCGAAGCGGAGAACACGGTGCGTAATTGGAATGTCATCGGTCCGTTCCCCAATGCGGATGATGCCGGCTTCGAAACGGTCTACCCGCCTGAAACAGAGTTCAAGCCGGAGAAGATGTATCCGGGCCTGCACGGCGATCCGGTGGGCTGGAAGCGATACTACGGCGACGAACCATACCTCACATTGGGCCACTGGAACATCTGGATGGAGACGGAAGGCGGCCCCTTCGACGATTCCGCCCATATCGTCCAGTTCAACCGGGCGCTGGGAACTTCGGGGCAAACCTGGATCACGAGCTACGCCCTCACTTACCTCTATTCGCCCAAAGACCAGCAGGCTGAATTCGTGGTAGCGGCCGACAATTGTGTCAAGGTGTGGTTGAACCACCAGCAGGTCTTCGCCCGCCTGCGCCACCCCTTTTGGTACGAGATGAACGACAACTGGGCTGACCAGATCCCTGTCAATCTGCGTGCGGGCTGGAATGAAGTACTCATGAAGGTCGGCCTGGGCAGGGGTGCGGCCAGCGGCTATTACGGATTCACTTTCCGGGTTGCGGACCGCGAGGGCAAGACGCTGCGCGGCATCATCCAGGGCATGCTCCCTCACGATGTGCAGAAGGCTGCCGACACAAATCCTGGCATGCGCTGGTACCGGGCTGAAGTTCCGCCCGGCGTCACGGCTGTTGTTCCCCCCGCGCTGCAAGGTCCCTACCGCATGATCTTGAATGGGATCGAGCTCAAGCCGGCGGGCGGAACTCCCATCGACATTCACCACCTGTTGCCTTGTAGCGGCGATCCCGCGTCTGCGGGATCGCCACAACGTGGAGATATGAAGTGCGCAGGGAAGAACACGCTCGTCATCGTCGCGCGCCAGGATGACCGCTTGAGTTCCCCGGTGGAATTTGTGAGTGGAACCACGCCCTTCGCTCTCGAAGCGTGGACGAAGACGCCTCTCGCCAACTTCTCGGGGACGGCGATCTATGAGAAAAGCTTCACACTGCCCGACGCCTATCGCGACAAGCGACTCATGCTCGACTTGGGCCGCGTGAGTTCGGTGGCGGAGATTTACGTCAACGGGCGCCTTGCGGGAACCTTGGTGTGGGGTTCCTACAGACTGGATATTACCCAGTTTCTTAATACTGGGATCAATTATTTGACAATTCGCCTGACCGACACCGAGGCCAACGCTCGAGCGGTGGGGCCGTCCCACCGGATTCTTGCCAACATCGACGTCTGCGGGCTCGAAGGCCCTGTCGAGATTGTGCCTTACACGGACCAGACGCTGGTTTTGAAGCCCGGCAAGGAATAGTCTCCGGGCCGGGCCAGCTCAAGCGATCTTGCCTGACCGTATGTGGTAGGTAGTAGGTGGTATGTGGGGGGCAGGCTTTTCCCCACCCGCCACCTGAATCCTGAATCCAGCTGTTCCCCCACCTACCACTCCGGTAGGCAGTCGGCCGATAGCAGATGCTCTTCATTCTGACTCCTGGCTCCTGACTCCTGAATCCTGCTCTTCCCCCACCTGCCACCTACCACCTACCACATGCCATCTAAATTCAAGGCATTGAGCTTGGAGTTCTGCTTGGCGGCGGGGCTGCGCGGTCCGGTGGAATGCTGGGCATTCGAGCGTGCGGCGGCGAGCAACTGGGGTGTAAGTTGAGGTGGTTTACGTAAAGAGATGGTTCCTCCTGAGACGGAATGTTGAGTCGACGGGGAAAGGACTTTCCCGGGAATTGAGGTTCTCACATAGATAGGCTACCACAGGGGGGAAGGCTTGTCAAGAGACAACGTGTCCATCCGTCAACTGACGGGCCTAGCCCAGGGCAACAGATTGAATCATTGATTCATCGGGTCATTGATTCATTGAAGAGCGGTTGAAGAGCAATGGTGAATTCTGAATGGTGAATTGTGAATGGTGAATTCCGGGTTGTGAATTGCCTTGTTCCTTCTTGCTGGTGCCCGGTACACGAAACCATCGGCCCGTTCATTGGTCGGGTTATTCAAGAGCGACTATGGGGCCGGTCTTTTAATGAATCAATGACGCAATGAAGCAATGGTTCAATCCCTTGGGAATGGGCTCGCTTGGTGCCTTGGTGTCCTGTAGGTAAGGGTATTAGTAAGGGTATCTTGCCCCCCCCGGGGCGGGACGAGTCACGAACCTCCACCGCGGACGACACAGATAACGCTGAGGAAGGTCGCAGTGCGTTTAGAAGCATTCACCACAGAGAGTGCAGAGGCTCACAGAGAAGGAATACCTCAGTGCCGTCCGTGTCCTCTGTGGTGAACTCTCTTGAGGGGGCGGGGATTGATTCCCAAAGAATGTAGGCGGCTGGCGGAGGTGGATTTCCCGGCGGCCGAGGCGGACCGGCACTTGCCCGGGGAGAAGTCTATCGCCCCAAGCGGCGTCAGCATGTTGCAGACCGCCCGCGGGCTACGCTCCGGTGATCTTAATGGTGGGCGGGTCTGCGCGAGCTGCGGGGGCGGGTGTCTCACTACTATTGGCACAGAGGGAATGTGTAGGCGGGCCTCTTAGTTTCTGTCTCCTCTAGCCCTGGGTAGCCAGCAAGCGCACGTTTTCTTGCCGCGCTTTCGCACTCGTGGGTGTTTCGGTCCCCCATATTACTTGGCCATTGAATAGACGTGCTATAAGGCCGGAACAGAAATCGAATACACATCGTGCGTCTTCCAACTTATACTCAAGCCCCCGGACGCCAGCCTGAGTGGGGTGTGTCAACTGATTTCGAGGCTTGCGAGCCTTTGGGTATGCTCCCACTTCAATAGGAGTTTCGCCGATGGCCTGTAACGTGAGATCGAGTTTCGTGCGCAGAGTCTTTTGCCGAACTGTGGATAAGACCTTTCCCTTAATTCGGTTTTCAATCGCGTAGTCAGTCATATCTTCTAACGCCATCCAACTGAATAGGATGCAGGCGTGTATGTAGCGCTGTTGGAGCGCTCGCGCAGATGGAACGTTGGGGAGCCCCTTGGCTTGGTTCAAGAAGAACCACGCATCATCCAGAGTGTCGCAACGATAGAACTCGCCCATTTACCTAGCCACCAGTATTCACTTTCTGGGATGCTGACCGCGTGAGGATTTCATTGGTCCCTGAAACTCTCTTTACGAGAGCAAACTTCCAACGCCCGTAAGTTCCATCGGCATTGACTGCGGCCACCCATCTCTCGGCTGCGGCGCGCTTGACCTCTTCCAGCGGATCGAAGCCTTTAGTTTCGAGAATCAGGTGCACGGGCGGATCGGTTTTCAGGCGGATGATGAAGTCCGGTACGTAATCGTGCATTTCGCCGTTATGCAAGTACGGAATGGCGAATCCAAGCCCGGCATTCTTGACAAACGCTTCCCCTGCCGGGTGCCGGTCAATGTAGTAGGCCGCAGATTGTTCCCATCTCAGGGTGTCGGGCACAACATAGTTCACGTGGCTGCGAATCACCTCTTTCGGCTCACGGCTCGTCCAGAAGTCCACCTCTGCCGTTGAGCCGGGCTCTCGATTGGACTCGTAGCGGGGAATCTCCGGGGCCTCTCCCTCGGAGGCGTCCGGGCGGATTCCTTCAACGAGGCTTTCCACCAGCCAGCCGTAGTAAGGGGCAAGGAACAGGTCCTTGATGTCGGCGGGCGGTTCTACAATGACTTTCTCTTTCAAACACTGAATCAATTCCAGCGTCGTGCGCGTAACCCCTGGGCATCCCGCCTTCTGCCAAGCTTCCAGACGCTCGCGAATCAGGCTTACCAGCGCCAACTCGTAGCCCGCAGGATATTCCTTGGAAGGACGCAGGATCTTTTCGTCCAGCGTCCACGGTTCTTTTTGGTCACGCGGCGGGAAAATTATGGGCGGGCGCCGGCCTTCCCTACGTTGTGGGTCCTCGCCCTCCCGGATATACCAGTAGCGACTCGGCTTCGCGTAAGGCGGGTTGATGATTGGCTCGGATACTTCGTAGCTGCTCATTGTGTTTTCCTACCGCATCAGCAACAGGCTTGAAAGTGGCAGTGAGATGATTCGTGGGTCATCGGATCCGGTATCATCGGTCAGCGTCACGAGAATTGCGAAAGGAGCATTGTAGTGGGGCCTTTCCATGAAGGACCGTAGGCCGACGCTATCCTCATGGTCGATGCGACGACGGTACTTTATTTCAATAGGAATTCGCTGCTCGCCTACTGTAACCACGAAATCGACCTCGGGCTCACCGCCGCGCTCAGGGAAATGAGCCACGTCCAGGTTGAGCAGGGAGCTGAAAAAATACCCCACGGTGCTCTCGGCGAGATGCCCCGCAACATCAGCCAAGTGAGGAGAGTTACGAAGGCCCTCGGGCGTCAAAGGAACCACTTCCTGAAGCCAGGCGGCACGCAGGGCGTGATCGCACAAACAGATCTTTGCAGCGCCTCGCCGCCTTTTCAATCGCAGTTCCAGCGGCTCGATCAGGCGAATTAACAATGTGTCGTCGAGAAGCTTCAGGTAAGTTCGCGCTTGGCGCGGCCCAATGCCGGCACTCAAAGCCCGCTGGATTTCACGCCGGCAGAGGTCGAGGGTCGGCGACTGCCCGGCATAACGGCAGGCAATTCGAAATACCTCTTCCAGCAAGTGCTCGTCGCGCCTTCGGCCTCTTGGGCTCACTCTCAGGTCGTGTTGAATGGCCCGGCGGATGACCGTCTCAATCAGGAAATCCGCAACCTGTTCCCAGGGGTGGTCCGGCCCGGCATGTGCCAAAGGATAGGCGCCTCGATCCGAAAAGGCTTGAAAGGCGGCACAGCGCATCGCGCGGAGATTCTCACCCAAGGCACGGAGTTCTTGCCAGAGGCCCTTCTGCTTCAAGGGAGCCAGCCCATTGGCAGGCAGCAGAGGGCGACAACTGCCCAAACCTCGTAATTCGGCAATCTCGCGCAGGAACAGCGGACCCATTTCCAGCGTGCTGACCCGGCCCGCCAAACTATCTCTGCCCGCCTCAATGCGGAGCGATGAGCTCCCGGTCATCAGGGCGCGCACGGGGTTGATGTCTACCAGGTGTTTGAGCTGGGGTGACCAGTCCGGGAGATTTTGCACTTCGTCCAGGAAGATGAACGCCTTCTGTCCCTCCGAGGCGGCTCGATTCAGCGACTTGCCCAGAACCGCCTGAGCATACCAGCGCGGCAACTCCAGAATGGGTTCTATCAACTCCTTCACCAAGGGAAGATCATCGAACTGAAGGCGCAAGATGCGCTGCGGCGCCACACCCTCATCCAGTAGCGCCTGGATCGCCTGGTTCATCAGCGTTGTCTTGCCCACTTGACGCGGCCCTCGCACTACGGTGACCGGCGCCAACCCACTTTTCAAGCCTTGCATGACGGGCTCAAACGCCCAGCGGCGTAGAGGAGGCAACGTCCCCATCCTCTCGCCACGCCACCAGGGATTATCCTCGCGCAGAGTGGCTTCGAGGCCCGCGGAAAGCAGCTCATCCAGGCTCGATCTCTTCCTCACCCTTGCCCCCCCAGCTTCTCCACCACCAGCAATTCATTCCCCCGGTCGTCTATCACCTTCACGGCCACTTGCCCCTGCTGCCCGGCTTCAAAGGGCGCGCTCACTGTACCCGCCAGATGGTCCCACACGCTCTCTTCGTATTCTCCCTTGAGCGCCTTCTTCAGGCTCTCCCACGCCCCGGTGCGCGGAAAGACCATGCGGTTCACCCACTTGTCCCGGTGCTCGTAGGCGCGCAACACCTGGTCGGTGACGGAGTGCTGCGGGTCGCCGAATAGCTCGAGCATCGTCTGCTGCTTGTCGCGCTTGTGGCTCACCAGGGTGTCAACGATCGCCTTGGTGGAAAGCCGCTCGTGGACAAAGAGCGGCAGCGTGGGCACGTCAAACGAAAGCCGCTCCGCCTTCCCCGCCCAGTTCAGAAACGGCTTGCTCAGCGCCTTCAGCTTCGCGGTGGCTTCCTCCGCCTTCGCAAGGGCTTGTAGCGCAGGGTCCGCTTTCTCACCCTGCGGCTCTTCAACCGGTGGAGCAGCCGCCCGCCGCGGCGGGCTGGAAGACGAGCGCTGCGCTACAAGTTTTTCCCTCAGTACTGACAACTGAGAACTGATGACTAACAACTGTTCCTCGCCCTGCTCGCGCGCTGGGTTCTGCCCGTCCCAATCGAGCGCCGGGGAAAGCGAAGAGTCATAGCGGAACGTGACCGGCGGTTTTTTCTTCTTGAACTGCGCCTGCGTGCCCACGTCCGGGCGCATGCGGCTTTCCGCTTCCGGGTGGCGATACGGTTCTGCGGGTTTGGCGCTGTTCCCTTTCTTGCCCCCAGCACGGCTTTTGCTTTTCAACATCTTTGACCCCTCGTCTTTAGCGTCTCCTCGATGGGCTTCCTAGCGGGATTATAGTCCTAAGTTGGCCGTGTCACAAAGATAAACAGGCCGACGCCGGGGGAATCGCCTGCTTATTGAAGCTCTCGGCGGGCGGCGCATGCATGGCTCCGTGATGTATGCGACTTCTTGGCAATTGGGTTGGAATGTACTTGTGCCACGGGTGGGCTGGCGCAGACGGTCGCTTTTTAGCGTCTGCGATGTCCCGAAGGGGCCCTCTCTCGGCAAGGCTGTGGCGCGGGTATACTCTCAGGCAGCGTGCCGTTCTACGAGCCGACTGAGATGAGCCGTAAGCTCCCACATGTCCCTTCGGGAAATCGCAGACCTGGCAATCCGCAACGGCGCATGGGGAAGCGCGCAAGAGAAAATGTAGCGCAAGGCTTCCATTCATTGGCCACTCTCGACCGCGTCGGGCTCATACACACTTTGGATCTACTACCACCGCCTAAACGACGACACTCTTTACACCGCGCTCAATAAGTACGTGAAGCCCAAGATTGATGAGGTCGAAAGGCAACTTCGCCAGATTGAATCCGAATTGCCGAACGCCACCGGCCGCGAAGCGTCAAAGCTGCGAGATGCTCTTGAAGGCACGAAAGCGTTTCTCCGAGACCTACGCGAGTTCCGCGATGAGCTGCAGTGCGTTGCGAACCTTCCTTACAAGCCCAACCTCAACGATGGCGTGCTGATCACGGCGTCGCCCCTGTGGAAGCTCTTCCCCCTCCCCAAGTGGCGCAAAGACCTCGAAGAATGCTGGAAGAAGCTCGAAGCCGGCGCGTACGATTGGGCTCACCTGGCCTACTCAATCTGGCCCGAGCGCGTGCGTGAGGTCTGCAAGCACGACCGCTCGATTGCCATCGCCCACGGCCTGGAAGAACTATGTGAAGTACAGACGAAGCCGACCAAGAAGAAGCGGCCGCGAAAACAAAAAGAAGAGGTCAAAGAAGCCGTGCTGGGAGATGGGGGTGAGCATGGAGCGGAGATTTCGTGAGCCTCCGGTTCAGCACAGTGTGTTGAAAAGGGGTGGAGCCCTATTTGTAGGGCCGAACGGCGTTCGGCCCTGGGCGAGCGCCGCTCGCCCCTACCTGCTTTGGCGCTTGTTTTACGCAATGAAACATGCACACCTCTTACAGCCCTTGTTTTGCAATATCGCCCTATCGTAAAATAAGGCTGCTTGGGCCGCCTGCCTAATTTTGTGCGGTAAAATAGGCGCCCAAACGTGGTGAACTTATTATGCGAGCGGGACATTACGTAAAACAAGCAACAGGTTATGCGGCCTTTATCCCTGCCCCATTGCCACCTGATCCAGCCATCGATATCGACGCAGAATTGAGCCGGGACCTGTCTGAAGCAGACCGGGCTCTAGGACGATTGGACGGCGTCGCCACCGTTCTCCCGAATCCCGACCTCTTCGTCTCGATGTACGTGCGCCAGGAGGCGGTGTTGAGCTCGCAGATCGAGGGCACACAGAGCACCCTTGAGGACGTCCTCCAATTTGAGATCGACTCCAAGGGCCGGGAATTCCCGAAGGATATCCGGGAAGTTGTCAACTACGTGAGTGCCATGAATTACGGCCTGGAACGGCTGAAGACTCTTCCCCTGAGCTTGCGACTGATCCGCGAAATTCATGGCAAGTTGCTCGAGGGGGTCCGTGGCGCGAATCGCACTCCGGGTGAATTTCGCGCCAGCCAGAACTGGATTGGCCCGGCAGGGTGCACGCTTACGGACGCCACCTTCGTGCCTCCTCCCGTCCATGAAATGCACCAGGCGCTCGACAACACGGAGAAGTTTCTCCACGATCACTCGTTTCCGCTGCTCATCCAATGCGGGCTGGTCCACGCGCAGTTCGAGACCATCCACCCGTTTCTCGATGGCAATGGCAGGGTAGGACGACTCCTCATCACATTTCTTCTGTGCCAGAAACAAGCGCTGGGACGGCCCCTACTCTATTTGAGCCACTATCTGAAAGAGCGCCGCACCGAGTATTACAAGCGTTTGATGGCCATTCGCACCGACGGCGACTGGGAAGGATGGTTAAAATTCTTTGTGCGCGGCGTCTTTGAGGTCAGCCAAGAGGCCACTGAGACGGCGCGAAACATTCTTCGGCTAGGGGAGAAGCATCGGCGTGTGCTCAGCGAGAAGCTGGCACGAGAAAAGCTGGCGGCTACGCCCTACGACCTGCTCTTCCTTGAATACTTGTTTGAGCAACCCATTGTCACGGTCCGGATGGTCGAAGAGCATTTGAGCTGCGCCTTCGTAACCGCGGACAAGGTGGTCAAACGATTCGTCAAGCTGGGCTTGCTCGACGAGATGACGGGTTTTCAGCGCAACCGCCGCTTTCGCTATGGTCCCTACCTTGCTCTCTTCGAGCCCCCGCGTCAGGCGGCGAGTCTCCCGCCTTCGTAGGTAATCTGAACTCGTCGGTGGAGACGCTTGTGCAGAGCCATGCGACCGATCTCTTCCAACCGCTTCCACCCGGTCTTGGCACAGAAAGATATCTGTGCCGAGGCCGTGGACCTTTCTGGAGCGCGCGTCGAGTGTGCCTGTGGTGGGGCATTCTACGTGGCAATGATGTCGGCGATCCAGATTCGCCGGGTTCAGGCGGGTACTGTTGTAATGGGGGATTTGACGATTCAGGGCAATCTAAGGGGGGTACCTTCAATCATCGAGCCTTTACAGGTGGCGCTCGAAAACGGGGCAATCCGCGCCATGGTGCCAATCTCAAACAAAGCGCGATTTGCTGCTTTTCCTGAGGAAACCGTTGAAAAGCTGGACGTGATCTTCTACGGTGACGTTGACCGTGCCGTCTCAAAGGCAATCGAGCTATGACCGCATACTCAAGTACCATGCTCGGGGGTGGAGAAGGGACTGATGCTCAACGGGCAAGTTGAACCTGAAGCAGGTGGAGGCAAGAGTAGGTGGCGCCCGCCGCGGCGGGTTTTGTTTAGATCCTCGCCCTTTCGTCGGCCGGAATCCTCACGCTGGCAATGCGCAACGGCGCATGGGAAAGCGGGCAAGAGAAAATGTGGCGCAAGGCTCGCGGTTCAGTCCGTCAGCCGACGGACGGCTTTTCCACCGCGACGCGTGTTGGGCGGCGGGGCGGGAAACCCTGCCGCTGGAAGAGCCGTCCGCCATCAAGATCGGCGGACGGGCAACCGCCGGCCCTGCGCTGCCGTCCGCGCATGGTTTTGACGTACGTGGTAATGTAGAAAGCCAATCTATTGGTAAGGAAACGATATGAATGACCTTGAGCGCTTTCGCGGAACGCTGCAATACGAGAAGGTGGACCGTGCCCCTTTTTATGAGTTTATGTGGCCGACCTGGCCCGAGACCGCTGAACGCTGGGCAAAGGAGGGCGGCTACGTCCAGCGGAAGACCGACTTCGGGTGCGACAAGTGGGTGGTGGAATTCTCCTGGTTCTGGCCACAACCACCTTTCGAGCGGGAAATCCTGGCTGAAGACGAAGAGTACGCGACCTACATTGACCGGCAAGGAATTGTGATGAGGGAATTCAAGAAAAATCCCCTGAGTTCCATGCCGCAATTCATTCGCTTTCCCGTCGAAACCCGGGAAGACTTCCGCAAGTACTGGCGGGAAAGGATGCGGCCGGACCTCACCCAGCGCATCGGGCGGGGTTGGCGCAAAAAACTGCGCCAATACCGTAACCGTCGCTTCCCATTCGTCGTCATCGCTGACCGCTGGGGTGGTTTCTTCGGACCGATCAGGAACCTGGTGGGTGTGGAACTCCTCTGCACACTCTTTTACGATGACCCGGCATTTGTGGAAGAGATGCTGGAGGCCGATGCCGATTTCCTAATCGGCATGCTCTCCCAAATGCTCGAAGAAACAGACATTGATGTTTTTGCGTTCTGGGAAGATATGGCCTATCACACGGCTCCACTCATTTCTCCGCAACTGGCGCGCAAATTCATGCTTCCCCGGTATCGAAAGGTGGTGGACTTTGGTCGAAGCCACGGCGTGCATTTCTTTGCTCTCGATAGCGATGGCAATATCGACCCGCTCATTCCGGTCTGGATGGATTCCGGGATAGATATCCTATATCCCTTCGAGGTTCAGGCAGGCATGGACGTTCTTGCCGTTCGGAAGAAATACGGGCGCAGTCTGCGCATTTGGGGTGGAGTCGACAAGCGGCCATTGAGCGTGGGGCTGGAGGCGATCGATAAGGAGCTCCAGCGCGTCAAACCGCTCATCGACGACGGAGGCTACGTCCCCATGTTAGACCATAGCGCCACGCCGGATACGCCCTACCGGAACTATCGCTATTTCCTGGGACAGCTCAAGAAGATGTTGTGACGGTTAATCGTAGTAACCGTAATTCTCGATTTCGTCCCACATGGCCAGGACGTTCTCGAGTTTTGCGGCAGGATGAATCTCGGTGGTGGAGCCAATCCAGAAGCGCCCCTTGGCCCCGGCTTCGTCAATGGTCTTCCGCACTGTCTCCCGGACCTCTGCTTCGGCGCCGAAAGGCAGGAGTTGCGAGACGTCAATCCCGCCCATCAAGATCCACTCCGGATAAGCCTTTCGGACGTCTCCCGCATACATCCCGGACAGTGGTTCCAGAGGATTAATTCCATCGATCCCAGCTTGGCGGAAGTCCTCGAGCACGGCCCAAAGGTTGCCGTCCGAGTGGTAGATCACTTTAATCCCGTGCTCATGCCACGCTTCCACCAACTTTGCCAGGCGCGGGAAAAACTCCTTGCGCAGGAACTTAGGCGAGAAGAAAAGCTGTTCCGTACCGGCGATATCGGAAAAGACCAAAGCTACAGGCGATAAGTCGGGGTCGGCTGTCTCGTGGACGCGTTGGATCTCCGCCCAGTTCAGCGCTTCCAACCAATCCGACACGAGCTGAGGGTTCTCCGCGTAGGCATAAGCCAGCAGGTCCAGTCCTGCCCGCACGTGAGCGGTGTCCAGCCCCACCGGGCTCTCGCTGGGAAAAAGCACGGTGTTCTCGCCGACCTTCTCCTGCAACTCCAGAAACTGGTCGCGAGGTGATTTCGAAGACGCTCCCCAGACGTTACTCTTTCCGGCGAAGGTGAACATGTCCCCAAACTGACGATGGCGGATTTCCTCGATATTCCGGGGAATGTACTCGAGCAACCCCTGCACATCGTTGAACGGACGCTCGATGAGCCAACTCGTCCACCATTCCTGTTTGTAGACGAAGCCATCGTCGTGGCGGATGAGCTTCTCTTCCACGGGTGGCGCAATCCCCCGTGTAATATCAAGCCGCTCGCCAATGGTTTTGCAAAGCAGGTCCAATCCGTTCCGCGAGGAGACCTTCTCGCCCGTAGTATATTCAATGAGAGGTATATGCTGGAGGAGATCAAAGACGGGTACCCGGTCAGGGAGTTCGCCCCGTAAAGTGCATTCAATGCGCTGCCGCGCCGTCATTCGATCCCTCGGTAGTTTGCGCATTACTTATCCCTTCACACAGGTTCTACTTTGCCCAGCTCCTCGATCTGTCGCTCGATGGTCTCGCTCACCTCCACACCCTCTCGGCCAACCCCCTGATCGAGGGCCTCGATGATACCCAACATGCGATGAAGTGGGACAGCGACGAGGAGATGGTCTTCGGCAAAGCCAGCCAATCTCCTCGCGCCAAAATCGAGGAGTGACAGCCCTATCTCACCCGTGACGACTGGGTAGGCGATCCCAGTCCTGCACGCAGGACCAGAAAGCTCGGCCTTCAGGGAGCCACCTTCCCAGTAGCCTGCGAAGCCGACGAGACGTTGGAGAGACCCGGGCTTGCCAATGAACACCACGATGTCCGGTAGGGTGGCCGCGCTTGATAGAGGCGAGAAAAAGACATGACTCGCCATCCCCAGCGGTGGGGGGACAGTCTGTTGGCCGCGATGAATGGCAACACGGGAGCAGTAGACCTTCTCCTTTTTGACGAGGAAGTCCACAAGCCTTTCTCTTCCTTGTGGCGGCATCTGCCCGAGCCCCAGGCTGACGAGGCCCCCGGGGCAGCCACAGGTCTCTGCGGTGATGGTGACGGCTTCGCCTTCGCTGGCTTTCTTCAAGGCTTGACACACGGAAACTTTCCCTTGAGGAAAGGGGGTCCCTGCCGCCGGGCCGCCCGCGAAAGTCACGGCGACGGGGTCCGTGTCGAGCCTCAACTCTTTCTTCAATCGGTCAGACCATTTCTGCCAATGCATTTTTCCCTCCCGCACTTTCGCCCCAGGCCGCTCACCCCCAGGCTGTGCCTGACGATGAGATGAGGCCGCCGACCATCTATTGTGGAGGTGGCAACCACGCCTCTCGAAGCCGAGGTGGTACTCCGCTCCGCGAAAGTGGCAGGCAGATTGTATCCAACTGGCGCTCACGGAGTCAATTGTGCCTTGGGCGGCGACTGCGGCACGGCCGCGCCTCTCGTTGTTGCCCCCACGCAGGCGGAGGTCCACCGACGGCCTGGATACCCGCTCAGAACTCGTTCTTCTAACTCCTGGCTCCTGACTTCTGACTCCTTCTCTCCAGCGCCTCTTCAATCCTCCGCAGCATGAAGACGTCTTCCCGGTTGTAGGTCAGCAGTTCTTTGAGGAAGTCCTCCGTTCGAGTGGCCACATATTTCTTCCAGGTCTCGTCGGCCCACTTTCCGTCCTTGCCGGGGAGCTCGCGTTTCAGGCCCAGCATCTCCTCGATGGCCTTCTGGCCTCCCCAAAGGCCCGCCTTCCAGCACGCCGGGCAGAGGTCCAGGTGCTTGAATGTCTTGTCCAGCACGACGCCCAGTTGCGCGGCAATCACCGGGAAGTCGAACCCTATGTAGCCCTTCACATCGTCGGGAATCGAGCGCCCGTTGTAAGTGACAATGCGCTCCACTCCGGCGAGCACCGCCATCAGCGCCTCTCGGGTGGCTTCGTCACCTATGAGCTGGACGAAGGCGTCCTTCTCGCCATCCATGATCCTCACGCCGATCACCGTGATCTTGTGGTTCTTGCAGTCCCGGAAAAGGCGCTGGTCGGTGAACGCGCCGCCGTAGCTGGTTTCAATATCGAGGTAAGCTGTCTTCATATTCTCCCCTTTAGTCAGTCGTCAGTGGTCAGTTGTCAGTTGCCAGTAGTCGGCTGCCAGCTTTCAGCTATCAGCCGTCAGCTTTCAGCCTGCCTTCTGTCTTCTGATTCCTGACTCCTTCTCGTCACCCATCACTCCCGCCCCAGGAAGTCCCGGCGCCTGCGGGCCTTTGGCTGCTTGCCGGGTTCGAGCGAGCGCGCCAGTTGAACCGCTTCGAAGCCAAACCTATCGCGCAGCTTATCGGCGGCTTTAAGAATCTTATCAAGTTTTTCGCGCTGCGGGGCCTCGAGCAAATTGCGCTGGAACACGGCGCGTTCAAGGTTCGAGGCGCGGACGCCCACCAAGCGGACTTTCCTCTTCGCTTCGTAGGTGCTTTCAAAAAGGTGCAGAACGTTTTCAAAAATGACCGAATCGAGGTTGCTGGGCTCGTCGATGGTGACGTCTCGGGTGAGGGTCTTGAAGGGCGCGTAGCGAAGTTTCAACCCTAACGTGTGCGCAAACAAGGTGTGGTCGCGCAAGCGCCGCGCCACAAGTTGAGCCAGATAAGAAAGCGTACGCTCCAATTCCTCGAGGTCGTCGATATCTTCGTCAAAAGTGGTTTCATGGCTGATGGATTTGGGCTCTTCCCCGTAGGCGTAGGCGTCAATATCCCGCCCACACGACTTCGTGTAAAGCCATTCGCCGAATTTGCCGAACTGCTTCCGCAACTTCTCCTCGCCCGTTTGCTGGAGGTCGCCAATGGTGGTGATGCCCCGGGAGCGAAGTTCCGGCTCCGTCACCTTTCCGATGCCCGGCATGCGCCGGATGGGAAGCGGAGCAAGAAACGTGGCCTCACAGCCCGGAAAGATGTAAAGCAGGCCGTGCGGTTTGGCCTGGTCGGAGGCGATCTTGGAGACTAGGTGGGAAGTGGAAAGGCCAATCGAACAGTTGAGTCCCGTGCGCTCCTTCACCGTGCGAATCAGCTTATCGGCAGCCCGAAACGCCGAGCCGTGCAGTCGCTCGCAGCCGGTGAGGTCGAGGTAAGCTTCGTCAATTGACACCATCTCGACCAGCGGGGTGAATTCGCCGAAGATTTGGTAGAGCTTGTGGGAATAGTCGCTGTACTTGCGGTGTTGGCCGCGCAAAAAGACGGCGTGCGGGCAGAGTTTCTTGGCGGTTCGGATCGGCATGGCGGAGTGCACGCCGAACTTGCGCGCTTCATAGCTGGCCGCAGCCACTACGCCGCGCCCGTCTGGGTCTGCGCCCACAATGACTGCCTTGCCCTTGAGCGACGGGTCCTCAAGCTCCTCCACGGAAACGAAAAAGGCGTCCATGTCGATGTGCAAGATTTGGGTTAGCATGTATGAACAAGCAGGGGCTGGGGGCAATCCTGAATTATGAATTCTGAATTCTGAATTGTGAATTGAAGAAGTGCAGCGGTCAGAGGCCCTAGGCGCGTTGCGCAAAGCAAGTTCTGCACCCCCAATTCACCATTCACTATTCACTATTCACAATTCTGCCCCTTTCCTGCCTCCTGACTCCTGTCCCCTTCTTCCTGCCACTCACCACCCTCGGAATGCCGGCCAAATCGGGCATGACTTCGATTTCCGTCCAATCCTGGCCGAGCAGGGCAAGCACCTGGCCGCGCATATTGTAGCCAATCTCCACCACCACGAAGCCGCCGGGCTTAAGCACCTGGAGGGCTTGCGGGAACAGGCGAGCATAGATTTCGTCGCCTTGCTCGAGGTTTCCCCAAGCGATGCGGGGCTCAAATTCCCGCACCTCCCGTTGGACCATTTCGATGTCCCGCTTTCCGACATAGGGTGGGTTCGACACCACAAAATCAAACGTACCCAGGAAATCCTTATCGAGAAATCGGGCGAGGAGGTCGCCTTCGAGGAATTTCACGCGTTCCGGCATTCCCAGGCGAACCGCGTTTCGCGATGCCACCACCAGAGCCGGCCTGGAGATGTCGGCGCCAAAGAGGATGGCGCGGGGAAGCTCGGAAGCGAGCGCCAGGGCAATGCAGCCGGAGCCTGTCCCTACGTCCACGATGCGCAGCCGCGCGTCTTGCGGCAATCCACTCCGGCGCGCGAGTTCAAGCACTCGCTCCACGACGTGTTCAGTTTCAGGGCGAGGAATCAGGACGTCGGGGGTGACCTCGAAGTCCAGCCCCCAGAATTCCTGGTGGCCGGTGATGTATTGCGTCGGCTTGCCGGTGCTTCGCTCGTCAATCAGCAGGAAGTAGCGCTCGGTTTTCTCTGGCGGCAAATCTATCTCAGCGTTGGAGTGAAGAAAAGCGCGCTCGCAATGCTGGACGTGCATCAGCAACAGTTCGGCGGCGAGCTGCGCGGAAGGGACCTGGTGCTGGAGGAGCGTCTCGAGACCGGTCTTGAGAGCTGCGCGGAGCTGCATGGCGGACTACTTCACGCTGCCACAGTGACTTGTTTCAACTTCTCGGCCTGGTAGTAGGCGATCAGAGCCTCGATGATGTCGTCGAGCTTCCCGTCCATGACACGGTCAAGCTGGTGAATGGTGAGGCCGATGCGGTGGTCGGTAAGGCGATTCTGAGGGAAGTTGTAGGTTCGGATTTTCTCGCTGCGATCGCCGGTGCCGATTTGCGAGCGGCGCTCTTCGGTGATCTGCTTCTGCTGCTCCCGAAGCTTCATTTCGTAGAGCCTCGAGCGGAGCACGCGGAGCCCTTTGGCGCGATTCTTGATCTGCGACTTCTCATCCTGGCAGGAAACCACCATGCCGGTGGGCAGGTGGGTGAGGCGCACCGCAGAGTAAGTCGTATTCACCGATTGGCCGCCCGGCCCCGATGAGCAGAACGTATCGATGCGAATATCCTTGGGGTCAATCTCGATTTCCACTTCGTCGGCTTCCGGGAGCACCGCTACCGTGATGGCCGAGGTATGGATGCGCCCCTGCTGCTCGGTGGCGGGGACACGCTGCACACGGTGCACGCCGCTTTCGTATTTCAGCTTGCTGTAAACCTTTTGCCCTTCGATCAGGGCGATGACTTCCTTTACACCGCCGACGCCTGAGAGGCTCGTCGAGAGCACTTCCACCCGCCAGTCCTGTGATTCAGCGTAGCGATTGTACATGCGGAAGATTTCCTGCGCAAAGAGCGTCGCCTCATCCCCACCCGTGCCGGCCCGGATTTCCAGCACCACGTTCTTTTCATCGTTCGGGTCTCTGGGAAGCAGGAGGATTCCGAGTTCCTCTTCCACCTTCACCTGCCGCTTCTCCAGGTCAGCGAGTTCCTCATGCGCCAGGGCTTTCATCTCTACGTCGGCAGAGGCTTCCGCGAGCAGCGCCTTGGTCTCTTCCAGCCACTTCCGGATGCTTTTCCACTCGCGGTACTTCTCGACAACCTCGCTGAGCTCAGAGTGCGCTTTGGCAGCCTTCTGGTACAGGGCTTGGTCCGCCAACACGCCAGGATCTCCGAGCTGCGCCGTCAACTCGTCATACTTTGTTTCGATTTCTGCCAGTTTCTCTGAGAAATGCATGGTTCACGCTACCACCAACTCACCCCCGCGCTCCTTCTCAAGCTCCATGGCGGTCTCGATGGCCTTGATGGCGGTTTCGAGCTGGCTGTCGTCAGGCTCGCGCGTGGTGACCCGTTGCAACCAGAGCCCTGGCTGCGCCGCCCACCGCCAGAGCTTTCCCTGCGATTTTGCCGCATATCGGATGAATTCGTAGGAGACGCCGGCGATCACCGGCAGCAGCGCCAACCGGCCCACGAATCGCATCGCGAAGGAGCGAAACGGCAGGAACATGTAAAGCAGCATGGCGATGGCCATCACCACCAGCAGGAAGCTGGTCCCGCAACGCGGATGGAAGCGCGTACAGGCGCGCGCCGTCGTCAGGTCAATTGCGCCCCGCTTCTCAAACGCCCACACCACCTTGTGCTCGGCCCCGTGGTACTCAAATATTCGCCGGATTTCCTTCCATTGCGAAATGAAAAAGAGGAACCCAAGGAATAAGACGATGCGAATTGTTCCGTCCAGCAGATTAAATATCAGCAGGTTGCCCGTGGCCGGGTAACGGCGGCTGATGATTGTGGCCAGAGAAAGCGGTACATACTTGTAGAAAAAAACGAAGAAGCCCAGGGAGAGCGCCAGGTTTGCCGCCAGGAGCCAGTTGCTCAACTCGGCCTTCTTTTCGCTCTGGGCGGGCTTTCCCGGTTCCTCGAGCGCTTGTTCGGCGGAGTAGCGCAAGGCCCGGATTCCAAGCACCATGGCCTGGCCCAGGACCCCCAGCCCGCGCAGGAGCGGGTATTTCAACCAGGGGTACTTTTCAGATGGCTTTTCCAGGTAGTCCTTTGCCACCGCAATCCCGCCGCTGGGCTGACGCACCGCTACCGCATAGCTGTGCGGGGAGCGCATCATGACGCCTTCGATGACCGCCTGGCCTCCCATCAAAGCCTCTTCCGGCGCCTGGAAAAGCGGTAGCGCAACCAGGCGGAACAAGTAGCGAAAGCGATAGCTCATGCCAGTCGAAAATAATCTCATAAACCTTTTGGCTCCTTACCCCACCGCGTCTTCCACCATCGAAACTATCAGTGTGGAGGCTAGTCCAATCCGCACGGAAGCGCTCTCGACGCGCAACGGGACGTATAAGATTAGATGCGCGAAGGGGAGCCATTGCTCAGCATAGCCGCAAAGAAAGGGAGTGTCAATTCGGGCACTTTCAATGTCAGGTTTTAGACTTCTGGTTCGCGGTTGACCCGCGGTGGCAGGCCGATGGACGGCGGAGGAAGTTCCAACACCAATTTTTCAATCGCCAATTGGCAACCAGCAATCGGCAATCATCAATCGGCCATGAAAACCTAGTCTTGATTTGCGGCTGAAGGCCCCGCGGTAGTCGCTATCCCTGCCAGGACTGCAAACCACGCCGCATTGGCTGGGATGTGCAAGTTGAAATCCCAAAAGCTGTGCAGCAGCAAACCACAGCACCCGATGGCGGCGCCCAACCGAATCCAGCCAGCTTGGGATCGTATGGGGTGACCCCAATCTCGAAAGGCCAGACGTAGAAAAAGTGCCAGAGCTGAAAGAATGAGCAGCGCGCCAACCAGTCCAGTCTCAGCAACGGCCTCGACATAATCGTTATGGGCGTGATCGATCCAAATGTCGGTGGGGTAACTTTGATAGCGGGGGTAAGCGGTCTCAAAATCTCCCAAGCCAACACCCAGGACGGGATGGTCACGCCACATATGGAGCGAATCGAGCGCCATGTTCTTACGCTCACCGGCCCAATCCGCCCAAGCAGTGTCGACGTAGGCTACCGAACCCAGCCGTTTGCCGATATAACCCGGGTCGATATAGGCAAACAGCATTACCCCCGCCAAGAGGGTGATGGCGGCAGCCATGGCCAAGCGCGGTCTCTCCCTGGTCCGAGCACCCGCCCAGCGGAGGACGCTCGCCGCGATTGCGATCTCCACTGACAGTGCCAGCAGGCCGCCCCGCGAACCTGAAAGCAGCAGAGACGCAAGCGCAAGCGTAACCGCAGAAACACTCAATACCGAGCCCTCCAGCGAAAACCTTCGACGCCGCCCTGCAATGTAAAGGACCGCAACCGGGATGAGCATTTCCATGAGTCCTGCGAAGTGGTCGCGATTGACGTAGGGACCGAACAGCACGCCGCCAGGGGTACTGACGATGCCATAAATCTGGCGCGCCCCCGAACCAAACTGGAGAATAGCAAACAGGCCCATGGCGCCGCCAAAAACCAGAACCGCAAGGCCGAAGGCGCGCAAAGCCCCGCTGCCGGGTCCGGCGAAAAGCTGTACGGCGAGGAAAAAGAACACCAAATCCGCAACGAGCAGAACCAGAGCTTGGCGGGTTTCCGACCTGTCGAGTGTGAGCCGGGCCCCATACTGGGCCACTCCCAAGAGAAAGAACATCGCCAGGGGTATGTAGAGCGGCGACCAGATCAATTTCACCGCTCCCTGCTGAACGCTTCCCAGGGCCCACAAGAAAAGCCCCAGGCCGGCTGCAAGGCCCAGGGCCACCCAGGCCCAGGGAACTACAGCGCCAAAGGCCAGGGGCGCGCCGAGCAAGGTGGCGACGAGCAGGATGCGAGCGAGGTGTAAAGGGTAAGGTGTAAAGTGTAAAGGGTAAGCTTCGCTCTTTGTTTCTTGCTGGGTTTGTGCCTTCATCTCTTGTTCTTCCTGTTTCAACCTCTACCCTTTACAACTCTTGCTTTCGCCTTCGTCATGACTTACCCTTCTTCCTTTACCCTTCACCCTTCACCGCTTTCCCTTACCTTTTAAAATTTGTGCTCCCGACTTCTGCCTCCTTACTCCTCAGCGCTGTCCGTTCGGAGTATTCGCCACGGCCGCGGAATCTGTGCCGTGGAGGGAGACCGCGTCCAACCACGAAGTCCCGGAGATTTCCGTAGGGAAAGCCCGACTGCGAGGTCGCCAGAACGAAAGCCGCACCGCTCGGGTTTGCGGTCCGGTCGAAAAAGACAGACGCACGGGATGCCAGGGCGTCGTTCCCACCGTGGTCTCGCTGATCGCGTCCGGAAAGCCTGCTGGTTGGGTATCACTCACGCGCAAGCAGGGGCCGGTGTCGGACGTGATGTCTTGGGAGCGGACGAAAGCCTCGAGCGTATAGGCATGGTGGGGAAGGACCGGCACGATTTGATAGGCGGCCTCATACTCATCGTTGCGGCTGACCGTAAAGTCTACACGGAGGCAATGGGCGCCATGGTAAGCTCCGGGAGCGGAAAAATCGACTGCAAGATAAGTGTTGGCGCTAGCCCTCCAGTCAAACCCCGCTTTCACAGGGGATTGTTCGAAATCGCCATTGAAAACCAAATTGTCTTCTTCATTCGCCTTAAACCTTTTGACAATTCCCAGGCGTTCAAGATCCTGCCAGACATTCACAGCCTCTTCGATTCTGCCCAGACCGATCAGACGTTCGAGGTAAGGCATGGCGGAAGAGAAGGGAAAGGGACGAGAGTCCGCTGCCACCAGTCGCCAAATTCGATAGGCGGTGTCGTTGTCCCCTTCGTCGCTCAAGAAATCTACGTAGCCAACTTTGATCTTGGCATCCGGATTATCAGCTAACACCTTTTGGAAGATAAGCTCAGGCTTCTGCACAGTTTCAAGAGAAGACCAGGTGTCCGCCGCATACGTCGGGTCAAGTTCCAACAAGCGCCGAAATTGCTCCAAAGCTATATCAGGTCGATTCGTCCGCAGGCAGGATTGGGCAGCCAGCCAATGGTAAGCAGGCGCCATGGGACAAAGGTGCAACAGGCGCTCACTGGCCTGGTCGACACACTGCATATCACCGCTGGATTCACAGGCTGATTCAAGGTCTGACCAGTAGAGTCGGGTATCGGGGCTTAGCTGGGTAGCTCGGCGCAGGTGGCGGAGGCTTTCGGTAGGATCGATGTCTTTATAAGCTTCCCCCAGCCGGTCCTGAAGCTGAGGATCGTCCGCGTCCAACGCCAGGAGCCATCGACGGGCCGCAGGCGTCTCGAATGAGGAAACAATCCCCACCAGCGAAGTTTCGGCTGCCAAAAACAAACTTCCGCATCCGACCGCGAGCACGAAGAAAAACGCCCCACCATGGGCCCGCAGTGAGATTTCGGTTCGGGCGACCCCCAACTGCGGCCGAATCATGTGCCCCCGCGGCTCATCCGGGTTCTGCTTTCTGCAACCAGGACAAGCCTCGCCATGCGGCTCGGATTAAGCAGTACAAGGACTGCTTGGGGACGGGCCGGGCTTGGTGCACCTGATCCCGCAGCATACATAGCCTGGTTGGCAGCATATGGGACTGGCTGCGGTGCCGCAGCACGTGGTGTGCGTGCCGCAACATACGGCGTGGGTCTTAGTGCCGCAGGGGTTGCTGCAACAAGTCCCATTGACGCAGGCCTGACTACTGGTACAGCACCCCGTGCTGCCGCAGCACGTCCTGCCGCTGGCGCAGGAGCGCCCGCTCGAGCAGCACGTATAGTTTCGGGAAACGCACTTCCCTCCGCAGCACTGCTCGGCTATGTTGGAGCAGCACGAACTGCCGCACGCGGTTGAGCCCGTGCCGCACGTCGTCGTCGCCCCCAGGGCACGGGACGCCCTCCCTAAGCCCAAGGAAGCTAGTACACCCCCACCCACGACTCCGCCGAGCAGCCGCAAAGCCTGGCGACGTGGGATCGGACTGGCAATAATTCGCGATATGTCGTCTACCAACGCACTCATTTCACTCCTCCTATTGACTACCCCGGCCGTCGCGGAGGAGCGCTAATATAGCGTCTCTCCCGACTGCCGGATCCTTGACAATCACCCCGTCTTCCCCAATCAGAAATGCTACCGGGGTGGCGAGAGTTCCGTACTCCTTTGAAACCTTCCACTTCCTGTCCTGAAGCAGCACCGGAAACTGAAAACCGTGCTGCTCTGCCTTTCGGTGGTTCTCCTCCGCATTGCCCCGCCCAACGAGTATCACGCTCGTGCCGTTATTCGCGTATTCTTGATGCAGGCGGACCAAATGGGGGGCGAGTTCATCGCAAGGTCCGCATTGGGGATCACTGAAGACCAGCACTATGCGCCGGCCCCGGTATTCCTCGAGCGAAACCGTCCGACCCTGGAGGTCGGGTAATTGAAAAATAGGCGCGGGAGTGCCGGCCTTGAGTCCGCTTCCCGCCATACCCGAAAAAACCATCCATCGGTTAAGCACGGCAGCGCGCCGCTCGCATCCAACGCAGGTCTTGATTCCCAGGGCGGAGGTCACACGTTTGATGACGTCCCCGAGCCCGATGTCTCGTTTTACAAGAAATCCCGGGAGGCTCACTCGGTGAGGCTCGGGTGCTTGGGCGGGTGGACGCTCGCCGGGAAGCCCGCTGCGCTGAGGCGTATTTATGACCGCCCCGGAAGAGTCGGGCTCGGGGCTGCCCACCTCCAAGGCCAGCGCCAGGACCCGTTCTGCTCCCCGCGCCATGGGCGCAGCCACTCGGCCTTCCTCATCGAGAAAGTAGGCTACTGGAGTGCCCTCCTGCTCGAAAGCCGCGATCTTCTCCTGTTCCTTCATCAGCAGGATGGGACACTTCAGGCCATGCTCGGCCGCCTGTTCCTGGTTTGGTCGGGCCTCACCGTAAGCCAAAAGCAGCAACTGAATGTTATGCTTCTCGAAACCGGCTTCAAGACGGGCTAACTCTGGGGCGATCGAATCGCAAAATCCGCACTCGAAATTCCAATGCACCAAGAAAACGCGCTTGCCGCGAAAGTCCTCGAGGGCGACAGCCCTTCCTGCAAGGTCGGGGAATCTAAAGCTGGGAAAATCGCTTTGAAGTGGCAGTCCGGCCTGTTCGGCTTGCTCAAGGGGCTTTTCCTGCCCAGTTCCCGCTGCTTGCGCATTCGCCTCGAGCTGGTCCAGACGCAGCAGTATTCGGCCCTGCTGCTTGAATATCTGGTAGAAGCCTATCCAAAGGCTGAGCAGGATCAACAAGAGGAGCACTATGATCATCATATGAAGAACATCCTGTCCCCTTGATTACACCTCTACGGGCGCCAATCTGCTCACAAATCGCTTAGGCCGCCCTAAGCGAAGTGACACAGACCCCCTTCCGCGGCCAATTGGGTTTGGACGTGGCAGCGAGCCACTGCTGAACAGCCGGGCTTGCATCACTAGCTTCAGTGATCCGCGCACCCTACTCCCCGAGTGTATACAATACCTTTTTCTTAACCCTGTCAAGCGTTTTCTCGCGTTCTCCTCAATTATCCCGGCTGTCGCCTTCACGTTTCAATAATTGCATAGGTATACGCTTTATACGCATGGTACCGAGGTACCGGCGGTACCGGGTAAACAGTTTTTTCGTCAGCAGTCTTTTCGTCTGTCATTTGGACCGTCAGATCCATAATGTTAATAACTGTACATGTATACACCCTGTGGGCACGTTATCGGTAGACGTGAACGGTACACTGGAGTACCGGGGGTGCCGGAGTACCGGCTACAGGAGTACCGGCAGGAGTACCGGCTAAACTTGACAAGCCACCACCATAGTGGTACATTCGCAAGCCGTTGGCCAGAATGCGGTAAGTGAAGCGACGGAAAAGGTCCCTGGGTTGCCTGCTGACGGTGGGTATTCAGCGAAAAGGCGCGTGTTTGTTAAGGCGGCTTCATGGCAGGTGACGGGCGCGTAGGTGATCCCGATGATTTGCTAAACGGGGATCCACCATTGCCTTTTGCGAGTTCGAGGAAGACGGCGCGTAAACGATACTTCTTCTGGTCGTTGAATCCCTCGGGTGCCTGCGGCAAGACACCGGCCAGATTTTCTCCATCTTGCGCACCCTGCTTCGCGCCTTCCGTTTGTGGCGGCAAGCGCCACTTTTTCAAGGTGAAGCCTCGGAAAAGTCGTAGACTTTTGCGACTGGAATGTCCAGCACACCGACATTCTCCTGAAAGCCTGGTCCGGCCAGCGCAATTGCACTCCCGGCCTAATCCGTGTTGCCTGGGGTGGCCTTGCGCCGCCGGGTAGCAAAGGTTTCGGAGGCGGGACGGTGATAATGCCTTGATGCGCATTCCCCTCTGCGAAGAGCAACCAGGGTGTGAGGGGCGGTCAAAGCTATGATCCTCTCGCAGTGCGAGTGACTCTCAAGCATCCGACCTTGACCGGTTCGGACAGTGTGAAGAACGAACGACTTGTATTTGCTGACAAGGGCGGTGATCGTGGGCACTTATGGGATTGAAGGTGTTCTCCTGTAAGTCACAGGGCGGAGCTATCTCCTGCTAACGGGCCAGGAGCGCCGCGCTTGGCATCCCGGCGAGGAGTAGTCAAGAGTGGAACCTTCAATCATCAGTAATCGGCAAGAAGACCAAAAAGCTTTAACCGAAAGCTGGCAGTTGATGGCTTCCTGGTCACTCCATAGGATAGAATAACGAGTAGGAAACTCTCGTCTCGCCAGGAGCAGGAGGCTGATGAATTCAGGAACCGGAGGAGGCGAGTTGGGTATCAGCGGGTCGTGGTTTGCAATCTACACTCGACATCAGCACGAGAAGGCCATTGCCCAGATGCTCTCCGCCAAGGGGCTCGAGGTCTTTCTTCCCCTTTACAACGCCACTCGCAGATGGAAGGACCGCACCATGCACCTCTCGCTTCCCTTGTTCCCCTGCTATCTATTTCTGCGGGGAATGATGGAGCGGCGGCTCGAGGTGGTGACGACGCCGGGGATTGTTTCCATTCTGAGTATCAACGGTGAACCGGCGGCCATCCCTGAATCCGAGATCGAGTCTGTTCGTAAGGCGATCGAATGGGGAAATCGAGTCGAGCCTCACCCTTTTCTGCGGTGTGGCGACAGGGTGCGCGTGATATCCGGACCCTTGCAGGGGCTGGAGGGAATTCTGGTTCGCAAGAAAAACTTGTACCGCCTGGTGCTTTCGGTGGAGATACTGGAGCGCTCTGCCGCCGTGGAAGTGGACGTTTCTGCGGTGGAGCGAGTGGGGCGCAGCCCTCGCACGTCGCCCTGGGGGCGGGAATTTGAAATCAATGGGGGGAGTTCCGGAGGGTCGGGTCGCACGTGAGCAGGAAGCGGCAGATCAATGCTGCCACAACGGCTCGCAGGAAGTCTGGAAGGGAGTGATGAGCATGGCATGGGGAGCGACAGGATCATCGTCACGCGTCATATCGCATGGGCGCTCGGGCGGCAGGGCGCCTGGCCGTTTCCGTTTTACGATGGTGGGGTTGCTGTTGATGGGCGTGGCTGGTCTCCTTTGCGCTCCGGGCGCTGCGCGCGCAGCTTCGGAAAAGAAGAACGCCGACGACGGCAAGGCCGACACCAAAAACGGGGTTGACCAGCAGGCTTTGAAGGGGGAGGAGACGCTCATCTATCCCAACGATCTGTTATTCATTCAGGTGTTCGATGTGGAACAGATGACGCGTGAGTACCGGGTGAGCGCGACAGGAACCCTGCTCTTCCCACTTCTCGCGGAGCCGGTTCGGGCCCTGGGTTTGACGCCGCAGCAGTTGGCTGACGTCATTTCGCAGAAGTGCATAGAAGCGGGGGTGCTCAGCCATCCCCAGATCAGCGTCACGGTTCGCGAGTCACGAGTTCACGCGGTGGCCATCGCGGGGGCCGTGAAGAGCCCGCAAATTTATCCGGTCTTTGGGCGGATCACGCTGCTGGATATTCTCACCCAAGCCGGGGGAGTGTCTGAAGATGCGGGCTCCTCGGTAACCATAACTCGCGGCGAAGTCTCCCGCCGGGTGTTGGCCGCGGAGGCTGGAGGGGCGGCGGGAGCAGGGAATTCACCGCCCGTTCCGCCCACAGTGACCATCGATCTTCAGCGGCTCCTCGGGACTGGTGATCCGAGTTTGAACGTCGACATTTACCCGGGCGACCGCGTGACGGTGCAACGCGCGGGGGTGGTCTACGTCCTGGGGGCAGTAAACAGGGCGGGGGGCTTCGTGATGAGCGAGGAGCGGCAGGATATGACGGTCCTGAAAGCTATTGCCCTGGCTGGGGACCTTAAATCCACCGCGAAGGCGAAGAAAGCTGTGATCCTTCGTCCCAGTGCCTCTGCTCCCGGCGGCCGGGAGGAGATTCCCGTTAACCTTTACGCCATGCTGAAGGGCCATGCTCCGGACAAGCCCTTACGAAGCAACGATATCATGTTTGTGCCTGACAGCAACGCCCTGAAGGCGCTTCACGCGACAGCCCAAGCAGTGGCGACCACCGCTCCATGGGCGGTGATTTATCACTGATGCCCTTTTTGGCGAAACTGATGATTGCTTACTTCCGGAACGGTAGTTTTTATGGTATTATCAAAGGCGGTCTTAGGACATGGCTGAACACCAAGAGTTAGTTCCTGCCGAGCGCAGGGCCCCGGCACGGTTCGACCGTCGGCTGGGTCCCGTCATCGACTCAGGGCCGGAAGGCTCCGAGGGGTTTTCCTTCATTCGGGCCTACTGGCTGATCCTCTGGAAGCGCCGTTGGACGATCCTGACGGTTGTCTTCGTGCTGGCGATCCTGGCGGCGATTGTTTCCTACAGAACGCAGCCTGTTTATGAGGCGACGGCTCGCGTCGAAGTTGAGTCCGAAACGCCGCAAATCCAGTCTCTCACCGATCTCTACCGGGGCGAGCCTGGTTATACCGACGATGCTTTCCTGCAAACGCAGGTCAATGTACTGAAGAGTGAAAACCTGGCTTGGCGAACCGTTCAGCAACTGGGCTTGGGAGAAAATGCGGAATTTGCTCCTGGGGGCGGAGGCGGCGAGCGCTCCCCGGCGGTGTCTCCGACTGCGGCGCAGAACGGCCTCATCGATGCATTTAGAGGACATCTACGAGTGCAGTTGATGCGAGACAGCCGCATGATCGAAGTCACTTTTGACAGCACCGACCCCCGGCTCGCAGCGCGGGCGGCCAACGCCCTGGTCAACAACTACACCGAATACAATTTTCACGAGAAATATGACGCTACCCGGCAAGCTTCCGGATTCATGGAGCAGCAGCTCGACGAGTTGAAAGCCAAGGTGGAGAAGTCGCAGCAGGCCATGGTCGATTACGAGCGCCAGAATTTGATCGTTAATATCAGCGATAAACAAACTGTGGTCGAGCAGAGGCTGGGCGCTTTGAGCCAGGACTTGACCAGCGCCCAAAACGAGCGCATGCAAAAGCAATCGCTTTACGAGTTGGTGAGCTCCAACCAATCCCAGGCCGCCTTCACGGCCCAGAATGACTTGCTGCAACGCCTGGACGAAAAGTACGCCGACTTGAGAGAAGAGTACGTGGACGCCTTGGGGCAGTATGGGCCCAACTTTCCCAAGGTCAAAAGACTCCACGACCAATTGAACGAAGTCCAGTCCATCATGGAGCGCGAGCGCAAGCGTACTGTAGCGCGAATTCGCGACGACTACATGGCGGCCCTGGGCCGGGAAAGGCTTCTGTCCGCTGCCGTGGCCCAAGAGAAGACGGAGGTGGGGAAGCTCAGTCAACTCTCCATCGAACACAACATCTTGAAGCGTGAGTTTGAGACCAACCAACAGCTCTATGACAGCCTGCTCCAGCACCTGAAAGACGCCACCGTCTCAGCGGGTTTGAGAGCCACCAACATCCATCTGGTGGATTCGGCGTTAGTCCCCACGGGTCCGGTGCGGCCCAGAATAATGTATAACATTGAGGTCAGCATGCTGGTAGGACTGGTCCTGGGGGTTGCGCTCGCCTTCGTCATGGAGAGCCTGGATACTTCCATCAAGAGTGTCGAGGATGTGGAGCGGCTCATCGCCGCCCCGGCCTTGGCCGTGATCCCGCAGATGCGCTCCTCCTGGCTGTCGAAGCGCGGGGATAGGAGCGAGCCACAGAATGGCGCGGTGGAATGGATCGTTTTAAAGCAACCCGGCTCCTCCCTGGCAGAGTCTTACCGCACCCTGCGCACCGCGATTTTGCTCTCGAGTGCTCCTCGCCCTCCCCAGGCTTTGCTGGTGACCAGCGCTCAGCCGCACGAGGGCAAGACTTCCACCGCGCTCAACCTGGCCCTCGGCCTCGCCCAGCGCGGCGTGCCCGTGGTGATCGTGGACGCCGACATGCGCCGCCCGGCGATCTCCAGGGGGCTGGCTCTCTCGGAGAATGGCGCGGGCCTCTCGAGTCTTCTTTCCGGCGCGCACAGTCTGGATGAGGCCCTGCACCAATTTGAACCGCTGCCTAATCTCTGGGTGCTTCCGGCGGGCCCGCAGCCTCCCAACCCGGCGGACTTGCTCTCCTCACCCACCATGGAAAAAGTCTTGCAGGATCTGCGCGGGCGCTTCGAGCACCTGGTGGTGGACTCCGCCCCTTTGCTGCTGGTGACGGACGCCACGATTCTCTCCAGGCTTGTCGACGGGGTGGTGCTGGTGGTGGAAAGCGGAGTCACCGCAAGCCGCGCCCTGCTCCGCGCTCAGAGGATTCTCGAAAGCGCCGGGGGAAGAATTCTGGGCACGGTCCTGAATAAGTGGGATGCGGAAGGCGACGGCGCCTACGGCAACTATGGCTATCGCGGTTATTACCGTTCTTACCATGATAGCAAGAATCGCTAAGCGGGGAATGCGAAGCGTTGAAGCTGCGACCTACCCTCCCGCAAGCGGGAATCACCCCTCATTTCGGAGCTTGCCGGCATCCCGTTTTCGTCCTTAAGCGCTCGCGGGTTTCTTCGAGACCGCGCTGCCCAAGTACGGTCTTAAAGTTTGCGGTTTCTTCGATTCGCGGGATTGCTTCCTGCACAGTCCGAGCCCAGCCGTGCCAGACAGCGTGCCGGACAACATAATGTGCCTCGCTCGCAAATCTGAGGGCTCATGTGCACGGCATGGGGGTGGGCGTGATTCGTCGCCCGACTTGCGGGGGATAGCCACTTGCTGAAACGCCTGCTCAGGAGCCTCACCGCGATCTTCGCCGGGCAGATGCTGAACATAGTCGGCAACCTGCTTCTGGTTCCGCTATTCCTCTCCCGGTGGCCGACCGCCATATACGGCGAGTGGATGGCGCTATCGGCGGTGGTTGCCTACTTTGGCGTGACGGACCTCGGCATGAACTCCGCCGCGGCCAACGCCATGACTGCCGCCTACGCACGCGGCGACCTGGGCCGGTACCGGTATGTTCAGGGTTCCGCGATGGCTTTCTATGTGGGCATGGCCTTCAGCGCCTCTCTCCTCTTTGGCTTTGTGACGGCTGTTCTTCCGATACCCGCATGGATCGGCACCCGGCACATTCCGCCGGTGGTAGCCGCCTGGGTCATGTGGCTGCTTGCATCGAGGATACTTTGGCAGATGCCGGCAGGGCAGTTGGGGAGCATCTACCGTTCGACCGGAAACCTCGCCGCCACGCAGTGGTTCGGGAATCTCCAAGCGATTGGATTGCTGGCCGTAACGGCAACCGTGCTGCTGCTTCATGGAGGCGTCCTGCGTCTCGCCCTTTGGGGCGCGGCGCCCATGATCGCAGTCACGGGAGGCGCCTGGTTCAGCCTGCGGCGCTCGCATCCGGAGCTGTTACCGAAACTGTCCGAAGCCAGGATTGCGGGTCTGCGTGAGCTCTTGAGCCCGAGCCTGCTGTTTGGCCTTATCATGCTCTCCATGGCGCTGGCTCTACAGGGACCAGTGTTGCTGGTGTCAAAGGCGCTGGGCGGCGCAGCAGTGGCGCTGCTGGTCACTACGCGCACCTTGGCCAACGTTGTCAGGCAGATGGTAGCACCAGTACAAACCGCCCTCTGGCCTGAACTGACGCGTCTGGACGCTGTGGGGGCAGAGCCGGCGCTTCGCCTCGGGCACCGCCTGCTAATAATTGGCTCGGTCGCGCTGAGCGCGGCCTTCGCCGGCGCCCTCTGGTTTGAAGGCGCCAGCGTGATGGCGGTTTGGACCCGCGGGAAACTCACGGCCGATGTCTGGCTGCTGCGCTTCTTCTTACTTGCCGTGGTGTTGCAAGCTCCGTGGTTGACAAGCTCGCTCTTCATGATGGCCAGTAACCGGCATCGCCGCCTGGCGCATTCCTACTTCATTTCCGCAGCCGTGACGCTGGCGGCGATCGCGCTCTTGATCCGCCCCTGCGGCCTGCTTGCGGTGCCCTTGGGCGCGCTGATTGGAGAGGGACTGGCCTGCTACCACTTTGTTATTAAGGACGCCTGCGGCGTCCTCAAGGAAGGGTACGCTCGGTTTGCCGCGCGGCTCTGGTGGGGAGTTGTCGTAATCTCTTGCGCTGCCTGGGGGGCCGGCTACTTGGGGCACTCCCTTGCGGTCGGCCCAGCCCCGTTGCGTTGGCTTGAGGTTGGCGCTCTCACAACGCTAGCCGCCGCCCTTGCTGCATGGGGCCTCGGCCTACGGAAGGATGATCGTTCCCGCCTTGCGGGCTGGGGCAAGTCCCGCTGGTCGGCCCTGCGGCCTGCCGGCGCAGGACTTTGCGCTTGACCCTCTTCTTGACCCACTATGATCGAGACGCAGGACCAACGCCAAGCGAACCAAATGAGCGGGTCGAGCGTGAGCGTAATCCTCCTTACCCATAACCGCGCCAGCCTACTGAATACAACCATCGATTCCATTCACCGTCAAACGATGGCGGACTTCGAACTGATTATTGCCGACGACGCATCCCCAGATTGCACTCAGGAGGTGTGCCAGCGTTGGGCTGCATCTGACAGCCGCATTCGCTATGAGCGGCGGCCGGAGAACGTCGGCATGCCGCAGAACTTGAACCTGGGCATCCTCGGCTCGACAGGCAAATACGTCGCGATCCTGCACGACGACGACGTCTATCGCCCCGATTTACTGAGAGAGTGGAAGACCTGTCTGGACGAGCACCCCAAAGCTGCGTTTGTGTTTAATGCATACCGTGCACTCAATGCCCAAGGCCAGACCCGTACTGTGTACCGTGAGACCCTGCCTCGGTGCTCGCCGGGCTCTATCCTGCTCGAGAGGATCTTCTTCAGACGCTGGCGCTTTGACTCACCGGTGTGGGGCACCGTGATGATGAGGCGTAGCGCATTCGACCACGCTGGGTCGTTTGATGAGCGCTACGGCTATTGGGCGGATGTGGACATGTGGATGCGATTGGCCGAAGACTTCGATGTCTGCTATATAGACGAGCCGCTCATAGCGGTGACAAGCAGAGAAGTGGCCCCCCACCAATTTGACGATAGTGTCGGCCACGTTCAGCCGCTTGTGGAGCGGATATTTTGGGAAGCCCGAATGCGCCATTATCATCGTCGTCCAATGCGGCGGTTCCGCGAGGCGATTCGCCACGCGGCTTTTGTGGCAGCCAGTCGCGGTTGGAGTCTCGCATGCAGAATCAAGCGCAAAATGCACCTGTAGTGCCATTCGCAACTGAGCAAATTGGACTCTGCGGTGCAAGATCGAGTTGTCGATCGTTTCCCGGTTTCTTTGGTTCTCAGGCAGTCTACATTGCGCAGCCGGCCGCCTCAGTGGTTGGGCATGACTGACTTCTCACAAGCAAGGACCGGCGGGACGTCAGCGACGCCGCGGGACCGCGTGCTGCGAATCGCTATTTCGGCGATTGGCCGGTTTCACATGTTCGATCTGGCGCGTCAAATGCTGCGGCTGGGGCAGCAGGTCGAGATCTTTACCGGGAATCCGATGTGCCGCGTGGATAGAGACCTGAGGCCGCGCACTCGGACGCACCCTTTCCTCCACGTCCTGGCCGCCTTGCGCTACCGCATTCCACCCGCACCTAAGACAACGTGGTGGCTGGACTGGGATCTCGAGGCACTCGGCCGCTGGCTCGCGCGTTCCGTCGATCCGGAGACCACGGATATTCTGGATGGACTCGACGGCCTGGGGCCGGCAGCGGGTAGATTGATGAGAAGCCATGGTAAAGCCTGGGTCTGCAATCGCGGCTCCGCTCACATCCTCACTCAGAAGGCTTTGCTGGAAGAGGAAAGCCGCCGATGGGGCACACCATTGCCGTACTTCAGCCCCGAGGGGCTGGAGCGCTGTCTCGCGGAGTACGCGGAAGCTGACGCAATCGTGGTCCCCTCGGACTTCGCCAGGCGTTCCTTCGTGGAGCAGGGGATACGTCCAGAGAATCTTTTCGTCTGTCCTTACGGTGTGGAGCTTTCCATGTTCCACCCGATGCCCAAGGCGGACTCGATATTCCGCGCGCTGTTTGTCGGCTGCGCCTCAATTCAGAAAGGGATCGGCTATCTGTTCGAAGCGCTGCGGCCGTTGGTCAAAAAGGGACTCTGCGAGTTGTGGCTGATTGGAAGCCTGGACAGCGCCGCGAAACCTTTGCTGGCAAAGAATCGGGACATCTTCGTTTACAAGGGTATGCAGCCGCGCGCAACACTCGCTTCCTTTTACAGCCAAGGCTCAGTGCTAGTGCAGCCTTCCATTCAAGAGGGCTTCGCGCTGGTGCAGGCGCAGGCAATGGCATGCGGCCTGCCGGTGATCGCCACAACCAATACGGGCGCTCGGAACCTGTTCAGTGACGGGGTCGAAGGCTTCATCGTCCCGATCCGGGATCCCCTGGCCATTCGCGACAAGGTCCAGTGGATGATGGGGCACGAAACCGAGCGCGGCGGCATGGGGGCAGCGGCTCTCGAGCGAATGAAGGGCCTCGGCGGGTGGGACCGCTACGGCGAGCAATGCCTTGCCATGTACCGCGAGGTCCTGGCCCGCAAACGCGCCATGGCATGACAATGATTCGAACCAAGTTGCTTGACTATGCATATCTGGGAGAGGTGTTCTTTTCAAGGTTGCAAGGTATTGCCAGCGGCGAACCCTCCCGTAACGGCGAATATCAGTTGATTCGCGCTCTTCGGGGCGTGGTCCGGACGGCCGTGGACGCAGGAGCCAACAGAGGTGAGTGGACGGCGCGGGTACTCGCCGAAACCGGGGGGTTGGCTCGGGTCACATGCTTTGAGCCAGACCCTCTGAACGTCGCCCTGTTGCGGAAGAGATTCCGAGATTGCGGCAACGTTATCATTCACGAGGCGGCCCTAGGCGCGACATGCGGCACATGCGAGTTCTGGACCGAGGGGGTTGAAGGTTCAGGGAGCGGCTACGTGCTCGAAAAGCGAGCCGCCGCGTTTTTGAGCGCAGACGAACCAAGCACGGTCGAGGCCGGAAGCAAGATCACGGTCCCACAGCTTACGCTGGATTCGGTGTGCCGCGGTGGAAACTGCAAGGAAATCGACTTGGTCAAGTGTGATATTGAGGGCTCGGAGATGTCAGCGCTAGGCGGCGCGGTAGGCCTCTTTCGGTCCTCTGCAATCGGAACATTTCAGCTCGAGTACAATGCGACGTGGATTCGAACAGGTTACCGAATGGCCGACCTGTTCGAGTTTGCCTCAAACTACCGCTACACGGTCCTGGCGCTTACGCCTTGGGGCGTAACGCGCTACCCCGCTTACGGCATCGGTCTGGAGGATTTCCGCATGCGGAACATGCTGCTGGCGCGCGGGGACCACCTCAAACTGCTGAAGCCCGTTGGACCGGCCGGTAGGGCAAGGGTTGAGTGGGAGAATACCAGGCATGACTGATTGTCGCGGGGAACTTTTCCGGGCGTACGCGACGATGGTGACAGCGGGCAGTCCCGGCTGTGCGGACCCCGCAGCGGCGGCGCGGCAGTTTAAGGGTCGTTGGATGCGCCATCTACCCAAGGACCGGGGGGCGACAATTCTTGATCTCGGGTGCGGGTCCGGGGAGTGGTTGTGGTGTCTACAGTCGCTAGGGTATAAGAGAACCTATGGCGTAGACCTATGTCAAGAAAGTCTTCGAGCCGCCCGTGCTCTCGGAATTCGGAACATAGCGTGTGCAAATGCAGTGGAATTCCTTGAGGGACGCTGCGAACAATTCGACCTCATCACTGCCTTCAACTTCTGCGAACATCTACCCAAGTCTGAGCTGGTTAAGCTGCTAAGCTGCGCTTTTTCTGCCCTAAAAGCCGGTGGTCTCTTTCTGGCTGTCACTCCTAACGGCCTATCGCCGTTTGCAGGCGCCACGCGGTACTGGGATATAACACACGAACTCGCGTTCACTCCCGCCTCATGGCGGCAACTTGCGCGCCTGACGGGTTTCGCCGGTGCAGATTTCGAAGAATATGGGCCCATCGCACACTCCATCCGAGGAGTGATACGTTGCGCGCTTTGGAAGCTGGTAAAACTAGTTTTTGATGTTGTTTCGTACATTGAAGTCGCCCGTCCCAGAGATCAGTCGCGGGTGTACACGGCCGATATGAAGATCCTACTGCGGAAAGCCGGTGCGGTGAGGCAACATAAATGACGGAATAGGCACTGAAGACCGTGCATGTTGGGCCTGATTATCTGCAATCTAACGTGACATGTTGGGGAGACGCCATGGCCCAGCACGCAGGACCCCGCGTATGTGCGTAACGGGCTGTCCGCTGGGTTTGGGCGCGGGCCCTCATGAGACTTGCAGCGCTGCTCACACATCCGATCCAGTACTTCGCGCCGCTATTTCGCACGCTGGCGGCGCAACCTGGTTTGGAGCTGACGGTGTATTACGGCTCGCGCCGGGGCACGGTCCCGCTGCTCGATCCGGGCTTCGGGAAAGCCTACACCTGGGATACTCCGCTTCTTGAGGGGTACCGCTACAAATTCCTGCCCGGGCTTTTTCGCGAGGTGGATAACGCCCGCTCCTCGCGGCAACTCAATCCCTCGATCGTGAACGAGATTACGCCCCGGCGCTTTGATGCGCTATGGGTTCACGGGTACATGGGGGGCACTTGCCGGCTGGCCATCCTGACTGCCCTCATGAAAGGTGTGCCAGTGCTGATGCGGGGGGAGTCGCACCTGCGCGTGGACCCGCCTTCCACAGCGAAGAAATGTGTAAAGTACCTGGGTTTGCGGGGGTTATTCAGCCGGCTTGCGGGCTTTCTCTATATCGGCGCCCTGAACAGAGCCTACTACCAACACTTTGGTGTGCCCGAGAGTCGTCTGTTTTGGTGCCCTTACACCGTGGATAACGCGTTTTTCCGCCATAATGCTGAAACTCTGGCGCCACAGCGCCACGAGCTTCGAGCTGGGTGGGGCGTTGGTGACGAGCGGCCGGTGATCCTCTTCGCCGGGAAGCTGGTGGCGCTGAAGCAGCCGCTCTTGCTTCTAGAGGCCTACCGCCGGGTGCGTCAGAAACACCGTTGCGCCCTCTTGATGGCAGGGGACGGGCCGCTGCGCGGCGAGTTCGAGGCCGAAATCCGCAGAAGCTCTATACCGGACGTACGCATCACCGGCTTCCTTAACCAGACGGAGATGCCCAAGGCTTACGCCGCCGCAGACTTGCTGGTGCTGCCCTCTCAGGCCGAACCCTGGGGTTTGGTGGTAAACGAGGCGATGAATTTTTCGCTTCCCATTGTCGTAAGCGACCGCGTCGGGTGCGGCCCTGACCTTGTGCAGCCCGGGGTCAACGGTGAGGTATTCGAACACAGCTCCGCTGGCGCACTCGAAACGGTGTTGGAGCGATGTATCTCGCAACCGGAGTGGCTCCTCGACCTCGGCCGGGCGTCGCTCCAGCGCATTCAGCAGTGGGGGCTGCCTGAGACCGCCAGGGGCATCACCGAGGCGCTTAGCGCGGTGGTGGGCAAAGCCGTCGGCGAGGACACGGCGCCCGGCAGGCAATGAGAATCCTAGTCGTCGGTCCACAATACCCTGATTCTTTCGCGCGGAACGTGGTGGTGACGCTCCAGCAAATGGGATTCGATGTGTCGGCTGATAATCCCGAAGTACATCGCGGGAGACCCGATCGGCTGCTCAATCCGTTCTTGTTGCTGGGTGTCCAGTTCTCACCGCGCCTCGAGAGCTTCGTCCAGGAGCGATTTGTGCGGCGGGCTGAAGCTCGAAGGCCGGACCTTGTCCTTGTGACCTACGGGGGGGTGACACCGCACACGGTGAAGAGGCTACGTGGAATTTCTCCTGCGGTCGCTGCCTGGTACACCGATCCTTCGCCGAACCTCGGGCGGGAATATCTGCTTGCCGGCGACTATCATTGCTGGTTCTTCAAAGAACCCAGAGCGGTCGGCCTTTTCAGGGCGAACCTTGGCTTACCCGTGTACCTTCTCCCCGAATGCTGCAACCCTGCCTGGCACCGCCGCGTCGAGTTGACCGAAAGAGACCTTGCAAAGTACGCGTGTGAAATCGCCCTTGCCGGCAACTGCTATTACTACCGTCTCAAAATGATCGAAGATCTTTCCGGGTTTGACCTCCGGATCTGGGGAGGGGCGATCGCGCGCTGGCTCGATCATCCCGTGCTGAAGTTCCATCGCCACCATTACCTTGCGGAACTCGAGAAGGCCAAGGCCTTCCGCGCGGCCAAAATTGTTCTGAACACCTTCACCCACAAGGAAACTGACGGCGTCAATTGCCGGCTCTTCGAGGCTACAGGGTGCGGGGCGTTTGTTCTTACTGAAAGCCGGCCCACCATTCCAGATTTCTTCGCGCCGGGGAAAGAGGTCGCGGTCTTCAATTGCCGGGAGGAACTCCTCGATCAGGTCCGATATTACCTCTCTCATGCGGAAGAGCGTGAAACGATAGCGCGGCGAGGCTACGAGCGGACACAGCGGGACCATACCTACGAGGTGAGGTTGCGGAAGCTTCTGGAAATTGTGGGGCAACACACCGGTCTCCGTTTTGTTGAGGAAGGCGCCTCGAGGAGGGAGCAGTGAGCGTAATTCCCGGCCAGCCCTATAGCGGCGCCGTCAGCCGGCCCATTGACCCTGGCGCTAAAATCCGGTTCTTGCACGTCGTATTGCTCGTTGCGCTCGCCCTTTCGGTCATGGTTTGGGGAGCGACCGCCATCGCCGGCGTGAGGGGCTATGAACTGGAAAAGTTTATCAGTCTGGCGGGATTCTTTGGCGTTGCTTGCGCTTTCTTTGTCGTCTCGAGGGTGAGCGCGGGTTTTCAAGACCTTTTTGAAATCCCCGTGTTCATGACTTTAGTGGCCTTCGTGATGTTCGGGGCCGCACCCCTCGGTTCATTTCTAGACCCCGGCACACTGTTCCCGAACTTGCACGGTGACACCTCCCTCTTTTATCCGGCGCTTCAGATCGTGATTCTCGGCATGGTTGCTTTTTGGCTGGGCTCGGCACTCGTGCGCCCGAGGAAACCCGCCCCGGCGGTCCTGGATCCGCGGTCGCTGCCGGGCTCGGCCCCCCACTCGCTGACTTTGCTTCTCGGCGTCGGCCTGTACCTCGCCGTATTTGTGGCTAAGGTTTACATGCTTCGCTCCGGCATGTTCGCGTATCTACAGTCGTTCGATGTCACCAGTGCTCACCGTGCACAGACGCAAGTCTGGATCGTTATTGAAGGCTTCGGATTGTACGCCCTTATCCTCTCCAGCATCGAGGCGTATCGTCACCCCGGGGATAAGTTTCGAGCTCTGCTTTTTTGGATGGTTTTCGGCTCAGAGTGCTTTTGGGGGCTGATTTCCGGTGTGAAGGGCGAGCTCCTTAGGAACCTTCTGGCAGTCGCCCTGGTTTCTTCGTTCGCAAGACAGAAGCTACGAATGCGCTGGTTTGCCCTTGCAATCCTGGGCCTCATCGCCCTTTATCCTTTGATAAACCAATACCGCTCCATTGTGGGCGGGAAAGTGAGCGGCTCCGTCACCAGCGTGAACGCTGCGACCGAGGCATTGCGGGCGGCGGCGGCGCAAACCGCTGGCCAGGAGCGCACCGCCGGCCACTGGGCAGTGTCGGGATGGTCCGCCTCGGTGAGCCGGGTCAACATGCTCCAGAACGTTGCCTTGCTGCTGGCCTATCAGGACCGCTCTTACGTGCTCGAGGGGGACGAGCGCCTGTGGATGATTCCTTTCTATCCTTTTGTTCCGCGCTTTGTCTGGCCTGGCAAGCCCATCGAGGACATGGGTGGCCGCTTCACGCGGCTCCTGGGAGGAGGAGCAAATTCTTGCACGTCCCCTACGATTCCAGGCGATCTTTACGTTCTCCACGGTGGCATCCCCGGAGTCCTGGTGGGAATGTTTCTTCTTGGACTTGCCGCCCAATGGCTGACGAATCCCGTCAAGCTGTGCCCCTCGAAGCGCAACCTGTTCATTTACGCCTGCATGTTCTTCGCCCTAGCGAACTGGGAACCCGACTTCTTCTCTTATTCGACCCTTCTGATTCGGACTTTCGTTATTGTCCAGATCCTTGCCTTGATACTCTATGGTCCCGCCCCGGCGCCTTCACGTTTGGGGGCGAAAGCGGTGAAGAAGAACCACCGAGACACAGAGGCAAAGAGAACAGAAATTGCGAATTGAAAGCCGTGTTTTGTAGCTTCTTTCTCAGTGTCTCGGCGCCTCAATGGGCGAGAAGAACCACAGAGACACAGAGGCACAGGGGCACAGGCAGAGCAGACAGCAGAAAATGAATGCCTTGATTTGTAGTTTCTTTCTCAGTGTCTCGGTGCCTCAGCGGTGAAAAAGAACCACACAGACACAGAGGAAGCAGGGAACGGAAACTGAAGCGCAAGGCCGCCAGTTTCCAGTTTCTAGTTTCGATTTTCCAGTACGATGGCCAACCTTAACACCTTCTTTTCGCGCCAAATGGCGCGCGCGGGACGAGTCGCCGCCAATCCGGGGAGATACTTGCGCCTTATCCCGAAGATCGCACTTCAAAAGGCCGCCCCTCTGTTGACGGGCGCGTCCTTCCGGCTCGAATCACAGATGGACATCCACCCAGTGAGCCTCTGGCACGATTCCGCGTTTACGGATCAGTTTGGTGGCTTTCAGCTACGGGGCGAGCCGCCTCGCACGATAGTTGACCTCGAGCCGTGGGACAGTGTCCGCCGCGATATGCTGGTATTGCTCTTGCGCGATCTCATCGAACGACGCGTGCCAGGGGACATGGCGGAATTGGGAGTCTACAAGGGGCTCACGGCCAAGCTGATCCACCACTACGTACCCGAGAAGACCTTGCACCTCTACGATACGTTCCAGGGCTTTGACACTCGAGACGTGGCGCGGGAAGCGACTGTGAGAGGGCGAGAACCAGCGCAAAACCAGTTTTCGGATACCACCTCCGAGGCCGTGTTGCGCTACATCACTCCAAAGAACAGCCGCGTCCATGTGCATCCGGGGTTTTTCCCCGAAAGCGTCCCGGAATCTGAACATGACCTTGGCTATTGCTTTGTTCATTTAGATGCCGATCTGTACGCGCCCATTATGGCTGGACTGGAGTATTTCTACCCCCGCATGGAACGCGGCGGTTTTATCGTAGTTCATGATTTCAACGCATGGCCAGGGGCACGGCGAGCGGTTATGGAATTCTTTGCCGGCAAACCTGAGATTCCCATTCCCATGCCCGATCATAGTGGCTCCGCGCTGATTTCGTTCTCCGCGTCTCGGTGCCTCAGTGGTGAAGAAGAACCACAGAGACACCGAGGCACAGAGGAAGCAGGGAGCAGAAACTGAAAGTTTTGTATTGCCGTTTCTTTCTCCGTGTCCCGGTGCCTCAGTGGTGAAGAAGTACTACCAGGCCAAAGCTGCGGAAGTCTTATACCGGTTAGCAAATGGCCTGGTAGCGTTGCTGCGATGGTGTTTGTGGTCTGGGCCGAGGCCGGTTGAGGCTCGGAATGTGTGCCTCTATCGGATCGGCAACCTGGGGGACATCATTTGCGCCTTGCCGGCGATGCAAGCGGTTCGCGATGCCTATCCAAACGCCAGGCTCACCTTGGTCACTTCCCCCGGAAGGCGGGGGATGCCCGGGGCGCGGGAGCTTCTGAGCGGCGCACCGTGGCTCGACGATCTGGTTGTCTACTACGCCGAAGATATCGCCACGGTCCGGCAACGTGTGTCCTTCATCAGGCAAATGCGCGAGAGGAAATTTGATGTCTGGATTGAGCTTTCCCATGATCTCGCGACCCTGCGGACGGCGTTTCGCAACATGCTGGCGGCGCGTCTGGCGGGCGCGTGTTGGGCCTATGGCTGGAGGATCGCGACCATCAAGTGGGCCGTGCAGGCCCAGTCCGAGTACAAAATCTTCCCTGACGAAGTCGCAAGGTTAATACACGCGATTGAGGCGTGTGGCATCACGGCTCAGCAAGAGCCGCGCTTTCCTCTGCCCTTGACGGAGCGACACGTTTCGGCCGTGGATGCGCTGCTACGGGACTCCGCGCCACCACAGACTCCCCTGGCCGCTATCGCTCCTGGCGCGAAGCGTTCCACCAACCGTTGGCCGCTCGACCGGTACGCGGAGGTCGCCCAGGCGTTGTCCCAATGTGGCTTTTTTGTGGTGTTCCTGGGCGGACCGGGGGAGGAGGAGGCGTGCCAGCGCCTAGCATCCCAAATTGGGCCTCGCGCGCTCAGCCTTGCGGGCCGGATTTCCGTCCTCGAATCTTGCGAACTGCTGAGGCGGTGCGCTTTTCTGGTCTGCAACGACTCGGGCGTCCAGCACATGGCGGCGGCCGTCTCAACACCTTGCGTATCGATCTTCTCCTTCTGGCAACTGCGCGGCAAGTGGCGCCCATACGGCCGAGAGCATATTGTTTTGCGGAAAGACGTGCCATGTCACACTTGCTACCTGGAGGAATGTCCCCACAATAACCTCTGCGTTAAGTTGGTGGAGACATCCGAAGTGCTGGCGGCGGCCCGCATTTTGGCTGGGCGGCGACAGGCTCGTTGACCCTCGCAGGCGTCACTGGCACGCGCCGCCTGCTCAGGAAGGCTGTAACCGGGGACACCGCAGTGGCACACCCGAGAGGTGAAGGCCGACCCGTCGTGGCGGGATAAGTGACCACGGACTACGGACGACTGACAACAGACAACAAAGGCCTTGACAAATGCGCGCCCCTGTGATAGGCTATGACCATGGACCTTGAGGAAGAGGCCGTCACGATCTTGCAAGGTTGCAGCCGTCGCCGGCCCGGCGAGACCACGGAGGCAAGACTCGTCCTCATTAGCGAAGATCCGGGGCTGGTCAGGGTGATGGCAATTCCGGCGACAGAGTGCTCGGAGAAGGGCTTCACCAAGCGTCCTAAAGACCCGCAGGAAGTCCAAAAGAACAAAAAGATGTTAATTTTGACGGAACGAACCGAAGAAGTCCTTTAGAATCAACAAAAGTGCCCAAAAAACGAACCCAAAAAGGGCCCAAACAAAGCCAAAAAACGAGCCGGAAAGAAGCAAAAGAGCCTAAAAAACGCGAAAATGCCGGGCCAAACGATGGTCGCAGGGGTTCTTCGCAAGGCACGAAAAATTTCGAAAGTACTGCCGCAGAGAACTCGGGAAACACTTCGAAAAAGGTAAGCGCATGTTTCAGGAAATCCGTCTCTAACTCCAGAAACTTGGCCATCAATTCGCCTCCACCGGCGATACGGATTGCATGAGCATGGCCCACGCCCTGGAAGTGCGGACCCCCTTGCTGCATTCCCCGCTCAGGGAATATGTCCTCCCGCTGGCGGGCAGGCTGAAATGCGATCGCCACTTACCCAAACCCCTTCTCTTGCGCGCTGCCGGGCAGCGCTTGCCCGATGAAATCTACCTGCGGCGCAAGATGGGTTTTACGCTGCCCTTTGAGCGCTGGATGCGAGACGGATTGAGGGCTGACGCGGAGCGGGAACTTCTTGACTCCCGCCTGGACGGGTTCTCTCCACTCGATGCCCTCCAGGTGGCGAAGGTCTGGAAGGCTTTCCTGGCCGGGAAGACCAATTGGTCGTGCCCCTGGGCATTGTTCGTTCTAAAGGACTGGCTACGTCGTAACCTTATCGAGCAGTCATGAAATTTGTCATCGAAGGACTAGGCCTTATTGCCGGCGGCGGGAAGACGGGTATGCTCAGACTGCTCCCCAGCCTGGCGAAGCACACAAGGCACGAATTCGTTCTGCTGCTTCCGAACTTACCTGAATATTCCACCGCAAGAGCTACAAACCTGAAGCTGGTACTTCGACCCAAGCCCGGAAACCTGCTTGCCAGGCACCTGTACTTGAATCATACAGTCCCGAAGATTTGTCGTGAGGAAGGCGCTGATGCGTTGCTTTGTATGGGCAATTTTGTACCCTTGCGCCCGCGTATCCCAACCGTTTTGTTTGTCCAGAATCCCAATTATACCTATCACGAACCCGTGGCCTACGAGAGAGCGACGCTTAGAGAGAGAGCGATTATCAGGTATGCCCGGAGGTGCTATCGGAGGCTTTCACCGTCGGTCAGGGTAGTTGTTCAAACCGAGGTGATGAAGCGGCGCATGGCGGTGTTATACAACCTGGACCCGTCAAGAATCGTTGTAATAGCGGACACCGATGCCCTTCCAGCTACGTGTACGGGGCAAGTAAGGCAACGCGAGCGCGCTGCCTCCGACCCGTTCACATTCTTGTGCTTGGCCGTGTACTCGGCGCACAAAAACCTGGAGATACTCCTGGAAGCCACGAAAAAGCTCTCAGCCTACACCAGCCGCCCAGCAAGATGCTTAATCACTATTGCGCCCCAGCAACATCCTGGAGCGCGCAGGCTCCTTGAACAGGTCAAGCGAGAGAAATTAGAGGACCTCTTGATGAACATAGGGCCGGTATCCGGGGCCGAATTGGAAAGGGCATATATGCTGGCAGACGCGGCCATCCAACCTACGTTGCTCGAGTCGTTCGGGCGCGTCTATTATGAGTCGATGCGCTTTAATCTCCCTGTGTTGACGAGCGATCGAGATTTTGCGCGCCACGTTTGCCACGACGCCGCGGTGTATTTTGATCCTCTAGATGCGGATAGCGTGGCCCGTGCGATGGCGGCCATCATGGAAGATGAAAACCTCCGTTCCCGGCTTGTTGAGAACGGCAGGCGCATCGTCCAACAGATACCGAGCTGGGACGAGGTTGCAGCCCGCTTCGTCGAGGTGCTGGAGCGCACAGCCGGCGGTCACCTTGCGATAGATGGCAAGTCCGAGTCCCGGCACCAGGAGAGCCCTGCGCCGATGTGAGCATTCCCGGCGCGGATTCCCGCCTGCGCGGGAATGACGCGTCAGTGGGAGCAGTGAGATGAAACAGATTCTGGAGGACTATAACTCCGGTGTGGTGCGACTGGTGGATACGCCAAGGCCTTTGGCTCGGGCAGGGTCAGTTCTGGTGTTGTGCCGGCGCTCCCTGATCAGCACGGGCACCGAGAAGGCGATGATTGAAGTTGCCAGCAAGAGCCTTCTTGGTAAGGCGCTGGCGCGACCGGATTGGGTGAAGCAGGTTATCGACAAGGTCCGAACCGACGGACTTCTGGAGACCTACCGCCAGGCGCGAGCCCGGCTCGACATGCCGGTGCCGCTGGGCTATTCGGCCGCTGGCGTGGTCCTCGAGGTCGGGGCTGGGGTATCAGGGTTTTCCGTGGGAGACCGAGTGGCGTGCGCCGGGCACCCTTACGCGGTACACGCCGAGGTGCTGTGTGTTCCGAAGAATCTGTGCGTGCAAGTTCCCGCCGAGGTTTCGTTTGATGAAGCCTGTTACGTAATGCTCGGGGCCATCGCTCTGAACGCCGTGCGTCTGGCGGAGCCACAACTCGGGGAGCGTGTGGCCGTGATCGGGCTCGGCCTCCTGGGATTGCTTGGGCTCCAGATGCTGCGCGCGGCAGGTTGCCGTGTTATCGGAATCGATGTTTCGCCTGCCAAACTGGAACTGGCGCGTTCCCTGGGGGCAACACGGGCAGTGCTGGCCGATCAGGCTGCCGGCGCAGTGGCAGACTTTACGGGCAACCTGGGGGTGGATTCCACGCTTGTGTTTGCGAGCGCGGACAACAGCAAACCCGTCGAGCAAGCGGCGGACATCACGCGGGAACGCGGCAAGGTAGTGGTGCCGGGCCTGGTGAAGCTGGAGCTGCCGCGCAAGACGTTCTTCGAAAAGGAGCTGCGGCTAGTCGTGCCCCACGCCGGAGGGCCGGGGGGCGGCGATCCTACCTTCGAGTCGCGCGGTTACGACGTCCCGCTGCCGCTGGTGCGATGGACCGAAGGCCGTAACCTTGCGGCATTTCTGCAACTCGTGGCGGACGGGCAGGTGCGAGTGGCGCCGTTAACCACACACCGATTTCCCATCGAACGATCCGTTGAGGCCTACAGGGTGCTCAAAGGCGAGGTCGAATCCGAGCCGGAGCCGATTGGTATTCTCTTGACGTACCCGGAGGAGTCCGAGGCGGTGGCGAGCACAGTAGTCCGCCTCAAAGCGAATCCGACAGCCGCGGCAGGGCCCGGTAAGATCGGAGTGGGACTGATTGGCTCCGGCCTGTTCACGCGTGGCGCTTTTCTGCCGCTGCTCGAGAATTCCAAGTCGATCTACCTGCGCGGCGTGGCCACGGCATCCGGGGTAAGCTCCCGGCACGCCGCAGAAAAGGCCGGATTTGAGTACTGCACCAGCGATTACCGGGAGCTGCTCGCCGACCCCTTGGTGACCGCCGTCATTGTCACGACGCGGCACGATCTCCACGCCGGCATGGTCAGTGAGGCGCTGGAAGCGGGAAAGCACGTATTCGTCGAGAAGCCGCTGGCATTGAACGAGGAGGAGCTGGGCAGGGTGCTGACCGCGTGGCGGAGCGGGCCGGGCCGCATTCTGATGGTCGGATTCAACCGCCGCTTCGCCCCCGCCACTCGACAATTGATGGCGCGCTTGGGCAGCGGTCCGTCCGCCATCCACTGCCGCATCAACGCGGGGGCCGTTCCGGCAACGAGCTGGACTCAGGATGAGAGCGAGGGCGGTGGAAGAATTGTGGGCGAGGTCTGCCACTTTGTGGATCTCATCCATGGGTTAAGCGGAGGTCTGACGAGTTTCGTTTCCGCCGTGGTGATGCGTGAAAGTGGCGAGACACCGATGCAAGACACCGTTGCAATCGCCCTGGAGCTCAGCAACGGTTCGATTGGGTCCATCGTTTACGCGGCCAACGGCGACAAATCCTTTCCGCGCGAGCGGGTTGAAGTCTTCCGCGCGGGGGCGGTTGGCGTGATCGAGAACTTTCGCAGCTACACTCTTACCCAGGGTGGCAAAACCCACCGCGAGAAAGCCTTCGCGCTCGACCGTGGCCACAGGGCCGAACTGGAGGAATTCTTCGAAGCGGTCCGGCAGGGACAACAGCCGGTTCCGGTGGAGGACTACGTGGCCACTACGCTGGCAACGTTTTGCATCCGCAAAGCACTGCGCGAGAGGGCGACGGTGCCAGTTGACTTGGCTTCCTTTCTTCACATGGGAGCCAATGTGCCGGCTTGAGGTCCTTTGACATAAAGCGTGCACGTCCTTTTCATCAGCAATTACTGGCCTCCGGAAATCGCCGCCCCCTCGCACCTGGGGTTTGAGTTGGGTGAGACACTGGTGCGATTTGGTCATCGGGTCACGGTGGTTACGGGGTTCCCTTCCCATAATGTCCTTGCTGTTTCCCCGAAGTACCGGCGGAAGCGGGTTTACGAGGAGGTAATGGCAGGAATGCGCGTGCTGCGCATTGCCGTCCCAAGCGCTCACGGACCATCGAGAGTGAAACGCGGGTTGGGCCACCTGGGGGTGGCGCCAATGTACGCGTTGCGCGCGTTTTGGGTGCGGGACGTGGATGTCGTTTATACTGTGTCGCCGCCGTTGCCGATGGCCTTGGCGGCCTGGATGGTGGCGAGGCGTCGGCACGCAGGGTTCTGTCTTGGCATTCAGGACCTTTTTCCACAAAGCGGGATTGACCTTGGCCTCCTGCGAAGCCGCGCGCTGATTGGCTTTTTCAAAGCCATGGAGCGATTCGCCTACCGGTCGGCCGGAGCGGTCACGGTCCATTCGGAAGGGAACCGCCGCCACGTGATCGCAAAGGGCGGCGAACCGGCTCGCGTCCATGTGGTGCCGAACTGGGTAGACACAGAGTTCATCCAGCCCGGCGAGCGAATGAACGCCTTCCGCAAAGCCGCAGGGCTGAACGGAGAATTCGTTGTGTTGTTTGCGGGCACAATGGGGTGGTCTCAAGGCCTTGGCGTGGCGGTCGAAGCAGCCCGCTATCTTGCGACCGAGCCGGGGTTGGTGTTCCTCCTGGTGGGTGACGGCGTGGACCGGCCGAACCTCGAGGCCATGGCATCCGGCCTCCCCAATATCCGCTTTCTCCCCATGCAGCCCAAGGAACTCTACCCCTCAGTCTTGGCCGCTGCGGATGCTTGTCTGGTGACTCTGCGGCCCGAGGTGGCGACGCCGGTGGTGCCATCCAAGTTGTTGACGATCATGGCGGCGGAACGGCCGGTGTTGGCGAGCATGCCGCTGGCCGGAGACGCGCCACTCATCATCACCCAATCCGGCTGCGGGATCGCCTGCCCGGCCGGCGATGCGCGGAGCCTGGCGGACGCCGTTTTGTATTTGCGAAGGAACCGCACTGGGGCACTCGAGATGGCCCGGAATGGAAGACGCTTTGTCGAAGCGAATTTCTCGAGGGTGGAGTGCGTGCGCAAATTCGAAAGGTTATTTGCAGAAATCTCGAGGAGACCGGCATGACATCGAGCTACCTGGAAGAATATCGAGACAAGAGTGTACTGGTGACCGGCGGGGCGGGGGCCATTGGCTGCAATCTAACACGCGCACTGGCCAACGCCGGGGCCAGGGTGATCGTGATCGATGACCTGTCTTCCGCAGAGCGGTGGAACGTACCCTCGTTACCGAACGTGCTGTTCGTGGAGGGTGACGTTCTCGACGAGGTGAAACTCAAGCGCGTTTTCTTCGAACGTCCTCGAGTGGTCTATCACCTGGCCGCGTTTTTCGCCAACCAGAACAGCGTTGACCATCCGGAAAAAGACCTGCTGGTAAACGGCATGGGGACGCTGCGGCTGCTGGAGTATTCCGTATTCACCGAGGTCGAACGGTTTGTCTACGCTTCCTCGGGATGTTCCATCTACGGGAGCAGCGCGCCCCTGCCGCTGCGCGAAGAATTCATGTCAATGCACCTGAGCAGCCCTTACCAAATCACCAAGATGCTGGGCGAACTCTACTGCAACTTCTTCCACCACCACCACGGACTCAAGGTGGTCAAACCGAGGTTCTTCAATTCCTACGGCCCCGGTGAGGTTCCTGGACAGTACCGGAACGTGATCCCGAATTTCATTTACTGGGCTATGAAGGGCCAGGCGCTGCCCATCACGGGAGACGGCGAGGCCACGCGTGACTTCACCTACGTGGGTGACTTGGTGGACGGGCTGCTCCGCGCCGGCGTGATGGAACGAGCCGTGGGACAGGAATTCAACCTGGGCTCCGGGACGGAGACCCGCGTGATCGACTTGGCCAACATGATCAACCGGATCACCGGCAACCAGGCGGGTGTTCGCTTCGTGCAACGGCGCAAGTGGGACACGAAATCCCGGTTGTTGGCGTGCGTGGACAGAGCTCGGGATCTGATCGGGTATCATCCTTCGACTCCATTTGAAACCGGGCTGAGGAATACCATCCAGTGGTTTCAGCAGAACTGGGACAGGATCGAAGCCTCGGCGCGCTTCGGTCCAGGGGCATCGTCGGCGGTGCGCGAAATGGCAGCGGCTGCGAAATGATCGACGTCCTCACCGTTTTTGGCACGAGGCCGGAGGCGATCAAGCTGGCGCCGGTCATCGCGGAATTGCGCTCTCGAGGGGGCGAGATCCGCACCCACATCTGTGTGACCGCGCAACACCGTAGTATGTTGGACCAGGTCATGGAATGGTTCGGGATAACGCCCGATTTCGACTTGGGGCTGATGGAGCCGGACCAAGACCTGTGCGACTTCGCCGGCCGAGCGTTTCCGGCGATTGGTGGTGTCCTCGATCGCGTTCAAGCCGACACGGTGCTGGTTCAAGGCGATACCACCACCGCCATGGTCGCGGCGCTCGCCGCCTTTTACAGGGGCGTGCCGGTGGGTCACGTGGAAGCCGGATTGCGCACGCGTGACATGCGGAATCCATTCCCGGAGGAGCTGAACCGGCGTGTTGTGGGTGTGGCCGCCAGCTACCATTTTGCACCGACACCCCGTGCCGCAAAGGCGTTGCTTGACGAGCAGATTCCGGCAGACCGCATCTTCATAACCGGCAATACGGTCATTGACGCGCTCGAGATGACGCTGGCTCGTCCGGTGGCCGTGGAACTTCCGTGTGACATGGGCGACGAGCGAATCCTTCTCGTGACCGCACATCGCCGCGAAAGCTTCGGCAGGCCGCTGGAAGCGATGTGCCGCGCTTTGCGGCGACTGGCGGAGCGCAATCCGAACATTCGGATTGTTTACCCGGTGCATCTCAATCCGAAGGTGCGCGAGCCGGTGAACCGAATCCTGAAGGGGCATCCACGCATCCACCTCATCGAGCCGTTGCGATACGAGCAGTTCGTACATCTGATGGCGCGAGCCTACCTGATTCTCACCGACTCCGGCGGAATTCAGGAGGAGGCGCCATTCCTGCACAAGCCGGCGCTGGTGATGCGCGACACCACGGAGCGCCCCGAAGCCATCGAGGCCGGAACGGCCCAGCTCGTCGGAACCTCCGAGACACACATCGTCGAATGGTGCGAGAGACTGCTCGAGCAGGGTCCCGAGTACGAGCGAATGTCGCGGGGCGGGAGCCCCTTTGGTGATGGCAGGGCTTCGGGCCGTATCGTCGACGTGCTGCTGGGCAAAGCCGCACAAACGGAGTTTTTCTGTCCAGGTAAGCCGGCAATTCACAGGAATACTCGCGAAGTCTTATGCGACGTGCACGGTGAGCCAGGAACATGATTGTCCCCGAGAAAGCCAGGGCCGAGGTTCGAACGGCCGACGTCGAGAAATACTTTGACGAAGAAATACGAAAGCACCCAAGTTTCTTACTGTATGACACACGACCGTGCAACGTTTTATTAAGGTCGGAAACCTACGCACGTGAGTTACTGGGGCTAATAGATGGTCACAGACGAATCCTGGAGGTTGGCGCCGGAGACTGCTCTGACAGCATCACTCTCGCCGGAAGCACGAATCGCGTCTGGGCCATCGACATTTCTGCCCGCCGCTTAAGCCGGGGTCGGCGGGAGATCGACAACATGGGCAAAGCGAACAGGGTCTTGCCGATTCGCATGGACTCACATAGGCTCGCATTCCCCGACAACTGCTTTGACCTGATAATTGGTAACTCCGTCCTGCTGTTTCTGGACAAAGGCCGATTTCTGGAGGAGTGCTGTCGCACGTTGAAACCAGGTGGACGTGCGATGTTTGCCAACGAATCGATGGATCATCCCCTGCTCAAGGTGTGGCGGTCCCTTTTGCCGCGTCTCCGCGCGCGCGAGAGGATCACACAGCGCCTCAGCGTGCCGTGCATCGAAGCGCTCATCGAGCGCTTCGGCCAAGGCACCCACCGTGAATTCTATTTACTCTCTGTTCTATTTGCGCCACTGATCCGTCGGTGCGGCATGCAGAAGGCCGTCGGCGCGCTGGGCAGATTCGTTAATGACGTGGATGAGCTCTTGCTTCGGGGATTCCCCGTGCTAAGGCGCTTTTGCTGGATTGCAGTTATCGAATTGCGAAAGCAAGCGACTAAGGCAGGAGCCGTGAGTTGATCAATAGGATGCGAAACAATTTCCTGCCATTTTCTCCACCCTGCATCGGCGAGGAAGAGATCGCCGAAGTGGTGGACACCCTGCGCTCCGGTTGGCTCACCACCGGCCCCAAGGTGAAGCAGTTCGAGCGGGAATTCGCCGCCTTCGTGGGCGCGCCGGCGGGTTTGGCGCTGAGTTCTTGCACTTCGGCGCTGCACTTGGCGCTGGTAACCTTGGGGATCGGCCCCGGTGACGCCGTCGTCACCACGCCGATGACTTTCTGCTCCGGCGTGAATGTGATCGAGCAGGTAGGCGCGCGCCCGGTCCTGGTCGACGTGGAGCCGGATACTCTCAATATGGATGCCGCCAAGGTTGAGGAGGCTTTGAAGACACTGTCGAAGGAGCGCGAAGGCGTTCAGGTGAAGGCCATCCTGCCCGTGCATCTTTATGGACATCCATGCGACATGGGGGCTCTGCTGCGGATTGCGGAGGAGTATGGACTCGAGGTGATCGAGGATGCGGCCCATGCGCTTCCTGCAAAGTACAAGGGACGCATGATCGGCGCGGACCCAGCGGCATCGAAGGTCCGCGTATTGAGTTGCTACTCCTTTTATGCCACCAAGAATCTGACCACCGGTGAAGGCGGGATGCTGACGGGCCCCCCTGCGCTTGTCGAGGAAGCGCGCATTTGGGGACTGCACGGGATGAGTCGCGATGCCTGGAAGCGTTACAGTTCCGAAGGCTCGTGGTACTACGAGGTGGTTTGCCCCGGCTTCAAGTACAACATGACGGACATGCAGGCGGCCATCGGCCTGCACCAGTTAAGAAAGCTGGAAGGTTTCCACGCTCGGCGGCGTGAGATCGTGCGGCGCTACAATGCGGCCTTCTCCCCGCTCGAGGAGTTTCAAACGCCGGTCGAGCGCCCCGAGGTCGAGCACGCCTGGCATCTCTATGTGCTGCGCTTGAATGCCGAGCGTTTTGGCCTCTCGCGGAACCGGTTTATTGCGGAGCTGAAGGCCCGCAATATCGGGACTTCCGTACATTTCATCCCCATCCATCTGCATCCGTATTACCGAAATAAATACGGTTACAAGCCTGAAGACTTTCCGGTGGCCTACCGGGAATACCAGCGCATCGTCTCGTTGCCGCTCTCTCCCCGAATGGCCGATGGGGATGTGGAGGATGTCATTGCGGCGGTCTGTGCCATTGTAAAGCAGTGACGAGTGACAAACACCAGACTGATGTCGGCGCCACCCGCGGCTCAGCATGACGTTGTCACTGGTCACAGGTCACTGGTTTGAGTCGCTCATCACTGCTTTGAGAAGATGGTGCTCGTCACTTGTCACTCGCCACTGCCTTGAGAAAATGCGTCGGGCCTTTGATGTGATTTGCGCCAGCCTTGCGCTCGTGTTGCTTTCCCCCGTCTTTGCCCTCATCGCTCTGGCCATCAAACTCGAGGGCGGTGGGCCTGTGCTCTTCTCCCAAGTTCGTGTCGGAAGGAATTTCCGGAAATTCCGCCTCTACAAGTTTCGCAGCATGCTTCCAGATGCGGAGCGGCAGGGAAGTCCCATAACGGAACCCGGAGATGCGCGCATCACCCGTGTGGGAGCGTTCCTGCGCAAATACAAGCTTGATGAGCTGCCCCAATTGATCAACATTCTGGCCGGCGACATGCGGCTGGTGGGAGCCCGGCCCGAACTTGAACGCTACGTGGAGATGTTCCGTCCCCAGTATACGCAGCTCCTTCGCGAACGGCCGGGCCTTACAGACCCTGCCACCCTTGCCTACCGTCACGAAGAGCACATTCTTAAGCCCGGTGACGTGGAGGCGCAATACGTGAACCAAGTCCTCCCGCGCAAGCTGAAGATCTCACTCGAGTACTCACGGCGCCGGACATTCCTCTCTGACCTGCGAGTGATCGTGATGACGCTTTTCGGCGCGCATCCTGCTTACCACAATTCAGAATCCGTCGATGCTGTTCTGCGCTCCGGGGCTCGAACCTCCAACCGGGACGGAGAACAACAATAAGGTTTGCCATCGTCCGTAGGAGGGTCCCTGCTCGCCAAGGCATGGGCGAGAACAGGAGTTCATATGAAAGAGAAAGAGATCCACTACGAATTTTATTCGGCGACAAATCAGCGGATCATTGACGCGTTGATTGCCGGCGTGGCTTTTTACCTTGCCTATCAGTTGCGTTTTGAGGGTGCAATACCCCCTAGCGCTCGCCTTCAGTTCTGGCTTCTGATGGGTGCAATCATGCTGGGCCGCGTGCTCAGCAATTCCTTGCTTCGTGTGTACCGCCTGATCTGGCGCTACATCAGCCTGCGCGATGCGTTCTACATCGCGAGGAGTTATCTCGCCTTTTCCGCAATTCTCCTTCTCCTGCGCTTGGGGCTGCCAAACCGTTGGTGGCTGCTTCACGTTCCTCTCAGCATAATTGTCATTGAATATGTCTTTGCCCTGGGCGGGGCTCTAGGCGCCCGTTCTTTGCGGAGGTTCCTGCACGAGAGTACGCACAGAGGCAAGCAAGCCGGAGGTGCAGCGAGGAGAGCCGTCCTTATTGGGGCTGGACGTGCCGGCGTGACGGTCGCAAAAGAGCTCGTCTCGCGGGCTGACATCAAAGCGATAGGCTTCTTGGACGATGATCCCAAGAAGGCCGGAGCGATCATCAATGGCCTTCCGGTTCTGGGCCCGTTGAGCTTGTTGCCTTCCGTGGTGAGTGAGCATGATGTCCAGGAAGTGATCATCTGCATTCCGAAAATACCACGCGAAGCACTGAAACAGGTGTGGGCGTATTGCGAAATGCTCCCCGTGCGAGCTTGGATCGTTCCCTCCCTTGAGGAGATCCTGCAAAAGAAGGTCGATATTTCTCACTTTCGCGAGGTCCTCATGGCGGACCTGCTTGGGCGGGACCCTGTCGGCATGTCCGTAGAACACGCCGATGTGGTCGCCGCCTACCGGGGCAAACGCATCCTGATTACGGGGGCGGGAGGATCGATCGGCTCTGTACTTGCCTTTCAACTCTTTAATTTGAAGCCTGCCCAAATCGTTCTTTTGGACAAGGATGAGAATGGCCTCAACGACACCTATCTACGCATCCAGTCGGAATCGGCAGGTGTAAAAGTATTCCCTGTGGTGGCCGACATTCGCTTTCCCGCTCGGCTAGAGGCGATTTTCTCGCGTTTTCGCCCCGAAGTGGTTTTCCACGCCGCCGCGCATAAACACGTCCATTTGATGGAAATGAATCCCTGCGAAGCCGTTCTCAATAATGTCAGCGGCACGAGGAATCTAGTGGAGCTATCGCGGGCGTCAGGCGTCACAAGGTTCGTGTTCATTTCGACGGATAAGGCTGTAAAGCCGAAGTCGGTTATGGGAGCCACCAAGCGGCTGTGCGAGATGATTGTCCAGGTGAACAGTCGCACCGGCGATACGGATACCGCGTTTTCCTGTGTGCGGTTTGGGAACGTCGTGGGCAGTCGAGGGAGCGTGGTGCCGCTATTTCAGAAGCAGATCGCCAACGGCGGACCCGTAACCATCACCCACGCGGAGGCTGAGCGCTTCTTGATGACTATCCCGGAAGCTGTCCGCCTGGTGATCCAGGCGGGCATCCTGGGTCCCGCCGGTGAAATTTACGTCCTGCAGATGGGCGATCCCGTAAGTATCCAGAATCTCGCCCGGAATGTCATCGAACTGTCCGGCTTGCGGCCCGGGAAAGACGTTGAGATCAAGATTACTCAATTACGCAATGGGGAGAAGATTCGCGAGGACCTGGTGGACGAAGGGAAAGAGAGCCTTTTGCCCACGCGCTTCGACGGAATCAGCGTGATCAAGGGGCAGACCCTTGACCCCACGCTGTTCATGCAGCAACTGAGTGCCTTGGAAGAAGCGGCCCGCCGAGAGTCCGTCTTGGAGGTCTACCACCTGATGCAGGGCTTTGACATCGACTTTCGTCCGGACTTCAGTCTGTGGGCGCAATCGAGTCGGCCAGGCACTGAGACACCGCACGTCAAGGGAGCTGAACGGATCAGAGAGAGAGAAGCCTGAAGCGGGAATATCAGCTCACTGCTTCACTCTCGAGTACGGCATCGGGGAAATCAAGAGAGCCGTCCAGAGCAGGCTGATCGCGGACGATCGCAGCCCCAATATGGTACTCAAGGGTCACTTTGATGGGGCCTTCTCCTTGAAGGCCTCTCTGACCTCCCTCCACAATCTGGAAGCAAATTCCCCCCTGACTCCCCGCTCTTCCTGAAGCTTGCTGTCCTTTTCGGTCTTTCGCGCTTTTCCCGCCTTTCCCACCTTTCCCACCTTTCCCACCTTGAACTCCTGCCCCATTCTTTTGGCCCATCCTGATTCTGCCATTCTCCTGAACCCCGACTCCTGAATCCTTCCGGCTACGGCGCCAGCCTATCCAATATTTGGACACTGCGCCCCCCCGGTCACGGACTGACTTCAATCGTGCGCAGGAATTCTTTCCGCCTTTCACTTTGCTGCTTCGTGATTTCCTGAAACCGCCTAGCCTGGCCGTCGGCCCGGGGGTCCTTGGTCCGCTGATACAGAATCATTAAGTTCAAATTCGCTGTATAGCTGTCAGGGCTGATTTTGATAGCCTTTTGGAGCGCTTCCTCTGCCGCCGGATACTCCTTTCGCTTCATCTCGAGCAGGGCCAGCTCGGCGTATGCGTCCGCGTATTGGGGACGGATCTGCAAGGACTCGATGATCTCCCTCTCTGCCTCGCTGAGGTTTCCCTCCCGGTTCGCGATCCGCCCCAGGAAATAGTGGGCAGTAGCAGCGGTCTGAGGGCATGCCACGATCTCCTTCAGTTCTTTGTGTGCCAGATCCAGATTATTACCATAAAAGTAGGCAGAACCGAGGGCGAGGCGGCCGCGAGGGTCGTTGGGCTTCAGCTCGCAGTACTTCTTAAAATAGGGGTAAGATTCCTGCACATCCTCCCGGCTCATGATCACTGCCCCTAGCGCATAGTTGTAATATGGGTTATTCGGGTTCAAGGCCGTCGCCTTCTTAAGGGAATTGTAGGCATCCTTCGAGAGGTTCATCTCGACACAAACCATTCCGAAGAAGAAGTGCACGGCGGCGTTATTGGGATCGAGATCGCGCGCATGCGCAAGATAACCAAGCGTGCCTTCGTGGTCACCCTGTTTGAAGGCAACATGTGCTAAGGCGAGAAGCAGGGGGACCGATACCGACCCTTGCAGTTGGGCTGCAGCCTCCAGCGTGGCGCGAGCGCGATCCAGATTCCCCGCAGACTGATAGAGCGTCGCCAACTGGATGAGCGTGTTGGGGGAGGCCAGTCGCCGCTCGGCGAGGCCTTCCAGCAGTTTCAAAGCAAGCGCATCCTCGTGCCGGGCCACGAGCGGCGGCAAAGTGGTGGTTACATCAGCTTCTTGCAGGTCCGGGCTATTCAGCAGGCGCTCAGCCGCGGCGTCGGCCTCGGATTGCCGTTTCAATCCGCCGTAATCAGCACAGCCGGCGGCTAAGGCTTGGTGGCCATTCCGGGCTTCAGGGGGAAGCCGGGAGAGATGATCGAGTGACGCCTGGAAGGACCCCAACTGCAAAAGCAGAAAGGCGCACTGATAGTTGGCCTCCGGGTCATTGGGGTCAAACTTCAGCAACCGCTCATAAGTGAGCACGCCCTTTTTCAAAGCTTCAGGGTCCTTCTCGAAGTTATCTTGATAGAGATGACCCAGGTTCAGATACGCGCCGGTGAATCCGGGCGCGAGGGCAATGGCCCGCTGAAAACTCGATTCCGCCGCGTGGTAATCGCTTTGCTGCGCTTCGACTACACCCAGCATGTTCCATGCATTGGGATCCCGGGGCGAAGATTTCAAGAGTTCATTTAACTCACTCTTGGCGCCGGCCAGATCGCCTTTCTGAATGAGTCCTTGGATTTTCTCCAGAGTTGTTGCGGACGCGCCGAAGGCTAGGACCGAAACCAGGAACAGGCTTACACCTGCCGCTCTCAGCGCCGCGAGATAGCGAACACGAGATTTTCCACCACGGGTTTCCCGGAATACTAGAACCATGACATGAAGTAAAGTAAAGTTATGATAACCCCGCGTTATGATTGTAGCTCGCCTAACATACTGCACCTAGCGTCTATGGGGTTCAATAGTCCCAACATTATTGACGTGTTGGAGAGGCGCTCCGGATGGAGGCCACACATTCGTCTGGGGAGCACGGGCATCCGCACCCGGATTGTCTCACTTGTGACGGGGGGGCGGGAGTGTTTTGCTCCTACGCCACTGCTGGAAAATCCTGATTGCCAGCCGGGAGTATCCAAAGCGCTTCCGCACATTTGACGGATAGCGACGGCCCCGGCGATCATGAGAAGCCCCTACTGGGTCCTGGCGCCGGCTTCCATCGCCGGAATCCCCATCACCTCTCCAATCGGCTCGGCGGCATCCCAACCCTCAATAGTGAGGTAGGGAGTTTGCTTCATGAAATCCGGGAAGTTCACGCCATTCCCGTCTTCATCGGTGGCTTCAAAGTAGTAGAGAATGCCTTCCGGTGTGAGCGGCACGCTGGCACTGTAGGTCGCGCCGTCACGGGATTCCATCTCGATCTCGACCCATTCGTGCGGCGCCGGCATCCGCTTGTAGCAGACGCGCACCGAACTGATCCTGCTTTTGGTCTTTACATCCACGGTCAAGGTGACGGCGTTACCTCGCACCCGGCCGGCTGGCGGTGTATGTGAGAGAACCGGCTTGGAATCGTTTCCAGTGACTAGAACATGGTACGGGGGCCGATGTTCGAGCGTGCTCCCGTAAGGTCCGAACGGCCCAACGTTGCCTTCGAAATAGTAGTCGAGAAAGCCGGGAACCACTTTGTCCGCAGGAATCTCACCAACAAAGGTCCGCTCAAAATGATTGTCCAGTTTCAAGGGGACCTTCGTGTAACCCGACTCCTGCGAGTTACGGTAGAAGAGATCTATGCTGGCATGTTCCGACTTGCTCTCATAGGTGGCAGTTATTTTGAGCGCCTCGCCTGGCTTGGTCTTAAAGCGAGGCACATGCCCAATGACCGTTTGATACCATTCCGTATTGGGAAGTTGGCGGAACTTCTTTTCGAGGTCGTTGATCCGTTCAAGGTCAATGCCCACAGCCCTGCCTTCATCCCGCCAGCGAAATTGATTGACTCCCATGCGGATCGTGTCCGGTACGTAGCCATAATGCTGTTCGGTCACATCCGCGAGCCGATCCCAATCCGCCACTGCCCTCTGGAGGTCAGCGTAGGCCTGGCCCAACTCAGGATGTGAGTGGGCCTGATAATAGAACTGGAGATGAGTGGCGGAGCGGATGCGGTCGCGATAGTAGCGCGCCAGCCAGCCCAAAGCCAGGATGTCCTGCCGGATGCAGTCGAACTCCTTGGGCGATGTGGGATTCAGTTTTGTCGCCTCTTCAATGGCCGCCTGGCCCGCGTCCGCAGCAGCCCCCAGGTAATCCGCGGCTTCCCAGGGGGTCAACTTGCCGTTGGCAATGTGCTGCAAGTATTCGTTCACATAAGTCGCGGGGTCCGCCATGGCGGTGCGATCGATGGGGCGAATCCGCAGGAAGTCGTCGATGCTCCCATCCGCCGGAACAAACCTGTTTCCCTGCCAGACTTGCTCCCAGGTTCCCCCAAGCCCGTGATCCCCGTTTTCCAGTTCCGGCGCGAACTCCTGATGGTCCATGCCCTGGTTGTGGTAGGAGAAAATGAAGGGAACAACCTTGCTGGCTTCCACAATGGCCCGGAAAACCCATGGGCCCGCCTCCGGTCCGAACCGGCGCTCGAATTCGCTCAGCCACACCTGGTCCGGAACATCGGGGTCGTAAGCGGTCCTACCCCAGATCAGGTGCCACAGCCACTCGCGCTCGAACATCCATTTGTAGAAGCTGTGATCCGTCCCGGGGTTGTTGTGGAGATAATCCGCGGCCGGACAATATGCTTCCATGGGTTCCATGGAGAAACCCACGCCGTTTCCAAACTTGCAACTCCGCACCGTGCGCCGCGCGAATTCCGGGGAGCCCCAGTAAAAGATCCGGTGCGTGCCGTGCGCGCGGATTTGCCACAAGATCGAGTAACTCCGTGGGAAGTTAGTGTAGTCCTCGTAAGAACCGCTGGGCGGATAAGGGCGCCCTCCGAGAGCCGCCTGGTAGGGAGAGCCCAACTGCTCTCCATTGTACTTGGGCTCGATATAAAGATGGTGCCGGGAGGCTGCGGCAAGCTCGCGAACCTTGTGCGGATAGGCAATCCATGTGCGGGCATAGATGTTCAAGCTTGCCGGGAACTGCTCCAAGGCAGCGATATACGTCCGCTTAAAGAAATCCTCCGGCTGGCCCGATTCGCCCACGCGGAAGCCGAACATCCAGAGTTCAGGGAGCTGCTTCAGGAAACTCGTCACAGCTTGGCGCGTGTATTCTTCCAGCCGCTGTCCCTGAAGGAATTCCTGATCGACGGGCGCCCAGCGTTCATCTTTCATCCAGTGCCGGGTTTTCCAGGGACCGATGGGAGCCGGGGCCTCGTAGTTCATGTAAGCGACCTTGATTCCTCGGTCGGCCGCACCGCGAACCACCCAGCGAAAACGCTCCATGTTCTTGCGTGCCCGCTCGGGTCCCACACCGACTTCGGGGAAATCGGGCAGGCTCACGAAATAGGAGAAACCATTCGGAAAGGTCAGGGTCACGGCATCGCAGGGACCGTGGATGTCCAGCAGGTTGTACCGATTGCGTGCCATCATGTCCAGGTAGCCATTCCAGTACTCGTCTGACCAGAACGCCCCTCCCGGCTCATCAATATCCTGTGTGGTAAGAAACATGTTGATGCCGCGCAGTTCGAGATAAGGAGACTTGGTGGTTGGCTTAACCTGGCTCGCCAAGTCGCTTCCCTTAGCCCAACCAAGCTGCTCCGCCAAGTCGAATGCCCCGTACATGGTTCCGGTCGGGTCGCTCCCTTCCACCGCAATCACCGTTCGAGAGGGGACGGAGATAACGTAAGATTCCGGGGACTGGGGGACTGCGGTCCGGTTTCCTCCTAGTCCATGCAAGTGTGCGTCTCCCCGCTGCCCGACAATGATCTCAATATCTGCCGAGGGAGTTCGCGCTGGCACAATCCTGAATCCTTTTGCTCCCAAGGCCCGGCGGATCTCATCCGCGCCGAACTTCACCTGGAGAGCAGCCTTTTCGGGAAGCACTACGATGGCGGATTGGCTCTTGGGGGCAGCCTTGGCCGCGGACAAAAGGCAAATGGCAATGGTTAGGAATCGAATTGTGTGATGCCGGACAAACCCTGGAAATGTGCTCATGATGGCTTCCCCCCTAATGGAACCGTAATAGTGGCCTCAATATCTTCGGCTCGATGGGCAACCGCTTCCCAGGCCATTTTACGCCCCTGGCAGCTCACATTGGGTTCGAAGCCGGCCGCGCCTTGGCGCAGGTCGACGGACACCCAAGATCCCGGTCCGTGTCGCTCCACGCGGCGGCTTCTCCCTATGACTAGTCCTTCTTCGGCTTGACGAAACGCTCTAAGGTGACCGCTGTGGGGGCAGCTAGGGCGGTCAACCGCTCCAGGTCAAACTCCTTATAGAGGTCCAGACAAAATAGTTCGGGCGCCTCCCCGTACTGCACGGGCGTCTCCACAAGGTAACCCAGGCTGGGCATGCCTTCATGCACGACAACGGAAGAAAATAGATTGGGTTCCAGGGCGGCGGCGACCAGCGCCACCACTTGACTTCGGATCCCCGTCGCCTCCAGCCGGATCTTCTGGGAACCGGCCATCTTCTGGAACCAGTGGGAAATCTCCACCAATTGCGCGGACCTCATTCCGAGTGGGCGATCTCCCAGCCCATGGAAAATCTGCACGTAGCCTGGGCCCAAGTCCTTCCAAGCCTCACCCGTGAACGAGAGGTCGACCGCCAGCACTTGCTCGCCTCGATTGACACGGTCCGCAACCTCCGGGCCCGCCCCCATCTTGCCCTTATCGTTAAGCACGATCGTTAAGGGAGAATTCTCGGGACTCGCAATCGCCTTTAGCCAGAGCGCATCAGCGCTGAGCCCGTTGTTCATCTGGAAGAGAAAGGATTTCGTCTCTACCCCCATACGCTTCGTGTTGGCGACCACCCAAATGCTGGCGATACTCGTCGGTTGGGAGCGAACTACCGTGGCCAGCTTCTGCCGCTCCGACGCAGCCCATGGCCCGCGCGCCGCCAAATCCACAGGAACTTCCGGCCGCGTGATTTGTCGGCCGACCGTCTGGGCCAGGCCCAGGATGGTGAGATTATCATTGGGGATCCCTACGACCAGTTCCTCATAGCTTTTGAGTTCCGGGGCGACCCCCACCTCGTCCTCAATGGGAGGAAGGTTGAATTGCTTACTCAGAAAGGCGTAAGCGCTGAGGCGGTTATCAAGCTGGTAGTTGTGAGTTCCGGGGTCGCGGTTTTCGTGCCACTGGAGGTCGTTTTCCTTCCCGTACAACCGGAAAAAGGGTTTAGTGCCCTCGAAAACGAGAGGCTTAACCAAGGGCGCGCGGAAGCAACAGTCGTCTTCGGCGTTGTAGATCATCAAGGTGGGCCGCGGCGCCATTAAAGCCGCCAAGTAAGTGTAATCCCTGCCATCGTAAAGATCGGTAGCCGATTGCTCGACATCGCCAAGGTCGCCATAAGCCTTCACCTCCACCCGCGTGCGAATGGAGGAAAAGCCCGCCACAGGGACGGAAACCCTTACCCTCTCATCCAAGGCGCTGAGCAGGATCGTTTGCCACCCACCCCCCGAAAGGCCGGTAACCGCCAGCCGGTTGCGGTCAACATTGGGGTGGTCGTAGAGATAGTCAAGACCCCTCCGCATGGCGAGGTAGAACAATCCCATTTCGTTCATCCCAACCAGGTCGAGGTGGGCTCCGAACCAGTGCTCGTTCCCGCGCGCGCCGAGCTCTCCGAAGGAGAACCATTCCAAATTCAAGGCCAGGATGCCGTGCTTGGCCATGGTAATACATCGTTTCTGCTTGAACTCCACAGCCTTGCCTAGCGGCCCCACGTGCCCGTGCAGGTTCAAGACGGCCGGGACCTTGCCCTGGAGATTCTCCGGCTCATAAAGAATGGCTACGGATTGGAAGCCTGGCACGATTTCGTAGCGAAGCTTACGGAGCCGATACCCTTTGCCGCCTTCGATCACTCCCAAATCCTCAAATTTCGAGGGTGAGTTCACCCACTCTTTGGGCCAGCCGTGAAAAGCCACGTCCAGCATTTGCTGGCGCAACCTCTGTGCCTGGGCCTTCCACTGCTCGGCGCTGGTCGCCACTGGAGGGGGAGCAACATGGTTCACCAGGTATTGGCGCGCTTGAAAAGCGGCGACAGCCGGTGGGAGGATTTCGTCTCTCAAGAGGGGCGCGAGCGTTTCAGCGTCGGTCTGGGCACAGGCGAGACCCGCCATGACCAACATAAGAATGACTGCCAATATCCACTCCCTCGTACCATTCAATGCCCTGCACATAAGAAGCTCCCGTATGGAGTGAATTCCCCAGAATGCGAGCCTTCCCAGCAACGCGGCCGGTCCCCTGCCTTATCATGTGAATCCAACCTGTCGCTCGCTGGTACTATGGCACGCATACGGATTTCAAACAAGAAGGCAGCTTGCTGAGAAGCAAGCCGAGGTGGCTGCCCGGCGGAGGGAATGATACTCGCCAAGAAGCCACGCCTTGTTCATGCCGCCCAAAACAAATACGCTCACAGGATTCTCGGCGCGAGTTAAATCCCGTGAGCGACATGGTGCCCAGGATCGAGTGCCGGTGACGCCGTCCCTGACGGAGCGGCGCCACCGGTGGGAGTTGACCCAAGGGGTTAGAAAGTTACCTTTACCCCCAAGCTGGATGTTACGCGGGGTCGTTGTGGCCCCTGTAGCTGTGCCGAAACACGGGCTAGCGACTTGGCTCAAAATTCAAGCCGCGCGCCCAACTGGATATTCCGGGGACTGGTCACATTCCCCGTTGGTTGCCCAAAAACGGGGCTGTTCAAATCGGTGGTGAAGGCCGCTCCGGCGCCCCAGGTGTTGGACGCGGTAAAGAAGTGATAGTTCCACATATTAAAGAACTGGACACCCACTTGGAATTTGAAACGTTCGGTCAAAGCAATTCTTTTCGTCAGGTTCAAGTCCTGATCGTGGAAGGGCGAGCCTCGGTAGTTTGAGATTGCGGACCCCTGACCGGTATAGAAGTTAAAACCATTGACTCCTTCAAAAGCGTTCGCGTTGAACAATGGCTTATTGGGGTTATAGCTGCCTCCCGGTGTCTGAGCAAGGGGATTCATTCCAGGAAGAACGCCGGGGATACACGAGGCCGAAAACTGGGAGGGCACATTGCACAGGCTCGAATAGAATTCGAAGGGGATACCCGAAGTCGCCCGAAAAAGGGTAGACAATTCCCATCCGCCCAGAACTCTATTCGTGAGTCCGCCGCTGTTTCCTAGAAACCGCTGCCCACGACCGAACGGAAGGTTGTAGACCACGGAGAGGTTGAAGGTTTGAGGCGTGTCCCAGGGGTTCAATGTCTTGTCGCGCTGACGTTCGAAGGGCGAGATTAAACCCTCTGGATTAATCGCCTGGAGATCGTAGGTGTTGGAGAGCCACTTCTCGAGCGTGTAAGAAGCCAGCACCCACAATCCATGGGAGAAACGCTTCTCCGCCTTCACCTGCAATGAATTAAACGATGAGGAACCCGCCTCCTCGTTGGAAGGAAGAAGGGTTCCACAATACTGCGGATAAGGGAGAAGAGCCTGAGCCACCGAAGGGGCGCAACCGCTCATCTGTTGCGCCCAACCCGCGTACGGTGCCGAAACGCCATCCAGGACCGTTTGTCCAGGTTGGAACTGGTCGTTAAGCGCAGAACCCATCGATAGATAGCTGGGATTGAGGACATTGACGGGAGCGGTTTGGGAAATCAAGTGGGTCCCCTTGTTGGCCACATAGGCGCCGCTGACATAGAAGTCTTTCGTGAACTGATGTTCGAGGGTGACGTTCCATTGTTGCGTGTAGGGGAGATGGCCGGAAGTGAAGTCGCGATAGAGGCCGACGCCGCGCCCGTTGTCAAAAGAAGCGCTAATGAAAGGAGGCATGGGAAAGTTCTGCGGAAGCCCATTCTGCAGGATGAAAGCGGGAGTCATGCCGCCATTTGAACTTTGAAAGGCAGCATTGCTGTTAAACCCATCCTGGCCGCCAAGGACGCCGCCATTCCAACCGGTGTATAGGAGTTGGGAATAAAAGATGCCGTAACCCGCTCGAACCACGGTCTTGGAGCTGAGGCCATAGGCAATGCCAAGCCGCGGCGCGAATCCGCGATACGACGTTTGCTCGGGAACGGCACGGCCGAAACTGGCAGAGCCCCATTTGGTCCCTGAAAAAGCCAAGGTTCCGAGGCGATTGTCCGCGCCAGGATTAGTGCCATTCGGGTCAAAGAAGGAGAGGTTGTCATACTTGTCCACCGCCGGCGGTGAAACGTCCCAGCGCACGCCAATGTCGATCGTCAACTCCGATGTCGCTTTCCAAGTGTCTCCGGAAAACAGGGTGTAGTACTTCTGCCGCGGATAGTTGGAAGCCACGGTTGTAAAGGTCGAGCTGCCGGTCGCCACATCGCCGAGCAAAAAGCTGGCGATCGCATTCCCACTGGGAGTGCTGAGCCCGAGCAGCCCTGTATTCAAATTGCTGAAGTAGAAACTCCCGGAATCGTTGTTGTATTCCGTGTTGTTCATCTCTTCCGCCCGGACCTCACCCCCGAACTTAAAGGTGTGTGCGCCCTTGACCCATGCCAATAGGTCGTTCACCAGGTAGGTGGGCCGGTCTTGGTTGAAGTAGCCGTTGCAGCCCATTCCCGTGAAATCGTCAAAGCTTAACACTGGAGGTGTGGCATGGTCGAAGACCCCGGGAATCTGCGGCAGCTGACCTGCGAACTTCGCGTCGGTGCATCGCGAATCGCTCAGGATGTCGTTGTAGCCGATATTCAGGTTGTTGATCAGGTTTGGCTTGAACGTGTGGTCATAGTTCAATCGGTTGGCAAAGTTGTAATTCGGAGACCTGTAGCTGTCGAACGCGATTTCCGCGGGAAGCTCGGAGGGAGCCCTGATGAACGAACCGTAGTAATGGACTTCCACTGACACATGATCCTTTTCACCGATGTAATGGTCAACCCGCACGTCGGTCAAGGTCGTATCGCCGTTGACGGTGCTGGGAACTGGGACCGGCACGACGTAGTTGTTCAAGATCTTGTTCGAAAAGGTCGGTGCGGGAAGTGTCTGCAACCACTTCGGCGCTAATGAGGCCTGTAGCCGCGGATCGGTCGCACAAATCACGTTGGGCTGGTTGCCACTACAGCCCATGAACTGATTTCGAAGGTAGGGAAGATTGTTGGACGACACCGGCAAGCTGGAGTTAAAGTTTGGGTTTGCCGTCGTGGTGGCAGGATCATAGATTGGGATAAGGTTCCCATTGGTATCTTTCCAATCGCTAAAGTCGCCGGTCCTCTCCTGCGCAGTGGGGACGCTCAGGATCGGTGAGGTTGCGCCGCCCCGCTCGCGAAATCCCTCATAATTCACAAAGAAGTACGTCTTCTTGCGGCCCGACCAGGCAAGCCAAGGAATCTTCAGCGGGCCGCCAATACTGCCGCCGAAATCGTTCTGGATGTTCTCCGAGCGGTTGGGAATTCCCCACTCGCGCGCGTTGAGGTCGTTATTCCGGTTGAGTTCATACAATGAGCCGTGGAACTCGTTCGTTCCGGATTTTGTCACCGCCGTGAAAACGCCCGTCTGCGTGGCGCCGTACTGTGGTTGGTAATTCGAGGTGATCTCGCTGAATTCCGAAACCGCCTCGGGAGAGATGGGGTGCCCGGTAACCGCCAGACCAATGCCATCCTGGCTGTCGCTGCCGTCGATCAGCGAGACGCCGTCCAATATGGCCTCGTCAGTCTCCTGCATGCCGCCGTTGATGCGGGCGTCGAATCCGTTGCGGTTGTCGCCGCCACTCGAGGTCACTCCCGGCAACACGGTGACGAACGCTACCACCGTGCGGGTCTGCCCGTTCATAACCAGCGGCAGGGCTTGCAGGGTGGCGGGCGTGATCGTGCCTTTTTGGACGGCGCTCTCGTAATCCAGGGGAGAAGCGTTGCTGGTGACCTCCACCTTCTGGATTGCGGGGCCAAGTCGAAGGGCCACGTCAACTTGCACATGATCGTTAAGGTTGAGTTCAATCCCTGCCTGGACAAAGGTGCTAAAGCCAGGCGCGGTAACGGTCAGTTCGTAAGCGCCCGGCAACAAATCTTGAAATGAATAAAGACCTTCCGGACTGCTGGTAAAGGTCAATACGAAGCCCGTCAGAAGACTCCGTAACTGAACTTGCGCCTTGGGAACAACGGCGCCGGCGGGGTCCGTGACCCGCCCACTGAGAGTAGCTCTTGAACCCTGTGCTCTGAGCATCAGGGGCGACATCAGGGCAGCTATTAGAATCCCGAAAATAATACGACGGGCCATGACTGAATCCTCCTCGTGGGTTTACCAAACTTTCAGGTCGAGTTTCACATTCAAATAAACCGAGGCAGAAACGTTGAGCAAAATTCGCTCTTGATGCCTCTTCCAGGACCAATCCAAATTTCCTTATCACAGTGATTCGTGCGATGAGCTTTCAGACTACCTACACCCACTCACCGGGGGCAGTAAAGCATACCGAATTCAAGGTGTCAAGATATTTTTCACTATTTTTTGCCATCTTGTTTTGGGTGTAATTCATAAATACAGATATATATCAGCTTGCTTCGAAGCCTCCGCCGTGTTATACTTCTCCAATGAATCGCCCGGTCCCCTTCGCGCCGTTGACCGTGGAACAAATCGTCGAATTACAACGACTGTTGCGTTCTCATTCCCTTCCCCGCGCGCTTCGCAAGCGGGCCGAGTTGGTCTGGCATCTGGCTGCCGGGGGCACGCTGACCAAGGCCAGTGAACGTGCCGGCCTCACCTATGCTAACGCTCACCGCTGCATGCGGCGATTCTTGAAACTGGGAATTGCGGGCCTGTATGACCGCGCCAGAACCGGGAGGACTCGACGTTATGGCCCACTGGAAACCAACAGAATCCTCCAACTGGCAGCGACTCCTCCCCGGCACTTGGGCCTGGATCTCAACACCTGGAGCCTCCCCCATCTCGAGGAGTATCTACGCGGGCAAGAGGGTTTCGAGCATGTGGCGAGATCCACTATTCGTCGACGACTTATCGAGGCCCGGCTGCAATTCCATGGCGGCCAACTCGACACGAAGAGACAAACCTAATTTCGATGCGAGGGATCTAGGCCGCAGGGGTCGCTTGCTGCCCCCCAGGAGGTTCTGGGACGGCTCATTTAGCGTTCTGCCCTACGAAAAGTTTGACGCTGCAAATCCGGATGCAACCCGTAGCCCGTCATCAAGAGGCGTTCCCGGAAGCTGTGCCTTGGACCAACCTTGAATTGGTCCACGGGGAAGCTTCGCAATATATATCTATATTTATGAATTAATAGAAACATCGTTTCATGCAGTTTGAAAACAAGTCTCACACCACTACCGCAATCCAATGCCATCACCAACGGTCCGACATGTGGCAGAGGACTACCGCTGACGTCGAGCTTTTGGCCGTCTTTCGTCCTTCGGATAGTCCGTCGGGCAAAGCCTCTGGGTCCAGAGGGGCGGCGTCGGGGACATCGTTCAAGAAGGTTGGTTGTTTGCGTTGCTATTTTAAGAAACATTTCTCAAATGCATGACAAAACGACAACGCATCAAGAAATAGTTGCATATTGACTTGCTTTGGTGTATTGAATACGGCTCGAAGGGGATGCCTGGGAGCTGCGGCGTCTGCCGCAGTCTGGAGTTTCTACATTTACCCATCCAATGAGAGGGACCTCTCACCACCAGGTGAGACATCGTAGTGAAAGAATCTGACCCGAGGTGATCATGACCTTCCGAGAAGCATACCTGAGCACGCTACGCTTTGAGAAATGCGACCGGATTCCCCTGATGCCGGGGCAGCCTCGCGAATCAACGCTCGACGCCTGGCACAAACAGGGATTGCCGGAATGCCAGCACTATTTTGAAGCGCTTCTTGCCGAACTTGCTCTGCCGCCGATGACATGTGAGATCCGACCTCTTCCTGTTTCCTTCACAATGATCCCCACTTTTGAAGAGAAAGTTCTGGAACACAAAGATGGGCATTACATCGTCCAGGACTGGATGGGGGCCATCACCGAGATTTCAGACGAGTATGACTACACATACATCAGATCACCTAAAGATTTCGTAACCAGGAAGTGGCACAAGTTCCCGGTCGAGACTCGCGAAGACTGGGAGCGCATGAAAGAGCGATTTCAGGTGGACACTCCGGGTCGGATTCCGCAGACCTTCGGTAATGCCTGCCGGCGGCCGGAATCCAGGGAGTTCATATTATCGCTGGAACTCAGCGGCCCCTTCTGGCAGTTGCGCGAGTGGTGTGGGTTCGAAAATCTCTGTATGCTCTTTGCAGACGATCCTGAATTCGTCCAGGAGATGATTGACTTCTGGACGGAGTTTGTCTCCCAGGTACTGAGGCGGATACGCGGGCACGTTAAGGTTGACCGTGCGCGGATTTCCGAGGATATGGCCTACAAGGCCCACAGTATGATTTCCCCCGCCATGGTCCGCAGATTTCTCATGCCCACCTACCGCCGTTGGGTTGCCGAAATCAAGGAGGCAGGTTGCGTGCTCATCGACGTCGATTCCGATGGGTATGTTGAGGAGTTGATCCCCCTCTGGGGCGAGGCTGGCATCAACGCGTGCGAACCAATGGAGGTAGCTGCCGGCAACGATATTGTGGCGCTTCGTAAACGCTTTGGAAGACGGATGGCCTTTTCCGGGGGAATCGATAAGCGCGCCATTGCCGCCGGCGGCAAGGTGATGGAGGCGGAAGTCATGCGGGTAGTTCCACCGCTGTTACGTGATAGTGGCGGGTTTATTCCCAGTTGCGACCATGGCGTGCCCCCCGATATCTCATGGCCTGACTATGTAGCATACAGTAAGTTGTTGGGTCAGTTGTGCGGATGGCTCTGAGCTCCCAGCGAATTCAGGTATCATCGATAAGTACACGATCAAGCACCTCGAGGCAACTCCCGCCCTGGACATTCAGCGAACCCGGAAGATGATAGCGAGGTTCCGCCGCGAGTTGGAACTGCCCAGGAGTTCGACCGTCATCAGGGCCCCACGCCCTGTATGAGAAAGCCACCGTCCACCGCGAGGGTCTCTCCGGTCACATAGCTGGCTGCATCCGAGGCCAGGAAAACCGCGGCCCCTTTGATCTCGTCCAAATTGCCAAACCGTTTCATGGGGGTGTGACTGAGGATGGAAGCTTTACGCTTGGGCTCATTAATCAGGTGGCGGTTTAGGGCGGTCTCAAAGAACCCCGGAGCGATAACGTTGACCGTAATGTTGTACGGCGCCCATTCTGCAGCCAGGCAGCGGCTGAGCATGACGACGGCGGCCTTGCTTGCCGAATAGGCGACGACCTCATGGGCACTGAGAAAAGATGCGATGGAGCCGATGTTGATAATGCGCCCGTACATCTGCCGCCGCATGACCCGACCTGCAATTTGGCAGGCATACCACGTCCCCTTGAGGTTCACGTCCAGGATGTGGTCAAAATCGTGATCGCCGAGGTCGAGGGAGGCCACCCGCCTCGTTGCCCCCGCGGAGTTCACCAGAATATCGATTGTTGCCATCTCGTGCAGCATGGTGTCAATCGCTCGCTGCACCTCGCCCCGTTGTGCAACGTCCGCAGAAATCTCGAGGGACCGTTTACCTAGCGCGCGGATTTCGCGGGCTGTTGTCGTGACCTCATTAATCCTGCGGCCTACGGGTACAACATCCGCGCCCGCTTCCGCCAGCGCAAGGGCGATGGCCTTCCCAAGGCCGCTCGTGCCACCGAATACGAGCGCGTGTTTGCTATCCAGATCAAAGCCATGGTAATTCATGCGGTGCTCATTGGTTTGTGTTGTGTGCCCAGGGGCCGCAGGACCCCGAGTGCTTTGCGGGGCTGCCCTTCGAGCAGCGGTCAGGGCAGGTCGGCGGTTCCTGTCCGCTGAATGGTCCCCTCGCCTGCACCCTCAGTCATAACCGGGAGCGATCGGCATGATTCGCGCTTTATTAATTGGGTGGGGATCGTGATGTGTTGTTTCGCGAGGCCGGCGTTCTCAATCCTATTCAGGACCATCCGGGATAGCTGCCTGCCGATTTGCTCCGTGAAGACACGCACTGATGTCAGAGCAGGGTGCATGGACTTGGCTTCGACATCATTGAACCCGGCCACGCTGACATCCTCGGGAATACGCAAACCGCAGTCCCGCAAGGCTTTATATACACCCTCCACAGTCGGATCGCCACCCGCAAATATCGCGGTGACAGGTTTCCCTCGAGAGAATAGGCTCTTGGTCGCCAGAAACCCTAATTCTTCGTCCTTTTGAGAATCGATCTCGCTGAGCAGCGGTTTCAGGCCCTGCGCCTGCATTGCCTGACAGTATCCTTCATAGCGTCGGCGATCCCACGGGAGCTGCGTGTTTCCCACATACCAAATGTCACGGTGTCCCAACGACAGCAGGTAGCTGGTTACCTCCACTGCGCCCTGAGTGTCATCGAAATAAACAACGTCGTGTTCTTCCGGGCGCCATTCCCCCACAACATTATTGCCCAGAACGGCGTATGGGACGCGTTCGTACTTGAGAAAGTCCAGGAGATTCTGTGAGCTAGTCCCGGCGATGATGAATCCGCTCGCCAAGTCACGCCGTTCGAGGATTCTGGGAATGTGGATATCACGCCAGTACTGGCTCGGCGAGTAATGGAGCGCAACGAATAGCATGTTCCAACCTTGCTCAGCAACGCTCGCTTCCGCCCCTAAGAGTATGTGTGAGTGGAACGGGTGCAGCACGGCGCGGTTGCACAGGAGAAATGCAATCAATCTTGACTTATTCCATCTGTTTAGGTCGACACCAATGTCGCTGGCGGACTTTAATACCCGCTCAGCAATTTCTTGGCTTACCCGCGCCTTGCCGGTCATGACTCTGGAAACAGTTGCGACACTAACTCCGGCTAGCCGCGCGACGTTTCGCAGAGTCGCTTTGTCCTGAGTTGCCTGTCCCGGATCTTTTGGTTTGCCGTCTCGAGTCATCGAAGTCCCTATGGGAGATATGCTTACCAGCATCGCGGGAAGATTGTCAAGAAATATTTCGTGGTTTTTTCACGCGTTGCATAAATTGTGGTGAGCCACGAGATACCTCGTCACAAACCAACCCCGGATATCGGCAAATCGAAGCGATCCCAGAACCTCACCTCTTTTTTTATCGCGACGGGGCCTGTCAGGGCGGTAATCTCGTATTGCCTCCCGACCGTCCTGTTTACTTTGGATTCCATCTACCGTCGTGCAGGAGCCGCTGTTCGGAAAACTCAGCATTACCCGGGGTTTGGGCTATAGCCTTCTGCGCCGCTCCTGGCTTTTCGGCCTTTCGCGAGCATTTTCGACGGAAACAGACGCAAGAAAATGAGAAAACTCGACTTGACAGCTTGCAATCGGCCATGATATGCACCATAGAGAGCTTGAGTCCTGCCAGGGGAGATTCTCCAGGCGAGGCGATTCGCGGGTACCCAAATATCCTTCAGCTTTGTCGTGTGGCGGCAGGAATGTTGCCCGACATATCTACGCAATGGCATCAGAAGGGAGGCCGAACATGTTCTGCAAGACTTTCGAACAGGGTGAGCGTTTCCGCTGTGCGGGGAACTACTACACAATGCTGCTACCACGTGATATTACCGGAAGCTGCGAGGTAGTCCTCGAAAAAGTAGCTGTGGGCAAGAAGACGCCGCCCAATGCCCATCCCACCTTTCAGCAGATCTATGTTGTCTTAGCCGGAGAGGGAGATGTTACTATTGGCGTCGAGACACGGCATGTCGTGGCTCCTGCCGTCGCTTTCATCCCCAGAAATACACACCATCAGGTCATGAACACCGGGCCAGTAGAGCTACAGTACTTATATGTAACCGTCTGGCCCGACGGGATCCCCAAGCAGGAAATCGAGGGTGGTTGGCAGAAGATTTACGCTGACATGAAACAGGAATACGCAGACCGCGGGTATCCCGTCGAGGGGGACGCCAAATAGGCTGGCGCGGTCTAAGACAGCGTGGCACCGCCGCCCTGCCGGACGACACCACAAACTTGGCATCTTGAACCATGTCTATTCCAATGACTGTGGAGTGGAGCCCAGGCGGCGGCATCACCAAACCTATGGAGGTACGAGACCGGACATGAAAATTCGTGACGTAAAGACGACCCTGCTGTCCTTGCCCCTGAAAGACCCGATTGCGGATTCCACCCACACGCTGAAAACCATCGACTGGATATTGGTCGATGTCTGCGGTGAGGGCGGACTGGTCGGCGGTTCCCACATGCTCACGTTCGATTATGGCCGCGAGCTCCTGAGGGGGATTGTCGATTACGAGCTGAAAGATGTGGTGGTGGGCATGGATGCCACTCTCATTTCGAGTGTCTGGCAAGCTTGCTGGAACCGGGTTGAGTACATCGGGCAAGCGGGAGTTGCGGCTTGGGGAATAGGGGCCATCGATATCGCGCTCTGGGATCTCCTGGGGAAGAGCCTGAACTGCCCCGTATTCAGACTTCTGGGAGCCCACCGAGAGCAGGTGCCCATCTACGGAAGCGGGGGCTGGCTCACCTATTCGATGGATCAGCTCCTGGCGGAAGTCACATCGTACGTCCATCAGGGTTTTACTGCCGTGAAAATGAAGGTCGGCAGTCGTGAGACCCAGTACGACGTGGATCGGGTGCGGGCGGTTCGCGAGGCCATCGGCCCGAAAATACAGCTCATGGTGGATGCCAATCAGGCCTGGACACCCGGCCAAGCGATCGAGTTCAGCCGAAAGGTGCGGGATTGCGAGATCTTCTGGCTTGAAGAGCCCATCCAGAAAGATGACCACGGCGGATATCGAGCTCTTGCCACCGCAATGGACATCCCGGTTGCAGCGGGAGAACGGGAGTATTCCCTCGAGGCTTTTCGCGATCTGCTGGCCCAACGTGCGCTGCCCATCGTGCAGCCCGACGTGCTGCGCCTGGGAGGAATATCACGGTGCTTGAAGCTCGCTCATTTGGCCGAGACGTTTAACGCCCGCGTCGCCTCGCACTTCTACAAAGAGATCGATATCCACTGGATGGCCACCGTGAACAATGGCCTGTTCCTCGAGTATTTCCCTTGGCTCGATCCACTTCTGGTCCATCCAATGGAGGTCAAGAACGGCATGGCGCGTGTTCCCGACCGTCCGGGGTTGGGAATTGAGCTCAAGCCAGAAGCCGTACAGGAATTCAGGGTACCTTGATACTGGCGCGCGTGGCCTGTTGCACGGCGGGACATAATTCCCCTTCCTGGGCCCAGCCTTCGCAGGGGTGATGCGCTAGCGCCCGCTGACCGCCAAGGCCAGCGTGTTTGGGGATCAAAGGTGCAACGTTGACAGTACTTTATTGCGTAGGCGCCTGAGGACTTCCCTGCTTCAGCTTCTGAAAGGTTTGCCACTCATCGGCGGCCTTCGACTTCTCGCCCAAACGCGTGTAGATTCTCCCGAGAACGTAGTGTGGCTCGGGGTAACCGGGATCGTTGCGTACTGCCTCCGCCAGTTCCTGTATGGCCGCTCCGTCTTTTTTCTGCTTCTCCAGCAGCAGGGCCATCTGGTAGTGCGCCTTGGGGAAGCGGGGATCGCACTTCAGAGACTCCTGCAAGTAGGTTTCGGCTTCGCCAAGCTTTCCAAGTTTCACGAGCAGTGTGCCCAAGTTCAAGGGAGGCCACGGCGAGGGAAGGTGCGCAGAGCGGTGCATGAGGATCGCCAGTTGGTAGACGTGAATGGCGTCGTCGTACTGACCCAGACCTTCGTAGGATAGCCCCAGATTGTCGTAGGCTTTCATAAAGGTGGGGCTCAGCTCCAAGGCCTTTTCGAAGTGGGCGGCCGCGGCCTTGAATTGCATGGCGTCGTAGTCGATGCGTCCGAGCCAGTAAGGGTAGAGCGCGTTGGCCGCGTCGGAAGCTGCCAGCCTTTCCAGTTCCGGACGTGCCCAATTCCGACGGTTCAGGATAATGTAACTCAAAGCCAGCGTAAAGCGGTCGCGATCGGCGAGCGGCGCGAGGGCCTCGGCCTTTTTCATGGCGACGGCGCAATTCAGGTATTTGCCGTCCAGGAAGAAAACGTTGGCCATCGTGGTCACCAGCACCTGAGATTTGGGCTGGCGCTCGCTCTCTCCGGCAAGCAGTTCCTCGGCGCGTGCCTACTGGCGTGCCTGCACGGCGGTGCGGAGACTGGAGCGCTGCGGCTCGTCCAGCGGGAGTCGCTGGTAAATGGCCGAGGTCAGGTCCGTGGAAGGAGTGTCGTCCAGGCGCAATTGTTGGGCATATGCCAAGCCTGCACTGCACATGGAAGCGAGCAGCAAGGCAAGGACTAATACAGGTTTTGTGGGGCGGGGCACAACCTTCTCTCGGCAGCCGGCGGGTCAGGGCTGATCCGCCCCCGCCAGCATTTAAAGCGTCACGTTAGCACGGCAGGACCGTCGAGACAAGCCCGCAGCCGGGAGCTACCTCGACCCACCAGATCGAGCGTTGGTTCCTGGCATCCATGGCAAGAGCCAATTCCAGTCATTGGATCGGACGGCTCCCATCTGGCCTTTGCGACCAAGCTTGCCGGAACGCCAGACGCACAACTGCCAGCGGGCTAATCTCACTCCTGTTTTGGATTTTTCCTTCCAGGCAAGGTTCGAAAGGCCCGAGGTTAGTGCCATCAACGGAGGTTCTTGTCTTTTTCTTTTTGACTTCTGGCCTGGAACGACTTGAACGCTTCTTGCATAGATTTCTCGTCGCCCAACCGCCGATAGATCCTTCCTAGGACGAAACAGGGCTCGGGATAGGTGGGGTCAAACTCCGCCGCTCGTTGGAGTTCCTGAATGGCCTCCGCATATTTTCCTCGTTTCTCCAGCAGGAGCCCATATTGGAAATGCGCTTTCGGAAATCGAGGGTCCTCCTCGAGAGATTCCCTCAAGTACACTTCGGCCTCGTCCGGTCGGCCCAACTTGAGAAGAACTGTCCCGAGATTCATGGAGGGCCAGGGTGAACGGAGCCGCCGCTCTCGGTTCAGACGGACCGCCTCCTTATAAGCCTGAATGGCGTCCTCACTTTTCCCAAGAGCATCGTAGTACAAACCGAGATTGTCGTAAGCCTTCATGAAAGTTGGATTCAGGTTTATGGCTTTCTGCGCATGGGCCACTGCGGAGGTAAGCTGCATGTCCCGGTAATCCAGACGGGAAAGCCAATACGGATACAATGCGTTGCGAGGGTCCGACTTGGCTAGCTGGCGGAGTTCCAGACGAGCCCAATCTCGCTTATCCAAAGTGATGTAAGCCATAGCCAACGTGAAGCGACCGTGCTCGTCGAGCGGGTACAGGACATCGGCCCTCTTCATAGCGATCGCGGAGTTCAGGTAGTCGCCATCCAGAAATAAGATATCCCCCAGCAACGTATACATGGGCTGCGATTGGGGATGGCGTTCGGTCTCGTCGAGCAGGATTCTCTCGGCGAGTTTGTAATTGCGTGCTTTAACAGCCTCAGCCAAGCTGCCGCGGTGTGCGGCGTCCAGGGGTAACGACTGAATGCGAGCGCTTAGACTAGAAACCGGTCGGGCGGCGTCACGAGTTTCCTGTCCAGCATTTCCGAGGATCGGAATTGCCAAAACCAGCATAAGAGCGGCCGGCCGCGCCAGGAGATACCGCCTTTGCCGCAAGGCAGGCGGTTTCGGCTTTGTGCTGGGAACAGCATTCTGCGGCGCCGCCGGGCGCGCCGCGCCGGAGCGGTGGTCGCCACCCGGCTGTTGCCTCGCCGGGTGGTTCCAATCGGCCCGGACAGCCTTTCTGGAACACCTTTCTATGGTGATAGGCACACCCCCAGTGGGCTTACGTTTGGAACTCACCGCACTTATTCAATATCGCTTTCAAGATCAGACTAACTATACAACAATCGGGGGCACGTCAAGGCTGACCCCTGCGGTCGCGCAAGGCACCCCGTTCGCATAATGTTTCATGACGAGGCACGCTTCGGGCGCATGGTGAGCCCCAAACGCTGCTGGGCGCCCGCCCCGCTGCGGCCCGTGATGGGCAACGGTTACGAGCCAGAGTTTGTTTACGTCTATGTGGACACATTGTCTCTTGACAGCGCCCCACCCCCGTTGTAGCCTACGAGTGTGAAAAGTCCGGCCCCCGAGGAAGTTTTCAGGATCCTGGGAATAGACATTTCGTCTGAGACCCCGGCGACTGAGGAAGCCAAGCAATTTTAATAAATGAACGAACGATGCGGGAATGTCTATGAAAATAAAGGACAGCTTCGGAAAACTCGGGGAAGAAGCTGGAATGTTGTTGAAAACACATATACTTACACGTCAAGTGCTGGAATGTACTTGAATATAAAAGACTTATTTTGATGATTCCAACCCGCCGCCGAACCCTGCCGGTCGTCGCTCACAGCTCCCTGACCCCTCTCTAACAACGCTTGGTCGAGGCCCCGGATCTGAGGCTCTCACAAGCTAACGTAGGTCATACGCCGCCAAATTCGTGAGCTATGATCTGCGAGCAAAATAGGCCGAGTGCGCTTCGGTGACTCGGCAAACTCGGGCTCGGGAATGCGTTCCATAGAGTGAATTCCACAATCGCCCGTTGCAGAGTCACTTATTGTTCTCGGGCCATCGCTTTCATCTTTTGAATCAAGAGGATGGAAGAATCACGTGCGATTTCTTGATTTCGGCACCCGACCTGCCCAAAGGTGGCTGGGGCAGGTCACATTAACGTGAGGCGTGCCCCAAGCGAAACGTGGGCGGTGGGCTGTCAGGCGGGTTCTCCTGTAAGTCACACGGCGGAGCTATATCCTACCAACGAATTCACGCAGTACGCGGAGCGAATGGGTTGTGAGCGGTTCGTGGTGGGCAATCCACACACGACATCAGCACGAGAAGGTCATCGCCAAAATTCTCTCCGCCAAGGGGCTCGAGGTCTTTCTTCCCCTTTACAACGCAACTCACAGATGGAAGGACCGCACCGTGCGCCTCTCGCTTCCCTTGTTCCCCTGCTATCTATTTCTGCGGGGAATGGAGGGGTGGCGGCGTGACGTGGCGACGACGCCGGGGATTGGTTCCATTTTGAGTATCGACGGTGAACCGGCGACCATCCCTGTTTCCGAGATCGAGTCCATTCGTAAGGCGATCGAATGGGGAAATCGAGTTGAACCTCACCCTTTTCTGCGGTGTGGCGACAGGGTGCGCGTGATATCCGGGCCCTTGCAGGGGCTGGAAGGAATTCTGGTTTGCGCGAAAAACCTGTACCGGCTGGTGCTTTCGGTGGAGATACTGGAGCGATCCGCCGCCGTGGAAGTGGACGTTTCTGCGGTGGAGCGAGTGGGGCCCAGCCCTCACACGCCGCCCTAGGGGTCGGAAGCTGGGATGAATGTGGGGAGTGTAGCGGTGGAGGCTCGCGAGTGAGCAGGGGACAGGGGTGCAAGTTGTCCTAGCGAAGGATTGGCATGGCATGGGGCGAAAAAGATCCGGTTTTGAGAGCTATTTCGGTTTGCGCGGCCGGCGGTCCGGCAGGTGGCCGCTTGCTTTGCGGCGCGGGACGTCCAGGAAGGCAGGCTGAGTTGCGGGCAGTCTTTGCCGTTGTTGGCTTGATTTGCCTGGCCCAGCTCGCGTGGGCGCAGAATCCAGTTGCGCCTCAGACTGCGCAATCCATCTCCTCTCTGAGGTCCGCTGTATCGAGCGCCCCTTTGACCAACCGGGTGGGACAGCGATACGTCATTGCGAAGGATGATCTTTTGGATATCGACGTTGTAGGAGTGCAAGAGCTGTCGCGCGAGGTTCGAGTGGACGGGGATGGGATGTTAACTCTGCCGATGCTGGAACGGCCGGTCATGGCGGCCGGCTTGACGCTCGACCAGCTTTCGGAAGCCATTCGCAAGGATCTTCTCGGGGCCGGACTGCTTACGGATCCCCAAGTCACTGTTACGGTGAAGTCTTCATCGTTCAATTCGGTAGTGCTTTCCGGCGCAGTCAGAAAACCGGGTATTTATCCGATTTATGGCCATACGACGTTGCTGGATGTATTGGCGCAAGCTGAAGGTCTTAGCGACGATGCAAGCGGCACGGCGACTGTTACCCACGCGGAGACTGCTCCGGGGGAACCAAGGCCTAACGCTGCCCGGGCCGCGCAGGATGCCAGCGCAGCGACCTCACGAACGGTGAAGGTTGACATCTGGCGGCTCTGGCAGAACGGCGATGCGAGCCTTAACGTGGATTTGTACCCGGGGGATCGGGTTATGGTTCAACGAGCAGGAATGATCTACGTCGTGGGAGGTGTGAACCGGGCTGGGGGCTTTGTCCTTTCCAACGATCAGGAACGAATGACGGTCTTGAAGGCCATTGCCCTGGCCGGCAACTTCACGCGGGAATCAAAACCAACAAAAGCGGTCATCATCCGTAAGACCTCAGATGCTCCTGGCGGAAGACAGGAAATCCCGGTAGACCTCAAGAAGGTCCTGTCGAGCCGGGCTCCGGATCAACAACTGCTGGCTAGCGACGTCCTTTATGTGCCCGAGAGTGGGGCCAAGAGAACACTCGATACAGTCCTCAACACCGTTGTGTATACCACGATTTGGCGTCTCCCCTACTAGAGATTGACTACCGCCCCTGAAGGCCTAATCTCTGCTCGGGGGCACGTTCCGTACCGGGCGGTCGGGTAGAGGCGCGACCAAGAAGAGGAATTGGAGATTGGGAGCAAGATGGCGGAAAATGACAAGCTAATTCCCACTAACGGCGTTCCTCCTGACCGCCTGGCGTATTCCGGATACCCCGTCTCGGACCTCGAGCCTTCGGGGTCTGATGCATACTCCTTCCAGGCCTATTGGGAGATTCTCAGAAAGCGGCGGGGCACTGTTTTCGCCGTTGCCCTCCTTACCACAATTTCGGTGACGATTGTTGTCTTCCGAATGAAGCCGGTCTACCGCGCCACGGCCCGCATGGAGGTGCAGGCGGAGACGCCCCCACTGCAAACGCTCAACGAGCTTAGCCTGAGTGCCGCCACTGACGCAGCGTTTCTCCAAACTCAAGTTGATCTCCTCCAGAACAACAACCTAGCCTGGCAAACGATACAGGAGCTAGGGCTTGCGCCTGGGCAGCCGGACCTCAGCGCTGAAGGCCAGGGCGGCCCAGCGAACACAGCGACGTCTCTTGCAGCAGCTCAATCAAGTTTGATCCGGGCCTTTAGGAAGCATCTTCATGTCGAGCTGCTGAATGAGAGCCGATTGGTGGAGGTCAGCTTCGAGAGTGTTGACCCGAGCCTGGCGGCGCGTGTAGCCAACGCTCTTGTCAAGAATTACGTGGAGTCCAATTTTCGTTCCAAGTACGAGACGACCCGGCAAGCCTCGGCGTGGATGGAACAGCAACTCGACGAGCTCAAGGCCAAGGTCGAGAAATCTCAGCAGGCGCTAGTTGACTATGAACGCGAGAACTCGGTTGCCGACGTCGGCGACAAAGAGAATATTGTGCAACAACGGCTTGCAGACTTGAGTAAGCAGTTAACCGAAGCGCAAACGGACCGCGCCAACAAGGAATCGGTGTCCGATTCGGTACGGAGCAACAAAGCCGAAGCGGCCATCATTGCCAACGACGCCCTGTTAGCGCAGTTGGACTCGAAATACGCTGAACTCCACACGGAGTATGCCGCGGCCACTTCTCAGTATGGTCCGAACTTCTATAAAGTCAAAGAACTCCGCAATCAGATCAACGAGGTTGAGTCGCTCATGGATCGAGAACGAAAGCGCATAATTGAGCGGATCGGAAGCGACTACCGCACCGCCGTACGCCGCGAGCAGATTCTGTCCCAGGAAGTAGCTCGGCAAAAAGGCGAGGTCGAAAAGCTAAATCAGCTTCTCATTCAGTATACGATCCTGAAGGGAGAATTCGAAACCAACCAGCAGCTTTACAACGAGCTGCTGAAACGCCTCAAGGATGCCACGGTTTCGGTAAGCTTGCGCGCGGCTAACGTCCGGTTGGCTGACCAGGCGTTGGTTCCTAGCACTCCCATCAGCCCAAACAGGCGAATGGATATTGCCGCCGGACTTCTGGTGGGCTTGATTCTCGGAGTAACGCTGGCGTTTATCCGAGAGAGCCTGGATCGCACCATGAAGACAGCGGAGGATATCGAGAGAGAGATAGCAGTTCCCACTTTGGCCGTGATTCCGCTGGGGACAGCATCCCGTGGACGGTATGGCCGGTACTTCGCGCGGCAAACCCGGAAAGCAGCGGGAAATGGAAACCTGGCATTGACTGTTCTCCATGCGCCCGGGTCGGAAATGGCGGAATCTTTCAGGGTCTTGCGAACCTCGATTCTGCTCTCCAGCGCACCGCACCCGCCGCAAGTGTTGCTGGTTACGAGCGCACAACCCAGTGAAGGGAAGACCTGTACTTCTATCAACCTGGCTTTGGGCCTCGCTCAGCGGGGTAGCCGAGTCCTGATAGTGGACTCCGACCTTCGCAAGCCAGGTGTCTTAAGGGCCCTCGGTCTGCCGGATGGTGAGGGAAGCGGACTGAGTACCTTCCTTACGGGCGGGCAAGGCATCGAAGAAGCACTTCGGCCCTTCGAAGCAGTTCCCAATATGTGGGTGCTTCCAGCCGGACCGATTCCCCCCAACCCGGCCGAACTGGTGTCGTCACCGGCCATGGAGGGATTGGTGCGATACCTCCGCCAGCGCTTCGATCACATCGTGCTCGACTCACCGCCCTTGTTGCTGGTGACGGACGGAATCCTGCTTTCCACCTTGGCGGATGGCGTGGTTCTGGTTGTGGAAAGCGGAGCCACCTCGCGCGGCGCATTGAACCGGGTCCGTCGAATCCTGGATCGGGCCGGCGCAAATACCTTGGGTGCTGTCCTCAACAAGCTGGACGCTCGAGTTGACGGGTACTATAGTTCGCGTTACGGGTATTACAGCTATTATTACTCCCGAGAGCGATCTACTACCAAAGTTGCTGAAGCACGTTCGCCAACGATCAGCCACCCACCCTCACACGCAGATAAGATGACTATGATTCTAAAACCTCGTGGGTAGAGGTAACCGAATGGTGATGCGAGATGTGGCTGTGATCGGGGCGGGTCCGGCCGGCTTATATGCGGCTTATCAACTCGCCTCGGCGGGCCTCGAGGTCGCGGTGCTGGATGCCCAGGAGAGGATTGGAGACAACGCGGTCTGTTCCGGCGTCATCGGGGAAGAGGCGTTTGTGCATTTTGGCTTGCCCACGCGAGCAGTCTTGAACCGCATTTACTGCATCCAGGCGGTCTCGCCCGCTGGAAGAACGTTGGAGTATCGCTCGCCGACGCCACTGGCGCGCGTGGTCGATAAGGCGGAATTCAACCGTGACCTCGCGAATTCGGCTCGTTCCGCCGGGGCTGAGCTGTTTTTAGGTCGTTTTGTGGGCGCTATCGACCGCGAAAGGGACGGAGTGGTTTTGCAGTTCCGATCGCGCCAGCGGACTAGTGGGAAAGTAAGGGCGCGGCTCGCCGTGATTGCATCCGGAGTGGGCAGTTCCCTCAACGGGCCCCTCGCGCTGGTGAAGCCTCGCGAATTCTTGCGGGCCATCCAGGCTGATATCCCGCTGGGGAAGGATGGGGCCTCGAACCCGACTGAGGTTTATGTGGGGCGGTCCGTCGCGCCCGAGGCCTTCGGCTGGAAGATCCCTTTGGGACACGGCCGGGTACGCGTCGGTCTTATGTCCGTCGAGGACCCCCGGCCATACTTCAGTGCGCTTTTGCAAAAAGTGGCGCCGGGACTGGATGGGAGTGAGGCAAAGGTCCGGCAGAAGGCGATCGGACAGATGCCGGTCGGAAATTGTGTTGGGGAACGGATTGTGGTGATCGGGGAGGCCGCAGCTCACGTTAAGACCTCAACGGGAGGTGGGATTTACTTCGGTCTTCTTTCAGCAGAAATGGCCACCCAGGTCATACTTCGTGCCTTTCGAAAGCGCGAGTTCAGCGTTCACACCTTGGGCGAGTTTGAGCGCTTCTGGCGCGCTGCTTTCGGCCTCGAGCTTTGGACGGGTTATCTCGCCCGAAAGCTCGCAGGGCGTCTTTGCGACAGCTTCGTCGAAAGGGCCTTTGATAGGGCAAAGGGAATCAATCTGCTGAGCGGGCTGAATGGGAACCTGAACTTTGATTGGCATCATAAAGCTATGCTGGCGTCAATTCGTGGCTTGTTCGCCACCCCCGCAGGCGCCTGAAACCTTCTTACTTAGAGCAGGCAGCGCAGACCTGCATTTCAAGCTCTGCGGCTTTTCAGGTCGGCGTTGAAGAACGAACCGCGGACCTACAAAGCAAGTCCGCGCTACCTGCCAAGGACCCACATGCTCAAACGAGTCTTTGACATTCTACTGTCCGGAGTGGGGCTTATCGTATCGCTCCCCTTGGGGGGGGGTATTGCGCTGGCGGTGAAGCTCGACGACGGCGGCCCCATCTTTTATCGGCAAAAACGTGTGGGGAAAGACGGGCGGGTCTTTACGGGCCTGAAGTTCCGCTCCATGGTTCCTGACTCCGATAAGAAATGGGGCGTAGTGCCCGCTGTGGCAAACGACCCCAGGATAACCAAGGTTGGAAGAATTCTGCGGGCCACGGCTATGGACGAACTCCCACAACTCTGGAGTATCTTCCGGGGAGATATGAGCTTTGTGGGTCCACGGCCGGAGTGGGTCGAGCTGGTGAAAAAGTTCCGGGTGGAGATTCCTTCCTTCGATTTACGCCACAAGGTTCGGCCCGGCCTTACCGGGCTGGCCCAGGTCTATGGCCACAGTGAAATATCTCGCCGGCATAAGCTCCGCTATGACCTACTCTACGCGCGGCGGCAAAGTTTCTGGTTGGACGTTCGGCTGGTCCTCATATCGTTTGCCATTACCTTTACGGGCCGGTGGGAACGCCGGGAAGGGAAGATCTCGCGCCGGCGTCAACGGCGATACGGAAAACCAGCTTCTGCCGGGGCTGCTTGGCCCGCTGAAGCGTTGCTTTCAAAAGGTCTCTCGCAATCACCGCCCTCCCTTTAGCAGGGCTGCTCTGAGCATCTTCCTGCGGTTTGCATATGGCCATGACGGCTGAAAATCACCTCGCGAGTGGCGCCAATGTTCCCTGTGCGCATGTCTTGCGAGTTCCCGTTCATGCGATCAACCTGCGCGATGTTGTGCGGCAAATGGATGGGTGGATTCAAAAAGGGGACGGCCAGCGGTGGATTGCCGTGACCAGCTCCCACGGCATCATGGAGGGATTCGAGCACCCGGAGTTCAAGCAGATCCTCGAGTCGGCAACCCTCTCGGTTCCCGACGGCAAGTGGACGGCGCGCGCCGTTGCGGCGCGGCTCTCCCTCGAGCCCCAGCAGGTGCGCGGAGCTGACTTGATGTTGGCGTTCTGCGCGCTCGCTAACGAACGTGGCTATAGCAGTTACTTCTTGGGCGATACGGGTGAGGTGCTTGAACGGCTCACCTCGCGACTCCGGAGCCAGTTCCCCGGCATGCGAATTGCCGGCGCTTATTCACCCCCCTTCCGCCCCCTGAGCGAGGAAGAGAACGACCGGATCATCAAAACCATCAACGAGGCCAAGCCCCATGTGTTATGGGTATGCCTGGGGCTGCCCAAACAAGAGCGCTGGATCTTCGCCAACAGGCAAAAGCTTCGTATACCGATCGTCATCGCCGCAGGAGCTGCGGCCAAGTTCGTGAGCGGGAGCGTCGCGCCTGCGCCCACCTGGATCAGGGAGCATGGTTTTGAGTGGCTCTGGCGGCTTGTCCGTGAGCCCCGGCGCTGCTGGCGGCGCTCCATGCTGTACGGACCCCAATTTGCCCTCTTTACCATCCTCCAATTAAGTGGCCTTCGGAGGTACGACTAATCGCACGGTGTACCGGGAGAATGGGTGTCCGGATGAGAAAGCTTATGTTATTCGCGGTCACCAAGAAAAGAGGGTTTCGCTTCGTTCGGATGAGTGCGCGGGTTTTGCTGGCTGCTGTGCTGAGCGGAATGGTAACCGCTCCTCTTTCCGCCGGGAAGGGAACAGAGACAAAAGTCCTGGGCCTGGACAAAGTGATCGCATTCACGTACAGCCCGACCAAGGACTTTGATCCCAAGCAACTGCGCTCGGTGACGTTCATCGGGCCGACCAAGCCGGAGGACTGGCAGTATTGGCGGACGCGGGGTGTCGTGGCGGGTGTCGGGCACACGTGGTTCGACTTGTTGCGCTCGCCCCTCGAGAAGGCAGTGGACAATCTGGTTGGCCAGAACTGCGGCGGAAACCCACGGCCTGTGGTCATGATCGACGAGTTCGGCTTCGACTTTGGCGGCGGGATGGATGAGAAATCCGCCCAGATTCTCCGCCAGACGAAGCGCCGGAAACCGGAGCTGGCCCTGGCTGTCTGGGAGATGCGCGGCCCCCTCCCCAAGGTTCTGGCAGAGGCCTACCGCGACGCGGCGGATCTCGTCATGATGGAGAGCTACGTGGGCGACAAGAAGCAGTACTGGTGGATCGCCACACAGGTCTGGTCGGCAAGAAGGTACGGCATCCTGCCCAAAACGACCGTGGTTCTTGGGGTGGGGAAAGGCGGCAATCCCGGCGAGAACTGGGCGCAAACGAAGGAGGAACTCGAACATCAAATCCGCTTCCTGCGCCTCATCGCTCCCGAATCGCCCGGGGTGGGGTTCTACGGCGGCACCGCTGAACTGCTGGCCCATGCGGACGCCTTGTGCGCGCGGTTCTCCGACCTTCCGAGCGACGGTTCAGGATTGCCCGCCGACGTCCGCGCTCTCGCTACGACCTTCTCTGGCCGGCATGAGAAACCGACGTTGGTCGTATCCCCCGACTTGGTTGAGCCCAACTACAACGAGGATGGCAAAGGACTGGCCGAGCCGAAGACGATGCGGGCCTACCTGATAAACCTGGGTGACCAGGACGCCCAGAATGTCAAGGTTCGCTTGCGCAATCCGCCGGACAAAGGCGGCAACGTGTTCGCTGAAGGTGTCATTCCGCTCATTCCGAAACGGGCTGAAGCGATTGGCGTCCTCCCCGTTACCGCCCAGTGGCACGAGTGGGTGGGGGAATGGGAGATGGAAATCGAGGCCCCAGGCTGTGAGGTCCTCGCCCTGAAGCGCTGATGCGGGGACCTCGCGCGTGCGCCCGCGTTCAGGTGCCAGCGCGGTCAACTCGCAATTTGGAGTGGACGTCCTCCTTGAGCGCGGCGCAGGGCTCCACTGATGAGGTCTGAAAGGAACGGACATCCATGAGCACGACAGAGGTGCCGATACCGCTAATAGATGTCCCTGTAATTGACATTACCCCGCCGAGCGGATGGCTTGATCTCAATCTTCGCGAACTCTGGCAATTCCGTGAGCTGGTCTATTTCTTTGTATGGCGGGACATCAAAATTCGTTACAAGCAGACCGCGATTGGGGCAGCCTGGGCGGTTCTTCAACCGGTCATGACGATGTTGGTTTTCAGCCTGTTTTTCGGTCGCCTGGCCAAGATCCCGTCCGGGGGAGTTCCTTATCCGATCTTCTACCTCAGCGCTCTCCTGCCCTGGATGTACTTCGCCGGGGCACTCCAGAACGCCACCAACAGCGTCGTGGAGCAGCAACGGGTCATCACCAAGGTGTACTTCCCACGACTTGTTTTGCCCCTTTCAGCAGTGGTTTCGGGTCTTCTCGATTTTGCCATCGGCTTTGTCGTGTTTCTTTTCATGATGCTCTTATATCGCATTGCTCCCGGTCGGGCAGTCCTGTTGTTTCCGGTTTTCCTACTTCTGGCGGTGGCAACAGCGCTCGGCGTGGGGTTGTGGCTGTCAGCGCTCAACGCCGTCTACCGAGACGTGCGGTACGTAGTGCCCTTCCTGATTCAGTTCTGGATGTTCGTGTCACCGGTGGCGTATCCGACGTCCCTGGTGCCCGAGCGCTGGCGGTGGCTTTATGGACTGAACCCCATGGCCGGAGTCATCGAAGGGTTTCGTTGGGCACTGACCGGAAAGGGTCAACCGCCAAGCCTGTTGCTGGCAGTGTCAGCGGGCGCCGTGTTCGTTGTGCTGATTGGCGGGATGGCCTTCTTCCGAAACATGGAAGCCACCATCGCTGACGTTGTTTGAACAGTGAATTGCGAATTCTGAAATCTCGACTCCCGGCCCCATAATTCACTATTCACAACTCACAATTTCTATGAGTGATATTGTCATTCGCGCTCAAAGTGTGAGCAAGCGCTACCGCATCGGCGAGCGGGAGCGCTACCTCGCCTTGCGCGACGTGCTCGCCCGCGCCATTTCCGCCCCGGCTCGCCTCTTCAAAGCGCGAAAGCCTGCCTCGCCCAACGGCGATGCCAGCCACATCTGGGCGCTCAAGGATGTCTCCTTCGAGGTTCGCCAAGGCGAGGCAGTGGGCATCATCGGCCGCAACGGCGTGGGCAAAACGACCCTGCTCAAGATCCTAGCCCAAGTTACAAGACCCACTGAAGGACGTGCTCGATTGAAGGGACGTGTCGGAAGTCTGCTGGAGGTAGGAACAGGCTTTCACCCTGAACTTACCGGCCGCGAAAACGTCTACCTGAGCGGCGCCATCCTGGGCATGCGTAAGAAAGAGATCGCGCGCAAGTTCGACGAAATCATCGCCTTCGCCGAGGTGGAGAAGTTCGTCGACACCCCGGTCAAGCATTACAGCAGCGGCATGCAGATGCGCCTCGCCTTCGCCGTCGCCGCGCACCTCGAGCCCGAGATCCTAATTGTGGACGAGGTCCTGGCGGTGGGTGATGCGGCGTTCCAAAAGAAATGCATTGGGAAGATGGGAAGTGTAGCAAGCCAAGGGCGGACAGTGATCCTGGTCAGCCATAACATGGGAGCGATTCAGCAACTCACTCAACGGTGCTTGTTACTAGAGGGAGGACGGGTGGTTGCAATTGGCGAATCTGCCCCTGTCATCGCACGGTATCAGGAAATTGCGATGGACCGATCCACGACAGTCTTTGATGTGACCGACGAACCGCGACGCTTCCCTGAACTGAGCCGAAAGGTCCAATTCCTGACGCTGGAAATGGAAAACTGCCCGACCAGACTGGTCCCCGCAGACGCCGATATCACGCTGAGGATTACTGTCCGAGGAAATGATTGCACTGAGAGCTTTTTTTTTGGCCTCACGGTATTCCGAATCGACGGAACTCCCGTGGGCTCTTCTTGGGGGTTGCCCATCCATTCTATCCGGAAGGGAACGGTTGGCACCTTTCGTCTAACGCTCCATGAACCTCACCTGGCACCCGGTCTCTACTACCTCGGTTTGGGGATAACCCAGGGTAAGGACGTGGTGTGCTACGAGGATTTGGATGTAGTCCTCGACCTTTTGCATTTTGAGATGCTGGCGCCCCCGGTTCAGGACAGCGCGAGAAGGAAGTGGGTTCCTAGCTGGGGCTCCGTTCGGTTCAAGCGACTCCTGGCCAGCAGGCTCGGATAGCAATGAAAGGTCAAAACCAGGGGCGCGACGACGCAATCTTTACCCGTCATGACGGCGATCTCGTGGGAGACTCGGACGGGTAAACCCACAAGATTAACCTCCCAACTAAAGCGACGGTACGACCACGGGGCCCTTCTTAGGATACGTATCATGCCTGGTGAGCAGTTATACCTGGATTTAATGAAAAAGTGCTTGACTTATCTACTTTACGGCTTAGAGGAGGGCGATTACCTCCCAGTGGAGCGGCCCCGAAATCCGGTTAAGCGGCTTGTATATGATTCAATAAAGAAAAGAGGAATTGAGTTACTCCGGCCTAAGGTTAAGGACTTGCAAATCAGGTTCGAGGGGAAGGACTGGCCCCTGCCCAAATCGGCGCTGACCGCGATTGGTATGACGGGGCTTGACAATTTACAGTTCTGCGTTGAAGACGTCCTACGCAGACAGATTCCCGGCGACCTGATTGAAACCGGTACGTGGCGCGGGGGAGCGAGTATATTCATGCGGTCCATACTGAAAGCTTACGGTGTGGTCGATCGAAGTGTGTATGTAGCAGACTCATTTCAAGGGCTACCTACACCCGATGCGGAGAAATACCCTGCCGATGCGGGAGATAAGCACCATACGTTTAAATTTCTGGCTGTTCCTCTAGAAGAAGTGAAACAGAACTTCTCCCGCTATGGACTACTCGACGATCAAGTGTGTTTTATAGAGGGGTGGTTTCGAGATACCTTACCAATTTTAAGGGACAAGAAGTGGGCGATGATCCGATTAGATGGGGATATGTACGAGTCTACCTGGGACGGACTTGTGAATCTTTACCCCAACCTTTCTATCGGCGGTTACCTCATCGTTGACGACTATGGCGCTGTAAGGGGTTGTCGCGAAGCTGTGGAAGACTACAGGCGAGCCCACCGGATAGGAGAGTTGATCCGCCATGTTGATTGGGGAAGAGTTTTCTGGCTGCGGGAGAGATAGGTTGGATAAGGATCGCGCGCCTGATGTTTCCATTGTCATTCTCACCGACAATGTAGGCCGAGGGTTTCATGAAGTGCTGTGCTGAGGATTTGGTTATGCGGCAATGCATAGCACCGAGGATTGGCCCTCCACCCCAAACTGGCCGGAGGCCCTTTTGGTCTGTCATGATCCCTGCGTACAACCGGACGAGGTACTTGGAGAAAACATTGAGAAGTGTCCTGTCGCAGGATCCCGGTGCTGAAGAAATGCAGATCGAAGTAGTTGACGACGCTTCCACCCTTGATGATCCCGAGCCGCTCGTACGGCGAGTAGCCGGAGGCCGGGTAAACTTTGTTCGCCAACCTCGTAACGTGGGCGCGTTCGCTAACTTCAATAGCTGCATCGAGAGGTCGTTGGGCAAGTGGGTGCACATTTTGCATACTGATGATTTCGTACTTGCAGGCTTTTACGAACGACTCCGAGCGTCCCTTGAAGGTCTCGACGGTGTAGGAGCAGCCTTTTGCCGGCACACCGTCGTTGATGAGCACGAGCATCGCCTCTGGGATTCCGAGCTGGAGAGATCGAGCTCTGGTATCTTGCCTGGCTTCATCGAAAAAATCAGCCTGTCGCAAAGGATACAGTGTCCAGCGATAGTCGTCAGGCGCAGTGTCTATGAGATGTTGGGGGGATTCCGGACGGACCTTCCCTTTGCGGGGGACTGGGAAATGTGGACAAGAGTTGCGGCGCACTATCCGGTCTGGTACGAACCCATGACATTGGCCGCCTTCCGTGTCCACTCCCGGTCATACACCAGGGTTCTGATGAGATCAGGTGAGACTATTGCAGATTTGCGCCGTTGCATTGCGATCAGTCATCCGCTACTGCCTCCTGATCGTGCCGAAGGTATCTCGCGGCAAGCTCGGGAACTGGTAGCCGCTGGCGCACTTGAGCACGCTCTCGCATGTGTCACAGGACTTGCCTTTACGAGCGCCGTCAAACATGTGTGGCAGGGGCTAATGTGCAGTCGTTCTCCTCGCGTGATCAAGGCGTTATTGTCGCTACCCGCTCGGATTGTACGGGGAGGAATGCGCCGGGCTTATAGGGCGGCCAAGAGGCAACGTGCCCGAGAATGAAGCAGGCCTGGAGGTGACCGCTGGTTCAAACACTATGACTCCTCCGATGGTCTCGGTGGTGATGAGCGTTTTCAATGGCGAGCGTTTCTTGCGCGAGGCCGTCGAGAGCATTCTTAACCAGAGTTTTCGAGAGTTCGAGTTCGTTATCATCGACGACGGCTCGACCGACGGCACGGATTCGATTCTTGATTCCTACGAGCGAACCGCTCCGGGGGTACGGGTTTACAACCAGGAAAACCGGGGGTTGATCGAGTCCCTGAACCGCGCATGCGGGCTGGCGCGAGGCAAATACATCGCACGTATGGACGCTGATGACATCGCGCTGAAAGACCGCCTGATGCAGCAGATCGAGTTCATGGAAGAGCACGCCGGGGTGGGAGTTCTTGGCGGCGCAGTGGAGCAAGTCGATGCGACGGGCAGACGTGTGCGGACCGTTCACTTTCCCCTTGATCACGCTGACATCATATCCACCCTAGTATGCAGCAGTCCGTTTTCCCATCCTGCGGTCGTCATCCGAAAAGAAGTTTTCGTCTCGGTCGGTGGATACAGAAGCGCCTTCGCCGACGCTGAGGACTACGACTTGTGGCTAAGGATGGCGGAGCGGTGCGAACTGGCCAACCTCGAGGCGGCGGTACTCAAATACAGGATTCATCCCAACCGGGTATCCCATCGGCACATGCAACAGCAGATAATCAGTACGCTTGCCGCTCGAGCTTCTGCCTCGTCGAGAAGGAAGGGCTTGCCTGACCCGTTGAATTCGGTCAAGGAAATCACACCCGCAGTACTAGCCGGGCTGGGGATCACACAGGACGCGGTTGAGAACGCACTCCTTATGGGGTACCAGAACAAGGTGATCGGATCACTATGGCCGAACTTCGACGAGCAGGTTCTGCCAAATGTTGACGAGATGCTGGCACTGCTTGCCCGGTCGCACCAAGTTCAGGACTCAATTGCTGCCCGCGTGTGGTTTGCGGCTGCCCGTGCCTATATGAGCCAGCACAAGCTCGTGAACGCAGTGGGTGCGGCAACGAAGGCTTTTCTTATCCACCCCGTCCTGGCCGAACATTGGGCGTGGCGTGAACTTCGTCGATTGATGGAAAACGTAAAAGAGATTGTCGGCTACTCGTCGGAACGGAAAAGGGGGCGTGGCAGCAGTGAACAAAGCCCGATCTAGAGAAGATGTTAGTGAATAGCTCACGTTTGGCTGTAATCGTGCCGACGAAAGACCGACCTACGGAGTTGTCCCGGTTATTGCGCAGCCTCGCAAGTCAGTCGTGTCCTCCGGCTCAGGTGGTTGTCATCGGGGAGGACCAAACGGAAGTGGGGATCTCTCGCGAATGGAGCGGCCTGAACGTTGATTACTTTGCTATGCCTGGAGGTTCAACTTCGGCGAAGCGTAACCTTGGAGTCAAAAAGGTTCGGGACGACATCAGGCTAATCGGCTACATGGACGATGATAGCGTCCTGGCGGGGGATGATGCCTTACGGGGGATGGTTGCGTTTTGGGATCAGGCCCCTGCGTCTGTTGGCGGAGCTGGGTTTAATTGGCTCAATTGGGTCTCTGGACGGACATCATGGATCAAGCGGGTGCCCGGTGCTAGCGCACTCGCATTGTATGACGACCGGCCTGGGGTCGTTCTGCGCTCCGGTTTTCATACTGTACCGGGGAAGGTCAAAGAAACGACCTTTTTCAGTTGGCTACCGACTGGTGCTGTTGTGTACAGGCGCGAGATCTTCGAGGAATATGCCTTCGATGAGTGGCTGACCGGATTTAGCTATCTAGACGACCTCGACTTCAGTTATCGAGTCGGTAAGAAGTATCGCCTCGCAGTTGTTCCTGACGCTGGGTTTTTACACTTGTCATCCCCCAAGGGTCATGACGACCCGATTAAGCTGGGCGAGAAGCATGTAGTGAACCTTCTGTACTTTGTTAGCAAGAATAGAGAGCTTTCGGTAGGCCTCTGTTTGTTTGGACTTTTGCTCCGAGGCGTGAGGAACGTGCTTCGTTCCATCTGGCGATGGGATAGCCTCCTTCTCAAGCGTGCTGCGGGCAACTGGAAGGGACTTCTCAAGGTTGCTGTGAGGGGATTGAGGCCGGTGGAGACGTGAACTTCAACGCGCCACCACCCTTAATCCCCGCATAGCCGCCCTCAATGTCCTTCGGGGCGGCGCGGATGGGTACCGAGGACCCGGCGGGAAGTGGCGAAACCACGACGGAGTGGCAACGCTGTCGCGTCGGCAGGGAACACTGCTGAGAACGCCCAACGAAGAGGTGGCTCGATTGTTTCGAGGCGCAAACGATGCTATCCGAGGTCTAACAAACAACCAGCGGCTGGTGAAGATCGCGCGAGGTTTTCATGTCGCTGGTGTCCTGAAGCGGTGCGAATACCGCCTCCGGGGACCGTCGGATGGGTTGATCCGTCATGCGATCGGGGGAGTTCAGGTTGTTTTCGCTGCGCCCGAAGCGACAGAGTTCCGCACACTTGAGTGCTGCTACGGGGACGAACTGGATTTTATCGAGGCATTGGAGAATAGGCTTCGGCGCGGCGGCGTTTATTACGACATCGGAAGTAACGTTGGGCAGTTCTTGATTCCCATGGCGAAGATTGTGGGTGAACGCGGGAGGGTGATCGGATTCGAACCCCATCCCGGGAACCATCAACGGCTGATGAGGAACATCGCCCTCAACCACTTGACGAACGCTCGAGTATTCAAATTGGCTCTTGGCGACTGCAGTGGTGAAATCAAGATTTTTGGAATGCACGGGACCGCAACCATTGTTCCTCGCGCCGCCGATCAGAACAAGAGCTCACCGGCCGCCATCATCCAAGTGGTACCCGGCGATGACCTGCGCAGGACTGCGGGTCTACCGGTTCCCAAGGCAGTAAAAATCGATGTCGAAGGCGCTGAGTTCGGAGTGCTTAGCGGTCTGAAGGAGACCCTGTCCAGTCCGGTGTGTGAGCTACTGTGCGTGGAAATCCACCCACGCTTCATTCCTGCCGGAGTTTCGCGTGAAATGGTGCTCTCTGTCGTACGATCTCTTGGCTTCAATCGCACTGAGAGTCGGCAACGGGGAAGCGAAATCCATCTGATAGCTGAGAAGGAAGAGGGACAGGTATGCAACACCCCCGAGTAGCGGTCATTCATCCGCAACTTGGGTACGGGGGCTCGGAGACCGGGGCTTTGTGGACCGTCGAGGCGCTGAAGCGCGACCACGACGTAACGCTGATCACAGGCGGCAAGGTCGATTTGCCGGGGCTGAACGCGTACTACGGCACGGACCTGCGGCCGGGGGAATTCACCATCCATGAGGCGCGGTTGCCCCTGGGGCTGCACCGCACGCCAAAGTTTGCCGGCCTGCGCGGGGCGCTATTCACGCGCGAATGCCGCCGGTTGGCGCCCCGCTTCGATGCGATCACTTCCCACTACAATCCCTGCGATTTGGGCGTACCGGTCATCCAGTTCGTGGCGGACTTCTCTTTCGTCCCCAAGCTCCAACGAATGTTCCATCCCAGCCTGACCACTGCGCGGCCTTGGTGGTATGGCGACACGATCTTGCGAAGGGCTTACCTGGGACTTTGCGAGGGCCTCGCGCCCAACCGAGCGGAGGATTGGAGGAGGAATGTCACCGTAGCGAATTCGCAGTGGACGGCTGGCGTTTTGGAAAGGGAGTTTGGATTGGTCGCTCACCGGGTTCAGTTTCCTCCCGTGCCGGGCGGTTATCCGGTCGTTTCCTGGGATGAAAGAGAAAACGGATTTGTGTGCGTTGGGCGGGTGGTGCCGGAAAAGCGCATGGAGGCGGTAATCGGCATTCTGCACAAGGTGCGGCAGCACGGGTTTGATATTCATCTTCACATTCTCGGCGGCCTTGACGATTCACCCTTTGCCAAGAAGGTGCAAGTGCTGGCTTCGGGGCACCGAGATTGGGTGTTCCTTGAAGGCCGTCTAGCGGGGAAGGCAAAACGCGAGTTGATGGCCCGGCATAAGTTCGGGATCAACGGTTGTGAGCGCGAGGCGTTCGGGATCGCGGTGGCTGAGCTGGTGAAGGCAGGTTGCCTCACATTTGTGCCGAATGGCGGCGGGCAGACTGAAATTGTGGATCATCCGTCACTTACCTTCAAGAATGACGACGATGCCGTCCACAAAATTGTGTCCGCGCTGGAAAGCCCAGCTCTGCAAGCCGCACTTGTAGGGCACCTGCGCGAAAGAAGCCGCGAGCTTTCCACAGAACGCTTCCAGGATACCGTCCGGAGCCTCGTGGCGGAATGGCTTGCGAGAAATGGATTCTAGCGCTTATTAAGAACCTCACCTTGCTTGTTCGGACCCGTGCTAATGCGGATTTTGATGCTTTCACCTTACATTCCCTGGCCGCTCGATGGCGGCCCAGCGATCCGTATCTACCATGTGTTGAAGGAGCTGGCAAGGCTCGGGCACGAGCTCGTCTTGCTGGCGGGCCATGACGGCCCTTCGCTCCCGGCAACGCATCCTCTCCACGCGCTTTGCCGGGAGATCGTAACCTATCAGCCGCCCGAGAGTGCGCGCTCCGGTGCCCCGTTAGTCTCTGCCCTCCGTTCACTCGCTTCGCCCCTACCTTACGTGGCGGCGAAGTTTTTGGCTCCCGGAATACAGGAGGATGTTCGCCGCATCGCGGAGAAACAAGAGTTCGACCTGATCTGGGCGAACTTCGCTTTTATGGCTTATGCGGTTCCGCCGGAACTGTGCCGAGGCATACCCTTGGTTTTGGACGAGCACGAATCGGAAGGGCTGTTGTCGCGGCAGTTCTTGCGGCACGGAAGCTTGGCGAAGCGGGCCTTTGCGCTGGTGAACCTGGTGAAGCTTCCGGCCTTCCAGAGGAGGGTCATGTCCCAGGTTGCGGCCGTGCTCAGTAATTCGGAACGCGAAGCGGACTTCACGAGACGCTATGCCGCGCGGGGTGTCCAAGTGTGGGCGGTCCCGAACGGAGTGGACGCGGAGGTTTTTGCCCCCGCACGAACCGATGGGAATAGAAGGAATGCGATTCTACTGTGTAGCGGTCTGGCCGTTTACCGGAACCGCGCGGCGGCGCTGTGGTTCGCCCGCCGCATGTTTCCGACGATTCGCCGCGAAGTACCGGACGCGGAATTCTGGATTGTGGGCAGCCACCCCAGTCGCGAAATTTGGCGGCTCGCGGAAAGCCCCGGCATCCACGTCACGGGCACCGTGGAAGATGTTCGCCCTTACTATGCGGTGGCCAAGGTGGCCGTAGCCCCCTACCGTTACGGTGAGGGGACAAAAATAAAGGTGGTGGAGGCGATGGCCTGCGGGACGCCCGTGGTCTCCACGTCGACCGGCTGCCAGGGGCTCGAGTTGATTGACGGCAGGGACCTCCTGATTGCTGATAATGAGACGGACTTCAGCCGCCGGGTGACCGAATTGCTCCGTGACGCCGAGCGAGCGCAAATCCTCGCCGCCTCGGCCCGTACGCTGGTGGAGGAGAAATACGGCTGGGGAACCATCATCGCCGGCCTGGAGCCGAAACTTAGGGCTCTTGTGCGCCGGACTGGTCGGACAGTCGAAGCAGGAATGCGCTGGGCGACTCTCCAAAGATAGCGCCCAAAGGAGTTCTTGGTGCCTCAGGGAGTAAGGACGAAAGACGATCAAACAAAAAAACGCCAGCGATCGCGATGCGTAGTACTGCTACGGCCACTCGCGCTCGTGCTGTTGCTTCCCCTGAAGTGGTTATTCAAAGTAGTGAATCGACGGCCGCGCGGGATGCTAGTGAGAATCCCAGGTGTTCTGGCCATATATCGCTCGATCTCACTTTTGTTCGTGTCCGCACGTTCAGAAGGTGGGATTCCCTGCGCACGGGTCAATGGATTGAAGATGTACATGGACCCGGACGAAGAAGCCAGCCATGCAGGCGCGTTTCTCTGGGGTGAATATGAACCTGCTACGACCGCCGTCGTTATGGCGGTGCTGACTGACGGAGATACGTTCGTGGACGTCGGAGCTAACTGGGGGTATTTCACGCTTCTTGCTGCGACACTTTGCGGCGAGCGCGGCCGGGTCTTTGCTTTCGAGCCCCATCCTAGAAACTATGACTTGCTCACGAAGAACATACGTGCTAATGGTTTGACGAATGTCGGAGCAGTTCAGAAAGCAGTTTCTAACCACACTGGCACTGCAAAATTGCTGCTTGCTCGGTCTTCGGCCAACCATAGTTTGTGCATTTTGCCACCCGAGTGGCGGTTAGCAGGGGACTCGGCAGCGGAGGCAATGGCGGTAGACACGGTTGCGCTTGACGATTTCTTTGCCCGAAGCTCCGTCGAGCCGCGACTTATCAAAATTGACATCGAGGGAGCAGAACCTCTAGCGCTGGCCGGAATGCAGCGTCTGATCGGACGCAATCCTTTATTGGTGCTTATTGCAGAGTTCGTTTCCTTTTTTCTAAATGCCAAGACAGGCGCGGATTTTCTGGACCAGCTCACGGCCTACGGTTTTGACGTCGGGATCATCGACGATGCTCGGCGCCAGCTTGCGGTTGGTCTGAAGGCCGCCATGCTAAAGCGACTCCTCGAAAAGGAAACTACCTACAACTTGCTCGCTACACGCGACCATTCCTTGTTTGAACGCTTGTTCCAGCAGTGGGATGGTTTCGCAAAACACCTGGGCCATCTGGAAAGAGTGAGGCTGTGAAGGTCGTCATCTTAGCCGCTGCCATCGGAACGACCAGTGGTGGCGCCGGCCAATACGAACGGCAAGTACTTCCGCACCTGCTTCCGATTCTAAAGACCGCAGGCTGTCAGGTCACCGTGCTGCTCTGTAGGCACACGAATCTTCGGTTGCCCTCGAATGTGGGCGCGGTCATACGTTCGCCTAGGGTCGTGGGCAGAAAAGTATCCAGGGTGCTGATGGAGGAGTTGTGGCCCTCTTTCGTCACTTGGGGAACAGACATCTTTTTGTCCATGGACTCGCGGTTCCCACTGAGCCCTCTTTGGGCAAGGAAGAAGCTAGTGGTAGTGCATGACATCCAAATCCTGCGGCATCTCGCTGCTCCCGCCCAATATCCGATCGACGCGCCATGGGCAAACCTTAAGTACTTTTCTTTGGGTATGAGCAAGGCCTTGAGAACAGCGGATACCATCATAACGGACGCGCAGTTCACGGCGAACGAACTGGTGAACTTCGCTGGGGTCAGGCATGACCGGATCAGTGTTATCCCTTGCGGCATCGACCACGAACGCTTCCATCCCCCAGGAGACAACTCTTGGCTTGAAGAGGTGCGAGGTCGTTACAATCTTCCCGCCGCTTTCTATCTATTTGTCGGTCAGCCCAGCAAACAAAAGAATCTCCGACTGGTCGTCGAAAGCTATGCCTCGGGAAGCCTGGGTGTTGAGCTTCGGTTGCCGGTGGTGGTCACGTGGAACCTGCGAAGAGGTGCCCTTTTTGAAGACATCCTGGCACGCATCGAGGAAGCCGGACTGTCGGGCTTGTTCCAATTCGCCGGCTACGTTCGAGATGAAGACCTGCCACTAGTTTACGCTGCGGCTCGAGCCCTTCTCTATCCCTCGCGGTACGAAGGGTTTGGCTTGCCACCCCTGGAGGCCATGGCTTGTGGTACCCCGGTCGTTTGCTCCAACCGCACGTCGCTCCCGGAGGTTGTGGGAGACGCAACTCTTTTGATTGATCCTGAACAGCCGGAGTCGTTCGTGGGGGCTCTGCGTAAAGTGAATCAGGAATCAACTCGCTGGGAGCTAGTCAAGAAGGGTCTAGTGCGGGCCCAAACGTTCTCGTGGCAGAGCACGGCGAAGCAAGTTGCGCAACGGGTCCTTGGCGCGAGCGAATCGACCAGTGGTGTGCAGGCGTGAGATTTCTGACGGAGCCAAGGGGAGCAACAAATTGGTTTTCGTCCGCCCAACAGGTAAGGCAACTGCGCCTATCTTAGGTTCGCGGCAATAGGTGTTAATGACGCAATGGCAGCCATAGAGCTCACAAGCACAGGACTTCGAGTCTTAGTCTGCGCTTTTGCCTGTGTGGCAGACCCGAGCACGAAGTTCTTCGGAGGGGGCGACCTCATGGGCTGGAATCTGGTCAAGCGTGTTGGCCGCGCCCATCGGTTGTGGGTTCTCACCGCCGCTCAAAACCGAAACGCTGTTGAGGCGGCGCGAAGGAAGGAGCCGCTTCCGGATGTGCAATTCGTTTACTTAGACCTGCCGGGCTGGCTGCATGCGCTGATGCGGCACCAAGTGGGGATTCAGTTCTATGCCTATCTCTGGCAATGGAAAGCCTACTTTGTGGCCCGAGGGCTTCACCGCCACGTTCGATTCGACCTTTTTCACCATCTCACATACGAAAACGACTGGATGGCCAGCATCATCGGAGCCTTGCTGCCCGTCCCCTGCGTGCGCGGCCCCGGCGGGGGCGCCCACCGGATTCCTAAACCGTTCCTTAAGGGTTTTCGCCTGGGGAGCCGCTTGGCGGAGATCCGGCGTTCATTCGGACAGTGGGTCTTCCGGCATGATCCCTTTTTCGCATTGAGCCAGCGCCGCGCTCGCGTGATTCTTGCTTGCAACCGCGAAGCCGTCGAGGGCGTGCCGGCCCGGTGGCGTCATAAAGTGGAACTGCTTTCTGTAAACGGGATTTCGGCTCACGAACTTACCGCCCCGCAGCAGCAGGTGCGAAGTGAGAAGTTTGCCGTATTGTCCGCAGGCCGTTTGGTTCCGCTCAAGGGATTCGACCTTGCCTTGCGGGCCTTCGCGATTTTTGCGGAGAGGCGCCCTGAGGCCGACTTTACGATTGTAGGGAAAGGCCCGGAACTGAACCGCCTCGAAAGTCTGATCCACGAGCTGGGTATCGAGAAGCAAGCGCACATTGAAAGCTGGATGCCGCGCGAGCATCTGCTGGCCCGTATGCGCTCCTGTGACGTTTTTCTCTTCGCCAGCCTGCGTGACGGGGGCGGCTTGGTGGTGGTAGAGGCGATGGCATCCGGCAAGCCCGTGGTTTGCTTTGACTTGGGCGGCCCGGGGGTGCACATCAATGAGGAGTGCGGATTCAAAGTTCCGGCCCGCGATCCCGGCCAGGCCGTGCGCGACATGGCCGTTGCGCTGGAAAAACTCGCCAGCGGTCGCAACCTGTGTGCGCAATTGGGCCGGGCCGCCCTTGAGCGCGCCCGCCAGGTTTACGACTGGGACCACGTCACCGAGCGTATCATCGAGGCCTATGAACAGGCCTTGGGGGTCTCTATTTCTGAGTTCCGAAAGACGCCGTCTGGGAAGGCGGCCTGATTGCCCCGCTGCGGCGGGCTGATTGCCGATTGGCGATTGAAAAAGTGGTGTGGCAACTCCTTCCAATGGCCATCGGCAATCGAATATCACCAATCGAAAGTCGGCAATTCCAGCCATCCTGGACCAAACGATGACCGTAAGAAATCTTCGCCAACCCCGCGCTCTCTCATCTCTGGATCTGCGCCTCCCCACTGCAATGCCTGCCATGCGCGAGCGGGAAACTTGGGGTCTGGTGCTTACCTCGGTCCTTTGCCTCTTGGTTTGGTCCGGCTACAACAGCACAATTTACGACTCCATGGACCCGCTCTTTCCGAAGAACCTTGTCAATTTCCTCCACGGCGTGCGGGCTTTCTTTCCCATCCTCGCTGGCACGATCGCAGCGTGCCAACTCGCCCAGCGCCGATCCCTCCCCAAGTGGCTGGCGTTCAGCCCTCTAACCCTGCTGTTGCTTTACGCGGGGATGGGGTTGGCCTCTTCCATTTTTGTTTCTCCCGAGCCTGTCGGCGCCGCTTATTGGGCGTTCCAGTATATCTCCGTCATCGTTGTTGCAATGGCGGTTGCCTCTGGCCCCGAGCCAGAGGCGCACCTGGCGCGCTACATTTCCGTCAACTGGGGTTGCTGCGCGGCCGTTTGCATTGGCTTGCTTGCCGGGATTCCCCTGCTGGGCGGGGGAACGACCACTCACACTGTCGGCAGCCCTTTAGGCGTGATGGCCTATGGCAGGGTCAAAGATGTGATGGGGGTGGCGGGACCGAGGAACACGGGGTTTGGGAGGTTTGCGGGAATCGTTATTCTCGTAGGCCTGGCGAAACTCTTGCACGACCGAAAAGACAAGAAAACGCTGTTCATCTGGACACCCATCACGTTGGCCGCAGGAGCGGCTTTACTGCTATCCCAGGCTCGAACGTCTTGGGTATCGGCCGTTGTAGCTGTCGTGGTGCTCCTGGCGCGTGCCCCCACGCGGTGGAGGGTCCCCATCATTATGCTTGCCCTCCTCGCCCTCCCGCTGGTGTGGCTCACCGGTTTTGATCACGCCTTTATGCTCTACCTCACCCGCGGGAGGGGGATTGACTTGACGCTTACAGGGCGCACGGTGACATGGGCGAACGGTTGGCAGGCATTGCAGCAATCGCCTTGGGTCGGGCTCGGTTTTTGGGCAGATCGCTACTTTCTTCATGGCCAGAACATGCAGAACACTTTCCTCGACGCTCTGATCCAGAGCGGTTTTCTGGGCGTAATCCCGTTTGTGATCGCCATCGTGTGGGTGTGGCTGGGCGTCCTGCGTTTCTATTCGACCAAGCCCGCTGGAGAAGTCAGCTCACTGCCAGGCGAACTCCTGGGCGTCATGACCTTCTTCACCGTATACTCGATAACAGAGATTACCTATAGCTTCTACTCGGTCGGCTGGATGGCGATGGCCCCCCTCTTCGCCCACGTCCAACTTCGCGTCTATCAGAACGCCAGGAAGCGCCAATCGATGCGCTTATCGTTAGTCCCCGTCCGCTGCCCCGCCGTGCAGACCCCGCATCAGAAATTCCCACCTCCTGAGTTTGGATGATCTCCAATCGCCGCTTTCCCCGCCACACTTCCCTGACGATCAGCCGTTGCTTCAGTGAATCATGCGATCGGCCCATTCGTCCCCTCAATCATTGATTCATTGAAAAAAGACCTAAGAAGTGCTCTTCAATGATCCAGTGATTCAATTCGGAAGACGATCCCTCAGTTCTTCAATGATTCAATGACTCAATGAGGCAATTCCTTGATGGGGTAGCTTCCATATTTTCTGACCGTCTGATATATCCGCAGGGCGTTCTCGGCCGGAATCAAGTCATGGACCTCGCTGGAAGAACCAATGAGGATTCCTCCTTGCGGCCCAAGTTTCTCCACCAGTTCCAATGTTTCGTCTTCCACGTCCTCGGGTGTGCCATAAGGCAATGTGGTTTCGCAGCAAACATTGCCGAATAGCAGGGTGCGGGGATAGTTCCGCCGGATCTCGAAGATATCGTTGCAGCCGTTTCGCTCGATGGGGTTAAAGCCGTCCGCTCCAAGCTCATTCACTGCGATGGGGAGGATCTTCTCGGCCTTGCCATCAGTGTGGTAAAGGAACTTGAATCCTTTGTCCTTGATCGGCTTGGCGATCTGCTTCCACATGGGCAGGGCTTTCTCGCGGATGAAGTCGAGGCTAAAGATGGGCCCCTGGCTGCCCGCCACGTCTTCACCCATGAACATCAACGGCGCGGAGGGGTTTTCTGCAAAGACCTCGGCAATATGCCGGGAGAAGGTCCCACAAACCTCGATCAGGCGATCAACCAGTTCCGGAGCTTCGTAGATCGCTTCGCAGAAGAGCGTCATATCGGAGTAGGTATAAGCGTCAGTCAGCGGGCCTTCGACAGCGCCGATGAAGACGACGTCAAACGCATCATAAACCTCTTTGATGGTCCTTATGACCGGCTTAAACCATTCCTCAATCTCCCTCTTCTTGGGCATGTTGGGCATGTTTTTCTCGAGCCCCTTAAGGTCATGGAAGGGCCGGTTCGAGATCCACGCCGTTCCTCCGGCTTCAGAGACTTTCCAGCTTGAAGAATTGACGCCGAAGAAGCGAATCCAGTTCTGAATCTTAGCGCCCATCCAATGGTGGTCAGGGTCATAAACGTAGCGTGTTATGTCCAGGCCAATCCTGCTGGCCATGCGCGCGTTACGCTCGATTAGATCTCCGCCGCCCCCATAGTTTTCGAAAAGCGCGCGGTGGTCAACGAGGTCATAAGTCATGAGCCGGTCTGGAATCTCCCAATTTATGGTCTGGACGAATCGTTCAAGATTGGTCATACGTGTTTTTTCTCCCCTGCCAGAGTCTTGTGGGACTTGAGGAAGACGAGCGGGGACATCCCTTCTCACCTCAACAGGAGATTCATCACGGCACGCGCCGAGTGATGCCATTCAGGGGAAATCCGAGGACAGATGAATCCGTTCTCGACGGAAGAGACTCGAGCTGGTTTTTCAGACTCGCGTACGGTGTCTCCGTAATGCTCCTTTGCATGGCCCAGAAGTTCTCCAGTGGCGTGTCCAACTGAACGTGATGGGTTGGGGCCAGAATCAGACCGCCGTTTTTCCCAATCGTATTGAGGCGTTCAAGAATCTCTCGCTGGACATCGGCAGGCGTTCCGAAAGGTAGTGTGTGCTGCTCGTCAATGGACCCCCAAAAGCAGAGCTTGTCCCCGAACTGGCGCTTGATCTGTGCGGGATCCATACACGCGGGCTGAATCGGGTTCAGGACATCCACACCGATTTCAATCAGCTCGGGAATGATGGGACTAATCATTCCATCGGAGTGATAGGCGACTTTGAGCTGCGGGTTGAGGGCTTTAATCTCAGAAATGAAAGTGGCCATGCGGGGTTTGAGAAACCGCCGCCAGTATTGCGGAGAGATCATCATAGCGCTCTGCGTGCCCACGTCGTCACCCACCCAGATCATATCCACGCCCATTTGCACGAGTTTCTTGGCCGCGGTTAGGTGGTATTGATAAGGAATGTCCAGGATCCTCTCTGCGATGTCGGGGTTGAGCGCGAAGTCCATCATCAGTCGCTCCAGCCCCCGCAAGGCCCAAGCGCACTCAAAGATTGTGGTCACGGTCACACCTACAATCCAGTATTCCTCCTTGAACGCCTGGATGGTGCGCGCGGCGTCCTGGTAAAGCTCCGGGCGGTTGGGGTCCGGGGGTCGGTAGCTTTCAAGAGCCTCATCCTGGGCAAGGGGATGGCTGGAAATCTCCGTATAACTGCCCTTGCCGTATCTTGTGCTGTACTCGCACGGCTTCCACTCGATGCCCCATTCGTCAGTATAACTACCGCCCTCCAGGTAATATGAGTTGGCCCAACCCACCGAGGTCAACAACATATCTTCACCTAAGGCTTGTTCAAGTTCATAGGTGTTGCCGCCACCATGAGGGTTATGAGAGGAGCCGGTCTTGTGAAGCAAGTCCATGCGGAGCCTCGAAGCGAACTCGGGAGTAAAGCTGATCTGCATCGGACACCTGTCGGGTTCTTTGTGGCTAAGCGCCGCGAGAACTCTATCCCTGTGGCTCATCATGGTTGTCTTCCATCCTTTCTCGGACTGCCGTCTCGCGGCAGGGGTTGAAGTAATGCTTGCGTTCGTTTGGCCCGATCCGGGATAAGTCCCAATCCTTGATTATATATCCGGCGGTCGACCCGTCACTTTTTTGAAGACCAGCCGTTGGCATGCCTTTGGTTTGGCGGATATGTTATTGTGCGATACTTGCGAAGAGTGGTTCGGACCAGATTATTACCAGGAAATGACGCTATGGAGGCTGTATGCACAAACCGTTTTCCAATATGAGCCGGCTGGGCCGACGCGGGTTCCTTGGACTTGCGGGCGTAGCCGCCCTCCCCGATTCGCTACTCAGCCCCAAGCGGGCGGTCAGGGCATTACTTGCGAAGGATGCGCCGGCGGAGAACGCCGGCTCCTCTCGAGGACTACCGCCCCTAAAGATCACTGACGTTCGGGTGATCGTCACCTGCCCGGACCGCAATTACGTCCTGGTGAAAGTTCTGACCAGCGAGCCCGGACTGTACGGCGTTGGCGATGCCACGCTCAACGGCAGGGAATTGGCCGTTGCGGAGGATCTTGAAAAACACATCGCCCCGCTGCTCGTCGGCCGGGATCCGGAGCAAATCGAGGACACCTGGCAATATCTTTACCGCGGGCCTTACTGGCGCGGCGGTCCCGTCCAAATGACGGCGCTCGCAGGGGTTGACTTGGCGCTGTGGGACATCAAGGGCAAGCGCGCCAATATGCCTGTGTACCAGTTGCTGGGTGGCCGCACGAGGATCGGCGCTCTAGCTTATACCCACGCGAGTGGAAGAGATTTGCCGGAAGTTGAAGACGTCGCCCGCCGTGCGATGAAGCGGGGCTTCAAGTGCGTTCGTGCCCAGGTGGCAATCCCCGGCCTTGAAGGAACCTACGGGACACCTGGAAACAAGACGCCCGAGGCGGCGGCCGGCCGCGTCGCGGACATGGCGGCACTTCCGCAGACCGAAGTCTTCGAACCCGGTCCTTACCTGCGCGTCGTGCCCAGACTGTTTGAGTATCTGCGCGGCAAGCTCGGCCCCGAGGTTGAACTTTTGCACGACTGTCATGAAAAACTGGACCCGATTCAGGCCGCGCGTCTTGCCCACGACCTCGAGCCTTACCACCTGTTCTTTCTTGAAGACTGCTTGCGTCCCGAATACAAGGAGAGCTTCCGCCTCATTCGCGAGCACTCCACCACACCCCTGGCCATGGGAGAACTCTTCAACTCGCTGTGGGATTGCGTACCGCTCATCAAGGAGCAATTGATCGACTACATCCGCTGCGACCTGGGGCACATCGGGGGCATCACGGCGGCGCGCAAGGTAGCCGCCTTGGCCGAGCTGTTTCAGGTGCGGACGGCCTGGCACGGTCCGGGCGACATCGGCCCGCCCACGCACGCCGCCAACGTACACGTCGACATCTCGATTCCCAACTTCGGCATTCAGGAAATAGTTTTCTGCCCTGACATAACTCGAGAAGTGATTTCGGGCGGCCCCGAGTTCAAGGATGGTTACATGAACGTTTCAGACGCGCCGGGGCTCGGCTGCGATGTGAACGAAGAGGCGGCGAAGAAGTACCCTTACCGCCGCGCCTATCTACCCACAGCCCGCAGGAAGGACGGCAGCGTGCAGGACTGGTAGAACGGCGCGTAACCCGGGCGTAGCATCTAAATGGACGAAGGTCGAACCAGGAGATCGATGATGCGAGGGCTGCTGGTGGCGGCAATGGTGCTGGCCTGCGTGATTGGGGAATACGACGCGGTCTGGGCCAGCCAGAAACTCTTCTTGAAGGATGGGACTTACCACCTTGTTTCCAGCTACGAGGTGCACGGAGACAGGGTGCGGTACTACAGCGTGGAGCGCTCAGCGTGGGAGGAAATCCCTTCATCTCTAGTGGACTTCGAGGCGACGAAACGAGCCCAGCAAGAAGAAAAGGCCATGCAGAAGAAAGTACTCGAGGAAGGCCACGAGATTGAGCAGCAACGCTTCGAAAAGCCCGTCGAGAACGGATTCGAGATTGCCCCCGGCGTCCACTTGCCTCAGGAAGAAGGCGCATATGCCTACGATGGAGTGCGCGTGATCCGCCTGATTCAATCACCTGCTGAACTGGTCACTGACAAGACGCGCGCGGCGCTTGTCCTGGCCGTGCCCGCGCACTTATTGAAAAGCCGCGCGATCGTGGTGCTGCCTGGCCCGAAAGCTGCGGTGCGGCTTCAGCAGGCGCAGCCGACCTTCTACATTCAGTCTTCGGCTGGGCTGGGGGCCAAGCTGGAACTGATTTCCCTGAAGGTGGTGAAAGAGTCGCGGGTAGTGGAAAAGGTCGAGGCGGGCCGGGCCGGCATTGGGAAGCCGTCGGAGCTGCGCGTTGCCGTGCAGTTGGAGCGCACACAACTGGCGCCTGGGCTTTACCGTCTGAAGCCTCTCCACCCCCTCGATGCCGGAGAATATGCCCTGGGTGAACTGGCCCAGCAGGGAGTCGACTTCGAGCTTTGGGATTTCGGAGTCTTCGAGACCCCGAGCAAGTAGAGGATAGCGAACCTCGTCCAATTCCTTGCAAGGAATTGTGCCCTGTTGCCGGGCTTAGTATAGTGGTTATTACACAGTTGAATATTTCTTGTTTAGGGTCTTAATTCTAGCGAGGAGTTTGGGCGCGCCCGTCTTCGGGTCTTCGTCTCCCTCGTATTCGGCGGATGTAAACCCCTTGTATCCGCCCTGCGCGAACAGTTTCCAAACCCGCTCGAGGTCGAGCAATTCAGTGACCTCGAGCCATTTCTTGATCTTCTCGATTTCCGCGGCGCGCTTCGCTGGGTCGGGCTGGCACATGTCGGTGCTGATCGCCGCGCCCGAAAACGGGACGCCGTTGCGGAATGCCAGGCGCCGTAGTCCAAGGAGGTAAGAAGGCTCGGTGGATTTCAAATAGTACGTGGTCACGTCCACGCCGTCGATCTCCAGCTCCACGGCCTCGAGGATAAAGTCTTCCATGGTCATGGGGCCGTTCTGGAGATATTTGCGGTAGGAGTAAGCACAGCAACCTGAGAGGAGCCTGGGGTGGCCGGGAGAATTCTTGATGAGCTCCGGGGGTTGGCCCCGCAGCGTGGCTGCACCGAGGGAAAAGGAAGCCGCAGTGAGGCTCGCGGTCTTTAGAAAATCTCGACGATGAATAGCGTTGGCCATGGTGTCTCCTGTTTATTTTCAGCAACATTCCCGACTTTATCTCGAATCCCCTTTGTTTTCATAGACATTCCCGCTTCCTTCCAGAGTTTTCCATGGCACCCCTTTGTTTTCATAGACATTCCCGCTTCCTTCCAGAGTTTTCCATGGCACCCCTTTGTTTTCATAGAGATTCCTGCATCGTTCGGTAAAAAAGAAAGTTCTTTCTCTAAGTTCCTGCACCGTTTTGACCCGAGTGACAAATTGAGCGACTGATGCTGGCACGCGCCGACGCTGGGAAGGCCCTTGTCCTCCAATCCCCAACCCCTGTTTTTCCTTCCCCACATACCGCGTACCGCCTACCTTTGTTTTCATAGACATTCCCGCTTCGTTCGTTCAGTTTTTGGATTTGCTAGTGTCGCGTAACACCTAACTTTTGAAAATTGGCCAGCGGCTCTACCACCCTGGTTGTAGGGGTACGGCTTGCCGTACCCTCTTCATTCTTATCGCGCGACCGAACCAAGAGGGTACGGCAAGCCGTACCCCTACAACCAAGCAGCGCCCCGCGAGCATGGTCAAGAGTTGGATGCTACAGCACACTAGCCCCTGTTTTTCTTTCCCCACCTACCACCTACCACATACCACCTACCTTTGTTTTCATCAACATTCCCGCTTCGTTCGTTCATTTTTAGATTTGCTAGGTTCCTTCGGTTGTCAGGGCCTCGGACGAGATGTCCATTCCCAGAATCCTGTTGATGCTCTCCATTTCCGCGTCATCCCCCAAGTCCTCAGGCAAGGCTGGGAGGTCGCCGGTTGGGAATTCTTTCCGCATGGCGAGCAATATCCTCACCTTGCGGTCAATCGAGCGGTCCAGGGCGGCTTCCTGGCGCAGCATCATGCTCCACGTCTCTCCCTCCGGCGCCAAGCAGGTGTCCCGCTCCGCCGCCGCTTCCTCCTCATTCAGCTTTTCGGCATACTCGAATTCCTCTTGCACGCTGGCGATTTCCTCTTCGAGCAGGCGAAGAAGTTCCTCCCGCTCGGGCTCGCCCGGCGGCTGGCAGGCGTCGGCTCGCTGTGCGTCGAGGTGCAGAGGGTCACTGAAACGGCGCAGCAGCCCGAAAATCAGCGCCTGTCGCCACCCCGTCGTACCTTGGTAAAGAGATTCCAGTACGGCGTGCTGGCGGGGCCGGAAGGTGCGCTGCTTGATCTCCTCCCGGACGAGTTCGAGAAAAGAAAGCATCCTTCTCAGCGCCACCCCTCGGTCGGTAGACTCCGACAGGTCGACGTCAAGCATCGCGTGCTGGGAGGCGTCGAAGGTCACGCGGGCCATCTCCTGCCGGCGACGGTGTTGGCAGTCTTCCACCTCCAGCAAGGCACGGCGCATCACGCCTTCCTGCGCACGCACCAGCCTTTCGCGGCGCCAGTAGAGCTTGGCGAGGTCGTCCACTTGCCTTTCCCAGAGCGCGTCGCCGGGGCCGAAGGCGGTCATGAGTTCCTGCTTCGAGTTTTCGAATTCTTGCGGGTCTTCGCCTAGCGCCAGCATGACTTGGTAGTGGTTTTCGGGCCTGGCGCGCAGGCCGTGCTTGAGGGCGTTCAGTTTGGAGTTCTGCTTGGCGGCGGGGCTGCGCGGTCCGGTGGAATGCTGGGCGTTGTGGCGCGCGGCGGCGAGCAACTGAGGCGTAAGCTGAGGCGATTTGCGTAAGGGCATGGTTCCTCCTGTGCAAGCGTGTTAGGTTGCCGAGGAAAGGACTTCCTCGGGGATTGAAGTTTTCACCGATATAGGCTAGCACAGTCGGATGAGGCTGTCAAGAGACAATGTGTCCACATGCCTAGCCCAGGATTAACAAGGTAGCGCAGACCCCCTCTTTGAGGTCGGCCGCTTGACTGGTCATCCGGCTGTTCGCACCGGCCTGAAAGGGAACCATTCTCGCTGGTTGAGTGGGATCCAGTTTGGGCAATGCGCGCCCAGTAGGTGACACATCACCCTGCCGCCTCGACCGGCGCAGCCTCACGTTGCCGAGTTGTGCTCCCACGCGACTCGGTCTGACTCAGGACAAGCAACCACCCTCCGGCGCACCCAACAGGAGAGGTAACGTTGGAGCACAGCGCATGCGGTGGCTATCCCGGCGTAATCCCCGTTGTCTGAAATCGATTGACGCCCGAAAACGATTGGCCTAGCATACAAACCCGCTGTACCGCGACGCCAAAAGAACGGGCAGACCTCGACCGTGCCGTTCGGCGCGTTCGCG